>Ga0207684_10000055_pt1 | contig 216970 bp, 187 predicted proteins | sample KBSK5501metaG_FD_184342 | JGI IMG/M metagenome (GOLD analysis project Ga0207684, IMG submission 184342) | Corn, switchgrass and miscanthus rhizosphere microbial communities from Kellogg Biological Station, Michigan, USA - KBS K5-50-1 metaG... | ecosystem: Host-associated > Plants > Roots >... | reverse complement strand
CATTCGTCGGATGAAAATCGGGGGAGGCCGCGTCCCGACGGCTGGAGTGCGTGCGGGGTAGCGGACTGGCTGCGCGGAGTGGGGGAGGGACTCGCGAGCACTAGTCGCATTCGTCGGATGAAAATCGGGGGAGGCCGCGTCCCGACTGCTGGACTGGGTGCGGCGTAGCGGACTGGCTCCGCGGAGGGGAGGAGGGACTCGCGAGCACTATGGTGCGCTCAGCGCGGCTCCGGCATCGCAATCGCAGCCGGTACACGGCGAGGAGGGAAGTATTCTGACCAACGCACTTCTTCCGACAGAATCGACTAGTGCGCTCAATACTCGGTCCGGCCCGCGGCTCCGGCATCGCAATCGCAGCCCGTACACGGCGAGGAGGGAAGTATTCTGACCAACGCACTTCTTCCGACAGAATCGACTAGTGCGCTCAATACTCGGTCCGGCCCGCGGCTCCGGCATCGCAATCGCAGCCCGTACACGGCGAGGAGGGAAGTATTCTGACCAACGCACTTCTTCCGACAGAATCGACTAGTGCGCTCAATACTCGGTCCGGTCCGCGGCTCCGGCATCGCAATCGCAGCCCGTACACGGCGAGGAGGGAAGTATTCTGACCAACGCACTTCTTCCGACAGAATCGACTAGTGCGTTCAACACTCGGTCCGGGCGGCGGCTCCGGCATCGCCATCGCAGCCCGTACACGGCGAGGAGGGAAGTGTTCTGACCAACGCTTTTCTTCCGACAGAATCGACTAGTGCGTTCAACACTCGGTCCGGCCCGCGGCCCCGGCCATCGCAGCCTGTACACGACGAGGAGGGAAGTATTCTGACCAGCGCTTTTCTTCCGACAGAATTGACTAGTGCGCTCAACACTCGGTCCGGCCCGCGGCTCCGCCATCGCCATCGCAGGTTGCATGCGGCGAGGAGGCAAGTGTTCTGATCAGCGGTCTTCATCCGACAGAATCGACTGGTGCGCTCAATACGCGGGCGAAGCCTCGGCTCGGTCATGGCATCGACTAAGTGCGCTGAACGTTCTCTGCCCCGCTTCCGTGGTCTTCCGCGCGCGAACGGTGCAAGCCCTGCCCTCAAGCTCGGGCCGACAATCCGGGCTCCATAACGTGGCCCGAAGCATGCACGCGGCCGGGTTCGATGATCCGGCGAACGGACGCCACCGTCGGCTGAAGCAGACGAAGGTTCCGCAAGGGCATGGCGTCATGACGGGGAGGCGGCCGGAAGGATCAAGAGATGAGCTACGCACGGTGGCGTCCGATACATCCGATGTTGGCCATTCCGCGAATCGTGGACGCAGCCGGCATCTTGCGCCCGCGAGAGCTCGCGAAGCATTTGATGTACCACCCCGATCTCGCGAGAGCGGTCGAATCGGGAGACGTCGCACGGCTGGGTCGGGGTCTTTACGTCTTGCGTGGCGTGGTCCCCAGCGCGGAGGCGGTTGCGGCAAAGCGAATCGATGGCGGGGTTATCTGCCTCGAGTCGGCGCTTTTCTTCCACGGGCTGACGACGACTTCTCCGGACTTTGTGTGGGTTGCGATTGGGCCCAAGAGTCGACGGCCCAAAGTGGATGCATTGCCGCTGCGAATCGTCCGATTCTCCGGCGGGGCCCTTCGCCAGGGAATCGAGCTGCATCGCGACAAGGGCGTCGCCATCCGCGTTTACACCGCGGAAAAGACAATCGCAGATTGCTTCAAGTACCGACACAAGATCGGAGCTGCCGTCGCAATCAACGGACTGCGGAGTGCGCTGGAGCAAAACCGTTGCGACCTGCAGCGGCTCGAAGCGTTCGCTGCAATCTGCCGCGTGACACCGGTGGTCAGGCAGTTTCTCTCAGCCCAAATTGCAACCGTACCGCACAGTCAAGTCGCGCCGGCGCGCAAAGACGAGTAGATCCATCGGCAGAGCCTGCCTCGGTCGCTCCGGGCTGAGCTACTGCTGGCGGTGACCTCCGCGTCAGCCGAGATGTCGCACCGGCCGAGCTACTGCTCGCGGTGACCTCCGAGTCAGCCGAGATGTCGCTACCGGCCCGAGCTACTGCTGGCGGTGACCTCCGCGTCAGCCGAGATGTCGCTACCGGGCCGAGCTACTGCTCGCGGTGACCTCCGAGTCAACCGAGATGTCGCTACCGGCCCGAGCTACTGCTGGCGGTCACCTGATGGCCAGGCCAGCCGAGATCCCGCTCCCGAGTAGCGACTTCGGCGATGGCCTCGTGGCCGGCCAGACGCTCAGTTGGTGGTCTTCGCGGACTTCGGCGCATCGCCCTTCTTCGCCAGCTCCATGTCGATGGTGATGTCCACCTCATCACCGACCAGGACTCCTCCGGCTTCCACCGGCTTGTTCCACAGCAGGCCGAAGTCCTTTCGATTGACGCGCGTGGTGGCCGTGGCCCCGCGCTTGATCGTTCCGCGCATGTCCTTGACCTCCCGGTCCGGAGCGTTCACCTCCAACACCACCGGCTTGGTAACGCCGTGGATGGTGAGATCGCCGCCGACGCTGTACCTGCCGTCACCGGTCTTTTTGAAGCTGGTGGATTTGAAAGTAATGGTCGGAAATTTCTCCACGTCGAAGAAGTCGGGCGACTTGAGGTGTTTGTCCCGGTTCGGTTCGCGGGTGTTGATGGTGGTCGCGTCGATGGTCGCCTCGGCAGTGGATTTGGCGACGTTGGTGTCGTCGATGTTCACCACCCCCGTCACTTTCCCGAACTCGCCTTTGACATCGGTGATCATCATGTGCCTGACCTTGAATTGCGCGCTGGAATGGGAAGGGTCGATGTCCCAGGTAGTCGCCCAGGAGATGGAGGACAGCAGCGTGGCAGCAGCGATGACGGGGTGACGCATGGGTTTCTCCTTATCTTGAAAATGCGGTCCAAGCGCTCGGATACGATGTATCGAGCAAACTTGGAAGCAATAGATGCAACGAAGCCGCGCTGGTTTCAAATTCCATTTGCCGCTCCGGCTGCGGCGGCGTTATCTCCTCCCGCTCTCGTGGCCGCGAGAAGCCGCGCACAATGAAGCCAGGTCCCGCCGGATGGTTGTTCGTCCTGCTCTCCGAAGAGGCCGTCAGCCATCGAGCCGAGAAGGTGGTGCAAGCCCCTGAACGGGAGTGGCGCGGCGGCTCTGCCCGCGCGCGCGCCCGAGCGTATCTGCGGCGGATGCTGCGGGAGACCGGACTGCTGTTCGGCACACCGGCCCTGAGCGGCAAGCCGGAGGTGAAGACAGCAGGGCAAGAGCTGTCTAGCGCTGTGGTCCGCACCTTTGCCCGCCTTGCGCTGGACATCTCCGTGCTGGTGGAAGGACGGCCGGGACCCCGGCGGGAGCAACTGCTGTTGTTGTTTTCCGTGTTGGCGGGGGAGCTCGAGGAGGCCAAGCGGATCGAGGCGTGGATCCAAGGAGGCCCGTTCCCCGAGGGCGCGTGGGCCCTCGTGGAAGACGCGCTCGAGCGCCGGTCGATCTCGTTTTCCGGCGACCCCGTCTACGCCCTGATGCTGCACAACAGCGCGGTGTACGCGGACGCGCAAGTGTTTGGACGACAGACGATCGCCTATTTCGGCGGGGGCAGGCTTTCGCCTCCCTCGGCGCAGAGGCGGCTGCGATGGGCGGGGAGGCAGAAGGCGCTGCTGGTGCAGGTGTTGCTCGCGCTGGCGTCCGCCGAGCGTCGGCTCAACTTTTCCGCCCGGCGGGCCATTCTGCGCCGGATCGAGAACCTGCAACTGCCGGCCGCGCTCGCCGCGCGCGTGCGCGGCGAAATCAAGAAATCGTTCGAGGGTCGGGTGCCGCTGGAGGATCTGCTGCGGCAGGTCCGCGGCGGCGATGTCCGTCGCTTCATACTCGAGCAAACCATTTTGGCCTCGCTGGTGAACGGGCGGCGCTCTGCGCGCGAGTTGGCGTTCATTCAGGAGCTGTCGACTGCATTGGGGGTGAGCCCGCAGAGGCTCGGTCGCATCGAGATGGAGGTGGCCGAGTTTTACGCGCGCAACCGAGGCGTGGTGGACGTGTTCGCCGTCTCCGAAGGAGCGGGCCAGCTGGGGGAGCAGGTCGTCGAGTCGATCCAGAGGACGTTGGAAAAGAACTTCTACGCCTTGCTTCGGGAGATCCGTCAGACCGGCGAGCTGTCGGTCCTGCTCACCCGCGCGGCGCGCGGCCAGAAGCTGACCGCGGAGGAGAAACAAAAAGTGCGCGCGCAGTTGATCGACATCGCCAAGGCCATCCCCGCGCTGGCCATCTTCGCCGCACCCGGCGGCGTGCTCCTGTTGATCGCGCTCGCCAAGGTGCTGCCCTTCAACATCTTGCCCAGCGCATTTCAGGACGAGGAGAGCGCCGAAGCGGAGCGCAAGGCCCGGCTTTAAGCGCGCTGGCGCTTGAGCACCACGGCGAGCCGCCGAAGATCCTCGTTCACCTTCACGAATTCGGTCTTGCCCTTCTCCTCCGAAAGCTGCTGCTCGATGTTGGGCAGCGAGGCGGCGGCCTTGCGCGCCGCTTCCTTGGTGTCGGCGATCAGCCAGTCCAGCGACTGGATCACCGCGAGCCGCACGTCGAGATTGGTCTCCTGAAGCCTCTTCACCAGCGCGTCGGCCATCTCCGCCTTGCCCGAGCGGCCAATCTCGTAGGCGGCGCGCTCGCGAACGCGCTCGTCGGCGTCCTCCAGCTTCTTCGCCCAGCAGGCTTGATCCGATTGGCAGCTCCTGGCCATCTCCAGCAACCTGGCGTAGCCCTGAAGCACGCCGGCGTGCTTTCGCGCCAACTCGGTTGGATTCTTGCAGCCCGCGGTCTCCGGGCTCTCCTTGCACTCGGCGTCGCTGAGCGCGGGCTCCTGCTTGACCAGCTTCTCGAGCAGTGGCGTCTCGCGCTGGTCCCCCAGCATCGCCACCGCGGCGATCGCCGTCCGGCGCGATTCCCAGCTGCCCTTGGAGGCAGACTTGAGCAGCGCGGGAATCGCCTCGCGCGAGCCGACCCGCACCAGCGCGCGGATGTACTCCTCGCGGGCCGGCGCCTCCGGTTCCTCCAGCATCGCCGCGAGCGGCTTGACCGCATCTTTGGCGCGAAGCCGGCCCAGCGCCTCGGCCATCTTCATTCGAACGAACAGCTTGATGTCCAGGTACTCGGAATCGAATTGCAGCCGCGACAGCAGCGGCCGCTCCGCCCGCCGCTCCAGCAGGTCGCCCAGCACCTGCGCGGACTTGGCGTAGAGGGCGGGCTCGATCACGTTGTTCTGCTTGGCCCAGGCGTGCAGCTGGCGGTCCTCGCCGGAGAGCACGGCCAAAAGGGCGTCGGCTGCCGGTTGGCCAATCTGGAACAGCCCGAACGAGCTCTCCACGTAGAACGTGACGCCGCGCCGCTCCTTGAACATCATCCGGATCAGCACCGGCACCGCGCGCGCGTCGCCGATCTCGCCCAGCGCCTGAATCGCCTTTTTGCAGACGAACGGCTCGCCGGAGTCGTCGTTGGCGATGGCCATCAGCGGCTCCAACGCCTCCTTTGCCCTGGTCGAGCCCAGCCCGTTGATCGCCTCGATCCTCACGTACGCGTCGCGGCTTCCGAGCAGGCGCATCAGCGCCGGGATCGCCCGCGGATCGCCGATCCGCGCCAGCGCTCCCGCAATCTCCTTGTTCATGTTGTTGGAGGCGCTGTCCGTATTCCCCAGGTCGAGCACATCGATCAGCGGCTGCACCGAGGCCGGATCTTTGAGATCGCCTAAAAGGTGAGCGAGATTCGCTTTCACCTCCGGCTGCCGCTCGGAGGCGAGGTGCGCGTTGAGCATTGCGACGAACGACGGATTGAGGTTTCCAGACTCGCGAAGGTCGGAGAGAATGCGGTTTTTATCCTTCGCTCGCTTTGCGGTGTTGAGGCTCTTGTCCCAGTAGTCGGGGTTTTTTGGATCTGCTTTGCAGCCGGCCAGCGACAGGAGGAGAACTGCGAGATGCGTCCAGACGATCGAGCGCAGCATCCTGGCCTCCTTCCAAATGCGGGGTGTGGCGCTATTAAACTTCAGCTTTGCTGGCGGTCAAAACTAGAGGAGCCTGGGAGCCACGGAGATGAAAGCTGACAAATCCCCCTCGTCCGTACACAAGAGGGTGCGCCGAACCTACATCGTCGACCGGGCATTCCAGCTCAAGTACACCCTGCTACTCGTCGGCACAGGAACGCTGATCTCGCTGGTGTTCGGAGCGATGGCGTACCTGGCCAGCATCGACGCGCATCGGGCGCTGGCGGTGGAGCTGAGCCGTCCGGGCGTTCGCGGCATCAGCGCCACCGCGGAGAAGGTGATCAGCGAAAGCAACACCACCCTGCTGTTTCTCACGCTCGGGGTGGCGGCGTTGATGGCTCTGGCGCTGGCGCTGCTGGGGATATTGGTCACCCACCGCGTGGCGGGCCCGCTGTACGTGATGAGCCGTTACATTTCGATCCTGGCCGAGGGCCGCTATCCCGTCTTCCGGCCGCTGAGGAGAAAGGACGAGTTGCGCACTTTCTTCGAGCGCTTCCAGCGCGCGATTGATTCGATGCGCGCGCGAGAGAGCGACGAGGCCAACAAGCTGCAGGAAGCGATACAGAACTTGGGGCCGCTGGCATCCAACCCCTCGGCCCGACAGTCGATCGCCGCGTTGACCGCGATGTTCGCGCGCAAGAGGAGCGCCACGGAGAAGGCGGAGAGGAGCGCTCCCGGGCCGGCGCCGGCGAGCCCTCTGCCGGCGGCGGAGGCCTGAGCGGCGAGCTCGTTCGAGGCGCGCGGATGCCTCCCCGTATCGTCTTCATGGGAACGCCGAGGTTCGCGATCGAGCCGCTGCGCGCTTGCTTCGAGGTGGGCGAGGTGGTGGCGGTGGTGACCCAGCCGGACAAGCCCAAGGGGCGAGGTCAACGAGTCGCCGCTTCGCCGGTGGCGCGGTTGGCGGAAGAGCGGGGGATTCGCGTCCTGCAGCCGGCTAAGATCCGCGAGCCGGGCTTTCTGGAGGAGATGAGGCGGATCGCGCCGGATGTCTGCGTGGTGGCGGCGTACGGCAAGATTCTTCCCAGCGATCTGCTCGAGCTGCCGCCGCACGGCTGCGTCAACGTGCATGCTTCGCTGCTGCCGCGCTTTCGGGGTGCGGCGCCGATCCAGTGGGCGATCGCTTTCGGCGACGAGAAGACGGGAGTTTGCCTGATGAAGATGGACCCCGGGCTGGACACGGGACCGGTGCTGGCGTGCCTCGAGGTGCCGATCCGATCCGACGAAACGGCGGCCTCGCTCGGGCAGCTCCTCTCCGAGCGGAGCGGTGAGCTGGTCCGCAGGTTTCTGCCGCTCTACTTGCGAGGCGAGCTGACTCCGAAGCCTCAGCCGGCGGAGGGCGTGGTGCTGGCGCCGATGCTGCGCAAGGACGACGCGCGGCTGGACTTCGGAAGGCCCGCGGTCGAGCTCGAGCGCCGGATCCGCGCGTTCGAACCGTGGCCTGGTTCCTTCACCACGCACCAGGGGAAGCGGGTGAAAATCCATCGGGCCGGCGTCGGGTCCGGGCAAGGCGCGCCCGGCACAGTGCTGGCGATCGGCCCGGCAGCGATCGAAGTGGCGTGCGGCCGGCGCTCGCTGCTGCTGCTCGACCTCCAGCCCGAGGGGAAGCGCCGGATGGGCGCGCGCGAATTTGTCGCCGGCCACAAGATCGCGGTTGGTACGCGGCCGTTTGACACGTAACCTGCGCCTGCTGGGGGTGCCAGATGGGAAAGAGAATTCTGGTCCTGCACGGTCCGAACTTGAACCTGTTGGGACAGCGGCAAGGCGACAAGGAGCGGATCACCCTCGAAGAGCTCAACCGCATCTTGACCGACGAAGCATCCAAGCTTGCCGTCGAGCTGAAGATCACCCAGTCCAACCACGAGGGGCACCTGGTCGACGCGCTCCAGGTGGAGCGCCACTGGGCGGATGGGATTTTGGTCAGCCCGGCCGCGCTCGCGCACGGCTCATACGTCCTGCGAGATACGCTGCTCGCGCTCGACAAGCCGGCGATCGAAGTCCACCTCTCCGACCTGGGACGCCGCCAGTCCTGGCGCCGCAAGTCCGTGATCAAGGAAGCTTGCGACGCGCAGATCATCGGGCACGGCATTGATTCCTACCTGATCGCCCTGCGCAGATTGGCTGGGGGCGACAAGCCCACGCAGGCAGGCCGAAGCACCCGGGCCTCGAGATCGCCGGCCAGGGCGACGGAGCCCGCGGCGCGATCTCCCAAGACGATCGGCCGCAAGCCGGGGGCGGCAGAACCTGTTCCGCCCAGCCCGCCGTCCACTTCATCGGGCAACGGATTCTCGCGAAGGGATCGCCGGGCCGCTGCTTCGGCGCCGGTCCAACCTGCGGTGACGAAGACGCTCGGGCGGGTGCCGCCCTCGTTGCAAATTCCTGGCGCGGAGCTGCTCACCCGCGCGCTGGTCCGCCAGAAGATCGCCGAGCGGTTGTCGGGGAAGTTGAGTCCCGCGGGTCTGGCGACCTGGGCGCGGCGCCAGTGGCTCGAGGTTCAGCGGGGAGCTCCGGCGGAAAGCGGCCAGCGGGAGCTGCTCGAGGATTGCCTGCAAAGTCTGGTGCTCTCGACCCTGCCGGCGTCGAAGCTTTCTGACGATCAACTGATCGACTTGATGGCGCAGCTCGAGGGATGAACGCGCGCGCGGCCGCCATCGAAATCCTGGCGCGCGTCGAGCAAACCGATGCGTTCTTGAACATCGCGCTCGACTCTCACTTGCGCCGCCACCGGCCCGGCGATCCGCGAGATGCGGCCCTGATCACCGAGCTCTGCTACGGCGTGGTGCGGCGCCGGATGGCGCTGGACCATGCGATCGCTGCGCAGTCGAAGAAGCGCCTGTCGCAGCTGGAGACGCACGTGCTGGCCGCCCTGCGGATCGGAGCCTACCAGCTCTTCTATTTGCGGCTGCCGCCGCACGCCGCGGTGGCAGAAACGATCGAGGCGCTCAAGCAGCTCGGCCGGTCGCGCGCGGCGGGGTTCGTCAACGCGATCTTGCGGAAGCTCTCTGCCCTCGAAGCCCTCCCGCTTCCGCCCGAGTCGGACCGCATCGAGGACCTCGCGCTGCGCGAAAGCCATCCCGAGTGGCTGGTGGCGAGATGGACAAAGCAATTCGGGATCGAACGGGCCAAGGAAATGCTGTCCGCGGACAATCAGCCTGCCCCGCTGACCATCCGGGTGAACTCGGCGAAAAACACCCGCGACGATCTGCTGTCCCGCCTACGCCGGTCGGGCGTGGAGGCAAAGCCAACCGCGCTCGCGCCCAGCGGCATCGTCCTTCGCTCTCCGGGGCGGCTCGAGGAGGTGGCCGGATACGCCGAAGGCCTTTGGCAGGTGCAGGACGAGGCGGCGCAACTGGTCGGCCTCTATGCTGCCGTGCCCGATGGCACCCGTGTGCTCGACGCATGCGCTGCGCCAGGCGGGAAGGCGCTCCATCTCGCAGAGCGCAACCGGGTGGTAGCGAGCGATCTGAGCGCGGCCAAGCTGAAGCGGCTCGGCGCGGAGGCAGAGCGCCTCGGCCTCTCGAGCCGGATCGAGACGATGGTGCACGACGCAACGCGGCCCTTTCCGAAGCGGATGGGAAAGTTCGACGCCGTTCTGGTGGATGCGCCCTGTTCCGGATTGGGGACGCTGCGGCGGCACCCGGAGCTCCGCTATCGCCGCGAGGAGTCCGACATCCTGCGGTTGTCCGAGCTTCAGTGGAGAATCATCGAAAATTGCCAGGCGGCGGTCGCCCGAGGCGGGCTGTTGATCTACGCCGTGTGCAGCACGGAGCCCGAGGAGGGGCTCTACCAGGCCGAACGGATCTCCGCTCACCCCGAGCGTAGCGAAGCCCCCGCTCACCCCGAGCGCAGCGAAGCCTCCGCTCACCCCGAGCGTAGCGAAGCGGAGTCGAGGGGTCGCCCGCACTCCGCTCACCCCGAGCGTAGCGAAGCGGAGTCGAGGGGTTCCCAGTCGCCGCCCTCGACTACGCGCCTACGGCGCTACGCTCGGGCTGAACGGAAAGGCCTACAGCGGCACGCTCGGGCTGAACGGAAAGACTCGCGGCACCACGCTCGGGCTGAACGGCTCGCGCCCAAGCCGCCGCCGCCCGAAATCGTTCCGATCCCACTGTGGCACGGATACCTGCGGACCCTCCCCGGAAAAGAGGGGTTGGATGGATTCTTTGCCGCGCGGTTCAGTCGCTTCGGCTGAACGACGAGCTACTCTTCGACTTTAGCGGCTGCCTTGAACGCCTCGAGCACCGCCTGCGATGCGCGGTCGAGGTACTTGCCCTTTCGAAGCAAAATCCCGATTGGGCGGGAGAAGTTCCCTTCGGCGAATGGTTTGGCCACCAGCGTTCCCGCCGCCACCTCGTGTTGCACCGTTGCCGCCGGCAACACGGCGACGCCGAGCCCCATCTCCACCGCCCGCTTCACCGTCTCCACGTTGTCCATTTCCATCACCGGGTTGAGCTCCAACCCGCGCTCGCGAAAGAGCCGATCGATCGCCTTGCGCGTCGGCGCCTCGCGATCGAACGCGATCAGCGGAACGCCCGCCAGCGCAGCCATCGAGACCTTGGCCTTGCTGGCAAAGGGATGCCCCGGGGCGGAGACAACCGCCAGCCGATCGTCCCGAAAGGGCAGGATGTCCACGCCGGCGCGCGGCTGTGGATAGGCGACGATCCCGATCTCCGCGGCGCCGAGGATGACGTCGTCGTAGACCTGGTCGCTGCGCCGGTAGCTCAGGCGCATGTTCACCTTGGGATGCGTCTTCAGCAGCGCCTTCTGGATGCTCTGCAGCTCGTGCAGTCCGACCGAGTAGATGGTGGACACGCTGGTGGTGCCGGCGATCTGGGTTCCCTGCTCGCGGATCTCCTGCTCCACCTCGGCGAAGCGCGCCAGGATCTCCTTGCAGCCGCGGAACAGGCGCTCGCCTGCCGGCGTGGGCGTCACTTGGCGGGCGCTCCGCGACAAGAGCTTCTGCTCGTAGCGATTCTCCAGCGCGCGGATCTGCTGGCTGACGGCCGATTGCGTGACGTGGTTCAGCTGCGCCGCTCTGGAGAAGGAGCCGGTCTCGACGACGTCGCAAAACATTTTCAGCGACTCGAGCTGCATAAGGAGCCGTCCTGAACCTCATCTCGCAGATTAGCGATTCTATCTTTATTAGCAGTTCTATCAGCAGGTGCAACAGGGGCACATGCTCGCCCGGACTCAGGGTGTAGGGACCGGCCGCAGAGCGAGGATCGACTGTTCGGCGACATCGGCGAGGATTTCTAGCAGACGCTCTCCCTCGCCTGCGGTGGCAGCGGCAGGAGAGCCGAAGTAGGCCTGGGCTCCGCCGCATTCACGGAAGGTGCGGGCTCCGCCTTTGATTGTCGCGGGGAGGTTCACCGGGAACGGCGCCAAGAGACGCCGGGCGGCATCGTCGACCAGGTGCGGCGCCGCGGCGAGCACGAGCGAGGTCTCGTACGCTCCGGCGTGACTGCCTCCGCGCCTGAACTCCTCGCCCAACCGATCGGCCGCGGAGCCTTGGCGATGATCCGCAACTGCGATCCCCGCACCGGTCCGGCGCGCGGCCTCACGAGCGGCTTCGTGCACCAGCCGGAAGTGCGCCGGCTCCAGGTGGTGATTGATCACGCCTATGCGGCGGAAGCCATGCGAGGCGATGCCGGCCATCACTTCGGTGAGCAGGGCTCGAGTCACTTCCGCCGGCAGGCTGACGGTCCCGGCGAACTCGGCGGCGAACTCGGTCAGCCCGTAAGGGACCGCAGGAAAGATCAGCGCCGCCTCTCCTCGCCGCAGCAACCTGCCGCCCACGCGTCGGCAAACCTCCTCGGCGATCACCACATCCACGGCGAGCGGAAGATGCGGCCCGTGCGCTTCGGTCGAGCCGACCGGCAGGAGGGCGATCGCATCGCGTTCGGCGAGCTTGCGGATTTCGGTCCAGGGCAGGTTGCCGGCGAACGGAACTTCGGCGAGCGGCGAACCCACGGTTACCCTCGAAGCTGCGCTTTCAGGACTTTGCCGCGATCGCTCTTTGGCAGCGCCGAGACGAACTGAATGTTCCGCGGTGCCTTGTAGGGCGCGAGCGAAGCGCGGACGTGCGCCTTGATCTCTTCGGCAAGAGCCGCGCTGGGTTGATGGCCGGACGCCAGAACCACGAACGCCTTCGGCTTCTCCAGGCCGTCCGAGTCCTTGAAGCCGATCACCGCGCTCTCGCGGACGGCCGGATGGGTGAGCAGCGCGTTCTCCACTTCCAGAGGGGAGAGCCATTTGCCGGCTACTTTCAGCATGTCGTCGCCGCGCCCGCTGAACCAGAAGTAGCCATCGTCGTCCTGGCGAAACTTGTCGGCCGAGGCGCACCAGTCGCCGCGGAAGGTCAGCTTGCTCTTCTCGTGTTGCTGCCAGTACTCCAGCGCCATCGAGTCGCCGCGGATCCAGAGCGTCCCGATCTCGCCGCGAGGCAGCTCCCGGCCCTCGTCGTCGCCGATCTTCGCCTCGTAGCCCTCCACGCATCGCCCCAGCGATCCCACTTTGACGTCGCCGAAGCGATTGGTGATGAAGATGTGGAACATCTCCGCCGAGCCGATGCCGTCGAGTATCTCCACGCCGGTGACCTTCTTCCAGCGCTGATAGAGCTCGGGAGCAAGCGCTTCGCCGGCGCTGATGCAGACGCGCAGGGAGGAAAAATCCACGTCCGCGACGCCCTTCGCGTTCACCATGGCGTTGATCGCGGTGGGCACCGAGGTAAGGATGGTCGGGCGATGGCGGGCGATCAGCTCGAACAGCTTCTCGGGCGTGCCCTTGTCCGGGAAGATCACCGCGGAGCCGCCGGCCAGCAGCGGGAAGAGCAGATTGGTGCCCAGCGCGTAACCGAAGGCGAGCTTCGGCACCGACAGCCCGATGTCCCGGGGCGCGTAGCCGATGATCGGCAGCCCATAGGTGAGCGCGTTGTAGATGAAGTCGTGCTGCTTGTGGACCGCGGCCTTGGGAAATCCCGTCGAGCCGGAGGTGAAAAGCCACACCGCGGGATCATCGCGGTGGGTGGGCGCGAACACCGGATCCGGCGTCGCCGACTCGAGCTCCCGCTCGTACGAGAGATGCCTTCCCGGGCTGCCGCCGACCACCAGCACACGCTTCACCAGCGGGCAATTGGGCAACGCCGCTTCCACCGCGCCCATCGCGCTGGCGTGCGCGACCAGGATTTGCGCCCGCGTGTAATTCAGATAGTAGGCCACTTCGTCGACGCGCTGGTCCGGACTGACCGCGGCGGCCACGCCGCCCGCCTTGAGCACCGCCAGCCACGCTGAGGCGAATTCGGGTACGTCCGGCAGCATCAACAGCACCCGCTGCTCGAGCTGGAGGCCGAGTCCGCGCAGGACCGCGGTCGCGCGGTCTACGCGATTGGCCAGCTCGGCATAGGTGAGCGCTTCCCCCTCGAAGCGAAGCGCGGGGGAGCGCCCGTGCGACGGGAGCTGGCGGTGCAGGAACAGCTCGGTCAGATTCATTTGCTCCGGCAGATTTCGAAAATCGAGCGGTGCATTCATGGCTGGTTCCTGTCCGACCGAAGTCGACCGCCGAATCTTGCCCTGATCCACATCGCGATGGCGACTGCCAGCAGGGCCAAGGCTCCGCCGGTGAGCACCTGCCGGCGAGCGAATTGCACGGCCAGCTCGCGCTCGAGGGCGCACTGTTCAGGGGTTGCACCCGCGCAGTCCACGCCAAACGCTATGCTGCGGCCTCCCATGGCGAGCAGGTACAGGCCGCCGAGGAAAAACCCCGCCGCCAGGCCGATCGCCGCGGCTCGCAACAACCTCGCGCGCGGCGACAAGCCGTTGAGCTCGGAATCCTCCATCGCATTGACACCGTAAGCTTGTCAGCGCGGGAACGACAATCCCATGGCGTCCCCTTGCATTGCGTGACCAGTTTGGGTTTAGGTGGACGACCACTTCACGAGGAGGGACGCGATGTATTGCCGCAAGCAGGACCGAATGAAGCTGATCGCCTCGCTGGCCGCCCTAACCTTTGCCATCGTGGCGCCGCTCGCGCTCGCCCAGGAAAAGTCCGAGGGCAAGAAACCGACGGCTGGCGGAGCACCCATGGGGGCAATCACGCCGCCCGCAGAGATGGCAAAGCTCGACAGCATGGCCGGCACCTGGAAGTGCTCCAGCAAGATGCACCTTCCTCCGGAGATGGGCGGCGAGCAAAGCGGGACCTCCACCATGACGATCAAGAAGGACATGAGCGGCTTTTGGATGGTCGGTCAGTGGAAAATGGACAAGAGCAAGACAATGCCGGAGATGAAGGGGACGATCTATTGGGGCTACGACCCGGCGGACAAGAAGTTCGTCGAGGTGGGTGTCGACAGCACCGGCAGCTGGATGCGCGGAACGGCGGACGCGCCGCAGAACGGCACCTGGGTGTGGAACGAAGAGGGAACGATGATGGGGAAGAAGGCCAAGACGCGCACCACGGTCAACCAGAAAACGCCCAACGCGACCCAGGTGAAAATGGAGATGGAGGCAGAGCCCGGCAAATGGGTACCGATGGGCGAGGACGACTGTAAGAAGGCCGGAGGACGCGCTTAGCCTCGGATCGTATTCAGCAGCCTCCAAATCGGCACCGAGGGGAACGCCTCACATCATAGCTTGTAAATAGCCACTCATCATGGCTATCGTCTAGCTATGAAAGCCGTAAACATTGCAGAGCTTAAGAATCGGCTGAGTCATTACCTACGCATCGTGCGCCGCGGTGAGCCGGTGTTGGTTCGCGATCGCGATCGGATCATCGCCCGGATTGAGCCTGCGGGGGGATCGGCGTCGGACCACCAGACGGATTCGGACCGACTGCGCGATCTCGAGTTGAAGGGGATCGTGCGGCGCGGACGCGGCGGGATCACCTCGAAGCTCCTCGCCAAGCGGCCCAACACCAAGGCTGACGTCCTGGGCGCTCTGCTGCAAGAGCGAGAGGAGGGGCTCTGAGATTCTGGGACAGCTCGGCCCTGCTGCCTTTGGTGGTCAAGCAATCCAGCTCACCAACGGCTCAGCAGTGGATGGCCCAGGACTCAGAAATAGCGATTTGGACTTTGACTCCGGTGGAAATCGTCTCCGCGCTGCGCCGCCTGGTCAGGAGCGGGGACCTGGGAGAAGGTGAGTCGAACCGCGCCGAGTCTCTGCTCACCGAGTTTGCCAGGCGTTCCCACCTGGTCATCGACGTCGAACGAGTCAAAACCGCCGCGTGCAGAGTCTTACGAGTGCACTCCCTCCGTGCAGCCGATGCGCTACAGCTGGGAGCCGCGCTCGCCTGGGCAGACGGCAACATTGAGGGCAACATTGTTTACACGTTCGACCGGCGGCTGGCCGTGGCGGCAGCGCGAGAGGGCTTTCAGACTCCCACGGACTAGGGACCATCACACTGCTGGCAGTGAAGCGGAGCGCCCCGCTCAAGGCTTCGGCCCGACCATCTCCTCGGGATTCACCCACTGATCGAACTGCTCGCCGGTGACCAGCTTGAGCTCCATCGCGGCTTCGCGCAGCGTCTTGCCGGTCTTGTGCGCGTGCTTGGCGATCTTGGCGGCGTTGTCGTAGCCGATGTGCGGGTTGAGCGCGGTGACCAGCATCAGCGAGTTGCGCATCAGCTGATCGATTCGCTCCCGGTTGGCCTGGATTCCCACCGCGCAGTTGTCGTTGAAGCTGACGCAGCCGTCGGCCAGCAGGCGCACGCTCCAGAGGAAATCGTAGATGATCAGCGGCTTGAAGACATTGAGCTCGAAATTGCCCATCGAGCCGCCGAAGTTGATCGCCACGTCGTTTCCCATCACCTGGCAGCACAACATGGTCAACGCTTCGCTCTGGGTCGGATTCACCTTGCCGGGCATGATCGAGCTGCCGGGCTCGTTCTCGGGAATGGAAATTTCCCCCAATCCGGAGCGCGGACCGGAGGCCAGCCAGCGCACGTCGTTGGCGATCTTCATCAGCGATGCGGCCAGCGTCTTCAGCGCGCCATGGCTGAAGACCAACGCGTCGTGGGACGCCAGCGCCTCGAACTTGTTGTGCGCGCTGACGAAGGGATAGCCCGTCATCTTCGACAGCTCCGCGGCCACCCGCGCGCCGAACTCGGGATGCGCGTTCAAGCCGGTGCCGACCGCCGTTCCTCCGAGCGCCAGCTCGTAGAGATGCGGAAGCGAGTCCTCGGCGTGCGCCATCCCGTGGTCGAGCTGGGACACGTAACCGGAGAACTCCTGGCCCAACGTCATCGGCGTGGCATCTTGCAGATGGGTCCGACCGATCTTGATGATCGAGTTGAGCTCCTCCGACTTGCGAGCCAGCGTTTCGCGCAGCTTCTTCACCGAGGGGAGCAGCCGCGCGCGAATCGCGGTGACCGCGGCGACGTGCATCGCGGTGGGAAAGACGTCGTTCGAGGACTGGCCCTTGTTGACGTCGTCGTTGGGATGAACCTTGCGGCCCTCGCCCTTTGGTCCTCCCAGGATCTCGCTGGCGCGATTGGCGATCACCTCGTTCATGTTCATGTTGGTCTGCGTTCCGCTGCCGGTCTGCCAGACCACCAGCGGAAACTGATCCCCGAGCTTGCCGGCGATGATCTCGTCCGCGGCCTGAATGATCGCCTTGGCCTTGGCTTCGTCGAGCTTCTTCAGATCCAGATTGACCTTGGCGCACGCGCGCTTCACCTGCGCCAGCGCCTTGATCAATTCCGCGGGCATGCGCTCGCCAGAAATCTTGAAGTGCATCAGCGAGCGCTGGGTTTGCGCGCCCCAGTAGGCGTCCGCGGGGACCTCGATCTCGCCGAAGGTGTCTCTCTCGATCCGAAATTGGGTCATACGTCCTCCGAACAGACTGGTTCTAGCGCGGCCGCGGAAATAGCACCGGCGCCGTGGGCCGGAAACCCCCGAGGGCGCGAATGTGAGGATGAGCTTGTCTAACCGTCCGCATGACTAGCGCAGCGAGGCGAATCGCTCGCCGGGCACCGCGCCATTTGGCGCTGGCAAATTGCGGTCCCGCCAGTATTCTGAACAGCGTTTTTCGGACGGTGCGGGTCGCTATGGCGAATGCTCAGGCTTCTTGGACGCGAACTCCCTTCGGCCATACCTCGCGCCGCGATCCGTGGTGGATGACCCCGGCCACAGTGTTCGTGGTTCTCTCCTCCTTCGTCGTCTACGCAACCTGGGCAGCGCTTCAGGGCAAGCACTACACCTATGGGCCGTACCTCTCTCCGTTCTACTCGCCCGAGCTATTCGGCGACTCGCCGCACAGCCTGTTCGGGCCCAAGCCCGACGCCTGGCCGAGCTGGCTCCCCTTTTCGCCGGCGCTGATCATCCTGCCCATTCCCGCGCTCTTTCGGTTGACCTGCTACTACTATCGCGGCGCGTACTACAAGGCGTTCTGGGCCGACCCTCCCTCGTGCACCGTCGGCGAGCCGCGCAGCCACTATCGAGGGGAGTTCTCCTTCCCACTGGTGCTGCAGAACATCCATCGATTCTTTCTCTTCCTCTCTCTTGGAATCCTGCTCTTCCTGGCGCACGACCTCTGGAAAGCGATGTGGTTCAGCGATCCGGGCGCGCATCAGGCGCGGTTCGGCGTCGGCCTGGGCACTTTGGTGCTCGCGGCCAACGTGGTTCTCCTTGGCGGCTACACCTTTGGCTGCCACTCGCTCCGGCACGTGATCGGCGGACGTCTCGATCAGCTGTCCAGGGCGCCGCTTCGCCGAGGGGCATACAACTGCGCCACCTGTTTCAACCGGCGACACATGACCTGGGCCTGGTGCAGCCTGTTCGGCGTGGCCTTTTCTGATCTGTACGTCCGGATGTGCTCGATGGGCGTGTGGTCCGATTGGAGAATTTTCTAGATGGCGCAGTATCAGGCGCACGAGCACGACGTTTTGGTGATTGGGGCGGGCGGAGCAGGCCTGCGTGCGGCGATCGAGGCTTCTGCGGCCAAAGTTTCCGTCGGGTTGGTTTGCAAATCGCTCCTCGGCAAGGCGCACACGGTGATGGCCGAAGGCGGGATCGCGGCGGCTCTCTCCAACGTGGACGACCGAGACAACTGGAAGGTCCACTTCGCGGACACCATGCGCGGCGGCCAGTACCTCAACCACTGGCGGATGGCCGAGCTGCACGCCAAGGAAGCTCCGGCCCGGGTGAAGGAGCTGGAGGCGTGGGGCGCGCTGTTCGATCGCACCAAAGACGGGCGCATCCTCCAGCGCAACTTCGGCGGACACAAGTACCCGCGGCTGGCCCACGTCGGCGACCGGACCGGGCTGGAAATGATCCGCACGCTGCAGGACCATGGCATTCACCAGGGCATCGACGTGCACATGGAGTGCACCGTCACCGCGCTGCTCAAGGACGGCGACCGGGTGGTGGGCGCCTTCGGCTACGATCGCGAGAAGGGTTTGCTGCACGTTTTTCGGGCGCGCGCGCTGGTGCTGGCCACGGGCGGTATCGGCAGGGCCTATGAGATCACCAGCAACAGCTGGGAATACACCGGTGATGGTCTGGCCCTGGCGTATGCCGCCGGCGCCGAGCTGATGGACATGGAGTTCGTCCAGTTCCATCCCACCGGAATGATCTGGCCGCCGTCCGTGCGCGGCATCCTGGTGACCGAGGCCGTGCGAGGCGAGGGCGGCATCCTGGTCAACAAAGACGGCCGGCGGTTCATGTTCGACGACATCCCCGAGAATTACCGCGCGCAGACTGCCGACAACGAGGAGGAGGGCTGGCGCTACACGCAGGGCGACAAGGAAGCGCGCCGTCCGCCCGAGCTGTTGACCCGGGATCACGTGGCCCGCTGCATCGTGCGCGAGATTCGCGAAGGCCGGGGAAGCCCGCACGGCGGCGTGTTCCTCGACATCTCCTGGATCAAGCGCAAGGTCTCCGACGCCCCAAAGCGAATCAAGGAGAAGCTGCCCAGCATGTATCACCAGTTCATGAAGCTGGCGGACATCGACATCACGCGGGAGCCGATGGAGGTGGGGCCGACCACGCACTACATGATGGGCGGGGTCCGCGTGGATCCGGACACCCAGATGTCCACCGTACCGGGCTTGTTCGCGGCGGGGGAGTGCGCGGCGGGACTTCACGGCGCCAATCGGCTCGGCGGCAACTCCCTCTCCGATCTTTTGGTCTTCGGTCAGCGCGCCGGGCTGTACGCGGCGCAATTCGCCAAGGAGCGTCCCGCCGGTGAAATCCAGCAGGGGCAGGTGGACGCCGCCGCCCGGGGCGCGCTCGCGCCGTTCGAAATGCAGGCGAAGGCAGGCGCCGAAGGGCCGTATCAAATCCAGCACGAGCTCCAGAAGATGATGCAGGACCTGGTGGGCATCGTCCGTACTGAAAAGGAAATGCTCGAGGCAATCGAGAGGCTGGAGCAGCTCAAGCAGCGCGCGAACCGCGTCCGGGTAGACGGCAACCGCGCGTACAACCCCGGCTGGCATACCGCGCTCGATCTGGGCAACCTATTCACCGTCTCGGAGGCGATTGCCCGCTCGGCGGTCGAACGCCGGGAGAGCCGAGGTGCCCAGTTTCGCGAGGACTATCCCGGAAAGGACGAGACGCTTGGAAAGCTGAACATCGTCGTGCGCCAGGGCCCCGACGGCAGAATGCAGGTTGAACGTCGCCCGCTGCCGCCGATGCCGCCGGAGCTCAAGCAGGTCATCGCGGAGATGAAGTGATGGCCACAGCCACGTTCAAGATCTTCCGCGGCAACGGCGCGGGCGGAGCACTTCAGGAGTACACCGCCGAGGTGAGCGAGGGCATGGTGGTGCTCGACGCCGTGCATCAGATCCAGGCGGAGAAGGCCAACGATCTCGCGGTGCGCTGGAACTGCAAGGCAGGCAAGTGCGGGTCGTGCTCGGCGGAGATCAACGGAATGCCCAAGCTGATGTGCATGACCCGGATGAGCGACCTTCCTCTGGACAAGCCGGTCACCCTCGAGCCGATGAAGGCGTTTCCGCGGATCAAGGACCTGGTGACCGACCTCAGCTGGAACTTCGAGGTGAAAAAAAAGATCCGCGAGTTCAAACCCCGCCCGCCGGACGCGGCCGACGGAACCTGGAGGATGGCGCAAGAGGACATCGAACGCGTTCAGGAGTTTCGCAAGTGCATCGAGTGCTTCCTGTGCCAGGACGTCTGCCACGTGCTGCGAGACCACCACCTGCACGAGCAGTTCATCGGACCTCGCTTCCTGGTCCACGTGGCGGGCCTGGAGATGCATCCGCTGGACGTCGAGGATCGATTGGTCGAGCTGAGGGAAGCCCAGGGCGTCGGCTTCTGCAACATCACCAAGTGCTGCACCCGCGTCTGCCCCGAGGAGATTCACATCACGGACAACGCGATCATCCCCCTCAAGGAGCGGGTGATTGACGAACACTACGATCCTCTGATGAAGCTTCTGCGGGCGCTCAAAGGCGGTAGGAAGAAGACAGCCGGTCGCTGATCGCGCCCTTGAAGGGAGCGAACATGTTCGAGCTCAAGCGAATTAGCCCCGAGGCGATTCCCCGGGCGCTGGCCAAGGCGGAGCGATATCGCCTGCTCAACGAGCCGGAAGAGGCCGAGAGCATCTGCGAGGACGTGCTTCGGATCGATCCGGACAACCAGCAGGCACTCGTCACGCTGCTCCTGTCGCTCACCGACAATTTTCATTCGGGCCACGCCGGTCGTCTTCAGCAAGCTCGCGGCCTCCTCCCGCGACTCAAGGATCCGTACGAGCAGGCCTACTATGCGGGGATCATCTGCGAGCGTTGGGCGAAGGCGCAGCACTACGCCAACCGCAAGAGCCCGTTCGTGCACAACTCGCTTCGCGAAGCGATGAGCCTCTACGAGAAGGCGGAAGCGCTCAGTCCGCCGGGAAACGACGACGCCGTGCTTCGCTGGAATGCCTGCGTCCGGTTCATCCAAAGCACCGACGAGCTGAAGTCGGGTGGCGAGGACTTCGGAACGGAAACCGGCTTCCGCGACGACGTGCCGCCCCGCTAGCCCAGGCGAGCGTTGCCACCATGCGGATCCTCTACGGCGTGGTCGGCGAGGGCATGGGGCACGCCACCCGCTCGCGCGTCTTGCTCGAGAATCTCGTGCAGCAGCACGAGATCCACGTGGTCGCCTCCGGCCGCGCGAAGGAGTACCTCGAGCGGCGCTTTCGCGACGTGCACGGGATCTGGGGCTACACCATGGCGTACGAGGACAACCAGGTCCGCAAGTGGCAGACGGTGGTTCAAAACGTGAAGGGGGCTGTTTCAGGTTGGCCGCACAACGTTCGCCAGTACTTCGAGCTGGTCAGCCAATTCAAACCGGAAGTGGTGATCAGCGATTTCGAAAGCTTCAGCTACCTTTTTGCCAAGCGGCATTTGCTGCCGGTGATCAGCGTCGACAACATGCAGATCATCAATCGTTGCGAGCACGACCCATCGTTGCTGGCGGGATTCGAGGACAGCTTCGAGCTGGCGCGCTCGATCGTGAAGTCGAAGCTCCCCGGCTGCTTTCATTACCTGATCACCGCCTTCTTTCGACCTCCGGTTCGCAAAGAGCGCACCACCCTGGTGCCGCCGCTTCTCCGTCCCGAGATCCTCGCCGCCTCGCCGCAACCAGGGGAGCATCTGCTGGTGTACCAGACTGCGGAGGGCTCGTCGGCGCTGCCGGAAATCCTGCGGAAGGCCGGTGCACCATCTCGCGTGTACGGTTTTCGCCGCGATCTCTCGGAGGACGTCGCGGAGGGGAACGTGACCTATCGACCGTTCAGCGAAGCCCGCTTCATCGACGATCTTCGCACCGCTCGCGCGGTGATCGCGTCTGGCGGATTCACGCTGATGAGCGAGGCCGTCTTCCTGCGCAAGCCCATGCTGGGCATTCCGCTGGTGGGCCACTTCGAGCAAGTGCTCAACGCGCTATACCTGCAGAAACTCGGCTTCGGTGGATTCGCGCGGGAGCTCACGCTCGAGACGCTGACGAGCTTCCTCAAGCAGCTGCCCAAGCTTACCGAACGCCTGAAGCATTACGAGCAAAACGGAAACTCCGAGGCATTCGCGGCCGTCGACGCCCAGCTGGACCGCGCCATCCACCGCCGCCGCCCGAAGGCGAAGAAGCGCTGAGCACGTTGGTGGTATGCGAAGTGCTCGGGCAGTCTTGGCCGTAGCCCGTGGTGGCGCGGTCCGCGCGTTGCTCCGGGCCCGGCCCGTTCACGTCTGCAGCAGCTGGCGCGCGATCACCAACTTGAGAACTTCCGATGCGCCCTCGTAAATCCTGAGCGCCCGGACGTCGCGGTACAACCTCTCCAGTGGATTGCCCTTCAAGACGCCGACCCCACCGTGGACCTGAAGACAGCGATCGATGATCCGCTGAGCGGCTTCGGTGGCGAACAACTTGGCCACCGCGGCTTCGTAGGTGACGCGCTCGGCACCGGAGTCCTTCGCGGCCGCAGCCCGATGCACCAGCAACCTGGCAGCATCGATTTCCGCCGCGCTCTCCGCGAGCAAGAATTGCACTCCCTGAAGCGAGGCCAGCGGCGCCCCGAATTGATGCCGGTGCTTCGCGTATGCCACTGCTTCGTCCAGAGCGCGTCGCGCCATTCCGACCGCCGCGGCGCCGACCGTGGTCCGGAACACGTCCAGAGTGCCCAGCGCGATCTTCATGCCCTCGCCCTCTGCGCCCAGCCGAGCGGATGAGGTGACGCGGCACCCCTCCAGCACCAGATCGCCGATCGGGTGCTGCGAGAGCATCTCCAGCGGTACAACGCGCAGGCCCGGCGCGTGTGCGGGCACGACGAACGCGGAGAGCCCGCGCGGACCGGGAGCGGTGCGCGCGAACACCGTGTAGTGCGTTGCGATTCCGGCGTTGGAGATGAACCGCTTCGTTCCATCCAGCAGGTAATCGTCGCCGTCCCGCCGAGCGGAAGTGGAGATGGCAGCCACGTCGGATCCGGCATCCGGTTCGGTGAGCGCGAAGGCGAACAGCGCGGTTCCCTGAGCGACGCGAGGAAGGAGGACGCGCTTCCGCGCTTCATCCGCGGCCAGCAGCAGTGGATGGCTTCCCAGCCCCTGCACCGCGAAGAGCGCATCCGCGGCGGCGTTGCGGTAGGCCAGCTCCTCGCGCACGACGCAGATGGAGCGAACCTCGATCGCTTGATCCGCGCCGCCGTAGCTCGCGGGGACCAGGTGGCGATAACAGTCGAGCCTCGCCACCTCCACCGCCAGGGCCACATCGCTGTATGGCTTGTTCTCGGAGGGCTCGAGCACGGCGGCCCGCCGACGCATTTCGTCGGCAAGCTCCAGGTGCCGCGGCTCGAGCAGGGACGCGCTCACCGATCACTTTCCGGTGAAACCCGGCGGCCGCTTCTGCGTGAAAGCTTGATACGCCTCTTTGAAATCCTCGGTCTGCATGCAGATCGCCTGCGCGCGCGCCTCGTTGTCCAGTGCATTCCCCAGATCCAAGCTGAGCTCGGCGTTGAGCAGCTCCTTGGTCAGACCCAGCGCGAAGGTCGGGCCCTCGGCCAGCCGCCTCGCCCAGCCCTGCGCCTCATCGAGGAGCTGATCCTGCGGCACCACGCGATTGAACAAGCCGTATCTCTCCGCTTTCGGCGCGTCGATCGCATCGCCGAAATAGAGCAGCTCCGTGGCGCGGCCCAATCCCACCACCCGGGGAAGGAGGTACGCGGCGCCCATGTCCGCTCCGGCGAGCCCCACCTTGGCGAACAGGAAGGCGATCTTCGAGGTGGGCGTGGCGATCCGCAGATCGGCCGCCAGCGCGATCACCGCGCCAGCGCCGGCCGCGGTCCCGTTGATCGCCGCGATCACCGGTTTGCGAAGCAGCCGCATGTTGCGGATCACGTCGCAGGTCATCCGCGTGAATTCCAAGAGCTCCGGCATTTGACGAGACAACAGCTCGCCGATGATCGCGTTGACGTCGCCCCCTGAGCAGAAGCCGCGCCCCTCGCCGGTGATCACCACTGATCGGACCGACGATTCCCGCTGGAGCTCTTGAAAAACGTCGCGCAGCTCGCGGTACACGTCGAAGGTGAGCGCGTTGAGCCTGTCGGGACGGCTGAAGGTGATCAGCGCCACGCGATCAGCGACTTGGAAGCGGAACGACGAGGGCGTCAACATTCGACCTTCGACTTTCTCACCGGCTCATAACACCGCGGTCGCCTCAATCTCCACCTTCGCATCGTCTTCCAAAAGGCTCGACACCTCCACCAGCGCCATCGCCGGGAAATGGCTTCCCATCCTGCGCCGCCATGCGTCGCCGACCTGCTTCAGCGCAGCCCGGTATTCCTTCTTGCTCACCACGTAGATCGTCAAGCGCGCCAGGTTGCCTGGCTCTCCTCCCGCCTCCCGGAGCACGTCCAGCACGTTGGACAACGCCCGCTCGAACTGAGCGGTGAATCCGCGGGGGAGCTTGAGCGTGGCGCTGCGCGGATCGCACCCGATCTGACCGGCGATGAACAACGTCCGACCCTCGGCGACGATCCCATTGGTGTACCCTTTGGGCTGGCGCCACCCGAGCGGCTGGATAGCTCGGAGCTTTTCCGCGCGGTGCGCGCGAGAGGCATTCAACGGTTTCATGCGGACTCCCCGCCGTCGATCGGGTAGGCGACGCCGGTGATCGCCGCCGCCGCCGGCGAGGCGAGAAACAGGCACAGCTCGGCCACCTCCGCCGGTTCAATCAGGCGGGCCATCGGGTTCATCTCGGTCAAAATCCTTCGAGCCTCCTCGACCGTCCGCCCGGTCGCGCTGGAAATCGCCTTGGCGGAGTGCGAGACCATCTCCGTTTCCGTCCAGCCAGGACAAACGGCGTTCACCGTCACGTTCTTCCGCGAAAATTCGATCGCCAGAGCGCGGGTCAACCCCAGCAAGGCGTGCTTCGAAGCGCAGTAGGCGGCGGTGTACTTGAAGCCCTTGAGCGCCGCAGTGGACGCGATGTTGATCACCCGGCCTCCGGTGCTGGCGGCCATGGCGGGGATCAGCTCCCGGCAGAAGAAGAACGGCGCGGCGGCGTTGATCGCCATCACTCGATCGAAGTCCTCCGGACGGGTCTTGGTCAACGGGGACGAAAGGGCGATGCCGGCGTTGTTGATCAGCACCGCTGGCGCGCCCACTTCGGACAACAACGCGTCGCACGCGGCCATCACCTCGTCTCGCTCGGCAACGTCCACGCGCAACGTCCGGATATCGCCTCCGCGCCTGGAGGCTTCGTCCTTGAGCCGGTCCAGGTCGCCGATGTTTCGACCGAGGGCCCAGACCACGTACTCGCCCTCCGCAAATTTCAGCGCGATGGCCCGCCCGATCCCGCGGGTCGCCCCGGTCACCACGGCGGTGAGACGCTTGCTCGCCATCGCTGCGAGCATAGCGCTCTGCCACTTTCAGCGCGGGTATTTGTCGCCATCCAGCGTGCGACGGTCCTCGCGGTCCGCGTTTGACTGCCATGAAAGAGGGAGGTTACAAGCTCGATCCCTCTTCGACCGGGATGTCGCGATGGCGCGCGCCGAAATCACTGACCTGTATCGAATCGACGACCTTCTTTCCGACGAGGAGAAAGCGGCGAGAAACCTGGTGGCGGAGTTCGTCGACCGGGAGTACGTGCCGATCGTCGGCAAGCACTTCCGCAACGGAACCTTCCCCATGGAAATCGTTCCCCAGCTCGCGGAGATGGGGATCTTCGGAGCCAACCTGCACGGCTATGGCTGCGCGGGGATGAACAACGTCAGCTACGGGCTGATCCTCCAGGAGCTGGAGCGGGGCGACTCGGGGCTGCGCTCGTTCGCCTCCGTGCAGACCTCGCTGAGCATGTATCCGATCTACAGCTGGGGCAGCGACGAGCAGAAGGAGCGCTTTCTGCCGCGGATGGCGAAAGGGAAGATCCTGGGCTGCTTCGGGCTCACCGAACCGGACTTCGGTTCGGACCCCAGCGGCATGCGCACGCGCGCGCGCAAGGACGGCAACAGCTATGTCCTCAACGGCAGCAAGATGTGGATCACCAACGGAACGGTCGCCGATGTGGCGGTGGTCTGGGCCAAGACGGACGACGGTGGTCCGGATTCGATCCGCGGGTACCTGGTGGAAAAGGGGATGCCCGGGTATCGCGCCTCGGAGATCCACGGGAAGTTTTCTCTGCGCGCCTCGCACACCTCCGAGCTGAGCTTCCAGGACGTGCGGGTGCCGGCTCGGAATGTCTTGCCCGGCGGCGAGGGCCTTCGAGCGCCGCTCTCTTGCCTGAACAATGCCCGGTTCGGGATCGCCTTTGGCGTGACCGGTGCCGCGGTCGCGTGCTTCGAGGGCGCCCGGGAGTACGCGCTGTCGCGGGTGCAGTTCAACAAGCCGATCGCCGCCTTTCAGCTCACGCAGGAAAAGCTGGCGGAGATGCTCACCGAGATCGTCAAGGCGCAACTCCTGTCGCTTCGGCTGGGACGGCTCAAGGACGAGGGGAAGGTGACCCCGACGATGGTTTCGCTGGCCAAGCGCAACAACGTTCGCAGCGCGCTGGAGATCGCCCGCGTGGCGCGCAGCATCTATGGCGCCAATGGCATCACCGACGAGTACCCTCCGATTCGACACATGCTCAACCTGGAGTCGGTGTTCACGTACGAGGGGACGCACGAGGTCCACACCCTGGTGCTGGGCAAGGCGATCACCGGTATCGACGCTTTCGCCTGACGCATGGCCTACGTCCAGCGAATCCAGGTTCGATTCGATGACGTGGACTACGCTCGGATCGTCTACTATCCGCGGCTGTTCAGCTACTGCCACTGGGTCTTCGAGGATTTCTTCGGCCGCGAGCTGGGCGTCTCTTACGCGGAAGTGCTCACCCAGAGGCGCGTCGGATTTCCCGTGGTGAGCGCGAAGGCGGATTTCCGCTCGCCGCTGCGCTTCGGGGACGTCTGCCGAGTGCAGATGGAGGCCGCGCAGATCGGGCGTCGCTCGCTCACCACCAGGTACCGGCTCTACCAGGGCGAGAGCGACCTGTTGTGCGCGGAGATCGAAGTCGTCGCCGCCTGCATCGACATGGACTCCTTCCGCGCCGTTGATCTGCCGGGCTTCGTTCGGGAGGCGTTCGTCAGGCACCTGGCTTCGCACCCTGAGGGCAATCTTGGCTAGCGCCAGCGGCGGGCACGCGGACGACCGCCGCGCTGCGCGCGCAATCTATTTTGCTTCTTCCAGATGGACCGAGGGCGCTGAGCCCCGTGATTTGTCGCCTCTGAATTTGCCCGCGCGGGCCGCGTCTGGATCGGACAACAGGGCCGGAGCGTTTCGGAGGAAACGAGCATGTTTCGGAAAGCTCTCCTACCACTGGCCGGACTTCTTCTCAGCGGGTCAGCACCCGCTTTCGCGCACGATGACGATTGGGATTATCGACGAGCAAATCCGCAACAGTACTTGGACCCGCGACTGGAAGCGGAACGTGGCGCCGCGTACGGCTACAACCCGTACCTCACGCCGTGGGAGCAGCGTCGACTGCAGCGGCAGCTCTGGCGCGAGCGGCGGTACCATCGCTGGCTGAGCCGGCACCGCTATCCGTACTGGTATCGCTACCCGGATTATTGGTGACGGCGTTGGCTCAGGGAATGAAGATGCCGGTCACGCAATCCGTAGTCTGAAGCGGCGTGCCCGTCCGGAAACGGCCCCCTGCTTGTTCATCCCGTCGGCTTGGGCTGCTCGAGGGCCGTGGCCAGCGCCTCGTTCAGCTCTCCGACTTTGCGTGCTGATAGCGATGCCACAAACTGTGTCAGCTTGTGCTTGAACATCAGCGTCAGGAAATCGCAGCGAATGGCCGATGTCCGCGGCAACCCATCGGCCCACCCGAGAGTCACTTCCGTGGTCAGGCCGAGTACCTCGCGGTAAATGGGGGCGCATATGACGGTCGAGACGTCCTCGTGCTCTGCGATGAACGCTCGGGAGACCACGACGTAGAACCCTGGTTTGTTCCCGCGTTCAGGCACGCGTTCGCGCGTCCGATAGATGTCACCGCGCGTCACAGCTTCGCCTGGTCAGAGACGAGGGCCTTGAGCTGGCGAGCCAGCAATTTGCTGTGTTTCACAATAGCAGCCCGATCCTTTTGTTCGCGTTCCTGCTTCTCCTGGCGCGCAACGAATTCCCGGATCGCAGCACGGATGAGCTGGGATCGTATGCGCTGTGATTTGCCCTGTCTTTTCGCGGCCGCGCCTCTTCTTTCAATGAGTCGATCCAATGCGTTTTCGGTTTCCTCATCGATAGAGATCGCAATAGTTTTCATGACAATAGAATATGTGGTCCATCGCTCAAAGATCAAGGAGGAGCAAGCCGGTGCGGCCTTCCACTTGACTCAGCCATCGTCGACCGTGCCCGGCCGGCAATGCTTCATCATCGAGGTGGACTTCGAATCCAACTTGATCTTTCGCTCACACCGCGTCGCTCTGCGAGGTGAAGGAGAAATCGTGCGCGCGGATGGCGGGCATGATCACTCCGCCGCTCATCCCGCCCCCCGCAGTGGGCACCGCAGCGCTCATCGCCTCGACGTTCTTCAGCAGGTTCACCGGGCTCTGATTGAAGCGGAAGTTGTTCACCGCGTGAATGATCTTTCCCTTTTCCACCAGCCAGACGCCGTCGCGCGTCAGCCCGGTGAGCTCGACGTTCTGGGGATTCACCACGCGGATGTAGAAGAAATGGGTAATCAACAGGCCGCGCTCGGTTCCGGCGATCAGGTCATCGACCGTACCGGAGCCGCCGGTCATCACCAAGCCCCCGGAGAACGGCACGGGCTGGCTCTTCGTCACCGACGCCCAATAGCGATCGCAGGTCAGCGTCTTCAGCACGCCGTTTTCGATCCAGGTCGTCTTTCGCGAGGGAAGGTGGCCGCTGCCACCACCGCCGCCGAACCCCCCGCCGCCGCGCCCGCCGCCTCCGCCGAAGCCTCCGCCGCCACCTCCCGTCCAGGGACGGCCTGCGATCCGCGGGTCGAACGGGTCGGACTTGATGGTCACGATCTCCGGGAACAGCTTCTCGCCCAGCCGATTTCCACCGCCCGCTTTGGACAAGAAGCTGCGCCCCTCGTCCGCCAAGCGCCGAGAGAGCGAGCCGATCAGGCTCCCCATCAGATCGGAAACCGCTTGGGGCTCGAGGATCACTGTGTACCGCCCCGGCTCCAGCGTCTTCGGATTGGCGGACATCTCCGCTTTTTTTGCGGCGCGCTGCGCGAGCGACTGCGCCGGAATTTTCGAGAACCAGGGCGAGTGCACTCCGGCCCATCCCGACCCCGTGCCGTCCTCGGTGCGCATGGTGGTCGAGTAGATCGCCACGGTGGACGAGTGGAAGCCGAAGTTCTTCTTCTTGTTGGCGATCGCCGACCAGCGGGCGATGTTCTCGGAGAACCCGGACGCGTTGAGACCGCTGGCCCGGGAAATGTCCAGCGCGGTCTTCACCGCCGAGGCGCGGTCGGTGGCGCGCGCCTTCGCGGTCTCGTCGTGGAAGGAATGCATCTCCGGATATTTCTGTGGGGCGAGCCCCTCCTCGTATTCCGGGTCCGGGCTCGCGGCTTCCATCAGCTCTTCGCTGCGCGCCACCGCGCTCTTGAGCACGCCCGGATCGATGTCGTTGGCGTGCGAGGTTCCGCTGCGGGTTCCGTCGCGGCTGGTGATGGAGATCTCCAGCGTGTGGCTGGAGCCGGAGGTGGTGATGTCGTTGGCGGCGAAGCGGGTATGCCCGAGCCGCGCCTGATCCAGCGACACCTCGCACTCCTTGGCCCGCGAGTAGGAGAGAATCTGGTCTGCCAGTGCCTTGGCCTGCTGTCGAGTCCAGCTCATGGTCACCCCGTCTTGAGGACGTTGATTTGGCGGAAGCGCGCCGGTGCACATCCGTGGCTCATCGCATTGATCTGCTGCGGTTCCCCTTTGCCATCGGAGTTCAACCCGACGTTTTCCCAGATCGCTTCGCCGCCGATCCCGTCGCAAGCGCTCCAGAAGTCGGGTGTGCGGCTCTGGTAGGCCACGTCGGCGATCTGCTGACCGACCTTGCCGTGCTTGATCTCCCAGAAGGCATCGCCGCCGAACTGGAAGTTGTATCGCTGGTGATCGATGGAATAGGAGCCGCGCCCGTCGATCAGGATTCCATCGTCGACGCCGGAGACCAGATCGGCGAGGGCGACGGGTTTCTTGGACGGCTCCAGCCAGACGTTGGGCATTCGCTGGAAGGGCACGGATGCGTAGGAGTCGGCGTAGCAGCAGCCGGTGGATTCTTTTTGGCCGATCAAGTGCGCCTGATCGCGGATGGTCTGGTAGCCCACGAACAGCCCTTCCTTGATGATCGGGAACTGGCGAGTCTTCACGCCGTCGTCGTCGTAGCCGCAGGTGGAGAGGCTCTCCTTGCGGATCCGGTCGCCGTTGAAGCTGACCAGCTCCGAGCCCACCTTGAACTTGCCCAGCTTGTCCACGGTGAGGAAGGAGGTGCCGGCGAAGTTCGCCTCGTAGCCGAGCGCGCGGTCGAGCTCGGTGGAGTGGCCAATCGATTCGTGGATGGTCAGCCCCAGATGCGTGGGCAGGAGCACGAGGTCCTTCTTCCCCGGGCTGATCGAGGGCGCCTTGAGGTGAGCCACGGCCTCCTCAGCGACCCGTCGCGCCTGGGCGATCATGTTCGCCCGCTCCACCGCTTCGTACCCGGCGGTCACCGGATGTGGGCGATAGCTGCGGCTCTTTTGCTTTCGCCCCTTGTCGACAGCGCTGACGTCGAACTCGGGCGCGATCTGATAAACGTGCTGCTCGATCACGCTCCCTTCCGTGGAAGCGAAGAAGCGGTGCTCGATGCGCTGGGAGATGAAGCCGCGCGTCGAGAAGATCCCGTCGACCTTCCGGGCTTCGTCGGCGACGGCGCGCAGCAGCTCGAGCTTCTCCTTCACCGGAACCGAGAAAGGATCCTTGACGATCGGCGTCCGGTAGACGTCGTTGTGGGCGGGCACCGCTGCCAGCTGCACCGGCTGGCGCCGCAGGCGGGCATTGGCCTTGGCGGTCTCCACCGCTTCCTGCGCCGCGCGCGCGATCTCGTCCTGCTTGACGAGGTAGGACGCGGAAAATCCCCAGGCGCCCGCCGCGAGGGCACGCACGCCGAAACCGAAGGTCTCCGAATCGGAAACCGCCGGCACCTGGTTCAGCTTGCCGGTCCGAAAATCCGGCTGCGAGCGCAGGTTCACCACCTGCGAGCGGTACCGGTTGATCCGGATGTCGGCGTACGAGGCGCCGGCCTTCTTCGCTTGCTCCAGCGCGAACGCTGCCAACTCCTTGAGCTTGTCCGATGGAAGCTCGGCCGCCTCGCATGGGGAGAAGAGGAAGCGACCAGGGATCAGGCCGAGCGCTGCCCACGCAGCGGCTCCGGCGCCGCAGGTCTTCAAGAATTCGCGCCGTGAACGATTCATCGCGCCTCCCAAATCGAGTGTCGACGGCTCAGCCGATTGAGTCGGCGGGCCGGGCGCACTTTAGCCAGCGCGAGATTTTTGGCGACGTCTATGTGTTTTCCGGGGAGCTCAGGGCTCTCCGGAGGAGTCCCCGACGGGGTCTGGCGGTGAGCGCGAGGGCGGCCGGTCCTGCTCTTCGGCCAAAAGGCCGATCGGAGATCCGGGTCGATTGTAGAAGCGCACTGCGCGCTCCGAGAGCCGCAGCACCTGATCAGCAGCGGCAGCTGGGACGAGCGAATGCTCGATCTGCGCTGGCTCGGGGCGCTCGACGATGGCCAGCGATCCTTGCTCGAGCAGCTTGGCCTGGTCCTCCGCCAGCTCCAGCCGGCGCAACTTTCCCCTGCGCGTAGCGAAGTAGAACGCGTGCTCGCCGGCCTCGATCGTCACCTCGAAGCGCCGAACCAGCTCGCGCAGCTTCTTGTCCAGCTCCGCTTGCTGAAGCGCCTGGAGTCGCTGGTGTGCCTTGCTGCCGGGCAGCACCGGCGGAAGCTTCGCTTGCTCGGCAGCGTGCGCCGCGGGCTGTTCCGCTCGCTCCGTCCGGCGCTCGACCTCGCGCGCGCGCTCGGGTTTCACCAGGCCGGCCTGGATCAGCTTGTCGCGAAGGCTCTGCACGCGGCGGAGATTGTAACCTCCGCGCGCACCGCGCAAGCCGGAAGCTTGCCCACCCCGAGCTTTGCCACATAACTTGTTGGTTGAGCAGGAGGCTCGTTGAGAAAAGCGTGGCACGGCGCGTTGGCGGCGGGCGCGATCGTTTCGATCTGCGTTGGCGCCTGCAGCGATCCGGTGGACAAGGCGGCGAAGAAGCGGATCTTCTCTGCCGAGGATCCGCCGAAGGTGGTGGCCTCCGCGGGAGAGAAGCTTGATCCGGAGAAGCTCGCCGAAAGCGCTCAGGCTGCGCGCCGCATCCTGCGGATGGGAGCGGCGGAGGTCACCGAGCGGATCGGGGCGCACCAGTTCAACACCACCGTTCACTTCGAGTGGAGCGGTGCCGGGCGCAATGAGCAGCTGGTGGAGAAGCGCACGCTGATCGCCGGTCCGGGCGGCGTCTCGGGCGATTTCCAGGGCGTGGTGGACAACTCGCGCGATCAAGGCCTGGAGGTGATCCGGGTGGGGAAGGCAGTCTACGCACGGAACCGCTACGGGAAGTTTCGGCAGCGGCTGCGCGATCGCGGAATGGCCGAGCGCGAGCGCGAGGAGATCTACGGAGCGGTTCGGGAGTTCGACGAGATCTTTGCGGGGCGCCTCAAGCTGATCTCCCAAGGCAGCGCCGTGGTTCAGGGCCGCCCGGCGGTGAAGTACGCCGTCTCGCTCGCCGCGGCCGAATCCGACGGCGGAGCGGAGGACGAGAGCTTGCCCGCGTTGGCGAAGCCCAAGGGGGGGACAGACGACAGCACGGCGCGGAGGATGGCGTTCTTCCAGAAGCGACAACCGCGCTCGTTGCAGGGGGAGCTGGTCGTCGACCGCCAGAGCGCGGTCATCCTCCAGGCGCGCTTGGACGGAAAGCTGGCCGTGCCCCCGCCGGGCAACGCCAAGGACAAGGAGGTACTGGTGAGGCTGTCAGTCGAGTCCTCGCTCACCAACATCGGCAAGGCCCCGGCGCTCAAGGCTCCGGCGGACTTTTTGCCCGATGCGGACAAGCCGCTGGGCATTGCCGCGGCGCTGGATCGCTTCGGCATTCCGCGCGGCAAGGGAAAGGATGCGGGCGCCGAAACCGAAGGCGAAGAAGAGCCTTGATCCCCAAGTTCGGGTCGTCTGTTCAGAATTGTGGGTGAAAAATTGACCCTCGCGCGCCGACTCCTAGTATGGCGGCAGATTGCGGCCTGGCCGCGTCTGACATGAACAGCTGATCAGCCTTGGCGAAGAGGCGAAACATGGAGCGCAAGGGACGGAGCACGGTCGAGGTTTCGAGCGAGGAGCTCGCGACCGCCCTGCCCCGCGCGAAGTTATCCCCGGAAGAGGAAAAGGTCCTCCGGATGCGCGCCGGGGTTGGAGTTGGCGATCTGCACGAGCCCTTGCCGGGGGCCTCGGGAAACGATCCTTCGCTTGCGGACGAGCTGTTGCTGGTGGAGATGCAGCTCTTCAGGGCGAGCCGCAAGCGGGCAGGCCCGCGCGCGCCTCGGACGGGAGCAGTCAGGGCACCCGCTTCCGTCGCGAAGACGAAGATCATCCGGGCGTTGCGGAAGAAAAAGTAGACTACGCCATCATCACCCGGATCAGCCTCGCTGCTGCGTCCTCCAACGACAACGGCGCGCCGGCGAGCTCCTCAGAAATTGATTCGGCATCGTCTCGCCGCCCCCTCGAGAAGAGGTCGCGCAGCCACCGACCGCTGGCGGGATTTCTCCAGAAGTCCTCGTTGAAGCGCTCGAGCAACGTGGAGCGGAGCCGGACCTCCAGCGCCCAGGCTCGAAGCCGCCGGCCCGTGAAGAGCTCCGGCTCGGGCTCTCGCAAGTAGCGTCCCCGGTGGACAGCCGCCAGCAGCGCCGAGCTCAATCGCGACTCGTATTCCTCAGCCAGTGGCCGCAGCGGGCCTCGCTCGTACAGCTCGATCTCGTACGCCAGCAACGCGCTGCCCCGGCGCAGGCGCGCCAGGCTGTTGAACGCGGCGATCCTCGCCGCCTCCCGCGCCGCAGCCTTGGGCAGCCGCAGGTATCGCCGAAGCCATTCCTCGTCCAGCAGCAGGTGCTCGAACAGGACAGCGCTTGCCTCGGCGATCGATTCATCGCCTAGGCGCCGCTCCTCGACAGGCGAGGACTTGGAAGCGTTGGCCGCGTGCTGGGCGCGCCCGAACTCGCGCAGCAACGCGCGGTATTGCTCCAGGCCTCCACCGCGCGGCACGATCAGGCGCACGTCATCGGGAACCTGGAGTACCGCGGCAAAGGCCAGGGTCGCCTTGCCTGGCCGATCATCGAGATCCATCAGGATGCGGCCGTTCGCGTGCGGCGGCAGACCCATCTCCCCGAGGCAGCGGGTGACCGCTGGCACCAGCTCTTCAGGCGGGAATTGGTTGGCGATCCACGGAGCGGAGGCGGCGAGCTGCAGATCGCAATCGCGAGCAGCTCCCGCAGGGAATGGACGCAAGGTGGGCTCGATCTTCTTGAGCGCGTAGTCCAGCACTTCGCGGTAGGCGTCCTCGGTGTGCCGCAGGAGCACGTCCGCGTCTGCCGCGAGCGCGGACGCCGAGTAGCCGGAAACTTCGTCGCGGAGCGCCAGGTAGGAGCCATATCCCAATGCTCTCGCCGCCTGCTCCGCCGCATCCCACCGGCGGGCATGGAGCCCCTGGTTGTCCCAAAAGAACTGGCCGATGACCTCGTCCAGCCGCTCTCGACGAGCCCTGTCCGGCTCGCGCCGCAGCTGAGCCAACGCCTCGCTGAGCGGCAGGCGCTCGCTGTCCAAGACGATCTGTGCCGTGGACTCCGCGGCGAGGATGGCTTCCAGGGCAGAGGCGGCTGCCGTCTGCTCGGCCTGGCCGGCCAAGAACTCCAGCAACGAGCGGAAGCGGCGTCGGTTGCCCTCGTCCAAGGACGCATTCTCTGCAGCTTCGTGCACTGAAGAAAATGTTTCGGGCTGCCCCAGCTCGGGAAAGGAGGCTTGAAGTTGGCTGATCGAAAGCTCGGAGGGGAGCCCGGCGCGCTGCTGATACTGAAGGCTCCCCAACCTGGCGAGGTACGCCTCGATGCGATTGCGAAGGGCTGCGAGCGGAAGGGCCATGACGTCCAGCGGGGAAAGGTAACGCAGCTCCCGCCTGGCGCGCATCGGCCCGCCGCGTGAAAGCTGCCTGTCTGCTGCCGCCTTCCGCTCAGAATCGCAACGTCATCGCAAACAAACGGCCGTCGTTCCCGCCGATCTCGTGGCGATACCCGAAATCGAGGCCTCCCCCGGCCCCGCCCAGGATGCCGACGCCGCCGCTGACGAACTGCGTGCCGGCAATGTTGTCGTAGGAGTACCCGGCTCGGAGCGGGAGAGCCCCGGCTACCACGTATTCCAGGCCACCGCTGTACGCGGCCTGCGTAGATGGCTTCGATGAGAAGTCAACGCGGACGTCCGCTGTGGCCGTCAACGCGCCCGCAGAGTAGGCCAGGCCCACCGCGAAGTAGCGGCTCATCTCCGGATGCCGAATGTCGATCAAGTTGTGGCCCGAGGCCGAGACGCGCAGTGCGTCGGACAATCGCAGCAGCAGGCCGGCGTCCATGGTGATGGCATTCGCGGTGTCGGCGATCAGCAGGTATCGGACGGTCGCTCCCGCGTAGAGGTTGTCGGACAACGGGATGGCGACTCCCAGCGACGTCAGGTGCGCCGATCGCCGCTCCTCGCCGCGGCCCAGCGACACGAAGTGGTAGCTCAAGCCGGCGGCTACTTGCGTCGTTTGACTGTCCACGATCGAGGCGCTGGCAAAACCGAATTTGTTCTCGGAATCCCAGGCGCCGGTGAGCTCCATCACGTAGACCTTCTGCAGCAGCATCGCCGCTGGATTGCCGCCCAGCGACTCGCCACCTGGACCCAGCGCGCGGTAGGCGCCGCCCATGGCGAAATTGCGCGCGTGCATCAGATCGGCGATTCCCGGCGCGCTCTGTGCCCAACACACGCCGGGGACGAGCGCAAGCGAGGCCAAGAGAAACCTGTGCATGCCCGCATCCTACCCGTCTTGCTGCACCCGCGGGGGGCCGACTAGATTGGAGGTCCATGTCCGTTGCGCGGTGGATCCGAAGGCGCGGAGTTTCGGCAGCGGGGCTCGCGCTGATTCTTTTTTCCATCTCCGCCGCCGCTTACATTCTTCCACCCGGATCGATTCTGCGCCGGATGAGCGAGGCTCGCGACGAGCTGCAGCTGACGGCGACTCGCGTGGATGGAACGATCACCTTCGCCGGAAGCACCGCGTCCGAGGTAGCCTCGGTCTTTGGCGCGACCGATCGAGCGGAGGTACAGGCGGATGCAGCATTGCTGCTGAAGCTGCCGGGTCGCTGCCGACTGGAAGTCGTCGGGTCCAATGGGACGAAGACCGCCGCCGTGTGGGCGCACGGCAAGCGGCGCAACGAGGGCCCTGAAGTGGCGGCGCTGATCACCGCGCTGGAACAGATCTGCCCGCTGTTGGCGGTGAGGTCGAGCTCGGAAGCCGAGACGCGCGCCGCGATCGAACGGCACCTGCACTCGCTGAAGATCGACACCCGCACCACCAGCCTGGCGCGGCTGGCGGGGCAGGTGGCTTACGTCCTGGGCAACCCGGCCGACGCTCAGCCGCAGTTCTGGATCTACAAGGACCTTTTCCTTCCTGCGCGCGTGCGCTGGTCCGACGGGACCGGCGGCAGCTACGACGAGCGGTTTATCGACTACGGCTCGCCGGTAAGTGGAGACGTTTTTCCGCGGCTGACCGAGCTTTACCGGAACAACGAGCTGGCGATCCGCTTCATCGCGCTCAAAGCAGACGCCCGGGCGCAGCTTTCCGACAAGCTGTTCTGACGCCGTCGGCCGCGGGCGCTAATCTGCGCGCCGCCCGTGAGCTCCCCACCTCTCGCTTCGGTCGCGGTCGGTCGCCCCGTCCACGGCGCGTTCACCTATGTCGTTCCCGAGCAATTGGCCGGGAGACTGCTTCCCGGTCAGCGGTTGCTGGTTCCGTTCGGACGCGCCACCGCGCTGGCCTTCTACCTGGGGCCAGCGGAGCGCCCGCGAGACGGCGTCCAGTTGAAATCGATCCAGCGGGAGCTGGAGCAGGTGCCGGCGATTCCCCCTGATCTGATTGCGCTGCTGCGTTTCGCTTCCGAGCACTACCGCTATCCTCTGGGCGAGGCCATCCGCGGCGCGCTTCCTCCCGGGCTTGGCCATGCCGTAGACCAGCAGCCGCCCGAGCCGGAGATGGAGAGCTTCGCCCGGGCGTTGCCCGGCGCAGACCCGAGTCAGTTGCAAAGAGCCCCTGCCCAGGCCGCGGCGCTCTCGTACTTGCTCGCGGTCGGCGGGCATGCGGCCGTGGCGGAAATCGCCCACGCCGTGCCCGGAGCGCGCGGCTCGCTCAAAAAGCTCGAGCAGCGCGGGATGGTGCAGATCGAGCGCGTACCCGTGCCAGCGAAGCGCGGCGCGGCTTGGGAGCAGGCGCGGCCCAAGCAGCTGACCGGGGAGCAATCGGAGTGCGTTTCGGCCTTGGAAGACGCGCTGGCTGCGGGGGGATTCCGACCTTTCCTGCTCCACGGCGTGACCGGCAGCGGCAAGACCGAGGTGTACATGCGCGCGGCGGACTCCGCGCTCGCGCTCGGCCGCGGAGCGCTGGTGCTGGTTCCGGAGATCGCCCTCACCCCGCAGCTGGTCGGTCGCTTCCGCGGCCGCTTCGGTTCGTCGGTGGCGGTGCTGCACTCGGCGCTGAAGGATCGCGAGCGCCTGCGGTACTGGCACGCTCTGCGGCAGGGGAAAGCGCGGATCGCCGTTGGCGTTCGCTCGGCGGTCTTCGCGCCCGTTCGCGATCTGGGATTGGTGGTGGTGGATGAGGAGCACGACCCCTCGTTCAAGCAGGAGGAGAAGCTCCGCTACAACGCGCGCGACCTGGCGGTGGTTCGCGCCAAGCAAATCGGCGCCACCGTGGTGCTCGGCTCGGCGACGCCTTCGCTGGAGACGCTGGAGAACGCGCGGCGCGGCCGATACCGCAAGCTCGAGCTGCGAAATCGCGTGGACGACCGGCCGCTGCCCACCGTGGCGCTGATCGACCTGCGGCTGGAGCGTCCTCGCAGCACGCTGGTGGGGCCCGAGGAGCCGCCGATCCTCTCGGCGCCGCTGCTCGCCGCGATGGAGCAGGTGCTCGAGCGCGGGCAGCAGGTCATCTTGTTTCTCAATCGGCGGGGGCACAGCACCTTTCTGGTCTGCGAGGTCTGCGGGGCGAGCGTGCGTTGTGCGTCCTGCGACGTCTGCCTCACGCACCACCTCTCTTCTCGAAGGGTGATTTGCCACTACTGCGGCTTCAGCGCGTTCGTGCCAGAGCAATGCGGCGATTGTCGCGGCCGCCTGCTGAAGCTGGGCGTCGGGACCGAGCGCGTGGAAGCCGAGGTGGCGGCGCGCTTTCCGCGGGCGCGGGTGGCGCGCCTGGATCGCGACTCCGCTTCTTCCTCGGAGAAGCTCACCGAGCTGCTGGCCGCCTTCGCGCGCCGCGAGCTGGACGTGCTGGTGGGCACGCAGATGATTGCCAAGGGGCACGACTTTCCCGGCGTGACGCTGGTGTGCGTGGTGATGGCGGACACCGCGCTGGCGATTCCCGATTTCCGCGCGGCGGAGAGGACCTTCCACCTGCTCACCCAAGTGGGCGGACGAGCAGGACGCGGCGGCGATCCCGGGCGCGTGTTGGTGCAGACGTACAATCCGGATTGCGAGCCGATCCGCAGGCTGCTGGACCACGACTTCCAGGGCTTCAGCGCCCGGGAGTTGGAGCGCAGGCGGGCGCTGGCTTATCCACCGTATGCGCGGATGGCCGCGATCCGAATCGAGGGAAGCGATCCACAGCAGACGGCGAAGTGCGCCCGGCGAATCGCGGCCAGCGCTGCGCGGCGTCTGCCGCTCGGGCCGCGCGGCGTGCGACTGCTCGGGCCGGCGCCCGCTCCGATCGCTCGCATCAAGGGAAAGACGCGATGGCAGCTTCTGCTGAAAGGGCCCACCCACGCGTCGCTGTTCGCTCCGCTGAGCGCGATCGAGTCTTGCCTTCGCACCCTCCCATCGTCGGTGAAGGTGATCATCGATGTGGACCCCGGAGCCATGCTGTAGAATCTCTGCTCCATGGCCGGTGATGTCCTGCTCGTTCACGACGATGTGGCGGCGATCGCCGCCATTCGCCGCCTCCTGACTCGCCAGGGCCACGAGGTGGTTTTGGCGACCTCGGTGGCGGACGCGCTGATCGCCTTCGGGCATTTTGCTCCGAGGCTGGTGGTGTTGTCGCCAGCGGTGGAGGGAGGGCGTGGCGCCCTGGCGCTGCGCGAGCTGTCGCAGCATCCCAACGCTCGGCACGCGCGAGTACTTCTGCTCGGCGAGAGCGTGGAGGGCTCGAGCGCGCCGGTGGCTCCGCTGCCACTCGATGGCACCGCCTTTCTCCAGACCGTCTCGCAGTTGCTCGGCGCGACGGCCGATCGGCGCGAAAGCCATCCGCCCGGCGCGGAACCCGATTCGGAGGCGCCCGCGCCCGACTGGTGGCACCCGACCGCGCCGCCCCGCGCGGCCAAGCCCGACCTGCCGCAGCGGGATTCCAGAGCCCAGGTCCGCGTTCAGGCGAAAGCGGCGGCTCAGCAGACCACGGCGAAGGAATCCGCACACTCTGCGGCCCGCCTCAAAGCGGCCGCGACCGGACCCCATCTTTCGGCTGCGACGGAGCCGGCAAGTCTCACCGACGCCACGGACGAGCCGGGGCAAGTCCTACCGGGTTCGTCCGTTGGAAGGGCTGCGCAGGAGCAACTGGCGCGGTTGATCGCAAACTTGTGCGTCTCGCGTTCATCCTGCCGCCTCGAGCTGCGCACATCCGAGACCGAGCGGATGCTCTGGCTGCGGGAAGGGTCGCTGCAGTGCGCCACCTCCTCTGCGTATCCGGAGTCGCTGCTCAGCCGGGCCCGCGCCGACGGACTGATCGACCGGCAGCAGGAGGCAGAGCTGCGCGCGATGCGGGGCGCATCGCCGTCCGACCTCCTCGGTGCGCTCAAGGCCCGCGGGTTCCTTCGCGAGGTGGAGGTCGTTCCGCTCGTCCAGCGCTGGACGGAACAGATCGCGATCGAGGCGCTGAGCGAAGCAGAATCCTCCTTTCGCGTCTCGCAGGCGGAGGTTTCGAAGGACGCGCTGTTGGCGGCCTCGCCGGTTCCATTGCTCCAGCTCCTGCCGCGCGCGCTCTACCGCGGGGCGAGCGAGGCCTCGCTCCTGGAAGCGTTGGGCGGGCTGCACGCGATGCCTTCACCTGGCCAGCACGCGGTGGAAATCGAATCGCTCGCGCTTTCGCCGAAGCAGATGGCTTTGCTCGCGGCCATGGACGGCACGACGCCGATCGGCGATCTGCTGCTTGCCGCAGGCTTGCCGCAAAAGCTCGCCTTGCAGGCGCTCCACTTGGGAAGGCTTCTGGGCATGGTCGAGGTGCGCACCTCGCTGCAGCCCCCCGGGCTCGAGGCGCCCGAGCTGGACCTTCGGCGCCTGCGCGCGAAGCTCGAGGAGGTCCAGGAGAGCGACTACTTCTCCGTCCTCGGACTTGCGCGGTCGGCCGGCGCGGAGGAGGTGCGCCGCGCCTTTCAGTCGCTTTCGGCGGAGTTCAACCCTTTGAAATTCGCCGGCCATCCGGACCCATCCGTGCAGCGTCAGGCGCAGCAGGTTCACGACTATCTGGCCGAAGCCGCCCGAGCGCTCCAGGACGACCGGCTCCGGGACGGGTATTCCAGAAGCCTGGTGGACTGAGGCTAGAATCAGGGCTGAACGCGGGCTGGGCCTCGGTTGCCCGACCCGTTGGAGTGCATTATTGAGGAGAGCATGATTCGCGAAATTTTGATTTGGCCCGATCCCACCCTCAAGAAAAAGGCTTCCCCAGTCGGGAAGGTGGACGATTCGATCCGCGCATTGGTCAACGACATGTTCGAGACGATGTACGCCGCGGATGGCGTGGGCCTGGCCGCCCCGCAAGTGGGGATTCTGAAGAACGTGATCGTCCTGGACACCACGCCCCGGCAGCCCGAGTCCAAGCCGGTAGCGATGATCAACCCGGAGATCATCGCCAAGGAAGGCACCACCCGATACACCGAGGGTTGCCTCTCCATCCCCGGCGAGGCCGAAGAGGTCGAGCGGGCTGCGAAGGTGACCGTCCGGTTCCTGGATGTTTCCGGAGAGACGCAGACGCTGCAGGCCGAGGGCCTGCTGGCCGTGGCCATCCAGCACGAGACCGATCATCTGCTGGGGACGATGTTCGTGGACTACCTCTCGCCGTTGAAGCGAGAGGTGATCAGGAAGCGGATGAAGCGGCTGAAGGCCGAACGGGCCGAGCCGCAGCCCGCCTTGTAGCCCTGGGCACGCCGATCTTGGGGCACAGCTTCGCGACCACGCAGCGCTCGCACGCGGGATTGCGCGCGAAACAGGTGCGCCGGCCGTGCCAGATCAGCAGCTGGTGAGCCTTGGCCCAGAGCGCGCTGGGCAAGAGCGTGCGCAGGTCCGCCTCCACCTTGTCCGGATCGGACTCGCGCGTCAGGCCGAGGCGCCGGCTCACCCTGCGCACGTGGGTATCCACGGGGAAGGCAGGCTCGCCGCCCAGGTGAATGGAAACCACGCCCGCCGTTTTTCGACCGACGCCCGGCAGCGCCTCGAGGTCAGCGCGTACCAAAGGGACCTGCCCGCCGTGCTTCTCCACCAGGGCCTTCGCCGCGGCGACGATGTTCTTGGCCTTGCTGCGATAGAGCCCGCAGGTCTTGATCAAGGATTCCAGCTCCTCGAGCGAAGCGGAGGCGAAGGCCGCGGGGGTGCGGTAGCGGGCGAACAGCGCCGGCGTGACCAGGTTCACGCGCTTGTCCGTGCACTGTGCGGAGAGAATCACCGAGACCAACAGCTGCATCGGCGTTCCGAAGTCCAGCTCGATCTTCGCATTGGGCATCTGCGCATCGAGCCGGTCGATCACCGCCGCCGCGCGCCGCTGCTTCTCGGCTTTCCTCTCCCTGGCCAAGTGGGTTACCTCGGGAGCTGAAATAGCCTAGAACCTCGGCTGCGTCATTCCGAACCGACCGATGCGATCGATCGACCTCCGCTCCGACACCATCACCCGGCCCAGCCCGGGAATGCGCCGGGCCATGGCGGAGGCCGAGGTGGGCGACGACGCGTACGGCGAAGATCCAACCGTGCGTCGGCTCGAGGAACGGACGGCGGAGTTGCTGGGGCTTCCTGCGTGCATTTTCGTCCCGACGGGAACGCAAGCCAACCAGATCGCCATCGGCGTTCAGTGCCGCTCCGGCGACGAGGTGATCGCCGAAGCGGAAAGCCACTGCATCAACTTCGAAGCAGCCGGCGTAGCGGCGCTGTGGGGCGTACAGCCGCGGCCGGTCGCGACGGAGCGCGGGATCTTCACCGCGCAGCAGGTTCGCGAGAGCGTGCGCCCCAACCAGGACTTCTACCCGCGCTCGCGCCTGGTCTGCCTGGAGAACACGCACAACCACGGCGGGGGAACGGTGTGGCCGCTGGACAGTTTCCGGCAGGTGGTGGAGGCGGCTCGACGCGAGCAGCTTTTGGTGCACCTGGACGGGGCGCGCTTGTGGAATGCGCACGTGGCCACCGGCGCCAAGCTCTCCGAGTACGCCGGCCTCACCGACAGCACCTGCGTCTGCTTCTCCAAGGGCCTGGGTGCTCCAGTGGGATCGGCGCTGTGCGGCGCGGTGGAGCTGGTCCGCGAGGGACGAAGGCTTCGGCGCCGGCTGGGGGGAGGGATGCGCCAAGCCGGTGTGCTGGCCGCCGCGGCGCTCTACGCGTTGGAGCACAATCTGCAGCGGCTCGCTCAGGACCACCTGCATGCCCGCCGGCTCGCCGAGGGGCTGGCGAACATCCCGCGCGTGGAGGTCGATCTTTCGCGCGTGGAGACCAACATGGTCTACGCCGAGCTGCCGCTTCCGGCGGACCAGTCCGTCTCCCGGCTCTCGCAGGCCGGCGTGCTGGTCAACGCCGAAGGCTGGCGCCCCGACATGATCCGCTTCGTCTGTCATCTGGATGTGTCGGACCAGGACATCGAAGAGGCGATCGCGCGCGTGCGGCGGGTGGTGAGCGGGCGATGACCGAGTCGCCCCAGCTCGCCGCGCTGCTCGGCCGCGCCGTCGAGCGCAACCCGGCAGCGCAGGCGAATGAGGCGATCGCTCGGATGCGCCAGCGGGAGGGCACCGACGAGCGGCCGGGGATGAGCTACGAAGTCGTCCTGCCGGCCGCCAATCCGCTCCAGTACTTCACCGAGACCGTCCTGCCGCGGCTGGTTTATTTTCTCGACTGCTCCGGGGCGAAGCTGCCGACGTGCGCCGGCGTCTTCCTCTCCGTCTTCTGGAAGGATGAGCTGTACTTCATCCGCGCGGCGGACGCGCTCGAGCAGTTCTCCCGCTGGACCGGGCTTACCCCAGCTCAGATGACGGAGCGCTACGGGGCGCAGTCCGGGCAGTAAACGACTGCAGCCTCTGCTTCAGCTCCTTGGCCGGCCGGAAACCGATGGTGCGCGAAGCGTCCAGCTTGATGATCTCGTTCGTCTGCGGGTTTCGAATGTTGCGGGCCTTCCGCGAGCGAAGCGACCAGGTGCCAAACCCCGGATAGCTGAACCGGGCCTCGGTCCGCACCGCGTCCCCGATGCTGTTGAATAGAATGTCCATGAATTCAGCGGTGGATTTCTTGGTAAGCCTTGAACGGCTGGCAACCAATTCCACCAGCTGCGCTTTGGTCATCTGTCCCTCCCGAGCGATGGGCTGCTCGCGCGTGTAACAAAATGCTGTTTTACAAGTCAATTGGTCGCGGGTCCACAAACGAGACAATCGAATTTGTCAACAATTATTTTCAACGCGGCTTGTAACCCCAGGCGGGTAAGACGTAATCGACGCTCTCTTTGATCCGCGCCCGGTAGCAACCATCGGTGCGGCGCCCGGTTCGAGCGATCCGCTGATCCGAACGGCCCTGGGATCTGCCGCGGCTTGAAGAGCGCCCTCAGCGCGACAGCGGGTGAGAAAGCCAATACGCTTGGCCTGCGTGACGCTTCGTCGTTTACTGCTGCTGCTGTGGATGGGAGGGCCGGGCTGTCATCCGCAACCCAAGCCCGACGTCTCGCCGCCCGCAGCCGCGCTCCAGCTCTGGGTGAATGCCTCGTCAACATCGAGCGGCGACGGAAGCGCGCAGCGCCCGTTCAAGACTCTCGCGGAGGCGCTGGCGAGGTCAGGCGAAGGTTCCATCCGCATCCACCTGGCCGCCGGGCTCTATGCTGGACCATTCCGGACAGTGGGGCCCGTCCAGATCGTGGGCGGACCCAGCAGCGTTCTCTTCGCCGAGGGTTCGGCTGCGGTGCTGGTCCCCGGAGCTGAGATCGATTTCGAGGGCATCGCCATTCAGGGAGGCTCGATCGGGATCGATGCCACCCGGCGAGTCGGCCTGCACGGCGTCCGTTTCACCGGGCAGCGCAGCACAGCGGTGCTCTTGCGCGGAGCGCCGCTGGTGGCGGACGCCAGCACGTTCTCCGCCAGCGTCTCGGAGACTCGCGGCGTCGTGCTCGAGGAAGATGCAACCGCAGAGATCTCCGGATGCGCCTTCTTGGGCCCGTACCGGCGCGCCGTGGAGTCCAAATCGCGAGGCTCGGTTCGGATCCGCAATTCTCGCTTCGAAGGACCGGTGATTGGGGTTCACCAGGCGGCAGGGGCGGTGCGCGTCGAACGGACCTCCTTCGCGGGCGGGCGGGGCCCGGCGATCTTCGCGGCGCACGGAAGGCTGGAGCTGTTCGACGTCGATGTCCACGGCCATGAGTACGGCGTGCAGTGCGGCGAGGGGGCGGCGCTCAGCGCGAACCGACTCTCGTCCACGCGGGCCGATCGCGCCGGCATCGCGCTGGCGAAGGCGAGCGCCGAGCTGGAGGAAGTTCTGATCGCGGACAGCGGCAGCTTCGGGGGGGTGCAGCTGGTCAACGCGGCGGCATCGCTGCGGCGCTTCTGGATCCAGGGCGGAGAGTCGTACGGCATCCACGCGCGCGACAGCCGGCTCACCGCGGCGGATGGGGCGATCACCCAGATCAAGGATCGCGGAGGCCACGCGGGAGACGGGGTGCACGTCCGCGGCGGCACCGCCACTTTCGATTCGATCTCCATTCGCACCGTCGCCGGAGCGGGAGCCCTGGCCGCGGAGGGCGCACAGCTTTCCATGCGGGACGTGGCGCTGGAGAGCTGCCATTTGGCTGGGCTGGTCGCCGAGACCCTGGCGAAGGTGCGTGGGTCCTCGCTCCTCGTCCGCAGCGCGGGCGGGGCCGCGATCGTGGTGCCCGGCGAGGCGGACGTGCAGGTGGACCTGCTCAGCTCGGAGCACAATTCGGGGGGCGCGGTCTGGGCCGAATGCGGAAGTGGAGCGCGCGTGGTTCTCTCGAGGCTCTCGGGAGACTCGCTGGGCGGCGCAAGCAGCCGCTGCGTGCGCCTCGCCGCCTCACCGGCGCGCTGACGCCGATGATCGTTCGCCGTCCGGCGCGGACTCGGAAGCCGACGTCGAGTCCGACGCAGATGCTGACCCCGAGCTCGATACCGGTGGTGGCTGCGAGGCTGCTTCCTGCTCGGAGCCGCGATTCGCCTCGGAGGCAGTTTCCGCCTCGACGGGCGTGGCGCGCTCCTGCAGCCAGGTGGCGATTCGCGGAAACACTTCCGCCGGCGCTCCCTCCCCAAAGACGAGATCGCCGTGGCCGTACTCCTGCCGGTCGCCGTTGTCGCTGCCGAAGATCATCAACGTCTTGTCCGCCGATCCGGCGAGCTCGAACGCGCGGCGGATGGCATCGGGCGGAGCCAGGCGATCGCGGCTCCCCCCGAGCACGAGGAGCGGCAGGCTCAATCGGCTGACGCCGGCGCGATAGTCGGTGCTTTTGTCGAAGGAGCGAAAGACGTCGTGCGCCGTCCAGTCTCGCAGCTGCAGAAGGGTTTTGCGGCTCACCGAGCTGATCAGCTGCGCGTACACCCGCCGCTGGAGCGAAGCAGGAACGTGCCGGGGATTGGCGATCACGTCCGAGAAGGGCAGCTCGACGTAGCCGAGAAAGGGCGCCAGCGCGGCGCTGAGCAGCTCGTGGCGAAAGGCGAAGGGCCACGCCGCGAGCGCGCCAATTCTGACCGCGGCTTGCAGCCATCGGTTGTAGCGAAAATAGAGAGGTGCGCCGAGCGTGAGCAGACCCCGCAGGCGCTGGCCTTGGTCCCGCTGCGCCGCCGCGAGACCGATCAAGCCTCCGAGCGAATGGCCGACCCAGAAGGCTTGCTTGGCGCCCGTGTGTCGAAGCGCCAGGTCGACCAGCGCCGGGGCGTCGAGCTGGATGTGATCGTCGACGCAGAAGCTCCAGCGCCCTCGACCCTTCGGCGCGCGGCGCGAGGCGCGGGCTCCCCGCCACTCGACGGTGAAGCAGTCGAACCCCGCGGCGGCGAGCGAGTGGGCAAGGGAATAAGGCGGCTCGAAATCGAAGTTGCAGTGGTTGGCCGCGAGCCCGTGGCAGAGCAGGATGGGTTCGAGGAAGCGGCGGATCGGCGCGGGGCGGTGGTAGACGGAGATCTCCCACGCATCGGCACAGCGTGCGATCAGCCGCGCAGGCGGGGGCGCGCGGACGCGGTAGACCCAGCGCACGAGGAGGGCCCAGGAGAAAAAAAGGACCGCCCCGGCCGCTAAAATTGCCAGTAAGGTTAAAAGATTGGCCCCACCGTTCATCCCAGGTCCGCGCCGCGACAAAAGCTTGTTATGGTGGGCACTCGAGTCGAAGGCAAAGCGATGAAGCTGCGAAAGCTCATGTTCGTTCTTCCCAACCTCTTCACGCTCACCTCGATCTTCTGCGGGTTCTACGCCATCACGCTTTGTGCAGGCGAGGCCAGCCCTTCGCAGCTTTATCAGGCCGCGCTGGCTATTTTCTTCGCCATCTTCTTCGACGGGTTCGACGGGCGGGTGGCCCGGCTGACGCGGACCCAGAGCCAATTCGGCGTCGAGCTGGACAGCCTGGCCGACGTGATCTCCTTCGGCGTCGCCCCCGCCATGCTGGTCTACAAGTGGGCGTTGATGCCCTTGGGCTTCATCGGCCTGTTCATCTCCTTCGCCTTCGCCGCCTGCGGCGCGCTGCGGCTGGCGAGATTCAACGTGCTTGCCCAGCAATCGGCTGGAAGGGGAGCGTCGCGGTTCTTCGTCGGGCTGCCCACTCCGCTCGCCGCGGGGATGATCGTGTCCATGGTGATCGCGCACCACGGGGCGAAGGGCGGCCCGCTGGGGGGCAAGGCCCATATCCCGATCGCGGTAGTGGTCTCCGTGCTGGCGCTGCTGATGGTGTCCACGGTGCGCTACCGGACCTTCAAGGACGTTCGGCTCTCGCCCAAGTCGGCCAGCGTCTTCATGCTGATCTGCCTCGGCGGCGTACTGGTGGGCACGCAATTCCATCCCGCGTACGTGCTCGCCGCCTACTTTGCGACCTACCTCGCGCTGGGGCTGATCGAGTCCGGCGTTTTGTTGAGAAACCACCTGGTCGCCCGAAAGATGGCCGCTTCGACGCCTGCCTCGCCCGGCGCAGTGTTATCCGACGAGGATGAGGACGAGGAAGCGGATGTCGACGAGGAAGATTTTCTCTGAGCACAGGCTCGTGCCGACCAGGTCGATTCCGGGTAGCATCGCCGAACCGTGAACATCGAGGTTGTCTGCACTGGCGACGAGCTGCTCAGCGGTCTGACCACCGACACCAATAGCCCGTACTTCATGAGCAAGCTGTTCGAGCTGGGCGAGATGGTTTCGCGCTCGCAAACCGTGGGAGACGTCCGAGAGGACATCATCGCAGCGCTCAAGGCCGTTAATGGAAGGGCCGACGCGGTGCTGGTCTCGGGTGGGTTGGGTCCCACCGCGGACGATCTGACCGCGGAGTGCGCCGCGGCAGCCGCCGGCGTCCGACTGGTCGAGGACCCGGCCGTGCTGGAATCGCTGCGCGCGCGATTTGCCAAGCGGCAGCTTCCACTGACTCCGAACAATGCGAGACAGGCGCTGGTCCCCGAGGGAGCGGAGGTGGTGCACAATCGGTTCGGCACCGCGCCGATGTTCATCCAGCGCGTGGGCCGCTGCACGCTGTTCTTCGTGCCCGGCGTTCCGCGCGAGTACAAGGCCTTGGTCGACGCGGAGGTCTTGCCCCGGCTCGCCAAGATGATCGAGGGGCAACCGAATCGGATTTTCCGCGCGGCGCGATTGCTCAAGACGCTGGGGATCTTCGAGTCGCACCTCGATGCCGCGGTGAAGCCGCTGGCCAAAGCCCATCCCAAGGTGAAGTTCGGATTTCGGACCCACGCCCCGGAAAATCATCTCAAGCTGCTGGCGGAGGCGAGCAGCCAGTCGGAGGCGGACGAGGCCCTGGCAAAAGCCGAGCGCGCCTGCCGCGAAGTTCTGGGGCCGTTTTTGTTCGGAGCGGATCAGGACTCGTTTGCCGCGGTAGTCGGGGCGCTGCTCCGGGACCGCAAGGAGACGGTCGCCCTGGCGGAGAGCTGCACGGGAGGACTCGCCTCGCAGCTGCTGACGACTCCTCCCGGCGCGAGCGCCTATGCGATCGGTTCCGCCGTCACCTATTCCAACGAGATGAAGACCAAGTGGCTGGGCATCACCGAGCAGATGCTGGCTGCGCACGGCGCCGTATCCGAGGAGGTGGCGCGAGCCATGGCCGAGGCGGTGCGCCGCCGCTGCGAGTCCACCTATGGGATCTCCATCACCGGCATCGCCGGCCCGTCCGGCGGCACCGAGCAGAAGCCGGTGGGCACCGTCTTCCTCGCGCTGGCCAGCGCTGACGGGACCGAGTGCCAGCGCCAGCATTTTCTGGGCGACCGCGAGCGAATCCGGCAGTTCGCTGCCTATCACGCGCTGGACATGCTGCGGCGCAGGCTGATCCGGTCCGGAAAAAATCCGTGAGCCGCTCTACCGCGACTCAGGGCACTCAGGTGAGCTCAGTTTTTACGGCGGCGAAGGACTGGGCGGCCGCGCACCGCACCGAGCTGATCCTCTTCGCGATCAGTTTTTTTCTGCTCGCCGCGTTCAGCTCCCAGCGATTCCTGCGCCAGAGCGCGGCGCCGCATTTCATCTACCAGGCCAAAGCGTGGCTCGAGGGACGACTGGACCTCGACCCGCGCGTGTTGCCGAATCTGGAGGACTGGGCCTGCGTGCGGGAGAGCGCAGGTCAGAAGATGAGGTGCGAGGGCCCGGTGCTCCCGACCGATCGGTGGTACGTCAGCTTCCCGCCATTTCCCGCTGTGGCGATGCTCCCCTTCGTGGCGCTGCACGGCTACCAGTTCAACGACACCTCGTTCAGCGTCCTTTTGGGAGCGCTGGCCATCGCGCTCTTCTACGGCCTGCTTCGATTTCTCTCCGAGGCGGCAGAGAGCCAGCGCCCGAACGCGGAGAACGTCGGAATCGCGCTCGCGCTCGGCTTCGGAACGGTTTTCTTCTACTGCGCGATTCGAGGAGAGGTCTGGTTCACCGCCGAAGTGATGGGCGTGGCGTTGACCTGCCTGTACGTTCTCAGCGCGATCCGCGCTCGCTATCCCGTGATCGCTGGTGCCGTCTTCGCGATGGCCGCGCTCACCCGAACGCCGCTGGTCTTCGCGGGGGCATTCTTCCTGCTGGAGTGCCTCTGTCCGGGGCCGGGCGACCGGTGGGCGCAACTGAAGAACGTCGCTGCCGACTACAAGCAGCCGCTGCGAAAGCTGGCGCTCTTCGCGGCGGGCGCTGCGCCGCTGGCGATCGCTGCTGCGGCGTACAACCGAGTGCGCTTCGGCAGCTTCACCGAGTTTGGGCACCGCTTCCTCTACAACAACCGCGTCAACGCGGACATCGATCGGTACGGGCTGTTCAACGTCCACTACCTCGCGCGAAACCTCGATGCCGCGTTCCTCAAGCTGCCCGAGGTGAGCTTGCATCCGCTGCGCCTCGGTTATGACCCGAACGGGTTGTCGATTTTGCTCACGCTGCCGTTGATCGTGTTCCTGCTCGCGCCGAAAGCCAGGCCGCGCCTGCATTGGCCGCTCTGGATCACCGTCGCCGTCTGCGCTCTGCCGGGACTTTTCTACCAGAACACCGGATACATGCAGTTCGGCTTCCGCTTCAGCCTGGACTACACGCCCTTCCTGCTGCTGCTGTTTGGCATTGGCGGCTGGTCCTTGAAGAATCGGTGGGTGATGGCTGCGGCAGCGCTCGGCTTGCTGGTGAACTTCTGGGGCGCCGTCGCGTTCCACGGGTACACTGAGCTGGTCCGCGGCTGGTGACGCGCTGAAACGGGAGCTCGGCGTCCGACCATCGAGCCACCGCGATACCGCGGCTCTCGCGCGGGACAGCTCCAGTGTGCCTCAGAGCGTCGCTGCGCCGGCGCCGCCGCTGACCGCTGGGACGATGAACACGGTCGTGCCGTCCGCGACGGGAGTTTTCAGGCCACCGGTGTACCGGATGCTCTCCTCGCCCACGAAAACGTTGACGTGGTGGCGCACCTCTCCCGTTTCGGTCAGCACGCGGTCGCGCACGCCGGGAAACTGCGCCCCGAGCGAGCTCAGCGCCTCGCCCACGTTCGAGAACGGTCCGGCGAGCGCGACCTCCGACCGTCCTTCTGCGAACGGCCGGAGGTAGCCGGGGATCCGGAAGCGAATGGCCATCAGGCTCGCGCGCCTCGCGCTCGACGCTTGGGCTTGCGCTGGGTCGCGCTCTTCCTCGGGCGCGGCCGTGCCCTTGACGCTTCCTCGCCGATCGCGGTCTTGACGCAAACCACCGGCGGCAGCCCGTCCGCCAGCAGTTGCCAGGAGCTCCCCTCGTCGGCAGAGCCGTACAGCTTGCCGCTTCGCGTGCCGAAGTAGATGCCCGCCGGGTGCGTTGCATCCGCCGCCATCGCGTCGCGCAGCACCGTCTCGAAGGCATTCCGCTGCGGCAGCCCGCGGGTGAGCGGTTCCCAGGAAGCGCCGGCGTTGCGCGAGCGATAAACGCGCAGCTTGGCTTCCGGCACGCAGCGGAACTCGTCGGATTGCAGCGGGAGGATGTAGACGGTGTCCGCGTTGTGCGGGTGCATCACCATGGCGAACCCGAAATCCGACGGGACGCCGTTCGCCACGTCCTTCCACGTATCGCCGCGGTCGTCGCTGCGGTAGAGCCCCCAGTGGTTTTGCAGGAAGAGCCGATCGGGTCTCGACGGATGCTGCACCACCTTGTGCACGCACTGGCCGAACTCCGGATGCTTGTCGGGCAGGAACTCCGCGCGGACGCCTTGGTTGCGCGGTTGCCAGGATTTGCCCTGATCCTCGCTGCGGTACACGCCGCCGGTGGAGATCGCCACCGTGATCCGGCCGCGGCCAGCGGGATCGGGCAAGATGGTGTGCAGGCAAAGCCCGCCGCCACCGGGTTCCCAGCGCGTCCGGTGCGGATGATCGAACAGCCCGCGGACCAGACTCCAACTGGCGCCCCCGTCGTGCGATTCGAACAGCGCCGCCGGCTCGACGCCGCAGTAGAGCGTGTCAGGTTGATCAGCCGGACCGGGAGTGATCTGCCAGATCTGCTTGAGGGACACGCCCGCCTCGGACGGGAACTTCACGGTCGGGCTCTCGGGCTGGGTCCAGGTCTTGCCGAGGTCGTCGCTCGAATGCAGCACGGCGCCGAAATGCATGCTATGCGCTGCCGCCCACAGTCGCGCCCCGCCATTGCGCTGGTCGGCGGCCGCCGCGTACACCGCGTGCCCCGGAAACTGTGGACCGGATACCTGCCAGCGCTTCCTCGAAGCATCGGACTGAAGGAGGAACAGTCCCTTCGTCGTTCCTACCAGCAGCATCACGCCTCCGCGTCGTAAAGCCATCGGCTGTCCAGCTCCCATGGAATGCCTCCTTCGGAAGTATGAAACCGCTGCCTACTACCCGCGATCGCGGTCGGAGGCAACGGGGAGATGAGTCCCTTGACGCGGCCAGCCGCTCGGCACAGGTTGAGGCGGTGACACTGGCGCCGACAGGAAAACGCTGGCATACGCGCGAGGACAGCGGCATACGCCTCGACCGCTTCGGCCGGTGGTGGCACGACGATGAGCTGATCGAGCATCCCCGGATTATCGAGGCATTCAACACCGGGCTGTCGCCCACCGACGACGGGAGATACCGCCTGGAATTCGGCAGCGACTGGTGCTTCGTCGAGGTGGAGGACGCGGCGTACACCGTGCGCGCTGTGGACGTGACACCCGAGGAACGGGTGTCGATCCGTCTCAGCGATCGCACTGCCGAGCTGCTGGAGATCTCCTCGTTGAAGCTGGATCGCGATGGCGTGCTGTCCTGCCGGGTGAAGCGGGGCAGGGCGAAGGCGCGCTTCTCACGCGAGTCCCAATTCGCACTCGGAGATCTTCTGCAAGAAAAAGATGGCGCACTGTTGCTGCGAGCCGGCAGCCGCGAGTTTCCCATCTCTCTCGAAAGCAAGTGAGCAGGGTGATGCCGCGCGACGGAAGGCCCTGGGCCGAGCGCGCCCGCCGTCGAAGCTAGTGTCTGGCGCGCGAGCTCGACGGAGCCGCCTCGGTTGCCGAGCGGGTGCGCTCGCGCGACCTCGTCGTCGAGGGGCTACGGTGGTTCAGCGGCGGCTTGGCGCGCGTGTTGTCGATTGCGTAGTCCTTCTCCGGAAGCGATGCGCCGGGAGCGGCAGCCGAATACACCGCCGTTCCCGCTGCCCCCGGAAGGTCCTCGGAAAATTTCTCCGGCCTGAGGATTTGCTCGATCCGCTCGCTTTCGTCCTTGGACCATGCTGCCCTCGTCCCGCAACCGAGGAGAGAGGCCGCGGCCAACGCGGCCGCGGTCAGGTGGCTGCACGCGCGGAAGCTCACGCCGCCGCCGGCTCGGTATCCACGAGCTTGACGGGCTCGGGCTTTCCAGCGGCCAGCAGCTGCGTGGCAAGCTCCTCCATCAGCTGTGGCCGCTCGCGGAGCCAGTCCACGGCTCGCTCCCGGCCCTGCGCGATGCGCTCGCCGTTGAGCGCGAAGTGGCTTCCTGACTTCTCCACCACGCCAAGCTGGGTTGCCAGGTCGAGGATCTCGCCAGCGCGGCTGATCCCCGAGCCGTAGAGGATGTCGAACTCCGCCTCCTGGAAAGGGGGCGCCACTTTGTTCTTCACCACCTTGACCCTGGCGCGCGTTCCGACCACGTTGTCACCGTCCTTGATGTTTCCCGCCCGGCGGATTTCCAGGCGCGCGGAGGAATAGAACTTCAGGGCGTTGCCACCGGTGGTGGTCTCCGGATTTCCAAACACCACGCCGATCTTCATCCGGATCTGGTTGATGAAGATGATGCACGTCCCCGAGCGACTGACCGCGCCGGTCAGCTTTCGAAGCGCCTGGCTCATCAATCTCGCTTGCACGCCCATGTGAGGATCGCCCATCTCGCCCTCGATCTCGGCGCGCGGGACCAGCGCCGCGACCGAATCCACCACGATCAAATCGACCGCGCCGGAGCGGACCAGCTGCTCGGTGATCTCCAGCGCCTGCTCACCGGTGTCCGGTTGCGAAACCAGCAGCTCCTCGAGGCGCACGCCCAATTTTCGCGCGTAGGTCACGTCCAGGGCGTGCTCGGCATCCACGAATGCGGCCACACCGCCTTGCGCCTGCACCTGTGCAATGGCGTGTAAAGCCAGCGTCGTCTTGCCAGACGATTCGTTCCCGAAGATCTCGACCACCCGGCCGCGCGGATAGCCACCGACGCCGAAGGCGCGATCGAGGCCTACTGAACCCGACGGGATCACCGCCACCTTCTGCTCCGTTCCATCGCCTCCCAGCTGCATCACTGCCCCCTTGCCGAATTGCTTCTCGATCGCAGCGACCGCGGCGGCCACCGCCTTGAGCTTCTCCGTCAGCCTTCCCATTTCCCCTCCAGGTGCATTCATCGACGGCGCAGGCCCATCCTGCGCGAAATCACCGAGCTCAGAAGCAAGGCACATGCCCGGGGCAATCGCGTCGCGGCCGCAGCGCGAAATCGGTCGTTCAGTCCGCCGCGGTGGACACGTCGTCCCCAAAACGGCACTGCGGTCTGCAGACCGCGAGCGAGTGGCGCTCGACGCGAACGGGCGGATCATCGAGCGTGGAAGTCATCCATCGTGTGGCCGACCATCCATCCCTTGCGATCCAGCATCCGGCAGTCGACCGCCAGCTGCATGTCCGCGTCCTCGATGCGCGGATGACCTTCGAGATCGGCGCGAGTCCGGGCCAGTTTCAAAATGCGATCGTGAGCCCGAGCCGACAGTCCGTGTCGCTTTACGGCCAATGCGATCATCGTCTTGGCGCGTTCGGTCATGCCGCAGTGGCGGCGCAGCATGGCGGGCGTCATCTGGGCGTTGCAATAGATGCCGGCGTCGTTGCGGAATCGGTGGCGTTGCCGATCGCGCGCCTCTTCCACGCGGGATCGATAGTGGGTGGACGGAAGCTCGGAGGATTCCAGCGCGGTGATCTTGCTGTATTCGACTGGCCGAGTCTGAAGCGTGATGTCGATCCGATCGAGTAGGGGACCGCTGACGCGCGAGTGATAGTCCTGGATGCGGTAACGCAAACAGGTGCAAATTCGCTCGGGGACATTGAAGTAACCGCAGGGGCAGGGATTCATCGCCGCAACCAGCATCACGCGGCACGGGTAGGTCACGTTCTGGTTGGCGCGCGCGAGATGGATCTCGCCCTCCTCGAGCGGTTGCCGCAGCACCTCCAAAACGTTCTTTCGGAATTCGGGCAGCTCGTCGAGGAACAACACGCCGTGATGAGCCATCGACAGTTCCCCCGGCCGCGTGCTCATCCCGCCGCCCACCAATCCGGCGTCCGAGATGGTGTGGTGCGGAGACCGAAACGGGCGCTGTTGCATCAGTGGATGACCCTCCAGAAGCAGCCCCAGCACGGAGTGGATCTTGGTTACCTCCAGCGCTTCCTGGAACGTGAGCGGGGGCAGAATCGTGGGCAGCCGGCGCGCGAGCATCGTCTTGCCGGAGCCTGGGGGTCCGCACATCAGGACGTTGTGTCCGCCGGCGGCCGCCAGCTCCAGCGCGTCCTTGATGTCGCTCTGGCCGCGCACGTCCGACATGTCCAAGGTGCCCGGCGCTCGCGTTTCCACCCGCGTCTGCTTCTTAGGATCGAACGGATCGATCGTCGCCAGCCCGCTCAGGTGGTCTACTGCGTCGCGCAAGTGCTCGACCGGAAGCACCTCGATGCGGTCCACCAGCGCGGCCTCCGCGGCGTTCGCCAACGGGACCATGATCCCCTTGAAGCCTCCATCGCGCGCGGCGATCGCCAGCGGCAGCACGCCTTTGATCGATTTCACCGCGCCGTCCAAGGACAGCTCGCCGCCGAAGAGATGGTGGGTCAGAGGCTCGTCCGGCATCAGCCCGCTGGCTGCGAGAACGCCCAGCGCGATGGGCAGCTCGAATGCGGCGCCCTCCTTGCGGATGTCCGCTGGAGCGAGATTGACGGTGACGCGCTTCTGGGGGAGCTCGAAGCCGGTGTTCTTCAGCGCGGACACCACGCGTACCTTGCTCTCGCGCACCGCGCCCTCGGGCAGCCCAACGACGTTGAAGTAGGGCAGGCCCAGGGCCATGTCCACCTCGACCTCGACGACGACTGCGTCCACCCCGATCAGCGCGCCGGATCGCACTCTCGCCAACATGGCGCTCGTTCCCTTCTGGCGGTGGCGCTAGAGCAACCATCGTACCGAGCGCGGCGAAACCTATTCGAGAGAGAAATCCACGGGCTGCGAGCGGAGCAAACGACCCGTTGCCGAACAAGCGGACGGCGCGTCCCGGACGGCGGAGCCCGGCCGCGTTGCCAAGCGACCGCGACGCAACGACAGGGGCAGGCTTGAGGGCACTAATCGGTTTTGTCGGACGAAAAGGCTCGCGCCGCGCGCGACAGTCTCAACACGTGGATGCTTGACTGATGGGGTTTGCTCTCGAGACGTCTGACTCGAGACCTCCAGTTCGGTCATTATCTTCCGACAAAAGCGATTAGTGCCCTCAATGTCGGTCCGCTGGGCAGAGTCGCTCCTTCCGTCGACGGCACCTCGCCTTCATTCATGCTTACTTGAGAGCTCGAAGCGTCGTCGGCCGGCCGAGGACTGATGTCGAGCAATGCCCCTGCGCGTCGCGTTCGAAACTGCATTGGGCGAACGATCTTCGGCAGATTCGACTTAACTGGACGTCATTGCGGCTGGGATCCGCCGCCACCTGGAGGGGTTGTCGGCGGCGTTGCGGGAGCTGGTCCCATTGGGTTCGCAGCGGTCGCTCCTTCGGGAAGCTCGGTCATCATCCCCAGGATCTCCGCTCCCGCCTGCTTGGCGCCGTCCAGCGCGGCGATCAGCCTGGCGTAGTTGGCCTTGTCATCGGCCATGAAGAAGATCAGCCGCTCACCCTGCGCCTTCGCCGCCAAGATGCGCTTGAGACGGTTCACGTAATCGCGCGGTTCGATTTTTTCCTGATTGATGAACAGATCGCCCTTCTCGTCGAGCGCCACCACAATCTGATCCGGTGGAACCTCGGACATGTCCTCCACCTGCTCGGTCGAGGGGATGGCCACGTTAATGTCCTTCTCCAGAAGCGGCGTCACCACCATGAAGATGATCAGCAGCACCAGCACCACGTCCACCAGCGGCGTCACGTTGATGTCCGAGGTCGGTCGTCCCGCGACGTTGACGAAGAATTTCTTGGGATGGCCCGGGTGGGTAACGTTGACGTTCATGTCTTGGGCTCGGGCTACTTGCCCTTGAGCTCCTCCACCCCCAATGAAATCCCCTTGGCCCCGCCTTTCCTGGCGAGGTTCATCACCTTTCGCACGTCTCCGTAGGTCAGCGACTCGTCGCCCTTGAGAAGGATTTTTCGGCCCGGGGCTGCTTCGAGCTCTGCGTGGATCTTCTCCTGGAACCTCTCGTCCTCGAATTCGTCCTTTTCCACGAAGGTCTTCTTGTCGCGCGTAATGGAGACGATGATCGGATCCGATTTGACCCCTTGCTCCTTCTCGGGTTGCTGCGCCTTGGGCAGCCGCACGTCTTTCCCGCGCTGCAGCATCGGCGTCACCACCATGAAGATGATGAGCAGCACCAGGACGACGTCTACCAGGGGCGTGACGTTGATCTCGTTCTTGATGCCCCGACCACCGGGGCCCACTGTCATTGCCATCGATTCAACCGCGGGAACCTCTCGCGGGCTCGCGCCCCTTTAGCTCTGCGTCCTCAAGTCAGGCAGGTGCGACGCGTGCGCGTGCGGCTCGCCGCCCAATTGCTTGGCCACCACGTCCAGGAACTCATTGGAGGACTCGGAGATGTCTACCGCGCGCGCGTCCACCCAGCCCTGGAGGAAGTTGTAGAACATCACCGCTGGAATCGCGACCAAGAGGCCGAAGGCGGTGGTCACCAATGCTTCGGCGATGCCCGCGGACACGGTTCCCAAGCCGCCGGATCCGGAGATCGCCATCATCTGGAAAGCATTCACGATGCCCATCACAGTTCCGAGCAGACCGACGAATGGGGCCGTCGATCCGACGGTGGCGAGAAGACCCAGGCCGCGCTTGAAGCTCTGGACCTCGCGCTGCGCCTGCCGCTCGAGAGCGCGCGCCACCGATTCCACCGCGAGCTCCTTGTTGTTGGTGACGCTGCTGAGGCGGTAGGCGGTCAACCCGGCGCCGATTACCCTGCCCAGGTGGCCAACGTTCTTGCCCACGTTGGCCGCCGATGCGGCAGACAGATCGCCCTTTGCCAACACCGCTGCCATCTTCTGCGCGAACGTCTTCGAATCGCTCTTCGATTTGCCGAAGACGACCCAGCGCTCGATGGCCACCACCAGCGAGGCGACCGACATGACGGCCAGCACGAAGACGATGATCTTCGCGAACAGACCCATGTGGTGCCAAAGATCAGTCAGTGTGAATTGCATGGTTTGCTTCCGCGCCTCCGTTTCGCGCGCACGGACTCGTCCTCGCCCGTCATCGAGGGAGAACGAGCCTCACTGTAATGACATAGTCAACTGAAACCGGTCGCCCCTGGTAGAGAACCGGCTTGTACCTCCAAGTGGACAGGGCGTCGAGCACGGCCTTGTCCATGTGAGGGAGCGGCTTGACGATCCGACAATTGTCCAGGCGCCCGTCCGTGGTGATCACGCACTTGACGAGCATGATCCCACTGATGTGAGCCTCGAGCGCCTCGCGGGTGTACTGAGGTTCTCTCCCTTCGATCCTTTCGGGGCGGGTCATGCCCTCTCCAAAGGGGAGCACCTGACTGCCGAGCTGACCACCGAGCTGTCCACCCAAGACGCCGCCGACAACCCCACCCACGACCCCGCCCTTCACTCCGCCCTCCACGCCACCTTCCTGGCCCCCTTCGTCCTCCTCTTTCTCAGGCTCGGCTTCCGGAGGCTTGGTCTTCGGCATCTCCTTCGGCTGGACGATCACGTCTCTGCGAATGGGCTTGCGCTCGACCCGCTCGACTTTGGGCTTGGTCGCGCCCTTTGGAGGCGGGGGCGGGGGCGGAGGGGGAGGGGGCATCATGAACTTCACCGCGACTTCCTTTTCCTTCTTGGCCGGGGGACGCGTGGATAGCCAAAGCGCCAGGGCCAGCAGTCCTGCATGAAGCACCACCGAGACGGTCGTCCCGGTCCCGAACCGACTCCGTGGGACGTTTGAGCGATCGAGGACAGCGTCAAACATATGAGCGGCTTTTTCCTTTTCGTGAAGATAGGACAGCTGCCGTACGGCTGCCGTTCCCGCGACGCCTTACCATAAAGAACGGGGCCTTTGGATCAAAGGGATTGGGACCAGCGGTTCCATATTCACGACGAGTCCGCTCCTTTATCACATCGACCAGCCAGCCCACTTAGCCGGAGAGCGAAATCAACCGCCCACTTGGTATTGGGCTGCTAGCGATTGAGAAACTCATTCGGGCGCACGTAGCGATAAATCACCTTAACTTTGCGCCCCCTTGAGGTTCTTTCTCGAGCACATCTATTGACAGGAACTTCGCTGACGCTATGTTCGCGCCGTTTCCGGGTTTTCCGTCTAATTGCTGGAGGGCTTCCCGTGAGCAAGAACGATCGGAAGTTCGCGTCGCATTCCGTGCGCGCGCTGTTTGTGTTGGGCTGTCTGCTGGCATTCAACGCTTTTGGGCAGGGAACTTCGGTTATCTTCGGGACCGTCTCCGATGCTGCTACCAAAGCTCCCGTGGCAGATGCGGTGGTGACAGTCACATCTCCGAGCATGCAGGGCGAACAAGTCGCCGTGACCGATGCGACCGGCACGTATCGCGTCTCGCAGCTGCCGCCGGGGATCTACACGATCCGCGTAGAGAAAGAGGCATACAAGCCCTATTCGCGAGGTGATATCGAGATCCGCACGGATCACACGATCCGCCTCAACATCGAAATTCTCCCGGAGGCACTGCGGGGCGAGGAGGTCGTGGTCGTTGGTCGCGCCCCAACCGTCGACGTTGGTTCGAGCACGCTCAGCACAAACATCACCAGCGAGTACGTGCGCAATCTCGCTGTGTCCAGGCCGAGTGGACGCGGCGGCGCGGCGCGCTCCTTCGAATCTCTCGCGCTGATCGCGCCGAGTGCGCAGAGTGACACGTACGGGATATCGATCAACGGCACCACCTCGCCTGAAAATGGCTATCTCGTGGATGGTATCTCCGTTCAAAACCCAGGCTTCGGTCTTCTCGGAAGCCCGATAACATCCGAGTTCATCGAAGAGGTAAACGTCATCACGGGTGGATACCTTCCCGAATACGGCCGATCGATCGGCGGAATCGTCAGCGCGGTGACGAAGTCCGGCTCAAACGAGTTCCACGGAGCGGTGTTTGGAACTTTCTCGCCAGGCGCGCTGAGCGGCACACCTGAAACGGTGACCAGAGTCGGCAGTGCAACTGCGGTGGTGCCGAACCTCTTCAATATCGGAGATTTCGGAGCGACGGTGGGTGGGCCCATCACGCATGACCGCCTATGGTTCTTTGCAGGCTTCCAACCGTCTTTCACGCGCTTCCAGCTTCAGAAGAACTTCAACCGGCTACGTACTACAGCCAACGGTAGTTCGTACTTGGACGTGGATGGCAACCCTGTGAGCGATCAGGGCAAGGCAGCGACCCAGCCGATTGACGGCGCCTCGCAACAGTACTTTGTCGACAAAAAGCAGTATCAATACATCGGCAAGCTCACCTTCCTTGCCAATCAAGACAATCGGATCAGCCTGTCGGTCATCGGCACTCCTAGCACGGCCGGTGGAGGCAACTCGTTCCAGATTGTGAACAACACCGGACAACCGCCCACGACATTTAACACGGGACTCTTCACTGCCGTCGCCACTAAAAACTCACAGACTTCGACGGACGTAGCAGCCAAATGGACGTCGTCGTTTTTCGAAAAACGGGTGCTGCTCGATACAACCGTCGGGTGGCATCGCGAGAACCTCTCGTCGCTCCCTTCGGACGGCACCGCCGTTGGCAGCTCTCAAGGGTTGGCAGGAACGTCGCAAATCCGCTATCGCCGAACCGTTTCGGGAACCACCCGACAAAATCACAACATTCTGGACTTTGAAGACAATCCTGCGCTTGGCACTGCCAACCCGGCTCTCGCCGCGGCTTGCGCTCCTATCGCGGGTGGCGTCAACCCTTGTCCGGTAACCACGTATAACATCGGCGGTCCGGGGTTCATCGACGAGAGCACTCAAGATATCTGGCAAGGGAAGGTCATCGGCACGTATCTCTTCCCCGCCGCTGGTCACCATGTATTCAAGGCGGGCTTCGATACCAGGCTGTTGCAATTCGACCACCACAAGGCGGACACCGGCACGGTCATCTACCGCGAGTCGAGGAGTGGAACGACCTTCGCCGACTACCGTGAGTATGGCTACCTGCGGGGGCCGGATGATCCAGTGATCCTTACGGACTACACGCTCAAGAGCAAGACCACCATCGTGGGTGGGTTCCTCCAGGACAGCTGGAGCATCCTCGACATCGTTACCCTCAATGTTGGTCTGCGCTTTGACACCCAAACTGCACAGGGCCCGGACGCGAAGACTGGCTTTACGCTCGGCAACCAGTGGTCGCCACGAGTGGGCCTCGTTTACGACTTCACCCGTCAGGGTCGATCGAAGATCTTCGCCAACTACGCTCGATATTTTGAGGACATCCCGCTGGATGCCCTCGACCGCGAGTTCCCAGGTGAGCGCCAGATTCAGGCGACCCGCTCTTGTAACCCCTCCCCGCCCGTCAGTAATTGCCGGCCAAATGGCGACGCCAATGCCACAATCGTCCCGGCTAATGGAGCGTTTCCAAACCGGCTCTGGAGCGTCTTGGGTGGCGATACGACGATCGACCCGAATCTCAAAGCCCAGAGCAGCGACGAGATTGTCGCGGGTGCTGAGTACGAAGTGTTCCCGAGCGCTCGCGTCGGCGGCTCATATACGCGGCGGTACTTCAATTACGTGATCGAGGACATGAGTCTCGACGAAGCAAACACGTACTTTCTCGGAAACCCCGGATACGGCATTGCCACAGCCTTCCCGAAGGCAGTTCGCAACTACAATGCATTCTCCTTCTATCTGACCAAGACATTCTCGGATCTCTGGTTCGGACAGGTGAGCTACACGTATTCCACCCTGAAGGGCAATTACGCGGGCCTATTCCGGCCCGAGACCGGTCAGCTGGATCCAAACATCAACTCGGACTTCGACTTGATTTCGTTGTTATCGAACCGCAGCGGACCGCTTCCCGGTGACTACCAGCATCAATTCAAGGCTTTTGTTGCCAAAGAGTTCATCGTGACAGGGCCGGCGTTCGTTAGCTTGGGCGTGGGTTACACCGGGCGGTCGGGTGGACCGATCAGCGCCCTCGGCTCGCACCCTGTATACGGGAACGGCGAGGCATTCCTCATTCCACGTGGGGCCGCGGGTCGCCTCCCGTGGGTGCACAGCATTGATCCGCACCTGGGGCTTAATTACCGCATCGCCCGAGACAGCGTCGTGACCGTCAACTTGGATGTGTTCAACGTCTTCAACTTCCAGGCTGCCACTCTCGTCGACGAAAACTGGACGTTCTCGGATGCGCTGCCAGTCAGCGGCGGCACGCCGCAGGACCTGGACGTTTGCGCTAGCGGCACCGGGAATTGCCGGATCACGGCTCCCGACGGAACCACGGCGCTGACGCCTAATGACAAAAACCCTAATTACAAGAACCCAACCCAATACCAGTCGCCGCGAATTTTCCGGTTTGGTGCGAGATTCACGTTCTAAGCAGTCCCGGCGCTCGACAAGGATGACGCAATGAAAAAAAAGAGTCTTCTTATCGCTGGAGTGCTGGTTGTTGCGGCTTGGTGGGCTGCGTGTTTGAGCGCTGAGCCGGCGCCCCCGTGCTTGGTCGGCCGGAGCGAGCCCGCTACGGCAGCCTGGGCCGTGAAGTATACCAAGCTGACGGGCCCCGCATCAGGCCCCTGCGTTCGTGGAGGTGAGCTGATCGGCGTTCAGAAGTACCAAAGCGTACCGTACAACGACCCGATGCCCAAGCTTGCAATCAAAGCGGCAAGCATGGCCGTTTCCACCTTAGATCCCAACCACCCGCTGACCGCAATCGGAACGTTGCCCTCAGACAGGCCTGTCGACAACATGTGTAGCGTCGCCGCGTTTGATCCGGCTGAACAAGACCTCGCCAATGGAAGGATTGTGAGGTTTACCTGGACCAACGTTAACTTCTTCGTCACTCCCAATGATCCGGGAACCGTGATGAAGGGGAACGTGCAGATCACTGACAATCTGCCGGGATTCCCACCCTGCACTGCGACGTATGACGTCCTTGGCATTTGGCCTGAGGTGACATGCGGCTCCGACGACGAATGCTTGCCATTCCCGGATTACAACGCTAATCCGCCGCGCACCAGTGGCTCTGGAATCAATCCGGACTACGCGACAGTCTGCAGCGGCAACGTCATCGTCAACGGGCCGCCGCGGCCAGATGGCGGCTACCCGACGGAGAAGGCCTGCGTCGCTGCGAAGCCGTTCCCCTCACTCGTCACTCAGTAGCGGGCGGATTGGTTAAAATGGACGGCGTCCGGGTCTCGAAATCCGGGCGCCGTTTGTGTTTGACCTGGGCCTGCGCGGCGTCAGTCGTCGTCCATCGATGGTATCCGGGCGCGGATCCTGGACACCGTATACTTCGTGACCTGCGCCGCCCATTGTGAGTCCACCGCTTGGCCCTGGGGAAGATTGAACAGCCTCAGGTCCAGGGAGAGATTCGTTACGTAGAGAAACTCGCCGCTGAAGACGAGGCTCGCCGGGAAGAGCAGGCCGACAGGCCGTCCATGTTCGTCGATTCCATCAAAGTCTCCGAGCTTGGCGATCACCTTTCCGCTCGGATTGACGACGACGATTTCGTCCGCCTGGTTTGCCGCAACCCAGATGTTGTCATGCCTATCGATGATCAGACCGTCCGCGCCGTTGATGCTGTTGGTGAATACGCTCGGCGTGCCGTGGGTCTGGGTCTGTCTGTCGAAGGGAATCTTGACAACGCTGTCGTTGCCCGTGTTCGCCACGAAGAGCGCTGTTTTGGCGTTGTTGAAATTGAGACCATTTGCGCCAAACGGCGGGAACCCCATCGTGGAAAGCAAGGGGTCGTTAATCCAGGCGGTAACATTTCCGCCGCTGCTGTCCGAACGCCAAATCGTCCCCAAGAACGAATCGGAGACGTAGACGTTCCCCGCATCGTCAAACGTCAACGCGTTCAATCCGGTGCCCGTGGCGGGAGGGGCAAAGAAGATCGTCGATGCGCCGGTGACGGGGTTCGCCCTGAGAACCTTCCCCGCGCCAAAGTCGAGGATCAGGAGCTCACCGGTGATCGGGTGGAAGGCCAGACCGAGCAGCAGATTGCTCGACCCCGATACGCGCACGTCGCGCAAGAGGTTGCCATTGGGCCGAAAGACAACCAGGTGCCCTGGGCCGGTGGCGGTAACGCCAAACGTCGTGGCGTAGATGTTTCCGGCCGCGTCCGCGGTGATGCCTTCGGGATTGATGGCTCCATCGGGCAAGACTCCAAAAGTCGTTGCGCGCGTCCGCTCCCAGGCGTCTGCACTCAGACACGGCAGCACGAGCAGCACTGCGAGGAGTACCCGTTTCAGAATGGTGATCATCGCTACCCCCTTTTCGCAAGTGATTTATCGAGCCCGACGAATCGCCGCGTGACGCTAACGACGGCCTCGAATGGCTGTCAAGGTGATGCTTTAGCCGTAGTTAAATGGTCTCGACGCTCACGCCTGACTTGCTGAGATCAGGCGTGCTGCCGCTTCGCGCCAGCCCGTGAGGGAGAGCGGCGCGAGCACTCGACAAAACAATCCGCTAATACACCGTTGTCGCATTGAGCGACGGGGGGTCGTTCACCAGCGTGCATTTGACCAAGGTAGGATCGCACTTCACGTTGAAGTCCGGATTGACGCCGGACAGGGAGCCGCGGCAGGCGGAATCATCAGCAACCGGGTTTCCCTGCGCATCCAACACAGCGCTCCCCTGCGCGTCCATCTTGGTGCAGTCCTTGAACGGCTGCATGGCCACCACCTTGTACTCGGCGGTGCAGGCGCCCTCGGTATATTTCAAGCTGGCCATCATCTGCGTGCCGGGGACGTTGGCCTGGGTGAGAAAGCGCGCGTTGCTCCACTCGTACACGATGTCGCCCGGCCCGCCCGCGCTGGCCGGGATGTTCTGCTCGGCCTTGGTGAAGTTGGCGATCGAGCAGAAGTTGCTGCTATCGGGTGATTCAGCGGTGAGCGTTCCACTCGAGTTCGGGCTGTGCGAGCTGTCCGCGTCGCTCGGCGTCTGCAGCGCCATCGCCCCCAGCGTGTCGGTGCGGATGTCCACCATCGGCTTCTGCCCGGCGGGAAAGTACTTGCGGACCCCGAGCCCTTCGCCAACCTTTTGCGCGCAGGCGCCGGTGACAGTCTGGTTCGGCTTCAGCGAGTACTTGGCAAACCAGCCTCCCTGTCCAATCACGCAGGTGAGCGGTGCCTGCGAGACGCCGCACCCGGCTTGCAGGGCAACCGTGATCGCAATGACAAGCAGATGTCGAGTCATGGGATGATCTCCCTTCAAGGTAAAGGCTAGAAGCTCACCCGCGCGCTGAAACGGACGCTGCGCGGCGGCTGATAGGCGGTGGGGCGCAGGAAGTTCGGGTTCTTGGCCGAAGCAGGGATTGGATTTCCGGCGGGGTCGGTCAAGTTGGCCAGGTCGGCCGCGCTGCCGTTCTCGATCGGCTTGACCGTGGCGAAGGTGTAGTTCTGATCTTCGGCCGTCACCGCCTGGAAGTTGAACAGATTGAACACGTCGGCGCCGAGGCTCAGGACGTACCCACCGGCCATCCGATAGCCCAGCCCAACCCTGGCATCGATGCTGTGTATCCAGGGCAGGCGCCCCGCAGCACCGCGCGGCAGGATGAACGCTTCGCCCGGTCCGTAGAGGTAGTGCGAACCGAGGTAGTTCAGCGGGCTTCCCGATCGGCCGAGATAAGCCATCCCCAGGGTGAGATTGGTTCGGCCGCCGAGCTCGAATTCTTTGGCCCCGAATAATTTGATCGAGTTGGTGCGATCTGCCGGCAAGGAGCCATATCGATTGGCAAGCAGCGACTTGAGATCGAAATCCGAAGTCAGGTTGGGTTCCAGCTGGCCATTTTCCGGGCGGAACATGCCGGAGTAATTTCCGCGCAGCTCCGACCAGGTGTAGCTGGCTTGCACCAGCCAGAGATCGCTGAACCGCTTGACGAAGTAGAAGCTGACCGCGTTGTACGTACGCTGCGGTTTGGGGAAATCGGAGGCGATGCCGACTCCCGGATTGCCGATGAAGTAGGTGAACCCCTCATCTCGGCTCATGTCCTCGATCACGTTGATCAGCTTGCGGTGGGTGTACGAAACGCCCGCCCGCGAATTGCGGATCAACTCGTACTCGCCGCCCAGGACGAACTCGTCGTTCTCCTGAGGCTTGATGTTGGGATCGACCGGGATGGTGTCTTGATTGAAGCCACCCCACTTCTGGTTGGGGTCGTTCGGCCCGCCCAGCGGGACCAGGTTGTTTGGGTCTCGGCAGCTTCCGCCTTGCTGCGTTGGGTCCGCCGGATTGCAGTTGGCGACCGGTCGACCGGAGAACAGGAAGCGATCCCCCGGGAAGGATCGGTCGACCATGTTGAGCGGAACGGCCTCGTAATATTTCGCGTAGCTGGCGTAGAGCTTGGATCGACCTTCGTGGGTGAAGTCGTAGACGACGCCGAGCCTGGGTGACCACTCGTTCTTCAGCGCAATCGCCGTCCGCCCATCGTTGCCCTGAAGAGTTTGAATGTCATATCTCACGCCGGCGTTGACGGTGATCTGATCCAAAATGCTCCAGCTGTCCTGGAGAAACAGGCCGGCCAGATTGGAATGCGTGGTTCCGGAGACGACGCGCTGGATCACCGGATTGTCCGGTCCCTGCAGGTAACCGAACTCGCGGTAGTCGTACAGGTTGCCGTCGCCGAACAGGTCCGCGAACTGGACCGTTCCCGCGATGCCCTTGTCCTTTTGATAGGTCAGTCGCTCCAGGTCGAGCCCCGCCTTCACGATGTGGTGTCCCAGTCCGCTGGCGAAGTAGGTTCCCACGAAGCGCCCCTGCACCCGGTCCAAGTTCGCTTCGCTGATCGGAACGCCCAATGGCCAGTACGGCCCGCGAGGCCCGCCGGTGTTGTAGCTCGCCACCGGGCACCTGAGCGCCGTCGAGCCGGAGGGTGCGTCACAAGGATTCGAGCCGTCCGCATTGTTGGGGACCGATTCGAACTGGCGCAAATCGTAAGGGCCCGCGCCCCACCACACATCCGAGACGGAAGCCAGCCCGGTGGTGCTGCCGACCTGGCTGCCGTCCATTGCGCGAACAGCGCTGCCCTGATGGTGCCAGCCGCCGGTGGCATCGAACAGCAACCGCTTGTCCAACCAGGATGAGGAGTACTTCACCGCTGCGTTGGTGGAGTTGAAAATGTATTGATGTCCCAATGCGCCAATCTGGCCATCGATCAAATTGGTCTCCACGGCGCCGGTGTTGGGATCGATTCCCAGGGCATTGTTGCCGCCGGAGGTGGTGGGGGTTCCATACACAGACAAAGTCAGGTTGTTGTCTCGATTAATCAGGTAGGTGAGCTTGCCGATGTATTGGTAGCTGCGCTGATCCGCGAAATAGTATTTCTGGGTTCCCGGGATACGCGAGGTGGTGGTCAGTCCGGCGCTGTCGCGGATCGGAGTGCCGCTCGAGTCGAAATTGACCGCATTCAGATTGCGCTCCAACTGATAGCGGGAGTAGGCGGGTGAGAAGCCCGCGTAGAACCAGAGCTTGTCCTTGCTGATCGGGCCGCCCACTTCGCCGCCCAGGCTGCCGATGTTGAAGGTGCGGGTGGTGGTGGTGATCGCGCTCGCCTCGTGGCTGATCTGGCTGGCGCTTCCATCCATCGCGCCCGGGCTGTAATAACCGAACACCGATCCGTGAAATTCATTGGAGCCCGACTTGGTTACCACGTCGAAAACGCCGCCGGTGGAGCGGCCGAATTCCGGCATGTAGCCGCCGCTGATCACGTTCACTTCCTGGATGAACTCCAAGGAGAGTGGGGTACCCAGCGTGGCATAGGCCGGGTCGTTCACCGACAGCCCGTCGATCACGAAATTGTTTTCATTGGAAGTCGATCCGTTGAGCGAGAACCCGAAGCGATCCGCCTGCCCGGTGGGCGCCAGCTCGGCGAGCGATTCGAAAGATCTCGCGGCGCCATTCTTGCCAGTCGGCCGCGACACGGGGATCTGCTGGAGCAGCTCCGGTCCCACGCTGGTGGAAAGTTGAGTCGAGCCCACGTCCACGCTGGGCGCTCGCGCCACCACCACGATCGTCTCCTGCACTGCTTCGGGAAGCAGCTCCACGTTGAAGCGGAGCGTGCTATCCACGCGCAGGGCGATCGAGCCGCGCGAAAATGGCCGGTAGCCTTCCTTCTCCAGGCGAACCGAGTACGTGCCGGGGGGGAGCTGCGCGATCCGGTATAAGCCGGTTTCATCGCTGACGCCGATTTGCTCCCCTTGCAAGCTGGGAGACGTGGCTGTCACCACCACGTCGGCGAGCGGCGCCTTGGTTGCGGAGTCGATCACCGTGCCAATCAGAACGGCGTTGCCCTCGGCGAATGCGATTCCACTCCACGAAACAAAAATGCTGAAAGCCAACAAAAATGAGAAACGCAATGGAAGAGTCCGCACAGACACCCCTCGGGTCAGGAATGATTGAAACAGGAGAATAGCCAGTAAAACTGGCTAATACAAACAAGTGGTGAAGCGCTGATTTCATGTTTTTGTCTCACTTTGAGTTCAATGGGAGTGGCGTGTCTCACTTTTGTTCTCATCGGATTTTTTCGAGGATGAGGCGATGCGCTTTCGTTCTGCTGGCCGCGATCCCCTGCCGCGGCGTGGGCGAAAAGTTTTCGGCAGTGACCGGCTCCTCAGCGATGCGGCAACAGGTCCGAGGTACAGTCAGCGCGCCAATGCGTCGGTCTGCGCGTGCAGGCTGGCATGGATCGAGAGGCCCGTCCGTATCGGCGGCACGCTCGTGGCGGTTCAGCCACGCCGGTGATACATCCATCCGCGGCATGAGCCTACGTCAGTCATTGTTCGACCGAGCCCGCGAGTTGCTCGAGGCGGAGCAGGGCACTTTGTACAAGCAGGCCCCGCTCAGGATCGCGCTCTGCTATCCGAGCCCATACCACGTGGGCATGAGCTCGCTCGGCTTCCAGACCATCTACCGGGAAATCAATCTCCATCCGGGTGCCGCGGCGGAGCGCGCCTTCCTTCCCGAGGACGTGCAGGCGCACCACCGCGGGCGAACGCCGCTGTTCACGCTTGAATCTCAGTCGCAGCTCTCGTCCTTTCCCTTTCTCGCGTTCTCCATCGCCTACGAGCTGGAGCTCTCCGGCTTCTTGGCGATGTTGGAGCTGGCCAACATTCCGCTCTTGCGCGAGGAGCGCGGAGCCGACCAGCCCCTGATCATCGCCGGCGGACCGCTCACTTTTTCGAATGCGGCGCCGCTCGAGCCGTTCGTGGACGTGCTGGTCCAGGGAGAGGCGGAGGAGCTGATCCACCAGCTGCTGGATGCTGCCGAGCAGCTGGGCCGCGAGGAGCTTCTCGATCACCTGGCGGTTACGCCCGGTTTCCTGGTGCCTGGGCGCGGAGGCGAGCGCTACCAGACCGCACGTGCAAGCGATCAGCTTCTTCCGGCGCGATCGCAGATCGTCACGCCGCATACCGAGCTTCGCTCGATGTTCCTGATCGAGCCGGAGCGCGGCTGCTCGCGTGGCTGCCACTACTGCGTGATGCGACGGACCACCAACGGCGGGATGCGCACGGTGCCTCCGGAGCAGGTGCTTTCGCTGATCCCGTCGCACGCCCGGCGCGTGGGGCTGGTTGGAGCGGCGGTGACCGATCACCCGCGAATTACCGAGCTGCTTCGCACGCTGGTGAGCTCCGATCGGCAAGTGGGTGTCTCGTCGCTGCGCGCGGATCGCCTCAACCTGGAGTTGGTGAAAACGCTGAAGCAAGGTGGGGCCCGGGTGTTGACCGTGGCGTCGGACGGCGCCTCGCAGCGCATCCGCGACCTGGTGGACCGCAAACACAGCGAGCAGCAGATCCTCCGAGCGGCGGAGCTGGGCCGGGCTGCGGGAATGGAGCGGCTCAAGGTCTACAACATGGTGGGCCTTCCGCTGGAGGAGGACGCAGACATCGACGAGATGATTCGCTTCACCGTCGAGCTGTCCCGAATTCTTCCGGTCGCGCTCGGGGTAGCGCCTTTCGTGGCCAAACGGAACACGCCGCTCGATGGCTCGCCCTTCGCCGGGATCGAGCAGGTCGACCGCAAGCTGGATCGACTGCGGCGCGGCCTGCGCGGCAAAGCCGTGGTTCGCCCCACCTCGGCGCGCTGGGCCTGGGTGGAGTACATGCTCGCGCAGTGCGCCGAGGACGCAGGGTTGGCAGCGATGGATGCCTATCGCGCGGGCGGATCGTTCGTGGCTTACCGGCGGGCCTTCGAAGCGCGAGGTGCGCGGCCGTTTCAGGCGCGCCGGGTGGAGGATGGCCGCCGCAGGCCGACGGTATGGCCGAGCATCGGCGTCACCTCTCCACCTTCCTCGACCCGAAACCTCGACGCACCTGGAACGCCCAGCAGCACCTCGCGCACCGGCACCACGGCTCCGATGGTGGTGTAGAGATGAGGGCCCAGGCGCGTCAGCGTGGTCTTGAGCGGAAATTCTCCCGAGCGCGCTAGAAACCAGACGCGGGTGGCGGGCATGGGCAGATGGTGGAGCTCGCGCGGCTCGAGAAAGACGTAGAGGAGCACGTCGGCAGTGCTGTAGAGAAAACAGCCCGGCGTGTTTTTTTCGAAATTGGAGACGAGCTCGAAGAAGTAGTTGCGCCTTCGCGCCTGCCGATCTCCCTTTACCTCGACGCCCGCGACCCTGGCGCCCGGGCGGTCCCAGAGTAGATCGACGCCGCGGTGCTGGAAGCGCGGATCGCGCTGCACGTCGTGCACGCGGCTGCCGATGTGCTGGGCGCGGAGATACTGGCGTGCCAGCGCCACGGCGCGATCGGCGGCGCCCTGCACGCTGCTCATGCTGTAACTGCGCGGCATGGAGTGTGGCGCTCGTAGCCGAAAGTCTTTGCCCGATCAAGGACGCGGACCCTACATTCGCCGCGGCGACGAATTCGAGGGAGGGAGGCGATCATGCAAGCTCGATGTCCGCACTGCAGCGCCGTGTTCGAGAGCAATCGATCGGGTCTCCAGTTTTGTCCACACTGCGGTCAGCAGATTCAGGTGCCCGAGCCCGGTCCCGGCGAGCGCCCCGCAAGTCCCGCGAGCGCCCCGCCTTCTGGAGCCGAGCCATGGACGCCCGGCGGATATGGCGGATCTCGCCCGCCCGGAAGCTTCGCCTCGCCCTCAGGTGCCCCTCCGTCAGGAGGTCCCGCCGGTTCGCCGCCGGGACCCGGATTCGGCTCGTCATCGGGAGGTGGTTACGGCTCCCCACCGGGAGGTGGTTACGGCGGTCCACCGGGCGGTGGCTTTGGCGCGCCTCCTTCCGGCCCCGGCGAGCCACCGGGCGGTGCGCCGATCCGTCAGCCCACCCCTTGGGAGCGCCGCAAGGAGATCGGATGGGTCAAGGGTCTCGTCGAGACGTGGCGACAGTCGGTCCTCTCCCCCCAGATGTTCTGGCCGTCAGTCAAACCCGACGCAGACTGGGTCGATGGGCTGCTCTTCGCCTGGTTGATCGTCGTGGTCACCGCCGTTGGCTCCCTTCCGCTCCAAGCATTGCAGCCCAAGAGGGGCATGGAAATGCTGGGAAGCATGAAGGACCTACCGCCCCAGGCGGCGCGCATTCTGGAAATGGTGGGCGGGGCAAGCCATGGGATGGGATACTTTTTCGCAGTTGCCGTGGCAACCCTCCTCCTCTTTCCGATCGTGCTCTTCATCTACGCCGCAATCGTCCATTTGTTTTGCATGCTGTTTGGCTGCGCGGCAAACGGCTACTGGGCCACATTCAGGGCGCTGGCGTATTCAGCGGGCCCGCACGTCCTTGGCGTCCTCGCGCCGCTTCCGTGGATCGGGGGTCTCTTCGCGTTCGTGGCCTCGATCTACTCCCTGGTCCTGGCCGTCTGGGGCGTGTATCGCCTGCAGGACACCACTCCCGGCAGGGCCGCCGCGGCCGTTCTCGCTCCGTTCGTCCTGCTCTGTTGCTGCTGCGGTGCATTGATCGCCCTCTTCGCGGGAACCATCGGCGCAGCTTTGAAGAGTGCGGGAGGATAGGCGTGACCGTCCGCTGGCCCAGACCGAACCGGAGCCTCGGGTTCGTGGATGTGCTCGGCCTGATGGGGGCGGTCGGCTTTCTGGTGGCGAGATTCGTGCCGCTCGCCAAGCTGCCATTCTGGGGCTGCGAGCTTCGACAGCGGACCGGTTGGCCCTGCCCAGGTTGCGGCTTGACTCGCGTCGCCGAACGGATGGCGCTGGGGAACGTCGCCGGAGCCTGGGAGGCGAACCCGCTGGGGACGGTGGCCGCGCTGCTCTTCGCCGTCGCGACGCTGATTTCCATCGCCCACCTGGCCTTCAAATTGCCGATTCCCATCGTCGAGCTGACGCGCCGCGAAGCGTCCGCGCTGCGCTGGTCCATCGCCGTTCTCGCGATTCTGAATTACGCGTTCGTGATCGCGAAGACCCGGTTTCCGGGGTTTCTCTAGCCAACATGCTCGACGTCGCTTTGGTTCTTCTTGGCTATCTCTCGGGCTCGGTGCCGTTCGGCGTTCTGCTCACCCGCTGGTTTCGCGGCGAGGACGTGCGCAGCGCGGGCAGTGGAAACATCGGCGCCACCAACGTGGCGAGAGTAGCGGGGAAGGGGCTGGGCATCGCCGTGCTGCTGCTCGACGCGGTCAAGGGCGCGCTTCCGGTGCTGCTGTCGATCCAGCTGAGCTCTTCGCCCGCGGTGCACGCCGCCACGGGTCTGGCCGCCTTTCTCGGCCACGTCTTCCCGGTGTGGCTGAAGTTTCGCGGCGGCAAGGGCGTCGCCACTGCACTGGGCGTGCTCTCGGTGCTCGAACCCTGGGCTGCGCTGTCCGGATTCGTGGTCTACGCGGTGCTGTTCGCGATCCTGCGGGTCAGCTCGATCGGCTCGCTGGCGGGAGGATTGTGCGCGTTGGTCGCGGCGTTCCTCTCCTCGCGCCCGAGCGAGTACACCGCCCTCACCGTGGTGCTGTTCGCTCTGATGGTCTTCACCCATCGGGCCAACATCCGACGGCTGCTCAAGCGCGCGGAGCAGCCTCTTTGAGCTGGCGCGGCTCGTAGCCCAACAAACGGCATTCGATCGGCCCGTTCCAGAGAACGCGCGCGCTGGAGGGCTTGCGGTGGAACGCGCTCTCGAACGCGGGATTTCCCGCGAGCACATAGATGCGCCAGCCGTCCAAGCTCCGGAAGGATTCGCCCAGCTTGAAGTAGAAGCTCTTCATTCCCTTCTGTCCGCCTGTCTTCAGCCGATCCCCGTACGGAGGATTGGTGATCAGCAGCCCCAGCGCGTGCCCTTGGGCCGGAAGCGCCGTGGCGTCCCCTGCAGCGACGCGGATGACGTCGGCCAGACCAGCTGTCGCCGCGTTCTTGCGCGCTGCCTCGACGGCGTCTTCGTCGCGGTCCAGCCCGCGGATTGGAAACGGAGCGACGCGGATCGCGCGGCTCGCGTCGGCTCGGAGATCGGCGAGGATCTGCGAGGCAGCCGCTCCTTGCTCGGCCCAGCGCTCTACGCCCATCCTCCGCGAAAGGCCCGGAGCGCGATGGGTGGCGATCAGGCCCGCCTCGATGAGCAGCGTCCCCGAGCCGCACATCGGATCGAGCAGCAGCTCCTCTCCGCGGAAGGACGCTGCCCTGAGCATCGCAGCGGCGAGAGTTTCCTTGAGCGGTGCTTCGGTGGACCTGAGCCGATAACCGCGGCGGTGCAGCGGCTCGCCGGCCAGATCGAGCGCGAGTGACAGCTTTTGCTTCGCCAGGTGCGCGACCACTCTGACCGCTGGATTCTTCACGTCCACGTCCGGCCGTTGACCGAGCTTCTTGCGCAAGCGATCTGCAATGGCGTCCTTGATCTTCAAGGCCACGAATCCGGAGTGCGAGTGCTCGGAGTCCTTGAGCGTGGCGTCGACCGCGAAGGTGCTCCTCGCGGTCAAGTGCTCCTCCCACGCAATGGCCAGCGCGGCGTCATACAGTCCCTCGGCGCCGATAACCTCGACCTCCTGAAGCGGGTAGAGCACTCGCATGGCGATCCGCGTCCAAAGGCAGATCCGCAGCGCCTCGTTCCAGTTGGCGGCGAACCGCACGCCCCCGCGATCCTGCCGAACCTGGGTCGCTCCCAGCTCCCTCAATTCGTCGGCGAGGAGCGGCTCGGTTCCGCGCGCGGCGGTAGCGAAGAAGTGGAGGCGCGGAGGCATGCGGGTTGGCCTTTAACCTTCAGGCCCTCCACTTTCCGGTTCACCCGCTACCCTCCAGCGCGTCGGCGCCCGGCATCTCACCCAGCGGCCGCAGCAGCACCTCGCGCGGCTTGGCGCCGTCAGCCGGGCCGACGATTCCTTCCCGCTCCATTCGTTCGATCATCCGAGCGGATCGGTTGTAGCCGATGCGCATCTTGCGCTGGAGCATCGAGATGGACACCTGGCGCATCTCGCTCACCACGCGAAGCGCCTGGTCGTAGAGCTCGTCGCTGAGATCGTCCTCCTCCATTCCCTCCATCTCGTCCTCGCGTGGCTTGAGGATCGACTCGTCGAACACCGGCTTGCCCTGGGCTTTGAGATGATCGACCGCGCGCTTGATTTCCACCTCGGAGACGTAGGCGCCATGCACCCGTTGGAGGTTGGAGCTGGTGGGCGGCATCAGCAGCATGTCCCCCATTCCCAGCAGCGCTTCGGCGCCGGTCGTTCCCAGGATGGTCATCGAGTCTGGCTTGGATCGCAGCATGAAGCTGATCCGCGTGGGGAAATTGGCCTTGATCACCCCGGTCACCACGTCGGTCGAGGGACGCTGCGTGGCGACCAACAGATGGATCCCGGAGGCGCGGGCCATCTGCGCCAGCCGCGCGACATACGTTTCCACCTCGCGCGGCGCCACCATCATCAGATCCGCAAGCTCGTCGATGATCACCACGATGTACGGTAGCTTCTTCAGCTCTTTCTTCTGTGCTTCAGCGTCGGGCGCCGGCTCGACCGCGCCTTCCCGGTCCACCACGGCGGCAACCACCGCTTCGCGGATGTCCTCCGAAATGTCCTTCGGCGCCGCCACGCCCACCGAGTCGGCTCGCTTCGCGCGCTCCAGCGCGTCCTCTTCCGACTCTCCGTCCGCAACGTCGACGATCAGCATCTTTCGCGCGGAGCTGGGAGCCGGCGGCGCGTTGTGCGATTTCGCCTCTTGACTGCGCAGCAGGTCCTTGGACTGCCCCGCGGCGTTCTCCACCAGCTTGTTGTATCCGGCGATGTTTCGAACGCCGGCCTCGGAGAGGATCTGGTACCGGCGCTCCATCTCCTCCAGAGCCCAGCGCAGCGCAAGCGCCGCCTTCTTGGGGTCGGTGACCACCGGGAGCAGCAGATGGGGGATGCCCTCGTAGGCGGACAGCTCGAGCATCTTCGGGTCCACCATCAGGAATCGAACTTCGTCGGGCGTGGCCTTGAGCAGGATGCTCATGATCATCGAGTTGACCGCCACCGACTTGCCGGACCCGGTCGTGCCGGCGATTAATAGATGCGGCGTTCGCGCGAGATCCAGGACGTACGGCATGCCTTCGATGTCCTTGCCCAAGCACATGGTCAGCTTGGATGCCGACTTGGTGAAGGCGTCCTGCTCCGCAATCTCCTTCAGGTAGACCATCTCCCGATCGCGGTTGGGAACCTCGATCCCCACCACGCCCTTGCCTGGGATCGGCGCCACGATGCGCACCCGCATCGCTTCCATCGCCATCGCCAGATCATCGGCCAGCGAAGCGATCTTGGAGAGCTTGATCCCCGGGCCCGGCAAGAACTCGTACATCGTCACGACTGGACCGGGCCGGATCTCCACCACCTCGCCCACGATTCCGAAGTCGGCGAGCTTGGCAGTCAGCTTCTCAGCGGTGCTCAAGAAGGCGTCCTTGTCGAGCGCCGACCGCTCCTTCTTGTCGCACTCCAGCACGTCGAGCGGCGGCGGCGTGAAGCTCTTGCGATCTCCTACGAACTCGAACTGCTCCTGTCCCTTTCTCTTGGTTGGCTTGGGCGGTGCCTTGGGCTCGACGATGACCGGGGTTCGGCCGATCCCGGAGATGGGAACCACTGCAGGTTCGATCGCCGCGGATACTTCGAGCGAAGCCACGGCCGCTGCGGCAACTGGGGGGCTCGAGGTTGCCGAGGCGGGAGGCGTGACAATCTGGGGCATCCGTCGGTCGCGCTTCTTGGCTTCCTCCAGATTCCGCGGCGACAGCTCGGCAACCCAGGCCGGATCCCCGACGGCCACGCCGGGTGCCGGAGAAGACTTCGAGACCAACTCCGCGTCGGATTTCTTCGGCGAGCCGCGCGGGGCGCTCTGCCGTCCCTCGGCTTGACGGGCCAGCCGGACTACCTCCTCCGCCACCTGCTCCGCTTCCATGGCGTCGCGCTCGGCAGTGGCCAGCTCCTCCTCATCCGCCTCGAGCTGCGCCAGAAACGCGGCGTCTTCCAGCCTCGTTTTCGCGGCGTGCTCGCGTCGCCGCTGCAGAGCGGCGACCTGCATTCGCCACAGCGCGGCCGCCGCGGTCGCCGTTGCCCGCGCGGTCGCTCGCATTCCGCGCCAGGTGGCTGCGCAAAGCTTGAGGAACGCGAGCTGCGTTCCAACGATCAGCGCCATGGCGCATACCGCGCTGACCAGGATGACCGTGCCCACCAAGGAAAAGGAAGCGGACAGCTCCTCGGCAAGCGACTGGCCAATCCATCCGCCGGGTGCCAACCCCCACGTCGGGCCGCGAAGCGCGAGCTGGATCAACGTCGCGGCGCTGACCACCAGCACTGCCGCCGCGACGAGCTGCGGCCATCGACGGCGCGAACGCGAGCCGACGAAGAGAACGGCAGTCGCGTACAACCCGGCGATCGGGAGCAGGTACGCACAGACGCCGAGCAGGGCGTGCAGTTGGCCTGCGATGAAGTGGCCGACCGGGCCGACCGCGTTGCGAAAGCCTCTTCTGCCGTCGCGCGCATCCCAGGTGGCCAGGGCCAGCAGAACGATCAGCGAGCCGGCGAGAACGAACACGCCGGCGATGGCCCGGCGCGCCAAGGCATGGGTCTGGAGCTTCTGCTCGGAGATCGCTTTCTTGCGGACGGCAATGTCCTGGCGCGAAAGAACTGCCTTGTCGGAACGGGCCCTCTTGGGCGCCATGGCCACGTCACCTCGGTCGCTGCGACGGTTTGTAGCTGTCTGATCGCTTCAGTGTAGGGGGGGCGGCAGGGGGGTCAATTTTCCATCCGCGGTGCTCAGTGGGGAAAACACCGGTGCAAAGCGCACTCCACCGCGGCCGAAGAACGGCTATGTTTCTGCCCGGGTCGGCAAAACAAGGAGCGGCAGTTTCGATGGATGTCCGCTGCGAGCGGTGCAAGACGGAGTACGAATTCGACGACGATCGGATCGCCGAAGACGGCGTGACGGTGAAGTGCACCACCTGCGGGAACGTCTTCGTGGTCAAGAAAGCCACTGTCGCGGGAGCCGCGCCGGTGGCCTCAGAAGAGGATCTCGCTGCAGCCATGCAGCCGGGCGCCGTTCCCGCCGGCGCGGAGCGTCCGAAGGAGTGGAAGGTCCGCCAGGCGAACGGCAACGTGTTCACCTTCAAGGAGCTCACCACGCTCCAGAAATGGATTGTCGAGCGCAAGGTGAAGCGCGACGACGAAATCAGCCTCACCGGCGAGAGCTGGAAGCGGCTCGGCAACATCGGCGAGCTGGGAGCCTTTTTCGATGTGGTGGACGAGGCACAGCGCGCTGCGCGGATGACGGCGAGGTCGGCTGGCCCGCCCGAGCCCGCGAATCATGGAATGACGCCGCCGACGGGCATGCCTCCCGCGGGGCCGTCGAGCGGCACCAGCCATGAATCTGCGACTGCACCCGGAGCCCCGACCTACGACTTCGACAGCTTTTCATTCCGCCAAAGCCCTCCGGATAGCCCGCGCTCGGCGCAGTTCGAGGTGAATCAGGATCTTCCGCCTGCCCAGCGGACCCAGGAGCCCGCCTTCGCCAAGAATGATCCAGCCCAGTCGTTCTTCGAAGATGATGAGGCGCTCGCGGCGGCGGCGGGATTCCGCAAGGGCCCATCTCGCCAGCTGGTGCTCATTCTCGGGTTGGTCGGCGTCGTGGTGGCTGGCTACCTGGTCTACTACTTCGCCGTCTGGCGTCCCGCCCAGAACCGCGGCGCCGCGTCGCCCGCGCCGTCAGCAAGCGAAGGGCCGGCGACACCGACCGCGCGCGAGCGAGCTGTTGCGGACAAGACTCCGGTCCAGAAGCCTGCGCCTGGCGAGCCGGCGCCGCGAGGGCGACCCGACGCTCGCGCGCCGCCGAGCACCGGGCGAGCTGCGCCGGAATCGGCTTCGACGGCAGAGCCCGAACCGAAGTCGCCTGCGACGGCTGCAACGGCGGAGCGTGAGCCGGTCATCCCGGAGCAGTTGGTGCCCGGTCGAGCGACCACCGGCACGGCGCGGTCCGACTCGCGCGCGCTCGACGAGTCCAGAGCCCCCTCCGCGAGCGCGGCCGCGCCGGATGCGGGCGTCAGCGCCCCGACGATCGCTCGGGCGGAGCCCCGCACGTTCGATTTCTACATGGGACAGGGCGACAAGCTGCGCGAGCGCGAGCAGCCCAAGGCGGCGCTGGAAGCATACCGAAAGGCCGCCGAGCTGGAGCCGGGCCGCGCCGAGCCGATCGCCGGCCGCGCACTGGCGCTCCTGGACTTGGGCCAAAAACTCCAGGCCCAGGTGTGGTTCCAGCAGGCCTTGAAGCTCAATCCCACCTACGGGGTGGCGCTGATGGGACTTGCGGAGGCTTATCGAGCCGATGGAAAAACAAGCGATGCGATCCGCTACTATGAGAAGTATCTAGAAGTACTGCCGGACGGCCCCGAAGCATCGGTGGCGCGCTCGGCAATCAAGAACCTGCAGGAACCATCGAGGGACTAATGTCCAACATCGAGAAGCCGTCCAATCAGGAGGACGAGTACTTCGCACGCGAGGAGATCGAGAAGAAGCATCGGCTCGCCCATCAGCAGGCCGAGGAGATGGCCCAGAAGACGAAGGACGAGCTGCAACGCCTGCACTACATGAAATGCCCCAAGTGCGGGATGGATCTGCACACCCTCAAGAGGGGTCCGGTGGAGGTGGACACCTGTTTCAACTGCCATGGCATCTGGCTCGATGAGGGCGAGCTGGAAGGGCTCACTGCAAAAGGCACCCATCATGGTGGCGCGGTGATGAACGCCATCCTGAACATCTTCAAGCGGAAGTCGTTCTGGAGCCCGGAGCGGAAGTGAAGCTTTCACTGGAGCAAGTGCGGCACGTGGCGAACCTGGCCCGGCTCTCGCTGACGCCGGAGGAGGAGCAGCGTTACCTCGGTCAGCTCTCGGCGATCCTCGATGCCGTAGAGCAGCTCAAGTCGGTGGACACCGAGCGCGTCGAGCCAACCTCCCACGCCAGCCTGGCGGAGTCGATCTTGCGAGAGGATGTGGTCGAGCCGTCGCTCGATCCCGAGAAGGCGTTGGCCAATGCACCGGCGCGCGTCGGGACCAGCTTTGCGGTTCCCCGCATCATCGAATGAGCGCGAGCGAGCTTTCAGAGTTGACCCTGCTGGAGCTCGCATCGAAGCTCGGCAAGCGCGAGCTGTCGTCGGTGGAGGCGACCTCGGCCTGCCTGGCGCGCACCGAGGAGGTAGACCCGAAGATCAAGGCGTTCCTCCGCGTGGACGCTCGCGGGGCGTTGGCGGCCGCTGAGGCGTCGGACTCGCGCCGGAAACGGAACGCCTCGGCCGGCCTGCTGGACGGAGTCCCCATCGGACTGAAGGACATCTTCCTGACCGAGGGGCTGGAGACGACGTGCGGGTCGAGGATTCTCGAGGGATTCGTTCCTCCGTACGACGCGACCGTGGTGAAGCTGCTCAAGGAGGCGGGCCTGCCCATCCTCGGCAAGTTGAACCAGGACGAGTTCGCCATGGGCTCGTCGACGGAAGGCTCGGCTTTCTTTCCCAGTCGAAATCCGTGGGATCTGGAACGGACGCCCGGAGGATCTTCCGGCGGATCGGCTGCGGCCGTGGCGGCGAGGGAGGTCTTCGGCGCCCTGGGCACCGATACCGGCGGATCGATCCGGCAGCCCGCGGCCCTCACCAACACGGTCGGGCTCAAGCCCACCTACGGTCGGGTCTCGCGGTTTGGGGTGATCGCGTTTGCCAGCTCCCTGGACCAGGTGGGGCCGATTGCGCGAACCGTGGGCGACGCGACGGCGCTGCTGCAAATTCTGGCAGTCCACGACCCGCGCGATTCCACCTCCGCGAGATTGCCTGCGCCGGATTACCTTCGCGAGCTCGAGGGCGGCGTGGCCGGAATGAAGCTGGGCGTGCCGAGGGAATACTTCGTGGAGGGGATGGATCCGGAGGTGGAGAAGGCCGTTCGTGCTGCGGCCCAGGCATTCGAGAAGCTGGGCGCGACCATTGTCGACGTGTCGTTGCCGCATACCAAGTACGCGCTGGCCACCTATTACTTGATCGCACCTGCCGAAGCGTCGTCGAACCTGGCGCGCTACGATGGCGTGCGCTACGGCCTTCGCGCCAAATCCGCCAAGAGCCTGCGGGAGATGTACTTCCAAACGCGAGCCGCCGGTTTCGGCCCGGAGGTGAAGCGGCGGATTATGCTCGGCACCTACGCGCTCTCCGCCGGCTACTACGACGCGTACTATCTCAAGGCGCAGAAGGTTCGAACGCTGATCCGCCAGGACTTCACCGCCGCCTTCGAAAAGGTGGACGCCATCCTCTCGCCCACTTCGCCGACGCCCGCGTTCAAGCTCGGGGAGAAGCTGGACGATCCACTGGCGATGTACCTGGTGGACGTGTTCACCCTCCCGTGCAATCTGGCCGGCCTTCCCGGAATGAGCCTGCCGTGCGGCTTCACCCGCGCCGGCCTTCCCATCGGCCTGCAGATCCTGGGCAAGCACTTTGACGAGGCGCGGGTACTGCGTATCGGCCGCGCGTTCGAGCGCGAGCACGATTTCCACCGCCGGAGGCCCCCGCTGTAGCGAGACGAACATGCCCGCCAGCGATTATCAGCCGGTGATCGGCCTCGAGGTCCACGCGCAGCTGCTCACGCGCTCGAAGATCTTCTGCGGCTGCTCGACCGAGTTCGGCGCGCCGCCGAACCACAACACCTGTCCGGTCTGCTTGGGCATGCCCGGGGTGCTGCCGGTGCTCAATCGACGGGTGGTGGAGTTTGCCATCCGCGCCGGGCTGGCGCTGGGCTGCACCATCCGCAAGACCAGCATCTGGTCGCGCAAGAACTACTTCTATCCCGACCTGCCGAAGGGCTATCAGATCACGCAGTACGACCAGCCGATCTGCGAAGGGGGGAAGCTGGCGATCGAGGTCCGCGGCGAGGAGAGGGAGATCCGGATCCGGCGAATTCACATGGAGGAGGACGCGGGAAAGAGCGTTCACGATCCGTCCGGTGGCGACTCGCTGGTGGACTTGAATCGCGCCGGCGTTCCGCTGCTGGAGATCGTCAGCGAGCCGGACCTGCGCAGCTCCGAGGAAGCGGGCGAATACCTCAAGGCGCTGCGCGACGTGCTGGTGTACCTGGGGATCAACGACGGCAACATGGAAGAGGGCTCTTTTCGCTGCGACGCCAACGTGTCGGTGATGCGAAAGGGCACCGCGGAGCTCGGGCAGCGCACCGAGCTGAAGAACATGAACTCCTTCCGCTTCGTGCGACAGGCGATCGATTACGAAATTGCCCGCCAGGTCGAGGTGATCGAGTCGGGCGGCAAGGTGGTTCAGGAGACTCGCCTCTGGGACACGCAGCGCAACGAGACCCGGGCCATGCGCTCCAAGGAGGACGCGCACGACTATCGTTATTTTCCTGAGCCGGACTTGCCGCCTCTGCACGTCAGCGATCAGCTGATCGATTCCGTTTCCCACACGGTTCCCGAGCTGCCCCGCGCCAAGGTTCGCCGTTTTCAGAGTCAGTACGGTTTGCCGCCCTACGAGGTGAAGATCCTCTGCGCCGAACGGCCGCTCGCCGACTACTTCGAGGCCTGCGCGCAGCATTACCGCGACTATCCGAAGCTCGCGCACTGGTTCGTCGGGGAGCTGCTGCGCTTGCTGAAGGAGGAGGGTGGCTCGGTATCCACCCTGCGCTTCACGCCGGTGCAGTTCGCCTCGCTGCTTGGCCTGATCGACAATGGAGAGATTTCCGCCAGCTCGGCCAAGGAAGTTTTTGCCGAAATGTTCCGGACCGGGAAGGATCCATCGGCGATCGTCTCCGAAAGAGGGCTCGCCCAGGTCAGCGATTCGGCGTTGATTGAATCGCTGGTGAACGAGGTTCTGGCGAAGAATGCGGAGGAGGTCGAGAAGTACCGCTCTGGTAGGAAGCAGGTCTTCGGTTTCCTGGTGGGCCAGGTGATGAAAGCGATGAAGGGAAAGGGCAACCCCGCGCTGGTGAACGAGCTGCTGAGGAAAAAGCTGGAATGAAAAACGGAAAGCTGGATGAGCCAATCAAGCTGGGTCCCCTCTGGAATCGCACGTTGTTCGATCCGGCGACCAAGCAGGTGAAACGGCGCGGCCGCACGCTCTGTCGATTCGAGGAGATCAAGGGGTTGCGCATTCGCGAGTACATCAATCGCGACGAAGAGGAGCAACTGCTGAACCTGCACCCGGAGGTGCAGAAGGCGCCGCGCGATGCGGAGCTGTGGATCGATACCAAGGACGGCCGCAGCCTTTGCGTGGCTACGCTGGATCGCGCCGGGCTGCTGTTGCAACACGCCGCGGAGATCGCGCAGTTCGTCAAGGTGCCCGTTCAGACCGAGCGAAGCCTGATCGCCCCGCGCGAGCCCGTTGGCGGGCCGCGCCAGACCTGACTGCCACGCGCGGTTTCCGTTCGAGCAGGAGCCCTCGTTTTTCGTCAGGTGACGCGGCTTTCACCGGCCGATCTCACAACCCACTCGGGCATTCGGGTCACCAGCGTCGCGCGGACGATTCTGGACCTGACGTCGCTCGTGTCGCCGAGAACGCTTGAACGAACGCTGGACGAAGCGCTGAGAAAAGGGCAGGTCACCCTCGACGGGCTGCGTCGGTGCATCCAACGAAATGGGCGACGCGGTAGAACAGGCGTCGCCCACCTCGACGCTCTTCTGTCGGAACGTCGGGATCAGCGCGCGCCGGATAGCCTGCTCGAATCAGACTTCGCTGCGATGATTCGCCAGTCCAGGTTCATGGGTCGAGCTTTCATCGACAACCGCGAACTTGGGAGAATGATCAGCGCGTCGAGAATCGACTCCAGTTGCACGGGTGGTTCGTGGCAAAAATTACTCGGCGAATGATCGATGAAGCTCCGGAGCAATGTTTAGAGCTCATCGCGCGAGCCCTCGCTACGCGCCGCATCTCCGGCTGACAGGTGTGGGCGTGGCCCCTGGCCACAAAAGAAAAGAGATCGGGCCGACTGGACCCGATCCCCGTTCCGAACAGCGGCGAATCGATTACTTGTGATTGCGATTCTTCTCGCGCCGGTCCTCGCGCGCCTCGTGGCGAGCTTCCTTCGCCTCGTGGTGCGCCTCTTTGAGGTCCTTGACGCCTTCGGCGTGATCCTTCTTCGCCTGGTTGAGGTCCGCGCGACCCTCTTGCCGCACCTTCTTGGCATCCGCCGCTTCCGCGTTGGCCTTCGCCTTGAGCTGCGCGCTTTCCTTCATCTCCTCGGACGCCTTGGCCATATCCGCCTGGGCGCCTGCGACATCGCCCTCGCGGGTCTCTTCCCGCGCCTTGCGGACGTCCCGCCGAGCGTCGCGAGCCTCCTCGCGCGACTTCTGCACGTCCTTCTGCGCTTCTTTGGACTCCTGGTGAGCCTTCTTGAAATCGCTCACCGCGTCCTGGCGCTCTTGCTTCGCCTTCTGGAAGTCCTGCTTGGCGTCCTTCCTCAGATCGGCGGCCTCTTGCTTCTCGGTTGCACTGCCCTCCTCCGCAAGCGCCGGAACGGCATAGGCGAGCGGGAGAATGACTGCCAACTTGGTGATCAAACCTTTCACGGATACTCCTCCTTGGTCGTTTTCAAATTCAGCCCACGGCGGCTGATGCCTGAACGAACCCAGCGGCGGGCCCAACGTTGCGGGACGTGACGGTTGCCTTGACTCCCCCGCTGAACTCTCGTAAATCAAACGTCTTTTCCAGAGGCGCCGCCAAGTCCCGCAGTCCCGACATGGGCGCCTCGGCTGCCCCGGAAGGGCCGACCAGCGACAGAGGTAGCGCGATGTACGCAGTGATTCGAACGGGTGGAAAGCAGTACCGGATTGCCGAGGGAGACGTGCTGCGGATCGAGAAGATCGCAGGCGACGTCGGCAGCGCCGTCACCTTCCAGGACGTTCTTCTGGTGGGTGGATTGGAGGAGCCCAAGATCGGCCGTCCACTGGTATCGGGCGCCAAAGTCGTCGCCCAGATCGTCGCCCAGGATCGGCACCGCCGCGTGGTGCACTTCCGCAAGGAGAAGGAAGGCTGGAAGCGGCGACGCGGGCACCGGCAGCCTTATACCGAGGTGAAGGTCACCTCGATTTCCAGCTGAGGGCATGCAGCATCCGCTCAACGCGGCAAAGGAATCATCTATGGCTCACAAGAAAGGGCAGGGCTCGTCGCGAAACGGCCGAGATTCGGCGGGTCAGCGCCGCGGCGTGAAGATCTACAGCGGTCAGGCGGTGCACGCCGGCACCATCCTGGTCCGGCAGGTCGGGACGCTGATCCACGCCGGCAACAACGTTAGACTGGGCCGCGATTACACGCTCTACGCCACGGCTGACGGGACGGTGAAGTACGAGCGGCTGGGCAAGCATCGCAAGAAGGTCTCGGTCTATCCCCCGGCGGCGGCGAGCGCGTAGCCCGAGAGGCCAGGCCAGGCCGTCTTGCCGGCGAGGTGCCGGCGCCTGACCTTTGCTCCAGGTGGCGCGAGGAGCCGTGAATGAAGTTCGTCGACCAGGTTCGGATCTCGGTGAACTCCGGAGCCGGCGGCGACGGCGCCGTGGCATTCCGGCGCGAGAAGTACGTCGAGCACGGCGGACCGAGCGGAGGTGACGGCGGCGCGGGTGGATCGGTGATCTTCGTGGCCGATCCGCAGCTGACCACGCTGCTCGACTACCGATATCAGCAACAGTACCGAGCTCGGGACGGCCAGCACGGGATGGGGCGCGACCGGAACGGCGCTGCGGCGCCGGATCTGCTCCTGAAGGTGCCGGTGGGAACTCTGGTGAAGGACGCGGACTCGGGAGAGCTGCTCTTCGATTTCACCGAGCCTGGCCAAAAGTTCGTCGCTGCTCGCGGCGGACGCGGTGGTTTGGGAAACATGAACTTCGCCACGGCTACCCGCCAGACTCCCCGCTTCGCTCAAGAGGGTGAGCCGGGGCAGCAGCGGAACCTGATGCTCGAGCTGAAGCTGCTGGCGGACGTCGGGTTGGTGGGTTTTCCGAATGCCGGGAAAAGCACGCTGATCTCCCGCGTCTCGCGCGCCCGGCCGAAGATTGCGGATTATCCGTTCACCACCTTGGTTCCCAATCTTGGAATGGTGCAATACAAGGACGGCATCTCCTTCGTCATGGCGGACATCCCGGGACTGATCGAGCACGCGAGCGAGGGCGCCGGCCTGGGCCACCAATTCTTGCGGCACGTCGAGCGCTGCCGGGTGCTGATCCACCTCGTCGATCTCGGGGCGCAGGAGGAGGGTCGCGAACCGATGAAAGACTGGCAGATCATCAACCGCGAGCTTGCGCAGCACAGCCCCGAGCTGGCCGGGAAACCGCAGCTGGTGGCCGCGAACAAGATCGATCTTCCGATCGCGCGTGCGCGGTTGAAGAGGTTCACCGCCCGGATGAAGAGAAAGGGTCAGTTCGTTTTCCCAATCTCGGCCGCCACAGGTGAGGGCATTCCCGAGCTGCTCGATGCAGTGATCAAGCAACTGCTCTCCGGTGAGCTGCCGGGGCGAAGCTTTGGACCGAAGCAGGGCACCGACCCGAGCACCGCGGCGCCCGAAAGCTGATGGGAAGCGGTTCGCGATACCAGTTGACGCCGGATCGTCCGCCGGCTGACCAATTGCTCCTGGATGTCCGCAAGGAGCGCATCGAGCAGATCCTCGCTCTCCGGACGCGCACGGTTACGGTGGTGCTCGATCGGCTGGAAGACGGTTTCAACATGGCGGCGGTGCTGCGGACCTGCGAGGGCATGGGCGTCCAGGAGGTGCAGGTGGTGGTGAATCCGGAAGTGCCCTTCGTGCCTCATCCGAAGGTCACTCAAGGTTGCGAGAAGTGGCTGGACGTCCACTTGTATGAGAGCTTCGCCGCCTGCCGTGAGCACCTCAAGTCCCGCGGTTTCGAGATTCTCGCCTCCGCTGCGCAGCCCGACGGCCGGAGCCTCTTCTCGTTGCGCTTCGACCGCAAGCTCGCGCTGGTTTTCGGCAATGAGCGGTTCGGCGTCTCGCCGGAGGCGCTGGCTGGCTCCGATGGCGTGTTCTGGATTCCCATGCGCGGGTTCACCCAGAGCTTGAACGTATCGGCAGCCGTTGCCGCGTGCCTGGTTCGCGCGATGAGTTGGCGCGAGGAGCACCTCGGCGGCCGAGGCGATCTGACCAGGTCGGAGACCGAGGCGCTCCGGCTGCGCTTCCAGATGCTCTCGGTAAAGCAGCGGGAACGGCTTTACCGGACCAAGCGTTCAACGCTCAAAGGCGCGCGATGATCTGGATCGCGACTTTGATGGCGCTCGCAGTTGCACTAACCGCTCGCCCCGAGCGTAGCGACGTCAGTCGCGGAGTCGAGGGGTCGCCATTTGCTCACCCCGAGCGTAGCGAAGCCACCGCTCACCCCGAGCGTAGCGAAGCCACCGCTCACCCCGAGCGTAGCGAAGCCACCGCTCACCCCGAGCGTAGCGAAGCGGAGTCGAGGGGTCCCCACTCGTCGCCCTCGACTTCGCGCCTAGGGCCCTTCGCTCGGGCTGAACGGAGCGCAGCCACCGATGGCGGAATGGCGGACGGTGGCTCGCGCGCCCATCGCAAGCCAATTCGGCCAATGGCGCCCGACGTGAAGGCCTTGGTGGACCGGATGCAGGCGTTCTACGAGAGAACGTCGGACTTCACGGCTGGCTTCCGGCAGGAATACACGTACCAGATCGCAAGGCGCACCCAGTCTTCCAGCGGGAAGGTCCTCTTTCTCAAACCGGCGATGATGCGCTGGGAGTACGAAAAGCCGTCGCGTAAGGTATTCGTGCTCGCCGCGGAGAAGGCGTACGCGTACGATCCCGAGGCACTCACGCTCACCATCACCAACGTGAAAACGAACGAGCTTTCCGCCTCGGTCACCTTCCTGATGGGCGTGGGGAGGCTGGAGAACGAGTTCTCCATCGCTCGGGCCGACTGCCCTAGCTGCAAGGGCGTGCTGCTGGAGCTGGCGCCACTTCGGCCCGACCAGCGATTCCGGATGGTCAAGCTGGAGGTGGATCCCCAAACGGCCCAAGTGCTCAAGAGCACCGTGGTGGATCCAGATGGCAGTCAAAACGCGATCTCATTTTTCGACCTGAAGACCAACCAGGGCATCTCGAAGGATCAGTTCAAGCTGAAGACGACCGACGACACGCACGTGATCGATCTCACGAAAGCTGCCAAGTGAGCACCGCGTGTCGAATGCTGCTGGGGACGTTGGTGCCGACGCTGACGCTGGTTGCGGCTTGCCGGCGAGAGGTTCGCCCGAGTGGAGCGGATGCCCTGGCTGGATACACCGGTCGGCTGCCGCTCGATGGAGAGCTTCGGCTGGAGCTTCAGGGCGCCGTCGACGACAGCCCGGCTCGAGTTCTCATCGAGGTGGCATCGCCGCTGTCCACGGTGACCACCGGCTGTTTTCTTCGCAGCGGCAATCCGCCGACGCGGGGGCGCGTGCGCGCCCCCAAGCTCGATGGCGGCTGGATCGAGCTTCCCGAAGTGATCGTCTCGGGCGCGCGGCTGGGATCCGTTCATCTTGAAGACCGTCTGGCCGGCCTGCTGACTTTGGACGGGCAGTGCGTCCTGACGCTGGGCTCCGAGGCGATCGCGCCGTTTGCGCTCCAGATCGATCCCGAGCGCCGCGAAGTGGCAATTGCGGCGAGCCGCCCGCGCGAGTCCTATCGCGCAGAGGCAAATCGCCCGCGCGCACCAAGCTCCGCCGAAGAGCAGCTTGTCCTCGAGCTGGCCCGCGATCCGAGAGCCGACTGGCCTTTCCTCTCGGCGCGAATCGTTCAGGGCGCGATCCAGGCAGCCGCGACCTTCATGCTTTCCACTACGGCCGAGCAATCGATCATCTCCGAGTCGGCGGCAGCACAGGCGGGGCTGCAGTCGGAGGGAAGGGTGCTGGATGGCGTCGCGGCTCCCGAACAAGCCAAGCAACCACAATCGAACCCTGCCCGATTCCGCATCGACGCGCTCCAACTCTCGCCGTCTCTCGGAGTCCACGACGTGTTGCTGGAAGGCCGGGCGAGCTGGGCGAATCCGGCGGCGATTGGCGTGATCGGCGGCGATATGTGGGGCCGCTTTCGCGTCACCCTGGATCTTCAAGCGGGCGTCCTGATTCTGCGTCGCCCACGGGTGGTGAAGGCCGGGGCGCGGCAGCTCTGCGCGGCTGAAGACGGCGAAAGCTCCGAGGAAGGGTGCTTCGCGCTGCGCGTCCTTAAGCTGGGCGACAGCCTGGCGGCGCTGGCCATCATCTGGCGCGAATTACCGGAGGGCGCGCGGCTGCACCTCGATCCGGTGGGGACAGATGGCCGCCCCATCGTGAGCGATTGCCGCTTCGGGCTGACGTTCGCGCAGGGCGACCGCGGGATGAGCACCGCTCAACAGTTTCCATGGCCGGCGATGGAGCGAACCTTTCCCGCCTGCGCGGCCGTGATACGCCAGGCGGAGAGCTTTGCGCTCGGCCTTTTCGAGGAGGGCGCGCTGAATCAGTGTCCCGGGCAATGCGCGTTCGTGCGGAACCTGGGGACGAGCCGAGTGTCTTGCCAATGCGCAGACAGTCCTGGGCGAGCTGGAGGAAGCCGCGCGAGGGCACCGGAGCTGTACCGGCGGCTGCAGGAGAGGCGGAACACTCCGCCGGCTAAACAGGAGGAGCCCGAGCCCTCGCCGGAATAGCCCGGAACGAAATCGCTGGCGGCGTCGGTCACGGCCACGCTTCCTTCAGCGTGGTGCGAAGCACTGGCTCATCGCCCACCAACGACAGCACCAGACGGCCGGATGCGCAGCTCTCGAAAGCATCGCGCAGCTCCTTTGCGGTGACCCTCGTCAGGCGATCGGGGTAGGTGTCCAACGAGCGAAGCGGCCAGTCGCGGCTGCGGGTGGCGCTGATCGTCTGAACCAGTTCCTCGCTGGTCCTAAAGGCGATGGCGTAGCGGCGGGCCAACGTCCAACGCGTCCGATCGATTTCGGCATCGTCGAATTCTCCCCTTCTTAGGGCGCCGAGCGTCGCCCGAACAATCTTCAGCGCCCTCGCAAGGTGCGCGTTGTTTACGGCAGCGCTGAAGACCAGGTGGCCTGCGCCACCCCTGAGCATCTGAGCTTCCCCACGTAACTCGTAGCTGCCGCCGAGATTGTTTCGAATCACCTTGAACATCCGACGGCGCACCATCTCAGCGGCCACCTCGTAGCGAGCGGCCGAATTGTCGTCAGCCCCGGCAATGGTGCAACCCAGCTGCACCTGCGCTTGGCTCGCGCCAGCGCGGTGCGTAACCAAGATGATGGGCTTTGCCTCGCCGGCCCGATCGGTGTTGGATGATGGCGGCGCTGACACCTTTCTGATTTCGGAAGTGCCTCGCCAACCTTCCAGCCACTCTCGCGCTGAGGCCTCGACGCGATCGACATCGATGCCGCCGACGACCACCAGCACCGCATTGCTCGGGCTATAGGTCTCCTCGAGCCAATCCTCGACGTCGCCACTCTTGATGTTCTGAAGATCGCTTGCCCCTGGCAACCGGCCGTACGCGTGATTCGGATAGAGCGCCTTCCAGAATGCGCGTTCCGCGCGCTGCTCCGGTTGCTCGGCTACCTTCTGGAGATAGGGGAGCACCTCGGGGAGGATGATCTTGAACACGTGCTGCTCCACTTTCGTCGACTGCACCCTCTGCGCAATGATCGCCAGCAGGTTTGCGACATTGCCCGCGGCGCCGCGGTACTCGTGAAGCAGGTGGTCCTTCTCGTGGAGCAACCGCTGGCGGGCTCCATAGTCGGACGGTGAGCCGTAAAGCTTTGACGTGGGGTGTGAGACCAGGTTCGCAATCTCGATCACCCCGGGCTTTCGCGCGGCGCCATCTCCACCTCGAACGGCCAATCCCACCGTGACCGTCGGGATGCCAGGACGGGAGCCGATGATCACCTCCAGCCCATTCTGCAGCCGGGTCGAGCGATAGAGCTCGACGCCTGGTCCTTTGTTGAAGGCAAGCAGTCGCTGCCGGTCGGCAATGGAGACCTCGGGCGCGCCGGAGATCTCGGTGGCCACTCCGGTCAAGGTGGGAGGCGGCATCGCCGCCGCGGAAAGCGGCTCGACGAAGATCATCCTCGCTCTCGCTCGGCTGAGGTACTTTGCAGAAAAATCAGCGACCCGGGACGAGCTGAGCGTGGCCAATGCCTTATCTGCGCGCGAGTACACGGATGCGTTTCCGGAGAAATGCGTGTACTCGGCGCGCAAGATGGCCCGGTTCACGATCTGCTCGGAATCGAGCAGCGTGGCAACCTGAGCGGAACGGCTCACCTGCACGAACTGAAGTCGCTTTCGGGCGCGCCCGCCAATGCTCTCGGGAGATATCCAGAGCTGGTGAAGCTGGTTCAACACGTGATCGGCCGAGCGCTGAGGATGCGTCCCCTCCCGAAGTGTTACCCGTGTCAGGAACATCGAGGCTTTCATCCCTGGGACGACCGCCGAGCGGATTCCGACGATGTCGCCGTCCTCCCAAAAGGCGTCGATCAACTGATCATTGGCGGATCGGACCGCGTAGTCTTGGAGATACGAATTGGAATCGAAGCTGCGGGGCAGGGACCAACCCAACCAGACTTCCGGCGCAGGCACGGCCGCCTGATATCGCGAGAGCCCTGAAGCCGGACCGGAGGGTGGTTCCGGAGCCATCGCGGGCAGGCGCTGGGCAAGCGCATGATCAGATCCACCCAGCAGGTCTCTGGGAAGATTGTCCAGAATCAAGGTGACCAGAGCCTGCGGCCGCACATCGCCGACCACCACCATCGTCATGTTGCTCGGTTGATAGTGCTTCTCGGCGAAGAGCTCGGCGTCGGCGAGCGTGATTGCCGACAAGGTCTCGTGCGTTCCGCTGACCGGCCTCGCATAAGGATGGTCCGGGGGGAACACCGCGGCCTGCATCCAACCCAGTACCTGGCCGATGTAGCCGGTCTCGCCTCTCTGGCGCAGCTCGCTTCGCACCACTTCCCGCTCCACGTTGAAGGTTGCAGCGTCGATGTTCGACACCGGAAGCAGCAGTCGGGCCCCCTCCACGCGAAGCAGATCGGCCAGTGCCTCATTTGAACCGACCTCGTAGAAGATGGTCGAGTCCAGGCCGGTGAAGGCGTTGAATTCGCCGGCTCCGACGCTTTCCAGCAATTGCCAAACGCTGGCGCGCGGCTCTGGCCGCGTGCGGAATGCAAGGTGCTCGACGAAATGAGCGAGGCCCTCCTTGCCCGGGGGATCGCTTGACGAGCCCACTCCGACCACCGTTGCGATGACCACCACCGGTGAGCTGTGATCTTCTTCGATCAGGATCCGCATGCCGGAGGGGTACTGCAGCTCGCTCACTGCGAAAGTAACCTCCGGTAGGGTGAGCTTGTCCTTTCCCGGGACGGTCGAGCAGGCGCAGCAGGCGAGAAGCAACAGATGCAGCGGGCGCGATCCCCGGGAGTGGTACAGCAAGCCTTCGCCAACTCGGAGAAGTGCACTGCTCCGGCAGAGCAACGAAGAGCGCGCCAACTGGAATCCCTCCCGAGCGGACTTCCCGAATCGTCGACTGAGCCTAACAGATGAGGCGAACTGTCTTACTTGGAACTGCTTCCAGCGGGCGCAGCGATCGCGGTCGCTGTACGATCCTGCCCACCAGGTCGTAGTCGTGCGCCTCGGTTACCTCGACGGTGACCAGATCTCCAGGGTAGGCCATGCCCTCGTTGATGTAGACCTGCCCATCGATTTCCGGCGCCTGGCCTTCGTGTCGTCCCACCAGCAGGTGCTCGGTCTCTTCGCTGGGTCCTTCCACCAGCACCTGCAATTGCTTGCCGATCAGGGCGCGGTTTTGCTCGCGGTTGATCCGCCTCTGGATGGCCATGATCTCGCGCCAGCGCCGCTCGATCACTTTCTTCGGGACCTTGTTCGGAAACTCGAATGCCGCGGTGTCCTCCTCGTCCGAGTACTGGAAGCATCCCAGCCGTTCGAAGCGTTGCGCCGCAACGAATTCCTTGAGCACCTCGAAATCCTCCTCCGTCTCGCCCGGAAGCCCGGCGATCAACGACGTGCGAAGGGTCAAGCGCGGGATTCGGGCGCGAAGCTTTGCCAGCAGCTCGATCAAGAACTTAGAGTCGCGCCCCCGCCGCATGGAGCGCAGAAGCTTGTCCGACGCGTGCTGCACCGGCATGTCGATGTACTTCGCCACGCGCGGCTCTGTGGCAATCGCCTCGATCAGCTCGTCGGGGAAGACCCTGGGATAGGCATAGTGCAGCCGGATCCAGTACACGTCCACCTGGCAGAGCGCCTTGAGCAGTTGCTGCAGCGTGGGGCGGCCTGAGAGGTCGTGCCCGTATGCAGTGAGATCCTGCGCGATCAGATTCAGCTCCACCGCTCCGTCGCGCGCCAGCTTTTCCGCCTCGGCGACGATGTCCGCGATCGGCCGGGAGCGCTGCGCGCCGCGCAGCTTGGGGATGATGCAAAAGGCGCAGGCGTTGTCGCAGCCCTCGGAAATTTTCAGGTACGCGGTGAAGCGCGGCAGCGAATTGATCCGCGGCGTGCGGGCGTCGTGAATGTAGTGCGGGTCGGGGATCAGTTGGCGCGGCGAAGCTTCCGCTGCCAGCAGATCGCCAATCTGCGCGTAGGCCGAGGTTCCCAGGAAGTGATCGACTTCCGGCATCTGCCTGGCCAGCTCGGGCGCGTAGCGCTGCGAGAGGCATCCGGTCACCACCAGGGTGGCGCAGCGTCCAAATTTTTTCTGCTCCGCCAGCTGGAGGATGGTGTCCACGGATTCTTGCTTGGCCGGCCCGATGAACGCGCAGGTATTCACCACGATCACTTCCGCCTCGGCGGGCTCCTGCACCAGGCCATAGCCGCTGCGCGCAAGCGTGCCCAGCATGATCTCCGAGTCCACCCGGTTCTTCGGGCAGCCCAGCGTGACCATGTAAAGCGACTTGTGCGCGCGGTTATCCGATTTCCGTCCGTTCAAAATGATCGCCACTCCATGCGAAGCTTGCGGTCGAGCCACTGGAATAACCGATGGTCAACGAGCCGTCCTCCTCCAATACCACAGAGCTGGCTCTTCCCAGAGCGCAGGTGGCGGCGGGCCACTCGAGCGCGCGGGCAGCGGTCCGTCCCTGGACGAGGAACAGGCCGATCCGAAGCTCCTTTTGAGGCTTGCACGGACCCTCCGCCGCGAAGGGGTCGCTGCCGGTGAGAATCGAAAGCAAGATTCGCCCGTCCGGCAAGCTCATTCGGGGCGGCAGCGAAATCCGGTACTGGATCGGGTCGCGCACGTCCTCCAGGAAGAACGAGCGCAGCGTCTCCGGCGTGAGTTCGCGGTCCGAGAACACCCAGCTGGGAGAGTCGAGGAGGGCGAAACCCGCCCAGCCGTGCTCGCGCCCCTCGAGGTCGATCACGTCCGGAGGAGGACGGAGCTTCAGGGCGTTGCGGAACCCATCGGGCAACCTCAGAACCTCGCCCACCATGGCGCCGCCGGAGCAGTTGGTCACCGTCGTCACAGGTCCGGCGACCTCGTCGCGGTCCTCGTAGGATAGACACAGCTCCAGCACCATCGGACCTTTGACGGGGAGCCGCGGCAGTGCGCGAGCTGGAAATGCCGCTTCCACGATCATGCCGGACTCGTTCTTCCGAACCGCGGCTTGGACCAGCTTGTTGGCGAACGAAGGTGGACCGCTCTCGGGATCCGGCGCGCGCTTGCCGTCGAAGGCAAAACGATACGAATAGCCCCGGGCGGTAGTCTGAGCGTTGGCGAAGAAGAGAGTCACCGTCAGCAGATCGCCGGCGACCACGCGGTCATCGCGAACCTCGACGCCCAGAAAGAGCGTGTCTTTCCGGTAGCCCACCTTGGCAGAGAAGGATGAGCTCGCGCCGTTCTCGCCGGGTGCCTTCGACGATTTGATGGTCAGCGCCGGGGCCAGATCGGTCAGCACGCCGTCCATCTTCGGCGTCCTGGTCAAAGCAGGAATCACGCGGCCGGTCCGCCCGCCGCTCCAACCATCCCGCTCACCGCCCTCCCGTTCACCCCGAGCGTAGCGAAGCGGAGTCGAGGGGCCGGCATCCCGTTCACCCCGAGCGTAGCGAAGCGGAGTCGAGGGGTCGCCATCCCGTTCACCCCGAGCGTAGCGAAGCGGAGTCGAGGGGTCGCCATCCCGTTCACCCCGAGCGTAGCGAAGCGGAGTCGAGGGGCCGCCAGACATCGCCCTCGACTTCGTGCCTGCGGCACTACGCTCGGGCTGAACGGAAAGCGGAGTCGAGGGGTCGCCAGACATCGCCCTCGACTTCGTGCCTGCGGCACTACGCTCGGGCTGAACGGATGCATTGTTCCCCGAAAAGGCGACGCCGGATGAAAGCGCGCACCCTAGAAGCAATCGCGCGACCCGGAAGATCAGTTGGAAGCCACAGCTCGCCACGCGTCAATCCCGAAAATTGGTGAACTGCAGGTCGAGCTTGAGCTTATCCTGCTGGGCGCGCAAGAGAGCCATCGCCGCCTGGAGCTCGTCCTTGCTCTTTCCGGTGACGCGGAGCTGATCGCCCTGGATCGCCGCCTGCACTTTCATCTTCGAATCCTTCACCGCCTTGACCAGCTCCCTCGCCTTCTCCATCGCAATTCCCTGCTGCAGCGCGATGGTCTGCTTCACCTGCCCCAGCGCCGCAGAATCCACTGGACCGGGCTGCAGCGCGCGCAGGGAAACTCCGCGCTTCACCAGCTTGCTTTGCAGCACGTCGTACCCCGCCTGTAGCCGTCCTTCGCTGTTGGCCTTGAGGAGGATGCTGGCCCGATCATCGGCCAGACTCACCTCGGTGTGCGTTCCCTGAAAGTCGTACCGCGTGGCGATTTCCTTGCGCGTCTGGTTGACCGCGTTGTCCAGCTCCTGGAGGTTGATCTTCGAGACCACGTCAAAAGAGGGCATGGGATATTCCTGCGAAAGACGAACGGCGTTTCAGGCGGGCTTCGGTTTAACACAGCCGCGGCGCTTCAATTCACCGCCGGACTTTCCCCGGATTGCCAGGGCAGGTTGCTGATCCGGACCACGCCCTGGCAGCGGGCGCACTCGAGGCCAGCGGCGTCGATAATGCGCGCCGACGAGAAAAGCACCAGCTTGCGAGCGGAATCGATGCGCGCCTCGGCACGCAGGGAGTTGCCGAATACCGGCCGCTCGAAGCTCATCGACAGTTGCATGGTGGCCGATCGACGCTTGGGATCGAGCAGGGCCGGCGTGCAGCCGATCGCCAGGTCGAAGATCGCCGCCAGCACGCCGCCGTTCACTGCCGAGGTCCCCAGGCCTCCCCGATGATGCGGCCGAATGGACTCCAGCCGTACCTCGACCCGCTCGATGCTGGGGAAGCTGACCCGGACGCCGAAGAACTTGAGCGTCTCGCTGCGGTTGAACATCTCCGCATAGCGGGAGAGGAGCTCCAATGAAGGCCGCGGACGCTTGCGTTCAGACATGCTCGGCATTTTACGCGAGCCAGCCGATCGCCGCTTGAAGCAATTCCTCCGCACCGGCCGTCCAGCAGGGCCAAGCAAAGCCGCTGACCGTCGCGCGGCGTCTCGTCCAGCGCGACGATCCACGTGCAGCCCGCGTGTGTTCCGTGTACATGGACTGAGGGCCCGCCCACTGGGTACGGTCCGGACACCTTGAGCAACAGCGCAATCCTCGACGACCTCAATCCTCCTCAGCGCGAAGCGGTCCTGCACGGCGACGGGCCCCTTCTGATCCTGGCCGGCGCAGGCTCGGGAAAGACGCGGGTGATCACCCGCCGGATCGCGCACCTGGTCCGCGATCGCCAGGTGCGTCCATGGCAAATCCTGGCCGTCACCTTCACCAACAAAGCCGCCCGCGAGATGCGCGATCGGCTGTCTGTCCTGCTCGGCGCCGAGGTGAACGAGCTGGTGGTCTCCACCTTCCATTCGGCGGCGGCAAACATCCTGCGCCGTGAGTCGGAACGGGCGGGACTGGCGCGATCGTTCGTCATCTACGACGACGCCGATCAGTTGCAAGTGGTGAAGCGGGCGATGCGGGAAGCGGGCGTGGACGTCGCCCTGGTCAGCCCGCGCGAGATCTTGTCGCGGATCGACCATCAGAAGAATCTCGGGCATCTCCCCAGCGAGATGAATCCTGGACCAGAGGATTACCGGGGCCGGGTGACTCAAGACGTCTACCTTGTCTACGAGCGGCTCCTGCGCGCCGCGAACGCGGTGGATTTCGGCGACCTCTTGCTGCTGCTGGTGGTGCTCCTGCGCAGGGACCGGGAGGTGCTCGAGCGCTACCGGAAGCGATTCCGACACGTGCTGGTGGACGAGTTCCAGGACACCAATCCGGTACAGTACGAGCTGCTCAAGCTCCTTGCTCCGCCCGGAAGCAATCTGTCGGTGGTGGGAGACGACGACCAGTCCATCTACCGCTGGCGCGGCGCCAGCGTGCGCAACATCATCGACTTTCCGGACGACTATCCCCACACCAAGGTGGTGAAGCTCGAGCAGAACTATCGTTCGGATCAGGCGATCCTGGAAGCGGCGCACGCGGTGATCTCGAAGAATTTGCGCCGGATGGACAAGAAACTGTGGTCCGAGCGGCCGCGCGGGGAATCCCTGGGCCTGTTGATCAACCGCGACGAGCGGGGGGAGGCGCAGGAGATCGCCCGGCGAATTCAGGACCTCAACCGCGAAGGGCTGATCACCTATCAGCAGATGGCGGTCTTCTACCGGGTCAACGCCCAGAGCCGCGTCCTCGAGGAGGCCCTTCGTCTCTCGCGCATTCCGTATACCCTGGTGAACGGCCGCAGCTTCTACGAGCGCGCGGAGATCAGGGACGCGGTGGCGTACCTGCGGCTGATGGTGAACCCGAAATCGGACGCGGACTTGATCCGGATCATCAACACGCCCGCGCGCGGGATCGGCGAGACCACGCTGGAGAGATTGAGCGACTTCGCCACCGGAGCGGGACAAAGCTTGTTCGAGGCGCTGGGAGCGTCGGAGCAAATCCCGTCGATCAATTCCGGTGCGGCGCGTCGCCTGAGCGCCGTTCGAGAGCTGCTCGAGTCGCTGAATCGGTTTTCGCTCAGCGCGCCGGATGCGGCGAGCGCGGTTGAAAAGATGCTGGCCGAGACCGGGCTGGTAGCCCGGTTGCAGGACGAGGGAACGGATGAAGCGCTGGCGCGGGCGGAGAATTTGCGAGAGCTGGTCGGCGCGGCGCAGGAATTTGATCTCGCGCTAGCCGCTGCCCCGGGCCCTGCTGCGGAGGAGCTGCGCCCTCCGGCGACCGCGTTGGAAGCGTTCCTCGAGCAGATCAGCTTGATCGGCGAGGCGGACGCCGACGTGGGCGAGGGGCGCGTGGCGCTGATGACGCTGCACGCTGCCAAGGGGCTGGAGTTCGACGCGGTATTCATGGCCGGCATGGAAGAGGGGGTGTTTCCGCACTCGCGCGCGCTGGCCCCCAATGCCCACGAAGAGGAGATGGCCGAGGAGAGGAGGCTCTGCTACGTCGGCTTCACGCGTGCGCGCCGGCGGCTGTTCCTTTCGCTGGCGCAGACGCGCTCTCTTTTTGGCGAGCTCAGGTCCAATCCTCCCTCGCGATTCCTGGGAAACGTTCCGCAGTCGCTGTTCGAACCCAATCGCCTGCTGGAGCTGAGCCAGGCGCGCACCGGGTCCTTCGCCCCGCCGCATCGGCGAAAGGTGCGCGAGGCCCGCGATCCATCGGAGGGTCCGTACATCGACCGTTCCTACGACCAGAGCGGCGACTTTGGCGACTCGCCTCGGGAGCTCCGCGGCATACGCGTGCACCACAGCAAATTCGGCGAAGGCGAAATTGTTCAGTGCGACGGCGAAGGCCCCAACGCGAAGGTGACGGTTCAATTTCGAAGCGTCGGGCTGAAGCGGGTGGTGGCGCGCTTTTTGTCCCGCGCATGAGAAGGTAGGATGTGCCAAAGGGAGTACCCCATGGCATCGATTCGCGATGATGAAATTCCCAGCTCTACCGGCATACCCTCCGCCGCCCGACGGACGATCGCCGCGCCGCCCCTGGTGTCCTCGATCGAGGTGACCGAGGAGCTGCTTCGGGCGCTGCCGAAGACCGAGCTTCACTGCCACCTCGACGGATCGCTGAGGTTGAAGACGATTCTGGAGCTGGCCGAGCAGCAGAAAATCAAGCTTCCAGCGGACACCGAAGAGGGTCTGGCTAAAGCCATCCATCAAGGCGAGGTGTGCAAGAGCCTGGAGGATTACCTGGTGGCCTTCGACGTGACGCTGTCGGTCCTCCAGACCGAGGAAGCGCTCTATCGCAGCGCGTACGAGCTGGCGCTGGACGCGGCAGAGGAGAACGTCCGCTACCTGGAGGTGCGCTACTCGCCAGCGCTGCATCAGCAGAAGGGTCTGAAGATGACCACGGTGATCGACGCCGTCCTGGAGGGACTGCGCGACGCCAAGCGCCAGACCGGGATCAAGTACGGCGTGATCGTCTGCGGAATCCGGCACATCAATCCCCAGATGTCCGTTCGTTTGGCGGAGCTGTCGGTGGCGTACAAGAACCGTGGCGTGATCGGCTTCGACCTTGCCGGCGCGGAAGTGAACTTCCCGGCCAAGGACCACAAGGACGCCTTCCAGTTGATTCTCAAAAACAACGTCAATTGCACTGCGCACGCCGGCGAAGCCTACGGCCCAGAGTCGATCGCCCAGGCGATTCACTACCTGGGGGCGCACCGCATCGGCCACGGGACTCGCCTGCGGGAAGACGGCGATCTGCTCAATTACGTCAACGATCACCGGATTCCGCTGGAGGTCTGCCTCTCCTCCAATGTGCAAACGGGCGCCGTACCCTCGCTGTCATCGCATCCGCTGAAGTTTTATTTTGATTACGGCTTGCGAGTGACGATCAATACCGACAATCGCCTGATCACCGACACCACGGTGACCAAGGAGCTGTGGCTCGGCCATACCCAGCTCGGGCTGAGCCTTGAGGACATCACCACCATCATCGTCTCTGGCTTCAAGAGCGCCTTCCTGCCGTTCCGCGAGAAGCAGGACATGCTGATCCAGGTGAATCAGGAGATCGAGGAGACGCTGGGGCAGTTCCAGCGGCAGCTCGCAGCGGTGAAGCGACCCGCCTAGCGCTCGCCCCGAGCGTAGCGAAGCGAAGTCGAGGGGTCGCCCGGATCGCCCCTCGACTACAGGCTCGCTCTGCCCGCCTTACGCCCGGGTGAACGTAGCCACCAATCCAAGAACCCGGCGCCGGTGTAACTGCACAGCGATGTCGACGTTTCCGTCGATGCGCTTTCAACGTGCCAGACACCTACGGGGGTATTCACGGTGACCAAATTCCTGATTGCGTTTGCATTGTCATATGCCGGAATCGCGGGCGATCCCAACCAAGGCCCGGTTTCCAACGGTGAGTCGGTAAACCCGGTCGTGCAGTGGAACAAGAATCTCCTCGCCATCGTTCGCACGCCCGGCGCGCAGCCGGCGACGATCCATCCCACCCGCAGTTTCGCGATCATGCATGCGGCGATCTACGACGCGGTGAACAGCATCGACCGGAAGCATCGGCCCTACCTCGTCCGCTTCCGTGCGTCGCGACACGCGTCGCAAGAGGCGGCAGCAGCCGTAGCGGCACACGATGTCCTGATTGCCTTGTACCCGGCGTTTGAAAGCGCGCTCGATGCCGAGCTCCAGCAGTCCCTGGCGCAGATTCCGGACGAAGAGAGCAAGAAAGAAGGTATCCGCATCGGTCAGGCAGTCGCGGAGCGCATCCTGACCTTGCGGAGCGACGATGGGTCGAGCGCTGAGCCGGTGCCGTACGTCTTTGGCACTGCGCCGGGAGATTACCAGTCGACCCCGCCCAATTTCCCGCCGCAACCTCAGTTCACGCATTGGTCCCGCGTCCATCCTTTTGCTCTGAGGCGCTCGAGTCAGTTTCGCCCTGGCCCTCCGCCGGCGCTGACCAGCGACCGCTACGCCGATGCTTTCAATCAGATCAAATCCGTGGGCGTGGCCGAGGGCACCACGGCTACCGCGGACGAGATGCTGACCGGCCGTTTCTGGAACGGCCCGATCCAGAATTATTGGAACGAGATCGCCCAGAGCGCGTCGACAGGGCGTCACCTGACCACTGCGCGAAGCGCGCGCCTGTTTGCGTTGCTCAACTTGAGTTTCGCCGACGCGGTGATCGGCTTTTACGAGGCCAAATACGTCTATAATTTCTGGCGACCGGTGACTGCCATCCGGGCTGCCGATACGAACGATAACCCTGAAACGAAGCCTGACCCGAATTGGCTTCCATTGGTTGGCAATACTCCCCCGGACCCTTCCTACCCAGGTGCTCATGCGGTAATCAGCGGCGCCGGCGCGGAAGTGCTTATTTCGTTCCTCGAGAGAGACAGTTTCAACCTCACCGTCAGCTCGGAAGTATTGCCGGGTGTGGAGCGATCGTTCACCAGCTTCTCAGCTGCCGCGGAGGAAGCATCGATGAGCCGAGTCTTTGCCGGCGTGCATTTCAACTTCGACGAGACAGCTGGTCAGCGGATGGGCCGTCGAATAGCTGAATTTGTCTTCGATCACTTCCTGACGCGCGCACAGCGGCACGGGGAAGACGAGGACAAATGACGATTATCGTCGCCTGCGCTTAAGGCTGCAAGGTCGCGATCCGGCTCTGCCGAGCGGTCGATCCACCTGCTCGGCCGAGCTGTGACAAAGAGTTGATGATTTGTTTACAAACGGCACGTTCAGGCTGATAAGGTGTGCCGCTGTTTCAAGCAGACTGAGGGGGCACCGATGAAATTTACCCGTAGACGCTTCCTGAAGACTGTGGCGGGCGTTTCCGGAGCGGCGCTCTTACGTCCCACCCGACTTGGCGCCCTGGCTGAAAGTCGCTCCCTCGAACGACGAGCGCTAGGACTGCCCAGGCCCGACAAGTCTGGAATCGAGAACGTGGTGGTGGTGATGATGGAGAATCGCAGCTTCGATCACTTCTTGGGCTGGCACCCGAACGCGGACGGGATGCAGGGTGGGCTGACCTATCTCGACGCGGGTGGAGTACCTCATCAGACGCACGCGCTGGCGCCCGATTACCTGGGCTGCGGCCACGCCGATCCAGATCACTCCTGGGAAGGAGGTCGCATCCAGTTCAACAAGGGTGCGATGGACGGTTTTCTTCGCTCGGGTGATAACGACGAGTACTCCATCGGCTACTACCGGGAATCGGACCGCCCCTTCTACAGTGCGCTGGCGCGAAACTACACCGTGCTGGATCGATACTTCTGCTCAATCCTCGGACCGACCTTTCCGAACCGTTTCTTCCTGCACGCGGCGCAAACCGATCGCCTCACCAATACCTTGGTCCTGGCGACGATGCCCACGATCTGGGACCGCCTGGCGGAAGCGAACGTCAGCAGACGCTACTACTTCTCAAACCTTCCGTTCGTGGCATTGTGGGGAGAGAGATACGACGGGATTTCACAACCGTATGCGCAATTTTTGATGGACGCGCAGAGCGGGCAGTTACCCGCTGTTGCATTCCTCGATCCCATATTCACGCTCAGCGACGACGGAACTGGAAACGACGACCACCCGCACGCGGATATCCGGCGCGGAGACGCTTTCCTGGCCGAGGTGTTTCACGCCGTCGCTACCGGGCCGCAATGGCCAAACACAGTATTTATTGTGAACTACGACGAGTGGGGCGGCTTCTTCGATCACGTCCCGCCTCCCCGCGCAGCCGCGCCCAACCCGGTGGATCCCGATCTCGAAGACGGCAAGGCCCGGCTCGGATTTAGAGTGCCGACGGTGGTCGCGTCCCCCTTTGCGCGTGGCAATCCAGCTGACCCGCGGGTGAACAGTGGCGTGTTCGATCATACGTCGGTGCTCAAGCTGATCGAGTGGCGCTGGGGATTGAAGCCGCTGACCGCTCGCGATGCTTCGGACGACATCGCAAATCTCGCTTCCGTTCTCGACCTCGAGAATCCGCAAACGCAGCTGGCCGATCTACCTCTGCCCGAAGCTCCGGCGCCGCAAGCCTGCCCCGGCGTGCCGCGCACCGCGAACGACGGCAGCCAAGAGGGACAAGCTCAAACCAAACGTTTGGTTCGACCGGGCGAGAGCGACTGGGCAAAACTCGCGCGCTCCAGCCTGCTCGAGGGATGGTCGCTCCGATAGAACCGCCCTGGTCGTACGACCCGATCTAAGAAGCAGCGGATTGGAGTCGGCGATCGGCTGTGAGGAGCTCGAGCCCGTCCAGCCGCCGCCGAGCAAGGAGATAGGTGGCCAAGTGCAGCGCGTCCAGCGTGCGCAATCCCTTCGAGGGAGCGACATTGCAGGCCAGGTCGCAGACTGCGCGAGTCAGCTCCCAAATTTCGCATCGAGACCAGATTGCCTCCGCATCGCGCTCCGCCCGAGAGAATTGCTGCTCTGATATCTTCCGTTCGTGTCGCAAACGATGAAAGGCGCGGGCGGACTCAACGAGGGAGAGACGAGAAGTGAGCAGGACTTGCGCGTCGGCAATCTTTTTTTGCAGTTCGGGATCCGTTCCGGCTTCAAGAGCGGCGCGCAGTACGGCGGAAGTATCTACGTAAACGAACACCTCTAATCCCTATCGGCCCGAAGTTCGTCCAACAACTTCGCCGCCGTGCCACGCGGCAAACCAAGCCCCTTCGCCTTCCAGGTCCAGCTGCCCTTCGTCACTGCAGCACGGGTTAACTCGCCAGCTTCCGCGAGCGCATCGAGAATGTCATCCACGGGACCCGACGGGAGGCCCTGCCGCCGCGCGGGGCGCAGCTCAGCCACCACCTGGTCCCGTTCCATGACGAGAACCGTCTCTCCCGATTTGGCGATCCGAACGTATTCGGACAGTCTGGCTTTAAGCCGTTTGATGCCTACGGCTTTCATTGGCCGATGGTAACCACGAGTAGTCACCAAGATCAACCGACCTCGAGCACTGCAAATGTGCTCCAGCGGTGAAAGTGGCTCGAACAGAGGGGCTGTTTTCCCGACGGTCTCGGCGGCGAAAGTCCTGCCCTAGGCGACCTTCATTCCCTTGGGGATCACCACCACGCCGGATTCGGTGACCTGGAAGTGCTGGCGGTCCTCCTCGGGGTCGTAACCGATGGTCATCCCCGGCGGGATGTCCACGTTCTTGTCGATGATCGCCCGGCGAATCTTGCAGTGACGGCCGATCTCGACGTTCTCGAAGAGAATGGATTCCAGCACCTCGGAGAACGAGTTCACCCGAACCTTGGGCGAGAGCACCGAGCGGTGGGTGTGGCCACCGGAGATGATGCATCCCTCGCTGATCAGCGAGTCGGTGGCGTTCCCCACCCGGTTGTGCTCGCGATCCGCGAAGACAAATTTGGCGGGAGGGAAGTTGTGGTTCTCCGTGTAGATCGGCCACTGGTCGTTGTAGAGATTGAAGGTGGGATCCACCTCCACCAGGTCCATGTTTGCCTGGTAATAGCTGTCCAGGCTTCCCACGTCGCGCCAGTAGCCGCGCTCTTTCGCATCCTGACCGGGGACCACGTTCTGCTCGAAGTCATAGACGTAGACGCGAGCGCGCTTGTACATCTCGCTGATGATCGACTTGCCGAAGTCATGCACCGATTCTTCGTTGGCCGCGTCCCGTACGACTTCCTGCACCAGCGCGTCGGTGGTGAACAGATAGTTGCCCATCGAGGCCAGGCACATTCCCGGATTGCCGGGCATCTCCGGCGGAGGAGAGATCGGCTTTTCCAGGAAGTTGCGCATCTCGCCATTTGGCCCCACTTCGATAATCCCGAACTCCTTCGCCTGGGAGATGGGGACGGGAATGGCAGCGACCGTGCAGTCGGCGCGGTGAGCGAGGTGGAAGTCCAGCATCTGCCGCACGTCCATCCGATATACGTGGTCGGCACCGAAGACGAAGGTCAGCTGCGGCTCCTCGTCGGTGATGATGTTCAGGTTCTGGTAGATGGCGTCGGCGGATCCTTTGTACCACTCCATCCCGGTTCGCATCTGCGCCGGAACCGACTCCACGTAGTGGCCCAAGAAGGCGGTCATCCGCCAGGCGCGCGAGAGGTGAGTGTTCAGCGACTCGGACTTGTATTGGGTGAGCACCTTGACTTTGAGGATGCCGGAATTGGCGAAATTGGAGAGGCAGAAGTCGATGATCCGATACCGCCCGCCGAATGGCACAGCGGGTTTGGCGCGCTCCTTGGTCAGGGGCTCCAGCCGGGTCCCGTGGCCGCCAGCCAGCACCATCGCGAGGTAGTTGGCCATCTGCCGAAAGGTTTAGGCCCGGAAATCTGCGCGAGCAAGGGGAGCGCCGAAACTTCTTTACAACACCCTCCGGATCGCGCGGAGTAGACAATCGTCCTCGGGTATCGGCATGGCGTCGCGCTCACAACCAGACAGCCGACGAACGTTCTTGAAGAAGGGGCTGCTGGGTGGGTTCGTCCTCTCGATCGGCGGCGCCGGGTTTCTGCTTGCGCGGTCGACGCGGCAGGTGGCGCTCCCGGGTCAGCCCCTGGCGGTGCTGGACCCAACCGAGTACTCGGTTCTTCAGGCCATCGCCGGGCGGATGATCCCGCAGCGCGCCGGTTTTCCCACGGTCGAGCAAGTGGGCGTCGCTCTCAATGCCGACGGGATCCTCCTGCGGGCAGATCCCTACGCTCGAAAGGAGGTCAAGCAGCTGCTGAAGCTGTTCGAGAACGCGCTCGCGGGATTCGTTTTCGGAGGCCGGCTGCGCCCGTTCACGCAGCTCGCGCCGGAGGACCAGGACGCGGTGCTTCGCGAATGGCAAAACAGCCGATTGGAAATCCGGCGGACGGGATTCCAGGCGCTGCGTACGCTGGCGATGGCCGCCTACTTCGGATCGACTCTCGCCTGGGCGGCGAGCGGATATCCCGGGCCTCCGGAGGGATTCCACCAGCCGGACGCGCCAGTGTGGAGGGGAGGCGGCGCCAAGCGACCGGAGGGGAACGGCGTTTATCATCCGGAGCTCTCCCGTGAGTGAGGGCCGAATCTACTCGGGCGACGAGGTACCCGGTGACCGCGAAATTGCCTGCGACGTCTGCGTGATCGGCTCGGGCGCGGGCGGCTCGGTGCTGGCCGATCAGCTGGTCTCGCGAGGGCTCTCGGTAGTGATGCTCGAGGAGGGCGGCTATCACACGCGCAGCGAGTTCGATCTGACCGAATCGAACGCCTTCCCCAACCTGTACCAGGAGCTCGGGAACCGCACCACCGATGATCTCTCGATCAGCATCTTGCAGGGGCGCAGCGTCGGCGGAGGCACGACGGTCAATTGGTGCTCGTCCTTCCGCACCCCGAAGCGCATCCTCGACCATTGGCGCGACGTGCACGGCGTCGAGGGTCTCTCCGAGGAAGCGCTCAGGCCGCACTGGGAAGCCATCGAAAGGCGTCTGCACATTGCCGAGTGGCCCGAGGATCGCATCAATCGCAACAACCGCGTCCTTTGGGACGGCTGCGGCAAGCTGGGATACAGCCGAGGATTGATCAGGCGCAACGTGAACAACTGCGCCAACCTCGGGTACTGCGGCATGGGTTGCCCAATCGACGCCAAGCAATCGATGCTGGTCACCATCATTCCCGACGCCGTGGAGAAGGGCCTGACCGTCTACGCGAACGCCTCCGCACGACGCCTTCAGCTCCAGGGACGTCGAGTTGCCTCGGTGGAGGTGGAGATCCTCGATCCCAAGACCAATACGAGCTCGGGAAAGAGACTCACCATCCGCCCGAAGGCCACGGCGGTTTCCTGCGGTGCGCTGAACTCGCCCGCGCTGCTGCTTCGATCGGGTTTGAACGGGCGCGGCCGGGTAGGGAAGCGGACCTTTCTCCATCCAGTGGTGATCATGGCCGCCGAGTTCGACGAGCCTGTGGAAGCATTCTTCGGCGCGCCGCAGTCGGTCCACTCGCATCACTTCGTGGAGCGCGGGCCAGGCAAGATCGGCTTCTTCATCGAGGTTCCACCGATCCACCCGATGCTGGCGGCGACCACCTTCACCGGCTTTGGTCTTCCGTTCGAACAAATGGTCACCAGGCTTCCATACCTGCAGGCGTGCATCGCGATCACGGTTGACGGCCTGCTGCCCGGAGAAGAGGGGGGCACCGTCGGCTTGCGCGGCGGCGAGGATCGTCGCCTGAAAATCGATTACCCCCTTGGGGAGCCGCACTGGGAGGCCTTCCGCGAGGCCTGCAAGGAGATGGCGAAGATTCAGTTCGCCGCAGGCGCGCGACAGGTGGCAAGTCTCCACTTCGAGCCGGTGGTGATGCGATCGGAGGCGGAGATCGGGAAGCTGGATCGCGCGCCCTGGGAAAAACTCCGGGTGAGGGTGGTAACCGCGCATCAGATGGGCGGCTGCGCGATGGGCAGGGACCCCGAACGATCCGTGGTGGATTCTCGTCTGCGATACCACGATCTGGACAACCTCTTCGTGGTGGACGGGTCGGTGTTTCCCACCTCGCTGGGGGTCAATCCGCAAGAGACCATCTATGGGATCTCGCGGTGGGGCGCTCAGCACGTGGCGGCGGCGGTGTAGCCGGGATGCTGGCTCCTCGACCTTGGCCAGTTGCCGTGCTGAAATACGCGCACCATGCCGGGGCAGGACACGCGCGTCACCAAGATCTCCAACATCCCCGACCGAATTTCGGCCGACGCGGAGAGCTGTCTGGTCCAGATCCACGGGCCGACGCTGGGCAAGAAGTACGTGCTGGACGACGAGGAGTTCACCATCGGCCGCGACGTGAAGAACAGCATCGTGGTGGACCTGGACAACGTGTCGCGGCGGCACGCGAAGATCACCACCAGGCAGGGCCGCACCTACGTCGAGGACCTGGGATCGACCAATGGCACCTATCTCAACGACGAGGAGGTGTTGGAGGAGACGCCGCTGCGCTCCGGCGACTTGGTGAAGGTCGGTGGATCGATCTTCAAGTTCCTCAGCGGAGGCGACATCGAGACGCTCTACCACGAGGAGATTTATCAGCTCACCATCACCGATGGTCTGACGCAGATCAGCAACAAGCGTTACCTGCTGGAGTTCCTCGAGCGCGAGATGGGACGCTGCCACCGATACAATCGGGCGCTGTCGTTGATCATGTTCGACATCGATCACTTCAAAGACATCAACGACGCCAACGGCCACATCGCCGGCGACTACGTCCTTCGCGAGCTGGCGCAGCTGATCAAACAGCGCATTCGCAAGGAGGAGTGCTTCGCGCGGTTCGGCGGTGAGGAGTTCGCCATCGCCATTCCGGAAAGCGGCCCGGAGAATGCGCGCCGTTTCGCCGAAAAGCTGCGCAAGCTGATAGAGGATCATGTCTACATCTTCGAGAACAGGGAAATGCGGATCACCATCTCGCTCGGAGTGGCAGATATGACCCGAGACATGACCGAGCCGATCCAGTTCATCAAGGCCTCCGACGCCAACCTGTATCAGGCTAAGAAAGAGGGTCGGAACCGGGTGGCGGGTTAACAGTGGAGGCGCGCTTGGCGGCACGGACGGGCTCTGCAGCTCGAAGAAAGCTGGAACACATCGATCGAGACACCGAGGCCTTCCAGGCGCGCGTGGCGGAGACCTTGAAGCGCCTGCGCAAGGAGCACGGCTGGACGTTGGATGAGCTCGCGCGCCGCTCTGGAGTCTCGCGGGCGATGCTCTCTCAGATCGAGGCGCGCAAGACCAATCCCACCATTGCCGTGCTGTGGAAGATCTCCACTGCCTTTTCGCTGAATTTCAGCGCCATGCTCGGGGAGGAAGCGCGCCAGGACGTGACCTTGATCCGCCGCGCCGAGATGCAGGTGCTCACCTCCGCCGACGGAAAGTTCCAGAGCCGACCTTTGTTCCCGCGAAGCGGAATCCGAAAGGCGGAGCTGTACGAGCTGCGCCTGGCGCCCGGCGCGCGCACCGAGGGTCCGCCGCATCCGCCGGGGACGCGCGAGAACCTGGTGGTGGTCAAGGGCAAACTGGTGGTCTGGGTCTCCGGCATTCCGCACCAGGTCTCCGAGGGCGACGCAATCGATTTCCGCGCCGACGTGGTGCACGGCTACGAGAATCCGGGAACGAACGAGTTCCTCGGTTACGAGGTGATCGAGTACCGGATCACGCTGTAGCCCCGATCACCCCGAGCGTAGCGAAGCAAACCGCTCGCCCCGAGCGTAGCGAAGCGGAGTCGAGGGGTCGCCAGTTACCGCCCTCGACTCCGCGCCTGCGGCGCTACGCTCGGGCTGAACGGAGAGCGCCTGCGGCGCTACGCTCGGGCTGAACGGAGAGCGCCTGCGGCGCTACGCTCGGGCTGAACGGAGAGTGCCTGCGGCGCTACGCTCAGGCTGAACGGAGAGCTACGCCCGGGCCGCAAAGCGGCGCATGTTCTTTTTCGCTCGCCTTCCCTCGGTCTGGATCTCAAATCCAGCGCTCTCCACACTCGCCTCCGTGTTTCGGTTCCGGTGACAACCACCCGAGACGCGCGTCCACAGCGGCTGCACGAAGTCCTGCATTCGTGCCGCCAGCGGCTTGATGGCGCGGACGTGCTCCAGCATCCGCAGCTCGCCGCCTGGACGCAAAACCCGTCGGACCTCGGCAAGGCCCTTCTTCGGATCCGGAACGCTGCAGAAGACCAATCCGCTCACCACGGTGTCGAACGTTCCGTCTCGGAAGGGCAGCTGTTCCGCGCTTCCGCGGACCAGAGGAATCCGCGGTCCCCGCCGCCGCGCCCGGCGAAGCGCCCAGCGGTCCGGGTCGAGGCCGAGCACCGACGTCTCATTCCCGTAGAGCGGAAAGTTTCTTCCGGTGCCGCATCCGATGTCCAGCGTTCGACCGCGCGCACCGGCGACCAACCATCGCCGCCACCTTTCGAGCCCGAAGGCCTCAAAGACGGCGAGCATCGGATCGTAGAGCCACGGGATGTTCTCGAGCCCGCGCATGTACAGTTCTCCCTCGACGCGAGAGCAGCTATGCCATCGCGCCGTCACTCCTCGCGAAGCTGGCGCAGCTTCCCCTTCACGCCCGGGATGGCATGCGCGGGCATCTTCGAGAGCAGGTATTGGACCGTCTCGTACAGCGTCTGTTGCGGATCGCGGGGGTGGAAGCCCAGCAGGTGCTCCGATTTTGAGGCATCGAGGTAGAAGAAATGCTCGCCGATTTCGACCGAGTACGGATCGATTGGCGCCTCGGTGCCGCGGACCTTCGCCCAGCGCTCCAGCAGCTTGGCGCCGAGCACGTTGACCGTCGAGGGCAACCGAAGCTTCGGAGCAGGTACTCCGGTCAGCCGGTTGAGGCGTCCGAAAAAATCCGAGAATGACATGTTCACGCCCATCAAATGGCGACCGTAGATCTCCCCGCGGGTGAGCGCGGCGACGAAAGCATCCGCAGCATCGCGGACGTCCACGAACGAGAAGCCGCCGGAGGGCATGGTCGGTACGTCCTGTTTCAAGAACTTGGAGACGATCCAGGTGGACGAGAGGCGATCATCGCCGGGACCAAGGAAGAGGCTGGGGTTGAGAACAATCAGCGGGATCGATCGGTCCCGGCAGAACCCCAGCGCAAGTTTCTCCTGGTAGATCTTGGACAGGTAGTACGGCCAGCGTCCCACCACTGCGATCGGGTAGTCATCCGCCTCGGTCCCGATGCGCTCCTCTTTGGAGACCGCGATCGCGCCGGAGGTCGACGCGAGCACGATGCGCCGAATGCCAGCGTCCGCAGCTTCGTTGAGCAGGTGCCGCGTGCACTCGACGTGCAGCTCGTACATTGCTCGGCCATCCTTCGGATCGAACGAGACGAATCCAGCCAGATGGTAGAGGCCATCCGCACCGGCCAGCGCGCGGCGCACCGTGTCGCGGTCGCGAAGGTCGCCTCGCATCAGCTCCACGCCGGCGGGCAAGCTCGAGGAAGAGCCGCGGGCGATCACCCGAACGGAATAGTCCTGCGAAATGAGCGCCCGCACCACGTGCTTGCCGAGGAATCCAGTGCCGCCGGTGACCAGGACCTTCACCTCACCGCCTCCTGCGCCCCAGGCGACGCCCGTGTCCGCCGTCCTCGCCCAGAGGAACCGGGTGGCGCTGCGCGCGTTCCGCCGACTTCTTCTCCTCCGACTCCAAGGTGAAGATCTTTCCGTCCCTCAGCGCCTTGACCGCTTCCTCCGCCAAGTGCGTCACCTGGCGATAGCTCTCTGAGCGGGCCATTCCCTTGGTCCGGGCCTTCAGCCCCGAATACATCAGCGGCGGCCCGATCTGGACTCGCAAGTTCTTGCCCTTGGGAAAGATCGATCCTTTGGGCAGCGCCTCGTACGTCCCGGTCAAGTACAGAGGCAATAGGTCCACCTGGTACGTCAGAGCCAGATAGCCGATCGTCGGCTTGAACTCCAAGAGCTGACCCGTCGGTGAGCGAGTCCCTTCGGGGAAGATGAGAAGGTGGTACCCCTGGTTCAAGGCCTCGCCTGCCAAGCGCAGCGATTCGCGCAACGAACCGTGCCGATCCATCGGAATCAGGTTGGTGAAGTTCTCGAAGTAGGCGCGCTTGAGCGGCGTGTCGAAGAAGTAGTCGCGCGCCGCAAGGGCGGTGAGTCGCTCGCCTTGCTCGCCCAGCACCACCTTGATCAGCCCCATGTCCAGGTGGCTGGTGTGGTTGGCGATCACCAAGAAGTTCCGGTTCTGGGGAATGAAGCTCTTGCCCGTCACCTCGACATCGAAGACGCCGCCGTACAGCACCTTCTGGCCGAAGGACAGCAGCGAGCGACCGATGCTGGCCACCGCGTCGGGAACCGCGATCTCCTTGGTCGCCGGTTCGCCCTGTGACGCGGTCGGCTTCGGCTCGCGCCGCTTGCTTGGCTCAGCTCGTCCGCGGCGCGCTGGACCAATGTGGCCACGGCTCGAGCGGCCCGGAGCGGATTCGCCGCGCCAGCTGGAGGCGATCAGCTGCCTCAGATCGGCGACGGTGTTGAGCTGGGTAAGATCTTCCACCGCCGGGATCGACACGCCGGCATCCTCGAGGGCCACCGAAAGCTCGGTCAACATCAAGGAGTCGAATCCGAGGTCCGCGATCAGTCGAGCCTCCGGCCGGATCTCCAGCCGGGGCCGCTGCAGCACCTCGGCGATCAGCGGGTACAACCACTCGTCCACCCCGCCGGGCGAAGCGGCAACCGCGGCTTGCTTGGCGCGCTCGCTGGACGCAGCGATCCGCTCCAGCCGCCGCAGCTCCTCCACCACCAGATTGCGCTTGACCTTCCGGGTGGAAGTTCGCGGCAGCTCGCCGTCCCAGATCCGCAGCACCTTCACCCGGCGGTAGAACGGCATCTCCACCGACTTTCTTTGGAAGTGCTGTTCGATCTCGCGGCGGACCTCTTCTCGCGGCCGGTCCTTGTAGTCCGGCGCGCACAGGCAGGCGACCTTCTCGCCGCCGATCTCGTCCGCCAACCCGACGATCGACAGCTCCTTGATGTGCGGATGGTTCGCGTAAAGCTCCTCGAGCTCGTCCGGATAGACGTTCCGTCCGTTTCCGTCGATGATCACTTCCTTCTTGCGGCCAACCAGAAACAGCCGCCCCTCCGGATCGAGCCGGCCCAAATCTCCGGTGTGCAGCCAGCCGTCCGCGAGGATCGCATCGGTGGAATCGCGATCCTCGAAGTAACCCGCCATCACGTTCGGTCCGCGCGCGAGCACCTCGCCGATTCCATCAGCGTCGGGATGGGCGATCTTCAGCTCGATTCCGGGGAGCGCCTTGCCCACCGTGCCGGACGGTTTCTTGTTGCTCGCCGTGGCCACCGTCAGCACCGGAGCCGCTTCCGTGAGCCCGTATCCCTCGCTCAAATCGAACCCGAGCGCGTGAAATGCCTTGGAGACGTCCTCGGGAAGCGCCGACCCGCCGCTGACCAGGAATTTCAAACGGCCGCCGAATTTTCGGTGCACCGGCCAGAACAGAATCTTCCCGAGATTGAACGCGCTGCGATTCCTCAGCTCGGAGTGCGCGCTCATCAGCGCCCGGATCCCTTGCTCGACCAGGGTGGGTCGGGCGGTCAACTCCTGCGTGACCTTCCGGTGCAACAGCTGCCACAGCGCGGGGACGCCGATCATTGCCGTGATCCGACCGGTCTCGAAGACCTCGCCCAGCCGGTCAGCGGTCAGCTCGTCGAGGTAGGTGATCTCCGCCCCGCGGCTGAAGGGCAGCAAAAATCCGCAGGAGAACTCGAAGGTGTGGTGCAGCGGCAGAACCGACAGCAGCCCATCGCCCGCGCGCAGATCGAAGGCGCCCGAGAGCTTCGCCACCAGCGAGGCGAAGTTCCGGTGCGTGAGCATCACGCCTTTGGGGTTGCCCGTGGTTCCCGAGGTGAAGATCAGCGACGCGACCTGCTCCGGCGAGGCGCTCTTCTTCACCGGCCCAATGCGATCGGGGAAAGCGGAGTCTCCCTCCATCGCCTGTGCCAGCGAGTGAACCTGGGTCTGCAGCTTCGCTTGGGCGAACGCGCGGAACAGGCCCGTGAGCGACTGAGCCGATTTCTCGGAGATCAGACAGGCAATGGCCTTGGCCTTCTGCGCGAGGTTGACCACCTCCGGTTCCGACAGCTCCGGATCCACCGGAACCGCGGTTGCGCCCGCGCGGAGAATCCCGAAGTAGCCCATCGCCCACTCGGGGCGATTCTCGGAAATCAGCAGGACGCGGTCGCCTTGCCGTACTCCGGACCGCATCAAAAACGAGCCGACGCGGCCGGCATACCGATGTATCTCGCCATAGGTGAAGCGCTCCTCCCGCTCGCCTTGCACCATGCGCAGCGCGACGCGGTGCCGATGGGCGTGGACCGATGCTTCGAAAAGCTCGATCAGGTCGCGGTGGACGGGAATCGCGGTGCGCTTCTTGGTCTCCTCTTCCAGGCCGGGGAACACCCACTTCTCCAGCCCGGGCAGATGGACTTGGAGGAAATACTCGCGCCAATTGATTGCCTCCGGCTCCCAGGGGATGCGGGCCCGGTCCTCGGCGGAGAGCCGCTGATAAATCGCGCGCGTGTTGTCGCATCGAAAGACGTAATGGTTCTCCCAGATGAACGGCAGGAACAGCTCCACCAGAGCGGAGAGCGATTCGGCCTGACGCTCGAACTGCTCCAGCTTCTCCACCGCCTGATCCAGCTTCGCTGACAGAGTGGGAGCGCCCCAGCGGGGCTTCACCTCTTCGATCGCGTCCTTGAGCAGCTTGGCCCCCTTGGCAAACAGCGGAGCGGAGCGCGTCTCGAAGACTTTCCGCGAGATGGCCTGCGGTTCCACGCGGGAGAGCAGGTCGTTCCAGAACTTGCTGCCAGTTTCCTTTTGGCGGAAATGCCGCCGGCGATAGAGGCCGACCAGCTCCACCGAGCGATTGGCGATGAAGGGGTTCACGTCGCCCGATGCGAGCTGGTAGACGCGCCGCTCGGGACGGCTGATCGTCGCCGCGGTGATCGCGATCAGCGCTCCCGCGGCGAGATCCACCGGGACCATATCCAGGATGGTCTTATCTCCGGCGGGGATGAATCGATGTCCCTTGATCCCGGCGAAGCACAGCGGAGCGGAGGTGGTGAAGCCTTCGTTCCAGCCCGGAAACGGATAGCGCAGCGCGCTCTCCACGATCGAGGGGCGCACGATCGCATAGCGCAGCCCTTCGCTCTGGGCGATCACCTGTTCGCCGAGCGACTTGGTATAGGTGTACGTGTTGGGCCAGCCCCAGTGTTGGGCCCGCTCCATCCCGGCCTTGATCAGCTCGTTGCTGAGCCACAACTTGCGCTCGCGGCCGACCGCCAGACGCAGCGTCTTCTCGTCGCTGACGTCGCGCCCCTCCTCGGCCAATCGGTCCAGCGCCCGTTGGCGGAAGGTAGACGTGATGGCGCGGTCGTCGGCTTTCTCGCGCAGCCTGGCCACCACCCTCTCGCCGTCGTGCAGCTCTTTGTCCAGCGAGAAATCCCGACCATCCAGCTCATCGCGGCGCGGGAAATAGCCCTTGACCTCCTCGTCCTCGAACACCAAGCCGTTGCGGTTCCCGGCGACGAACGCGGTCGAGACGTGGACCAGCGGCACGCCCAGTCCGAGGCAGACCTCCACCGCATGGCGCACCCCCAGGGTGTTGACGTTCAGGCCCAGCTCCAGCGAGGGATTGAAGGAGACCAGACCGGCGCAGTTGACCACCACGTCGATCTTCCCCTTCAGCTCCTCCAATTGCGACGCGCTCAGGCCCACCAGTGGGTCAGTGACGTCCCCCTCCAGCACGGTGCATTTGAGGCGCAGGAAATTCAGCGCACCGTCCTCGCCGCGCGCGTCGCGCAGCGGTTTGAAGGCCTCGCTGGTGGCGATCTTGTCGAAGAAGCGGCGTTCGGCGGAGGGCGAGGAGCCCCGGCGCACCACCACCACCACGCGCTCCAGCGCCTCGCCGTACCGGTCGAGCAGCATCGAGAGCGCCACCTTGCCTACGAAGCCGGTGGCGCCGACAAAAAGGATCCGCTTGTCGGCGAACACCTCACTGACGTTCAGCGTGGCCAAACCATCCATGCCGCAGGCTCAGATCCGGACGTCCGTCTGCAGGATCGGCGGGGTATGTACCAGCGAAATTTGCGCTGAGCGACCGATGAAGCCGCGCGCGGAGTCGATCGCCTCCGCCAGCGTGTCGGTGCGCTCCCATCCCAGGATTTCCGGCACATGATTGTTCTCCGCGCCGGCGACGATCACCTTCCCGACGTGCTGCCTTCCGTTCTCGCCCCAGTACCACATGTAGAAGGGATGCGCGCCGTGGTACGCGTTTCCCTTGCGGTAGAGGTGCACGTAGCTGGGGTTGGTAGCGAACTCCCGCTCGTACTTGTGCTCCAGCACGATCGCATCGCGCGTCTCGGGGAGCAGCCGGTTGAAAAACTCGATGTAGCTCGGGTGCTGCTCCGGATCGAACTCGTCGTAGGCCGGGTGACAGAGGATCAGCACGCCCCCCTTTTTCACCAGCGGCACGCCGCGGTTGAGGTTGAAGAAATAGCCGAGCCCCATCACTTGAAGCAGCAGCGGGTTCAAGATCGAGTTCACATTGTACGGCGAGATGTACGGGATGCCGAACACGGCGATGTCCGCCTGGCCTTCCACCGGAACCGAATACTGTTTCCAGCACAGCTCCAGCGTCTTTTCGTGCGTGGGCTCGGTGGCGCCGGCGTGGACGCCGATCACCTCGTAGGGCGCGGGAACGCTCATCAACAGCTTGCGCTTGGCCGCGCGCGGCATCTTGGAGAGCATGTAGCGGATGCTCTGCAGCTTGAGCCGGTCGAATTCGGTGTAGTCCTCTTCCTTCTTGCCGAGGAAGGAGAGCTGGCCGTCGAACATCCGGTTGTTGATCGCCGTTTCGATGTGAAAGACCTTGAGGTGATGATCGATTACCCTGCCGATCCGATCCGAGCTCTTGTGCAAAGCCGAGCGCGAAGGCTCCATATAGCTTTCCGATTGGCGGATGGTGGCCGGATTGTGGTGCGCCCGCAGCGACTCGTAGTTTGCCAGGCCGGTGCCCACCGATTTGTGCCCGCCATCCATCGGCACCAGGTTGATGTTGACGTAGATCAGCAGATCCGATTCTGCGGCTCGGCGGTTGATCGCCACCACTTCGCCATGGCTGGTGCGCTCCAGCTCCACCAGCCCGTCGGGGTCCTCGGCATCGTGGTTGTAGTAGCGGTTCGGGTAGAAGGCCTTGAAGATCTTCTCCCCCACCATGCGCCTCATCTCCGCTTCGGTCATCCGGCGGTGGAGCGAGTTGGCGATGATCAGATGGACATCGTCCACCCCGGAGTCGGCGAGCAGCTCGAGCACGATCTCCAGGATGATCTGCCTGGCGTCCGGCGTCTTCATCGGCGGCAGCGGGAGCGAGATGTCGTCCAGCGCCACGGTCACCTTCATCCCCGGGCGCAGCAGCGCGTGCAGCGGGTCCATACCCTCGGGGTGGTTGATGGCCCAGCGCACCGCGGCCTTCGGGTTGGGAACGCCCTCCAGCGGTGGGCGCGCGTAGATCACCCTCGTTCCGATGGGGAGATCCTCGAGCAGGAAGTCCTCGCCGGAGAAGAGGACGCGCGGCGGGGATCCCTTCTCGGTGATCACCACCTGCGATTCCTCGTCGTACAACCTTCTTAAAGTCTTGAGCGGGCGCATGGCGGACCCTCAGGTCATCTCAGATCCAGGATTGGCCACTGGTAGGCTCGGGCGAGGGCGCGCAGCCGGATGTCCGGATTCACCGCCGTGGGCCGCCCGACGATGGCCAGCATTGCGTAATCGGAGCCGCTGTCCGAGTACGCGTGGCTCTTGTCCAGAGCCAGCTTCTCCCTCACGCAGTAATCGCGGATCGCATTGGCCTTGTTGGCGCCTTCGATGATCGGGGGAATCACTTTGCCGGTAGCGACGCCGCCCACGAACTGCATCTTGTTGGCGATCAGGTCGTCCGCCCCCAGGTAATCGACCAGCGGGCGCACCGTGAAATCCAGAGCCCCGGTCACCAGGACGATCTTGCAGCCCGAGCGGCGCGCCTCCTCGATCAAGTCCCGGGCCTTGGGGAAGATGGCTGGCTTGACCAGATCCTCGAACATCTCTTCGGCCAGGGTAAGCAGCCGGTCCTCGGAGAGGCCTGCGTAGTAGCGGTAGAAGAACTCGTTGAAGATCTTCCGATCCACCGCGTCGAGCGCGGCGAAGACGGGAACGGACGCCAGCGCGCTCACCGTGCGCGCGGCGATTCCGAGCAGCGATCCCCGATTCATCGCGTAGTAGCCGTAGGTGTGGACGATGTTGGTTTTCACCAGCGTCCCGTCCACGTCGTAGAAAGCGGCTTTGCTGTGCGCGCGCACGCCGTTCGACATCGCGACCGACCCTGCCGTTTCCGAGCGTGAGTGTCAATGGATGCCGTGCGGCAGGGCAGAGCGCGACTCAAAGCCAACCGTTGGCTCGGTACCATTCAGCGCTGCGGCGGATGGAGTCTGCGATGGTGCGCTTGGCTTCGAAGCCCAGCCGCGCGCGGGCCTTTTCCGCCGAGCACGTCCAGGCGGGCGCAAGCAGCTGCTCTGCCAGCTTGCGGTTCAGCGGCAGGTACTTTCCGGAGAGCCGGCTGAAGCCATCTGCGGCGGTGGCCAACCCCCGAAGGACGGTAGGCGGGATCTGCAGCGTGCGCGTCTTCACGCCCAGGTGCTGGGCTGCCTGCTCCTGGATCCCCTCCACCGTGGTGGTCTCCGGCCCGGCGACGAAGAACGCCTCCCCCGTCGCTTTTGCCCGACGGCCCAACTCCATCAGAAACGCCGCCGCGTCGTCCACGTCCACCATCGAGAGCGGTCGGGGACCGCCGCCGATCGAGAGCTTCACCCCTCGCTGCACCAACTTGAAGAAGATCAAATTCTCCCGGTCGCCCGGCCCCACGATTCTCGGGGGCCTGGCCACGCTCACCTCCAGTTGCGATGCGAACGACTTCGCGATGCGCTCCGCTTCGGCCTTGCTCTCGCCGTACCACTCCGCCGGGCGAAATGGATCATCCTCGGTGTGCGGGCGGCCCGGGGCAGAGGGCCCGCACGCCGCAAGAGAGCTGCACAGCACCAGGCGCCCTCGGCCGCTGTTGGCCATCGCCTGGCACAGGTGCCGAGTTCCCTCGGCGTTCACCTGCCAAAACAGCTCTCGAGAGGGGGCGCGGCGAATTCCGGCCAGATGAAACACCACATCGCATTCCTTTACCGCCGCCGGGAGCGAATCGGGCGCGACGACATCTCCATACATCAATTCCACCGGCAGTCCGGCGAGCTGGGAGAGATCGCTCGAGCGCCGCACCAGGCAGCGCACCCGCTCGGCGTTTTGGACCAATTCTCGAGCGAGATGAGCGCCCAAAAACCCGTTCGCTCCGGTAATCAAAGCTCGCATCGGGAGGCTTCGATCAATCAGGAAAGGCGCCGCCGCAGCAAGTGGGATGCCAAGAAATTCCGGGCCCCCGAGTAAAAAAACACTCTAGAGACTGTTTTTCCCTCTGCGGCTCTGGTAGGAGGCGCTCTCCGGCTTTGGGCACAAAGCCGATTAACGTCCCCTGGAGGGGAGGAGACTCAAACCGAATGGCCGCGAAGAAAATGGCAAAGAAGAGCGCTTCAAAGAAGTCAACTGGGACCAAGCGCAAGCCCAATGCTGCGTTCATGAAGGCGATGCAGCCGTCGCCGATCTTGGCCGAGGTGGTCGGTGACAAGCCGATGCCGCGGACGGAAGTGGTGAAGAAGCTTTGGGCATATATCAAGAAGAATGGCCTGCAGGACGCGAAGGAGCGGCGGATGATCAACGCCGACGACAAGCTGAAGGCCGTCTTCGGGGGGAAGCGACAGGTATCGATGTTCGAGATGACCAAGTTGGTGAACAAACAGCTCAGCTGACGTCGACTCGAAACGTGTTCACAATGCGCGAGGCCCGCCCACTCGAGGCGGGCCTTCGCTTTTTTGGGGTAGACGTTTGCCGCGCGAATTCCTAAGAGCACGAGCATGGCCGCCGACGACAACCCGGGCGCTTCTGTCGCCGGGACGGAGTTGGAGGCGATTGCGCAGCGGCGGGCGCAGTCGCTGTTCAACTCGCTGGCGGCCGATCTGGCAGCGCAGCGGCAGCTTCCGCTGGCGACCTACCGCCTGCAATTCCACAAGGCCTTCCGCTTCGAGGAGGCGCGCGCGCTGGTGCCGTACCTCGATCGGTTGGGCATCACCCACGTCTATTCATCGCCGTATCTCAAAGCCGCGCCGGGCAGCGTGCACGGATATGACGTGGTGGACTACAACCAGGTGAATCCGGAGATCGGCACGCCCGAGGAGCACGAGGCGTTTTGCGCCGCGTTGGCTGCTCGCGGAGTCGGACAGATATTGGACTTCGTGCCCAATCACATGGGCATCGAGCGCGACAACGCAATGTGGAACGACGTGCTCGAGAACGGGCCCATCTCGATGTACGCCAAGTACTTCGATATCGACTGGGACCCGGTGAAGGAGGAGCTCCGGGACAAGGTGCTCTTGCCGGTGCTGGGCGATCAGTACGGCGTGGTGCTGGAGCGAGGTGAGCTGGCGCTGGCGTTTTTCGACGGCGCCTTCGCCATCCGCTACTACGATCGGGTATGGCCGGTTGCTCCGCGGCAATATCACGCCTTGCTCAGCCACCGGATCGACGAGCTGGAGAAGGAGCTTGGCTCTGGCAATCCTCAGCTGGTCGAGCTGCAATCCATCCTCACCGCCATCGAGCACTTGCCGCGCCGGACCGAAACCGAGCGCGCCAAGATGATCGAGCGCAACCGCGAGAAGGAAGTGATCAAGCGCCGCTTGAGCGTTCTCGCCGGAGAATCGGAGGCGGTGCGCTCCTTCATTCAGAAGAACGTGGAGATCTTCAACGGCCGACCCGGGGACCCGCGGAGCTTTGACTTGCTCGACTCGGTGCTCGGAGGTTGCAGTTATCGGTTGGCGCACTGGAGGGTGGCGGGCGAAGAAATCAACTACCGCCGGTTCTTCGACATCAATGCGCTGGCCGCCATCCGCGTCGAGGATCCGGACGTGTTCGAGGATATTCACGGGCTGATCTTCCGCTTCATCTCCGAGGGAAAGATCACCGGTCTGCGGATCGATCACCCCGACGGCCTGTTCGATCCCACCGCCTACTTCTTGAACCTCCAGGAGCGTTACGTGGTGGAGCAGGCCCGCCTGCGCTACGCATCGCAGGCTGGCTCGGCGGAGAGCTGGACGGAGATGGAGAAGGAGATCCGCCGCCTGTTCAGGGCGGAGGTGGCCGCCAACCCGGACTCGCCGATCGCCCGATCGCTGTACGTGGTGGTGGAGAAGATCCAGGGCGGCCGCGAGCGGATCCCCGACGCCTGGGCGATCGCCGGGAATACCGGCTATCGCTTCGCCAACGTGCTGACCGGTCTGCTGGTGGACAAGGAAAGCGAACGCGTGCTCACCGATACCTACGCTCGCTTCATCGGCGAGCGCTACGACTACCGCGCGCTGCTCTACGACAAGAAGAAGCTGATCATGAGGGTATCCATGGCCAGCGAGATCAACGTGCTGGCCCGGGAGCTGAACCGCATCTCGGAGATGAACCGGCGCACCCGCGACTTTACGCTCGATGCGCTGCGCCGGGCCCTGATGGAGTTCATCGCGCTGTTCCCCGTCTACCGGACCTACGTGGACGGATGGCGACCCGAAGTGGACAACCGGGATGTCCAGTACGTGGAATGGACCATCGCCCGCGCCAAGGAGAGGGACCCGACCACCAACGTCTCCATCTTCGATTTCTTGCGCGATATCTTGCTGCGCCGCTATCCGGAGGACCTCAAAGAGCACGAGCGCGAGGTGATGCTGCGGTTCGCGATGAAGGTACAACAGGTCACCGGGCCGGTGATGGCCAAGGCGCTCGAGGACACCGTCTTCTACATCTACAATCGGCTGGTGTCGCTCAACGAAGTCGGCGGCGAGCCGGAGCGCTTCGGCAGCAGCGAGGAGACCTTCCACCTGCGCAACCAGGAGCGCGCCGAGCGCTGGCCGGGATCTTTTCTCGCCACCTCCACCCATGACACCAAACGCAGCGAGGATGTGCGCGCGCGGATCGACGTCATCACCGAGCTGCCGATGGACTGGCGGCTGGGCCTGCGCCGCTGGGCGAGGCTGAACCGCCGCCACAAGAAAGGTGCCTTTCCCCACCCCAACGACGAGTACCTGCTTTACCAGACGCTGCTCGGGGCCTGGCCGATGGGCGACCCCGTCTTCGAAGAGGCGTTTGCCGATTTCCGCGATCGCATCGTGCAATACATGCTCAAGGCGATCCGCGAAGCGAAGGTCAATACCAGTTGGGTCAATCCGGAGCCCGCTTACGAAGCGGCGACGGTCCACTTCGTGGAGGCCATCCTGGACCGCAGCGGCAATCGAGGCTTCGTCGAGGATTTCGAGAGCTTCAAACGCCGGGTGGAGCGGCCGGGCCAGGTCAACGCGCTGGTGCAAGTATTGCTCAAGGTCGCATCGCCGGGCGTGACCGACGTGTATCAGGGATGCGAGCTGTGGAACCTTTCGCTGGTGGATCCGGACAATCGCCGGCGGGTGGATTTCCATCTGCGCGCTGCGCTCTTGGACGAATTGGATCGCGAAGCGGAGGTCGATCGAGAGCGGCTGTGCCGCCAGCTGTTTGCGGACATGACCGACGGGCGCGCCAAGCTCTTCACGCTCAGCCAGGGTCTTCGGCTGCGCAGACGGCGAAAGGCGCTCTTCGGCTCCGGCGAGTACCTGCCGCTGGCGAATTTTGGCGCCCACGCGCGGCGCGCCATCTGCTTCGCGCGCCGGCTGGAAGAGCAGGTGGTGGTGGCGATTGCGCCCAGGCGGGTCGCCTCTTTTCTGGAATCGGGCGGGATCGCCGCCAGCCTGCGAGATACCTTCGTGCAGCTTCCGGCGGCGCTGGCGGGCGAGCGATTGAAGGACGTTTTCAGCGGACGGGTCCTCACGCCCCAGGAGCGCAACGGCGGCGCGGTGCTCAGCATCGGCGAGGCGCTGGAGGCTTACCCGGTTGCGCTGCTGGAGAGGGCCACCGGATGAGCGAGGTCGCATCGTTGGTCTGGCCGGGCAAGTTCAGGCCGCTGGGCGCCACGTACGATGGGAACGGCGTCAACTTTGCGCTCTACGCCGAGCGGGCGACCGGAGTGGAGCTGTGTTTGTTCGATCCGGCGGACCCGCGCCGCGAAACGGCCCGGTTGAAGCTCTCCGAGAAGACGCGCCACGTCTGGCACGGCTACGTACCGGGTCTTCGACCGGGAACGCTCTACGGCTATCGCGCGTATGGCCCCTATGAGCCGGAGCGCGGCCTGCTCTTCAATCCCAACAAGCTCTTGCTCGATCCCTACGCTCGCGCCATCTCCGGGAAGATCGACTGGAGCCAGCCGGTGCACGGCCAGGTCGGCGACGGCAGCGCGGGGATGAAGATGGACGAGCGCGACGATGCGCCGGGCAAACCGCGATCGGTGGTGATCGCCGACGAGTTCGATTGGAGCGACGAAGTTCCGCCGCAGATTCCGTGGAACCGCACGGTGATCTACGAGCTGCACGTGAAGGGCTTCACCATGCGGCATCCCGGCGTTCCACCCGAGCTGCGCGGTACCTATGCCGGCCTGGCCAGCCCCGCCGCGATCGAGCACTTCAAGAAGCTGGGCATCACCGCGGTGGAGCTGCTCCCGGTCCACGAGAAGATCGACGAGGAAGCGCTGGTACGCCGCGGCCTCACCAATTATTGGGGCTACAGCTCGATCGGCTATTTCGCGCCGGAGCAGCTCTACAGCAGCCGAGGCAGGCGGGGCGAACAAGTTGCCGAGTTCAAGGAGATGGTGAAGGCGCTGCACGCGGCGGGCATCGAGGTGATCCTCGACGTGGTCTATAACCACACCGGCGAGGGAAATCAGCTCGGGGCGACGCTCTGCTTCAAGGGTCTGGCCAACGATGCCTATTATCGGCTGAAGCCAAACAAGCCGATCGAGTACCTCGATTTCACCGGGACCGGAAACAGCGTCAACACTCGGCATCCGCAGACGGACAAGCTGGTGGCCGAGTCGCTGCGCTATTGGGCGCAGGAGATGCGGGTGGACGGGTTCCGATTCGATTTGGCGACCACGCTCGGGCGCGAGCTGCGCGATTTCAATCGCGACGCGCCGTTCTTCCAGATCGTGCACCAGGACCCCGTGCTCTCCCGGTTGAAGCTGATCGCCGAGCCCTGGGACGTAGGCGAGGGCGGATACCAGCTGGGAAACTTTCCCGTGCTGTGGTCGGAGTGGAACGGAAGGCACCGCGATGCGGTGCGACGCTATTGGCGGGGCGACCAGAATCTGGTCGCCGAGCTGGGTTATCGGCTCACCGGCTCATCCGACTTGTTCCTCCTCGGCGGTCGCAAGCCCTCGGCCAGCATCAACTTCGTGGTTTCGCACGACGGGTTCACCCTTCACGATCTGGTCACCTATGAGCGCAAGCACAACGAGGCAAACGGCGAGGGCAATCGCGACGGCGCGGACGAGAACTACTCCTGGAACTGCGGCGTGGAGGGCGAGACGGATGACCCGCAGATCCGGGCGCTGCGCGAGCAGATGAAGCGAAACTTCGTGGCCACCCTGTTTTTGTCGCAAGGCATTCCCATGCTTTGCGCCGGCGATGAGATAGGGCGGACGCAGCGAGGCAACAACAACGCCTACTGCCAGGACAACGAGATCTCCTGGGTGGATTGGAACCTGGACGACGCACGGCGTGCCCTCTTCGATTTCACCGCCAAGATGATCCGGTTGCGACGCGAACAGCCGGTGCTCCAGCGGCGCGGCTTTTTCCAGGGCGCTCACATCTGGGATTCGCAATTCAAGGACCTGGCCTGGTTTCGCCCGGACGGGACGGAGATGACGCCCAAGGATTGGGACAACTCGCTGGTTCTTTCCCTGGGGTTTCTGTTGGGAGGCGATGCCATCCCGATGCCGGACGAGCATGGCAATCGCGTGGTCGGCGACACGCTGCTGGTGCTGATGAACGCGCAGGCCGAGCCCCTCACCTTCACGCTTCCCGCCGTGGAATGGGGCATCGACTGGGAGATTGCGATCGACACTGCGCATGCCGAGCCGGTGAGGGGCAAGACGCCCGCCGGCGGCAAGGTGGACCTCGCTGCCAGGGCGCTGATGCTGTTGCGACACCCGAGCAAGGCCCAGTAGATGCTCTCCACGGTCGCGCTCTGGATTGGCTTTCACCTCTTCGTGTTGACCATCCTGGGCCTGGATCTGGGAATCCTCCGCCGCAGCGCGCGGGTGGTCCGGCCGCGCGAGGCGATGGTGTGGACCTCGATCTGGATCGCGCTCGCCGCCTTTTTCTGCCTCGGGATCTGGCGATTGAGCGGGCCGGACCTCGCGCTGCAGTTCGCCACCGGTTATCTGGTGGAGTACGCGCTCTCGGTGGACAACCTCTTCGTCTTCCTGCTGGTGTTCACCTATTTTCAGGTGGCGCCCGATTGCAGGCACCGCCTGCTGTTCTGGGGAGTTCTCGGCGCATTCGTGATGCGCGCCACGCTGATTTTGGTCGGCGCCGCGCTGGTCACGCGCTTCCACTGGATGTTCTACCTGTTCGGGGCCTTCCTGCTCTATTCGGCGCTGAAGATGTTTTTCTCCAAGGAGGAGGAAGAGATCGACCCCGAGCGCAACGCGGTGCTGCGTCGGGCGCGCAGGCTCCTGCCCGTATCGACGGGCGACACCGGCGCCAGCTTCTTCGCGCGGCAGCGCGGCCGGCTGAAGGTGACGCCGCTGTTTCTGGTGCTGTTGGTGCTGGAGACCACCGATCTCCTCTTCGCGCTGGACTCCATCCCCGCAGTGCTGGGGATCAGCCAGAACTCCTTCATCGTCTACACCTCGAACGTGTTCGCCATCCTCGGGCTTCGCTCGCTGTTCTTCGTGGTGGCGTCTTTGATGGATCGCTTCCACTTTCTCAAAATGGGCGTGTCCGTGGTTCTGGCGTTCATCGGGGCCAAGATGGTGATCGACCCCTGGTTTCGAATTCCCGTTCTCGTTTCGCTGGCGGCGGTGGCGGCCACGCTCGGCATTGCAGTCCTGGCCTCCATCCTTCGCCCGCAGAAAGGCGCGCCGTCCCCCGCCGACCATAGGCCGCCCTGATCCTGAGTTCGACCCTTGCTTCGCTCGACGGGGGCTGGCAGTTTGGGACGGATGTCGTCCACCACCACCGCCGGTATCAAGATTACCCTCAAGCCGGCGTACTGGCCGGAGAGATCGTCTCCGGAGGCAGGGCAGTACGCGTTCATGTACACCGTGGAGATCGCCAACGTCGGCTCCGAGCCGGCCCAGCTGAGAAGCCGTCATTGGATCATCACCGATGCCAACGGAAAGGTGGAGGAGGTCCGCGGCCTGGGCGTGGTGGGCAAGCAACCGCGGCTCTCGCCCGGCGAAAGCTTCGAGTACACGAGCTGGGCGATGCTGCGCACCCCCTTCGGCAGCATGCGGGGCAGCTATGCGATGGTGAGGCCGAACGGAGAGGTGTTCGAGGCGAAGATCGCCGAGTTCGCGCTGACGCAGCCGCACGCGCTCCATTGAATGCTTGAGGCGCCGAAAAAGGGCCTGCTGTTGATCAACCTGGGCACGCCCGACGCACCCACCAGCGGCGCGGTGCGGCGCTACTTGCGCGAGTTCCTCTCCGATCCGAGGGTGATCGACCTGAACTCGCTCGGGCGCTGGCTGCTGCTCAACCTCGTCATCTTGCCCACGCGCCCGCGCCGGTCCGCGGCAGCGTACCGGCAGATCTGGGGCCCGGATGGCTCCCCGCTGCTGCACCACAGCCGCGAGCTCGCGAGAGAGGTCGGAAGCCGCCTCGACGGCGTCCAGGTCGAGCTGGCGATGCGATACGGCAATCCGTCGATCCGATCCGCCCTGGGCCGCTTGCGCGATGGGGGAGTCCGGGAGCTGATCGTGCTTCCGCTCTATCCGCAGTACGCGGCGTCCTCGACCGCCTCTTCGCTGGAGAAGGTATACGCGCTGCTGGGGGAGAGCTGGGACGTGCTGCCGGTCAAGGTGGTGCCCCCGTTCTTCGACCAGCCGGGATTCGTGTCCGCCTTTGCCCAGGTCGCTCGACCGGCCCTGGAGGCTTCGCGCGCCGAGCACGTGATCTTCAGCTTTCACGGCCTTCCGGAGCGACAGATCCGCAAGAGCGATCCCTCCGGGGCGCACTGCCTGGCCTCCGCTGGATGCTGCGATCGCATTCAAGCGGAGAACCGGGGCTGCTATCGCGCCCAGTGCTTCCACACGGCGCGCTCGATCGCCGGGCAGCTCCGGCTCCAGGCCGAACGCTACAGCGTGTCCTTCCAATCGCGGCTGGGGCGCACGCCCTGGATCAAGCCGTACACCGATCTGTGGGTGATCGAGCTTGCCCGCCGCGGCGTGAAGCGCGTCGCGGTGATCTGCCCGGCCTTCGTGGCCGACTGTCTGGAGACGCTGGAGGAGATCGGAATCCGCGGGCGCGAGAGTTTCAAGAGCGCTGGGGGCGAAGAGCTGACCCTCGTTCCGTCGCTCAACGCCCACCCTGCCTGGGCGGAAACGGTGGCGGCGATGGCTCGTGCCGCGTCGTCCTCCGTGCAGTAATGCGGTCGTTCGCCACGGCCGGACGGTCAACGACATGTTCACCGAACGACAGTCTAGTCAGGCTTCACCGCTCGTGCTGTTCGCGTGCTAACAGCCGAGGAGGCCAGCGCTCTTGGACGACTTGGACGTTTCGGCCTTCTCGGTGTTGTTTGCCCCGAATACAGGAGCCGTGAATGAAGGGTAGGAAGGGGTACTTGAGCACCAGCGATGCTCGGGAAAATCTGGCCGAGATCGTGAACCAGGTGGCCTACGGATCGCAGCGCTTCATCTTGGGCCGCCGAGGCAGGGCAATGGCCGCGCTGATCCCGATCGAGGACCTGCGCAAGCTCGAATCTCTAGACGGCGAACGTTCCGAGGAACCGCAACTGCACCTTCACACCAGCACCGAATCCCGCCGTCGCTGAAGTCCAAAGGAGTCCGAAGTGCAAACCAACCATCCTCCCCGCAATGGCAATGGCAAGGCGGCTCTGCAGAAAAAGATGAAGATCGCCGCTCAGCCCGACGCGAGCTTGAAAAACCAGGTTCTGTCGCGCACGCCGCCGCAGCCCATCGCAAAGCAGGAATCGCAGCCTGGGTCGGAGAACCAGCTCAAGCGGCTGCTGGAAGCGTTGCGCGCGGCGCAGCGAGGCGATTTTGCAGTGCGGTTGCCCACCCGGGGAAACGGGGTGATCCGCGAGATCGCTTCGGCGTTCAACGGCGTGCTGGCGATGAACGAGGCGCTCACCCAGGAGATGGTTCGGGTGGCGCGGGTGGTCGGGCGCGAGGGGCGGATGACCGAGCGAGTCTCGCTGGGCCAGGTCAAGGGAGGCTGGGCCGCCGGCGCGGGAGCGATCAATGCGCTGATCGGCGATCTGGTGCAGCCCACCACGGAAGTTGCGCGGGTGATCAGCGCCGTGGCCAACGGCGATCTGAAGCGAAAGATGGCGCTGGAGATCGAGGGTCAGCCGGTCAAGGGCGAGTTCCTCCGCATCGGCACCACGGTGAACTCGATGGTCGATCAGCTCAACTCGTTCGCCTCTGAAGTGACCCGCGTGGCCAAGGAAGTAGGCACCGACGGCAAGCTCGGCGGGCAGGCCGCAGTCCCGGAAGCGGCGGGCATCTGGCGCGACCTGACCGACAACGTCAACCTGCTGGCGAACAACCTGACAGCGCAGGTGCGCAACATCGCCGAGGTCACCACCTCCGTGGCCAAGGGCGATCTGTCCAAGAAGATCACCGTCGATGCCAAGGGGGAGGTGCTCGAGCTGAAGAACACCGTCAACACGATGGTGGATCAGCTGAACTCGTTCGCGGCGGAAGTGACGCGCGTGGCGAAGGAAGTGGGCACCGAGGGAGAGCTGGGGGGCCAGGCCTACGTGAAGGGCGTCTCCGGCGTGTGGAAGGACCTCACCGACAACGTGAACTTCATGGCCTCGAACCTCACCACGCAGGTGCGGGGGATCGTCAAAGTGGTCACCGCGGTGGCCAACGGCGACCTGTCGCAGAAGCTGCAGGTGAACGCCAAGGGAGAAATCGCCGCGCTGGGCGACACGCTCAACAACATGACCAAGACGCTGGGGATCTTCGCTCAGCAGGTCACCAGCGTGGCGCGCACGGTGGGCGTGGAAGGCAAGCTGGGAGCGCAGGCGGAAGTGCCGGGGGTGGCAGGAACCTGGAAGGACCTCACCGAGAACGTGAACCTGCTGGCGAACAACCTTACGGCGCAGGTGCGCAACATCGCCGAGGTCACCACCGCGGTGGCCAAGGGAGATCTCTCCAAGAAGATCACCGTGGACGCCAAGGGCGAGGTGAACGAGCTGAAGAACACCATCAACACCATGGTGGAGCAGCTGCGCTCCTTCGCCGGCGAGGTGACCCGCGTGGCCAAGGAAGTGGGAACCGAAGGCAAGCTCGGCGGTCAAGCGGACGTAAAGGACGTCTCCGGCGTGTGGAAGGACTTGACCGACAACGTGAACTTCATGGCCTCGAACCTGACCACGCAGGTGCGCGGCATCGTCAAGGTGGTCACCGCCGTAGCCAACGGCGATCTGTCGCAGAAGCTGGTGGTGGAGGCGAAGGGCGAGATCGCCGCGTTGGCCGAGACGCTCAACAGCATGACCAAGACGCTGGGGATCTTCGCCCAGCAAGTGACCAGCGTGGCCCGCACCGTGGGCGTGGAAGGCAAGCTGGGAGCGCAGGCGGAAGTGCCGGGCGTGGCCGGAACCTGGAAGGACTTGACCGACAGCGTGAACGTGTTGGCCGGCAACCTGACCGATCAGGTGCGCAACATCGCCAAGGTCACCACCGCGGTGGCCAACGGCGATCTGTCGCAGAAGATCACCGTGGACGTGAAGGGCGAGGTGCTGGAGCTCAAGAACACCATCAATACCATGGTGGATCAGCTGCGGTCTTTCGCCTCCGAGGTGACCCGCGTGGCCAAGGAAGTGGGCACCGGAGGAAAGCTGGGTGGACAAGCGGAGGTGAAAGGCGTCTCCGGGACGTGGAAGGACCTCACCGACAACGTCAACGTGCTGGCCGGAAACCTGACCGACCAGGTGCGCAACATTGCCAAGGTGACCACCGCGGTGGCCAACGGCGATCTGTCGCAGAAGATCACCGTCGAGGCGCGCGGCGAGATCCTCGAGCTGAAGAACACCATCAACACCATGGTGGATCAGCTCAACTCCTTCGCCGCCGAGGTGACCCGGGTGGCCAAGGAAGTGGGCACCGAAGGACGGCTGGGCGGGCAGGCGGAGGTCAAGGGGGTTTCCGGCACCTGGAAGGACCTCACCGACAACGTGAACTCGATGGCCTCCAACTTGACCGGCCAGGTGCGCAACATCGCGCTGGTCACCACCGCGGTGGCCAACGGCGATCTCTCCAAGAAGATCACCGTCGACGTGAAGGGCGAAATCCTCGAGCTGAAGAACACCATCAACACCATGGTGGATCAGCTCAACTCCTTCGCCTCGGAAGTGACCCGGGTGGCCAAGGAAGTGGGCACCGAAGGCAAGCTGGGCGGACAGGCGGAGGTGACCGGCGTGGCCGGCACCTGGAAGAACCTCACCGACAACGTGAACTTCATGGCGCGCAACCTGACCACCCAGGTTCGCGGCATCGTCAAGGTGGTCACCGCCGTCGCCAACGGAGATTTGAAGCAGAAGCTGGTGGTGGAAGCGAAGGGCGAGGTGGCCGCGCTCGCCGAGACGATCAACAACATGACGGACACCTTGAGCACCTTCGCGGAGCAGGTCTCCACGGTGGCGCGCGAAGTGGGCGTGGAAGGCAAGCTGGGCGGACAAGCGAAGGTGCCCGGCGTGGCCGGCACCTGGAAGGACCTCACCGACAACGTGAACTTCATGGCCTCGAACCTGACCACCCAGGTGCGCGGCATCGTGAAAGTGGTCACCGCCGTGGCGAACGGCGATCTGTCGCAGAAGCTGATCGGCGTGGAGGCGAAGGGAGAAATCGCCGCGCTGGCCGACACCATCAACAACATGTGCGACACGCTCGGCACGTTCGCCGATCAGGTCTCGACGGTGGCGCGCGAGGTGGGAATCGAAGGAAAGCTGGGCGGTCAAGCCAAGGTTCCGGGCGCGGCGGGCACCTGGCGACACCTCACCGACAACGTCAATCAGCTGGCGGCCAACCTGACCGCTCAGGTGCGAGCGATCTCCGACGTGGCCACCGCGGTCACCAAGGGCGATCTCACCCGGTCGATCGACGTGGAAGCGCAAGGGGAAGTGGCGTCGCTCAAAGACAACATCAACCAGATGATCGTCAACCTCAAGGAGACGACGCAGAAGAACACCGAGCAGGACTGGCTGAAGACGAACCTGGCCAAGTTCTCCGGGATGATGCAGGGCCAGAAAAATCTCGAGACGGTGACCCGGCTGGTGATGTCCCAGCTCACGCCGTTGGTCTCCGCCCAGCACGGCGCGTTCTACATGATGGAGAAGGAGGGCAATCTGCCCGTGCTGAAGCTGGTCAGCACCTACGCCTACCGCGAGCGAAAGAGCATCTCCAACCACTTTCAGCTCGGCGAGTCGCTGGTGGGCCAGTGCGCGCTGGAGAAGAAGACCATCCTGCTCACCAGGGTTCCGACGGACTACATTCAAATCAGCTCCGGGCTGGGCGAGGCCACCCCGCTGAACATCATCGTGCTCCCCGTCCTCTTCGAGGGCGAGGTCAAGGCGGTGATCGAGCTGGCGTCGTTCTACCCCTTCAGCGCCATCCACCAGCTCTTCCTGGACCAGGTGACCGAGAGCATCGGCGTGGTGCTGAACATGATCGCCGCGAACATGCGCACCGAGCAGCTGCTGCTTCAGTCTCAAGGTCTCACCCAGGAGCTGCAGAAGCAGTCCACCGAGCTCACCCAACAGCAAGAGGAGCTCAAGCGGACCAACGCGGCCCTGGAGAAGCAAGCGCTGGAGTTGGAGGAGAAGGCGAAGCTGTTGGAGGAGCAGAAGACCAACGTGGAGGTGAAGAATCGCGAGGTGGAGCTGGCGCGATCCTCCCTCGAGGAGAAAGCCGAGCAGCTCTCGCTGATCTCCAAGTACAAGTCGGAATTCTTGGCCAACATGTCGCACGAGCTTCGCACGCCGCTCAACAGCTTGCTGATCCTGGCCAAGCTCCTGGCGGAGAACGAGGAAGGAAACCTGTCCGACAAGCAGGTGGAGTACGCCAAGACGATCTATGCCTCGGGCGGGGACCTGCTCTCGTTGATCAACGAGATCCTCGATCTCTCCAAGGTGGAAGCAGGAAAGATGCAAGTGGAACCGAGGGAGGTTCCCTTGTTGGAGGTGAAGGAGTTCGCCGCGCGCCAATTCCAGCCGCTGGCGGACCACAAGAAGCTGGAGTTCAGCATCGACCTTCCGTCAGGTCTGCCGAGCACGATCCGGACCGACCCACAGCGGCTCCAGCAGATCCTCAAGAACCTGCTCGGCAACGCCTTCAAGTTTACGGAGCAAGGTCGGGTGAAGCTGCGCGTCCGGCTGGCGGACAAGAACGTGCGTTTCACCACGGCTTCGCTGAGCGAAGCCGAGAGGGTGTTCGGTTTCTCGGTGATCGACACCGGGATCGGCATTCCCAAGGAGAAGCAGAAGATCATCTTCGAGGCCTTCCAGCAGGCGGATGGAACCACCAGCAGGAGGTATGGCGGCACTGGGCTTGGCCTGTCGATCAGCCGGGAGTTTGCCCGGCTGTTGGGCGGGGAGATCCACGTCTCCAGCGAGGTTGGAAAGGGGAGCACGTTCACGCTCTATCTGCCAGAGAAGTGCAACCCGTTCGATAGGGAGAGCGTGCCGGAGAATCCCGACGTTCGTCCGCTGCTCGACTCGGACGTTCGGAGCGACACGGGACCGATGTTGCTTTCCCAATTCGACGCCCTAGCTTCGCGTCCGGTGGAGGACGATCGCCACCGCATCGAGCCTGGGGATCGCGTGCTGCTGATCATCGAGGACGACGTCAAGTTCGCGCGGATCATGGTGGGCCTGGCGCGCGAGAATGGCTTCAAGGCCGTGGTGGCGATGCGCGGCGACACCGGCCTAGCCATGGCCAACGAGTTGCGGCCTACGGCGATCACCCTGGACATCCGGCTGCCCATCGTGGATGGCTGGTCGGTGTTGGACCGGCTGAAACGGGAGCCGCGGACGCGTCACATCCCGGTGCACGTGATCTCCATTTTCGAGAAGACCAATCGCGGCGCTTCGATGGGCGCCTTCGCCTATCTGGAGAAGCCGGTCAGCAAGGAAGCGCTGGAGGGCGCGCTACAGCACATCTCCAGCTTCCTGGACCGCTCGGTGAGGTTGCTGCTTCTGGTGGAAGACGATCCTGCCCAGTGCAGCAGTCTGGCGGATCTGATTGGAAGCGCGCAGGACGTGGAGGTGACCGCGGTGAGGTCGGCGGGGGAAGCGCTGCGAGAGCTGGACAGCAAGACATTCGATTGCATGGTGGTGGATCTGATGCTTCCGGATATCGACGGCGTCCGGCTGATCGAGCAGATCAAGGCGCAGCCCAGGTTTGAGGACCTGCCGGTCATCGTCTACACTGGCAAGGACCTCAGCCCCGAGGAGGAGCAACAGCTCAAGCACCACGCGGTATCGGTGATCGTGAAGAGCAGCCCTCAATCGCCGGAGCGGTTGATGAGAGACGCCGCGCTGTTCCTGCACCGCGTCGATGACAACGTACCCTTGCCGCCTCCGACGCCCGAGGAAAACCTGGCGGAGATCAAGGCCGCGCTGGTCGGCAAGAAGGTGCTGGTGGTAGACGACGATGTCCGGAACGTCTTTGCGATCACCAGCAGCCTGGAGAGCCATCAGATGGAAGTGCTCTACGCCGAAAGTGGCAGGGCCGGCATCGACCTGTTGGAGAAGAACCCGGACGTGGACGTGGTTCTGATGGACGTGATGATGCCGGGGATCGACGGGTACCAAACCATCCGGGCCATCCGCAGCAATCCCAGACACCGCTTGCTTCCGATTATCGCGGTGACCGCGCGAGCGCTGAAGGATGATGCGAACAAGTGCCTGGCCGCCGGTGCCTCGGATTACGTGCCCAAGCCGGTGGATCCCGATCGATTGCTGGAGGTGATTCGGTTGTGGATGCGCCGCTAAGCCAGACCGCCCGGTCCAACGGGCAACCCGGGGGAGCCCTCCAGGCCAGCATTTTGATGGTGGATGACCGCCCTGCCAACGTGCTGGCACTGGAGGCGATCCTCAAACCTCTCGGACACAAGCTGGTGGCCGCCGCCTCGGGAGAGGAGGCGCTCAAACGCCTTCTGGACAACGAGTACGCGGTGATCCTGATGGACGTCCAAATGCCGGGCATGGACGGCTACCAGACGGTGGAGTTGATCAAGCAGCGCGAGCGATGCCAGCGCGTCCCGATCATCTTCATCACCGCCATCTACAAGGACCCGGAGCACGTCCTGAAGGGCTACTCCCAGGGAGCGGTGGACTACCTGCTCAAGCCCTTCGACCCGTACGTGCTTCGCTCGAAGGTGTCGGTGTTCGTGGATTTGTTTCTGAAGGAGCAGCAGCTCAAGCGCGAAGAGGCCGCTTTGCGCGAGCGCGAGAGGGGGTTGGAAACGCGCCGGCGCGAAGAGCGCTTCAGGAACTTGACCGAATCGATGCCGCTGTGCGTCTGGGCGGCCAGGGCCGATGGCAACATCCACTACGCCAACAAGGCTTGGCTCGATTACTCGGGAATGACGCGCGAGCACAGCGGCAGCTTGGGCGGGCTGGCGGCGGTCCATCCGGACCAGCGCAAATCGGCGCGCGCCGCGTGGCTGGAATCGGTGGCCCGGGGCACGCCGTTCGAGGTCGAGGTGGCGCTGCGCCGCCAGAGCGATGGGGCCTACCGTTGGCACCTGGTGCGCGCCGTACCGGAGCGAGATGAGGGCGGCGCGATCACCGGCTGGATCGGCACGGCCACCGACATCGACGACCAGAAACGGGCGGCGGAGACGCGCGCCCGGATGCTGGCCGCCGAGCAGCATGCGCGCGAGGTCGCGGAGACGGCGAACCGCACCAAGGACGAGTTCTTGGCCACCGTGTCCCACGAGCTGCGCAACCCCTTGAACGCGATCGTCGGTTGGGCGCGGATGCTGCGTTCCGGCGTGCTGGACCCGCCTGGCGCGGAGCGAGCGCTGGAAGCCATCGAGCGCAATGCCCAGGTGCAGACCAAGCTGGTGGAGGACATTCTGGACGTGTCCCGGATCATCACCGGCAAGCTGCGGCTGCGCATCGCCCCCACCAGCTTGAGCACGGTGGTGAGCGCGGCGCTGGACACGGTCCGGCCGGCCGCTGAGATGAAGGAGATCCAGCTGGACGTGCAGCTCGACCCCTCCGCGGACGCGGTCACCGGGGATTCGGATCGCCTGCAGCAGGTGGTCTGGAACCTGCTCTCCAACGCGATCAAATTCACGCCCAGGCGCGGCAAGGTGAAAGTGCGACTTCAGCGCGTCGGATCGGAAGCCGAGATTCGCATCGGCGATAACGGCGTAGGAATAGATCCGGCCTTTCTTCCGCACGTGTTCGATCGTTTTCGGCAAGCGGACAGCACCAGCACCCGCAGCCACGGCGGGCTCGGACTGGGGCTGGCCATCGTTCGCCACCTGGTCGAGTTGCACGGCGGGAGCGTCCGTGCTGAGAGCGGCGGCGAGGGGAAAGGCGCCACCTTCATGGTCCGGTTGCCGGTTCGCGCCATCGGGTTCGGTGGATCGGAGCGACCGCTGGGCCCGCGGACGCCGGCAGCCGCATCCCTCGACGGACTGCCGAGCCTAGACGGATTGCGAGTCCTCTTCGTAGATGACCAACTCGATGCGCGAGAGCTGGTGAGCGAGCTGCTGCGCGTATACGGCGCGGAGGTGATAGCGGTCGAGTCGGCGGAGACTGCGATGAGGGCGATCGAGAACGATAGCCCCGATGTCCTGGTGAGCGACATCGGGATGCCGCGCGAGGACGGCTACGAGCTGATCCGCAAAATCCGCGCGCGGCAGCCGGACAAGGGCGGCAGCATCCCGGCGCTGGCGGTGACCGGATTTGCCGGCCCGGACGACAACCGGCGCGCGCTGGCGGAGGGATTCCAGAAATATCTGGCCAAGCCGATCGACCCGGCGGAGCTGGTGTCGCTGGTGGCCGACCTGGCAGGCCGCAAGAGCGCGGCCGGCAATTGACCCGTCGCGGTGAAGGTTCAACCCCGCTTGGCCGCTGCCTTGGTCAGGCGATCGCGAATCGCTACACCCAGCCCGGTATCCGCGGGCGGCACCACCACCACCGCATCGAATCCTTGCAGATCGATCTCCCGCAAGGTGCCGTACAGCGCTCGAGCGAAAACCGCCTCGTCGCTGCTCAAAGGAAACTGTCGCACGTCCTGCGGCAGCGGGAGGGACTGAGGGGCGACAACCGCCACCTTTCGGCCCGCCGATCGGAGTGAAGCGACGCGATCTGGGACATCGCTGGCCCGGGCCAAGACCACCTCGGCCGTGGGTGCGTAGTGCGAGGGAAATAGACCCGGCGCGCGGATGTTGGTGGCCCTTGCAAGAGGCACTGGTTGCTGCAGCGCGCGCTCCAGCTCGTCCTGTGACACTCCGCCCGGGCGGAGCACCGTCGGTGAGCCGCTGCTGAGGTCGACGATGGTGGATTCAATTCCAATTGCGCAAGGGCCGCCATCGAGCACCAGATCGACCTCGTCGGCCAGCTCGGCTCGGACGTGCTCGGCCGTCGTGGGGCTGAGCTTTCCGAAGCGATTGGCTGAAGGCGCGGCAATGCCGCCGCCGAAGGCGGAGAGGAGCTGGCGCATCAGCGGGTGCGCGGGAACGCGAAGCGCCACGGTGTCCTGCCCGCCGGTGATCGCGTCAAGCACACGCCCGCTGCGGGGGAGCACCAGCGTCAACGGACCGGGCCAGAATGCCTCGGCGAGCTTGCGAGCGGTTGGCGGGATAGTGCGGGCCCACAGCGGCAGCCAGGACGTGGCGCCGAGGTGGACGATCAGCGGGTGCGAGGTCGGCCGCCGCTTCACGGCGAAGACGCGGCGGATCGCCGCCTCGCGTTGCGCGTCCGCGCCGAGGCCGTATACGGTCTCGGTCGGAATGGCCACCAGGCCACCCTTGCGCAAAACCCGCACCGCGTTTGCAATCGCCTCGCTGTGGGCCATCCCAACCCGACTACCGGAGCCGCGGTTTTTTCACCACTGAAAGTTCCTTGACAGCCGCCCCATCTCCCGGAAAAAGAAGGCCCCTTTCGACGGTCCAAAGCGGCCCGACGAGGAAACGGAATCCATGATTCAGGTCGAAGGCCTGACCAAGTACTACGGAAACCATGCAGCCATCCGGAATCTCGCGTTCAACATCGAGCGCGGCGAGGTGATCGGGTTTTTGGGCCTCAATGGTGCGGGAAAGACCACCACCCTGAAGGTGTTGGGCTGCGTGCTGTTGCCCACTGGGGGCCGGGTGCGGATCGACGGGTTGGACGTGGTCGAAAACCCGCATGAGATCCGCAAGCGCATCGGGTTTCTCCCCGATGCTCCTCCTCTGTACGAGGAGATGACGGTGGGCGGGTACCTCTCGTTCGTGGCGCAGCTGCGCGGCGTGGCCTCGCAAAATGCGCGGGCTCGCGTGCTCGCGGCGGAGGACCAGATGGCGCTGCGCGAGGCAGACGGGGAGATCATCGAGTCGCTGTCGCACGGCTATCGGCAGCGGCTGGGGGTGGCGCAGGCGCTGGTGCACAACCCGGCGCTGCTGATCCTCGACGAGCCCAACAGCGGCCTGGACCCGGTGCAGATCGTGGAGATGCGATCGCTGATCCGCAATTTGCGCGGCGCGCACACCATCCTCATCTCCAGCCACATCCTCTCGGAAATCAGCCAGACCTGCGATCGGTTGCTGATCATCCAGGCGGGAGAGATCGTCGCCCAGGGAACCGAGGAGGAGCTGGCGCGAAAGCTGGGCAGCGGCGGCTTCGTCGAGCTGGAGGTCAGGTCGCCGGGAGAGCGCGCGCTTCAAGCGGTCCGGCGCGTGGCGGGCGTGGACAGCGCGTCAATCGAGCGCGAGCAGGACGGCGTGGCGACGCTGCGGCTGCGCGCGCCGATGGAGGTCCGGCCGCAGATCACGCGCGCGCTGGTCGCCGCGGACGTGGACGTTTTCCGGATGGACCGGGTGGTGGAAAGACTGGAGTCGATCTTCCTCAAGCTGACGCACGGAAAGGAGGCCGCGGCGTGAGATCCGCGCTCCTGATCGCTCAGCGCGAGCTGTCGGCGTACCTGCGAACGATGAGCGGGTACGTGATCATGGCGATTGTGCTCGTCGTCGATGGGCTGCTGTTCAACGTCTTCGCGCTCGGCGTGCCCAGCAAGCGACTCTCCGCGGAGGTGCTCAACAACTTCTTCTACATCGCCAGCGGCACCACGATGATCGCCGCGGTGTTCATCTCCATGCGGCTGCTCGCCGAGGAGCGTCAGACCGGCACCATCTCGCTGCTGTATTCCTCGCCCGTCCGGGATGGCGAAATCGTGTTAGGGAAGTTTCTCTCGGCGCTCGCGTTCCTGGCGATCATGACCCTGGCCAGCGTGTTCATGCCTGCGCTGATCCTGGTGAATGGAAAGATTTCCCTCGGCCACATCGTCGCCGGCTACCTGGGGTTGCTGCTTTTGGGCGGCGCATCGCTGGCCATCGGCATATTCGGGTCAGCGCTGGCGAAGAGCCAGATCATCGCGGCGATCGTTTCGGGCTGCCTGCTGACCTTCCTGGTCGCATGCTGGCTTCTGGCGCGCGTCACCGAACGTCCGCTCTCCGAAATCTTCACCGCCATGGCGCTGCACAACCAGCATTTCCAGCCGTTCCAGGCGGGCCTGGTTCACGTTCGGGACATCGTCTACTACCTGGCCATCACATACCTGTCGCTGTTCGCCGCCACGCGCGTGCTGGAAGCGAGGCGCTGGAGATGAACGCGCGGGGGCGCAGCTACGGGTGGTCCATTCTCTACGGGCTTGGCCTGATCGGCGTGTACCTGGGCGAGCGAATCGTCACTCCGGGACGCATGCGGGTCGCCTTCACCATCGGTGGATTGGTGCTGCTGCTGATCGCCATCGCGGTGCGCGCCTTGCGCGTCCAGGGCTCTGACGGCGATCGGCGGCGCGTCGAGCTGTACCTGCTCGGGCTCTACTGCCTGGGCCTGGTGGCGCTGCTCGTCTACTTCGCGCAGTCGGATGTTTGGTCGCGCCTCGCCTCGAAGCCGCTCCACGACACCTCGCCCCGCCTGGCGGTGATGCTCGCCGCGCTGTGGCCCGCGCTGATGGTCTGTGCGGTCATCCCGCTGGGGTTGGTGGAGCTCTCCTACGCGGCAATGGCGCAGGCCGATCAGGTGGAGGCCGCGCGGGTGCGGGATGCGGCGCTTTCAGGGCTCGGTTTAGCTGCGGCGCTGGTGTTCGCCTTCGCTGCGGTCTACGTCTTCTCCGAGCGCGACGTGCGGTGGGATCTCTCGTACTTTCGCACCGCCCGGCCGGGGCAGTCGACCCGGCGCGTCGTCCAGGCGCTCACCGAGCCCGTCGAGGTGTCGCTGTTCTTTCCGCCGGCCAACGACGTGCGCGATGAAGTCGCGGAGTATTTCCGCGATCTGACCCGCGAGTCCAAAGAGCTGGAAGTCCACTTCTACGATCAGGCAGTCGATCCGGCCAAGGCGCGCGAGCTGGGCGTCTCCGGAAACGGGTCGGTGGTGATCGGCCGGGGCAACCGCCGGGAGCAGCTGGTGCTGGGCACGGACTTGGAGCGCGCTCGAAATCAATTGCGCACCGTGGACCAGGAAGTGCAGAAGCGATTGCTGGCGGTGGCGAAGCCGCGAAAGGTGGTCTACCTCACCACCGGGCACGGGGAGCGGTCGGCGGAGCGAAGCACCGGGACCGATCAGCGGTCCACCATCGCGCAGTTGCGCGATTTGATCACCTCGCAGAACGAAGAGGTGCGCAATCTGGGCGCAGCGGAGGGGCTGGCCAGCGAGGTTCCGGGCGATGCGGGTGCCGTGCTGATCACTGGACCGACCAGCCCCTTCCTTCCCGAGGAGATGGCTGCGTTGCGGCGCTACTTCGATCGGGGTGGGCGACTGGGCGTCGCGCTGGATCCGGAGGCGGGCCTGGATTTCAAGCAGCTGCTGGCGCCCATGGGACTGGAGTTCGTTTCTACCACGCTGGCCAACGACCAGGCGTTCGTCCGGCGGAACAACCAGGCCAGCGATCACGGCATCATCCTGACCGGTTCCTTCTCATCTCATCCCTCGGTCACCACGCTCTCGCAACTCGGAGGCCGCGCGCCGCTGATCCTGCTCAACTCCGGCTATCTGGAAGAGCTCAAGGACAAGCCATCCGATATTTCGCTCGACGTGAGCGTGCGCGCGCACCCGGCCACCTGGAATGATGCGAACAAGAATTTCCGGTTTGATCCGCCGGCCGAGGCGAGAAAATCGTGGACCCTCGCCGCAGCGGTAGCCAAGAAGAAGGGCGGCAAGCCCGAGGACGACGGCCGCGCGATCGTCGTCGCTGATTCGGATGCGCTGAGCGATCTGTTGCTGGAGGTTTCTCGCGGCAACGCGTTCTTCGCCCTGGATGGCTTCCGCTGGTTGATGGGTGATGAATCGGTGGCCGGAGCGGTGACCAGCGAGGCCGACGTCCCGATCGAGCACACGCGCAAGCAGGACGTGGTCTGGTTCTACTCCAGCATCTTCCTGGTTCCCGCTGCCGTGCTCGGCACCGGGTTCTTGATTACCCGGCGCCGCCGGACCCCCAAGGCTTCCGCCCCGGAGGCGCAGGGATGAAGGCGAGGGGAGCAGCGATTCAAGGCGCGCTTGCGCTGACCGGGCTGGTGGCAGCGTACGCCACCTGGCAGCGGGAGCCGGAGCGGGCTTCGGGCGGCGAGGTGGTGGTGCTCGATCTCGGCCGAGGCGACCTGGAGCGGGTGCGGTACGACGACGGGTCGAAGTGGGTTGAGCTGCAACGGCGCGGCGGCAATCCCGAGCCGGCTGTCTGGGTGCGCCTGGGGTCTCGCCCCGCGGCTGCGCCGGACGGTGGAATGGCGGATGGAGGCGCCGGTCTCGCTGCCGCCAAGGAGCCAAAAGTCCCGGATCGAGAAGTGGTGGGCAACGACGCCGCGGAGAAGCTGCTGGAGAAGTTCACGCCGCTGCGCGCGTCTCGGGCGCTGGGAGTGCTGGACGACGTGAAATTGCACGAGCTGGGGTTGGCGGAATCAAAGAAGCGCGTGGAGGTGAGCGGCCGCGGTAAGCGCGCCTCCTACGTGTTGGCCAACTCGGCGCTTGGAGCAGGCGCGCCCTACCTGCAAGACGAGCAGGACAGGAAGGTCTACCTGTTGGGAAGCACGATCCTCAGCGATCTCGATGGCGCGTCCACGCGTCTGGTGGATCGGCGTCTGCACGCCTTCAAGCCCACGGACTACGACTCCGTGCTCGTGAAGATGGACAACAAGCAGAAGGAATTCGCCCAGAGCTCTTCCGAGCCCCTGAAGCCGCTCAAGCTCACTCCCAAGAAGAGCCCGGACAAGCCGGACGATTTTGCGCGCAACTGGCACGACAAAATCTCGCACCTGATCGTCACCGAGGTGCTCGGCAAGGGGGAGATTCCAGCCTCGGGCGAGCCCGTGCCCGCCATCCGCATCGAGTACCTCCAGCAGGGAAAGCAGCTGGGCTGGGTCGAGCTGGCCCAGGGGCGCGCGGCGCCGGGATCCCCCGTCGATCTCTACGCGCGGACCGAGCACACCGCCGGCTGGGACAAGGTCCACGCGGCAGGCGAAGACCTCTTGAAGGAAGCGAAGAAGGTCGTCTCCGAGGAGCGGTGACCGTCGAGCCTTATTGGCGTGTCCCTCGTCCTGACCGCTGTTGGGCTTCGCGGATCCCCGAGTCGCACGCGGCGAGAAGCTCGAGGATGCGAAGCGGCCGGGCCAGGTAGGCGTGCGCGCCGTGCTCACTTGCCGCGCGTCGCGCCTCGCGCGCCGGCGAGTTGGAGACCACGATCGCAGCGGGGCGAACCGGTAGCGCGCTGAGAGTTCGAACCAGCTCCCATCCGTCGAGGCCGACCAATTGCTCCACGGCGATCAACAGATCAAAGCGCTCCCTGGCAACCCGTTGCAGCGCCACCTCGCCGCTTTCGGCGCAAGCGACCTCGTGCCCAGCCCGCGCCAAAACCCGCTCCAGCCGGAAGCGCTCGCCCCCTTCTGCGCTCACGATCAGGATTCGCCCCTTCGCCCGCGCGGGAACTCTCATCAGCTCGCGCGGGCTCGCGCCAGCGCACGCTTCAGCTCCGCAAGCAGGGCCTCGGGCATGCAAGGCTTGGTGAGGAACGCGTCCCAATGGATGCCGGCCGCCACTTCCTTCAGCGCGGGTGCGTCGTGGCCGGTCAAGGCCACCACCGGAATGTTCCGCGTGCGCGGGTCGAGCTTCAGCCGTCGAGTTGCTTCGCAGCCGTCGATTCCCGGCAGGGTGAGATCCATCAGCACCAGATCCGGCAACAGCTCCTGCGCCTTCTGCAGGCTCTGCGTTCCATCCCTCGCCTCTGCGACGCGGAAACCGGATGACTTCAGCAGCTCGGCGTACATTTCCCGGGAGTCGTCGTAGTCATCCACCACCAGGATCAGCGGCCGTATGGCGGACCCTTCCTCCGGAATGGACATCGTCCTCCTTCGGCGCGCTCACGGCAGTTTCCCGATCGCGCAGCTTCCCCGCTTGCCGGCCTGAAGCGAATGCCGAGCTTAACGCCAACCAGGAGAAGGCGCTCATGAATGCTCGATCTGCTGAAGCAGCAACATCGGCAAGTCGAGAAACTTTTCAAGCAGTACCAGTCGCTACAGAAGGCGCCGGCCGGTCAGAAAAGCAAGGTTTTCGGGGAGATCGCAGACGCCCTCGCGGCGCCCGCGACCATCGAGGAAAGAGTCGCTGGGTCTGACCGGCAGCGCTGAAAAGCGACGGAAGATGGACCTGGATTTGTCCGGCGAGGATGGATATCCACCCAGGGCATGGGCTCGGAGCGGATCGGGATTATCGGTGGTACCGGACTGGGTGAATCACTCGGCGCATTCGGCCGCGGCAAGCTCAACGACGTGGATACCCCGTTTGGAAAGCCGTCCGCACCGATCGTCACGATGGAAGTGGAGGGCGTGCCGGTTGCCCTGCTGGCGCGGCACGGCGAGGGACACCGATTCAACCCCTCCTTCGTTCCGTACCGGGCCAACATCTACGCCCTGAAAATGCTGGGCGTGACGCGAATCCTCGCCAGCACCGCGGTGGGCAGCCTGCAAGAAAAGATCGCACCCAAGAACCTGGTGATCGCGGATCAGGTGATCGACAAGACCTTCCGGCGCGCGGGCACCTTTTTCGAAGAGTTCGCCGTGCACATCGACTTCGCGGCGCCGTTCTGTCCGACGCTTCGCAAGCTGCTGCAGGAAGCGGGGCGCACCAGCTCGGCCCGCGTTCACGACCGAGGCACGTACGTGTGCATGGAGGGTCCGCAGCTTTCCACCCGGGCGGAGAGCGAGCTCCACCGCGCCTGGGGTGCGGATCTGATCGGAATGACCGTGATGCCCGAGGCGAAGCTCGCTCGCGAAGCGGAGATTTGCTACGCGCTGGTCGCGCTGCCGACGGACTACGATTGCTGGAAGCCCAGCCCCGGCGACCTGGACAAGGTGCAGGTGATCGAGGAAATCCTGCGCAACCTCAAGGAGGCCACGCAGAACGCGACGGATTTGATCCGCCGAACGCTGCCGGCGGCAGGAGCGCTCGGCGACGCGCCGTGCACCTGCCGGTCGGCCTTATCGATGGGAATCTGGTCCGATCGAAAGCAGATCCCCGACGACGTACGTCGGCGGTTGCGACTGCTGTTGGGCAAATACCTCGACGTGCCTTCCTCGAAGGATTGAACCCAGCGCGCGCTCAACCCTTGGAGCCGCGCGTCCCGGTGGCGGGGGCACCCTCGGCTGATTCGCGCCGGGCCAGGCCCTTGGCGCGAAGCTTCTTGAACTCCTCCTGAAAGTCCTTGATCTCCTCGACCGTGGCATTCTCCAGGTCGGCGAAAATATTGCGAGCGGACCGTTGAGCGCGGATCAGCTCGTCCAGCTTGAGGTGAATCGCCGCAGCGTCCCGGTTCTGCGTCGCCTGGATCAAGAACACCATCAGAAAGGTGACCACCGTCGTTCCCGTGTTGATCACCAGCTGCCAGGTATCGCTGAAATGAAAGATCGGACCGCTGATCAACCAGGCGATGATCACCAGCAAAGCGAGAAAGAAGGCCCAGTGGCTTCCCACCTGCTCTGCCACCTTGCAGGCGAACTTGCGAAAGCGTTCTTGCACCAGAGAAACCTAAGCACGGCCGATGCCTTGGCTTCCGGCAGCAGTTCAGTTTTTGACGCTGACGCCGGGCCGAACTAGCTAGAAACGGCGATGCGAGAGGACCGGCGCATCCAGCGCGAAAGGGACGCCGAGCAGCTCCGGCGGCTGGGCTACGCCCAACAGCTTCTTCGCGACATGGGAGGCTTCTCCAACTTCGCACTTTCGTTCTCGGTCATCTCCGTCCTCACCGGAGCGGTGACTCTCTACGGGTACGGGCTGCAGCTGGGCGGGCCGCCGGTGATGGGATTGGGCTGGCCGCTGGTCTCGCTGATGAGCCTGTTCGTGGCGGCCAGCATGGCGCAACTCGCTTCCGCGTATCCGACCGCCGGCGCGCTCTACCACTGGTCGTCGCTCTTCGGCGGGCCAGGTTGGGGCTTTTTCACCGCCTGGTTCAACATCCTGGGTCAGGTGGCGATCACCGCGGGCGTGGACTACGGGCTGGCGCTCTTCCTCGCGCCGATGATCAACTGGCCTATCGATCGCGCGCACCTGCTTGTCCTCTACTCGTTGATCCTCGGCTCGCACGCGGCGCTCAACCATATGGGCGTGCGCGCGGTCGCGGCGTTGAATTGGATCTCCGCCTGGTACCACCTTGCCGGCGTGCTGCTGGTGATTGCGGCGCTGGCGATCTTCGCATCGCATCGCCCACCCAGCTTCCTGTTCACCGCCTTCACCTCGCAGCCGTATCCGTACGCCTACGGATTCTTGATCGGCCTGCTGCAAGCGCAGTGGACTTTCACCGGCTACGACGCCAGCGCTCACGTCACCGAGGAAACCGTGAATCCGTCGCTCCGCGCGCCGTGGGGCATTTTCCTCTCGGTGGCGGTGAGCAGCGTCGTTGGATACGCGTTGCTCGCGGCGGTGACGCTGGCGATCGGCGACCTTCAGGCGGCGGCGGCCGATCAGAATCCCTTCATCTACGTGTTGCGCACGGCCCTCGGGCCCGCCCTGGGGGGAGCCCTGCTGTGGGTGGTGATTGGCGCGATGTGGTTCTGCGGGCTGTCGTCGATCACCTCCAATTCGCGGATGCTGTTCGCCTTCGCCCGGGACGGCGGCATTCCCGGCTCGCGACAGTTGTCCCGCGTCTCGAGCGCATTTTTCAGCCCCTATGTGGCGGTCTGGGTGTCCGCCGCCGGCGCCTGGGCGATCGCGCTCTGGGCCGAGGCCTACTCCGCCATGGTGGCGCTGAGCACGCTGGCGCTTTATGCCAGCTATGCACTGCCGATCGCGCTCGCCTTGAGAGCGCGCAGGCGCGGTCTGTGGAGCGCTCGCGGGCCCTGGAACCTGGGGACGTGGTCGGATTTGGTCAACGCGGTTGCCCTCGGTTGGAGCGGCGTGATCGGCGTTCTGTTCGTCCTCCCTCCCAATCAGCTCGCGGGGTACACCTTCGCCGGCTGTCTCGCTGTTTTGCTGGCGTACTGGTTCGGTTGGATGAGGGGACGATTTGCCGGCCCGCGTCTGGCGTTGCCGACCGAGTGACCCAGGAGCGCACCGGTGCTGATCAAGCAAGCCAGATCGGAGGAGGAGATCGCCCAGGCGGGAGAGCTGTTCCTCGAATACGCTGCCTGGCTCGGCGCCGATCTCTCGTTTCAGGAATTCGAGCGGGAGCTGGCGGGCCTACCCGGCGCCTACGCGCCGCCGCGAGGCCGCCTGCTGCTTGCGGTTGAGGATGGAAGGCTCGCCGGCTGCGGGGCTTTGCGACCGCTGGAAGAGTCGATCGCCGAGCTGAAACGGATGTTCGTGAGGGCGCCGTTTCGCGGCAGGCGAATTGGCCGGGAGTTGGCGCGGGCCCTGCTCGATCAGGCTGCCGCCATCGGATACCAGCGCGTTCGGCTGGACACGATGGAGCCGATGCGCGAGGCAATCGCGCTGTATCGATCTCTCGGGTTCAAAGAGATTGAGCCGTACTGTTACAATCCGCTTCCCGGCGCGATGTTCATGGAGCTCGCGCTGCGCTGATTTGGCGGCGACGCCACAACGCTGCCCGCGACTCTGTTCGAGTCCGGACAGGGGCAGTGTCCGTGACCCTACGTATTAGCGGAATGCTTTCTACGTAACGGCCCATGTTTTTCCGAGTCAGATACACGTCCAATTCCGTTTGACGGTGTCTTCTGCTCACGCTATGGGCGACTCGCACCAGGAACGAGTGAACCATCACCGGCGCACCCGCGTATGAGCGCACTTTTTCCACCAGCCGCGAACACGATTGTTCGGGTGGCCGCACTCGTGCTGCTGGCCGCGCCGATAATCGCCGTGGGCACGCTCTACGCCTATGCCAACAGCCCGCTCTACACCGGCCAACACGATCAGATCGAGCAAGTGATTCAATTCGATCATCGCCACCACGTCAGGGACGACGGAATCGATTGTCGCTACTGCCACAGCTCGGTGGAGCGCTCGCCCTATGCGGGAATTCCACCCACCGAAGTGTGCATGAATTGTCACGCGCAGGTTTGGAATAAGAGCCCGCTGCTGGACGAGGTGCGCGCTCGCTACTTCACCGACCGCGCCATCGCCTGGAATCGCGTTCACCGGCTCCCTCAATTTGTTTACTTCAACCATTCCATTCACGTGAACAAAGGCGTGGGCTGCGTCACCTGCCACGGCCGCGTGGATCGAATGGCAATGGCGGAGCAGGTCGCTCCGCTCACCATGGGGTGGTGTCTGGATTGTCACCGGAATCCGGCCAAGCACCTGCGCCCGGTCGATTTGATCACCGAAATGTCCTGGGAACCGGCAGTGAATCGGGATCAGCTTGGGAAAGAGCTCATGGAAAAATACGACGTCCACACCCGAACCAATTGCACCACGTGCCACCGATGAAATCGCCATCCGATCGCGTGGACGAGGCGGGAGTTGACCGCGCGGTGGAGCGCGAGTTTCCGATGGGTGCGGCGGAGACCGCCGATGGAATGGACCGTCGAACTTTCGTTCAGCTGCTGGGTACCTCGCTCGCCCTCTCCGGACTGGCGGGTTGTCCGCGCGCGCCACCCGAGAAAATTCTCCCCTACACCCGACAGCCGCCGGACCTCACGCCCGGCAACCCGCTGCACTACGCGACCGCGTTCGCCACCGGTGCGTACGCCACCGGCGTGCTCGCCACCAGCTGGGAAGGGCGGCCAACGAAAATCGAAGGCAATCCATTGCACCCTTCGAGCCGCGGCGCCGCGGGGCTCTTCGAGCAGGCATCCATCCTTCAGCTGTATGACCCGCAGCGCGCTCGACTGGTGAAGTACAAGGGCGTGGCCAGGGCATGGAAGTCGTTTCTGGCCGAGACCCGGCAGCGGCTGGATTATCTGCTGGAAGCGAATCGCGCCGCGGGGCTGCGCTTCCTGCTCGACCCCAGCGGCTCGCCTACCGTCGAGGATTTGCGCAGGCGCATTGCCGCTGCTTTTCCCAACGCCAGGTTCCACGCCTACGAGGCATTGGATCGCGACAACGCGTACCAGGGCGCCCGTCTGGCCTTCGGGCGGCCGCTGGAGACGCTCAACGAGTTCGAAAATGCGGACGTGATTCTCTCGCTGGATGCCGATTTTCTTCAATGCGTCGGGCCGCATCTTCGCCATTCGCGCCAGTTCGCAGCGCGCCGTGCTCCGGGGCCTGCGATGAATCGCCTGTACGCGGTGGAGAGCATGCTCTCCGTCACCGGAACGATGGCGGATCACCGGTTGCGTCTTCGGTCATCGGAGATTCAAAGCTTCGCCCTGGAGCTGCTCTCGGAGCTGGTCGGAAAACATCGGCTGGGAGCGTTGGCGGCCATCGCATCCGCGCTTGGACAGCCGCTGGATGCGGGGCCGCGCGCAGCGTGGGTCAGAGCCGTGGCGGCGGATCTGGCTCGGCATCCGGGAAGGTCGTCGCTCGTGGTGGGGCCGCGCCAGCCGGCGTTGGTTCACGCCATTGGCCACGCGATCAATTCGGCGCTGGGCAATTTCGAGCAGACCGTCCGCTTCACCCGCCCAGTCCCGTTGGAGGCGGAGGCGGGATCCGCTGCGCTGGCCGCGTTGGCGGCTGAAATCCGGGACGGACGGGTCGATACGCTGGTGATCACCTCGCGCAACCCGGCGTACACCGCTCCGGCGAACCTGGAATTTCCCAGCCTGCTGTCTTCAATTCCAAACGTCATTTACCACGGCTGGTACGAGGATGAGACCTGGGCTCGCAGCGCCTGGACCATTCCTGCCGCGCACCCACTGGAGACCTGGAGCGACGCGCGCGCGCACGACGGAACCATCTCCATTGCTCAGCCGCTGATCGCGCCGCTGTTCAACGGAATTCCCGAGCTGGAGCTGCTCGCGTCGTTCGTCGGCGAGGTGGACAAAAACGCCTATCAGATCCTCCGCGAGTCCTGGCAGAAGAAGACGCCCGCTGCGGATTTCGAGCAGCGATGGGAAAGATGGCTTGCCGATGGGCTGGTTCCGGGTACGGCCTTCTCGCCCGAGCGTCCCTCGGTGCGCTGGGACGCGCTCAATGCCGCCATTCGAGGCGCCGGCAAGCAAGACGACGCGGCGCCGCCAGGGCAACGACCGTTGGAGGTCAACTTCGTCGGCGATTACAAGGTGTACGACGGGCGCTTCGCCAACAACGCCTGGCTGCAGGAGCTTCCGGATCCGATCACCAAGCTCGCCTGGGACAATGCCGCGCTCCTGAGCCCTGCCACCGCGCAGCGGCTGGGGCTGGGCCAGGGGGAGGTGGTGACGCTCGAGCTGCGCGGCCGCCGCGTGGACGCTCCGGTTTTCATGGTTCCGGGGCACGCTGACGACGCGGTGACGCTGCCTTTGGGTTACGGCCGCTCGGGAATGGAGGGCGTGGCGCGGGGAATGGGGTTCAATGCCTATCTGCTGCGGCACGCCAGCGCGCCCTGGTTCGACTCGGGGCTCACCATCACCTCGCGCGGCAAGCACCATCCGCTCGCGGTGACGCACGATCACTGGTCGATGGAAGGACGGCCGCTGGCGTTGCAGTCGACGCTGGCCGAGTTTCAGAAGAACCCTGGAGCGCTGGACGAGCTGCGTGGGCCCACCGAGACCTTCCATCGCCCGGTGGATTACGACCAAGCCCCCCATCGCTGGGCAATGGCGATAGACCTGAGTCGCTGTACCGGCTGCAGCGCCTGCGTGGTGGCCTGCCAGTCGGAGAACAACATCCCGGTGGTCGGCAGGGAGCAGGTGCGACGGAGCCGGGAGATGCACTGGCTGCGGATCGACCGGTATTTCAGCGGACCGATCGAAGAGCCGAGCGTGATCACCCAGCCGGTCGCGTGCGTGCATTGCGAGCTGGCCCCCTGCGAGTACGTATGTCCGGTCAACGCCACCGTGCACAGCGACGAGGGCCTCAACGAGATGGTCTACAACCGCTGCGTGGGCACGCGCTATTGCTCGAACAATTGTCCATACAAGGTCCGGCGCTTCAATTATCTGCATTACACGCAGGACAAGCCCGCGCCGGAAAAATTGATGATGAATCCCGACGTGACGGTGCGGGCGCGCGGGGTGATGGAGAAATGCACCTACTGCGTGCAACGGATCGAGCGCGTGCGGATCCAGAGCCGGATCGAAAACCGGCCGATCCGCGACGGCGAGCTGCAGACCGCCTGTCAGCAGGCCTGCCCGGCCGAGGCGATCACTTTCGGCTCGTTGCATGACCAGAGCTCGCGGGTTTCCCGGCTGCATCGCGATCCGCGCCGCTACGATTTGTTGCACGATTTGGGAACGCGCCCGCGAACCGCCTATCTGGTGCGGATCAAGAACCCCAATCCGGAGCTCGCTTAGTGGAACCCGTGGGTCAACCTGACGCGCTGGATCCCGCCCCGCTGCTCGTCGGCGTAAAGGACGATCAAACGGTCACCCAGATCATCTTCCGGCCGGTATGGGAGAGGACGCGCCGCGGCTGGTGGATTCTTTTTCTGATCGGATTGGGCGGCGTCGGATTGTTGATCACCGCAATCAGCGTCACCTTGGCGCGCGGCATCGGGGCTTGGGGAAACAACATCCCGGTGGGGTGGGCGTTCGGGATCGTCAACTTCGTGTGGTGGATCGGCATTGGTCATGCCGGCACGCTGATCTCGGCCATTCTTCTTCTCTTCCAGCAGAAGTGGCGCACCTCGATCAATCGGTTTGCGGAGGCGATGACGCTGTTCGCAGTGATGTGCGCCGGCATGTTTCCGGTGCTGCACCTGGGTCGCCCCTGGTTCGCCTACTGGCTGGTGCCCTATCCCAACCTGATGCGAATCTGGCCGCAGTTCCGCAGCGCGTTGACCTGGGACGTGGCTGCGGTCAGCACCTACTTCACCGTCTCGCTGTTGTTCTGGTACGTGGGTCTGGTCCCCGACCTGGCATCGCTGCGGGATGCTTCGAAGAGCCGGTTGCAGCGGATCGTCTACGGGATCTTTGCGCTCGGGTGGCGCGGCTCGGGGCGCCAGTGGCATCACTACCGGATTGCCTATCTGCTGCTCGGCGGGCTGGCCACGCCGCTGGTGGTGTCGGTGCACACCATCGTCAGCTTCGATTTCGCCGAGGGGCTGATTCCCGGATGGCACAGCACCATCTTTCCGCCCTACTTCGTCGCCGGCGCGGTGTTCTCCGGTTTCGCGCTGGTGCTCACGCTGATGATCCCGGCCCGCCGCTTCATGGGGCTGGAACAGGTGATCACGCTCAAGCACATCGACAACATGAATAAGGTCCTGCTCGCGACCTCGATGATGGTCGGCTACGGCTATCTGATTGAACAATTCATGGGTTGGTACAGCGGAAACATCTACGAAATGTATTCGGTGCTCAACCGGATGTTCGGGCCGTACGCTTTGATCTTCTGGTTGTTGATCCTGTGCAACGTGCTGGCGCCGCAACTGATGTGGTCCAGGCGGATGCGCACCAATTTGGCGGTGACCTTCGGGGTCTCCTTGCTGGTGAACGTGGGCATGTGGTGCGAGCGGTTCGTGATCGTAGTGGTCTCGCTGCACCGGGACTTCCTGCCCTCCAGTTGGGCAATGTATCGACCCACCTGGGTGGACCTCAGCCTGTTCACCGGAACGCTGGCGTTCTTCGGAACGCTGTTCCTGCTCTTCTTGCGCTTCCTTCCGGCGGTGTCGGCGAGCGAGGTGAAGGAGCTGCGCCAGGAGCTTTCCGAGCACGCGGAGGAGAAAGCGGCCTAAGGAGCGAGATGGCGGACTGGATCCTGGGAGAATTCGGCACCTCGTCAGCGCTGCTGAAGGCGGCCGAGCAGCTTCGGCGTGAAGGGCATACCCGGCTGGACACCTATTCCCCCTATCCGCTGGACGGCTCGAGCGAGGCGCTGGGACTGCCCAGGTCGAAGATTCCGCTGATCGGGCTGGCCGCCGGGCTTTCAGGAGCGACGTTGGGCTACGTGATTCAGTGGCTCACCAATGCCGTGGATTGGCCGCTCAACGTCGGGGGACGGCCGCCGCACAGCGCTCCGACCTTCATCCCGATCACCTTCGAGAGCGGCGTATTGCTTTCAGCGTTGTCCATCTTCTTCGGGCTCTGGCTGATCTTGCGCCTGCCTCAGCCGTATCATCCGGTGTTCGATTTGGAAGAATTCCGCACCGCTTCCAGTGCCGGCTTCTGGTTGAGCGTGGAATCGGTCCAGGCGGCAGCCGAAAAAGAGCAGCTGGTTCGACGGCTGCGGAGCCTGGGCGCGGTTCAGGTTTCGATTGTACCGGAGCGCCGATGAAACATTGTTTGTTGACAATGGTGATCATTTTCGGCGGCGCCTGCACCAACGAAGAGCTGCAGCGGATGGTGGAGCAGCCGAAGAACCTTCCCTATACGGGCAACGAGTTCTTCGAGGATGCCCGGGCGATGCGCACGCCGCCTCCGGGCACGGTTCCGCGCGAAGGACATCCCTCCAATCGTGCTTTGGAGCCGCGCCGGGCGGATGGGAACTATGTCGATCGAATTCCCATCCCGGTCACCAGCGCCATTCTGAGGGCGGGCAAGAAGCGCTTCGAGATCACCTGCGCCGCCTGCCATGGCCTGCTCGGCGATGGCAACAGCATCGTGGCCCGGAAGATGTCTCTGCGCGCGCCGCCGGACCTTCATCACATGCGCGACCGGTCGGACGGATATTTCTTCGAGGTGATCACCCAGGGCTACGGGGTGATGCCCAGCTACGCGACCTTGATCCCCAGCCCAGAGGAGCGCTGGGCGGTGGTGGCCTACCTTCGCGCGCTGCAGCTGAGCCAGCACGCGCGGCTGCAAGAGGCGCCGCCGGATGTCCAGGCCAAGCTGCTGAGGGAGTACAGATGACTCCACTGGAGCGCTTTCAGGGCGGCAGACAGCTGATGATCGGCTCGGCGGTGGTCGGGGCGCTCGGGCTGATCGCCGTGGCCATCGGCGTGGCGGCGGAGCCTCGTCAAGCGCTGTTCTCCTATCTGGTGGCACTGGCGTTCTGGCTGGGCATCGCTCTGGGCGCGCTCATTCTGCTGTCCATCTTCCACGCCTCCAATGCCAAGTGGCCGGTGGTGGTGCGCCGGATGCTGGAAAAGATGGCCAGCTGTTCGATCGTGTTTCTCCCGCTGTTTTTGCCGGTGGCGTTGGGGATGAGGCACCTGTTCGTCTGGGTGAGCAAGCCGGCCGAGCTGGGCGCGCGCGCCCTCGAGCTGATCGAGCACAAGCGGCTCTACTTGAACGTGCCGTTCTTCCTGGTGCGCGCCGGGATCTACTTCCTTCTCTGGATCGTGGTCAGCTACCTGCTCAGCTCCTGGTCCGCCCGTCAGGATACGACCCCGGACCTGCGTCTGACAGTGAAGCAGCGCCGGCTCGGCGCCGGATCGCTGCCCTTTCTCGCTCTGAGCATCACTTTCGCCGCCTTCGATTGGCTGATGTCTCTCGATCCCACCTGGTACTCGACGATTTTTGGCGTCTACTTTTTCGCCGGCTCGTTCGTCGCGGCGATCGCGCTGCTCACCCTGATCACCGTGCTGGCGCGCGGTGCGAACCTCTTCGGAAGCTTCGTTTCGCCGGACCACTATCAAAATCTCGGGAACTTCCTGCTCGCCTTCACCGTCTTCTGGGCCTACATCGGGTTTTCGCAGTTCATGCTGATCTGGATCGCGAATCTGCCGGAAGAAGTCGGCTGGTATCTGGTTCGCGCGGGCGGCAGTTGGCGACCGGTCGGCATCGGGCTGGCGATCGCGCACTTCCTGCTGCCGTTCTTCGCTCTGCTTTCGAGCGAAATCAAACGAAACCCGCGCACGCTGGCGCTGATTTCGGCCTGGATTCTGGTGTGGCACTACCTGGACGTCTACTGGATGGTGATGCCTGCGCTGCACCCGGAAGCGCCGGCTCCTCACTGGATTGATCTGGCCGCCTTGGCCGGCGTGGGAGGCATCGCGGTGGCATTCACCCTCTGGACGCTGCGCGGCAGATACACCATTCCGGTGGGCGATCCCTATCTTCAAGCCTCGCTCCAATTCCGTCGGCCATGAACGAGTCAAGCCTCCACCCGGTCGCCGAGGAGCATCCGCGCCAGGAGCCGGAAAGCGTCGACGTGCCCAGGGCAGTGTTGATTGCCATTATTGCCCTGGCGATCTTTGCGCTCGCCGTATTCGAGGCCGATCGGATCCTCCACCAGGAGACGAAGACGCTCGCGGGACCTGCCCCCATCCCCGGCGAGATCGGCCAGCCGGAGATCGGAATGGTGAATCAGAGGCTGTTCCAGCTTCAGCGGGAAGCCGAGGAGCTGCGGGCAGAGCAGATGCAACGGCTGAACAGTTACGGCTGGATCGATCGCAACGAGGAGATCATCCACATTCCAATCGACCAGGCAATGGAGGCGCTGGTTTCGAGCTCGAAGCGATGAACTGGCCCCTGCTCACCATCGCAGCTCTTCTCGCCACCGGGCGCGCGTGGGCCGCGGACCCGATTCCGCCGGCGCTGGAGTCGGTGGAGATCACCGAGCATCTCGGCGAGTCGATCCCGCTGGACCTGCCCTTCACCGACTCCACCGGCCGCGAGTTTCGCCTGGCGGAGCATTTCCAACACGGCAAACCGGTGGTGCTGATCCTCGCTTACTACGAGTGCCCGATGCTGTGTAACCTGGTGATCAGCGGCACGGTGAGCGCGCTCAGGGGAAGCGGCCTCAAGCTGGGGCGCGACTATTCCGCGATCACGGTGAGCATCGACCCCAGCGAAACGGCGCGACAGGCGGAAGAGCGCAAGCGCGGTCATCTGCAAGCGCTCGGTGAGCGGCCGACGGATCCCGCCTGGGTCTTCAGCACCGGCGCCCAGGCGCAGATCAGCGCGCTCGCGCGCAGCCTGGGGTTCGGCTACACCTACGACGAGCCGACCCGGCAGTTTGCGCATCCGGCGGTGGTGTTCCTGCTCACGCCCGAAGGAAAAATCTCGCGCTATCTCTACGGTCTGGAGTTCTCGCCGCGGGACATCAAGCTCGCGCTGGTGGAAGCGGGGGGCGGAAAGGTTGGCACCTCGCTGGATCGAGTTCTGCTCAGCTGTTTCAAATACGACCCCTCGCTGAGGCGATATGGACTTTACGTCTCGGGGATCCTGCGCGGCGGGGCGCTTCTGGTATTCGCGATGCTGTCTTCGCTTTTGGTCATCCTCTGGAGGCGCGAGGTGAGGAGGGGGACCGTTTGAACGAGTTCCTTCGGCGCGTCCTGTTCCTTCCCGAGCAGGCCTCCACGTTTTCCAGGCAGGTGGACTCGCTCCACTACTTCGTGATCATCACCACCATGATTGCCTCCACCGCGGTCGGGATGGCGGCGCTCTTTTTCTTCGTGCGCTTCCGGCGGCGGTCCGAGACGCAGACCACGCCGTACCTCTTGCCGCCGCTGTGGCTGGAATCCTTGTTCGTGGTCGTGCCGCTGACGTTCTTCCTGGCCTGGTTCGGCCGCGGTTACCGCGATTTCGTGCTGCTGCAAACCCCGCCCAAGGACGCGATGGACGTGTACGTGATGGCCAAGCAATGGATGTGGAAGTTCAGCTATCCGGATGGTCCGAACTCGATCGGCGTGCTGCGCGTTCCGGCCAACCGTCCGATCCGGCTGTTGATGACCTCGCGCGACGTGATTCACTCCTTCTTCGTTCCCTCCTTCCGGATCAAGCAGGACGTCCTTCCGGGACGCTACACGCAGACCTGGTTCGAGGCGGTGCAACCCGGCAACTACCAGGTTCTCTGCGCCGAGTACTGCGGCACCAATCACTCGATGATGCGCGGGGAGGTGATCGTCCTGCGACCGGACGAGTTCGACACCTGGCTGGCGGACCAGCGGCGGGGCCTGGTGCGCAGTCAGGATGGAACGCCGACTCCGGATGAAGACGAGCTGCCGCAGGCCAATCTGATCCGCCAGGGAGAGCAGCTGGCCGTGCGATACGGTTGTCTCAAGTGCCACAGCATCGACGGGTCGCCGCACATCGCTCCCACCTGGCTCGATTTGTATCAACGGCGTGAGCCTCTGGAGTCCGGAGAGACGATCGTGGCCGATGAAGGCTACATCACCGAATCGATGATGGATCCCCGCGCGAAGGTGGTGCGCGGTTTCAACCCGGTGATGCCCACGTTCAAAGGGCGCATCTCCGCGCCGGAGGCGGCGGCGATCGTTGAATTCATCAAGTCCTTGCGCAGCCAGCCGCTCGAGCAGGCGCGTTCCAGAAGGCCGGTCTATGAACCCATCCGTCGACCGTGACGCCGGCTTCCCGGCGCATCACTACCTCAATGCCGGGACCACGGTCCGTTCCTGGCTGTTGACCACCGATCACAAACGAATCGGCGTGATGTATCTGGGGCTGATCCTGATCGCGCTTTTCCTGGGCGGGATGTTTGCTTTGATTTTACGCTTCGAGCACCTCACTCCGGGTCCGACGATCATGGATCCGGTGACCTACAACCGCATGTTCACGCTGCACGGCGTGACCATGGTCTGGTTCTTCCTGATCCCGGCCATCCCGTCGGTCTTCGGGAATTTCTTTTTGCCGATCATGCTCGGCGCCAAGGACGTGGCTTTTCCGAGGTGGAACCTGGCCTCAGTGTACATCTATGCGGTCGGCGCCGCCTTCACCATCGGGGCGATGATCTACGGCGCTGCAGACACCGGGTGGACGTTCTACGCGCCGTACAGCACCAGCACCGCGATCACCGTCACGCCCGTCCTGCTGGGGATCTTCATCCTCGGATTCTCCACGATCGTGACCGGGATCAACTTCATCGTCACCATCCACACCATGCGCGGCCCCGGTCTGACCTGGATGCGCCTGCCGCTGTTCGTGTGGGCCATCTACGGCACTTCCATCATTCAGGTGCTCGCCACGCCGGTGCTGGGTTTGGTTCTTTTGCTGGTTGCCGTCGAGCGCATCTTCAACTTCGGCTTGTTCGATCCGGCGCGCGGCGGCGATCCGATCCTGTTCCAGCACCTGTTCTGGTTCTACTCGCATCCGGCGGTCTACATCATGGTCCTGCCGGCGATGGGAGTGATCAGCGAGACGGTTTCCTGCTTCGCTCGCAAAAACATATTTGGTTACAGAGCGGTCGCTTATTCCTCGCTGGGGATCGCGTTCGTCGGATTCTTTACCTGGGGTCACCACATGTTCGTGGCCGGGCAGTCCACCTTCGATGCCGGCGCCTTTGGCGTGCTCTCGATGTTCGTTGGGATCTTCACCGCGATCAAAGTCTTCACCTGGGTGGGAACGCTCTACAAGGGCGCGATCAGGTTCACCACGCCCTTTGCCTATATCTCCGGCTTCTTGTTCTTCCTGGTCTTCGGAGGGATGACCGGGATCGCCGTGGCCACCGTTTCGCTCGACGTTCACTGGCACGATACGTATTTCGTGGTGGCTCACTTCCACTTCATCATGGTGGGCGCGGCGATGATGGCCTTCCTCGCGGCGCTGCACTACTGGTTTCCGAAGATGTTCGGCCGAACCTATTCCGAAGGCTGGGGCCTGGTTTCCGCGTCGCTGATCATCCTCGGGTTCAACGCCACTTTCATTCCGCAGTTCTTGCTGGGGAACATGGGGATGCCGCGCCGCTACTACAATTACCCGGAGCGGTTCCAGAGCCTCCACGTGGCCTCCACCGCCGGCTCGACGCTCTTGTTCTTCGGATTCGTGATCATCTTCATCTACCTGGTGCTCGCTTTGAAGTACGGCCGCGTGGCCGGGCGAAATCCGTGGGGCTCGCTGGGCTTCGAGTGGAACACGCCCTCTCCGCCGCCGCCGCACAACTTCGAGAAGGAGCTCCCCACCTTCACCCGCGGCCCGCACGAGTATCAGGTCGTTCCCGAGGTATCGAATGTCGCCTGAACCTGAAGTGGCCGAGCACTTCGCCAACGCCCAGGTACAGCGCAATGCGGTCCGGCTGGGGATGTGGGCCTTTCTCGGAACCGAAATCCTGCTCTTCGCGGGGCTGTTCGCCGGGTATGCGGAGTACCGCTCGCTCTACCCCGAGGCATTCTTCTACTGCTCCCGGCATCTCGACGCGACGCTCGCGATGATCGAAACGGCGGTGCTGATCACCGGCAGCTTCGCGGTGGTGTTGGCACATCACTACGCCGGGGAACGCCGCGGCGGATTGACCAGCCTGAGCCTTCTGGCGGCGGTGGCCACCGGCGGGGCCTTCCTCGCTCTGCACGGCGTCGAATATGTGACCCACTTCCACGAAGGGGCGCTGCCGGGCAGGTACTACACGCTCGCCGAGATTCCGATCGCAGGCTCCAGCATGTTCTTCACGCTTTATTTCTTGATGACCGGGTTGCACTCGCTTCACGTGATCGCCGGCGCTGGCGTGCTGGCTTGGCTGGCGCTGCGCGCGGCCAGGGGACCGATCACCGAGCATAAATACAACGCCGTCGAGCTGGGCGGGCTGTACTGGCACCTGGTGGACCTGATTTGGATATTCCTTTTCCCGCTTTTGTATTTGATCTGAGGAATTTCGCATGGTGCGCTCGCAGGTAGAGACCAGCTCGCACGAGGGACTGTCGATCGGCGGATACGCGCTGATCTACGTCGTCCTGCTGGTGCTCACCGTGGCGACGTTTTTGTTATCACGTCACGACTTCGGCATCTGGTCGACGGTGATCGCACTGGCCATCGCAGTCGCCAAGGCCAGTCTGGTGGCGTTGTTCTTCATGCAGCTTTGGGAGCACGGCGGTACCTACCGGCTCGCAGTGGCCACGGCGCTGCTGTGGCTGGCGCTGATGATCGTCTTCATCCTGGCGGACGTGAAGACGCGTTTTCCGCTCGCGGTCCCATCCAATGCCCCGATGGCCGACCAACCCGTCCACGGCGGGCCGGGAACGGGCAAGCCCGGTCCAACGCAGCGCCAAACTCCGCCCTAGTTGGCGGAGGCGTGGAGGGAAATTTTTTTCCAAGCCGGATGGAAGCAATTACCGATCAGGTCGTCGGGTCAAATTCGACAGGGTCTGCAATCAGGCAAAACCATTTGGCCCGTGGCTGAAACCGCGGCAAGATTTTCGGCACGGTGCGTGCTTGATCGGCCGGCGATGACGATTCTCTCGTCCATTGTGCGCCGGCGCGGCCAAAACTGGACTGTCAGTTTGAAAACTGCCGACGGCCGACGGCTGCAATTCCGCTGCAGCTCGCGCAATCAGGCGCGCTATTTCGCCGCGGTGTTCGAGCTGGGTCCGAGCTGGATTCCCTCCTGGATGAACACCAGCCACCCCGGCGGGCGAACAACGCGAGCGCGACCTCGGCTCGCTTTCCGTTCCGCTAAGGTTTTCTCAGCTTCGCTCGAAAGACAGGCCTCGCCGTGAGCAGGTAGCGTCGCTCGCGCGTGGAGGGAATCTCGTCTGGGTCAGCGGGATGAAAAACGCCAGGGCCCAGCGGATTGACCAGGCCGGCAGTCTGCAGGCTGTCCAGCATGTGATGGGCGCGGTCCTCCACGTCCGTTCTCAGATCTACCACGCCGCCCGGCTCGAGGAGCTCCACCAGCAGCTGGCAGAACTCGGGCTGTAGCAGGGCGCGCTTCTGTTGGGACCGCTTCCACCACGGATCGGGAAACTGCAAGTGAACGGCGCGAAGCGATCCCGGATGGAACAGCCGAGCCACCTCGGCCCGCGCGTCTGCCTCGATCACGCGCAGATTGCGAAGCCCGCGGGCGCGCGCCCGCCGCTCCGCCTCACGCGCGAATTTGCGACGCCTCTCGAGGGCCACGTAGCGAATCTTCGGGAAGCAGCGCGCGTACTCCAGCGCAAAGCCGCCGGTGCCGCAGCCGAGCTCCAGCTCGAGCGGCCCTGAAAAACCGAAGACCTGGTCCCAATCCGGTGGGCAGGGCAGCCCGACCAGCTCCTGCCCGGCGGGATCCGGTAGCAAGGTGAGACGCCCCATGGGTTGCGGTTTCGGGATATATCCAGGACGGATGAAGATTTTCCACGGAATTGCTGCCGCCACCGAGCTGCGCGGCTGCGCCATCGCGTTGGGGAATTTCGACGGCGTCCACCTGGGGCACCAGGCCCTGTTCGGCGAAGCTCGGCGCCTCGGCGTGCCGGCGGCATTCACCTTCGACCCACACCCCGGCAAGGTGCTTCAGCCAGAGCTGGCGCCGAAGCTGATCACGTTGTTGCCGCGAAAGCTGGAGCTGTTCGAGCAGTGCGGCCTGGCGGCAGCCATCGTCCAGCCCTTCAGCCTGGAGTACGCCCGAACGACCGCGACGCAGTTCGAAGTCTCGCTCTTCGATGAGCTGGCCGCCGCGCACGTGGTGGTAGGCAGGGACTTCACCTACGGCGCGGGCCGCGAGGGAACGGTGAATGACTTGCGTCGCGCTGCAATGGCGCGCGGGGCCCAGGTCCAGGTGATCGGACCGGTGGCTGTGGACGGCGTGGTGGTCTCCTCCAGCAAGGTCCGCGAGTACATCCTGGAAGGCCGGGCGAAGGCAGCACAGCGGCTGCTCGGCCGATACTTCGACGTGGACGGCACCGTGGTGCCAGGACAGGGGCGGGGACGCGGGATCGGTTTTCCCACCGCAAACGTGGACACCCCCAACGAGCTGAGGCCCGCGCCTGGCGTGTATGCGGTGCGGGCGCGAATCCGGTCGGAGGCGGCGGCGAGCCCCTGGATGCCCGGAGCGGCCAACATCGGCGTCAAACCGACCTTTGGCGGCACCGAGGTGACCATCGAGGTGCACCTGCTGGACTTCTCCGGGGATCTGTACGGCAAGGAGCTCAGGGTCCAGTTTCTGGACCGATTGCGACCCGAGCAGCGATTCGGATCGGCCGCTGAGCTGGCTGCGCAGATCCGTCGCGACGTGGAAGCGGCGCGCGCGGTGATTGCGCGTGTGGTGGACTGAGTTGATGAATCATTAAAATCAACTCATTGTCACACATCGTCCTCCTTGTGGATTGAAGAGGGCGTGCGCTTAAATCTTTCAGCATTCAACAAGCTGCGAAACCATTATTCATCGCCAACTTGGGATTGATCGACTCGAGGATTCCTCGAGGGGATTAGGCATAACGAATGTCAGGTCGTCTCGGTGAATTGCTGGTTCGCGAGAACCTGATTTCCGTTCAGCAACTCCGCAAAGCACAGGAGGACCAGCACAAGCACGGAACCCGCATTGGCGCCGCGTTGATCAAGACCGGCGCCATCGAGGAGTCCAAGCTCACCGATTTTCTCTCCAAGCAGTACGGCGTTCCGGCGATCAATCTCAAGGATTTCGATATCGATCCGGAGATCATCAAGCTGGTGCCGCGCGATGTCGCCGAAAAGCACCTGGTGATCCCGGTCAACCGCGCCGGGCCGTCGCTGATCGTGGCGATGTGCGACCCGTCCAACATCTACGCGGTCGACGACCTGAAGTTCCTCACCGGCTACACCATCGAGTCGGTGGTCTCCTCCGAGGTGGCCATCCGCGAAGCGATCGAGCGCTACTACGCGGAAAAGGGTCCCTCGCTGGAAGACATCGTCGGCGAGGTGGAGGGGGACGTCGAGGTTGCCCACGAGGAAGCGGAGAACGTCGACGAGATCGCCAAGCAGGCCGATGAAGCACCGGTGGTCAAGCTGGTCAATTTGATCCTGCTGGACGCGATCAAGAAGGGCGCCTCGGACATCCACGTCGAGCCCTACGAAAAGGATTTCCGGGTGCGGTTCCGGATCGACGGCGTGCTGTACGAGGTGATGCGCCCGCCGATGAAGCTGAAGAACGCGATTACCTCGCGACTGAAAATCATGTCCTCGCTGGACATCTCCGAGCGACGGTTGCCTCAGGACGGGCGCATCAAAATCAAGGTCGGCGGCGGCAAGGAGATGGATTTCCGCGTCAGCGTCTGCCCCACCCTGTTCGGCGAGAAGGTGGTGCTCCGCCTCCTGGACAAATCCAATCTCCAATTGGACATGACCAAGCTCGGCTTCGAGGCCGAGCCGCTCAGGTGGTTCAAGGAGGCCATCGATCGCCCTTACGGGATGGTGCTGGTCACCGGGCCCACCGGTTCTGGAAAGACCACCACGCTCTACTCCGCCTTGTCCGCCCTGAACCAGGTCTCGGACAATCTCTGCACCGCCGAGGACCCGGTGGAATTCAACTTTGCCGGAATCAACCAGGTCCAGATGCACGAGGACATCGGCCTCAACTTCGCCGCGGCGCTGCGCAGCTTTCTGCGACAGGACCCGGACACGATCATGATCGGCGAGATTCGAGACTTCGAAACCGCCGAAATCGGGGTCAAGGCTGCGCTCACCGGCCACCTGGTGCTCTCCACGCTCCACACCAACGACGCGCCGGGAACGGTGAGCCGGTTGCTGAACATGGGAGTCGAGCCCTTCCTGGTGACTGCCTCGCTCAATCTGATTTTGGCCCAGCGCCTTTGCCGCAAGCTGTGCCAGGCCTGCAAGAAGGCGGTGGACAAGGTGGAGGAGCAGGCGCTGCTCGACGCAGGCGTGCCGCCGGACAAGGTTGGAACATTCACCCTGTTTCAACCCGGCGGTTGTCGCGAGTGCAACGATCGCGGCTACCGCGGCCGCGTCGCGGTCTACGAGGTGATGCCGTTCTGGGACGGCCTCAAGGAGCTGGTGATCAACGGAGCCTCGGCGGCCGAGCTGAAACAGGAAGCGATCAGATTGGGCATGCAAACCCTGCGTATGTCCGCCCTGAACAAAATGATGCAGGGGGTTTCCACACTCGAAGAAGCCGTCGCAAACACCGCGCCGGATCGATTCTAGATCCGGGCCTCTTCAGCCAGAGGCGAGGACGCACCGCTTGGCGAATCTGCACCAACTGTTGAAGGCGATGGTCGAGAAGGGAGCCTCGGATCTGCACATCACCACCGGCTCGCCTCCGCAGCTGCGGATCGACGGCGAGCTGGTTCCGCTGAAGACCGCTCCGCTGTCGCCGGTGGAAACGAAACAAATTTGCTACTCCATCCTCACCGACTCGCAGAAGCACAAGTTCGAAGAGGACAACGAGCTGGACCTCTCCTTCGGCGTGAAGGGCCTCTCCCGATTCCGGGCGAACATCTTCATGCAGCGCGGCGCGGTGGCGGGCGCGTTCCGGAGCATCCCTTTCAAGATCCTCACCTTCCAGGAGCTGGGTTTGCCTCCGGTAGTGGCGGACCTGTCGAAGAAGCCGCGCGGGTTGATCCTGGTCACCGGCCCCACCGGCTCCGGCAAGTCGACCACGCTCGCCTCGATCATCGACAAGATCAACTCCGAGCGTCACGAGCACATCATGACCATCGAGGATCCGATCGAGTACCTGCACCCGCACAAGAACTGCCTGGTCAACCAGCGCGAGATCGGCGCGGACACCCGCAGCTTCAAGACCGCGCTCAAATACATCCTCCGCCAGGATCCGGACGTGGTGCTGGTGGGCGAAATGCGGGACCTGGAAACCATCGAAGCCGCGCTGGTGATCGCCGAGACCGGTCACATCTGCTTCGCCACCCTGCACACCAACAGCTGCGTGCAAACGATCAACCGCATCCTCGACGTATTCCCGCCCTATCAGCAGCCGCAGGTCCGCGCCCAGCTCTCCTTCGTGCTGGAGGGCGTGCTCAGCCAGGCGCTGCTGGCTCGAGCGGGCGGCCCGGGCCGGGTGCTGGCGCTGGAGGTGATGATCCCAAATTCCGCCATTCGGAATCTGATCCGCGAGGACAAGGTCCACCAGGTCTACTCGTCGATGCAAGTGGGCCAGGCCAAATTCGGGATGCAGACCTTCAATCAAGCGCTGGCGTCGCTGTTGCTGCGCAGGTTGATCAGCCAGGACGAAGCGTTTGGGCGCAGCTCGGATCCGGAAGAGCTGAAGAACATTCTGGCCAGCGGCGCGGGACCGGTGATGGCAGGCCAGCAACGGCCGGCGGGCAACGCGGCAGGTGGAAGATGAAAGAGCAAGGAGGATTGCGCTAATGGCTGCTCCGGCGACGACAGCGGTCCAGCGTGCTGGCGCCCAGAAGAAGGCAGCCGCGGTTCAGTGGTTGTGGGAAGCGCGGACCAAGGCCGGCGAGCTGAAGAAGGGCGAAATGGAGGCGATGGATGCCGAGGCGGTGAACAATCGGCTCCGCTCCCTCGGGCTCTCGCCCGAGCGGGTGAAGAAGAAGCCGATGGAAATTCGCATCCGGCTTCCCGGGATCGGCGGGGTCAGCGGCAAAGATCTGCTGATCTTCACCCGTCAATTCGCCACCATGATCGACGCCGGCCTCCCGCTGGTGCAATGCCTGGACATCCTCGGATCGCAGATGGACAAGCCGGGCTTCAAGAAGGTGGTGTTCGCGATCAAGTCCAAGGTGGAGTCCGGCTCGACCTTCGCCGATGCGCTCAAAGATCACCCCAAGGTCTTCGACGAGCTCTACGTGCAGCTGTGCGCAGCGGGCGAGGTGGGCGGCATCCTGGACACCATCTTGAACCGGCTCGCGGTCTACCGGGAGAAGAGCGAGAAGCTGAAGCGGAAGGTCAAGGGGGCGATGATCTATCCGACCATCGTGATCATCGTCGCCATTGGCGTCACCGTCATCCTGCTGGTGAAGGTCACCCCGGTGTTCGCCAAGATGTTCGCCGACTTCGGCCAGGCATTGCCCGCGCCCACCCAGTTCGTGGTGGACCTCTCGGAGTGGATGCGCAAGTACATTTTCCACGCCTTCGCCGGGATCGCCGCCTTCGTCACCGCCGCGGTGCTGTTCTACCGCAACAAGAAGGGGCGCCGGATTGTGGACAAGACGGCGCTGAAGGTCCCGATCATCGGCGCGGTGATCCGGAAGGTGGCGGTGGCCCGCTTCACCCGGACGCTGGGCACGATGATCAGCTCCGGCGTTCCCATCCTCGATGCGCTGGAGGTGACCGCCAAGACCGCTGGTAACCGGACGATCGAGGACGGCATCTACTACGTGCGCGGAAAGATCTCCGAAGGAAAGAACATCGCCGGGCCACTGCTGGAGACGAAAGTCTTCCCGCCGATGGTGGTGCAGATGATCGGCGTCGGCGAGGCGACGGGCGCAATGGACACCATGCTCAACAAGATCGCCGATTTTTATGACGACGAGGTGGACACGGCGATCGCGGGACTGACCTCGATGATCGAGCCGATCCTGATGGTGTTCCTGGGCGCGGTGGTGGGCGGCTTCTTGATCGCCATGTACCTGCCGATCTTCACCATCGCCGGTGCCGTCAAGTAGCGCGGCGGTGTCGACCTTCAAGGAGCGCCGCGAGCTGTTCGACCTGCGGCTGAAGCTTCTCTGGCTGACCGTGTTCCGCACGGTCACCACCACGCTGCTGCTGGGAGCCTTCGCCATCCGCCTGCTCTCACAGCCGGCGACCGAAGAGCTGGTCCGACAAAACGTGGTGGCGTTCGTGCTGATCGGGCTGGTGTACCTGTTGACTTTGATTTTCGGCTTGATCCTCCGCGGCGGGCGGGTGAGCCAGAGCGCGGCATACATTCAAGTGCTGGGCGACATCCTGCTGGCTTCCAGCCTGGTGTACATCACCGGCGGGACCGAATCGCCCTTCACCTTCACCTACTCGATGGCGGTGATCGCATCGTCCATTCTCTTCAACAGCCCGGCGCCATTCATCGCTGCGGCGATGTCCTCAGCCGCTTTCGCCACGATGTCGATGCTGATCCGCACCAACGTGTTGGTCCGACCGGCTCTGGACAGCGTGCAGGGGCCGGTGGACCGGTTCGTCTTCCTCCTGGTGAGCAACGCCCTGGCACAGTTTCTGATCGCCGCGCTGGCCAGCTATCTCAGCCGACAGCTGCGAGCCGCCGGTGGAAAGCTCTCGGTGAAGGAAGCGGATCTGCAAAAGCTGGGGCGCCTGCAGCGGCAGATTCTGGCCTGCATGCCGTCCGGGCTGATCACCTGCAAATCCGACGGGACGATCACCTTCATCAACAAGGCCGGGTCGATCATCCTCGGGCTGCCCACCGAGGGAACGAAGCCGGAAAACATCGAGCAGCTGATCCCCGGCGCGCTCAAATTGGTTCCCGGCGCGCGCCGCAGCGAGGTCGCGGTGGGAACGGAAGCCGGTCGGCGGGTGCTGGGGTTGAGCGTGACGCAGCTGGAAGGCAACCAGGATTCGCTGCTGATGGTATTTCAGGACCTGACCGATCTGCGTCGGATGGAGGACGAGCTGCGTCGAATCGACCATCTGGCTGCACTGGGAACGCTGGCCGCGCAGCTGGCTCACGAGATTCACAATCCGCTCGCCTCGATGCGCGGATCGGCGCAGCTGCTCGCCGGCGAGGCGAGCACCGACGGCGAGTCATCCCGGCTGGCGCAGATCCTGATCCGCGAGTCGGATCGGCTGGCGGCGCTGGTGGAGGACTTTCTGCGGTTTGCGCGCCCGCCGCCTCCAGTGGTGCGCTCCTGCTCGCTGTCGCAGCTGGTTGCGGATACGGTAGATCTGCTTCGCGCCGATCCGCTCGTCGCCGGAGTGGAGCTGGAGACGAGATTGATCGACGTCTCCGCTCCGGTTGATCCGGATCAAATCCGGCAGGTGCTGTTGAATCTGCTGCGCAATGCCTGCGCCGCGGTTGGACCGGGCGGAAAGGTGCGCATCCAGCTGGAGCAGGACGGCGGCAGCTCGCGGATTCGCGTCTGGGATTCGGCCGGAAGCATCCCGGAGTCGCACCTCCGATGCATCTTCGATCCGTTCTTCACCACGCGCGATGGAGGAAACGGGCTGGGCCTCTCCATCGCACACTCGATCGTTCAAGGGCACGGGGGCATGATCCAGGTGAGCTCCTCCCCGGCGAGCGGCACGGAGTTCGTGGTAGGATTGCCAACATCGAGCGGGGCGGCCGTTGCAAATCCTGGTCGTTGACGACGAACTGTCCATGCGTGAGTACCTGGACGTCCTTCTCTCGCGGGCCGGGCATCAGGTCACCACCGCCGGCGCGGTGAAGGACGCGCTCTCGACGCTGGAGTCCGAACGGGTGGACCTGGTGATCTCCGACATGAAGCTGGGCCAGGAGAGTGGATTGTCGGTGCTGCGGGCGGCGCGCGCCTATCCGATTCCGCCGGAGGTCATTTTGATCACCGCCTTCGGCACGCCCTCTGCGGCAGTGGCTGCAATGCGCGAGGGCGCTTACGACTACATCTGCAAGCCGTTCGACAACGAGGAGCTGAAGCTCCTGGTGCAGAAGGCGCTCGAGAAACGGGAGCTGCTCCGGGAGAACAAGCAGCTGCGCAGCTCCCTGATTCCCGGCACCGGGAACTTCTGGATCGGCCAGAGCTCGGCAATGCAGCAGGTGTGGAGCTTGGTGGAGAAAGTGGCGGCTTCGCGCTCTACCGTGCTGATCAGCGGGGAGAGCGGAACGGGCAAGGAGCTGGTGGCGCGGGCGATCCACTGGAAGAGCTCGCGCGCGGGTCAGTCCTTCTTGCCGATCAATTGCGCCGCGCTGGCGGAGGGAGTGCTGGAGAGCGAGCTGTTCGGTCACGTGAAAGGGGCCTTCACCGGCGCGGTGACCAATCGACCGGGGCTGCTCGTTTCGGCCGGTGAGGGGACGGTGTTCCTGGACGAGATTGGCGAGATGCCGCTGCCCACGCAGGTGAAGCTCCTGCGCGTGCTCCAGGAGCGCAAGGTGAAGCCGGTGGGAAGCGCCGGCGAGATTGCGTTCGAGGCGCGCCTGCTGGCGGCCACCAACAAGCGCCTGGAGGGCGAAGTCAAGGCCGGACGCTTTCGCCAGGATCTCTTCTACCGGCTGAACGTGATTGCCATCGAGCTGCCGCCGCTGCGCGACCGGCCGGGCGACATCCGGACGCTGGCCAACTTCTTCCTCGCCCAGATGACCGAAGAGCTGGGCCGGCCCAACCTGCACTTCTCAGCCGACGCGCTCCAGCTTTTGGAGAACTACTCGTTTCCCGGAAACGTGCGCCAACTCCAAAACATCGTCGAACGCGCGGCGACGCTTTCCGAGACCGATCTGCTCGGTCCCATTACGCTGCCCGCATCGCTGCGCGGGGAGAAGGAGCCGGTCGCTTCGATCAGCGAGATTGCGTTGGGCCCTGGCTTCTCCCTGGAGCGGCACCTGGACGAAGCCGAACGGCGGCACCTGTTGGCTGCGCTGGAGAAGGCGGGCGGCGTGAAGACGCGCGCTGCCGAGATGCTCGGGCTGACATTTCGATCGTTCCGTTATCGGTTGGCCAAGCAGGGCCTCTCCGACAAGGACGAAGAGTCCAAGCTGGCCAATGGCAGCCACGAGTGATTCAGCTCGAGAGGATCACTTGAAGTCGCGCCGGCTGAACAGCACCACGGCGATCGCCGCCAAGCCGGCTGCGTAGGCAAAACCGTAGGCGGCGGACTCCAGCACGACGCGCGCCGGGACCTCCACGTTGTACGCCGCTTGCGGCCGATAGTTGAGCCGCGCCAGGTTGGGGAGCAGGTAGTAGATGGCTTTGCCGAGAGCCTTGAGGTTGGCGCTCTTGGCCCGCTCGGACAGCTTGTAGATGTCCGCGGAGAGGTGTCCGGCGAAGTAGAGGCCGGTGGTCACCACCGCGGAGACGATCTGGCTGGAGAAGCTGGACATCAAAAAGCCGATCGAGCTGAGCACCAGCAGCTCTACCCACAACACGCCAATCGCCACCACCTGGGGCTGGGTGATCTGTCCTCGGCTGAGAAGCATCTCCAGGAAGAACACCGCGGCCATTCCCAGCATCAGCACGCTCAGGGTGAGCATGTTCCCCGCCAACCTTCCCACCAGGAAAAGCCCGCGGGAGACCGGCTTGGAGACGATCAAGAAAACCGTTCGGCGCTCGATCTCGCGGCTGAGCAGCCCGCTGGAGAGAAACACGGCCAGCAGCACCAGCATCAGGCTCATGGTGCCGAGCCCGAAGTCGGTGAGCACGCGGTTGAAGGTGATCACCGTCACGTCGGTGACGAAGGTAGCGCCGAGCAACAACGTGATCGCGAAGAAGCCGACCACCAAAGTGACCCGGTTCCGGCGGGCTTCGCGAAACCCATTCAGGGTGAGGGCGACCAGGCTTTGAATCATGAGATTTCCGTGCCCACCGTTCCTTTGACTTCCGAGAGGGCCTTCAGGAAAAGATCCTCCAGCGAGAAGCGCACCGGCTGAAGCTGAATCACCTTCCCGCTGAACTCGAGAACTTTTCGCAGCAGGGACTGCGCCTGCTCATCGCTGGTGCGGAGGATCAGCCGCTCGCCGAGTTGTTGCGTGTACGCCGGCTGGTAGCCCCATCCCTTGATCTGGGAAAGCGGAACGCCTTCCAACACCATTTCGAACAGCGGCACCTCAGCGGTGAGCAGCTCTTTGACGCTTCCCTCGCGAACTCGGTTTCCACCGACCAACACCGCCACCCGGTCGCAGAGGGTCTCCACATCCGGGATGATGTGAGTGCAAAACAGCACCGTGGTTCCTTGCGCCCGCTCGGCCAGGATCAAGTCCCGCATCTGCCGGCGGCCGACCGGATCCAGACCCGAAGTGGGCTCGTCCAGGATCAGCAGCCTGGGCTTGTGAATGATCGCCTGGGCCAGGGCGATCCGCTGGATCATTCCCTTGGAGTATTTCCGGATTTGCAGCTGGGCGGCGCGATCCATTTCCACCGTACCCAGTACCTCTTTGATCCGGCGATCCAGCGTGTGCCCGGACAAGCCGGTGAGCTGTCCGGCCAGCTTCACGAACTCGAAGCCGGTGAGGTACTCGTACGGCGACGGATTTTCCGGGACGAAGCCGATGTGCCGGCGCGCCTCCTTGAATCCCGGCGGCATTCCAAACAGCTGGGCCTCTCCGCCGCTCGGTCGCACCAGGTTCATCAGGATCTTGATGGTGGTGGATTTTCCCGCGCCGTTGGGCCCCAACAGTCCGTACACCTGGCCCTGGTTCACCGTCAGATCGAGGTTCTGTAGCGCTCGAACTTTTCGGTTCATCCAAAAACCCAAGCGGTACGTTTTGGATAGGCCGCGGATGGAGATGGGAGGGGTTGCTGTCTCGGTGGATGCCATGAGCTCGTCGATTGGGATTGCCTGGAAGCGACTCAGTCCTTGCGCGGTTCGTACACCGTCAACCGGCGGGCGAGCGCGGTGGACTGACTTTTCCCGTCGTTTCCGATGATCAGATTTCCCCCCAGCGGATCCGCTGGAACGTTGGGCAAGTCGCCCTTGCTGACCAGCTCCTCCACCCGAACCGGGATCCGCCCCTCCCGTTTCTGGTAGGTGCTGACCGCCTCGTCCACCTGGCGAAGCACTCGCTCCAGCTCCAGCTCCTTGACGCGCTGCTCGAATGTCTTGCGCGTGTCCGGGTCCTCTGCGTTCTCGAACAGCGATTGCGCCAGCGCCAGACCCGCCTCCACGTCTCCGGATTGGGCGTAGAGGCGAGTGGCCAATGCGGAGACGTAGCGAGGGGCGCCGGGCAGTCGAGCTGTCTCCTCGAGTATCCGCGCTGCGTGTCGATAGTTCTTGTGGAAGTAACTGTGATTGTAGGCCAGCAGAATTCGAAGATAGACGTCGTTCGGCGCGACGCTGACGCCCTTCTCCAGGATGCGGGTTGACTCAATGGTGTTGACCCAGGTCTCACGGCCCAGATTAGCCGGGATGGACGCTCCCGCGAAGCTGTACACCGGCATGAAACTCGGATCGAGGTTGGTGACCAGGTCCGAGTAGTCGTACACGTCCCGGTATTCGTCGGCGCTCATCGCGCTACCCACCGCGTGTATGGTTTGGATCCAGAAGAAGTCGGTCACCAACTGCTGATGAGCGGCGCCTACCAAATGGAGGAACTCCTCGCGAGGCAGCATCGGGGAGACGTGCTCGCCCCGTCCTTGTTTTTCCGGTGGGCGGGACAGCGCGGCGACAACGACGATGGACAGGAGCAGGATGACGGACCGCAAGGGTCTGCTTCGAATCTCCAAAACGTTGCTTGTGCTTTTTATACCTTACTGCATCGCATTGAACCAAGTTTTGTTTTTGGATTTGAGACAAAACAAAAAAAGGGCGACCAGGTTTTGGCCTGATCGCCCAAGGCACCGCCGAATCAACTCAGTTGTCGCAGTTCACGTCGTTGTAGGTGTTGAACGGTGTGCCTGACGGCGCTGCAGTATCGGTGTTGCCGCACTTGGCGGTGATGGCGCTGCTGATCGACGAAATCACCCAGCTGTCGATGCCGACGTTCTCGGCGTCAATGTCGCCGGCCGCGGTCCCCATGAAATCGCAGGTGGGGCAGGCGGCGGCGTTGATCACCCCTTCCGCCGCGGCGGGCATGCCGGCCGTCCCAGCCACGAACGCCGGGGCGTTGGTGGTCACAGTCGTATACTTGAACTTGTCGACCAAGATGCAGGTGTCCTGACCGGCCAGGTCGCGGACGGCGGCGGCGGCATCGCGGTTCTCCGCCTTGGTGCAGTCGCCTAGGCGGTAGACAAAACGATTGCCTCGCTCTGGAGCGAAGCCGATCTCGTCCACCAATCCGCTGTAGCGGTCCTTCTCTTGATAGAAGGAGCGCTCGGCGGTGAACATCGATTTGAGGTTCGACTTCGCCTCGCCCTGCTTGGAGCGGGCCTGGAAGCGAATAAAGTTTGGAATGGCGATCGCCGCCAGGATGCCAATGATCGCCACCACAATCATTAACTCAATCAAAGTAAAACCACGCTTGCTCAGCTTATTCACGTGCGCCTCGAAGGTTATGCTGCGTTAATCGGAGTCAAGAAAAGATGGGGTGAGCGATCTTCTCGCTCACCCCACGCCATTGCGACGAGTTTGTATCAGTTGTCGCAGTTCACGTCGTTGTAGGTATTGAACGGCGTTCCGGACGGAGCGGCGGTATCGGTATTGCCGCACTTGGCGGTGATCGCCGAGCTGATCGATGAAATCACCCAGCTGTCGATACCGACGTTCTCGGCATCGATATCACCCGCCGACGTGCCCATGAAATCGCAGGTGGGGCAGGTAGCCGCGTTGATTACGCCCGGGGCCGCCGCCGGCATGCCCGCGGTGCCCGCAACATACGCAGGGGCGTTGGAGGTTACGGTCGTATACTTGAACTTGTCCACCAGGATACAGGTGTCCTGGCCGGTCAGGTCGCGGACGGCAGCGGCCGCGTCGCGATTCTCTGCCTTGGTGCAGTCGCCCAGACGGTAGACGTAGCGGTTACCGCGCTCCGGCGCGAAACCGATTTCGTCCACGAAGCCGCTGTAACGGTCCTTCTCCTGGTAGAACGAGCGCTCGGCGGTGAACATCGACTTGAGGTTCGACTTCGCCTCGCCTTGCTTCGACCGCGCTTGGAAGCGGATGAAGTTCGGAATGGCGATCGCCGCCAGGATGCCGATGATCGCGACGACGATCATCAGCTCGATCAGGGTGAAACCACGACGGGTCAATTTCTTCAACATTGGTGCTCCTCTTCAGGTTTGTGTTGCAAGGGTTGCGAGGGAAGCGATTGCAAGCCTGGATCCACGCTGCCGCTGGCTGTAAACACGCGTTATCGCGAGCAATAGCGTGGAATTGGCAGACAATGACACACGGCCAAACGACGGTTTTTGTCACCTCACTGCCAAATTCAAGTCAGGCGGGGGAGAGGGAGATTTTCTCGGCCAACGAGGGCTCAAGTGCGACAATTGACGTATTTGTCTCATCGTGGGTGAATGCAGACATCATCGGGCCGAGGCGGACTGACCTAGGTCCGAGGACAGCCGTCCCTCGCTGACGCTGGCGTGGGCGCGCGAACCCTCGGCGCTGGCGGCGAGCCCGTGCCCGAATGGAACCGGCGCATTGTCCAGGAACTCGCCCAGCTCGAGCGAGGCCCGGGCGAGATTGGGATGCGCATTGGCCTCGTAACAGCTGTGCCGCAGCCGCAGGAAATCGACGTTCCACGGGACGATTGGTTCAAAGGGCTTGAGCGCCTGCACGCAGGATTCCTTGAAACCAATCTGCCGCGTCAGCTTCACCAGAGCGCCCATCCGCTCCATCTCCATCGCGTTCACCGCAAATGGCTTCTGCAGCAGCTCGAAGAGCTCGCGTCCCCTCGCCTTGTCCGAGGCGGCGATCGTCTCCACCAGCGACAGCGCAGAGCTCATCACGCGTGCCCACGGCCAGGGATCGCGCTGAAAGCGCGTGAAGCTGGCGGCCAGACTCTGCGCCGCCTCGGTCGTCTTGCCTTGCTTGAGCAACAGGCGCGCCAGGATCGCCTCCGACTCCGGTTTGTGGCTGGGCGGAAGCTTCTCCAGATAGGTTCTTGCTTTCTCGTCGCCCACGTCGGCCAGCGCCTCCGCGACCATCACCAGCTCGTTGAGGCTCTCCGGCTCCCGCGGTTGAGAGCGCCACGCCGAAAGCACACCCGCGCGGTTCCCTCGAACGAATTCCGTTTGCGCTCGGATCCGGCTGCGCTGCTCGGCATTGAGCTGCGCAGGAAGAGCCGGAGGCTCGCGGCCGATCGCCACGTAGATGTCGTTCCGCCTCTCGTCCACCCGCGCCCAGTCCACTTCCGCTCCTTCCAAGAGCACCGGTCGGTCGGACTTGACCGCTCGCGCTGCCAGCTGCAGCTCGAAGGTTTCCACGTGGTCGGCTTTCCCCATGCCGCGGGCGAAGCCGAACTCCACGTAGTTGCGATCGTCGGTGTTGATGTAATCCTTCTCCTGCTCAGCGATAGTGCGAGCGAGGCCCGGGCCGGCCAAGTAATGCGCCAGGAAGCCTTCCAGATCGTTCACCCGCCAGGTGACGCCCAGCGCCGTTCGAAAGGGCTCGCTCTGAATGCGGCTGCGCAAGCTGGCGGCGTCGAGGACCAGCGGGTTTTTCGAGGCCACCAGGAGCAGATCGCCGGGGCCGAGCTGCCACAGCTCCAGGTGGGCAAATACGGACGCCAGGGTCGCGAACACCGAGCGCACGGTGCGGCCGTCCACTTCGTAAGCCTGTACCCACTGAAGGAAGATGCCGCCCTCGCGCAACCGGAGTGAGACGGCCTCGTAATAATCCTTGGTGAACAGGCTCGCGATGCCGGCCCGATAGGGATTCGATGGCTCGGAAAAGACCAGGTCGTACGTCTTGGGCGTGGTGAGGAGTACCTCGCGCGCATCGCCGATCGACACGCGCACCTTTGGATTCTCCAGCGCGTTGAGGTTCACCGGGGCGCAGACGCGAGCGACCTCCAAGATCGCGGGTTCCAGCTCGACCACGTCCACCTCGGCGAGAGTGGGAATGGCCGCGAGCCATCCGGCGGTGCTCCCGGTTCCGAGCCCTACCACCATGGCGTTTCGGGTCTCGGGATGGATCAGCGCTCCCAGCAGTCCGCTCATCACTGCGGTGGGTGCATCCCGCCGCGAGTTGCCGTCCACCTTGCCGTTCAACACGAAGGCGATCCCGTTGGCGACGTTGATCGCCACGCTGCTCTCCACGCCCTCCGCTTCCCAGCGGATGGCGGCGCGCTGCCCATGCACCCAGTCACGAATCTCATTGGGCGTGGAGACGGTCTGGATCTCCACTCGACCGGCGCCGATCGGGCTGTGACGCCAAGCCGCGGTGGGCCCGGTGGCCAGCGACATCATGAACACCGCGGCCGCGGTGGCCGCAGCCGGAAGCAGGCGCGCCCAGCGACCCTCCTTTCTTGCCGAAAGAGCGATGGCCGCGACCCCGGACGCGGCAAGGATCACCACCACCATCCTCCAACATCCGGGAGCGCTGAGCGCCGGCAGCAGGCCGAATCCCCCCGCCAGCGATCCGCAGATCGCGCCCACCGTGTTCCACGCGTAGACGAGGCCGATCTCCTTTCCCACGTCGCGCCTGGCCTGGCCGAGCAGCGCGATCATCAGCGGGAACTGCACACCTGCCGCAAAGGCGGCTGGGAGCACCACCAAACCGGTGATCACCGCCCACGCGCAAAGATGACCGACGAAGCCGACGTTGCCCAGCGGTCGAAGCAGAAGCGCCAACACCGCAACGCGGTCGCCCAGCGCGAACGGGATGGCGATGCAGGCCGCCTCGATCAGGCAGGTGTATGCGAAGCCTCGCAGGGTGGCGGGCTTGTTCTTCCCGTAGAGAGAATAGAACAACCCACCCAGGCCGATTCCCAAGAGCGCCACCGCGAGGATCAGGCCGAAGGTGAAGACGGTTCCACCCAGAAGCGGCCCCAGCATTCGATACCAGACCAGCTCCATCAGGAAGAAGGCGAAGCCGACCAGCCCTGCGGCGCCGAGCACGAACGGAATCGGTGCGGCAGGAGCAGTCGGGGCCAGCGCGGTTCCCTCCGGCTGCGCTGCGGGCGCGGCGACCGCCGCCGTGGCAGGCTCGGCAAGAACAGGCGATCGCGAGAGGCGGCGCGCCACCACCGCCACCAGCAGATTCATCAGCGCCGCGCACCACAGCGAGGACCGGTTTCCGAACAGCTCCAGCATCCAGAAGGTGGAGAGCAACGAGCCGGTGACCGCGCCCAGCGTGTTGACGCCGTAGAGGAGCGCGACGCTGCGGCGCCCGGCGTCATCGTCCGTCTCCACCGCGCGAGCGGCGGCGGGCAAGGTGCCGCCCATCAGGAAAGTCGGCACCGCGAGCACCAGGCCGGCCAGCACCAGGCGGACGGCGGTCCCTACCGCCAGCCCGAGCACCACGGTTCCCCCGAGCTGGATGTACAGCCAGCGCACCAGCCACAGCAGGCCGGGGGTGAGCGCCGCGGAGAGGGCAATCAAGGTTTCCAGCTGGGCGTAGAAGGCGAGCGGCCGCGGATGCCGGTCCGCCCGCTTTCCGAGGAAGAGCCCGCCGATGCCCAGACCGCCGATGAAGATCGCCAGCACCGCCGCCGAAGCGGCCGTGGAGGCGCCGAACACCAGCCGGAACTCGCGCGTCCAGACCACCTGGTAGACCAGGGCGCAAAGCCCGGAGCCGAACAGCAGGGGAGCAACCTTTCGCGCGCGGCGGTTAAGTGGGATCATGCCGGTGCCCTATCGCAGCGTGGTTTGCGAACGTCGGTCGTTTGTCAACAATTGTCGGCGGCAGGAGCACGAATTGTCGCAAACAGCTTACGCGCCGCTGACCAAGCGACAATTTAGCAGAAAATCATTGATGCAATATGTCTCACGACTGAATACGGTGTATTCGACTTGAGCACGTTGCCTTTCAACGCGAACCTGATCTTCGCCGTCGGATTGGCGATGCTCGGGTTGGTGATCGGCAGCTTTCTCAACGTGGTGATCGCCCGCGTTCCCGCCGACCAGAGCATCGTCCGACCGCGCTCGCGATGTCCCAAATGTGAACACGCGTTGCCCTGGTATGAAAACATTCCGCTGTTCTCCTGGTTGTTCTTGCGCGGCAAATGCAGCGGCTGCGGCGCGCCGATCTCCTGGCGTTACCCGCTGGTGGAGCTGATCACCGCGCTGCTCTATTTGGCCTGCCTTCAACGGTTCGACTGGACCTGGGAGCTGGCCTCGGCGTTAATGCTGGTGACACTGCTGATCCCGCTCACCTTCATCGACCTGGAGCATTGGCTGCTTCCATTTTCCCTGACGCTCCCGGGAATCGCGCTGGGAATTGCGCTCTCGGTGCCGATGGGATTGGAACGGCTGCGCGACTCGCTGCTCGGCGCGGCTGCCGGCTTCTTCAGCTTCTGGGCCATGGAGTGGATCGGCCGCAAGGTGTTCCGCAAGGAGGCGCTGGGTGGCGGCGACAAGTACCTGCTGGCGTTGATCGGCGCATTCTTGACGTACAAGCCGCTGCTGGGCGTGGTGTTTCTCGCCTCGTTGCAGGGCGCGATCGTGGGACTCGCGCTCTTGCTGCTGGTTGGGCGCGCCGGGCCCGCTCCAGCGAACGGATCGAAGGCATCGGCGCCGAGCGGGGGCGAATCCAGTCAACCGGCAGGGTCGGGGCAGCATCACGCCACCGAATCGATCCCCCCCGCAGAGCCGCCGCGGATTCCGGGAAGCGAACCGCTTTCAGCGGCGGAGCTGGCGCAGTATCGGGCGAGCGAGTTGATTGGGCACGCGGAGGCGACACAACGTCCGTCCGCCGGGCCAGGCCCGCCCGCAGAGCCCACGCGGCGGCCGCACGCAGAGGGATTGGATCAGGAAGAGGATTGGCAACCCGGGCCCACCAATATTCCGTTCGGACCCTGGCTGTCGCTCGGCGCGCTGGAAGTGATGCTATTGCAGTCGTGGCTGGCGGAAGCAATCCCCTGGCGCGCGCTCCAGCTGCTACTGGGCGCGGGCTGAGCGCATGAAAATCCGGATCGCCAGCATCGCCTTCCTGTTCAGCTCGATCTCCATCGGGATCGCCTGGCTCACCATGCAGCCGGTGATCGTTCGTATGATCGGCGCGATCCGCAGGCTGGCCCCGCCCGGCACTCCCGAAGCGGAGCTGCTGGCGCGCGTCCGCGTCTTCATTCCACTGTACCTGGCGCTCAATCTGTTGCTGCTGACGCTGATCTGCTACGTGGTCCTCTACGCCGTGGTGGGGCGTCCGTTGCGGCGAACCGAGGAAGCGATCGAACAGCTTGGCCGCCTCGAGCTGGAGATGCCCTGGGAGGCGCACGGCGGTCCCCTGCTGGCGCGGATTCAGGCTTCGTTGAAGAGAATGGCGGAGGCGCTGCAGCGCGAACAGGCCGTCACCCGCCGGCAACTGGCGGAGCTGGTCAGCGCCAACGAGCGGTTGACCAAGGCCCAGACGGAGCTGGTCTCTTCGGAGCGTCTGGCCACGGTGGGCGAGCTCGCTGCCGGCGTCGCGCACGAAGTGGGCAATCCCCTCGCCGGGATCCTCGGCTACCTCTCGATCGCCAAGAGCCGCAGCCAGGGCTCGCTGGAGCTGCGCGATTGCCTGGAACGGATCGACGCGGAGGTGCAGCGCATCGATCTGATCGTTCGGGGCCTGCTCGACCTGGGCCGGCCGTCGCAAGGCGTTCCGGCGCCGGTGGACGTGGCGGGGCTGGTGGAGACTTGCGTCAGATTGGTCTCAGCCGGACCGGATTTCGGCGCGGTGGAGGTGACCATGGAAGTGGAGCCGGGCGCCGTGGTCCGCGGCGAATCGGGTCCGCTTTCGCAGGTGATGATCAACCTGTTGCTGAACGCGGCGCAGGCGGTCCAGGGCGCCGGGCAGATCAAGGTCCGCACGCACCGCGAGAACGGTCAAGTACACGTTCACGTGGAAGACAGCGGAAGGGGAATTCCCGTGGCGGCCCTCCCGCATCTGTTCGAGCCGTTCTTCACCACCAAAGGCGGCAAGGGAACGGGGCTTGGGCTGGCGATCTCCATGCACCTGGTCAGCTCGATGGGCGGGCAGCTCGCTGCGGCCAATGTCCCCGGTGGCGGCGCGCGATTCACCGTGACCCTGCCTGCGGCGTGAAGGTGGGTGTGGTGCTATCGCTTCGTCGCCGCCGCGGCGATGATGACCGTTGAAGCTCGATGCACGCGGGGTTTGCAATCCATTCATCCTGCTCTTAGATGGGAATCTTTCGATCCATTCTGGTGGCGGACGACGAGCCCTCGATTCGACACGTGCTCTCCCTGGTGCTCACCGATCAGGGCTACGACGTCCGCGCGGTTTCCGACGGTGAGGAGGCGATCAAGGAGCTCACCGCCCGTCCCTATGACGTGGTGATCTCCGACGTCCGGATGCCCAAACTCGACGGTTTGGGTTTGCTGCGGCAGGCACTGGAGCAATGGCCGGGGCTGACCTTCCTGGTGATGAGCGCGTATGGCTCGCAGGATGCGGCGCTGCAGGCAGTTGCTTCAGGCGCCTACGACTACGTGCAGAAGCCGTTCAAGCCGGAAGAGGTGGTATTCGTCCTCAAGAAGGCCGAGGAGCGGCAACGGCTGGTGAAGGAGAATCGCCGACTGCGACAGGCTCGGGTGGGCAGCTCGCCGCTGGAGCGGATCCTCGGCGCGAGCGAGGCGATCCAGCTCGTCCACCGCCAAGTGAACAAGGTCGCGCCGGTCAGCACCACCGTGTTGATCACCGGTGAGAGCGGGACCGGAAAGGAGCTGGTGGCGCGCGCCCTGCACGAGCTGTCGCCCCGTTCCGCGATGCCTTACGTGGCCATCGACTGCGGTGGAATTCCAGCGGGGCTGATCGAATCCGAGCTGTTCGGCCACGCGCGGGGCGCTTTCACCGATGCGGCCACCGCCAAGCGCGGTCTGTTGAGCGAGGCGGACGGCGGCACCGTTTTTCTCGACGAGATCGGCGAGCTGCCTCCGCCGGCGCAGGTCAAGCTGCTGCGCTTCCTGCAGGAAGGCGAGATCCGGCCGGTAGGGGAGACTCGGGCGGAGAAGGTGGACGTTCGTATCGTGGCCGCCACCTTGCGGGACCTGCCCAAGCTGGTGGAGCGGGGCGAGTTCCGAGAGGATCTCTTCTACCGGCTCAACGTGGTGAACATCCAGGTGCCGCCGTTGCGGGAGCGGGCAGGCGACGTTGCGCTGCTGGCGCGTCACTTCCTGGCCAAGTTCAACCGGGAGCTCAATCGCGAAGTGGTGATCAGCGGGTTTTCGCCGGAGGCAGACACCCTGCTGGCGCAGTACAGCTGGCCGGGAAATGTGCGCGAGTTGGAGAATGCGGTGGAGCGGGCAGTGCTGTTGGCGGAGGGCGACCAGGTGCTTCCCGAGAACCTTCCGGAGAAGCTCTGGGGGGGCCGCTCGGTGATCGCCCTGCAGCCGGCGCCCGCGCCAGGGCCACCACCGGAGACGGTCAACTTCTCGCTCAAGCGAGCGATGCGGGAGCTGGAGGAGTTCTACATTCGCACCGCGTTGCGCCGCACCCGCGGCAACCGCACCCGCGCGGCGGAAATCCTGGAGATCAGCCAGCGCGCGCTGCTCTACAAGATCAAGGAATACGCCATCGACGCGGATGCCGAGGGTGAACGGATGTGAGGGAGTCGAAGGTCGACCTTCAACCCTCGACTCTCACTCGTGTGACAATTCGAACTCAGCATTGAATTCATTTCATCACGTTGTCCTCATGTGGTGTCAGCCGCAACTACCCACCACTGATGGTACAAATTGATATCATTTGACCATAATTAGTATGCAATTGAGGGATCCCACGATTTGACGGCGTTTGTCCCTCCCGTTGATAATCGTGGTCCCGCGCCGTCGATTTCTGTTTCGGACCGGAATGCCCAACAGCAGGTTGAACAACGTGCAGCGCCTGAGAGAAGAGCGCCTATTGTCCAAGGCAGAGCTGGCTCGTCGCGCGGGCGTTTCGGTGATGACGATAGACCGGGTGGAGCGCGGAGCGCGCTGCAGGCTGAACACCAAGCGCCGGATCATCCTCGCCCTGGGCTTGCAACTGACCGATCGCAACCGCGTGTTTTCGGAGGAGTGAGGGATGGCCAAAGGCAAGCTGGCGCTGGGGCTGGATATCGGATCGACGTCGGTGAAGATGATTCACCTCAAGGAGCAGCGCCGCCGGGGGGTGGTGGGCTACGCGCTGCAAAGCTTCGGGATGAAGCCGCTGCCCTCGGAAGCGATCGTGGATGGCGCGCTGATGAACTCCACCGCCATCGTGCAGGCGATGCAGGAGCTGATGAGCGAGCTGCGGGTGAAGCAGAAGGAAGTGGCGATTGGCGTTTCCGGTCACTCGGTGATCATCAAGAAGATCTCCATGCCCCGCATGACCCAGGAGGAGCTGGAGGAGTCGATCCAGTGGGAAGCGGAGCAATACATCCCCTTCGACGTGAAGGACGTGAACATCGACACCCAGATCCTCAACCCGGATGCCAACGACGCCACCGGGCAGATGGACGTTCTGCTGGTGGCCGCCAAGAAGGACATGATCAACGACTACACCACCGTGGTCTCCGAGGCGGGGCTGATTCCGGCGGTGGTGGACGTGGATGCCTTCGCCGTCCAGAACGTGTTCTCCACCAACTACGAAGTCCCCGATCGCGAGACGATCGTGCTGATCAACGCCGGTGCCTCGGTGGTGAACATCAACATCGTCTCCGGCGGGGTGACGGTGTTCACCCGCGACGTGACCATCGGCGGTAACCAGTTCACCGAGGAGATTCAGAAGCAGCTCAACGTCTCCTACGAAGAGGCCGAAGCGCTCAAAATCGGCGGCGGCCGCGGCGACGCGGACGCGGTGGTGCCCCAGGAGGTGGAGCGGGTGATGGCCGGAGTCGCCGAGCAGGTGGCGGGAGAAATCCAGCGGTCGCTGGACTTCTACGCGGGGACCGCGGCGGACTCGAACTTCAGCAAGGTCTTCCTCTCGGGGGGGACGGCCAAGATTCCCGCGTTGTTCAAGACCATCGAGGCGCGCGTCGGAGTCCCGGTGGAGATTCTCAACCCGTTCCGCAGCATCGAGATCGACGACCGCAAGTTCGATCCTCATTTCATCATGGACGTTGCCCCAATGGCCGCAGTGGCGATGGGCCTGGCCCTGCGCAAGGCGGGCGACAAGCTCGCCTAGACGATGGGAATGAAAGCGAACTCAAGGACGCGATCGCGATGATGATTCGAATCAACCTGCTGCCGGTGCGGCAGGTCAAAAAGCGCGAGATCAGCCGACAGTTCCTGGTCCTGGTCGGCGTGGTGCTGATCTTGGCGATCGTCGTCAACTATCTGCTCTACGACAAGCTGGCCCGTGAGTCCGACCACAACGCCAAGCGCCTGACCCAGACGCAGCTGCGGATCACCGAGCTGGAAAAGGTGATTGGCGAGGTGAACAACATCAACAAGCGCAAGAAGGAGGTGGAGGACAAGTTGAAGGTCCTCTCCGACTTGCGCAAGAGCCGCTCCGGCCCGGTCCGCCTGCTGGACGCGCTGGCCACGGCCATTCCCAAGCGGGTTTGGCTGACCGACTTCGATGAGAAGTCCAACGCGGTGAAGATCCAGGGCGTGGCTGGAAGCCACGACGATGTGGCGGAGTTCATGCGCGCCTTGGCCAACGTGGTGTGGACGCCCAAGGGAATGGGGCGGTTGGTGGACCAGAGGCGGGACGCCAAGACCTCCCGGGTCGAACTCTTGGCGGCAGGCGGCACGATCGAGGACTTCGCCTCCGCCGAAGTGGGCTGGTTCTTCACCAACATCGAGCTGAAGCGCGCGGAGCAGAAGGATACCAGCAAGAAGGAGTTGGGTCCGGTGAAGACGGTCGACTTCGAGATCAACCTCGCCGCCAACTACGCGATCTAGGAGAGTGGATGGAACAGCTGCTCGACAGAATTGCCAAAGCTCCTCCGGCGGTGAAGTACGGAGGGCTGGCGGGCATCGTGTTGCTGCTCAGCGCGCTCAATTTCTTTTTCGTACTTCAACCGCTGCAGGATCAGATCGCCGACCAGGAGAACCAGCAGCGGGGGCTGGACCGGCAGCTGGCGGAGAAGCAGGAGATCGCCCAGAACCTCAACGAGCGGCGCCGGGAGATGGACATCCTGGAGCAGAAGCTGGCCGAAGCGCTGACCGAGCTGCCGGAGAAGAAGGAAATAGACGAGCTGCTGGCGCAGCTCAACGACGTGGGCAAGAAGTCCGGCCTGGAGATCTCCAGGGTCGAGCCGACCGCGGAGACTCCCGCCACCTTCTTTGCAAAGATCCCGGTCAAGATGGCGGTGAGCGGCAACTACCACGAGATCGCGATGTTCCTGCAGGAGATCGCGAACATGCGGCGAATCGTCAACGTCAACAACATCCGGCTGGCGAACCCGACGCTGAAGAACGAAAAGGTGGTGCTCAACTCGGAGTTCTTGGCCACCACCTTCCGATTCATCGAGCAGGCGAAGACGACGCAGGCCCAGGCCGCGGGAACCGAAAACAAAGCGGGGGAAACTAAATGAACGGCCGGAGGCTTGCGCCCGCTGCGCTGGTCGTGCTCGCGCTGATGGGCTGCTCCAGTCAGCAGGCTGCTTCGCCGGCGGCGGCAACGCCCGCTGCGCCTCCCAAGCCGGTTGCCGCCGCAGCGCCGGGCGCGCGCGACGGCGGCGTGCAAGAGTCGGCGCCTTACGTCTACTCCTACAATCCGCTCGCCAAGCGGGATCCTTTCCGCAGCCTGGTGGAGGAGGTTCGAGCGCCCAACGGGGAGAACAGCGTCTGCAACGAGCCGCTGTGCCAGTGGGACCTGGATCAGCTCACGCTGGTGGGCGTGGTGACCGGCGAAGCCAACCCGCTGGCGATGGTGGAAGACCCGCAGGGGCGCGGATACTTGATCCGCCGCAGCACGCGAATGGGAAAACAGGGCGGCAAGGTGACCCAGATCCTGCGCGACTCGGTCACCGTCACCGAGTACTGGACCGGGCCGGATGGGAAGATCAATCCCAACCCGGTGAACCTCCGGCTCAAGCCGGACAAGGCGATCGCGCCGGATCTCGATCTGTCGACCGGGAAGAACTACCAGTGAGGACGAACGGGTGCGGCAGATTCGTCTCGAAGGAGCATCGGAAGCTTGGCCAAGGAGAGCGGTGAAATGAGCCCAAGGATGTGTGTGCTGATGACCGCGCTGATCTTCGCCGGGGGCGCCTCCGCCGCGGAGCTGAACACGCTCAGCGATCTCAAGGTGCTTCCCACCGGTTCGGGTGCGCAGGTGGTGGTGGCCGGCAGCCGGTCGCCGACGTTCACCGTCTTTCGCCTGAACGATCCGGACCGGTTGGTGGTGGATCTGTCGTCCGCCGACGCCACCGGCGTCAAGGGCCACCACCCCGGCGCGGGCCCCGTCTCAGGCGTGGTTGCCTCGCAGTTCTCCGATGGTCAGTCGAGCGTGGGTCGAGTGTTGGTCGCGCTGGGCGGAGCCGCCAAGTACGACGTGAGAGCGGATGGCAACCGGGTGATCATCTCGGTTGAGGGCGGGCAGCTCTCGAGCAACCCGGGGGCAGACGCAGCGCCCGTCGCTACCAGGTCACTGCCGTCAAAGCCCGCCAGCGCTGAGCCGCCTCCGCCCGAAGCTTCCTCGACGGAAGCAACGGCACCTCGCGGTTCGGACAACGTGGTGGCCTCGGAGTCCGACGAGCGCGAGGTCAAAGCTCCCGCCCGGCGCATCACCTCGCTGCGCCTGGCGCGCAACCGCCTGCGCGTGGGAACCGACGGAGAAATCGCCAAGTACGAGTTGGTCGAGCTGGCCGATCCGCCCAGGCTGGCGCTCGACGTCTACAGCGTGAAGCTGGAGACCAAGGTGCCCAAGGCGCAATCGCCTTCCGTGAAGGAGATCCGCGCCGGCGCCCACGCGGAAAAGGTGCGGCTGGTGTTGGACATGCGCGGCGCGATGCCCGCTTATCGCGCGCTGCGCACCAGCCGAGGCATGGACGTGGTCTTCTCCGAAAAGCCGCCGCAGGCTCGAGTGCGCGCGGTGGAGTCCGGCTCGCCTCAGGAGGGCGAAGCGGAGATCGACGGACAGAAACTGGAGCTCGGCCCGCCCGAGCCCGCGCAGCCATCGTCCAAGCCGGCCGCGCTCAGCGCCCGGGTGCGGCCCGTGGAGATCAACGATCTGGCCTTCAACGAGGCACCCAACGGCGGGCGGATCGAGCTCAAGCTCTCCGGACCTGCCAGTTTCAAGGTGGAGCATCCCGATGACCGAAGCGCCGTGCTCACCCTGGAGTCGGCGCGCCTTCCCAAGAAGCTGGAGCGCAGCCTGGACACCAGCGCGCTGGAGACTCCGGTGAAGATGATCAGCGCCTTCCCGGTCCACGGGGAAACCGAGCGCGTCCGCGTGGTGGTCGCGTCCAGCCGCGCGATCGAGGAAAAGGTGGAGCAGACGCCGCAGGGTCTCTCCTGGCGCTTCAGCTCGGCCGCAGCGCCAAAAAACGAAGAGGTCGCGGCGGCGCCCAAGGCGGCTGCGGTCACCACCGATGCTCCCTCCCTGGCGGCGCCCGGGCTGGTGCACCGCACCAAGTACGTGGGGAAGAAGGTCTCCTTCGAGTTCAAGGACATCGACATTCACAACCTCCTGCGCGTGATCGCCGAGGTGTCGAAGAAAAACGTGGTCGTCGCCGACGACGTCTCGGGAAAGGTGACCATCCGGCTGCGCAACGTTCCCTGGGATCAAGCGCTCGAGCTGATCCTGCGCTCCAAGAACCTGGGCAAGGAGGAGATGGGAAACATCATTCGGGTGGCGCCGCTCAAAGCGCTCGAGGAAGAGGCCAAGCTACGCGAGGAGCGGCGCAAGTCGCAAGTGCGTCAGGAGGAGTTGGTGGTGCAGCTGATCCCGGTCAACTACGCGACGGCCCAAGACATGGCCACGCGGGTGAAGGAGGTCCTCTCGGAGCGCGGGACGGTGACGGTGGACACGCGGACCAACGTGCTGATCGTCCGCGACATCGCCTCCAACATCGCGCGCGCCCGCTCGCTGGTGCAGAATCTCGACACCCAGACGCCGCAGGTGCTGATCGAGAGCCGGATCGTCGAGGCGAACACCACCTATACCAAGCAGATCGGCGTGCAGTGGGGTGGCTCGGCTCAGGCTGCTCCGGGCACGGGCAATCCGACGGGTTTGGCGTTCCCCTATACCGTGGTCGGTCGCGGCGGCTCGGCGGACACCGGCGGCAAGGGCGTGGCGGATCCGCCGAACTTCGCCGTCAACCTGCCCGCGGCGGTCGGCCAGGGATCCGGCGGCGCGCTCGGGTTCACCTTCGGATCCGCTGGCGGGGCCCTCACCTTGAATCTGCGCCTCTCGGCCCTGGAGAACCAGGGGGCAGTGAAGACCATCTCGGCGCCGAAGGTGACGACCTTGGACAACGAGACGGCGAAGATAAGCCAGGGCGTGTCCATCCCCTTCAGCCAGGTTTCCGCCGGAGGCGTCAACACCACGTTCATCGAGGCTCGGTTGTCGCTGGAGGTGACGCCCCACATCACCCAGGACGGCAGCATCCTGATGAAGATCCGGGCGGAGAACAATCAGCCGGATCCCTCGAACACCGGCGCCAACGGACAACCGGGCATCGCGCGCAAGGAAGCGCAGACGCAGGTCTTGGTCAAGGACAGCGACACCACCGTGATCGGCGGCATCTACGTGCGCCGCGGCTCGAGCACCGTGGCGACGGTTCCCTTCCTGGGCAAGATTCCGATCCTGGGCTTCTTCTTTAAGAACACCCTGGAGTCGGATAGCCGACAGGAGTTGTTGATCTTCATCACCCCGCGCATCATCAATCGGCAAACCGTCGCGCAGAACCCGTAGGCAGCTACTCAAGAGAGCTCACATATGAAAGTCCACCTCCTAGCGATTTTCATCTGCGTTGCGCTGGCCCAGGCCTGCAACGTCCCCAACGATGCCGCGGTGCGTTTCCTCAATGCTCACACGCTGTCGCCGACGACCTCAGGTGGCGCCTGCACGGCCAATACGGTGGGGATCTTCCGAGGGTCGCTCGACCTGTCAGGCAACACCAGGTACGTGCTGCAGTTCGACGTCGAGTCGACGTATCAGGCGATCGTGACCACGGTACCCCCGGACACCGTGGCCGGCCAGTCGCGCAACGAATTCATCGGCAAGCGGATCATCTTCACCTACTCCTCGACCCCCTCGCTTCCGTTCATGCCCGAGCAGCTGGACATGTATTGGGTGGTTCAACCGAACAGCTCGACCGGCAGCTGGCTGCAGCTGAACATGCTGGCCCCGCTGGCGAGGCAGATGCTTCTCGACCAGGTCCAGGTGGGCCAGTCGGTGGAGCTGCTGGTCCAGTTCCAGGTGTTCGGCGAGCTGGCCTCGGGTCAGAAGACGAACACCAACAAGGTGTCCTATCCGATCCGGGTTTTCAAGAGCGGGTTCACCACCTGCCGAACCCCCGGCGACGTTCGCGCGCCGACCGGGCCGTGCGGGGACTTCGGAGGTCAGGACGGCAGCTTCGTCGGTTGCTGCAAGGACATCACGCCGACTCCGGCGGGCTGCCCGACGTAGGTCGCCGCCTTGACCGCGGCGGCGGCTGACCCTACAAAACGCTCATGTCCTTCCTCAATCAGCTGGAGTCCGTCGTCTCGCAGGTGGACGGGGCGCTCGCCTGCACGATCATGGGCTTCGACGGGATCGCGGTCGAGACGCACCAGGTGGATTCGGCGGCCGAGCTGGACCTCGCCAGCGCCTGGGTCGAGTTCGCCAACGTGCTCACTCAGTTGAAGAACGCGGCGGAGCAGCTCAAGACGGGCGCTGTCAGCGAGGTCAGCATCAACACCGACAAGGTGATTGCGTTGATGCGCCTGGTCTCGCCCGAATACTTCCTGGTGCTGGCGCTCAAGCCGGACGGCAACTATGGAAAAGGTCGCTACGTCCTGCGCCTGGCCGCGCCCAAGCTGCGGGCGGAGTTGTAGGTCGACTTTCGACTTTCGACTTTCAACCGCATCAGCTATCTCAACCTCTCGAAGGAGCAATTCGGCCATGGCGGGCGTGATAGACACCTCGGAGTTCCGCAAGGGTCTCAAGATCGAGATCGACGGCGAGCCTTTCGAGATCATCGAATTCCAGCACGTCAAACCGGGAAAGGGCTCGGCGTTCGTCCGCACCAGCATCCGCAGCCTTCTCTCCGGGCGAGTCCTTCAGCCCACCTTCAAGAGCGGCGACAAGGTGGGCCGACCCGACATCGAGGAAAAGGAGATGCAGTTCCTCTACAAGCAGGGCGAGGACTACTACTTCATGGACAACCGGTCCTACGAGCAGACCTTCCTCAACGAGAAGATCCTCGCGGACCAGCGCTACTTCCTCAAGGAGAACGTCAACGCTTCCATCCTCTTCTACAACGGCAAGGCGATCGGTGTGTCGCTGCCGAACTCGGTAGACCTCAAGGTGGTGAAGTGCGATCCGGGCGTTCGCGGCGATACCGTCTCAGGAGCGATGAAGCCGGCGGTATTGGAAACCGGTTATCAGGTTCAGGTTCCGCTGTTCATCAACGAGGGCGACGTTCTCAAGATCGATACGCGCGATGGCAAGTACCTCACTCGGGTGGCGTCGGCGCAGTGAGCAGCCGACAAGGATCCCCATGGCGAGCAAGCGCAAACCTACCCAGGAGCAAAGCTCGGCCCGCTCCGCCGCTCTGCCCAGCTCAAGCCAAGACACCAGCCTGGTGGACCTGGAGGTACTGCGGCAGATCGTGGAGCTCCTCGAGACCTCCGACGTGACGCAGCTTTCCTGGCGGCGCGGCGACGAGCGGCTGATGATCCGCCGCGGGCAACCTCCCGCCACCATCGTGCAGACGGTTCCGGGCGTGGCCTCACCGTCGCTCAACGATGCCCCATTCGTCGAACGCCGGATGCTCGACAGGCAGGAGTCGGGGGCCGCGGCAGCCGCAGCGCCCCGGCCGGCACCCGAGAAGCCCGGACACCTGGTGACCTCGCCTTTCGTGGGGACCTTCTACCGCACGCCGGCGCCGGACCAGCCGCCGTTCGTCGAGGCAGGCGCGACGGTCCGAAAGGGCCAGGTGCTCTGCATCATCGAAGCGATGAAGCTGATGAACGAGATCGAGGCGGAAGTGGCAGGGAAGATCGCGGAGATCCTGGTCGAGAACGGACAGCCGGTCGAGTTCGGACAGGCGCTCTTCCGAATCGAGCCGGCCTAGCCCGTGTTCAAGAAAATCCTGATCGCCAACCGCGGCGAAATCGCGCTGCGGATCATCCGCGCTTGCCGGGAACTGGAGGTGGCCACGGTGGCGATTCATTCGACCGCCGACTCCAACGCGCTTCACGTCCGCTTTGCGGATGAGGCGGTGTGCATCGGGCCGCCGCCGTCGAAGGAGAGCTACCTCAACGTTCCCGCCATCCTTTCAGCCGCCGAGATCACTCGCGCTGACGCGATCCACCCCGGCTACGGCTTTTTGTCGGAGAACGCCGAGTTCGCGGAGGTGTGCGAGAAGTGCAAGATCCGCTTCATCGGGCCCCGGCCCGAGATCCTCCGGCTGATGGGCAACAAGGTGCGCGCTCGACAGGCCATGCGCGAGGCGGGGCTTCCCCTGTTGCCGGGCTCGGAAGGAGTGGTGCGCGAGCCGAAAGAAGCCGAGGAGCTGGCGCGCAAAATCGGATTCCCCGTGATCCTCAAAGCGGCAGCTGGCGGCGGAGGCCGCGGCATGAAAATCGTCCGCGGTCCGGGTGCGATCTCCGGGGCATTCAGCACCGCCGCCGCGGAGGCAGTGGCCAGCTTCGGCAACGGAGAACTGTACATCGAGCGGTACATCGAGCGCCCGCGCCATGTGGAGATTCAGATCATGGCCGACGAGCATGGGCGCGTGATCCATGTTGGTGAGCGGGAGTGCTCGGTGCAGCGCCGGCACCAGAAGCTGATCGAAGAGAGTCCCTCGCCGGCCGTGTCGGCGGCGCTGCGCGAGCAAATGGGCAGGCTGTCGGTGGCTGCGATGGAGCGCATCCGCTACAACAACCTCGGCACCATTGAATACCTGCTCGAAGAGGGCGGCAAGTTCTACTTCATGGAGATGAACACCCGGCTGCAGGTGGAGCACGCCGTCACCGAGCTGGTCTCCGGAATCGATCTCGTCCGGGAGCAGATCCGCCTGGCCTGGGGCGACCCGCTGACCCGCACCCAACAGGACGTCGACCTGCGGGGCGTGGCAATCGAGTGCCGGATCAACGCCGAGGATCCGGTGACCTTCGCGCCCAGCCCCGGGAAGATCACCGCCTACAGCGCGCCGGGAGGTCTCGGCGTGCGCGTGGACTCGGCGGCCTACGAAGACTACTCTGTCCTACCCCACTACGACTCGCTGCTGGCCAAGCTGATCGTCTCCGCCGAGGACAGGCCGACGGCGATCCGCCGGATGCAGCGCTCGCTTTCCGAGTACGTGATCCAGGGTATCCGGACCAACATCGCTTTCCACCGCGCCGCACTGGCGGACGAGGGGTTCCTCGGCGGTGCCTATGACACGCGCTTCGTCGAAAGGCTGCTGGCATCCGAGACGGGAACGCGCCGTCTTCGGCGTGCGATCGAAGAGACTCCGTAGAGCTCCCTCGGTTGACCTCCCGAGGAGGATTCCGATAACCTGAAAGGGCGACTTTCCCATCAACTCCGCGGAGTTCCTGGGTTTTGCCCCCGCCAGAGACCACCCGCTCGATGGACAAGAACAAAATCATCGAAGCTGCCGCCAAGCTGGTCGCAAAAGGGGCGTACGACAAAGCGATCAAGGAATACCGGCGCGTCCTGGACGCGGATCCCAAGGACGTTCGCGTCCTCCAGAAGATGGGGGAGCTCTACCAGAAGAAGAACGACAACGCCGCGGCCGCCAGCTACTTCACCAAGGTCGCCGAGAGTTATTCCAGCGACGGTTTCTTTCTCAAAGCCGTCGCGCTGTACAAGCAGGTGCTCAAGCTGGACCCGACGCTGGTGGAGGTCAACCTCCGACTGGCGGAGCTTCATCATCAGCTGCAGCTCCTCTCCGAGGCGAGCTCGTACTATCAGCTGGTCGCCTCTCACTACGAGAAGGCCGGGAACGCGCGTGCCTCGCTCGACACGCTGAAGAAGATCGTGGAGCTCGATCCGGAGAACGTGTCCTCGCGGATCAAGCTCGCGGAAATGTACGCGCGGGAGAACATGAAGGCGGATGCCACGCAGGAGTTTCAGCGCGCGGCAGAGTACCTCAAGCGCAACAGCCGGCTCGACGATTACTACCGCGTCCTCGAGCGGCTTTCCGCGCTCGACCCGGATAATCTGCAGCTGGGCCGCGAGCTGGCGGAGTCCTACCTGGTCAGGGGCGATCAGAAGCGAGCGCTGGCCAAGCTGCAGATCTGTTTCAAAGCGGACCCGCAGGACGTGCAGACGCTCTCGCTGTTGGCCAATGCGTTTCAGGGCCTTGGGCAGATCTCCAAGACGGTCTCCGTCTACAAGGAGCTGGCGAAGATCTTCGCCGCCCAGGACCGAAGCGAGGAGGCGCAGCAAATCTGGTCGAAAATTGCCGAGCTGGAGCCGAACGACCCGGACCTGGCTGGAAGCCGCGGCGGGCAGATTCCCTCTTTCGCGCCGGCGCGGATGGCCCCGCCTCCACCGCTTCCGCCCAGGGGCGCCTCTCCCGCGCCCACGCGGCCGGCGGAGAAGGCGGTCAAACCCACGCGCGAGCAGCTGGCCAAGCTGCTCACCGAGACCGATGTCTACGTGAAGTACGGGCTGCACGACAAGGCGCTGGAGCACCTGGGGAAGATCTTCGCCGTGGACCCGGAGAGCCTGGACGCGCACGAAAAGGCCTATCACGTGTACGTGGCCGCCGCGAACAACGCGCAAGCCGCGGAGCAGCTGCTCAACGTGCTTCGGTTGTGCACCCGGCTGAACGCGGCGGACCGCGCCCAGCCTTATCTGAAGACGATCCTGCGGCAGAACCCCAACCATCCAGAGGTGGCCACCTTCGTCTCTGTGCTGGGAAGCGGCGAGGAACCTGAATCCGAGCCGGAGTTCGAAACGGTGCCCGACGATGCGATCCTGATCGACTCTACGCACGAGGAGATCGCGGTCCCGGACGCGCCCGCTTTCCCGGAGCCGGCGTCCTTCGAGGACCTGGCGCTCGAGAGCGCGAGCGCGATGCTCACGGAGGATGCGGTCGACGAGGACGCGGTGATCTCGCTGGAGGGACAGGACGCGGTGGCGTTGGAGGCGCCGGAAGGGGGCGAGGTGGTCGATCAATCCGGCCCAACTCTGCCGGTGGATTACGACCTTCAGGAGGACACCGCCGAGTGGGAGGAGGGTGGTCAGCAACCAGCGCAGCCGGCGGATTTCGCCGAGGAGCCGGCTGCGTTTGAGCTGGAGCTCGAGGACCAGACGCCCGTCGATGAGCCTGCTGCCCACGCGCCGGAGGGCGATTCCGCTCCCCAGTTCGTAGAGGGCGATTCGGCGTCGGAGGAATGCGAGGAGGCGAGGTTCTTCATCGATCAGGGTCTGCTCGAGGAAGCGCGGGAGATCCTGGAGACGGTGGCGATTGCCTATCCTGGCCACGCCACGGCGAAGGCGCTCCTGCTGGACGTGGAGCAGCTGGAAGCGTCCCGCGGTCCGTCTTCCACCGGAGAAGCGGAACCGGATCCATCGGCCGGAGAAGCCACCGATGCCTTTGATCTGGCGGCAGAGCTGGCCCAGGAGCTGGGAGAAGCCGGTTCGGAGGAGACAGCCGAGGGCGGCGACGATTTTCAGTATTCGGTGGACGAGGTGTTCGCCGAGTTCAAGAAGGGACTGGAGAAAGTCGTCAAGCCCGAAGATGTGGATACGCACTACGATCTGGGAATTGCCTATAAGGAAATGGGGTTGATTGACGACGCCATCGCCGAGTTCGGCATTGCCCGCGAAGGTTGCATCGGCAAGAAGAAGGAGATCGATTGCCTCACCATGATCGCCCTGCTCCAGAAGTCGAAGGGGGATCCGGGCGCCGCGGTCGAATCGTACAAGCGGGCGTTGATGAGCGAGCACGCTGTGGGCGAGCTGGAGAAGGCCCTCGAATTCGAGCTCGGGTCTGCCTGGGAAAGCGTGGGCAAGCCTGGCAAGGCACTGTTCCACTATTCGAAGGTCGCCAAGCTGGACCCGAATTACCGCGAGGTCTCGAACCTCGTCTCCACGCTGGCGCGGACGACCAAGCCCGAAGCGGATCCCCTGCCGCCCAAGAGGCAGGGTACGGGAATGAATGGCCTCAACGGCGTCCACGGGAAGGCGTCGGCGTCGGAGCCCGCGGAGAAGGCGGGAGCAAACAAGACTTCGGACTCACCCGGACCCGCGGGCAAGCGCAAAGCAGGTTATCTGTAGAATCCTTCCGTAGGGCCGGGCGAGAGCGTTCGTGAAGGCGTCAACTCGAAGAGGGCTCAAGTTCCTCGCGGTGCTGGCGCTGATCGCCGTCGGGGTGATCGCTTTCTTGCGCTCGCAGTTCGCCTGGGACCGGGCGTGCACGCTGGCGCGGCACGAGCTGGCGCGGACGTTGGGAATGGACGTGGCAATCGGCCGATGCGAGATCGATCCGCTGGCCCAGACGGTGAAGCTCTTCGATATATCCGCCTCGCTGCGCGGGTCCGATCGACCTTTGTTCGGCGCTGATTCGCTCGAGGTCCGGATCGCGGCGCTGCGACCGCTTTGGTGGAACAGGGCGGACTTCGACCAGATCAACATCGGCCGGCCTCGATTGAATCTGGATCTCAGTCAAACTGCTCCGGCCAAGGCGACCGCGGGGAAAGGTCGCTGCGCCTTCGACGTCCTCCGGCAGGTGACACTGCGGCGAGTCGACCTGCAAGATGGAGAGATCCACCTCCAGCTTCCGGGAGGGCGAAGCGTGGAGATCGCGGGGCTGGAGGCCCGCTGGAGGCTCAAGCGCGGAGCTGCCGAGATCGACATCGAAGCCGGGCAGGGGTCTTTCAGTTCCGCCGCGGGCGAGCTGCCGCTTTCCCGCCTCGTGGTCGGCGCGATCCTGTTTCCGGACGAGCCGCGGCTGGACATCGCCCGCAGCGAGATAACGCTCGGCGACAGCGGCTTTTCGCTGAAGGGCAGCATCGAGCAGCTGTGCGCCCCGACGTTGCGACTGGACTCCCAGCTGTTTCTCTCCATGAAGACACTGGCTGCTGCCGGTCTGGTCAAGGAACCGGTCGAGGGCAAGCTGTGGGTGCGGATTTCCGCGGATGGGCGCGCCGCGGACCCGGCGATCACGGCCAAGATTGCCGGAACACAGGTGATGGTCGACAATTACCGGCCTGGCGACTTCAGCGCTCGTCTCTCGTACGCGCCGGGGGAGCTGAAGATCGACGAGCTCTCGATCCCGTTCGGATCGGGAGGAGCAAAAATCAGCGGCAACATCAAGCTGACGAAAAATTTCCCGATTCGACTCAAGGCCGACGTCGACTCCGCGCAGTTCGCCCGGATCTTGGAGAAGGCCGCCCTGCCGGGCGCGTGGGTGGATTTCCCTGCCAGCGGGCGCGTGGCGGTGTCCGGACATCTGCTTCCGACGTTTCAACTCTCGGGAGAGGCAGACATCAAGACCGGCAAGTTCATGCTGGCCACGCGCGCCTTCGACGCTCCGCCGAAGCAGGGCACCGACGTCCTCACCTTCAAGCAGAGCCATGTTCAGCTCGCGGTGCGGTTTCTGCCTGACCGGGTGGAAATGCGAAACGTCAAGGTGGAAACCGGCAACAGTCACGTAACCGGCGAGGTAACGCTGTTCATTGACCCCAAACGAGGGATCTTGGCCAACGCGGTGGCGCAGCCTCTCGACCTGTCCGACTTCGGGGAGATCGCCGGCTTTCCCGCAACGGGCGTTGGAACCGCGAAAGTGGACATCGTCGGACCCTACAGGGAGGTCCGGTTGGATTCGACGACGAGCTTCCGCGACCTGGACTTTTGGTATTTTTCCCTCGGCGCGCTGCAGGGCAATGTCCGCTACGCGGCCAAGGTGCTGTCCTTCGCCGGGCTGAGCGGGCAAAAAGGCAAGACCTCTTACTCCGCCTCCGGCGAGCTCAGGTTCGGCCGCGAGCTGTTCACGACCTGGAACGTGCTGGTCCCGCGCGGTCACACCGAGGATCTGGTCGACGCCATCGTCGGGCTGCATCCCAGCATCGAGCTGTTCCAGGGAGCATCCACCGGGCGGGCTTCCGGCTCCGTACACATCAGCAGCCCGGTCAGCCGGCTCGCGGGGACGATCGACTTCGATCTGGCGGACACCACCTACTACGGCCGGCGGCTCGGCGAGGGACGACTCAGCCTTCGATTCGTGGATGGCGAAGCGCTGGTGCTGGAAAAATCCTCGCTCTCCGGACCGCTGGGAGAGCTGACCGGGCACGGCAGGTACTCGTTCGACGGTCCGCTGGACTTCCGCTTCCGAGGGGATCGCATCTCCGTCGCCGAGCTGGCGGGGGCGGAGCGCGCCAAGCGCCTCGGCGTGAGCGGTACAGCGACGCTGGTGGGCAGGGTTGCGGGTGACTCGACCACCCCGGAGGTGACGGGCTACCTGACGTCTCCCCAAATCAACTTCGGCGAGAAGAGCATCGGGGAAGGACACCTCGAGGGCCGCATCCGCGGCCGCGACCTGGAAGTGTGGGGCAGGCCGTTCAGGGATGCGCGCGGCTCGGCGAAGGTGAAGCTCAAGGAGCCCTACCTATACGAGGCAAACCTCACGCTCGCCCTGACGGAGATCCGTCCGTTCCTCCCGCCGGGGATGGCTTCGCAGGGCCTCTCCGGCGCGCTGGACGCGGCGATCGCCGTTCAGGGAGAGCTGGCCGATCGCGCCACGCTGAGCTTGAGTGCCACGCTAGAAAAGCTTCGCCTCGCGCGGGGCGATTTCGCCGGCGAGAACGATGGGCCGGTGGCGATCACGTACGCGGACGGCAAGCTGGACGTGGACACGCTCACCTTTCGGGGGCCGAATACGCAGCTGAGCATCAGCGGATCGGCTGGACCGACGCAGCTGGACATCAAGACGAACGGCACCCTCGACATGCGGCTGCTCGAGTCTTTTGTGCCCGCCGTCGAGCGGTCCAGTGGGCGCCTGGACGTGGCCGCCGGCGTGGGTGGAACACTCAAGGATCCCTCGCTGCTGGGGAGCGCGGACATCAACGACGCGCGGCTATCGCTGCGCGATTACCCGCTCTCACTGCGCGGCGTCTCCGGCCGGATCGAGTTCTCGGAAGCGCGCGTGCTCTTCCAGGACCTGCGCGGCGTCCTCAACGACGGGCGCGTCTCGCTGCGCGGAAATGTCCGGTTGGAGCGGATGATGGTGAAGTCGATGGAGCTCTCGATGCAGCTGGACGAGGTCTCCGCCAGGCCGAGGGACTACTTGCCCATGACCTTGACCGGAGAGCTGTCGCTGTACGGCAAGCCGGACGCGCTGGTGCTCGCCGGGGACATGGACATCGTCAAGCTGCGCTACGAGCAACCGCTGGTAGCGGAGACCTTGCTGGCGCAGTTTCAGAAGGCCCAGAGCAACACGTTGTACGAGCCATCCCCCGAGTGGCTGAGCTTCGACGTGGGAATCCACGCGCGAGGCGACGTGCGGATCGACAACAACCTCGCGCGCGCCAAGCTGGTGGGCGATTTGCGCCTGACGGGCAGCAACGCCCGGCCAGGATTGCTGGGCACCATCCAGGCGGCCGACGGAAGCCAGGCCTTCTTTCGCGGAAACCAGTTTGTGGTCACCCAGGGCACACTAGAGTTCAGAGAGCGCAGAAGCATCGACGCGGTGTTCGATCTCCACGCGGAGGCTCAAGTTCGCGAGTACCTCGTCCGCCTCCACGCTTTCGGCCATGCCAGCGATCCCAAGGTGCTGCTCTCTTCGGAACCCCAGCTCTCCGAGGGGGACATCCTGTCTCTGCTCACGCTCGGGGTGACGTCGCGGGACCCCAGCAACACCGCGAGAGCAAGCGCTGGATTGGCGGCCGAGGCGCTGTTCACCGCTTCCGGTCTCGACCGCCAGGTGCAGCGGTTTCTGCCCAAGAACCCGGTGCTGCGCGATTTCACGCTGCACATCTCCACCAATTACAACGACTACAGCGGCGTGGTGGAGCCGAACTGGCAATTTGAATCGAAGTTCCTCACCGAGCAGCTTAAGCTGCGCTTCACCGAACCGTTCTCGGGCCGCGGAAGGAAGGCCCAGGCCGAATATCGCTTCGACAACCGCATCTCGGCTCAAGCACAGTGGGACAACGAGAACAGATACTATGGAGACCTGCCAACGGGACTCGGGAACCTCGGTCTGAATCTCAAGCTCCACTGGGAAGTGGATTAGCGCTGACGGCGCTGCTGTCGCTCCTCAGCGCCGGCGCTGCTGCACAGACGACGACCGCGCCTCCACTCCCGCAGCAGCCCGCGCCCGGTGAGGCCAAGCTGGTCAACGCGGTCGAGCTGCGCTTGCCGGCCGGCTCGGATCCGTCTGGCTATGCGGAGCTGGTGGACATCCGCAGCGGCGAGCCATTGTCAATCCGGGCGGTGCGCCGCTCCGTCGAGCGATTGTTTGCCACGGGCCGCCTGGCGGACGTGGTGGTCCGAGCGACGGATCTCAATCGGGGTCTGAAGATCGTCTTCGAGCTCACGCCCAAACGGCGGATCGCGTTGGTCACGGTGGAGGGCAACCACGTTCTCAGCCGAGCGCAGGTTCTCACCGCCTCGGGCCTGGTGGACAACGTCGAGTATTACCCGGAGCGCCTTGAAGAAGCGGAGCGGGCAGTGGCCGGCGCCTATCAGCGACGCGGGTATTACGAAGCGCAGATCCATTCTGATCTGACGGAGGGCCTGCACGGGCTCGACGTGTTGCTGCGCATCGAGGAGGGGCCGCCCACGGTGATCTCCGGAATTACGCTGGGCGGAAACCCCGGGCTGGCGCTCTATCGAGCGCAATCGGCCCTCGGCGTCGCGCTGAGCGACATCCTCGACCGCGAGAAGCTGGACAAGGGCATCGAGAGGTTGAAGTTGCTTTTGCGCAACGAGCGCTTCTACCGCGCGAAGGTGGGCGAGCCGTCGATTCTGCGCGAGCGCGATAGGGCGATCATCGCGCTTCCGGTGGAAGCAGGGCCGCAATACACGATCCATTTCCACGGTAGCCGAAGCTTTCGCGACCAAATCCTGCGGGGTGTTTTGAACTACGACGGGACGGAGACGCTGGATCGCGCGCTGATCTTGCGGTTGACCCGCCGGCTGGAGAGCTTTTATCGCTATCGCGGGTTTTACGACGTCCACATCGATCCCCGCGAAACCCGGAGCCCGAGCCAGCAGAAGGCGATCCTGGCATTCGACATCATCGAGGGACTGCCGCTCACGCTCAAGCAGGTGATCTTCGCAGGGAACCAGAGCATCGGCACCGATGATCTCCGCAGGTTGTTGATCGACAGCATCCAATCGAAAGCGCCGGTGCCGACGGGAGACGTCCATCCCACCGACGACCCGCTGGACCTGGAGGGCAGGACGGCCACGGCGGAGAAGGTCACCGAGCCGGACCCCGACCCCTCTTCAATATTCGTCGAGGACGCCTATCAGGAAGCCGCCGAAGCGATGGCCGCGCTGTATCGCGACCGGGGTTTCCTGGACGCCAAGGTTGCACTGCAAAGCGTTGAGCTGGACGTAGACCGCCGAGTGGCTTCGGTGCGCTTCGAGATCGCCGAGGGCGTTCAGACCATCATCCGCGAGGTGAAGCAATCCGGCGCACCGCAGGAAATCGACGTGCTTGCCGACGCCAAGTTGAAAGTGGGAGAGGGCCTGAGCGCCTCCGCGGTCGAGCAGACGCGCTCGTCCATCACTCGCGCTCTGGGGCATCAGGGGTATCTGTTCGCACGCGTCGATGCGTCGACGGCGATCTCCGACGATCGCAAAGACGCGCGCGTACACCTGCGCATCGAGCCCGGTCCCCGCGTCCACGTGGGGAAGATCATCGTCCAGGGCCTGAGCCGCACCAACGAAGAGGTGGTGCGATTGAATCTGCAGGTGCGCAGCGGGAACGTGCTCAACCCCGAAGATCTCTTCGACAGCCAGCGCAACCTGGTGCTGCTCGGCCTGTTCCGGCAGGTCGCGGTGAAGTTGATCGAGCCCGACGCGCCGGAGCAGACGAAGGACGTGGTGGTGGAGCTGAAGGAAAGACCGATGTTGGATGGCAATTTCCTCATGGGCTACTCGCTGGTGGACGGCCCGCAGGTGGGCGTGGATGCCGTGTACCCCAGTCTCGGCGGCTCGGGGATGAACCTCTCCACCCGGGTGTCGATCAACTACGTGCCGGGAAGCGTGGTCGCCGGACAGTACGATTCACGTGACATCCAGGGCATCAACGGGTTCGGCGGTCGCGGAAACATCGCCCTGAGCCAGCCGCGCATCTACAGCCTGCTTCCGCTGCACGTCGGAGCGCGGCTGGACCTGGTGGGCGAGCGCGTATTTCGTCCCTCCTATCGCTTCACCCGGTTTGCGTCGATCGCCGGCGCGGATTGGGCGGCGTTCAAATGGCTCAACATCTCTCTGCAGTACGAGCTGGAGCGAGACAGCGTGCACCCGGGCAGCCGCGTGGTGGACCTGGGGTCGCTTTCCAGGGCCGACCAGGAGCGGCTGCGGTTTCCATTCGGGGTGTTCACCTTGCACACGTTGCGGCCTGGCCTGGCGCTCGATTTCCGCGACGATCCGCTCAACCCGCACAAGGGATTGTTGCTGTCGGGCTTCAGCGAGATCACCCACGACATCAGCGTGGACCGGACCGATGCCAGCGGGAACCCGCTTCAGCCGTTTCCGATCTTCACCTTCAAGGTGGCCGGCAATCTCACGTTCTACGTTCCAGTCGCTCCTCGGGTCGTGCTGGCCATCTCCGGTCGGGCGGGAAAGATCTTTCCTCTCAATCCGGATTCGCAGTCGATCGCGCCCAAGCGGTTCTTCCTCGGCGGCACTTCCACCCTCCGCGGCTTCCGCGAGGAGGGCTTGATTCCCCAGGACCGCCGGGAGGACCTGCACACCGACGTGGCCAATTGCCGCGCGCTGGTCTTACCCGAACAGCTCGGGTGCTCACCGGGCGCGAGCGTGCTGGTGAAAGGACAGGAGCTGCCTTCCGAAGGCGGGGAGCTCTTCGTGCTCGGCAAGAGCGAGCTGCGGTTTCCGGTGTTCGGAGCCTGGGATCTGGGCGTGTTCCTCGAGGCGGGCAATCTGTGGCTTTCGCCCAGCCGGTTCAATTTTTCCCTTTCCAACCTCCGTTACGCTGCCGGCGCGGGCGTGCGTTACCTCTTCCCGATCGGACCGGCGGCCCTGGACGTGGGATTCAATTTGGCACCGGACCGGGATTTGAACGAGTCGAGCTTTCAGGTGCACTTCAGCGTGGGGCTGTTCTGACGCGCCATTCCGCGCCTGTCGGATGACGCTATACTCCGCGCGCCGTGTTCTACCGATTCGTCCGCTCGGTGGTGAGCTTCGCCCTTCGCCTGTTCTATCGGGTGAAGGTCAATGCCGGGCGAGCCGACTTCGACGGGCCGGTGATGTACGTGGGCAATCATCCCAATGGCCTGATCGATCCAGCGTTGATCTTCGTGATCTCCCGACGGCACGTCACCTTCCTGGCCAAGGCGCCGCTGTTCAAGATGCCGGGCATTGGTCAGATCCTCAAGGGACTGGGAGCGCTGCCGGTCTACCGCAAGCAGGACGATCCCACGTTGATGGCGAAGAATGAGGGCACGCTCGAGGGCGCCGCGGGCGCGCTGGTGCAGGGGCGGGCCATCACTCTTTTTCCCGAGGGGAAGAGCCATTCGGAGCCTGCGCTCGCCGAGGTGAAGACCGGCGCCGCGCGCATCGCGCTTCGGGCGGCGAGACAAGGTGCCAAGGTGCAAGTCGTTCCGGTCGGCTTGACGTATGCGGAGAAGAACCGGTTCCGGAGCGAGGTTCTGATCGACGTGGGCCAACCGATCGATGCCGCGGCGCTCCTGCCCGCGCCTGGCCAAGACGAGGCGGAAGCCGTGCGCAAGCTGACCGCGGTGATCGCCGATGGGTTGCGGCGCATCACGCTCAACCTGGAACAGTGGGAGGACCTGCCGCTGATTCAGTTCGCCGAGGCCCTGTACGCGCTGCGAACAGGGGAGGCGGCGAGCGATCCGGAGCGGATGCGCGGCTTCGCCAAGGGCATTCAGCTCTTCCGCGCCGAGCAGTCGGACCGATTCCAGCGGATCCGCGCCGAGCTGGTCACCTTCCGCGACCACCTGCACCTGGCGCGGGTGAATCCGCAGGACCTGAAGCTGATCTACCGTCCCTTGCCGGTGCTGTGGTTCGTGATTCGCAATCTGGCGGCGTTGGCGCTTGGCCTTCCGCTCTTCGCGCTGGGTCTGGCGCTGTTCGCCGTCCCGTTCTACGTCCCGCGTCTACTGCCCGCCTGGCTGAAGGTCGATCTAGATGCTCAGGCGACGGTAAAATTCTTTGCGACGCTGCTGATTGCGCCGGTCTGGATCGCGCTGCTCACCGCGGCAGGATGGGCTCTGTTCCGGTTGCCCGGCGCATTGATCGGGTTGCTCGGCTCGCTTCCGCTGGCGATCTTTACCCGCTACTTTCTCGAGCACTGGCGGAGGGTGTTTCAAGACGTGCGGACCTTTTTCGCAGTGGGGACTCGCGCCAGCCTCAAGGCGCGCCTGTCGAGTGAGGGTGAAAGGCTTGCCGCACAGGTTGAAGCAGTGGCCCAAGAGCTGCGCCCGCGGGTGGTCGACGCGCCATCAAATCCAGCCATCAAAACGGGCTGACAGCCGCGCTCGCCCCGAGCGTAGCGAAGCGGAGTCGAGGGGTCGCCGCAATTTTCGAAGGCAGCTACGTCTGTTGAGCCCGAAGCCGTCGTGCCCCGAGGAGAAGAATCAGACCGCCGATCAGCACCGGCATTGCATTCACCTCGATGGCGACCTCCAGGCTGAAGCGTTTGGCGATCGCGCCGATCACCGTGGGTGAAAGCGCGTCCCCGAGAAGGTGGAACAGCAGCACGTTGATGCCCATCGCAAAGGCGCGGAAGGCCGGCACCACGCAGTTGACGATCGCGGCATTCAGCGGCCCGGTGTTGAGGAAGATCAGGAATTGGGCGACGAAGGTGACCGCGAAAATCATCGTCGGGTCGCGCATCCTGGCCACCGCGAAGATGATCGGAGCAGCGAGCGCCAGGCCGAGGCCGGAGATCCAGATCCCGCCGTTGGCTCGGCGGCGCTCGACCCAATCGCCCAGAACTCCGCCGGCCAGGGTGCCGGCCGCCCCCGCCGCCGCCGTGATGGCCCCAAAGATCACGCTTGCCTTCCCGAGAGGAATTCCGCGCTCGAGGTTGAGGAACGACGGCATCCAATTCGCCAGCCCGCCAATGGAGAACGTCATCAGCGTCAGGCCGGCGGTGACGATCCAGAACGTGCCGTTGTTCGCCAGCGCCTTGATGCCAACGACGAAGGGGACCTTCTCCGGGCCTGCCACCTCCTCGGTGGCCCCCCGCTTTGGCTCCGGGAGCAGCAGAGCCAGCATCGCCAGCGCGATCCCGGGCACGCCGCCGACGAAAAAGGCCATGTGCCACGAGTAATGCTCGCCGACCCAGCCCCCGACCGCGAAGCCGGCGGCGGCGCCCACCGGCAAGGCAACGTAGAAGAACGACAACATCCGGGTGCGCAGGCTTCGAGGAAACAAATCCGAGATCAGCGCCGGCGCGACCGTCCCATAGCCTGCCTCGCCGATGCCGATGAAGGCACGCGCGATCAGCAGAATGCCGAACGAGGCCGCGACGCCGGACCCGATCGTGGCCAGGCTCCAGATGAACACTCCGCCCGCGATCACGTAGCGCCGCGCCACCCGATCGCCGAGGTATCCGCCGATGGGCGAGGCGAGCATGTAGACGATCATGAAGATGCTGGCCAAAAGGCCGGCCTGCTGGTGATCGATTCGAAACTCGGCCTCGACCAGCGGAACCACGCCGGCCACGATGTAGCGATCGAGATAATTGAAGAAATTGATCAGCGAGAGGACGCTGAGACCAAACACCGCGCGAGGGGGTGCTTTGGTGGCGGGCAAGGCGGAAGCGGAGACGGCCTGGTTCAGCGGTCTACCCCCCGAAGCGCTCGAGCATCAATCCCCACCTTAGCCCGCGATCGCTCACCAGGCACGCTCCGGCTCCGAGTCGCAGCATGGCCACTTCGAGAATCAACGCGCCGGCGCAGATCACATCCGCGCGCTTTGGCTGCAGCCCTGGAAGGCGTTTGCGCTCGGCAAGGGGCGTGGAGCAGAGCTTCCTGGACAGGGCCTGCAGCTCGGAGAGGGCAATGGTTTGGCCGTGGACTCGGGCTGCGTCGTACGGCTCGACCTGGTGCAGGAGCGCGTAGAGCGTGGTCACCGTGCCGGCCACACCCACCATGCGAAAGCGATCGGGCGGGCGCGGAAGGGTCAACTTTTCGTGCAGGTGTTCGATCAGTTGCTGGCGCTCGCCGTCGTCCACCGGATCGCTGCGGATGAATCTCTCGGTGAGGCGAACCGAGCCCACCTCGAAGCTGCGGCGATAGAAGATGGCTCCCGGTTCGGCCAGCGGCGCTCCATAGACGAACTCGGTCGATCCGCCGCCGATGTCGATCACCACCAGCGGTCGGTCTGGTTCAGCTCCCGCGAAGTCCTGAGCTACGGCGAGGAAGGTGAGCTGCGCCTCGCGATCGCCGGAGATCACCTCTACCTCCACGTCGGCGCGCTGTTGGGCGGCGCGGAAGAAATCGGCGCCGTTCTGCGCATCGCGCGCGGCGCTGGTGGCGGACACCGCGATCTCCCGAGCGCCTGCCGCGCGCGCCTCGGCCGCGAACTCGACCAAGACCTTAAGGGTGTCCTCGATTCCTTGCTGAGCCAGGCGCTGCGTGCGATCCACGCCGCGGCCCAGTCGCGTGATCTCCGCGCGCTCGGCGACCGGTACGAAGTTGCCGTCCCGGTCGCGGTCGGCGATCAGCAGCAGCACCGAGTTGGTCCCGATATCGATGGTTGCGTACCGGCTCATCGGAGCGATCAGCTGAAGCGGAGGCGCTCGCGCAGCGCGTTGGCGAGCAACTCGTATTGAGCATCATGGTTATAGAGCTGGGCGGAGATCCGGACCAGCCGCTTAGGTGGCGCTGGCCAGGGGACAAGTGGAATCTCGATGCCCGGCTTCTTCAGCAGCTCCGTCTGGAGCGGATCGGCGTACAGGGAAGAGGAGGGTGGCTCGGGCGAGCCATCCCAGATGGGCAGTGCAGCCATGGAACCTAACATTCCATCGGGCGCCGGCGCGGGGACGCGCAGCGCTCGGCAGAGCGCGTCTCGTCCGCGCAGCGCCATCGCGCGGTTTCGCGACATCAGCTCCGGCCATCCGCCTGGCAGCAGCGAGCCCATGAAGCGGATTGCCTCCGGAACGCAGAGGTATGGAGACGGATCGTCGGTCCCCGTCCAGTCGAACTCCAAGCGAAAGCGGGAGCGGTCCGATCGCGGCGAGTTGGCCCCGTGGCTGATCGTCAGCGGGCGTATCGAGCCCCGCTTGTCTTCGCGCAAGCACAGGAAGCCCGCGCCCTTGGGCGCGCACAGCCACTTGTGGCAATTGCCCACGTAGTAGGCGGCGCCGATCGATTTGACGTCCAGCGCGAGCATCCCGGGGGCGTGCGCGCCATCCACGAGAGTGTCTACGCCGACCCGATCGAGCTCCGCCACCAGCTGCGCGATGGGGAGGATCAGCGCGGTCGGACTGGTGACGTGATCGATCAGCGCCAGGCGCGTACGCGTTGTCAGCTGGTTGATCACCGAGGCGATCGCTTCCTCGGGCGAACGAATAGGAAAGGGCAACTGGGCAACCAGCACTCGCGCCCCGTTCGACGAAGCCGCCAGCTCGAGCGCGTTGCGGCACGCGTTGTAGGCGTGATTGGTGGTGAGCAACTCGTCGCCGCGTTGGAACTTCAGGGAGCGCAGGATCGCGTTCGCGCCCGTGGTGGCGTTGGCCACGAAGGCGAGCCCCTCCGGGTCAGCGCCGATGAAGCGGGCCAGATCCGTGCGCGCGGTGTCCAGCAGGTCCTCCAGCTCGCGGACGAAGAAGCGCACCGGTTGCCGTTCCATCCGCTCGCGTATTTGCGCTTGCGCTTCCAACACCGGAATGGGACAGGCGCCGAACGATCCGTGATTCAGAAAAGCGATCCCCGGATCGAGTGCCCAGTGGCGGGCGTACTCGGAAGCCGCAGTTCCAGCGGCGCCACCATGGGAGCTCATGGGCCGCATCTACCCCAGCGCGATCGGGCTTGCACGGACGGGATCAGTACACCCTCAGCAATTTCACCCTGCAAACGAACTTCGGGTTGCGAAAGTCCGTGGTGTAGATGTCGCCCGTGGTTTCCTCGAAAGAACCGGTGACCAGCGCGAGCGGCGCGGTGACGGCGTAGTACCACCAGTCCTTCTTCAGGTCGACGTCCCGAAGCTTCTTCTGGTAGATGACGCGCCCCTCGAAGGACCAGGCGGATCGGATTCCCTCCGGGTGGATACCGGCCCCCGTCGCGGGCGGATCGGCCAGACCCTCGATCGCCATCGGGGCGCTCCTGATCACGTGCGCGTCGAAGGCTGAGTTTCCCGACGACTGCAAGAGCAAGGTTCCCTGTACCTTTCCCTTTGCCGATTGTTGGATTTCGATGATCGCCACCAGCGAGCTCTGTTGGCCCGCGGCCAGCCCCCTCATTGCTGCGCCCTGATCGAAAGTCCTGGACAGCGTATCCAGCTGTCCGCCTGGCTGATCCTGCTTGGCCCGGCCGAGTGGAGAGATGGACTCGATCGGTGCTGCGCTTTCCGTTGGTACGGTGCCGCTGGCGCCGTAGGCCTGCGCAGCGGATGCCCAGCTCTTGAAGAAATTCCGCGCCAGCTGCGGATCGAAGGCAGGAGGATTTTGCGCCGCCTTCTCCAGCTCTTTGCGCATGTCGCCGAAGTAGCCATCCACCACTCCGCTCTCCACCCTGCGCGCTGCCAGCTGGTCGTTCAAGAATCCGTCCACCCTGACCTTCACTCGAGCCGCGTTGATCGCTGCGACCGCCGCTGGATCAGGATTGTCGTCACCCGGTCCCTGGATCGTATGTCCGCCTGGCTCTGAACCCGGGGCAGGCGGCCCACCGCGGACGCTGTCGAAGGTGGGCGCCAAGCTGCTCCTGCGCGGAACGTCGTGAGGTTTCGCGACCTGGACCGGTGCGGCGGTGGCTGGCGGAGCCTGGCCCGCCTCGGCAAGGCCACTTGCAGTTTCCTTTCGGCGCTGCGTCCGATGGCGTTTGCCGGGCTTTTCCAAGCTCGTGCCGGGCGCGGGCAGGGGCGAAGGCGCGGGAGGGGCGGGCTCGGATTCGATTTCCAACCAAACCCGTTCCTCCATTTGGGACGGAGGGATCGCTTCGGGGCGCGCGGTCTTGCTCCTGGAGAGCCACAGCAACAGCCCACCGTGGAGCGCGAGCGAAAACCCGACCGCGATGACAATCCTGCGCGAGCGCACCGGCTCACGCTACCTCGATCTTCGCGCTCGGGCCAACGTGGTCAGCGGCCCCAGTCAGGTGTGCTGTACTCACCCTTCTCGATCGGCAGCTGCAACTGATTGCTGCCGTCGACGTTGGTGACGAAGAGCTGAGACGTTCCCGTCCTCATGGAGGAAAACACGATCAACCGCCCATTGGGCGCGAAGGAGGGCTCCTCGTTGTTGCCTTGATCCTGTGTGATGCGCCCGATCTTGCCCGTCTCCACGTTGACCGTGAACAGATCGAAGGCCAATCTCTCGTCGCGCGCCGTGAAAGCGATCAGGTCCCCGCGCGGGGACCAGTCCGGGGTCTGGTTGTAGTTGCCTTGAAAGGTGAGACGTCTCACGCCCGATCCGTCGGCACCTATCACGTAGATTTGCGGGGAGCCGCCCTGAGTGGACACATAGGCGATCCGCTTGCCGTCGGGAGACCAAGTCGGGCTGGTGTTGATGAAGTAAGGCGTGTGGGTGATCTGCTTGGCGCCCGACCCGTCCGAATTCGCTACCCATATCTGCGTGCTCTCGCCGCTCGAAAGCGCGTAGGCGATGCGCCTTCCGTCCGGTGAGAAGGCGATGCCGGTCGCCATTTGATCTGTCTTCACCAACGGCACCGGAGCGCCGCTCAACCTCTGAAGAAAGATCCACGGCTTGCCGCTTCGGTAGGAGGTGAAGGCAACGCCTGACCCGTCCGGGAGCATACACGGCAAGACGTTCAGCCCGCCGGTAGCAACCGCCTGCGCGTTTTTTCCATCCCAATCGGAAAACCAGATCTCCTTCGACTGACCCACCCTTCGAGCGAAGACCAGATGCGTCTGGAACGGTCCGGGCTCGCGGGTCAGCTCCTTGTAGAGAGCGTCGGCGAGAAAGTGGGCCAGCTTGCGAACGCTCTTCACCGGGAGCAACTGGCTCATCCGAAAGTCTTCCTTGCCGGTGCCGACGCTGAAGTAATGCAGCTCGCCGCGGACCTGCTCTCCCTCCATGGTGAGCTGCGTCTTCACCAACCCCTCGGCTCCGACGTTCGCCCAGCGGCCGAAGTTGATCGAGAGCGCGGTCACGCCCTCGGTCGGGTCGGCGAGGAAGCTCTTCCGGTCCAGCACCTGGAAGATGCTGGCCGCGGAAAGGTCGAAGAGCAGAGCGCTGTCAAACTCGGAAACGTGCGCGCGGGCGGCACCCTCGGCCCGAGGCGGAGCCACCGCCAGAGGCAAAGGCCGGAAGTTCGCACCGGAGATCTCCAGCACCGGGAGCTGCGCGAGCGCGGCGCTGGAGAGGCAGAAGCCAAGCAGGCCGACGAGGTGGAGCAGCGGATGGGTTCGAGTCACGGTCGGAACTCCAGGGCGACGCCCTTCCTCTGAAGGGCATCGCGAAGGTGATCGGGGGGGGGTGAGAATGGCGCCGCCTTCTTCACGGCGCTGACCACGGCATTGTCGAACAGCTCGTTTCCGGAGGAGCGGATCACCTGGACGCGCAACAGCTCACCGGTTCGGCCGATCAGGACCTGGACTTGCGCCTTGAGGTGGAGCCGCTCCTGCTCGGGGATGGTTTGCGAGACGTCGTAATTTCGGCGCACCCCCGCGGTCAGCAAAGCCCAGTAGCGCTCGCCTTCCGCGGTGGCTGAATCGCCGTTGGGATCGCCGTCCAGCTGCCCGTCCAGCTCCCGCGTCCGGCCACCTGCCGTCTTGCTAAAGGCGCTGAACAGCTGCTTGCGCCGATCCGCGGCGCTCTTCTCGCCCGACTTTTTGGATGCCTCGCTCGGGATGGCTTTCACGTCCGGGATCGCCACGACTCCCTTCGGCTCGGGAGGTTTCGGCGGCTCGGGCGTGGGCGCCTCGGGCTTCTTCTCCTCCGGTGGAAGCGGCGGATCCTTTTGCGGCAGCAGCTTCTCATCGCGCGGCTTTCCCAGCCGTACCAAGGACGCCTTGATCGGTTGCTGATTCAGGTCGATGGCCGGCGTGAGCCGCAAGTAGCTGGAGGCCACGATGGCTCCCAGCAGCGCCCCGTGGGCAATCGCAGAGCCGATCAGAAAGCCCCGCATGGGCAGCGGCTTCTTGACCAGCAGACTTTGAGCGACAGCCGGGTGCATCACTCACTGTCGCTTTCGAGGGGTGAGCGGGTCGGTGATCATCCCCACGTTGGTGATGCCGGCGCGGTGAGCTGCCGCCAGCACTTCCACGATCACACCGTACGCGAGGTCGCGATCGGCGTGCAGATAGACCTCCTTGTCGGCTTGAGCCTTGGCGTTGGTCTTCAACTTCTGCTCCAGGTCGCCCAGCGGAATCTCGGCTTCGCCGATGAACACCCGCTTGGACCGGTCGATCGAGAGCACGATCTTCTTCTCGGTGGCTTCGACGGGCGCTGCTTTGGTTTGCGGCAGGTTCACCTTCACTCCCTGCTGAATCAGCGGTGCGGTGACCATGAAGATGATCAGCAGCACCAGCATCACGTCAACCATGGGCGTGACGTTGATTTCGTGCATCGTGGTGCGGCCCGGCTCCTTGCCTGATCCAATCGCCATCGTTGCCTACTTGAAGAAGTGCCGCTTGACGATGTTGAGGAAATCCGACGAGAAGTTGGCCATCTCGGTGTCGAAGATCTTGATCCGGGAGACGAACGAATTGTACGCGACCACCGCCGGAATGGCGGCGAACAGGCCGGCCGCGGTGGCGAACAGCGCGTTGCCAATCGGCGCGGCGACCGTGGAAAGCGTGGCGTTGCCCTTCTCGGCGATGTCGTTGAACGCGCTCAAGATGCCCATCACCGTCCCGAACAGCCCGACGAACGGGGCGGCGGAGCCCACCGTGCCGAGGAATGACACCTTGGATTCCAGCTCGGTGATCTCCGAGGTGGACGCGCGGTTCAGCGCGCGCTCCACGTTCTCGATGCCGCCGAGCCGCTCGGCCATCGCGCCCTCCGGCGGTTCCTTCGACTGCGCCAGGCGCGAAAGCTCCTCGTAGCCCGCGCAGAAGACTTTGGAGAGCGGCGACGAATGGAGGGACTGCGCGGTCTGGTAGATGGATTCCAGGCGCGAGGCCTTCCAGAAGGTGTCCAGGAAAGTGACCGACTGCGCTCGTGCGCGCGACAGCTGCATCAGCTTCAGAGCGATCAGCGCCCAGGAGAATGCGGAGGCGCAGGCGAGCAGCGCCAGTACGCTCAGCTCGACCAGCGAGCCGCTGCGTATGATCTCGAGGTAGTTGAGAGCACCGAGCAGGGGACGTTCAAAGACAGTCATGGGAAACGTCGATTACCTTCCGCAGCGGAGCCGGTCAAACAATCGCAAACCCCCGCCGCCGACTGGGAGTGCGACGCGTGTCATACCTTTGCTTGGTTCGCCTCATAGGACCGCGCTGATCCTAAGGGGTAAATCCGCGTCGCACAAAGGCGCGAGCGCGATCTGCCGGGGCGCGCGCCCGTAGAATTGAATCCAAACGACATCCGTGCGTCTGAAGCTCCGAGTAAACGGCCGTCGACCCAGCGAGCACTTTCAAAGGGCACGAAATGAACACCAAAACCCTCGGCTTATTTCTCGGACTGACAACCCTCATCGGACTGGTAACTCTCAGTGGATGCATCGCCCGGGATCAGGTGTACAGCGGGAACGTGCAGTTCACCTGGACCTTCAGCGGCCTGACGTGCTCTCAAGTGCCGCAGGTTACCTCGGTGCAGGTGATCATCCCGGGAGAGCAGCTGGAGAACAACGGCGTCTACCCGTGCTTGACGGCCAATTATCCGGGGATCTTGCTCCATGATTTCCTGCCCGGCACGTACAGCTTCACCCTCAACGCGCTCGATTCTTCCGGCAACACGCTCTTCACCGGCAGCGGTAATTTCACCATCAACGGCGACGTGCGGGTCGCCATCGACCTGACCCCGGTCGGTGGGCCGACTTCGTACGCATATCTGTCGTGGACGTTCCCGGCCAACAGCCTCAGCGCCACTCCGACGTGTGCGCAAGCCGGGATGGACTTCGCGGTGGACTACGTGGACGTCCAAATCGATCAGGGGCAAGTGCAGCGCTACAACTGCGTCGACGGGACGACGACGCCAGGAGTGGTGACGCCCTACCTCAATGCGGGACCGCACCAGATCACGCTCTCGTCCATCAGCCGTTCCCTCAGCTATCCCTTGCACCGCTTCACCGGCACGCTGACGACCTACTCAGGCAACCCCATTGCGGCGAGCTATGGCTTGCCCTGGGCAGTGGGCGGGGTGGCGGTGAGCTGGCAACTTTCGGATGGGACCTTCGCGCAGACGTGCGCTTCCGCGGGGATCACCACCGTGTACACCAATTTCCAGGATGCGAACGGCAACAACCTGTACGCCGGAGCCGGCGATCCGCAGCGCTGCATCGATGGCTTCTTCAGCGCCGCTGTCCGATACAATTACCTGTCGTCTGGATCGTACCGGCTGTTCCTGCAAGCCGTTGGGTCCAGCGGCACCTACCGCTCGAACTTTGCCGTGCCTCCGACCGTCGGCATCGCATCGGGTCAGTTCGCGAACCCCGCGCAGCCGGTGACGGTTACCTTGATTCGCGGCCAGTAGTCGGACCTCAGCACTGCACAGAGCACTTAGCAAGGGCGAGTCCCGGCTCGCGCTTTCGCGCTTCGGATCCCCTCGACTGGCGCCTGGCACTTTTCGTGATAGCAACACGATGGATGAGTCACGGCGGCCACAGAGCGATCGGCGTGTTCGATTCCGGCGTCGGCGGCTTGACCGTCCTCAAAGCGGTGATGGAGCGGCTTCCCGGCGAGAGCACGATCTACCTGGGCGACACGGCGCGCGTTCCGTACGGGACCAAGTCGGCCGAGGTGGTAACGCGCTACTCGCTGAGGAACGCGCAGTTCCTGCTGGCAAACGAGATCAAGCTCCTGGTGGTGGCGTGCAACACGGCGTCCGCCGTCGCCTTGACAGAGCTCTCGGCCGCGCTGCCCGTCCCCGTGCTCGGAGTGATCGAGCCGGGGGCAAAGGCGGCAGCCGCGCGCTCCCACTCGGGAAGGATCGGCGTGATCGGCACTCCGGGAACCATCCGATCCGGCGCGTACCAGCGAGCGCTGGTCGAGGCTCGCCCCGGCGTATCCGTGGTCACCAAGGCGTGTCCGCTGTTCGTGCCGCTCGCCGAGGAGGGCTGGGTCGCGGGCGACGTTCCGGAGAGAGTGGCGCGCGACTATTTGGCGGAGTTCAAGCAACAGGCAGTGGATACGCTGGTCCTCGGCTGCACGCATTATCCGCTCCTGCGTAGAGTGATCGCCGACGCGGTCGGCCAACAAGTGGCGCTGATCGATTCCGCGGAGGCCACCTCACAAGCCGTCGCCGGGCTCCTGAAGGAGCGAGGCGGGCTCGCCGGCGCCAACCCGTCCGTGAGCCATCGGTACTACGTCACCGACGAGGTGGAGTACTTCGCTCGGGTTGGAGAGCGATTCCTCGGCAAGCCGATCCAATCCGCCGAGCACGTGGACATCGCGTAGAAATTCACCGGCGAGTCGGCCAGCCCAGATCCTCCCGCTCCGCGATTCTGGTCGCCCTCGTTTAAAGCGCCCGCCGCTGGTACGCCGTCGCTTCAGGCGCGCTTTGCTCCGGCTGAAGGGATTCGGCGACCAATATCGCGGCGCGTTCACCGATGTCGTCGCGCCTGGGAAGTGCACCGGTCAGCCCGGTGATGATCACCTCCAGGAATGGGAAGAAGCGCATCTTCGTCAGCGGCCAGTTCATCCACCCGACGGTGATGCAGTAATAGCGACTGAACGGCGCAGCGTGGTGAATTGCATGGTGGCTCGGCGGCAGGATCAGGTGCAACCGCTGGAACCAGGCGATCGCTGCCGACGGCCTCTCCAGGTGCGCCCACTTGTGAAATTGATTGGTGGCAAAAACCCAGAAGATCAGCGCGCCGAGAAAGCTGCTTGCGAACAGCGCCAGGTCATCCCCTTGCTTGATCGGAATCAGCAGCCCGGCGGTGGCGATCGGCAGGGAGATCAGACAATTTGCTCCGTTCGTCTCCACGAAGTCGTGCCGGGTAATGGCCGTCTGATCCACGTGGTGCTCGCGGAAGGGCCGGATCACCGATTGACCCAGCACGGGAACACCCGTGGATCCCCAGGTATCGCCAAGCCAGTGAACGAATCCAGAGGTGAAATCCGCGGCGAGGTACGCGAGCAGCACCGCGCTCAAGACGAGCCAGGGGCTTTCCCAGGCCGGGTGCCACAACCGCAGCAGCAACCCGATCTGCAGGGCGAAAAATACCGCGATGCTCCAGATCTCGATCTTGCGAAACGTTCGAGAGTAGCCGCTGGCCAGAACCGCTGCGTCTGCTTGCTTTAACCTGGGCCCGAAATTTTCCATCTTCGGCGGAGCCATGCGAGCACTTCCCTGGCGGACATGAAGATTATCCGAAATCAGAATTTTCTGACACCCGACTCAACAACCCGGCGTATGCCCCGGGGGGTGTCTTGCCTGACTTACGGCGAAGTCGACCCCGCGGATCTTTTGACCACCCGGGCGCTAGAGGGAGGGCTCGACCTCGGTCGCCTCTGCTACCCCCATGCCCGCTATCCGGCCGGGGTGCGAGTAGACGTTGAGCGCGCCTCCGCGGACGAAGGCAGCCAGGGTGACTCGAGAGCGCTGCGCCAGATCGACAGCCAACGAGCTGGCCGCAGAAACGCTGGCCACGATCGGAATCCGGGCTACCGTGGCCTTCTGCACGATCTCGAAGCTGGCGCGTCCGCTGACGGCGAGAATTACCGGGATGCGATCCGGGGATAGTGGCTCACGCCCTTTTGCCAACCGGCTGAACGGGTCCATCGGCACGAGGCGCTCCGAAAGCAGCGCCCCCACCACCTTGTCCACTGCGTTGTGGCGGCCCACGTCTTCGAAAGCGGCGAGCACCTCTCCCGATGCATTGAGCGCCGCCGCCGCGTGCACTCCGCCGGTGTGGGAGAAGTTTCTCTGCACGTCGCGAAGCCGTTCGGTGGCAGCCGCGACGATGCGGACCTCGACCGTTCCGTTGAACGGAACCTGGCCGCAGACAGCGAGCAGGTCGTCCACGCTTCGCCGTCCGCACACGCCGCAAGCGGAGGTGGTCAGGGTGCCGCGGCGGCTCGCCTGGACTTTGTCCACGTCGAGGGTCACGCCAGGAGCAGCGGTGACATCGATCACGTTTCCGAATCCTTCGTCGCCGGGACGGCCGCAGTGGACCACCGACCCCACGTCGTCGATCGAGTGAATGATTCCCTCCGAGAGCAGGAACCCCAACGCCAGTCGCTCGTCGTCTCCCGGCGTCCGCATGGTGATCGCCACAGGTTCGGTGGCCACGCGGATCTCCAACGGCTCTTCGATCGCCACCAGGTCGGAGCGCGCCCGCGCCTGGGCGCGTTCGCCGATCTGGGTCACGCCTCTTTCCACCACGCCTTTCACGCCCGTCACCCTATCGCCGTCCGGCGAGAGAGTGAATTCCAGGGTGCAGCGGCCCTCCGATGCCGGCCGGATCGCGCACCCAGCGGACCAGGAAGTCCGCCAGCTGCTCCACGTCACCCGTGGTGAAGGTGCAGACCGACGCGGGAGCATCGTCCTCGGTGACGATGGCCAAGATGTCCGTGCGCCCCGCCGCCAGGCTGGGGCCGATCTCCTTGCGCCAGACCTCGATCTTGGCGAAAGGTCCGTCCTTCCATCCTTCGATGAGGATCAAATCCAGCGCCGAGGAAAACCGCTCGAGGATGGCCGGCAACAGGAGAGCGGGATCCCCCGGGAACGTCAGCTGCACTCCCGCGGGCGTGGCGAACACCACCGGTGCTGCGCCCGCCGCTTCCAGCCGTTCGCTGTCGCTCCCGGTCTTATGAAGGGAATGCGCGTCGCCGGAGTGCTTGACCGCCGCGACCCGCATGCCTCTCCTTCGAAGCTCGGGAACCAGGCGCGTAAGCAGCGTGGTTTTGCCGCTCCCCGATGCGCCGATCACGCTGACCCAAGCCGGCTTCATTCGATGTCTCTCCCGCCGCTCGGGCGAACTTGCGCACTGCGCTCATCGCCGTCGCTCGCCAGCGTGAACCGAGAGTTGGAAAAGAGCTCCATTTGTACAATTTCTCCCGCGCCAAAGTCCGCGCGCCCGGCAGGCAACACGATCCAGCCTTCCGCGCCGACGTTGTGCAGGATCTGGCCCGAGCCCTGCGGTCGGGCGATCGCCCAGGGGATTCCATCTCGCGTCTCCAGGTGCCCGCTGAGCAGATAGGTCAATCCGCCCTGCTTGTGCTGCGCAGAATCCAGGCGCGCGTCGATGGACTGCCGCAGCTCGAAGACTCCCTGCCGCTTCAGAAGCATCGGGCGGGCGAGCTGGTCGAAGCCAACCGCCGCCGCGCCGGGATTGCCGGGGAGAATGGCGACGGGGCAATTGCCGAGCATCGCAACGCCGGTTGGCTTGCCGGGCTTGAGCGCTACGCCGTCGACGATCAACTCCGCGCCAAGCCGCGAAAGACAGCGCTTCACCAGATCCTTGTCGCCGACGGATGCGCCTCCCGAAGTGATCAGCAGATCAGTGTCGCGGACGAGCTTCTGGAGCGCGGTTCGAACCGCTTCCTCGTTATCTGCGGCACGGCCGCTGGCCAGGACGGAGGCGCCGGCCTCGACGCACAGCGCCGCCAGCACGACGGCGTTGCAGTCGTAGACCTGGTACGTCCGCGCGGGGGTGCCTGGAATCGCCAGCTCATCGCCCACCGTGAGCAATGCGACCCGCGGCGACGGCCAGACCCGCGCATGGCTCATTCCGAGCGAGGCGAGGACTCCGAGCGCTGCGGCGTCGAGCCTCTGGCCGGCGACAAGAACCTGCGCCCCTTCGGCGACCTCTTCGCCTCTTCGACGGATGTGGCTGCCAGGAGTGGACTCCACGAAGACCAACACCTCGCCGCCCTCTTGACGGGCCGCCTCTTGCCGGACGACGCAGTCGACTCCGCTGGGGATCGGCGCGCCGGTGAAGATGCGCGCGGCTTCGCCATTCGCGAGCCGTGTCGCGGGCGAGCCCCCTGCATAAATCGTCTCCACGATCCGCAGCTTGGCCGGCCGGTCGCGATTCGCACCGCGGGTTTCCGCGCTGCGCAGGGCGTAGCCGTCCATCGCCGAGTTGTCGAAGCTCGGCAAGGGCCGAGCTGCGCAAACAGGCTCGGCCAGATAGCGCCCGTGCGCGGAGGCCAAAGGCACCTCGATCGGGGAGGCAACCCGGATCGACTTCAGCGCCAGCGCGCGCGCTTCTCGCAGGGGGATCATTTGCTCGGAACTGCCCGCGTCTCGTGTACGCTGGCCTCAACCAGTAATCGAAAATGCCTGCGGATCCTAACGCGACGCTCGCGATCATTGCCGGTGGAAAGGGAAGTCGGCTGGAGGGTATTGCCAAGGGGCGGCTCCTTCTCGACGGTCGGACAATGCTCTCTCGGCTGCTCGATCTGCGCCCGTTGTTTGCGGACGCCCTTCTGGTGACGAACACCCCCGATGTCTACGCCGAGTATGGCCTTCGCTCCGTCCGCGACGTGGTGCCGAACCGCGGCGCTCCAGGGGGCGTGCACACAGCGCTGGTCCATGCTCGTACCACTTGGGTGTTCGCGGTTGCGTGTGACATGCCTTTCGTCTCCGTGGAAGTGACCCAGATGCTGCTGCGATCGCGCAGCGATGCGAAAGACGTGATCTGTTTCGAGGTCGAGGGACGGCCGGAGCCGTTGCTGGCGCTCTACCGCTGCTCGATCGCCGGCGCGTGGGGGCGCGCGCTGTCCGCCGAACCCTCCTTCCGCCAGCTCTTCCGACATTTCCGGACGCATCTGCTTGGCGACTCCGAGCTGCGACAGGTCGACCCACAGATGCGCGCCATCGCCAGCATCAATACGCCGGAGGACCTGGCGCGATTCGGGATCAAGTCGCCCGGCACCGAGGGCAGCGCGCCTTGATCTACCGGGATCTCTGGCCGATACTTTCGTGTGAAGCCACATGGCGACCAATTTCGAGAAGGCTCTCACTGGCTTCAATCACAACATCAAGCACAAGGGGAAGGTGTACCACGTCCAGACGGAGGACTCGGGCGTGGCGAATCCGCACATCATCACCCACCTGTTCGTGGGTGGAAACATCCTGGCGTCCAAGCGCACCTCGTACGCCGAGATCCTCAAGACGGAAAACCTGATGGAGCTGGTGCGCGAGCTGATGGAAGAGCAGCACAAGGAAATGCTGCGCAACCTGATCAACGGCGTCTACGACGACATCGATTCCGCGCAGGCCGCCAAGCACTACGATCCCGGTCAGATCGCGGTTGAAGCGCCAGCCGCGCGTTCGTGGACGCCGATCAAGCCAATCCCACCGGTGTTGTCCCCGCTGCCCCCGGAGGTCGTCGCCGCGCGCGGCATGCCGGCGCCCAAGCTGAAGGAGACTGGAGCGGAGACGCTCTTCGGCGAGGATTTGATCTCCGAGAAGAGCCTGGACGAGGTGATTCTCAGCTATCTCGCCGGCGACGGCGAGTAAGAGGGACGGGCGTTTCGGTGTGCGCGGCGTCGGCCCGGGCCCTCGATGAACGCGCTCTAGAGCTCGATATGTCCGCACCTCGACGAAAGTTGGACATGTGCAGCGGCAGGCTCGGGGACGTTGCTCGAGCAGGCGATGCCTCGACTACGCGTCGCGCGGCGACGCTACGCTCGGCACGACCGGTGGACGGCACGAACGGTGGCTACGCTCGGCACGAGCGGGGACCTCTTGAAGCGGGCCGACGGTTTCGGTACATCCAGCCCAGCACTTTCGATCCCCCTCCTTTCCCGACCGGAGCCCTCGCATGGCCCTTGCCCAAACTACATCCGCGCCTTCTGAGCTCTGGCGCCTGAAGGAGATCGCGGCGCGATTGCGAATCGACATCATCGAGATGCTCGCCCGCGCCGGTTCCGGGCATCCCGGAGGCTCGCTGTCGGCGACCGACATCGTCACTTGCCTGTTCTTCTCGCGGATGCGCCACGATCCCAGGCGCGTGGATTGGCCAGACCGCGACCGATTCATTCTGTCCAAGGGTCACGCCGTCCCGGTGCTCTACGCGGCGATGGCCGAGGCAGGCTACTTCCCCCGGCAGGAGCTGATGACGTTGCGCAAGCTGAACAGTCGCCTCCAAGGCCATCCAGTGAGCACGGCGCTTCCGGGAATCGAGGCGTGCACCGGCGCGCTGGGGCAAGGCCTCTCCGTGGCGCAGGGAATCGCGCTCGCGTCGAAGCTCGACGGCGGTAAATTCCACGTCTACTGCATGATCGGCGACGGCGAATCGCAAGAGGGCCAGATCTGGGAAGCTGCGATGAGCGCGCCCAAGTACAAGCTGGACACGCTCACGGTTATCCTCGACAACAACAATGGCCAGATCGATGGCCACGTCAACGAGGTGATGCCCATCGACCCCGTGGCGGCAAAGTGGCGGGCGTTCAATTGGAACGTGCTGGAGATCGACGGGCACGATCTGCAGCAGATTCTCTCCGCGCTGGACGAGGCGCGGGCCACCCAGGGGCGGCCCACGTTGATCTGGGCGCACACCGTGAAAGGCAAGGGCGTCAGCTTCATGGAGAACCAGATTGCGTGGCATGGCATGGCGCCGAATGCAGAGCAGGCGGAGAAGGCGCTGGCCGAGCTGAGAGCCCAATACGCGAAGATTCAGGAGGACAGGTGATGCCGGCGAAAGCAACGCGGGATGCGTTCGGCGAGGCGCTGGCGAAAATGGGAGAGAAGTTTCCGGATGTGGTGGCTCTCGACGCCGACCTGGCGAAGAGCACCAAGTCGGAGATCTTCGCCAAGAAGTTTCCCAATCGCTTCTTCGAGATGGGAATCGCCGAGGCGAACATGATCGGGACCGGCGCCGGCCTGGGGCTCTCTGGAAAAATCCCGTTCGCCTGTTCCTTCGCCTGTTTCATCACCAGCCGCTTCGACCAGATCCGGATCTCGGTGGCCTACTCCAATGCCAACCTCAAGCTGGTCGGCAGTCACGGCGGCATCGCCATCGGCGAAGATGGGTACTCGCAACAGGGGCTCGAGGACATCGCGCTGATGCGCTCCATTCCCGGAATGACGGTGATCCAACCGGCGGATGACCTGGAGACGGAAGGGGCGGTGGAGTTCCTGTGCACTCATCGGGGACCGGCATACTTGAGGACGACGCGGCAGAAGGTCGAGCGCGTCAACGCGGACGCTTATCGCTTCCAGTTCGGCAAGGCCGTCGAGCTCAAAGCAGGAAGGAATGACGCGGTGATCTTCGCCACGGGCGGCGAGGTCCATCCGGCGCTCAAGGCCGCCGGGCTGCTGGAGAAGGACGGCCTCCACGTCGGCGTGATCAACGTGCACACCATCAAACCCTTGGATGTGGCGACAATCTTGCGCGCCGCGCGCGAGGCGAAGGCAGTGGTGACGGCGGAGGACCACCAGATCATCGGCGGGTTGGGTTCGGCCGTCGCCGAAGCGTTGGGCGAGGCCGGCGTCGGTCGCCGGCTGCTGCGAATCGGCGTGCGGGATGCGTTCGGCGAGAGCGGCTCGCCGGAGGAGCTCTTGGCAAAGCACAAGATGGACGCACCGGGAATTGCCGAGCAGGTGCGCGCGCTCTTCCGCTAGAGAGCTGAACAGGTAAATCACGCCGCCTCCCGCAGGCGCTGGATTGCTTGTAGGTTGACGATGGCAGCAGTGCGTCGAGCGTCCAGCGTGTTTTTTCGGGTGCCCTTGTATCGGGCCCTTAT
>Ga0207684_10000054_pt1 | contig 220915 bp, 226 predicted proteins | sample KBSK5501metaG_FD_184342 | JGI IMG/M metagenome (GOLD analysis project Ga0207684, IMG submission 184342) | Corn, switchgrass and miscanthus rhizosphere microbial communities from Kellogg Biological Station, Michigan, USA - KBS K5-50-1 metaG... | ecosystem: Host-associated > Plants > Roots >... | reverse complement strand
CGACCAGGACCTGGACGGTCGTCGCGGTGAGCCACCAGGCCATCGGCCTCCAGGGCGGCGAGCTGCTGCCGGATCGCGCTCAGGGTGACCCCGACCGTGCCCGCGATCTCGTCCGCCGAGGCTTCACCAGACCGCTTGATGGCCTCGAGGACGCCTCGTCGCGGCTCACTGAGCGCGTGCAGACCGACCGCTGACCCAGCCGCCTCGGAGGGCGCGAGCTCGACCGGCTCGGACGTCCGCCTGGCCCCGGTCACGGCAGCACCAGGTGGCTGTCGCCGAACTCGTGCCAGAGGTACCGGGCCTCGAGCGCCACCTGGTATGACCGCTCCAGGAGCTCGCGGCCGGCGATCGCTTCCAGAATCGCGAGGTGCGAGGCCCGCGGCTCGTGCCAGCCGGTCAGAATGCCGGTGACCACCTTGGCCTCGTAAGCGGGACCGATGGCGAGGTCGGTGAGCCCGCGCGCCGGGAGGACGAGCCGGGGAGCGACGGCGGCGCTCTCGAGGGCGCGGACCACAGTCGTACCCACCGCGACGACGCGGCCACCCAGCCGGAGCACCGAGTTGACGCGCTCGGCGGTCTGGGCGGGCACGTAAAAAGCTTCCGGCTGGGGCGGCTCGCTCGCCTCAAGGGAGGACACACCGGCATGCAGCACCACTGCGGCCACATCGATGCCGGCCACCATCAGCCGCGTGACCAGGTCGCACGTGAACGGGCGTCCCGCAGACGGCATCTCGGCGCTGCCGGGCTCGGTGGCGAAGACGGTCTGGTACGCGGCCAGAGGCCGGCTGATGGCTGACTCGACGTACGTGATCGGACGGCCCCAGGTCGCCAGGGCGGCGGGGACGCCGTTCGGAAGCCGGAGCTCGGCGATCCACAGCCGCGACCGGTCCCGGGGACCGACCTCACCAGCCGGAGTGCGGAGGACCGCCGAGCCGCGCTCGCCGAAGTCGATCATCGTCCCGGCGCGCGCGTCCAGCCAGGGCGTCGTCCGCGTGCGCCCGGGCGCTACATGACGCAGCTCGGCAATCCAACGCCGCCCGTCCAGATCGCGCGAGAGATGCAGCACGGCGGGCTCGCCGTCGACCGTGCCGTCGAGCGCCGCATTGAGCGTGGCCGAGCGATTGACGACGAGGAGGTCGCCGGGCGCCAGCAGCCCGGGAAGTTCCGGGAACCACCGGTGCTCGATCTGGCCCGAGCCGGTGTGGGCTACCAGGAGCCGGACGGCGTCGCGACCACCACCGCGGTCCTCCGGCGGCGCGGTCGCCTCGAGCTCGGCGGGGAGGTGAAAGTCGAGGACCGGTGTTAGGACCGCCACCTCAGGCGCCGACTCCCGTCAGGTCGGCGATGCGAATCCGACCGCTCGGGCGCCGCGACTCGACCAGGGCGATCAGCTGCGGGACGACGGTGTCGGGTTCGGGCCGGTCGGAGATGTCCTCGTCGGGGAACGCGGCCTGGTGCATGGCCGTCCGCAGGTCGCCCGGATCGACCGCCCAGACGCGCAGCGATGGTTCCTCGGCCGCCAGCACAGCGGCCAGCTGGTCCGTCGCAGCCTTGGCGGCGCCGTAGCCGCCCCAGCCAGGGTATGGCTCCACCGAGGCATCGGAGCTGATGAAGACGACCCGGCCACCATCGTTGGCGGCCCGGAGCATCCCGATGGTTTCCTGGACCAGGCCGAGGCCGGCGATCGGGTAGACCTCGAAGAGCTCGCGTGCCGCGTCGAGGGGGAGGTCGGCCAGCGCGGGTAGCGGGCTGGGCCCGAGGGTCCCCGCGTTGCACACCAACAGGTCGAGACCGCCGAGCGCATAGGCGGCGCCGGCTAGGGCGTGCCGGTGCTCGCGGTCGGTGACATCGCCCGCCACCGCGACCACGTGCGCCCCTGGGGGCAGCAGCTGCCACAGCTCCTCGTGCGCCTGGTCGAGGGCCGTCGAGTCGCGGGCGTCGATCACCAGCGACCAGCCACGGCGAGCCAGGCCTCGCGCCAGTGCTCGGCCCAAGCCTCTGGATGCTCCGGTGACGATGGCGGTGCTCACGGCGTAACCTCCTGCCACCAGAGTATAAGCAGCTAGATCTGTCTTTATTCCAGCAAGGCACTCGCTCGGCGCCCCACCTAATTGGCTGACGGTCAGGCGCCCGCCTTGGCCGCGGTTGCGCCTGCCTCTCCCCGCGCTGCCGAAGGCATGGCGGCCTGCCGCCGCAGCAGCACCGTCACCACGCAGCCAGCAGCACCACCGCGACGGGCAGGTAGAGCGTCGACCTCATCGCCTCCAAGAAGGCGTTGACGAACACCTCATGTGAAATCCGTGAGAGCAAATGAAGAACCCGAAGCAGAGCACCACCAGGATCAGCCAGGGATTTCTTTGCGGTTCACTCACCATTCGAGACCGATCGTTACTTCGTGACCTCTGTCGGAAGCCGTACACCGGTCAACTGAGCACAAGCGGCCAGAAACGCGTCCTGGACGGTGACGTCCGATGCCGCGGGGTGAGCGCGTTGAGCTTGCTTGCGGTAGAAGTACCGCCCGGTCACTTTCGCGCCAGGCTCTTCGCTGACGGCCAGCCACACTTGGGTAGCGACGCCTTGCTCCAGGTCGCCGGGTGCGGATGCGCCGCCCATCTTCGTAGGAGCCCATCCAGGATCGACCGCGTTCGAGAGGACGTGCGGCCAGAGGCGGGCGACGGCAAAGGCCAGGACGACATCGAACAGTTTTGAGTTGGCGTACGCCTGAGATCCGCTCCAGCGCAGTTGGCGCGACTGCAGGACGGACAGATCCGGGTCGCCGCCCTGGTGCAGGCCCGACGTCAGATAGATCAGCCGCTGAGGTGATCCGATGAGCGCTGTCAACAGGTAGGGCGCGAGGGCGTTGATGGCGAAGACGTCGTCGAGCCCGTCCACCGTCTCGCGTCTCGCGGCACCGGGACGGTAAACGCCGGCGTTGTGGATGACCGTCTGGAACGGTCCGGCCGCGTTCGCCTGAGCAGCCAGTTCGCGTGTCTGTTCGATGCTGGCCAGATCGCCCTCCAGCGCCGCTCGAGCGCCCGGCACGGCGCGCAACGCCTGTTGGGCCCGATCGTGGTTGCGCCCATGCAGGACGACGTCGTGGCCGAGCGCGACAAGGCGCCGGGCGGCCGCGTGTCCGAGTCCATCAGCCGAGCCGGTGATAAAAATGCCGGCCATGCGAGTGCCTGTCCTCCCCGCTAGCCGATCCGCTCCAGGATCATGACCGGAATCTTCCGCGAGGTCATCCGCTCGTATTCCCCGAACCCGGGCGCGATGGTGACGCGCTCGGCATACATGCGGTCCCGTTCCTCGCCTTCCGCCTCGCTCGCCCTGACCTCGAACGTCTCCGTGCCAGACGGCGTCCCCACCTCGACCCTCGCCTTGGGATTCGCCTTGAGGTTGTCGTACCAGGCGGGGTTGTCAGGCGCTCCGCCCTTCGAGGCGACGACGATGTACCGCCCCCCGTCGCGGTGGAACATCACCGGCGCGGTGCGCCCCTTTCCGCTCCGCACCCCCACAGTGGTGAGCAGCATCAGCTGGTCCCCGAAGGGTCCGACTCCCTTTCCAGCCTTCGCATGGAACTCGGTGATGGTCGCGTCGTTCCAGTTCGCCATAGCTAACTCCTTACCTTTCTATAGAGACAGGAACGGCGTGCAAATACGGACCCCGCTGCGCTCACGGATGAACGTAGGAGGCGAAGCCGAGGTCCAGGCGGATCGACTCCATGACCCAGAACGTGGTGCTCTGAGTGTAGACATCGGCCGCGGCGAGCACGCCGGTGTACTTCTTGATGACGGGTGCTGCGCCGGCGTCAGTCCAGGCGTCGAAAAGAGCTCCTACCGCAGCCCACGGATTGTCGCCGTACTTCTGAAAGAACGGTGTGGGGTCGACGCTGACCAGCGCCTTCCTGACACTACCGTCGATGTCGGCCATGTACTGCTGGTGCAGGGTCACGTCGTCGCGCGTGCCGAGCCTGCCGACGTGGCCTCCGATGAAGTGCTTCCAATGGTAATCGAGCGCGATGGCGGGGGCCGCGACGTAACCAGGAATGTCTTCCGACAGGTTGGCGATGGAGATCGGCGCCCCATCCAGGGTTGACGATGTCAATCAGCATCAGCGTGTCTTCGATCCGATTGACCGACATTGGAGTCGCTTGACAACTGCTTGACACGCGGTAGACTCTGCTCGGCTGAGCGATTGGCGTTTGCGTCGGGGAGGAGTGTGATGACCGAGCTACGTCACGGAACGTGGTGGGACCAGGTGGCGCGCCTTCCGCTCCAACAGGCAATGGAGGGCCGGTTCACAAGACTGTTCCCCGACCTACCGGGCGCAGCGTTCGATCAGGCCGACCTCGAGAAGCTCGCCGAAGCGATGAGCGCCCCCGCGGAAGACACGCCTACTGCGGAGACCGAGGTTGACCCGGAAGAGAACCCGGGCATCGAGGCGGTGTACACGTACCTGGGACAGTTCGTGGACCACGACCTCACCTTCGATCCCACCTCGAGCCTGCGCGAATTCTTGACGCCCGCACAGCTCAAGGACCTCGTCAACTTCAGGACTCCCCGCTTCGACCTCGACAACTTGTACGGAGCTGGTCCGAATGAACAGCCCTACATGTACGAATCCGATGGAGTCCACATGCTGCTCGGCGAGGCGATGTCCGGCAATCCCATCGACAAGAACGCGGTCCAGCTCCCCAGGGGACCCAACGGTCGGGCGCTGATCGGTGATCCGCGTAACGACGAGAACCGGATCGTTGCCCAGCTCCACTGCGCGTTCCTGCGCTTTCATAACCAAGTCGCCGACGCGATGAAGGGAAAGAGTCCCACCTTCCAGGATGTGCGCCAGCAGGTGCGCTGGCACTACCAGTGGGTGCTCGTCAACGACTTCCTCCCAACCATCATCGCCGCCGACATCGTGCGCAGCGTCTTTCCCGACCCTCACAGCCCCGAGCTGACCATCCACAAGCTCAAGCAGGGTCTGGAGCTCATGCCGGTTGAGTTCTCGGTGGCCGCCTACCGATTCGGCCACTCGATGATCCGCCCCGAGTACCGGTTGAATACAACCATTGAGCGCCGTCCGATCTTCTCGGGGGACGACGACGACGCCGCCGACCTCGGCGGATTCCGTCCGATCCCGGTGGATTGGGCGATCGACTGGCAGTTCTTCATCGATCTCGAGCACGGAGCCGTGCCGGCGACCGGGGATCCGCTCTTCGACCCGATCACCCGCAGGCCCCAGAAGGCGTACAAGATCGATACCTCGTTGGTGAGCCCCCTCCACGACCTGCCGGCTCGAGTGGCCGCGAATCCATCGATCCTGGCACTGCGCAACCTGGAGCGGGGAGCGACCTTCGAGCTCCCCTCGGGGCAGACGGTTGCCGAGGCCCTGGGCATCGCTCCAATCCCGGATGAGGAGCTCGTGATCGGCAAGGCGACCGAGACCGACCCCAAAGTACCGATCACGAACATCGCGCAAGGGTTTGCCGGGAACGCACCGCTGTGGACCTATATCCTCTCCGAAGCCCAGGTCAGTTCCTGGAAGAACGCCGACCCGGCATTGAAGAAGGACGACATTCCAACCCGACTCGGTCCGGTTGGAGGCAGGCTCATCGCAGAGGTCTTCGCGGCGCTGCTGCTTGGTGATAAGTCGTCGTACCTCAATGCCGGCACTCGATTCACTCCCGATCCCGCGTTCACCAACAACGGGAACTTCGGCCTCACCGAGCTCATTAACGTCGCGCTCGGTCGCCAACCCTGATCAGCGCCAGGCCTGAAGTGGCTCAACTTTCTCCGATGTAAAGGCAGGCGAATGGCAGCCTTTCCCGAGGGCGTGCAGTGGGTGTTGCAGCCATCCGGCGGCGCCATCAAGTTCGCCGCCGGCCCGTTGGAAGCGCGGATCTCCACGGATTCCGGTCACATCCAGCTCGCCGGTCCTGATCTGGCCGGGAACCCCTTGGCCAACGTGATTCAGATTTCGCCGCCGGCTGTTCTGACGCCGGCTGGACCGACCCTGTTCGGTCGAGTGATCTCCTCGAAGCCGATAGCCAACGGCCTGGCCATTCGACAGGCGGTCGGGACGGGGCAGATCGATGCCGAGCTCACCTTCGCCCACGACGGCGTGCTTCGCTACGAAGCCGTCAACTGGGGCGCCTTGAAATCCATTCAAACGGCGATCGCGGGGCCCTGTACGGCGCAGGAACACTTCTTCGGCCTCGGCGAGAAGTTCAATGCGCTGGATCAATCCGGCAACCGCGTTGACGTGCTGACCTTCGACGAGCCGGGCACGAAGCACGATCGTTCATACAAGGTCGCCCCCTGGTTCGTCAGCACGCGCGGCTATGGCTTCCACCTCGACTCGTCAGCCGAAAGCACCTTCGACCTGGCGGCTAGTGCCGCCGACCGTTTCGTGGTCGCCAATCGCTTCGCGACGCTGCGCTTCAATCTCGTCTACGGCCCGACTCTGACGGAGGTTCTGACCCGCTACACCGCCTACATGGGCCGGCCTTCGCTTCCCCCGCCGTGGGCCTTCGGTCCCTGGATCTCATCCGACATCTGGAGGAGCGGGGGAGAGCTTCGCTATGCGGTCACGCAGTTCCGCGACCGTGGGATTCCGGCTTCAGGCTTCGTCTTCGACTCGCCATGGGAAGTCGCCTACAACGACTTCCAATTCAACATGGCGCAGTTCGGACAGGACGCCACCATCGACGGAGTCCATTACTCGGGCTTCGCGTCGGTGGCGGAGATGATGCAGTTCCTCCGCGGGAACGGCTTGAAAGCTGTCTGTTGGATGACCCCCCTCGTCAACGTCGACTCGAAGGACGAGCAGGTGGTCGGCCAGAATCTAGGCCAGGCGGCCAATTATGCGGAGGGGGCCGCCAAGGGCCACTTCGTCCGGAACGCGCCCGCCGGCCCCCCGTTGGTGGTCCCCTGGTGGAAGGGTCACGGCAGCCCGATCGACTTCACCGGCGCCGCCGCTCGCCAGTGGCTGCAGGATCAACTTGCGGCCCTGCTGAGTGAGTCGAGCGTCGCCACCGCCTCCGGCACGCTCGAACCCGCGATCGGCGGATTCAAGACCGACGACGGCGAAAGCGGTAACGGGACCGACACCTACATCCCACCGACGGCCTCCTACGCCGACGGGCGCACCGGGGTCGAGATGCGTAACGGCTACTGCCTCGAATACCACAAGACCGTGTGGAACGTGTTGGGAACCGCCGGTCTGCTCTTCGCCCGCAGCGGCTTTGCCGGGTCACATGCCTTCCCGGGCTACTGGGCTGGGGACAACGAACCGAACTTCGGCGACAACGGCCTGCCCGGGGTGATCGTCGCTGGCCAGTCCGCCGCGATGAGCGGCTACTCGATCTGGGGGCACGACATCGGCGGATACCAGGACACCAACTTCAGCCAGTCACCACCCGACCTGTTCATGCGCTGGGCCCAGTTCGGCTGCTTCTCACCGATCATGCAGATGCACCGGCAGGTGACCCGCGAGCTGCAGTATCCATGGCGATTCGGCGACGCGGCCCTGGCGAACTACAAATTCTACACCGTGCTCCACGTGCGCTTGTTCCCGTACATCTACACCTACGCCAAACAGGCGAGCACGACCGGGCTGCCGATCATCCGGCCCCTGGTCCTACTCGACCAGACGGATCCGAACACCTTCAAGGTGCAACACACCTATTGCTTCGGCAATGAGTTGCTGGTGGCTCCGATGCTGGCACCGAACGCCACAACTCGTGACTTGTACCTGCCCCGCGGGAACTGGGTGGACTTCTGGACCAGTGCCAGGCACGCGGGCGGCCAGACCATCACCTGGACCGACGCCGACCAAACGAAGTTGCCCTTGTTCGTCCGAGAAGGGGCCATCGTCCCGATGCTGCTCAACGACGTTCGCACGCTCTGTGATGCGAACTACGTCAACGATGCCCAGGTGACGACCATGGACAGCGGGCTGCTCATCCACGCCTATCCGGGCGGCGGGTCGGCCTTCACCGTTTTCGACGGGACCCAGATCAATTGCAATGGCGACGCAGCCACCGGCAGCATCGTCGTGCAGTCGACTGTGCGCGCGATGAAGTTGCACATCCTCGCCCAAGAGCCGAAAGAGGTCCGGAGGGACGGCGTCATCGTGAACCGGCAGCCGGCCGTCGCGCCCGGACCTGACGCATGGGAGTACGACCCAGGGTCGGGATTCCTCGATGTGACCTTTGCGCACAGCGGAGGCGCCACGACCATCACGTACTGAGGTCCGCGATGTTTCGACACCACGAGTAAGGAGCAACGAGACGAATGGCCAACCTTGGAAATGCCTGGCACATCCCCGCCAATCCGGAACCGCGGGGCTTGGGCGGCATGCGCGATCCCGTCGGCGCGATCGTTCCGGGAAGCGATCTCAGGATCTTCACCGGCAACCAGTTCCAAGGACCGGGAAACCCGGGCAACCAACTGCAGGTCGGGAGCAGCCTCTTTTTCAAACGAGAGGCCGACCAGGGTTGGACCGAGGCGCCGCTCCTGTTCCAGAGCGCCGCCGACAACAACAAGTACTACGCGGCGACCATCGCCGCGGGCACCTTCAACCCGGGTGAGGTGATCCATTACTACCTGCGGATCGCCTATGACGACCACGACACGACCTTCCTGCTAGCCAACGGCAACGTCTCGTCCGCAACCGGCGACGAGGCCGCCGCCCGCGCCGGCCCCTTCACGTTTACCGTCGAGTCGAGCGCCGTCAGAGGCGCTTGGGGACCCGTCGTCGCGCTTCCCAATGTCGGTATCCACTCGCACGTGCTGCCGAATGGCCTGGTCCTGATGTGGGGCAGGCGGCTCGCCGGGAATCAATCCCTCGACGTCCATGAGTGCACGCCATTCCTGTGGAACCCGTCGACCAACCAGGCAACCAGCACCAAAGCGCAGCCCACGCTGACGGATGGCACGAAGGTCAACCTGTTCTGCTCGGGCCATACGTTTCTTCCGGACGGCCGCCTCCTGGTCGTGGGGGGCCACCTCCTGGACAGCCAGGGCCTCAACCAGGCCATCATCTACGATCCCGCGGCCGACGCCTGGGCGCCGACCGCGGTGATGAATCATGGGCGCTGGTATCCGACTGCGATCAGCTTGCCGGACGGTACCGCGATGGTGGCATCGGGGAGCTTCCTTCAAGGCCCATCGACGACCAACAACACGGTGCCCCAGGTCTGGAACGATGCTAAATGGACCGACGTCGCCGCTCTTCCAGAGGCTCGGGTGTTCGACCTCTACCCGCGTCTACACATCAAATCCGATGGCGGCATCTTCATGTCCGGATCCCAGATGCAAAGCTGGTTCTTGAAGACATCCAGCGGGGCCCAGTGGACACCGGGGCCACGCCGCGACAATTCGCAGCGTGACTACGCTCCGTCGGTGATGTACGACGTCGACAAGGTCGTCTACATCGGCGGCGGCAACGAACCGGGGACCTCCCAACCTACGGCGGCTGTCGAGGTCATCGATCTTGCCGCGCACCCGCCCGCCTGGCAGCCGACCAATCCGATGCATTTCGCTCGTCGCCAGCACAACGCGACTCTTCTTCCGGATGGCACCGTGCTGGTGACCGGCGGTACGCGGGGCGGTGGCGGGCCCGGCCCGGGTTTCAACGATCTTGGGCCAGGCGCACCCGTCCACATCGCCGAGCTGTGGGATCCGGCCACCGGTCAGTGGACGGAGCTGGCGGCCGAGCAGGTGGACCGCTGCTACCACTCCACTGCTGTGCTGCTTCCGGACGGCACCGTGCTCAGTGCGGGTGGTGGCGAGTTCCGGCCCGTCAACGGTGTGGACCAACCGAATGACCCCTTCGACAGCCACAGCGACCGCCAGGTCTTCTCTCCCCCCTATCTGTTCAAAGGAGCCCGGCCACAGATTTCGGCGGCCCCGGCGGCCGTCGCCTATGGAGAGACCTTCCAGGTCGACACCCCCCAGCCGAACGACATCGGGAAAGTGAGCTGGGTGCGACTCTCCTCGGTCACGCACTCCTTCAACATGAATCAGCGCATCAACTTCTTGCCGTTCCAGGTCGGCCCCGCCGGGCTGAAGGTAACCGCACCGCCGTCGCCCAACGTCTGTCCGCCGGGACACTACCTGCTGTTCATCCTCGACAAGAAGGGGGTGCCCTCGATCGCGAAGATCATGCAGGTCAGACTGCCCGCCGCGGCTCCGGTTGCGGCGGCGATGGTCGTGACGCCACAGCTCGTACGACCCGTGCCCGCAGCGGCCGCCCTGCCCATGCTGGACGCCCACGGATGGCGGGCTGCTCTGAGGAGCACGGCGAAGGGAACCGCAGTGGTGGTCGGGATCACGGGGACGTGTCCGTACGGGATCGGGGCCTGTTGGGGAGGGGCGAACGAGGCGCTCCGGAGCCTCGAAGGGGTGGCGAATGTCGACCCCATCCCAGACGTGGAGGATTCGACGGCCACCGTCTTCCTGGAGGACGAGCGATTGCCCCGATTGGACCTGTGGAGTGCTCAGTTTCAACGAGTGGTCAACGGGAGCTACGCCCTCCGTGGGGTCGAGGTCAGCCTCGAGGGCGCTATCGAGACGCGGGACCGACAGCTCTTCCTGGTCGGCTCCGGGCGGAGACAGTCCGTCCGCTTGGAGTCCCTGGCGCCCCAGGACAAGGTGCAGTGGAACCGGGCGGCCGCAGCGCCGAAGCCGGTCGAACCGCTGGAAGCCGAGGCGTACCAGACACTTGCCGCAAGCTCGAAGGACCTTGCGGAGGGTCAGCGACTCACCGTCACGGGCCCACTGAAGCAGTCCGATGCCGAGTACCTCTTGGAAGTGCGGCGCTTCGAGTTGCGGAATTCGCCTCGGGGTGATGGTAGTTGACTCTGCAAGCAATTTGCCAGTGCAACCCTCGACACCATTCCACGAGGTGAAGCGACTCTCCCGCACCGGGAGGATCGCACCCGGTTGTTGCACAAGTATTCGGCACTTCGACAAGGCCCCGCCTAGGCTCTCGTAAACCAGCGCTCGGCAGTCCGCTTGACAAGGCCTGCCGCTGAGTCATAATCGCGTCCGCAAGCTGGCCGGTGGGGCAGCGGGGTCGGGAGATGGGGCAGTTACGCACCTGCGGCCGAGACGCTCCCTAGCGGCTCAAAGCCACATGGATCAGAACAAGCGACGCCATCGGGCCAGGCTCCTCGTGCTCTCGATCCTGAGTGTGCTCATGGTGTCCGTGCTGATCACCTGGATGCTCACGCTGCGTGCCCCGGATGCCGCGTCGTTCGATAAGGCGCCCACGACCACGTTAGGCAACATGGCAGCCTCGCGACAACTGACCGCGACTCTAACCGGCAACTCTTTGGAACTCGAGATCGACACGCTCTTGCCGGCGGACGATCCTGACGCAGCCGCGATTTTGAGCGGCCGGCTGGCGCCCGCGACCTTCGTGGCGCATATCTTTGGCATACTGGCGATCGGCGAGCAGGATGTGGTTTCCGCGTTCGCTCGTGCCCCCGCCCAGTACATCGCTTCTCCCGATGCTCTCGACGTGCGTCTGACGAGCGGAGACCTGCTGCCGGCTCGGCCAATCATGCGCGAGATCTCGATGCAGCGCGATCGATCGAACTTCCTGGAAGGGTCTCGCGACCGCTATGAGCTCATCGTCAGGGATTACACGATAACCACCGTAGCGCCGGTGCCGGCGAGGCTCGCCGGGAGCGATGCCGTGTGGATGGGCGCGCCGCCCAAGACTGCCATCGATGTGGGCCTCGACTTCTCGGGACCTGGATATCTGCAGCATGTATTCCGCTACGCGCCGTTCGAATTTCTGCCGACCAGGCTCTGGCCGGTCTTGAGCCTGCTGTCAGCGATCCTGCTGGCACTGCCGCTGGCGTGGTGGTGGATGCTGCGCACCGGCGGCGGCGGGGCGAAGACATCTGTACTCGAGGGCGACCTGCGGCCTCTCTGTGGAATTGTCTTGCTTACCTGGATCGCGGTGCCGTTCGTGGACTTCGTGAACCAGACGGCCCTCGACGTCGATGTCGCCCGGGGCCCCTCCAATTTCTTCCACCGCACCGAGCCGACTGACCTCGCGTTGGTGGCGGTCGGTGCCGCAGTGATCGCATTCGGAATCTGGCTGTTTAGGAAGACACACCGATTCTTGAGGGCCCTTCAGGCGCTGACACTGGGCATCCTCCTGGCGTCACTCTTTGACCTGGGCACTGTGACCGCAGGCCTGGTGCTGGAGTCCCTTCCCGAGACTTTCCTGCCGGCAGGCGTGGCACTACTGGGTGCGCTGGTTCTCACCGTGCTGGTGGGGCTTCCGGTCTGGGTGTTCGTGTCCCTGTTGCAGCCCGCCACGTGGGGCTGGATCCTCGCCGTCCCTCTGGCGGCGCTCGCGCTATTTGCGCTGGACTACCCAAGCCTGCAGGTGGCGTCGCTGAAATACTTCGGCGGACCCGGCGGCGTGGTCGTGTTCATGTTCCTGGCGCTCCAGCAGCTGGCGCCATTCGCCGGCCTGGTGGTCCCCCTCCTCTGGATGGAGAAGGTCACCGTCAATCACCGCGTCCTGCTTCGGCGTATCGCCTTCGTGATGTTCACGACCTACCTAGTGGGTACCACCAGCTCGATCTGGTTCGTGCCCATACCCTTCCTCCTCAGTCTCTTCCTGGCACCGTTCGTCCTTTACCACGAAGGTGAGGTCAAGCCGCTGGAGGACGCGGCTCCGACGGTCCGCGCCGACTGGAGGCATTGGATTCAAGTGGCGCTCGAGTCGCTCTACGTGCAGTCGTTCGGACGTGGCGTTGATGCGCTGGCCAAGAAAGTCTCCACCGGCGATCTGCCACCGGCCGACTTCGAAACCCAGCGCACGGCGCTCGATGACTACGTGCGCGTACAGAACCAGAGAGCTCTGGTGTGCGGCAAGGTGCGGGCGCGAGACGCGGTGCTGGCGATCGGCCCTCACGAGACAAACTGGGAGAACGGAGCCCATGCGGCTCACCTGGGGCTCTGGTTGGCGCTGGTGTGGTTCGCCTTCTTCCTGTTCATCACGCTGAGCAAGTACGCGCCGGCGGCCGACGCGCCCTTCGGCAGCATCGTGGTGCTCCGCGCGGTGCTGGTGGGCGTGCTGCCATGGCTGATCAGCGGCTTCTTCTTCGGCTATTTCTTCACCTGGATACGGGGGCGCTCGGGGTTCGAGAAGGGGCTGCGGATCGGTCTGGTCGTGGCCGCCTGCCAGGCGGTCACCTGGGTGGTCGGCTTCAACGACATCGCCGAGGCTGCGACGACCATCGTCCGAGGCGCCGTCACCGTCCTCTTCTTCGTCGTGCTCGGCACCGTCGTTTTCGACTGGGCGACGTTCAAGAAGCAGCTGGACGGCGCCGCCTGGAGCGGGTTCTGGCGCTTCCGGGAGATGCGGACCCTGGCCACGGCGGGAACGGCGCTGGTGGCCGGCCTCGCTGCAACCATCGGCACCTACCTCAGCGGGCAGTTCCCCACCCTTGTCTCACTGCTACTCAGGTTCGCCCAGATCGGGCCGCCGGCCGCCCCCACCGGCTCGTCCTGACCCCAGCCCGGGCACCGCTCTTGTAATTCAGTCGGGCCGGGTCAAGTGACGCGGCTGAAACCGGTTGACCGAACGTGGCTCGAGGCGTTCAGAATGCCCACAGCCGGGTCGTGGGTATCCGGTGGACCCGAGCGCGGAGCGCCGCGGAGATTCGGTTCTGGATCGGCCGCGCGCTGGTACAGCTGGCGCGCTTCGACGAGGCTCTCGATGATCTGCGCGCGGCTCGGGAACTCGCCGACAAAGGTTCCGACCCATGGCTGGTGGTGGAGTGCCTCGAGTGGGAGGCGGGAGCCCTTTATTTGAGCGAGGACGCCAAAGCGCTGGGGGTCGCCGAGCAGGCCCTGAGAGCGTGCCAGGCTCTGGAGCCGCGACTGCCGCGTACGGAGGCCCGGATCCTGGAGCACCTGGGCTCGATCCATGTACGGAATGCGAACGTGGACGCGGCGATCTGCTATTACGAGGAGGCTGTGGAGACTGCCGGCGCGGTCCGCGACCTCGGGCGGATGGCGCGCACCTTCCACGGCCTGAGCATCGCGTACCGAGACCGCGGCCATATCGGCCGGGCGGCGGAGTTCGCACACAAGGCGCTCGGCCTGTACAGCCTCGAGCAGGACCAGGTCCTGGTCGCGCGCGCGGAGAACGACCTGGGGCTGCTCTTGATGCGACAGGGCCAGCTCGACGCCGCCGAGGGGTGGTTCCAGAGCGCACTCGGGCACTTCCGCGACAGCCGGTCCGAGCGCGTGCAGAGTCACGTCGTGCTCAGCCTCGCCGAGCTCGAGCTGTTGCGTGGCAATCGCGAGGCGGCCGAGCACCTGACCGCCACCGGGCTCGAGCGCCGATGGAAATGAGGACAAGATTGACCTCGGCGTCGCCGGCGCGTCAGCTCAACGTGAGTATGAGCGGCGCAACTCACCCCGCGCGGCAAGGGTCAAGAAGAACCTCGGCAGGCTCGTTGGCGGTGTTGTCCTCGCGATCACTGACGACCCTCAGTCGACGAGGGCGTGGGACGGTGGCGCGAGCGGCGAGGAGAAGCTCGGCCACGCGCTCGCCAAGCTCGGCCGGGACGACGTCATCGCGCTGCATGACCGCTCGGTACCGGGATCTAGAGCCACATCGACCACGTTGTTATCGCGCCAGCAGGTGTCTACGCCGCACGAGTTCGAGGGCGTGAAACTCGAGGGCAAGCGCTCAATCCTGAAATACCTGACTGCGCCGCGGCCGGCGGACGCGGCCGCCCTCCGCCGCCTCGCTCACACACTCGCCGCGGCTCTTCCCATGAAGCACTGACCGCCGCCCCGACCGCCGTCGTCGTGGGCTGGGAGGCCGATTTGATGGTGACCGCACACTGCACAAACAGGCGTCGGGCAGTCACGGTTCCGAGGCGTGCGCCCCTCAACCTCAGCCCCACCTGCTTTGTGCTACCATGTAGACACCATGAGTACCACTGTAGGCATTCGGGAGCTGCGCCAGAGAGCCAGCTCCCTGCTAAAACGGGTGGTCGCCGGCGAGGTCATCGACGTCACCGATCACGGCCATCCGATCGCGCGAATCGTGCCCTTTCGGCCCGGCGCCTTGGATCAGCTGGTCCTCGAGGGAAGGGCATCTGAATCCGAAGGTGACCTGCTGGATTTGATGGTGGAGTTGCGTTTACCGGCGGCTCCGATCGCGGGCCATAAGAAACCATCGCGAGCCCTGGACGAGCTGCGCGCTGATGAACGGTAAGGCCGCGTACCTGGATACGTCGGCCTTTTTGAAGTTGATTGTGGCCGAGCGTGAGTCCGGCGCGCTGCGACAGTTTCTCCTCCGTTGGCCTGAACGCACGTCGGCAATCCTCTTGCGGACCGAAGCGGTCCGAGCCCTGCGGCGGGCCGGCTACGACTCACAGGTCGGTGCGGCCCGTCGCCTCCTCGGCAGCATGAGGCTGATTCGACTCGATGAGCCGCTGCTCGACCGCGCCTCCGAATTGGAGCCCCGGGAGATGCGCTCCTTGGACGCTGTGCATCTGGCGGCCGCGCTGACCATCGGGTCTGATCTAGGAGTGCTGGTGACCTACGACGAGCGCCTTGCTGGGGCTGCACGCAAAAGGGGTCTCACAGTGAGCTCCCCATCCGGATAGTGACCGGGACGCCCGCCCATGACCGCCTGGCCAGCCCCAATCGAGGGCGTCGAAGGAGGTCCTGACATCCTCGGCCGGCGATTGTGCGAGGAGGTTGGTCAGGGCTGCGTACTTCGCCACAGTCACTAGGACGTCTGGAGCACCTTGGTCTTCTCGGTCTGAAATTCTGCGTCGCTCAAAATGCCTCTGTCCGTCAATTCCGAAAGCTTCTGGAGCTGCTCGTACTTGTCGGGCGCCGAGTAGTCGAGAATGCAGGTGCGGGGAACAGTGTGTTAGGCGTTGGGCAGCTGCGAGCAGAAGGGTGCTGGGTGTGATCCTCCCGAAAGACCGCGACCCTCGTTTCGTGACGATACGCCGCGGTGGGACTCTGACCGAATCTGATCACCAGCTGCTCGCTCTGTGGGCGGCATCGTGCGCGGAGCACGTCCTTGACCTCTTCGAGTCGGCTCAGCCCGAGGACCAGCGGCCGCGTCAGGCGATCGTGGAGGCCCGCGCGTGGGTCCGCGGCGAGATCACCATGAGTCAGGCTCGCACGGCCGCTGGCCATGCAAACGCCGCAGCCAGATACCTGAGTGGGGCAGCACGGCACGCCGCGTACGCTGCCGGCCAGGCCGCGGCCGTCGCACACGTCCCCGCGCACGAGCTCGGTGCGGCCGCCTACGCGGTCAAGGCGGCGCGTGCCGCGGCGCGGGAAGGAGAGGGCGAGAGCGCGGGGCGACTCGAATGCCGGTGGCAGCGCGACCAGCTCCCGGAGGCGATTCGCGAGCTCGTACTCGACGACCAGCGGTTGCGGAACCAGATCTGCTGGTCGGTGTTCGACTGCTGAGAGCGCGTCCGGGCGCCAGCACCGTCCAACAACCGCATTTGTCCGTGCGTGGGCACGCACAACGGCATGGGCGAGCGACGGCGATCGTCAGGGATTACTCAGGCGGGGTACTAGGGACCTACCTGACTCCGACGCCGCTACTTGTCGGGATGTGATTCATTGCCAAATAGGTGGCCGTCGGCAAGTGCTGCAGATAAGCGTGGTTATCACTAGTTCACTCGATGAGCTCGATCGGCCAGCCTTCAGCGCTCGAACATTTGCCAGGGCTGCCGCGGCCGGGACCACTATCGCGACAAGAACTCAAGCGACGTTGGTCAGCACGTGGACGGCGACGGGCCTCCGCCGAACGTTCCTCGCCGGGACCTTGCGCGCCAGCTCCGCAACGCCTACATCGTCGCCAACCGGCCTGGAGCAGGCGGTCGAGTCGGTTCTGCGGGAGGTGGCGCACGGTCACTCTAAGCGCGATGCGCATCGCCTTGGTAGCAGTTGCTCGCAAGCTGGCGGTCCTCGCCTGGCACCTGCTCAGTCACAACGCCGACTACCACTGGGCTCCGGCTGGTCGGACGGCCACCAAGCACCGCGAGCTGGCTGTCCGCGCCGGTCGTGCCGACTTGCCTCCGGTCCCGTCCCGCGACCGCGTCCAGGAGCGACGTGTTCTGACCCAAGCTGAGGAGGCCTACCGAACGATGGTCTTCGCCCGGCAGCGGCAGCAGCTGGACGCGGCCGCCTCAAACGGGGCGCGCTCGAAGGGCTCAAGGCCGGATTCGCGACGGAGCTCTCATCCCCAGACTCCGATCTTCTCCACGAGGATCGACCGCGCCCGGGTAAACGCTACCCCAGTTGAGCGCAGGAGGGCTTGACATTTTCATCCGTACGAAAAAGTGGTCGGGGGCCCGGGATTTGAACCCGGGGCCTCACGGTCCCGAACCGTGCGCGCTGCCGAACTGCGCCAGCCCCCGAACCCAAGTGGATTGTACCGGCGCCGCCCGATTGCCGCCCTTACCGGCACCTGCTATCGTCCCCGGCTCGTGGAGCCTCGCCGCTTCCTTTGCGCTGTGCTCCTCACCGGCCTGCTCGCGGCAGCCGGCTGTGGCGGCTCGGCCGCCGCCCCCGGCCGCGCCCCCGTCCCCAGCGCCCCCACCGCCGACCCCGCCTTCGCGGGCCTCCTCAGCCGCTCGACCGACCTCGGCCCCGCCCCTGCCGGGGACCCACTTTCGATCACGCTGCGGCTCAAGGACGACACCGCCGCCGCCCGCCAGGCCGCCATCGAAGCCATCTACAAGCCCGGGTCGCCCCAGTTCATGCACTACCTCGACCCCAAGCAGCTGGACGCCCTCTACGGACCCGACCCCCGAGCCGCCGGCGCCGCCCGGCGCTGGCTCCAGGACCGCGGCCTGGCCGCCGCCTGGACCCCCGGCGCCGACTTCATATCGGTGACCGCCGTACCCGACCGGCTGGCGGACGTCTTCGGTGTCGACGCGCGCAGCTACCGCTCGAGAAACGGGATGGGCTTCATCGCCAGCCGTCTCGATCCGGTGATCCCGGCCCCGCTGCGCGGCATCGTGGTCGGAAGCACGCACCTCACCACCTACTCCCCCTACCGGACCGGGGCCGCCCCCGAGGGCGGCTTCAGCGCCCAGCAGGCCGCGCTCGCCTACGCAGTCAAGGATCTCAACGACCAGGGCTACGACGGCGCCGGCCAGACCGTGAGCATCTACGCGATCGGCGACGGCTACAACCAGGGCGACCTCGACACCTACGCCACCAAGATGGGCTTGCCGCCCCTGAAGCCGGTCCTCAAGAGCGGACCCCAGAACGCCAAGGTCAAGGGCGAGCTGATGATGGACATCGAGGTCGTCCACGCCATGGCGCCGGCCGCCCAGATCCTCATCTACAGCGACAACCCCAGCCAGGTTTTCGCCAGTGCCCAGAGCGTGAACGCCTTCTTCGACCGGATGGCGGCGGACAATCCGGGCGGAATCTGGTCCTTCAGCTGGGGCGCCTGCGACCTCTACGAGTCCGACGTGGAGCGCCAGGTCGAGGGCGCCGTGTATCAGAAGGCGGCTGCCAGCGGCATCACCGTTATCAACTCAACCGGCGACAGCGGCGCCTACCGCTGCATGGACAACGATTGGGGCGCGCCGCCCACCGACAAGAACCTCGGTGTCGAGCTGCCGTCCTCCTACGCGCTGGGCGTGACCGCGGTCGGCGGAACCCGGCTCAGCGTCCGCCAGGACGGGAGCTACTACGAGGAGATCGCCTGGTCCGAACCGCTGGTCACGGGCGGGACGGGGGGTGGCCTCAGCCACTGGTACCCGCAGCCGGACTGGCAGAAGGGCCCCAATGTGAGCAGCAACCAGTACAACCCCAACCACAAGCGGATGGTCCCGGACGTCGCCGCGGATGCCGACCCCACGACCGGCCTCACCATCTACATGAACGGCGCGCTGCAGGAGGGCGGCGGGACCAGCCAGGCGGCCCCGATCTGGGCCGGCATGACCGCGGACATCAACCAGTACCTGAAGAAGAAGGGCCTCAAGCCGGTCGGCTTCATGAACCCCGCGCTCTATGACATCTCCGCCGGCAAGCCGCCCTATCCAGCCTTCCATGACGTCGTGCTGGGTACCAACCTCGCCTACCCGGCGACCCCCGGCTACGACCTCTCGACGGGGCTGGGCTCGCCCGATGCCTTCAACCTGGCGCGGGACCTCGAGCAGTACCAGCGCAACGGGGGCCACGTATGACCACCCCAAAAAATCTGCGATTTTTCGGGGGCCCCGGTTAGTGGCGGCGGCGGTCGTCTACTGCGGCAACTGCGGCGCCGCCAACGCGCCCGGGGCCGGGTTCTGCGGCCGCTGCGGCAGCCCGTTGGCGCGGCTCGCCGGGGCGCCTGCGGCCGCCCCGGTCGCCTTCGGTGCCCCCGCACGCGCCTATGCCGGCGGCTACGTGGTGCCGCAATACCAGCCGGTCCCCTACCGGCAGGCCGTGGCGCGCCAGACGCAGTGGTGGGTCTGGGCGGTGGCGGGAGGGCTGGTGATCTTCTTCATGATCGCGCTCGGGATCATTGCCTTCGTGCTCTCACCGGCGGGCCCGCTCCACTGCACTGGGCCGACCTGCCAGCGCGTCAAGCTGGCGCCGCCACTAGGCGCGCCCCACCGTTACACGAGCTCGACCCTCGGGTTCTCGGTCGATTACTACGATCACCCCGAGCTGCAGGGCCATCTCAAGGTCTCAGGGCAGGACGCCACCTCCATCGGCTGGGAGATCGACACCAGGTCGGGCAATTTCCCCTGGGTCCTGGCGGGCGAGAAGGCGAGCGGACGCAGCGCCCAGCAGGTGGTGGAGGGGCTCCAGCAGTCCAAGTTCGCCGACGCCCAATACCTCTACACGGTGCCGGGCGTGACGTTCGGCGTCACCCCCGGCTACGCCAACGTGTACCGGATCAGCCTCCAGGCCAGCGGCGGGCAGACTCTGGAGGGGCGGCTCGTGATCTCCGCGGCGATCAAGAACGGCGTCGCGCTGGAGGTGGTGGGGGTCGGGCCGTACGTCAAGAGCACGCCGGCCGACGGCCATCCCAACCCGAGCAACACGTTCATCACCGAGCTGGCCGACGAGACCCTGAAGAACGTCTACTGGCCGGGCGATCCCGAGCTGTAGGCCTCGACCACGGCCGGCGCCTCCATCAGGGTGGCGGAGGCCTCGGCGACGGTCGCCCTGTCGGCGGCCCGCTCGATCCGCGCGCTGGCGTAGATCAGCGTGCGCCGGATCCGATCCACCCGGCCGCTGACGCGCACCCGCTCGCCCAGCTTCAGCGGCTGGCGGTAGCGCACCTCCAGCCGCCCGGTCACGCCGGGGTGGCCGGCGTGCCAGGATGCCCAGCCGACCGCCTCGTCGAGCATCAGGGCCACCATCCCGCCGTGCACGATGCCCGACCAGCTCTGGTATTGGTCAGGCACCTCGTACTCGGCCACCGACTCCCCATCGAGCGGCTGGAAGGCCATGCGCAGACCTTCGGAGTTCTGCGGGCCGCACCCAAAGCAGCGGCCGTCGTATGTCACCTCCAACGCGATCGAGGGTAACGTAGGCACATGGCCCACCCCAGAAAATCTGACGATTTTCCGGGGACCCCGGTGGGGATCGCGGCCAAGAACCTGCTGGTGGAGGATCGACTGCCGGCGGTGGTCATCACCCTCAACCGGCCCGAGACCCGCAACGCGCTCTCCACGCCCTTGATGGAGGAGCTCACCAGCGAGTTGGAGAGGCAGAGCGCGCGGCCCGAATGCCGCGTCATCGTGCTGGCGGCCAAAGGGCCCGCCTTTTCGGCCGGCCATGACTTGAAGGAGCTCATCGACCGCACCCTCGACGAGGAGCGGGCGATCTTCGATACCTGCACCCGCATGATGGACACCATCCAGCGCGTGCCGCAGCCGGTGATCGCGGCCGTGCAGGGGATCGCCACCGCCGCCGGCTGCCAGCTGGTGGCCACCTGCGACCTGGCCATCGCCTCGTCTGAGGCCCGTTTCGCAACGCCAGGAGTCAAGATCGGGCTCTTCTGCTCCACGCCGATGGTGGCGGTCAGCCGCAACATCGGCCGCAAGCGGGCGCTGGAGATGCTGCTCACCGGGAAGCCGATCTCGGCCCAGACCGCCGCCGAGTGGGGCCTTGTCAACCGGGTGGTGCCGCCCGAGCAGCTGGAGGCCGCGATCCTGGAGCTGGCGGGGCAGGTGGCCTCCTCCTCCCCGCTCACGGTCAAGATCGGCAAGCACGCCTTCTACGACCAGATCGGCAAGGAGCAGGACGAGGCTTACGAGGTGATGGGCGAGGTCATGTCGAAGAACGCGATGACCAGCGACGCTCAGGAGGGCATGAGCGCCTTCCTGGAGAAGCGCGAGCCGACCTGGACGGGGGAGTAGCCCCCACCCCGACCCTCCCCTGAGGGGAGGGGGTCTCCATCTTCTAGGTCTTGCAGCTCCAGCGGCCGCTGACCTTGAGCTTGCCGGTGCCGCTGCCGACGTTGGTCATGGTCGCCTCGAGGCTCCCCGACTCCTCGTCGTTGTTGACGGCGAAGGCGACCTTATCCTCCGTGCCGGACTGCCAGACCTTGCTGTCGTCCAGGTTGTGAACCTGGACAGCGGTGGTGGTCTCGGTGTAATTGCCGGGTCCCCGGTAGGGGTCGGCGGTAACCACCAGGCCGTAGACGGTGGACCCGACCTGGCTGAAGACGTGCAGCGCCCACTGGCCGGCGGTCTTGGAGTTCTTGCCCGTGCACTCGCTCGCCTGCCCGGGCTGGGAGGCGACCACCTCGCCGATGCGGCCCGTCAGCTCCCCGCTCAGGGCCAGGTCCTCGTTCCAGTTGCCGCCGAAGCCGTTGGGCGTGATGGCGGCGGTCACCGGCAGCTGGGCGGACGTGCTCGGGGAGGGAGCGGTCGCCTCCTGGATCGTGGAGCAACCGCAGAACGCCAAGGCCACGAGGACCATGCCCACAAGACGTGGGGAGCGACGGGGCATGCAAGATCATGTTAACCGTGACCGACCGCGACGCCGCCCAGCGGGCCGCCCCGACCCGAGCCATGCGCTCCCTGGAACGGGCCTTCCTGCTCGGCGTCGAGGGCACCACGGAGGTGCTGCTGGTCCGCCACGCCGACTGCTACGACGGCCTGGATGGCGAGGGGGACGCCGATCCCGCGCTCTCGCCCACCGGTCGCGAGCAGGCGCGCCGCCTGGGCCAGCGGCTGCGCCGCCTGGAGATCGACGGCGTCTACTCCAGCACCCTGCGCCGAGCCCGGGAGACCGCGGAGGCGATCGGCCTGCCGGTCACCCTCGACCGGCGCCTGGTAGAGGTTGCGGCCGATACCAGCGGCGGCTTCGTCGAGCTCAAAGAAGCGCCCGCGGAGACGGTCCGCCGGATGCGGGCAGCCATCGCCGCGGCCGTCGAGCGCCACCCCGGCGGCCGGGTCGTGATGGTGGGCCACGGGGTGGCCATCCTCCACTATCTCTGTGACGTGCTCCGCCTGGAACCGGGGACCCTGCGCGTGCTCCCCTACTACACGAGCGTCAACGTGGTCCGGATCAAGGCGGAGCGGCGGATGGTGGGCGCGCTGGCCGACGTCGCGCACCTGGAGGGCATGGATTGGCTGTCGTGAGCACGATCCAGGCCGACCTCGAGCGTGAGCTCGGACGCCGCGTGCTCAGCATCGACAGCATTCCCGAGGGCCACTCCGGATTCACATACTGGGTCGGGCTGGAGGGCGGCGCGCGAGCGGTGCTCCGGCTCCCGCCGCCCGGAGCCCGGATCGCCGGCCCGGCCGACATCCCGCGCCAGGGCCGCCTGATGAAGGCCCTCAGCGACGCCGGGCTGCCCGCCCCCCCGATCCTGGCCATGAGCGACCAGCCTGTGGTCGACGGCCGCCCTTTCCTGCTGATGGCCGAGATCGACGGCGAGCGGATCGAGGAGGTGGTCGGCACCGTGCCCGACCGGCAGCTGGCAGCCTCCGCGGTCGAGGTCCTGAAGCGGCTGCACGCGCTGCCGCCGGCGCAGACCGGCCTCGGCGGCGAGGAGCCGCAGCCGCTGGAGGCTGAGATGGTGCGTTGGGCCTGGCTGATGGAGCGCGCTCCCTCGGAGCTCACCGGGCGGGCTCACCTGCTGGGCGGCCGGCTGGCCGAGACGCGGCCCGTGCCGCAGGCGCCGACCCTGGTCCACGGGGACTACCACTACGGGAACATGCTCTTCAAGGGCGGCCGCGTGGTGGGAGTCCTGGACTGGGAGATCGCCCAGATCGGGCAGCCGCTGCTCGACCTCGCCTGCCTCTCGGTGGTGGCCCACGCCGGCCGCGCCGGCGAGGGCGTGCCCGGGGGTGGCAAGGTGGACGTGGACGACGCCTACCTGCTGGAGGCTTACGGGGCGGACCCGGCCGACTACACCTGGTTCCTGGCCCTCACCTACTACAAGTACGCGTCGATCTTCGGCTACAACCTGATGCTCCACCGCCGAGGCAAGCGGCCCGACCCGACCTACGAGACCCGAACGACTACGATCGTCGAGTTCATCGAGGAAGGCATCCGCCTCCTCGGATGAGCTGCCAAAGGAGCGATGCAGATGCCCTGGGACTTCGAGACCGAGCCTGAGTTCGAGCGGAAGCTGGAATGGATGCGGGCCTTCGTCAAGGAGGAGGTCTTCCCGCTCGAGGTCCTCGACGCCGACGACGAGACCTTCATGCGCATCGTCCGCTCGCTGCAGGATGAGGTGAAGAAGCAGGGCCTGTGGGCGGCCCACCTGCCGCCCGAGCTGGGCGGCCAGGGCTTCGGCCAGGTCAAGCTGGGCTTGATGCACGAGATCGACGGGATGTCCCCCTGGGCGCCGCTGGTCTTCGGCAACCAGGCGCCCGACTCCGGCAACTCGGAGGTGCTGGCGCATTTCGGCTCCCCGGAGCAGAAGGAGCGCTGGCTGAAGCCGCTGCTGGCCGGCCAGATCCGCTCCGCCTTCTCGATGACCGAGCCCGAGCACGCCGGCTCTGACCCCGTGACCATGTCGACCACCGCCGTGCTGGAGGGCGACCAGTGGGTGATCAACGGCCACAAGTGGTTCACCTCGAACGGCATGATCGCGTCCTTCCTGCTTCTGATGGCGGTCAGCGACCCGGACGCCGGGCCCTACGAGCGGGCCTCCATGTTCATCGTCCCCGTCGACACGCCCGGCGTGAAGCTGGTGCGCAATGTCCCCACCATGGCCGGCGAGCACGAACGCTTCGGGCACGGCCACGCCGAGGTCATCTACGACAACGTCCGCGTGCCCCGGGACGCCATCGTGGGCAAGCGCGGCCAGGGCTTCCACATCGCGCAAATCCGGCTCGGGCCGGGCCGCATCCACCACTGCATGCGCTGGCTGGGCCAGGCCCGGCGGGCGTTCGACATGATGTGCGAGCGGGCGCTCCAGCGCGAAGCCTTCGGCGAGCCGCTGGCGCGCAAGCAGACGATCCAGAACTGGATCGCCGACTCGGCGGCCGAGATGCAGGCGGCGCGCCTGATGACTTTGCAGGCGGCCTGGACGATCGATCGCTACGGCGCGCCGGCGGCGCGCAAGGAGATCGGGCTGATCAAGTTCTACGGCGCCAAGGTGCTCCACGACGTCATCGACCGCGCCATCCAGATCCACGGCGCGCTCGGCTATTCGTCGGACCTGCCGCTGGAGGAGATGTACCGCCACGCGCGCGCGGCTCGGATCTACGACGGGCCTGACGAGGTGCACCGGCAGTCGGTCGCGCGCACCATCCTCAAGGACTACACCAAGCCCGACGGCTACCTGCCGCGCGAGCACGTGCCCACCCGCAAGGAAGCGGCGCGCGAGAAGTTCGCGCACCTCCTGGAGCAGGCCACCGCAAATCTCTGATGGCCGTCACCGCTCCCGCCGGATCCTCGCACGAACCACTCCCGGGCACCGTTCAGAACCCCTACAGCGTCCTTCCCAACTGGTTCTACCCGGCCAACGTCGTCTTCTGGCTGGGGCTCTTCGTGGTCTACGCCGGCCTGGTGGTGCTGTTCGAGCGCAGCGGCCGCTACGGCCCCTACCTGAGCCCGTTCTTCTCGCCTGAGGTCCGGCTGGGGTCGTTCCTGGTCCCGCCCGCGATCTGGGTGGCCTGGGCGCCGCTCGCCTTCCGGCTCACCTGCTACTACTACCGCAAGGCGTATTTCAGGAGCTTCCTCTGGCACCCGCGCTCGTGCGCGCTGAACGAGCCCCAGCGCGGCACATATCGGGGCGAGACCGGCTTCTGGGCCTTCAACAACCTGCACCGCTTCGCCTTCTACGCGATCTTCGTCCAGACCCTGTTCCTCTGGTACGACGTGGTCGCCGCGCTCGTCCAGCACCACCAGCTGGGCAGCCTGCTCGGATTCGGCAACCTGCTGATGCTGGTCAACGTGCTCGCCCTCAGCGGCTACACGTACGGGTGCCACGCCTTCCGCCACCTGGCGGGCGGCGGCGTCGACTGCTTCAGCTGCAGCCGGGTGCGGTTCACGCTCTGGAAGGGCGTCACCATCCTCAACGTGCGCCACGACCGCTGGGCCTGGGTGAGCATGTTCACGGTCTGGGGCACCGACGTCTACGTCCGGCTCCTGATCCACGGCGTGCTGCCCCACGCCGCCTGGAACTGATGCCGGCGGCGGAGGCGCCCGAGACGGTCCAGGCCGACGTGCTGGTGATCGGCGCCGGCGGCGCCGGCATGCGCGGCGCCATCGCCGCCGCCCAGGCCGGGCGCAGGGTGACCGTGGTCTGCAAGTCGCTGCTGGGCAAGGCGCACACGGTGATGGCGGAGGGCGGCATGGCGGCGGCCCTGGCCAACGTGTCCGGCCTCGACAGCTGGGAGGCACACTTCGCCGACACCATGAAGGGCGGCAAGCTGATCAACAACTGGCGGATGGCGGAGCTGCATGCCAAGGAGGCGCCGGCGCGCGTCCTCGAGCTGGAGCGCTGGGGCGCTGTATTCGACCGCACCCACGACGGCCTCATCCACCAGCGCCCGTTCGGCGCTCACACCTACCCGCGGCTCGCGCACATCGGCGACCGCACCGGCCTGGAGCTGATCCGCAGCCTGCAGGACGCGCTCGTGCACACGCCCGGCGTCGAGGTGCACATGGAGACCACGGTCGTCCGCCTGCTGCTCGCGGTTGGACGCGTGGTGGGCGCCCTGGCCTATGCGCGCGCGGACGGCCGCCTCACCGTGTACTCGGCGCGCGCGGTGCTGCTGGCGAGCGGCGGCGCCGGCCGCATCTACCGCGTCACCTCCAACTCCTGGGAGTGCACGGGCGACGGCACCATGCTCGCCTACGAGGCCGGCGCCCGCCTGCGGGATTGCGAGATGCTGCAGTTCCACCCCACCGGCATGGTCTGGCCGCCCGGCGTGCGCGGGATCCTGGTCACCGAGGGCGTGCGCGGCGAGGGCGGCGTGCTCCGCAACAAGGAGGGTGAGCGCTTCATGGAGCGCTACGACCACGAGCGCATGGAGCTCTCCTCGCGCGACGTGGTGGCGCGGGCCATCAACAGCGAGGTGCTGGCGGGCCGCGGCTCGCCGCACGGCGGCGCCTTCCTCGACATCACGCACCGCAGCCCCGACTTCATCAAGAAGAAGCTGCCCTCGATGTACGAGCAGTTCCTGAAGCTGGCCAGGGTCGACATCACGAAGGAGCCCATGGAGGTGGCGCCGACCATCCACTACTACATGGGCGGCGTGGACGTGGACGCGGAGACAGGCGCCACCAGCGTGCCGGGGCTCTACGCGGCCGGCGAGGTGGCGAGCGGCCTGCACGGCGCCAACCGGTTGGGCGGCAACTCGCTGTCCGACCTGCTGGTGTTCGGCAAGCGCGCGGGCGACGCGGCCGCCGACTTCGCCGGCAAGCACGCCAAGGCCGGGCGCATCGACCCCGCGCAGGTCAAGGCCGGCACCGAATTCCTGCTGGCGCCGCTCTCGCGGCCGCACGGCGAGAGCCCGTACAAGCTGCAGAGCGAGCTGCAGGACGTCTGCACCCAGCACGCGCCGATCATCCGCGACGAGGAGAGCCTGCGCCAAGGGCTGGAGAAGGTGCTGGACCTGAAGCAGCGCGCGGCCGAGATCGGGACCGGCGGCGCCACCACGCGCGCCTTCAACCCGGGCTGGCACAGCGCGCTCGACCTGCACGCGATGCTGGTCAACGCGGAGGCGCTCTTCCGGTCGGCGATTGAGCGCAAGGAGTCGCGCGGCGCGCACGCGCGCAGCGACTTTCCGAAGCTCGATCCCAAGTGGGCGCAGCTCAACCTGATGGTGCGGAAGGGGAAGGACGGTGAGATGACCGTGGCCGCCGTCGAGAACCCGCCCATCCCCTATGAGCTGACGGAGGTCATCAGCCAGTCCTTCCACAAGTACACGCCCGAGGAGCACGAGTAGTGGCCAGCAACGCGCCCACCCGGAACGTCGTGCAGATGAGCGTGTTCCGCGGCGACGCGGCCGGCGGCGAGCTGGTCCCCTACCGGGTGCCGGTGCGCGAGGGGATGGTGGTCCTCGACGCGGTGCTCTGGGTGCAGGCCAACATCGCGTCCGACCTGGCCGTGCGCTGGAACTGCAAGGCCGCCAAGTGCGGGTCCTGCTCGGCGGAGATCAACGGGTTCCCGCGCCTGATGTGCAAGAGCCCGGTCGCCGAGTACGGCGACGAGTTCAGCGTGCGGCCGATGAAGACGTTCCCGGTCATCCGGGACCTGGTCACGGACGTCAGCTGGAACTACGAGGTCAACCGGAAGATCCCGCCCTTCACGCCCTCCGAGAAGGACGCCAACGATCCCGAGCCCTGGCGCATGCAGCAGGAGGACGTGGACCGCGTGATCGAGTTCCGCAAGTGCATCGAGTGCTTCCTGTGCCAGAACGTGTGCCACGTGCTGCGCAACCACGACCGCCAGGACGCCTTCTTCGGGCCGCGCTTCATGATCCGCACGGCGTCGCTGGAGATGCACCCCAAGGATTCACTGGACCGGCTGCCGCTGCTGAAGGGCGAGGCCGGCGTGGGCATGTGCAACATCACCAAGTGCTGCACCGAGGTCTGCCCCGAGCACATCCACATCACCGACAACGGGATCATCCCGCTCAAGGAGCGCATGGCCGACGAGTACTTCGACCCCCTGCGCGCCCTCGCGCGCAAGCTGCGCGGCAGGTAGCCGGGCCGGCCAGCGTCGGAATCGAGCGATCCCGGCCAGGGTTGGCTGAGGCCGCGAGAAGCGCAGCCTCAGCGCGGCAACCGGCCCAGCGGGGCGCCAGATCTTGGTCTTGACGGGGTGTTGGAACGGGTGAAGACTTCGGGCCATGTCCGAGCCGAGCCCGCGGCGGAGTCGCCCCCGGGCGCTGCCACACGGCGGCAATGCGGCTAAGCCCGTCCACGATGACGCGAGCGATCTTGCCAATGGTTCGTTCAGGCCGCCAGGCAGGCGCAAGATCTGGGTAACGCGAACCCTCTGGCTGCTCCTCATCGCATGGTGTGTCGGCATGGTGTTCTTGAACCCTTGGCTGCTGATGGTTCCTGGCACGCTGGCTGCTGTGCTCGCTCTCTTGATGCCGACTCTCGGGGTTTCATTTGACGATCTTCTCGGCCGGCCCCAGGTTCGCGGCGGGAAGGTGACCATCCACCCTTCCGGGATCCGAATCGCATTTGTCGTCATCTTGTGTTCGGTACTTGCAGGTCCGTTCGCTGTCATGCAAGTGATGCGGGGTCTCGGCCCCGTTCTCGGCTGGATGCTGACCGCAATCGCTTCTGCGCTCGTGATCGCCGGCACTGTGTCTTATTGGCGTCGACGGGCGATCGTCGTCGATGCGCATCAGGTCTATCTTCAGGGGCTGGCTGGCGCGCTGGCCCAACAATGCGATCGTGCACGCGTCGACCGCATCACCGTTGACTATGGAAGCATCGCCGGGTACGGCTTGTCGAGCGGTCTTGTCGGTGAGGGTGCAATGAGACTACGGAGCGCGGATGGTACGGCCCTGCTGACGATTCCGTTGGAATTCTTTACGACCCGCGAAGGCATCAAGCTCGCGCATCTCTTGGCGGTTCCCATCGTCACTGCAGATGGCCACCACGTATCTGGAATGCGTTGACTCAACTACTTCATCAGATATCGCGATGGTCGTCGCAGCGGGCGGAGTCGGAGGTCGCAGCGCGGTGCTCGATGTGCGTTGGTAGTTCAGCCTAGGGCGGCACCAGATCGATAGTCCCGTCGGACTTCTCGACCACCTTCCAGCCGCCCTCGTGAACCAGCGGATGGTGATTGGCCTTACAGAGCAGCACCATCCGGTCAACGTCGCTGCCGCCACCCAGAGCCCACCCGTCCAGGTGGTGAGGAGTGCAGAAGCGCGCCTCCCAGGTGCAGCCAGGACCGACGCAATGCTCGTCGCGGGCCACCAGCACCCGGCGTTGGGGCTCGCTGGCCAGCCGGCGGGCACGGCCGAGGTCGAGGGCCACTCCGTTCTTGTCCACGGTCAGCACGCTCACCGTGCCATCGCACATAAGGCGCTTGGCGGTTTCGACGCTGATCGGCCCGGCGCCCTCCAGCTGCGGCGCCGGCGCGCCCGGCTCGCCGGCCAGGGTCTCGGCCTGCACCACCACCATCAAGTGCGGCTTGCGGCCGTTGACCCTGGGCAGGGAGCCCGAGTCCAGTTGGCGCGTACACAGCTCGACCAGGGCGTCGGCCTGCCGCTGCTGTTGCGTACGGTCGTCGTCCTTGGGCGGTGTTCCGAGCAGGGATTCGAGGGTCAGCTTGAGCGCCACTCCGCTTTCGGGCGGCAGCGCGCCCTCGAGGCCAAGCATCCCGTCCGGAAGGTTGTAGAGATGGAGGCGCCGCCGGCGCGAGTGCTCCATCGCGATCCGGGCCATGGAATCCGCATCCACGCGATGGCGAATATCCCTGGCCGCCTGGCGCAGCTCGGCCGGGTCCTTCGAGCGCGCCGCCGAGAGCAGCTCGGCCTCGGCGGCGACACCCATGTCGTCGGTTGCGCGCGCGATCTCGAGGGCGTGCTCAATGCCGATCTCGCCGTCGTCCAATGCCTTCTGGGTGGCCTCCAGCTCGGGCAGCTGGCGCGCGAACTTCACATGTCGATCGGCCGAGAAACCCGAGAGATGGCAGTTGTTGCGCAGCCAGTTGGTGGTGGAGGTGTCGCCAGTGCTTCCGAAAGCGTGCTCGCGATCGAACAGCTCCACCCGCCGTGCGCATTGCCCTTCCAACCGGTCGATGGCGCCCCGAATCGCCTTGATGTCGACACCCAATTGCACGGGCGAAACTGTGCTCGGATCGTGCTGCGCCAGCATCCCAAGACCCTTCTCGATGTGGGCCATTGCCGCGTCAAACATTTGTTCGATTTTATCAGGTCCAGGATTCGCCAGAGAACGCCCTTAACACCGATCAGGCGTGAAATTGTGCGGCCGCGCCGCTGCGCTCAGTCCTCTCCGTAGAAGTGCCAGGCGTCGAGGTCGGGCACCTCGAGCCCCGCAGCACCGAGCACTGTGCACACGTGGGTGCGGTGGTCGTTTCCGTGGTGGATGGCCTGCACGAGGCAGGTGCGCGTGGTGAGCCGATCCTCGCTCCCGTCCGGCTTCCGGCGCGTGATCACCGCCTCCGGATCGGGCTCGACCGCCAGCAGCTCCCGCCAGCGCCGAGCGCGGTCGAGCGCTGTCTCCTGCAGACGGGGGAGGCCGAGGGCCGCCTTCTCCCACAGCTCCTTCCGATGCGGCCGGTCCTCGAGGTACGACAGGTAGCGCTCCTCCGCGCCCGCGAGGTGGCGAAGGGTCTCGATGATGCTCCCGTAGGTTCCGGGCGCCGTCGTTTCGAGAGCCTTCGGAGGCAGCCGAGCGCAATGCTCGAGCAGCCGCTGGTTGGCCCAGCTGTTGTGCTCGAAGAACTCCACCAAGTTGCTCAAGCGCCCTCCACCCAGGTCGACACGTCGGTCCAGCGCACCCCGCCCTCCTGGTCGAGCGCCGGCCCGGTCTCCTTGGCGAAGGCGTCGAAGGTCGGCTTGTCCGGCCACTCCTGGAGCATCACCCACTCCTCGGGGTGCTTGCGGTTGCGATAGGCCTCGATCCGGCGGCAGCCCATCCCCTCGATGCGCGAGCGGTTCTTAGCGAGCGTCTTCTGGAACCGGTCCCAGTCGGCGCCCTGGGTGCGGAAGAGGACCAGCATCATGTTTGCTCCCTCCTTAGGGGACGGTGAAGAGCACGTAGGCGGCCGCGGCGATCCCGATCACGGCCAGACCGTAGCCGATGGCCCCGAACAGCGGCTTGTACCCGTGCGCGAGGTCCGTCATCAGGTAGCGCACCCGGTGGCCGAAGGTGTAGAAGACGGTCGCGAAGAGCACCAGCAGGTAGACCTTCACCAGCGGGTTGGAGAGCGCGGCCGTAAACGAGGCGTAGTGCTGGTCGAAGGCGGGCACGATGCCGAGCGGCGCCAGCACACCCTGCACCAGGATGTGCGCGGGCACGATCAGGGCGGTGATCACCGCGCACTGCGCGAAGGTCGCCCACAGCAGGGCGTTGACGCGGTCCGGCCCCGACCGTCTCATCGGGTCCCGCCCCACACAAGCAGAGCGCTGATCAGGATCGTGACCAGCACGAAGAGAGCGTAAGCGCCGCCCCTGATGGCGCCGGCCGGAAGCAACCGGTCACCGATCGGGATGCGCATGATCAGCCCGCTGAAGCTGAGGAAGGTATAGCTGTGCCAGAGCGCAAAGGCCAGGCAGACCAGGCTGAAGACCACGAAGGGGATCGATAGGTGCGGGCGGTAACCTGCGGCGCCGTCGTGGAGGCGGCTGATCTCGACCAGGAACCACAGCATCCAGACCGCGATCGGCAGCGCGCTGAACTCGCGCAGGACGTACCGGACGTAGCCTCGGCTGCGCAGAAACCAGGTCCCCTGCAGCCGGGGCGCATAGGTCTTGCTGGCTATCGGAAGCCGCCCCAGGGCAGCAGCATGCCCAGCGTGCTCTCGAACTTCGTCTGCTGGATCGCCTTGGCCGGATCCACCCCCTTGGGACAGACGGCCGAGCACTCGCCGATGAAGCTGCAGTCCCAGATCGCATCGGAGCCGGTGACGGTGCGCAGCCGCTCTTGCCCCGCGTGGTCGCGGGAGTCAAGGTCGTAGCGGCGCGCCAGAGCGATCGCAGCCGGGCCCACGAAGTGGGGTTCGATGGCGATCACCGGGCAGGCCGCGTAGCAGAGCATGCAGTTGATGCACATGCTGAACTGGCGGTACTGCTCCACCTGCGCCGGCGTCTGCCGGTGCTCGCCTGCCGCCAGCGCGGGGGCCCGGTCGTGGCTGATGATCCACGGCTTCACCGAGGCCAGCTTCTCCATGAAGCTCGTCATGTCGATGACCAGGTCGCGGATGACTGGGAAGTTGGGCAGCGGCTCCACCACCACGGGACCCGGCAGGTAGTCGCGCAGGAACACCGAGCAGCCGAGGCGCGGCGTGCCGTTGACCTTCATGCCGCAGCTGCCGCAGATGCCCATCCGGCAGGACCAGCGGTAGTTGACGCTGCCGTCCAGGTGCGTCTTGATCCAGTTCAGCGCGTCCAGGACGACCATGTCGTCCTGGTAGGGGATCTCGTAGGTCTGCTGGCGCGGGGCCTGGTCCACCGCCGGGTCGTAGCGGGCGACCGAGAGCTGGATCGTGTCGGTTGCCAAATGCGTCTCCTCAGTAAGTCCTGGCCTGCGGCTGCCAGTTGGTGATCCGGACCGGGCGGTACTCGAGTCGCGGCTGTCCGCCGGGGACGTGGTACGCCAGCGTGTGCGCGAGGTACTTCTCGTCGTTGCGCTCGGGGAAGTCGCGCCGCGCATGGGAGCCGCGCGACTCGTCGCGCGCCAGCGCCGAGGCGACGATGGTCTCGGCGCCGTCGAGCATGTTCTCCAGCTCCAGCACCGCGACCAGCTCGGTGTTGAAGGTGCGGCTGTGGTCATCGAGGCGCACCCGAGCGAACCGCTCCCGCAGCTGGGCCAGGTCCTTGAGCGCGCGCGTGAGGCCTTCTTTGGTGCGGAACACGGCCACCCCGCGATCCATCGCCTTCTGCAGGTCCTCGCGGATCTCACCCACCCGCTGATCGCCCGTGGTGCGCTCCAGGAAGCCGTCCTCGATCCGCTTCCGCTCGTCCTTGACCAGGCCCCCGATCGGGTTGGCGCCGGGCGCCTTCACCGCCTGCGCGTCCTGAGCCGCGGCGCGGCCGGCGGCGGCCCCGAAGACCAGGCACTCGGGCAGCGAGTTGGACCCCAGCCGGTTGGCGCCGTTGATGCCCGCATTGGCGCACTCGCCCGCGGCGTACAGGCCGGGCAGCGGGGTGCGGCCGCTGGCGTCGGTGTCGACGCCGCCCATCATGTAGTGCTCGACCGGCCGCACGGGCATGGGGTCGCTGACGATGTCGATGCCCATGTACTCGCCCATCAGCTCGCGCATGAAGGGCAGCTTGCGGTTGATGACCTCGGAGCCGAGGTGGCGCACGTCGAGGTTCATGTAGTCGCCGTACGGCCCCTTCAAGCCCCGACCGGCCTCGAACTCCGTGACCATGGCGCGGGAGATGATGTCGCGCGGCCCGAGCTCCATCTTGTTGGGGACGTAGTTGGTCAGGAAGCGCTCGCCGTCGGCGTTGGTGAGGTACCCGCCCTCGCCGCGCACCGCCTCGGTGATCAGGATGCCGGTGCTCGGCATGCCGGTCGGATGGAACTGCACGAACTCCATGTCCTTGAGCGGCACGCCGGCCCGATAGGCGAGTGCCATGCCGTCGCCGGTGCAGATGGCGCCGTTGGTGGTGAAGGCGTAGATGCGGCCGTTGCCGCCGGTGGCCAGGATCACCGAGCGCGCAGCGAGAGACTGAATCTCGCCCGAGCGCATGTCGAATCCGATCACGCCCTGGCAGCGGCCGTCCTCGTTGATCAGCGAGGTCACGAAGAACTCGTCCAGGCGCTCGATCTGGGGAAACTGGAGCGAGGTCTGGAACACCGTGTGCAGCATGTGGAAGCCCGACTTGTCGGCCGCGAAGACGGTGCGCCAGGTGGTCATGCCGCCGAACGGGCGCACGCTGATGCGGCCGTCCGGCTCGCGGCTCCAGGGGCAGCCCCAGTGCTCCATCTGGATCACCTCCAGGGGCGCCTCGCGGACGAAGACCTCGACCACGTCCTGGTCGGCCAGGTAGTCCGAGCCCTTGATGGTGTCGTAGGCGTGGCCGTCGAACGAGTCCGGCTCCCGCAGCACGGCCGCAATCCCGCCTTCGGCGGAGACGGTGTGGCTGCGCATCGGGTAGACCTTGGAGACCATCCCGATCTTCAGCTTGGGCGCGGCCTCCGCCGCGGCGATCGCCGCCCTGATGCCGGCGAGCCCGCCGCCTACGACCAGGACGTCGTAGGTCGGGATCTCTACGGCCACGGACCTGAATCCTAGCGTCTGGGCGGTGGCGACCTAGCTGGCGGCGGCGGCCACCTCCAGCTGCTCCCGCACCACGCGGGCCACCTCGGGCGGTCGGTAGCCCGCGCCCTTGAGCAGCTTTCCGTCCGGGCGGCGCACCACCACCGGCTCGCCCTTGCTGAGGTTGGCGGCGTGGATCTCATCGAACACCGGCTGGAGATCGATGCCGTAGGCCACGGCGGCCCCGTAGACGACATAGAGCAGGTCGGCAAGGGCGTCCGCGACCTCGACCAGGTTGTGAGTCTCACCCGCGTTCCGGAACTCGGCGAGCTCCTCCTCGATCAAGACCACGCGCACTCGGTGCTCCTCCGCGCCGGCCCAGGTCGGACGGTCGTGGGTGGTGCATCCGAAGCGCTCGTGGTACTCGCGGACCTTGGCCTGCTCGTCAGTCAATTCGTTTCTCCTTGAAAGGTCGGCGCGCGGGTAGGGACCGGCGCAGGAACGCAATCCAGTTGTCCCCCATGATGCCGTCCGCGGCGGCTTTTGTGAAACGCCGTCTCAGGAGCCGGCGCAGCTCCGCCAGCTCCTCGAGGCGGTCGAGCGGTGACCAGGAGGCCGGAAAGCCACCGTCCAGGTCGGTGCCCAGGCCGACGTGCTCCGGCGACCCGGCGGAGCGGGCGTGGTGGACGGCATGATCGACCACGTCCTCCAGCGAGGGCCGGCCGTCTGATCTCCGCCGGCGCAGGTGGCCGCCCGCGAAGCTGAGGCCGACCATCCCGCCCCGGCGGGCGACCTCGGCCACGGTGGCGGCGGCCAGCTGGCGTTCCCCGGGCACCAGCTCGCGGGCGTTGGAGTGGGAGGCCATGACCGGCCCGTTCCAGACCGGCAGCGCCTCCTCCACCGCCTGCTGAGCCATGTGCGAGAGGTCCAGGATCACGCGCTGGCGGCGCATGGCCTTGAGCAGGCTGAGGCCGAGCTCGGTCAGCCCGCCAGGGCCCCAGGTGCCGCCGCTGTAGCGGGTGCGGCTCCAGGCCAGGCCGATGATCCGGACTCCGAGGTCGGTCCAGGCGCCGAGCTGGGAGGGGTCCTCGATGGGGTCGGCGCCCTCCATCAGCAGCACCCCGGCCAGCCGGCCGCGCCGCCAGCCCTCGAGGTACTCGGCGAGGCCCTCGCGGTCGCCGATCAGCTCCAGGCCGACGCTCCGGTAGTAGCCGGCCTGGGCGCGGCCCATGAGATGAGCCTCGCGCGGGGTCGAGTAGGTGTAGGAACCGGCCACACGCGGGCCGCCGTGGGCGGGCGAGCAGTAGATGGTCGGGAAGACCAGGCCGACGCCCGCCCGCGCCAGGGCCGGCCGGCTGACCACGTAACCCGGGGCCGGCTCCGCCTCGAACCCGCGCCCCTCGCTGAGGGCGTTGTAGGCGATATCCAGATGAGCGTCGACGATCAATTCACAAAGGCCGCCGCGCAGGCCGCCGCCACCCGGGCGTTGTTCACGACCAGGTCGACGTTGACCTCCACCGACCGGCCTCCGGAGAGGTCCGCGATCCGGGCCAGCAGGCGAGGAGTCAGGGAAGGGCCCTCGATGTGGCCCACCTCCTGGACGGCCTGCTCCACGATGCCTTCGGCCCCGGGCAGCTCGAGCGGCGGCGGGATCGCCACCACCACTCCCTTCCCGCCCAGCTCCCAGCCCGCCCGCAGGGTGGCCGCGACCTGGTCCGCACCGTCCACCCGAGCCACGTGCAGACCGCTGCGCCGGCTGTAGAAGGCTGGGAACTCGTCGGTCTCGTACCCGAGCACGGGGACGCCCAGGCTCCCCAGCCGCTCCAGCGTGCGGGGCAGGTCAAGGATCATCTTGGCGCCCGCGCAGAAGACCGCCACCGGCGCGCGCGCGATCTCCTCGAGGTCGGCGGAGACGTCGTCCGGATTGCCCCGGTGGACGCCGCCGATGCCGCCGGTGGCGAAGAAGCGAATCCCGGCCAGGTGGGCCGCGCGGACGGTGGCCGCCACCGTGGTGGCCCCGCTGCGGCCGGTCGTCAGCGCCCAGCCGAGGTCGCGGGCGCTGACCTTGACGGCGGTCTCGTCGGCCGCCAGCGCCTCGATCTCGTCACGCTCCAGCCCCACCTTGAAGCGCCCGGCCAGCACCGCCACCGTGGCCGGCACCGCCCCTGCCTCGCGGATGGCGTCCTCGCAGCCGAAGGCGGCCCGCAGGTTGTGAGGCGGGGGCAGGCCCTGGGCCACGATCGAGGTCTCCAGCGCCACCACCGGCCGCCCGGCGGCCAGCGCCTCGGCGACCGCTCGGCCGACCTGGATCATGGGCGTGCGCCGGACTGCCTGACGGCTCGGGCGCTGACCAGCACGGCCCGCCCGGCCGCCTCCAGCGGGGTGGCGCCGTCGACGTACGCCGCGCAGAAGGCGGCGGCGAAGGCATCACCCGCCCCGTTCCCGTCGACCACCTCGACCACCGGCGCCGGCAGCAGCCGCCCGTACACGCGTACGCCGCGCGCGCCCAGCTTCAGCACCGGCACCTTGGCCAGGCCCTCCAGCGGCGCCCCCAGCGCGGCGGCCTCGGCCTCGGTGGCGAAGAGCACCTCGGGGCGGAGCATGGCCAGCTCGTAGGCCAGTCGCGCCCCCCCGTAAGCCTCGATGTCGGTGGCCGACGAGAGATCGATGGAGATCGGCGCCCCGTGCGCGCGCACCAGCTCGATGGCGCGCCTGGCCGCCGCGCCCAGCGGTTCCACGAGCAGGGCGTAGGCGGGCACGTGGAGCAGCTCGGCGTCCCGGAACCATTCCTCCCGCAGCTCGTCGGGCCGCAAGCCCGTCCCCGCCCCGCGCTGGCGGGCGAAGGTGCGCTCGCCGGCCGGCCCCAGCAGGACCGCGATGGTGCCCGTGGGCTCGGCGCTGATCACGGCCGCCACCTCCACCCCGCCGGCTTCGATCTCAGTCCGCAGCTGACGGCCGCTGGCGTCATCGCCGATGCGGGTCACGAGGCGCGAGGGCGCGCCCAGGGCCGCCGCCCAGGCACAGAAGTTGGCAGCCTGGCCGCCGCCGCCGAGCCGGATCGAGGCGTCGCGATCGGCGTCCAGGCGCAGCTGCCCCTCGGGGGCGATGGTGACGTCGAGGACCAGGTCTCCGATCGCCACGATCACGATGGCGAGAATAGCTTGCAATCGGATGCTGAATCAGGTAATAATTACGCCATTCACTATGAACAGCACTGAAATGAAGCGCTCTGAGATCAACTTCCCCTTCCAGAGATTGAACATTCGGCCGGACAAGGACGGTTGTTTCTACATGGCCGAAACCCGCGAAACGCTCAAGGGCCTGGGTAGCGAGACCCTGGCCGGCATCGAGGCGATGGGCGCCCTCCGGGTCGCCGGCAAGCTGCTGCACCTGAACATGGAGCGCTGGGCCGACCGGCACGGGCTCTCCGAGGGCCGGATGGCCGTGATGTTCCGGCTGCGCAAGGCGCCCGACCAGCGCTCGACCATGGGCGAGCTGGCCGCCGTGCTCAGCACCACCCCCCGCAACATCACCGGGCTGGTCGACAACCTGGAGCGCGACGGCTACGTGAAGCGCGTTCCCGACCCCGACGACCGGCGCGCCGTCCAGGCCCAGCTGACCCCGGCCGGCATCGGCAAGATCGACTCCATCTGGCGCGCCTCGGTCGACGCCCAGACCCAGGTCACCAAGCAATTCACGAAGCAGGAGCTGAACCAGCTTCGGCACCTGTGCTTGAAGCTCGTGCAGCTGATGACAGAGGAGGCAACCCAGTGACCGCTGAACTTCTGCACGGGCGCAAGCTCGTCTTCGCCACCGTCGGCGTGATGCTGGCGCTGCTCCTGGCCGCGCTCGACCAGACCATCGTGGGCACCGCGATGCCGCGCATCGTCGCCCAGCTCCAGGGCCTGGACTACTACGCCTGGGTCACCACCGCCTACCTGGTCACCTCGACCGTCACCATCCCCATCTCGGGCAAGCTGGGCGACCTCTTCGGGCGCAAACCGTTCCTGCTGGCGGGGATGATCGGCTTCGTCGCCGCTTCGGCGGTCTGCGGAGCGGCCCAGGACATGCTCATGCTGGTGCTCTTCCGGGGCATCCAGGGCCTCTTTGGCGGCATGCTCTTCGCCAGCGTCTTCAGCGTCATCGGCGACCTCTATCCGCCCGAGCGCCGGGGCCGCATCCAGGGCGTGTTCGGCGGCGTCTTCGGCCTCTCCTCGGTGGTCGGCCCCGCCGTTGGCGGCTACATCACCGACAACCTCAGCTGGCGCTGGGTCTTCGAGGTCAACATCCCGGTCGGCCTGGTCGCGGTGGCGGTGGTCCTGCTGACCCTGCCCTACATCCGCTCCAAGGCCTCCTGGCGCGACATCGACTTCCTGGGCTCGGCTCTCCTGACCGCCGGCCTGGTGCCGCTGCTGATCGCGCTCTCGATCACCCGCGACCACTCCTGGACCTCCTGGCAGGTCCTGGGCCTGATCGGCTTCGCGCTGGTCATGCTGGCGGGCTTCATCTGGGAGGAGGCCCGGGCCAAGGAGCCCATCGTCCCACTCCACCTGTTCAAGAACCCGACCTTCTCGATCTCCATGCTGGTCGGCTTCCTGACCGCCTTCGGGATGTTCGGGACCATCATCTTCGTGCCCCTGATCTTCCAGGGCGTACTGGGCGTCAGCGTCACCAACTCGGGACTGCTGATCACCCCCATGATGGTCGGCCTGATCCTGGCCAGCGTCATCACCGGGCAGCTGATGACGCGCATCAAGTACTACCGCTTCATCGGGACGGCCGGCATCTCTCTGATGATCGTCGGGATGTACCTGCTCACCACCGTGACCGTGGGCTCGCAGCAGTGGGAGGTCACCCGTGACCTGGTGGTCGTCGGCCTCGGCCTGGGCGCCACCTTCCCTCTCTACCTGACCGTGCTCCAGAGCGCCCTGCCGCGCCAGTACCTGGGCGTGGCCTCCAGCCAGATCCAGTTCTGGCGCAACGTCGGCGGCACCGTCAGCACCGCCGTCATGGGCTCGATCCTGGCCCGGCTGCTGCCGGACAAGATCGCCACCCAGATCGCCGCCCTGCACCTGCCGCCGCAGGTCGCCTCTCAGTTCACGAGCTTCAGCGGCGGCGGCAGCCCCCAGCAGGTCTTCGACCCCGCCAAGCTGGCCGCCACCAGGGCGGCGCTGCCCCCGCAGTTCCAGCCCGTTTTCGATCAGGTCATGCACGCCGTGCGGGTGGGCCTCAGCCAGTCGCTGCACGACCTCTTCCTCTACTCCGCGATGGTTCTCGTCCTGGCGCTGGTAGCCACCGTCTTCCTGAAGGAGGTGCCCCTGCGCAAGGCAGACCGCGCAGCGGCCGCCGGCCTGGGCGCGCCTTCACCCGTGCCCGCCCGAGCGGAGGAAGTGGCCTAGCTCGAGCCCCCAAGCAGGGGGGCTTCCAGTTGGCGCCGGAGGGCCTGGAACCACTCCTGCCGCAGCCCGAGAATCCGCTTGCGGCTACTGCCTCTCCTCAGGCCGCCCCCGAGCACCGCGTTGGCCAGCGAGAGCACGCCCACGTGCTCGTATCTGATCCGGGTTCCCCGGGGCGTGGGCTCAAACTTCAGAGTGGTCAGGTTGTAGGGCGCCCCCGACAGGGTGCGGTCGGCGAACCGGCGGGGAGGGGCGTACTCGACGATCTCATCCACGGCCTGGAAACGCGCCAGGTTGAGCTTGACGCGCCCGCGATAGCGGCTGCCGAGACCCGGCGCCCCGGCCGTCTCGGCCTCGACAGTGGTGCCGGGCAGCAGGTGCGGCGTCCCCAGGGGATCGGTCGCCAGGGCAAAGACGGCGTCGGGGGGCGCAGCGATCACGGCCTCGGCCTCGACCACCAGGCGCCGGTGCGATTCCGGCAGCCAGTACGCCAGGTATCCCAATACCGCCGCGCACAGCAGGAACCCCAGCGGCGGGCTGGAGAACCCTACGAGCAGGGCCATCTCCAGTCCGATCAGGGTGAGGCCGATCGCGACCGCGGCCATTCCCAGCTCGAACTGCCACGGCCACTTCCAGAACGGAAGCCAGGGCACGGCCAAGCCCAGCACGACCAGGGCGAGCTCGCCGTTGACGATGACCTGCGCCGCCACCTGGGCCCATTCCGGCGGCGCGCTGCTCGCAAGCTCCACTACAGGAGAAAGCGCCCGGACTCCATGATCTTGCGCCCGTCCACCAAAACGTCCGCGTGCGAGGCCAGCACGTCGACGTGGCTGGGACTCTTCCAGTCCGCGCCCGTCTCCGCCCCGTAGGGGTCGCCGAAGGCCACGTGCACGCCCGGGAACTTCTCGTCCTGCAGGAAGTTGCCGATGATGTTCTGGAGGCCCAGGTTGGTGCCGATGGCGAACTCCCCAGCGCGGTTGGACTCCGGGTGCTGGGCGAAATAGGCTTCGATCTCGCGGACGATCTCCGGGTGTCCCGCCATCTCCACGCCGGCCACCCGCGAGTCGCGGATCCGCAGCCGCACCGGCGTCTCGAAGAGGCCGTACCTGGCGTCGAAGTGATCGCCCATCTCCTCGCCGACCAGCAGGCCCTCGAGGTGGAAGGGCGCCGTGAAGGTCTCGCCCTCGGGCAGGTTCCCCCACTGCCCCTGTTCCCAGTAGCGGCCGTCGGAGGAGATCCACCTCCAGTCCTTGCGGAAGGTGGCGACCAGCTCGGTGCCGAGCCGGGTCGTGACCTCGATGCGCTCCGCCTGGCGCGCGATCTCCCAGACCTTGCGCGTGACGCGGTAGATGGCGTCGTAATCCGCGGCCATCCCCTCCAGCATCACGCGGCGTTCGATGCCGATCATGTGGCCGTGCCGGCAGCGCAGCTCGCCGACCAGGAGGTCGCGCATCGGCTGCCGGAACGCGAGCTCGCCGGGCAGCCCCTCGCCTACGTAGTAGGACACCGTCGGCCGGTACTTGCGGATGCGCTCGGCGAGCGCGCGGGGAAACTCGCGGGCGGGGCGCGCCACTGCCTCCTCCATCACCACCGACTCCACGTCGGCGCCGGCGGACTCGGCCTCCTCCTCGATGGCCTCCGCGATGTCGCGGCGAGCGGCGGTCTTGATGACCATGACGCGGTCGCCCTCGTGGACGTTGAGGCAGACGCGAACCGCGTTGCGCGCGCCGGGCGCGTATTCGGGAAGCACGACTCTCCAGTTTGCGTGATCTTGAATTTCTGGGATTCGGCGTTAATATCCGCAGTGGCGCGCAGGGGGTGTCGGGGGTCTCGTCCGTCCGGTCCTGTTCGCGATATCCATTGGAGGACCCAAGACGGTGAGTTTCGATGACAAGGTTCTGACGTGCCGCGACTGCAGCCGTGAGTTCGTCTTCACAGGCGGCGAGCAGGAGTTCTACCAATCGCGCGGATTGCTGCACGAGCCGCGCCGCTGCCCCAGCTGTCGCGCTTCGCGGCGCTCGGACGGCCCCGGGGCGAGCTCCCGGCCATCGCGCGAGATGCACGACGTGATCTGCGCCAACTGCGGCAAGCCGACCCAGGTGCCGTTCCTGCCCACCGGCAGCCGGCCGGTCTACTGCCAGGACTGCTTCCAGGCCGCGCGCTCTCGGTAGGCCCCACCTACCCCACCCCTACCCTCCCCTGAGGGGAGGGGGACAATACGTTACCCATGGCCACCGCCCTTTCCCTATCCCATCTCGGCTCGCTGATGCGTGGGGTGCGCAGCGTCGACCAGGTCGGCGTCGAGGAGCGGGTGGCCGGGCTGGCCAAGAGGTCGATCAAGAAAGCCTCCAAGCTGGCCGCGCTCGACCTCGCCATCCGCTGCATCGACCTGACCACCCTGGAGGGCGCCGACACGCCGGGCAAGGTGGCCGCCCTCTGCTCCAAGGCGATCCGCCCCCAGCCGGGCGACGACTCCATCCCCAGCGTGGCCGCGGTCTGCGTCTACCCGGCCCTGGTGCCGACCGCGGTCGCCCACCTGCAGGGTTCAGGCGTCAAAGTGGCCTCGGTCGCGACCGCGTTTCCGAGCGGGCAGACCTTCACCTCGATCAAGATCGCCGAGACCCGCGAGGCGGTGATCGCCGGCGCCGACGAGATCGACATGGTCATCGACCGCGGGGCCTTCCTGTCCGGCGATTACCAGAAGGTCTACGACGAGATCCAGGAGGTCAAGGAGGCGGCGGGCCGGTCGCACCTGAAGGTGATCCTGGAGACAGGCGAGCTGGGCACCTACGACAGCGTGCGCCGCGCCTCCATCCTGGCCATGGCCGCGGGCGCGGACTTCATCAAGACCTCGACCGGCAAGGTCACCCCGGCCGCGACCCTGCCCGTCAGCCTGGTGATGATGGAGGCGATCCGTGACTTCCATCGGGAGACCGGCCGCGTCGTGGGGTTCAAGCCGGCCGGCGGCATCCGCGCCTCCAAGACCGCCATCCAGTACCTGGTGGTGCTGTACGAGACCCTGGGCCGGCCCTGGATGACACCCGACCTCTTCCGGATCGGAGCCTCCAGCCTGCTCAACGACATCCTCATGCAGATCGCCAAGGAGCGGACGGGCGTGTACCAGTCGGGCGACTACTTCACGATCGACTAGCAGATGGCACTGACCGCCCGCCCGCCGTCCGAGCTCGCCGGTTTCGAGTGGGAGTACGTTCCCGCGCCCGAGGCGCGCGAGATCGTCAAGATCGCGCCCCGGAATGGGCTCTACATCGGCGGCAGGTTCCTGGCGCCCCACTCCGGCAAGCACTTCAAGACCCTCAACCCCGCCACCGAGGAGCCGCTGGCCGAGATCGCCGAGGCCGACGCGGTGGACGTCGGCCGCGCGGTCACCGCCGCCGGCGACGCTTTCCGCTCCTGGTCCCGATTGGAGCCGGCCAAGCGCGCTCGCTACATCTTCCGGATCTCGCGCCTGCTGCAGGAGCGGGCCCGCGAGCTGGCGGTGCTGGAGACCCTCGACGGCGGCAAGCCGATCAAGGAGTCGCGCGACGTCGACATGCCGCTGGCGGCGGCGCACTTCTTCTACTACGCGGGCTGGGCCGACAAGCTGGAGTGGGCGTTTCCCAACCGCACCCCGCGGCCGCTGGGCGTGGCCGGCCAGGTCATCCCCTGGAACTTCCCGCTCCTGATGCTGGCCTGGAAGATCGCGCCGGCCCTGGCCGCCGGCAACACGGTGGTGCTGAAGCCGGCCGAGACCACCTCGCTGTCGGCCCTGCTCTTCGCCGAGATCTGCGAGCAGGCCGACCTCCCGCCCGGGGTCGTGAACATCGTCACCGGCGCCGGCCAGACCGGCTCGCTGGTGGTCTCGCACCCGGAGGTGCGCAAGGTCGCCTTCACCGGTTCCACCGAGGTCGGCAAGCTGATTCAGCGCTCGCTGGCCGGGACCGGCAAGCATCTCACCCTGGAGCTGGGCGGCAAGGCCGCCAACATCGTCTTCGAGGACGCGCCGCTCGACCAGGCCGTCGAGGGGATCGTCAACGGCATCTACTTCAACCAGGGCCACGTCTGCTGCGCAGGCTCCCGGCTGCTGGTCCAGGAGTCGATCCAGGAGCCGCTGCTGGAGAAGCTGAAGCTGCGTCTGGGCACTCTGCGCCTGGGCGATCCCCTGGACAAGAACACCGATGTCGGCGCCATCAACTCCCGGCAGCAGCTGGAGAAGATCCAGGGGCTGGTCGAGTCCGGCATCGCCGAGGGCGCCGAGATCTACCAGCCGGAGTGCCGGCTGCCGGAACGGGGCTACTGGTTCCCGCCCACGCTGTTCACGGGCGTCTCCCAGTCGCACCGGATCGCGCGCGAGGAGATCTTTGGCCCGGTGCTGTCGGTGCTCTCCTTCCGCACACCCGAGGAGGCCGTGGAGAAGGCCAACAACACGCCCTACGGGCTGTCAGCCGGGATCTGGACCGACAAGGGCTCGCGCATCCTCTGGATGACCCAGCGCATGCGGGCGGGCGTGGTCTGGGCCAACACCTACAACCGCTTCGATCCCAGCTCGCCCTTCGGCGGCTACAAGGAGTCCGGGTTCGGCCGCGAGGGGGGCCTGCACGGCCTTCTGCCTTACGTGGAGCTGAACTGACCGTGCCGCCGCGGGTCGAGGTCCGGAAGACCTACAAGATGTACGTGGGGGGCGAGTTCGTGAGGTCCGAGTCCGGCCGCTCCTTCACGGCCGGCGAGGACGTCAACGTGCCCCGGGGCTCGCGCAAGGACCTGCGGGACGCGATCAAGGCCGCCCGCGGCGCGTTCGGCGGCTGGTCGCGGCGGACGGCCATGAACCGCGGCCAGGTCCTCTACCGGGCCGCCGAGATGCTGGACGGCCGGCGGTCCCAGTTCGTCGAGCTGCTGGGCGGCGGCCGCGGCGCTCGCCGCGAGGTGGAGCGCGCCATCGAGGCCTGGGTCTGGTACGCGGGCTGGACCGACAAGCTGGCGCAGGTCAGCGGGACCGTCAACCCGGTGGCCGGTCCCTACTTCAACTTCACGCTGCCCGAGCCGACCGGGGTGGTCGGGCTGGTCGCGCCCGACCGGCCGGAGGTGCTGGGGCTGGTGCAGCGGCTGGCGCCCGCGCTCTGCGGGGGCAACACGGTGGTCGCCATCGCGTCCGAGTCGCGGCCCCTGGCGGCGCTCACGCTGGCCGAGGTGCTGGCGACCTCGGACTTCCCGGCGGGCGTGGTCAACGTGCTCAGCGGGCGCCGCGAGGAGCTGCTGCCCTGGCTGGCCGGGCACATGGACGTCAACGCCATCGACGCCGCGGGCTGCACGGAGGAGGAGCTGGCGGCGGTCGAGAAGGCGGCCGCCGACAACGTGAAGCGGGTCGTGCGCCTGAGCTCCCGCGACCTGATGTCGCCCTACGCGGTGACCGCGCTCATGGAGATGAAGACGGTCTGGCACCCGATCGGGGTCTGATCGCTTCACCACTAGGTCGTTCCCCGATATATCGTTAGGTGAGTCATGGGCGGCGGACTGACTGACCTGGGGCGCTTCGAAGAACCTTCCCTCCTGGTGCTCACCAGCCTCGCCGACCAGCCCCGCCATGGCTACGCGATCGCCAAGGACGTGGAGGCGCTGGCGGGCGTCCGGCTGGGCCCGGGCACCCTTTACGCAACCCTCTCGCGGCTGGAGGCACGCGGCCTGATCGAGGGCCTGCCCGCCGAGGACCGGCGCCGTCCCTACCGGATCACCGGCAGCGGGAGGGCGCTCCTGCGCGGGCGCCTGGAGCGGCTGGAGTCCATCGCGCGCACGGGTCTCGCCCGGGTGAGCGGCACGTGATCCGGTTCCTGCTCGCGCTCTACCCGCGGGAGTGGCGGCGTCGCTATGCCGCCGAGGTGCTGACCCACTTCGGCTGCGAGCGAATCGGCCCGCGTGAGGCCATCGACCTTTTGAACGGGGCGCTCGATGCCCATCTGCACCCACAGTGGCGGCACCGCGGCCGGCGCCGGCACCGGCTGGCCGCCGCCCTCGCCCTGCTCGCCGCCGCTGCCCTCCTCGCCGGTGTGGCCGGCCACGCTCCCGCCCTGCTGGCGCTGGCGCTGGCGGCCGCCCTGCTGGGCGCGATCGCGCTGGCCAGCAGGCGACGGCAGCGGAGTCGCGGCTGGAGATGGGACCCCGACGATCCGGCGGCCGGCGCCCGCGTGCCGCGCAAGCCCTACGATCCCGACCCCGAGCCGCTGCTAGCGGTCGGTCAGCTCAGGCGGTAGCGCGCCACCGCGGCCGGGTCCCAGGCCAGCCCGATCCCAGGCCGGTCGGGAGCCGTGACCTGGCCCTGGACGACCCGCTGCGGCTCGGCCAGCACCGCCGAGGCCAGGTCCAACCACTCCAGGTAGTGGGCCGTGGGCGTGGCGGCCAGCAGGTGGGCGGTGGTCTCCACATGGATGTGACCCGAGCAGCGCACCCCGGCCGCGGCCGCCAGGCCGGCGGCGGCGTTCCAGCCGGTCACCCCGCCGATCACCTGGGGATCGGGCATCACCAGGTCGCACGCCCGCCGCTCCAGGGCCAGCGCCATCTCCTGCACGGAGCGGAAGTTCTCGCCGATCTGGATCGGGGTGTTGACGGCGGCGGTGACGGCGGCGGCGCCCTCGAAGTCGTCGCAGCGCACGGGCTCCTCGATCCAGGCCACGCCCTCGCCATCCAGCGCCCGGCAGCGGCGCAGGGCCTCGGTGACGTCCAGCGACTGGTTGAAGTCGACCATCAGCTCGATCGCGTCCGGCAGCGCGTCCCGCGCCGCGCGCACGACCTGCACGTCCTGGGCCAGCGCGGCCCAGCCGATCTTGATCTTGACCGCCCGGAATCCGCGCTGCGCCGACAGCGGCAGGCGCTCAGCGGCCTGGGCGGCCGTCAGCATGCCCAGCGAGTCGTAGGCCGGCAGCGGCCGGGGCCGCGCGCCCAGGAGGGTGGCGAGCGGGAGCCCAGCGGCCACGGCGACCACGTCCCAGGCGGCGGTGTCGAGCGCGGAGACCGCCATCCCGGCGAGTCCGACCGCGCCACCCAGCAGCCTGAACCGCCCGCGCAGGGCCTGGTTGAGGTCCCCGGGCACGAGCGTCTTGCCGATCAGCGCCTCCGCCAGGCCGGCGATCAGGTCCCGCAGCGGGCGCAGCATGAGCGCCTGGTAGGCGAAGACGTAGCTGCGGCCGGTCACGCCCTGCTCGGTTTCCAGGTCGACGAGGAGGAGCGGTGCCTCGGGCATGGTGCCGGAGGCGGTGGTGAGCGGGGTCTCGAGCGGGACCACGACCGGCGTCGCCCGCACCGAGCGCAGGCTCAGGCCCGAGCGGAGAGCCGCCTCAGTCGCGATAGCGGTAAACGATCCGGCCCCGGCTGAGGTCGTAGGGCGAGAGCTCGACCCGGATCCGGTCGCCGGGGGTGATGCGGATGAAGTAGCGGCGCATGCGGCCCGCCGCGTAGGCGATCAGCTTGTGGTTGTTCTCCAGCTCCACCTCGAACATCGCGTTGGGGAGCGCCTGGGAGACGACGGCGTCCATCACGACTGCCTGCTCCTTCTCCTGCTCGGGAGCGGGATTCTTCCGCTGGCGAGGCTGCCGCGGCCCCCGCCGGGGCGTGCTTGAACGTGCCAAACCGACCCCAGTCTAAAGGAGCTGGTGTTCGATCTCGGCCACCAAACCCGGCGGCAGCCGCTCCACGGCGGCCATCCGGCGCAGGGCTTCCCGCCAGCGCGGCTCCTCCTCGATGACGCTGCGCAGGAGCCGCCGCGCCTCCTCCCACTCCCCCGCGCGGGCGTGCATCAAGCCTGCCGAGACGCGCACCTGGGCCTGCTCGGGCGCGATGCTCAGGGCCTCCAGGGCACGCGCCCTGTAGGTGGCATCGTCGCCCAGCAGCAGCGCCCGGGCCGCGCCCTGGGCCGCGGCGTGCGCCCGCTCGAGCCGCACCAGCCGCGCCAGCTCCGCGACGGGGTCGGGGTGGTCTTCGACGCGGAGATCCATCAGCCGGTCCTCCCAGGCCCGGCCGGTCGGCTGCCCGGTGACCAGCAACAGGGCCGCCGACTGGCGCCCCCTGATGTCGCCGCCCTCGGCCTCGGCCGCCCGCAGCGCCTCGACCATGCGCTCGGCCAGCGGCCTGCCGGCCGTGCTCTCGTAGGCCGCGGCCATGGCGTCCCAGACGGTGTCCCGCTCCATGAGATTGGCCTGGCAGCTGTAGCCGTCGCCCAGCCGGTGCCCGGCGGCGGGGATGCAGCGCGGTCCACTGTGCGCTGCTACACCGCCGCCGGCGTCGACCATCGCGCATTGGCGGCCGTCCGGTTCGCTGTCGCCGGCCACCACGGCGGCCAGCGCCTGCGGCGCGCTCATCCCCCCCCGCATCAGGTCCAAGCCCAGCGGCCCGAAGGCCACGTTGACCAGCGACTGGGTTGCGACCGCGCCCACGCCGGCCTCTGCCCAGGGCACCACCGGCCCCACGTGGAAGTACATCGACTGCACGGCGACCCCCAGCTCACCGGTCTCAGGGTCCCGGGCCACGATCGAGTAGGTCACGCGCTCAGTTTGGCGAGAAGCCGGCCGGCGGCACGTTCTGGAGATGTCCCAGGCGCCTGATGCGCTCGATCTCGGCCTCCAGGAGCGCCTCCGCCAGCGCCGGGTCGCCGCTCTCCAGCAGCGCCTGGCGCTTGAGCGGCTCGGCCTGGAGCACGGCGCCCGCCAGCCAGACCGCCCGCATGCCGACGGCATCGGAGAGCTGCGGGGCGACCGCTAGGCCGTGTAGCCGCAGGTACTGCTCGAGCAGCGCCAGCAGGCGCGGCCGGGCTGCGGGGAGCGGATCCTCGAGCATCTCGGCCTCACCCAGGAGATAGGGCGCCGGTTCGCCGATGCTGCTCAGGCGGAAGCGGCGCAGCCCCTTGGCGACCAGGTTGAAGCGCCCGTCGGGCAGCGCCTCGACGCGTTCCATCGAGGCCAGCGTGCCCACCCGGTGGACCTGGGGCACGGAGCCCACCTCGCGACCCTCCTGGATCAGCACCACGCCGAAGTCGCGGCCTTCGCGGACCAGCTGCCGGTACCGCTCTTCGAAGATGTGCAGGGGCAGGACCGCGCCCGGGAAGAGCACCGTGTGAAGCGGGAAGAGCGGGATCGACTCGGAGGCTGGCCCTATGGTTCTGAGCTCGACCGCCGGGGCTGGGTCGCCCGCCACCGATCGATCCAGCTGCCGGTGAGGGCGGAATCCTCCCGGCCATCGCCGAGCTGTCTGACCGCGGCCTCCACCCGCGTCGTGAAAGCTCGAGAGGTCTCGCCCCGGCGCACCTCCAGCGGCTTGCCGATCCGGATCTTGACCGGTCCCGGCAGCGGGTAACGCTGGCCCTTGGGCATCACCCGGTGCGACCCGCGCACGTGCATCGGGATGACCGGGGCGCGGGTCTCGGTGGCCAGGAAGCCGACGCCCGGCTTGAACTCGCCGATCCTGCCGTCGGTCGATCGCGTCCCTTCGGGGTACAGCAGCAGGTTCCAGCCCGACTTCAGGAGCTGGTGCGAGCTGCTGAGCACGGCCTGCGGCCCGCCGGTCCGGGAGAAGGGAAAGGTGTTCAGGAAGAGACCCACCACGCTGGCCAGCAGCGGCCGCTTGTACCAGTAGTCGGCGGCCGCGGCCACCACCGTCTTCTCGCGCGTGCGCTGCGAGAGCGCGTGCAGCAGGAGCGGCGTGTCGGCGTGGCTGTTGTGGTTGGCGGCGAGAATGGCGGGCCGGTCCAAATCTTCCACCCACTCCGAGCCCTCTACCTGGAGGTGCGTCATGGCCTCCGTGAAAGGCATCATCAGCCCGCGCTGGACGAGGAAGCGCAGCGATCGCACGGGCTCCATGCGCGCCCACCCGAGGTTGGACGGGCGGTCGGGGATGGCGGGCGACGGCTCGGGCCAGCTGCGCGGCCGCGGCCGGTCCCAGCGGAACCCCCGCCGCATCGTCCGCACGTCGCCGGAAACAGACGCCGCTGCGTCAAGCAGCTGCGACACGCCGTACCTGCCGGAGTACCAGGAGGCCATCAGCGCACGTCCGCCAGCAGGAGCGGCGGCGTGCGCAGGTGCGTCACCGACGGCCATTTGCCGACCGTCTGCTCGGCGATCTCGAACGCGTCCTCGAGCGTGCTGGCGGCTCGGAAGCCGAGCCGGTGCACGACCTCGCGCTCCCCGCCGACCACGATCACCTGGCCCGCGTGCTCGAGAGCGAAGGCGGCCCAGTACCAGGCGTAGAACGGATGCACGCCGTGGTAGGCGTGGCTCTTGCGGTACAGCTGCCGGTACCAGGGGTCCTCTGCGAAGCGGGCCTCGTAGCGCTCCTCGATCTGGGCCGGGTCGGTGGTGTCGGCCAGCACCTCGTCGTAGAAATCGATGTAGCTGGGGTGCTGCACGGAGTCGAACTCGTAGCGGCAGGGGTGCGTCATGATCACCACCCCGCCCTCGCGCACCACGGGCTTGCCGCGGTAGAGGTTGAACAGGTAGCCCAGCCCCAGGCACACGACCAGGACCGGGTTGAGCGCCGCGTTCACGTTGTAGGGGCCCAGGTACGGGAGGCCCATCGTCACCACGTCGGTCTGGCCGTCCACCTCGACCGTCATCTGTCTGCGCACCGCGGCCAGCGTCTTCTCGTGCACCGCGTCGACCTGTCCGGCGTTGACGCCCGTCATGCCGTAGGGCGCGCGCATGGAGTGGAAGATCGTGCGCTTGAAGGCGGGCGGCGCGTAATCGGTGAACTGCTTCATGGCCAGGAACTGCACCTGGTCGGAAGTCGTCCAGTCGGTCTCCCGCTTCTGCAGGAAGTTGGCGATCGCCGGGAAGGCGTGGTTGTTGACGCTGGTCTCGATGTGGAACACGCGTACTGCGTCTTCGATCAGCTGTCCCTGGCGAACACAGGAGTGGTGCAGGGCGGAATCCGGAGGGTGCATGTAGGAGCGTGAGGCGAGCAGCGTCTTCACGTTGTGGTGTGGCCGCACGCTGCGGTACGACCCCAACCCGGTGGCCATCGACTTGTGGCCGCCGTCCATCGGCACCAGCGTCAGGTTGACGTACACCACCAGGTCCGACTCGACGGCGCGGCGGCTGAGCGTGACCTCCTCCCCCTCCCCCGTCCTGCCCACGAGCACGTTGCCTTCGGGGTCCTCGCCGTCGTGGTTGTACAGGCGGTCGGGCCAGAAGGTGCTGAACACGCGGTCGCCGACGATGTGGCGGATCTCGTCCGCGGTCATGCGCCGATGGAGCGAGTTGGCCGCGATCAGGTGCACGTCCTCGATGCCCGCGTCGGCGCACATCTCGAGCACTTCCTCGATCACCAGCTGGCGGACGTCCGGCGCCGCCATCGGCGGCAGCGGCAGCGAGAGATCGTCGAAGGCGATCGTCAGCTTCATGTTGGGGCGCAGCAGCCCCTTCAGCGGGTCGTCCTCGAGCGGCTTCGACAGCGCCCGCCGGATCGCGCGCTCGGGGTGCGGGATGGGGTCGATGGGATCGGGCGGGTAGAGGATCCGGCTGCCCAGGGGCAGGTTCTCGAGCCGGAACCCCTCGCCGTAGTGGAAGAGCGTCGGCGGCGTGTTGCGATCGACCTCGATGACGGCGCCGGGGCGGCTCACACGGAGACCTGTGCAGTTGTAAGGGCCGGCTGGCCGGCCCGTGTGAGTCCGTGATCAAGACGTTGGTGACGCGGCACGGCACCAGAGGGAGGTAGGTCCGCGGGAGGAGCGGGTCGTTTCACTCAGCCGTCCTCCGGTTCTTCCCGCGAAGCGGAGCGCAGCGGAGCGTTCACAAGCGCAATCCTCGCAAATCGAAGGCGACCTTCACGGCGTTGAGCGCCCCGGCCCGCATCGCGTACTCGATCGCCTCCCGGTACTCGCCGAGCGCGAACAGCGGCCCGGTCAGGCGGTCCAGGTGCAGCTCGCCGGCGGCCTCGATCGCCATCTCGAAGGTGCTCCGGCGGCCGGCCTCGATCCCATAGGCGTAAGCCCCCATCACCGTGAGCTCGCGCTGCCAGATCGGCGCCCAGTCGACCTTCTCGGCTCCCGGCATCCCGACCGCCACCACCGTGCCCCCGGCGCGGGTCACCCGCACCGCGTCGTTGAGCGAGTCGGCGCGGCCCACGCACTCGAAGGTGATGTCGGCGCCGCCCAGCAGCAGCGGGCGGTCGAGCCCGTCCAGCCGGCGGGCCCCGGTGGCGAAGCGCACCCGCTGGTAGACCTCATCCGGCGCCACCACCTGGTCGGCTCCCAGCGCCCGCGCCAGCTCGCGCTGGTGGCCGTGCTTGGCCACCGCGATCAGGCGCCTGGGCGGCGTGAAATGGCGGATAGCCGCGATCGTGAGCAGCCCGATGGTGCCGGCCCCGAAGACCAGCACGCAGTCGTCGGGGGTGGCGTTGGCCCGCAGCGCGGCGTGCACGCAGCAGGCGAGCGGCTCGATCAGGACGGCGGCCTCGTCGGGCAGCGATTCGGGGACCTCGTGGAGCTGCGCGGGATGGGCGACCACCACCTCGCCCCAGCCGCCGCCCGTGCTCGCGCAGTAGCCGGTCTGGAGGCCGATCTCGATCGGTCCCTCGGTCAGGTTCTCGCAGAGGCCGGGACGCCCCTCGGCGCAGCGGGCGCAGGGCGGCTCGACGCCGCGCACCCGGCAGCCCAGGGCGGGCTCGACCACCACCCGCGTGCCGTCGGCGTCGGCCACCATCTCGTGGCCGGGGATGAAGGGATAGCTGGTGAGCGCGTCCAGGTAGAGCGAGGCGTGGCCGCCGATGGCGCTCAGGTCGGAGCCGCAGATGCCGGAGAGCCGGGGATAGACGTGGAGCCAGTCCGCGGCCGGCAGCCGGGGCTCGACGACGTCGTCCAGGTAGAGCGGAGCCAGGGGGCTGGTCGCCACCTCGGGCCGCCCGCCCGCGGCCTTGACCACGGCGTAGCGGGGGACCGACCGCGCGAACTGGAGAGCGAGCAAGGCCTCAGCGGCTCCCGCTGTACTCGCGGTACTCGGCGGAGCGCGGGTCCGGCATCGGCAGCCGCCAGTTCCCGGGCGCCATCTCCCAGCGCTCGACCCGCCACCCGCGCTGCCCGGCCACCTGCGAGAGCCGGGGATCGGGGTTGACCGCCACCGGCGTCCCCACCATCTCCAGCATCGGCAGGTCGGAGAGCGAGTCGGCGTAGGCGAAGCTCTCGGCCAGCTCGATGCCATAGGCCGCCGCGTACTCCTCGAGCAGGGTGCCGCGCGCCTCGCCGGCCGGCGGGGGCTTCTCGAGGTCGCCTGTGAGCCGTCCGTCCTTGACCAGCAGGTGCGCGCAGTCGACGTCGACCTCCAGGAGCTCGGCCAGGGGCTCGACCACGATGTCGAGGGCGCCGGTGAGCAGCAGCACGCGGTGGCCCGCCCGCTTGTGCTCGCGGATCCGGCGCATGCCGTCGGGGTAGATGCGGCGCAGCGTGACCTCGTTCAGGGCCTGGCGGCCCAGGCGCCGCATCTCCTCCAGGTCGAGGCCCTCGTACTCGCGATAGAAGCTGCGCTGGAACTCGGCCCGGGAGCGCCGCTCCAGGTACAGCCAGCGGGGCGCGCTGCGCGCCAGCCCGGCCAGGAAGGCGGGCCAGTCGCCGAGCGGCTGGCCCTTGAGGCGCATCCAGAAGTAGTACTCGACGATGTTGGTCTCGACCAGGGTGCCGTCGACGTCGAACACCGCCAGCACGTCCTGGCGCCCCTGCCTGCGGGCCACGGCGTTGAGCACGCTGTTGGCCTCCGCCTTGGGCGCCGTGCTGCCGGAGGGTCCGGCACCCTTGCGGGGACCGGTGTCGGCCCGGGCCATCCGGACCACGGTGGGCATGTGCACTTCCTGGAAGTAGTCGGTCCAGTCGTAGAGCGCGGGATCGAAGGGAAAGACCTTCTGCTCGGCCTCTGGCGTGCTCTGCCACAGCGCGTAGGTGTTGCGGGTGTCGAACACCGCGTCGACCGAGGTGTAGATGCCGTACAGCTCGAGCAGGTTCAGGCCTCGCTCGAGGCGGTTGCGCTCCTCGGTGAGGTCGTCGGAGAGCTGGGAGACGGCGGCGCCCACCGGCGCGCGCTCCACCAGCCACTGCGCGGCCTCGACCGCGCGCATCCCGAGCCGGACGCGCGTCATCAGCTCGCCGCGGGTGGGAAAGGTCCAGGTCGGCGTGCCGATGGCCTGTCCGTAGCGGTCGCGCAGCGGGTTCCTGGCGAAGAAGTCGCGCGCCTCCTCGTAGATCCGGCGGACCCGCAGGGGGTTCCGCATCCCCGAGGCGACCTGGTAGATGCGGTGCTCACCGGCCGGCGGCCGGGTCGCCGCGATGGCCAGCACGGAGTTGACCACGTAGTCGAGCGGGATGATGTCGAGCAGGCCGTCGGGCAGGCCCGGGAAGTCCTGGAGCACCCCGCGGCCGTAGGCCAGGATGATTGGCTCCGCCATCCGGAAGCCCTCCAGCCAGCCCGGGAAGGGCTCCTTGACCGCCGACTCCACGATCGCCGGGCGCGCTATGGAGAGCGGGATGTCGCCGTGCAGCTCGACCACCGCCTGCTCGGCCATCGCCTTGGTGAAGCCATAGATGTCGCTGAAGCCCAGCGCACGCGCGTGGGCGCGGCCCCGCTCGACCAGGCGGTCCTTGACCCAGCGGTCGCGCAGGCGCTCCACGGCGCGGGCCGTCGTCGGCACGCCCGCGGTGCCGACCCGGGAGCGGGCTTGGCCGCGCAGCTTGTTCAGGACCTCCGGGCGCCGGGACTCCTCCTCCGCCACCGCGCGCAGGCTGGTCAGCACCTGAGCCTCGTTGCGCCAGTTCAGCCCGGGATCGAGCGGCATCGTCTCCTTGACCAGCCCCCGCAGCATCCCGCCCACGTAGGCGGTGCTGACGTGCACCAGGTGCGGTTGGGAGCCGGTGGCGCGCAGGGCCTCGACCAGGCGCGCGGCCCCCAGCAGGTTGGTCTGCGCCGAGAGGTCGGCGGGGTTGTCGAACTCCACGGCGGCCGCCGACGCGATCACGATCTCGCAGCGCGCCAGCTCGGCCTCTCCTTCGGCCGTGAGGCCCAGGCCGTCGCGCCCGAGGTCCAGCTCGACCACGTTCAGCTTCTCGGCCGCCAGCTTCTGGAAGGCGTCCTCGCCGATCTCGGCCTTCAAGGCCTTGAAGCAGGGGCTGGCCAGCACCTCCCGCTCCAGGCGCTCCCGCGGCGGGCGGCGCGCCGAGGGCCGGATGGCGACATTCACGCGGCCCACCTCGGGGAGCGAGCGCAGCAGCTTTTCGACCAGCGACTTGCCGAGGTAGCCGGTGGTGCCCGTGATCAGGACCGTCTTGCCGGCAAAGGCTTCCCGGATCAACGAGGACGATTGTCCCCCACCCCCGCCCCTGCCCGTCGGGGAGGGGGATTTCAGGAGTTCAGGCCCGCTCCCAGGGCGACCGCGTCGGAGCCGGCGGTGGCCGTCCAGCCGAGGTCGTTGCGCACGGTGACCAGGAACCAGTAGGAGTGTCCGGGGAGGGCGTTGAAGATCGCGCTCCCGTCGGCCACGCCCGACTGCCAGGCGCGCCCCAGGTGCTGGTCCTCGATCACCTGCACGTCGTAGGACCCGCCGCCGGCGCCCTTCCAAGCGACCGCGAACTGGCTGCCGTCCAGCTGGTTCACGGTGACCTGCACACTGGGCATCTGGACGCTCGCGTAGCGGGGCGCGCCGCCCAGCCAGAGGTTGCCGGCGTCGTGGGGCCAGGGGTCCGCGCGGTCACCCGACCAGCCGTAGGGGTCGACCGGGATGAAGCCGGCGGTCAGGTAGGCGCCCCAATGCAGGTGCTCGCCGGTGCTGGCGCCGCTGTTGCCGGAGATGCCGATCACCTGGCCCCGGCGCACGCGCTGGCCCTTGCTGACCAAGATCTGGCTCAGGTGGGCGTAGCGGGTGGTGATCCCGTTCTGGTGGTCGATGCGAACCTCCTGGCCGTAGCCGCAGGTCGCGCAGCCCGGCTGGTTCCAGTCCGCGTACACGACCTTGCCGTCCGCGGAGGCGACCACGTTCTCGTAGTAGAGGCCGTAATCCCAGCCGTCGTGGCCGTCGTAGTACAGCCAGGCCTGCGAGGGGGGGCCGGTCTCGTCGAAGCCGCCCGCGTACTTCATGACCCCGTCGTAGCGGCAGACCAGGCCGTCGGGCACGTAGTTGGGCGAGCAGTGGTCGAAGATCGAGGTCACGAAGTGGGGCCCGAAGAAGGGAAGGGTCAGGAAGGCTCCGCCGGCGGCGGGGCGCGCCGCGCTGGTCGCGTCCTCGATCGGCCCGGTCGGGATCTGGGACGGGTATGACCAGCGCACGTAGGGCTTCTCGGGGGGGCCGCCGGGCATCTTGGGCTCGGCCGCCAGGACCGGCAGCGCGGATGCCAGGGCGCCCACGGCGGCGATCACGAGGATGCCGAGAAACCTGAACACCACCGCCACTGCGCGCTTGATTCAACGCGCCCAAGCGAGACGGAGCTGCGCCCCCGCTGTTAGGAAAGGTAAAGGGCCTCCCCGCGTCCCCCTCCCCCTCGCTCCGCGAGGGACCTCCCCACCAAGTGGGGAGGAGTCTCCCCCTTACTTGGAGGGGCTGGGGCTGGGAGCCGCTATCACCTCGCCGGTGATGTTGGGGTTGACCGCCGCCACCACCTTGCGGACCGGGTCGTAGTCCGAGTCCTTCGCCGGCTCCATGGAGGCGATCTGGTAGAGCGCGTTGATCGTGGCCTTCATGCTGGGGTCGGAGCCCAGCTTGATCATGGCCTGCTTGACCTTGTTCTTCTGGGTGGGGTTGAGGCCGTGGCGCACGATCTGCGGATCGCCCGGGATCTCCTGGGGCGCGATGAAGACGACCTTGGTCTTGGACAGGATGTCAGGGGCAGTCTTGAGCGCCCCGGTGCGGGCGTCGCCGAACATGCCCCCGCAGTCGGCGGTGCCGTTGTAGACGGCGAGCGCGATCGCGCTCTGGCTGGAGATGGAGACCGACTTCGAGAAGTCCTTGTCGGGGTCGATGTGGTTCTGCTTCATGTAGTAGCGCGGCCAGAGGTTCGACGAGGTCGAGATGCTGTCGCCGAAGGCGAACTTCTTGCCCTTGAGGGCGGACCAGTCGCCGCCGTCCTTCAGCTCGCCCACTCCCGAATTGGCGTTGCAGACGATGACGGAGGGGTAGGTGGGCACTGGCGTGCAGCCTGCCGGCGGCTGCGCCGCGGTGTAGGTGGGGGCGCAGCGCGCCGACTTGGTGATCGCCTCGGCTCCGCTCTTCTGGTTGGCGGCGACGTAAGCGAGGGCCCCCACCCACGCGATGTCGACGTTGTTGGAGGTGATGCCCTCGACCACCGCCGCGTAGCTGGTGGGCACCTGGGCGGTGATGGGGACGCCGACCTCCTTGCTGATGTAGTCGGCGATCGGCTGCGCGTTGGTGAGCACCTGCTGGGCCTGGTTGGAGGGAACCAGGGCCATCACCAGGCTGCTCTTGGCGGGCTCGGGCGTGGCCGGCGTGCCCGCGCTGCCGCCACCGCCGCAGGCCGCCAGCACCACCAGCGCCAGAGCGAACCCGAAGCTGCGCACCCGCATTCTCAGATTATCCGCCGCCGGATCGCGGCTGAGGAGTAGTCGATCGCCATGGTCATCACGATCGTGACGATCAGCACCATCGCCTCCTGCGCGTACTGGAACTGCTCGATGTACTGCAGGAAAAGGAAGCCGATGCCCCCGCCGCCCACGATCCCGACGATGGTGGCCGAGTGGACGTTGACCTCGAACGTGTAGAGCAGATGCGCGATCCCGTAGGGCAGCACCTGGGGCCCCACGCCGTGCATCAGCACCTGCACGGGGTTGGCGCCGGTGGCGGTCAGGGCCTCCACCTGGCCCCAGTCGATGGCCTCGATCGCCTCCGAGAAGAGCTTGGACATCAGGCCCACGCTGAAGAGGCTGATCGCCATCACACCAGGAAATGGGCCGAGCCCGATCGAGGTCACGAAGAGGATGCCCCAGAAGAGGGTCGGCACGGCCCGGACCACGCTCATCAGGGTCCGCACCAGGAAGTAGATACCGGTCCCGAGCGGGTTCCTCCGCATCAGGTTGCCGGCGGCCACGAAGCTGAGCGGGATCGCGACCACCGAGCCAATGGCGGTGCCCAGGACCGCCTCCGCCAGCGTCTGCAGCGCGAAGTGCGGTACCAGCCCGACCTGGAGGAAGCCAAACTCGACGAAGGTCCCGGGCGTGCCGGGCACCACCAGCGAAAAGTCGGGATGCAGGAACCCGGCCAGGATCCGGCCCATGTTGGGCGCCCTCGTGATGAGATCGCCGAAGCTGAACTCGGTCGCTTGATAGGTGGCCACCAGGAGCAGAGCGAGCACCACCCCGAGCGCCAGGTTGCGCGCCCTCTCGGCGCGCACCCGGCGCTCCGCCTCCGCCATCAGGCGGTCGAGGGGCTCGCTACTCATAGCCCATGCGGCCGTAGATCGTCCGGTAGGCGGCCTCGTCCAGTCGGTCGGGCGGCCCGTCGTACACCACCTGCCCCCGGCGCATGGCCACGATCCGGTCGGCGTAGCGCTTGGCCAGCTCGTAGTGGTGGATCGAGCAGAGCAGCGTGATGCCGTCCGTGCGGTTGATGTCGCGCAGGTAGTCGAGGACCACCACCGCCGTCTCGGGGTCGAGGCTGGCGATCGGCTCGTCGGCGAGCATGATCTCGGGCTGCTGGGCCAGGGCCCGGGCGATCGCCACCCTCTGCTGCTGGCCGCCGGAGAGGTTGTCGGCGCGCACGCTCGCCTTCTCGGCGATCTCCAGGCGGGCCAGGCTGTTCCAGGCCAGGAGCTTGTCGGCCTGGCTGTAGCTGGGCAGCAGCGTGCGCCAGCCCTCCTGGTAGCCGAGGCGGCCGGTGAGCACGTTCTTCAGCACGGTCGAGCGGCGGACCAGGTTGAACTGCTGGAAGATCATGCCCATCCGGCGGCGCGCCTTCCGGAGCTCGGCGCCCCGCAGGCGGGTCAGGTCCTGGCCGTCGAGGAGCACCCGGCCCCCGGTCGGGTCGAGCAGGCGGTTGAGGCAGCGCAGAAGCGTCGACTTGCCCGACCCCGACGGCCCGATCACGCACAGGAACTGTCCCCGCGGCACCTCCAGGCTGACGTTGTCGAGGGCCCGCGTGCCCCCGCGGAAGACCTTGCTCAGGCCCTCGACGCGGATCAGCGGAGCCGCGGCCGTGCGACTACTTGCTAGGCGAGGCCGACGGAGACGCCGCCGGCGGTGTTGGCGTCGCGGTGAGCAGGCTGGGGTTGACCGCCTTCACGATGGCGCGGATCTCGTTGTAGTCGGCGTCGGCCGCGGGCACGGTCTTCTCGATCGTGAACAGCGCATTCAGATACGACGCCATCGCAGGATCAGTGCCCAGCTTGATCATGGCCGCGTAGACCTTCTTCTTCTGCGCCGCGTTCATCTGGTGGCGGACGATCTGGGGGTCGCCGGGGATCAGCGGGGTGGTGAAGATGATCTGGGTCTTGTCCATGATCCCGGGGCAGGCCGTGTCGGCGCCGGCGTTGGTGCGGGCGTCGTCGTAGATGGCGCCGGCGTCGACCACGCCGTTGCAGACCGAGGTGGCGATGGCGGTCTGGTTGGAGATGTTCACCGCCCTGCCGAGATCCTTATCGGGGTCGATCCCGTTCTGCTTCATGAAGTACTTCGGGTAGAGGTTGCTGGACGCGGAGACCGGGTCGCCGAAGGCGAAGCTCTTGCCCTTCAGGTCCTTGATCGTGTTGATGCCCGAACCCTTCCTGGCGATGATGAAAGCGTGGTAGCCGGCCACGCCCTTGCGCACGGATTTGGTGACCGGCTCGGCGCCGTTCTTGTCGTGCCCGATCACGTAGTCGAGCGGCCCCACCCACGCGATGTCGACGTTGCCTGAGGTCATCGCCTCGGTCACCGCGGCATAGCTGGTGGGCACCTGGGCCGTGATCGGAACGCCGACCTCCTTGGCCACGTAGTCGGCGATCGGCTTCGCCGAGGTGAGCACCGTCTGGGCCTGCTGCGAGGGCACGAAGGCCATCACCAGGCTGGCCTTGGCGGCCTCTTCCTGGGACGTCGAGGGACCGTTGGAAGCTCCCCCGCAGGCAAACGCGAGGAGGCTGAGGAGGGCTGCCAGCTGCGCCGCCAGGCGGTGGTTGCGTGAGTTCACTTGGACGCTCCAGCGATCGTGAGGGGCTGAGGGGCGCGGCTACTATAGCAACCGTGAGGGTGCTCAGCGAGGGCCGCTGCGCGGTGTTCCGCGAGCCCTCCGGACCCTCCGGAGTCAGGATCGAGGAGCGCCCACTCACCGAGCCCACCGACGGCCTGGTGGCGATCGACATCCGCTGTGCCGGGCTCAACCACCTCGATCTTTGGATGCTCTCCGGGGTCCAGCGCGTCGAACCACCCCGGGTGCTCTGCGCCGACGGCGCCGGGGTGGTGGCCGCCTCGGCCGCCGAGGGCTGGAAGCCCGGTGACGAGGTGGTCATCTACCCGGTCGCCTGCGACTGGGAGTGCGAGCGCTGCCGGGCCGGGCAGCAGGTGTTCTGCCCTGCCTTCGGGATCCTCGGCGAGCACAGCGACGGCACCGCCTGCGAGCGCTTCCACGTGCCCGCCCACAACCTGCGGCGCAAGCCGGCGGGGCTCTCCTGGGAGGAGGCGGGCGCCTTCCCGCTCACGTTCCTGACGGCCTGGCGGATGTTGACCACGCGGGCACGCCTGGAGCGGGGCGAGACCCTGCTGGTGGTGGGGGCCGGGGCCGGCGTGGCCGCCGCCGCCATCGCCATCGGCAAGCACCTGGGCGCGCGCGTTTTCGCGACCTCCCGGGCGGAGGCCAAGCGCGAGCGCGCCCGCGCCCTCGGGGCTGAGGAGGTGTTCGACTCCAGCGGCTTCTCGAAACCGGTCAAGGAGGCCTCGAACGGGGGTGTCGACGTGGTCTTCGAGCACGTGGGGCCGGCCACCCTCACCGACTCGCTGCGCTCGCTTCGCAGGGGCGGGCGCGTGGTCTTCTGCGGCTCGACCTCCGGGCCGAAGGCGGAGGTCTTCATGCCCGGCATGTTCTTCAACCAGGCCGACCTGCTTGGCTCCACGATGGGCACGGCGCCCGAGTTCGACGCGCTGCTGGAGGCGGTCGGCCAGGGCCTGCGGCCGGTGGTCGACTCGGTCTATCCCCTGGACGACGTGCAGGCAGCCCTGGAGCACCTGGATCGGGCCGAGCAGTTCGGCAAGGTCGTCCTCAAGGTGAGCGACTGACCAGGCCGGCGGCGGCCGCCCCGCGCCCGCGGATCCTGCTCGCCAACGACGACGGCATCAACTCACCCGGCCTGCACGCGCTCTACGCGGAGATGAAGAAGCTGGGCGAGACCACGATCGTGGCGCCGGACGCCGAGCGCTCGGCCGTGGGCCACGCGATCACCACCCTCACGCCGCTGCGCGTCAAGGAGTTCCGGATGGGGCGCGAGGTGGTGGGCTACTCGGTCAACGGGACGCCCGCCGACTGCGTGAAGCTGGGCGTGGGAACCCTCTTGAAGACCCCGCCCGACCTGGTCGTCTCGGGCATCAACCTGGGCGGCAACACGGCCACCAACATCATCTATTCGGGCACCGTCTCGGCTGCCACAGAGGGCCGCATCCTCGGCATCCCCTCGATCGCCGTCTCGCTCAACACCTTCCTGGATCCGCGCTGGGAGTACGCCGCCCGCTTCACGCGGCAGGTCGCTCGGGAGGTGCTCAAGCGCGGCCTCCCTCCACGCGTCCTGCTCAATGTCAACGTGCCCAACCTGCCGCCCGACCAGATCAAGGGCGTCCGCATCACGCGCCAGGGCGAGTCGGCGTACGTGGAGGACTTCGAGCGGCGCGAGGACCCGCGCCGCCAGCCTTACTACTGGCTGGCCGGCTCCTACAGGATGAACGACACCGACCAGGAGACCGACGCCTGGGCCCTCGACGCGGGGTACATAAGCGTCACGCCCATCAGCTACGACCTGACGGCCTACGAGGTGCTGCGCGACCTCAACGAGTGGGGCCTCAAGGTTTGATGCGGCCGTAAGCGCCGGCTTCGCCGGCGCGTGTGAGTCGCGTCTTCCAGACGTTGGGGACATCGCACGGAGGCAAAGGGAGGTGGGTCCGCGGGAGGAACCGCAGGTTCTTCCCGCGCTTTAACGGGTGGGGCTTGAAGGCTTGACCTCGACCACCATGTGCTCGACCTCCTTGAGCAGGGTGCTCACGGCGCGCCGGTCGGCCGCGTAGTCGGGCCGGCCGTCCTCGCGACCTCCGGCGACCAGGTCCGCCTCGCGCAGCAGCTTGAGGTGGGCGCTGGCGGTGGGCTGGGCGATGCTGAACGCGCGTGCGATCTCGGTGACCGTCGCCGGGCGCCGGGAGAGCGAAACCAGGATGCCGAGGCGTGTGGGATCGGCCAGCACCTTGAGGCGTGTCGCCAGCCGCTGCGACTCGCGTCGCAGCAGCGCGTGCTCGTCGTGCGGAACCGACTGCACGCCGACCAGGTAGGTGTGCTCGAGGTCCCAGGCCAGGAACTTGCCGCCCAGCCAGCTCGGCGTGACCGACAGCCGGCCGGCCGCCAGCGCCGCCGCGGCCTGCCCGGACCACGGTTCGTGCAAGTGGTGTTGGTGGTCGCTGAGCAGCTCCTCCAGCGTGGTGGCGCTCGCGGCCGCTCGCCGCAGGCGCTCGGCCGCGCCCTCGGCCTGCCGCAGGCCGGCGTTCTCCCAGTCTTCGGCGACCAGTGACCAGAGCTCTCCCACCAGGGCCGCATAGCGGCGCCTGAAGCCCGCATTCGCCGCCAACCGCGCGCAGCGCTCCAGGAGCTGCCGCCGGTCCTCGGCGGTCTCCGACGCCAGCGGCAGGTCGGCCTTGATCTGGGTTCCTTCCCGCAGCGCCGCCAGCAGCTCGTCGATCGAGGGCGTGAAAAGGACGCCCTGCTTCTCGGCGATGATCAGCGCCTCACCGAAGCAGCTCGGGCCGCCGCGGCCCCAGATCTCCCTCAAGCGATCGCCAAACGCCTTTGGGGCCCCGGCCAGGCTGGTCACCTCGCGGTAGTGGCGGCCGGTGGTGATGGCATGCGCCGCCCAGAACACCTCCACCGGGACCGAGATCCCGACCTGAGTGGGGGCGGCTACGACCGGTTCCACATCGTCGAGCAGTGGCATAGCCGATCAACTATATCGCAATACCGCTTGATTGTCACATTGCTTATTAGCTATACTCCTCGCATGTTGACGAGCACACCGTACGAGCTGGAGATGACCGTTTATGACCGGCAGCGGCATATCGTGCGCGTCGCCGAGCTGGCACGCGCGCTGCGACGGGTCACGCGGCGCGAGCCGGTCTCGCCGCCGGCGCCGCACTCCGACCAATCAGCGCCTCGGATCGCGGTCGTCCCCTAGGGCGCGCGCCGGGCCCCGGACGTCAAGCGCCGGAGGTCTTGAGCTCCTCGGCCGAGTACGGCCGCATGCGGGTCGGCACCAGCGTCGGCACCCCCGGCACGCGCAGGGCCTCGGGGGCGCGGCTGTGCACCGGGATCGCCAGCCTGGGCGCCACCGCGGCCACGGTCCGCCCCACGTCCGCCGGCCAGGAGTGACCGCTGCTGCCCAGGTGGACGAAGCCCAGGTCGAGCTGGCGCACCCATGCCTTCATCACCTCGTAGGCGGGGTCGTAGGGCCCCAGCGGCGGTCCGTTGCTGTGGGCGTAGACGGAACCCGCCGGCGGCTCCAGGTCGAGCAGGGTGGGCAGCCCCTCGTAGCTGAGCTGGACCACGAAGCGCGAGGGCGCGGCGCGCACCTCGTCCACGCGCAGCAGGTCGGCATGGCCCGCCATCAGGGCGGCCTGCGGCTCCAGCACCAGGCGCCGCCCGTGCGCCGCCGCGGTGGCGCGCAGGCTGCTCACGCGTTCCCGGTTCATCGGGTACAGGTTGGCGATGACCAAGCCCGGCGTCGATTCCAGGAGGGCGTCGAAGCCGCGCCCGACCTCGCGCTCGCTCAGGCGCGGGAGCCGTCCGCCCTCGCCGGCCGGCGCGGGCGACTCGGGCTCCAGCAGCACCCCCTCCTGGATCAGGACGTCGGCCCCGCGGGCGGCCTCGGTGAAGGCCGCCGTGAGCTCTGGGTGCAGGCCGTGCCAGCGCTGATCGCCGGAGTAGGCGAGGAAGAGGTCCGGCGTGCGCACGAGGTAGCCGGTGGCGCCGGGCAGGTCGTGGTCGACCGCCACCGGCGTGACCTCGATGTCGCCCCAGGCGACGGCACGCCGGTCCTCGAGCTGCGTGCCCTCCGGGCGCCGCCAGGGCAGGTAGCCGGCGGCCGCCACGGCGGCCCGCAGGTCCTCCATCGCGGCCGGATAGTGCAGGGGCACGTCAGGGTGGAGGAAGCGCACCAGGGCGGTGTGGTCCAGGTGCATGTGGCTGATGAAGACCGCGGTCCGCCCATCCCAGTGGTCGTAGAGGCCCTCCAGGCGCGGCGCCGAGCCCACCCCCACCAGGTCGGCCAGCTCGCGACCGACCCGCGGCTCGAGGCCCAGGGAAAACGGCGCCCGCCCGGGCGCGTGCTCGAGGCCGAAGTCGAACAGCACGCGCCGGCCGCCGTGCTCGACCGTGAACTTGAGGCCGGTCGGGTTGCCGAGGTTGAGGAACGTGAGGATGCTGGTCGCTGGCATCGAAAAGCCGCCCATCATATTCCTGGCCCCGCGGTTGCAGGCGGCCGCGAGATACTGTGCGGCTGGCCTTATGGAGCAGTCGAACACCGGCCTCAGCACGGCTCCCGCGCTGCTGGTCCGGCGTCGGCCGCGGCGCGGGGACCGGGAGCTGTCGGCGTTCCTCCTGATCTCGCCCGCGATGATCCTCCTGATCACCTTCGTCCTGATCCCGGCGCTCTGGATCTTCTGGCTCTCCTTCCAGCGCTGGGACCTGATCAGCGGCGCCAGCGATTACATCGGGACCGCCAACTACGAGCGCCTGCTGCTGCGCGACGACGTGTTCCGCAAGAGCGTGTGGCAGACGGTCTACTTCGTGGTCGGGACGGTGCCCACCAGCATGGGGTTGGGCCTGTTCCTGGCGGTTCTCCTCAACCGGGCCATGCCGCTGCGCGACCTGCTGCGAACGCTGATCTTCACGCCCTACGTGATGCCGATCGTCTCCACCGCCCTCATCTTCGGCTTCATCTATCACCCCGACGTCGGCGTGCTCAACGCGCTCCTGCACGCGGTCGGGCTGCCCAAGGTGAACTGGCTCGACTCGCCGCGAGCGGTGATGCCGGCGATCATCCTCTACAGCGTCTGGCAGCACACGGGATACAACACCGTGATCTTCCTGGCCGGCCTCTCCAACCTGCCGCCCGAGCTGGACGAGGCGGCCCGCGTGGACGGCGCCCGGGCCTGGACCCGCTTCTGGCACATCACCTGGCCGCTGCTTTCGCCGACCACGTACTTCGTGCTCCTGGTCAACATGATCGCGTCCTTCAAGGTGGTCCAGCCGATCCTGATCTTCGCCGGCGGCGTGAGCGGCGCCGTGGCCGGCGGCGGCGGTCCGGACAAGGCCGCCGAGACGATCGGCTACTACCTCTACGTCCAGGCCTTCTCCTTCTTCCACGCCGGCTATGCGGCCGCCATCTCCGTGATCCTGTTCCTGATCATCCTGGCCATCACCGGGATCCAGGTCGGCTTCATCTCGCGCCGGGTCTTCTACAGATGATCACCCCACAAAATCTTCGATTTTGCGGGGACCCCGAATGATCACCCGCCGGCGGGGGTTCCAGCTGCTGCCCCGCTACCTGGTGCTGGTGCCTTTCGCGGCGCTCTTCGTCTTCCCCTTCTACTGGATGGTGGTCATCTCGCTGGGGACGCTGCAGTCGGTCTTCGTGTTCCCGCCCTACCTCTACCCCCTGGGCCACTTCGAGAACTACCTGGCGGCGGTCGGCCTGCTACCGGATCCCTCGACCGGCCAGTACCTTCAGATCCCCTGGGCCCGGTACTTCCTCAACACCGCGATCGTGGCCGTCAGCAGCACCGCGCTGGTGCTGGCCACCTCGGTCCTGGCCGGCTACGCCTTCGCGTCGATGCCGTTCCCCGGCAGGCGCGTGATCTTCGCGCTGGTGCTGCTGATCTACATGGTCCCGGCCGAGGTCACTCTGGTGCCCAACTTCATCATCGTGGCGGACCTCCATTGGATCGACAGCTACCAGGCCCAGATCGTGCCCTTCGGGGCGTCGGTGTTCGGCATCTTCCTGATGAGGCAGTTCTTCCTGGGCCTGCCCAACGAGCTCTGGGAGGCCGCCCAGCTCGACGGCACCGGCCACCTGCGCTTCCTGTGGCTGATCGCGGCGCCGCTGGCGCGGCCACCCATGGTGACGATCGCGCTCTTCCACTTCGTGGCCAGCTGGAATGCGTTCCTCTGGCCGCTGATCGTGACCAACACCGATAGCTACCGGCCGGTCCAGGTCGGCCTGGAGGCGTTCAGCTACGCCGACGCCACCAATCCCGTGCTCCACGCTGCGGGAAGCTTGATGGTCACGCTCCCGATCCTCATCATGTTCCTGCTCGCCCAGCGCCAGATCGTGGGCGGCATCGCGGCCAGCGGCATTCGTGGCTGAGCGTCCATGCGCAAGGAGGGTGATCCCCAGATGACCGGAAGAAGATTGGCGGGCCTGCTGGCGGCATTCTTGGTGGCCGCCTGTGGCGGCGGCTCGGGCGGAAGCGGGCCGGCGCAGCTGTCAGCGCTCAAGTCGAGCGTCGAGGTCACCTTCTGGCACGCCCTCAGCGGCAACCTGCAGGCCGAGCTGCAGACCCTGACGACCCAGTTCAACTCGAGCCAGAGCACCGTGCATGTGACGCTGGTCGCCAAGGGCGCCTACACCGACCTCAACAAGGCGATACTGACCGGGCTGGCCGCCAGTCAGGCGCCGGACGTCGCCCAGTGCATCGAGACCGACGCGGCCAAGTACAACTCGTCCAAGGCCCTGGCCGACCTGACGCCCTACATCAACGCCCAGGACGGTCTCAGCAGCTCTGACCTCAAGGACATCTTCCCGGTCATGCTGAACGCGGCCAAGATCGGCGGCACCTACTACCAGTTCCCCTTCAACAAGTCGACGACCGTCATCTACTACAACCAGGACATGTTCACGGCCAAGGGCATCAGCAGCCCGCCCGCCACCTGGGATGACTTCTTCGCGGACGCCGCCAAGCTCGCCGACTCCGGCAAGGGCGTCACCGGCGCCGAAGGCCCCTCGCTGGACACCTTCCTGTCCATGCTCTACGAGTACGGCGGGCAGATGTACGACAACCCCGCGCACCCGGCCAAGGCCACCGTCAACAGCGACGCCGGCGTGAAGGCGATGAGCCTCTGGTACAACGCCATCAAGGCCGGCTCGGTCAAGCCGATCCCGGCCGGCAACTTCGCCGACCAGGTCGACTTCCAGAACCAGAAGACAGCGATGTACATCTCGACCCAGGTCAGCTACCAGTTCATCAAGGGACCCATCGGCACCAAGTTCAAGTTCGCCGAGACGGCCTTCCCGGCCGGCGACAAGGGTGTCAAGGACGAGATGTTCGGCGCCAACATGTGCGTCTTCAACAAGTCCGCGAAGGACGTCCAGCACGGCGCCCTGCTCTACATCAAGTACCTCACCGCGGGTGACCAGACCAGCGCCTGGGCCCAAAACACCTCCTACATGCCGGTGCGGCAGTCCGCCTACCAGACCCTGCAGTCGAGCTTCTACTCGCAGAACCCCTCGCAGGGTGTCGGCGCCGGGATGCTGAGCAAGGGCCAGCTCATCGTGCTGCCGTCGGTCCCGACCAGCAACGAGCAGCGGGACGCGCTGAGCACCGAGCTCGGGAACATCTCGGCCCTGCGCAAGGATCCCAAGACCGGCCTCAACGACGCCGCCTCCAAGATGAGCGACATCATGGCCACTGGCTAGCTTCGGCGCCTGGCCGAAGGCCGAGCTGCACTGTCACCTCGACGGTGCGGTTCGGCCGGCCACCGCCGCCGAGCTGGCCCGGGCCGCCGGCCTCGACCACCCCCTGCGCCTGGTCGCGCCGCCCGACTGCCGCTCCCAGGCCGAGTACATCTCCTACTTCGACGACGCGCTGGCGGTGCTGCAATCGGAGGCCGCGCTAGAGCGCGCCGCCCGCGAGCTGGGAGAGGACTCCGCGGCCGAGAACATCGACTACCTGGAGGTGCGCTGGGCGCCGCTGCTGCACCTGCGCAGGGGGCTGACCGCCGCCCAGGTCATCGAGGCGGTGCTGGGAGGCCTGGCCGCGGCGCCACTGCGGGCGGTCGCCATCGTCTGCGCCATGCGCCAGCACGCGGTCCAGGAAAACGTGGAGCTGGCCCGGCTGGCGGGCCGCTACGCCGGCCGCGGGGTGGTCGGGTTCGACCTCGCCGGCGACGAGGCTCGCTTTCCGGCGACGCCCCAGCGGCCGGCCTTCGAGGCCGCCCGCGCGGCCGGCCTCCACCTCACCTGCCACGCCGGCGAGGCCGGTCAGCCGAGCTCGGTCGAGGAGGCGCTCGACCTCGGCGTGGAGCGGGTCGCCCACGGCGTGATCGGGGCGCGCGTGCCGGCGATCGTGGACCGCGTGCGGGCCGCAGGCGTGGTCCTCGACCTCTGCCCCACCGCTAACTGGAAGTGCAAGGCGGTCGCCCGGCTGGAGGAGCACCCGCTGCCGCGCCTGGTGCGAGCCGGTGTGCGCTGCACGATCTCGACCGATTCGCGGACCGTGGCCGGTACCACCCTCACCCGCGAGTACGAGCTAGCCTCGACCGTGATGGGCATGACCGAGGCCGAGCTCCAGGCTTGCAACCAGACCGCCCATGGCGCTCGATTCGACGCTTGACGGTCTCCGCGAGGCGATCGCGGGCCTCGAGTTGCGGCGCTCGCGCTGGTCCTTGGCGGGGCGGGTGTCGGCGGGAGTCTGCGTGCCCCTGCATCCGGGACCGCGCGGGATCGAGGTGCTGATGATCAAGCGGCCGGGCACCATGCGCCAGCACGCCCGCGAGGTGGCGTTCCCCGGCGGCCGCCCCGAACCCGGTGACCTGGACCTGCTCGACACCGCGCTGCGCGAAACCTGGGAGGAGCTGGGGCTGAAGCGCGAGGACCTGGAGCCGCTGGGCGCGCTGAGCCCGGTGCCCACGGCCACCTCCACCTTCCTGCTGCACCCCTTCGTGGTGGTGGTGCGCGCGGGCGCCGAGGCGGTGCCGCACGCCGGCGAGGTGGACGTCCTGATCCGGATGCCGGTGGAGGATTTCTTCGCCGGCCGGGTCGGCTATCGGGCGGTGGCGTTCGGGGACTGGAACTCGCCGATCTTCGACTTCGACGCAGGCTCGATGTACGGCGCTAGCGCGCACATCCTGGAGGAGCTGCTGACGCTGTACGCGGGCGTCAGCGGGCGGCGCTTGCCCGATCCGGTCTTGACAGACCAGATCCCGTGGCAGTGAAGTTGTCGAGGAGAGTGCGGTGAAGGGGTTTCGGGCGTTTCTGCTGCGGGGCAACGTGGTCGACCTGGCGGTCGCCTTCGTGATCGGCGCCGCTTTCGGAACCGTCGTCGCGGCGCTGGTCAAAGACTTCGTGACGCCGCTGATCGCGGCCATCTTCGGGAAGCCCGACTTCGCGGGCCTCTACTTCACGATCAACAACTCGAAGTTCCTGTACGGGGACTTCTTCAACGCCCTGCTGGCGTTCGTGCTGGTCGCCGCTGTCATCTACTACTTCGTCGTGATGCCGTACACGGCCTTCCGCGAGCGCTTCGAGAAGGGCCCGGCGCCCGACCCGACCAAGGAGTGCCCGGAGTGCCTGTCGGCGATCCCCGAGCGGGCCCGCCGCTGCATGTACTGCACGTCGGAGCAGCCCCAGCCGGCCTGATAGGCTCTCGCCTTCGTGCGAGGCGTCGGATGCGGGATCGACTTCGGCACCAGCAACAGCGCGATCGCGGTGGCCTGGCCGGACCGGGTGCAGGTGGTGGCGGTCGAACCTGCCACTCCCACCCTGCCCTCGATCGTCTATCTGCACCGCCAGGGTGAGCGCCGCGCGGGCCGGGAGGCGGTCGACCGCTACTTCACCACCGGCCACCTGCGGACCAGCTGCGGCCAGTGCAGCCTGGCGCCCTATGGCGTCTCCGAGTGCCTGCAGTTCCGGCGCGACGGGGGCTGCAATGACGCGCGGCTGATCAACGGGGTCAAGCACGACCTCGCCAAGCCCGGTTTCACGGGAACCAACTCCTGGTGCACCGACTTCCCGGTGGCGGAGCTGGTGGCGATCGTAATGCGCCGTCTTAAGACGGCTGCCGAGACGGCCACCGGGGAGCGCCTGACCCAGGTCGTCCTCGGCCACCCCGTGGTGTTCGCCGGCGCTCGCGACCCCCAAGCCCAGGCCGAGGGCCTGGCGCGCCTGCGCCGCGCCGCCGAGCTCACCGGCTTCGAGGAGGTGCACTTCCTGGCCGAGCCGGAGGCCGCACTGGCCGCCGCCCCCAGGCGGGGGGTGGCGCTGGCAGTTGACTTCGGCGGCGGCACCTTCGACGCCGCCGTGCTGGTGGACGGCCGGGTGAGCGGCCTGCGCGGCACGGCCGTCGGGGGAGAGAGGCTCGACCAGGTCCTGTTCGAGACGCGCGTCGGTCCCGAGGTGGGCCTGGACGCGCTGCCGAGCTGGCTGTTCAACGAGATGCGCTCGCTTAGCGGCGTCGGCCTGCTGCTCGCCGATCCGGGCCTGCCCTTCCTGCTCGCACGCTTCGGCGGGCCCGCCGCCCGCACCGCGCAGGCGATCCTCTTCGAGGGCCACGCGCACGACTTCTACCGGTCGATCGAGGCAGCCAAGATCGCCCTCTCCGGGCAGGAGTCGGCGGTGGCCGAGCTCCACCGGCCGGGCATCGACCTGCGAATCCCGCTCAACCGCGCGTTCTTCGAGGCCGCCATCCGGCCTGAGCTGGACTCGGTCGAGGCGGTCATCGAGGAGGTCCTGGCCGCGGCCGGGGTCGTGTCGGAAGCCGTCGACATCGTGATCTCGACCGGCGGCTCCTCCCAGATCCCGGCCTTCCAGCGCCGCCTGGAGGCGCGCTTCGGCGCCGCCCACATCGAGCACCGGGACGCCTTCACCAGCGTGGTCGAGGGCCTCGGCGAGCGGGCGCGCGCGCTGCTGGCCGTAGCTTCCTGAAGGCGCCCGCGAAAGCCACTCTGGCCGACCATCGAGCTAGTCGAGCGTGCGCTATCGCCTCGATGGTCCGCCAAGGAGCGTATCCAGACCGCTTAACAGGCTGCCTTGTATCGGGAGCCTCCGCCGAGCCATGGTGCTTGTGTGCCGCCGCCGCCGGACCAGATTTGACGACACTTCAGGGGTGCCGGCCGCCGTTGGCAGCCGATTTGTCGACACATCAGGAATTGCGGGTCGCGCGCCTTAGCTTCCTGAGGGCGCCCACCAGGCCGGGGTCGGCGATCGCGATCGCCTCGTCCCAGGCGAACCAGCGCACGTCCTGGCTCTCGTCGGCCGGCGGCACGGGCTCACCCTCGGCCTCCAGGACGTAGCGCAGGTCGAGGTGGGTGTGCCCGTGCGCGGCGGGATGCACGTCGACGTGGAACAGCGCGCCGCCGCCGAGCTGGCGGCAGGCGAGCCCCGTCTCCTCGACCGACTCGCGCAGCGCCGCCTCCCACGGCTCCTCACCCGGGTCGATATGGCCGCCGGGCTGCAGCCAGAGACCGAGCAGCTTGTGGCGGTGGAGAACGACTCCCCGGCGGCCCGTGATGAGGGCGGAGCCGGTGAGGTGGACCAGGTCGGCCTGGCGTTCGAACGGCCGGGCCAGGCGGTCCAGCTCGGCGCCGATGCGCCAGACCGATTCCCGCTCGCGCTCGTCCACCGGCCTCACTGCCGCGAGGGCGGACCGGAGCCTGGGCAGGCGGGTGTCGTCGCTGCCTACGTCAGCTCTTCCAGCTGGACCAGGTGCTCCTCCAGGTGGCCCACCAGGAACTGGTCGATGAACTCGCCCAGGGTCAGGTGCCGGTCGCCGTCCTGGCGCCGGTAGACCAGCGAGATGGCGAGCGCATCGGGCGGCATCGCCGTCAGCAGGCGGTCCAGGTCGGCCAGTGAACCCTCTATGGAAGCGCGCAGCGCGGCCTCCTCGACCACGTCCCCCCGCTCGATCCCCTGGCGCCGCTGCGCGTAGCCGGGCTCCCCCCGCCCGACCATGGTCTGGCCGCCGCCGGCGGCGCGCGATTGGTCGGTCCAGAAGGCCAGCATCTCGGCGATGTGGCCGAGCACGTTGCCGCGGTTCCAGCGCTCGCCGGTCTCGGGGTCGGCGGCGCCGTACTCGCCACGCCCGGTGGCCGGGATCGCGCGCAGCCGCTCGCGGGCGGCGCCGGCGCGCTGGCGCAGGCTCTGGGTGCTGATCATCCGGCCGTCCCGAACAGGCGGTCGCCGTAATCGCCGAGGCCGGGGACGATATAGGCCCTGGCGTTCAGCGACTCGTCCAGGGCGGCCGTGAAGATCCGCACCTCCGGGTGCCGCTCCGAGATCGCCTTCACTCCCTCCGGAGCCGCCACCACGCAGATCATGCGCGGGTCGCGGCCGCCGGCGTCCTTGATCAGATCGAGCGCCCGCGCGCCGGACCCGCCGGTGGCCAGCATGGGGTCCAGCAGCAGCGGGACCTTGCCCTCCAGGCGGGGCAGCTTGTTGTAGTAGATGCGGGCCAGCGCCGTCTCCTCGTCCCGCTCCAGCCCGATGTAGCCCACTGACACCCGGGGCAGCAGCTCGAGGACCGGGCCCAGCAGCCCGAGGCCGGCTCGCAGCACCGGGATCGCGACCACCTCGGCATCGATCAGTGTCGCCTCGGCCTCGCGCAGCGGCGTCCGGACCCTGGCGCGCCGGGTGGGCAGGTCGACGGTCGCCTCGTACAGCAGCATCGCGATGATCTTGTTGGAGAGCGCGCGAAACTCCTCCGGCGGCGTGGCCGCGTCGCGCAGCCCGGCCAGGCAGTCCGCGACCAGCGGGTGGTTACTTACGTGCAGCGGCATCGTGCTCGACCAGGCGCCGTATGGCATCCACGGCCACCTTCAGCATGCGGTCCATATAGGAGGGGTCGAGGTGGTGGATCTCACCGGCCCCCAGCTCGTCGACGCAGAGCAGGATCACGCCGGCGCGCAGCTTGCGCAGCGAGCTCACGACCATGATCGTGGAGGACTCCATGTCGTTGGCGACGACGCCGGCGCGGGCCCACATCTGCAGCTCCAGCTCGAGCGACTCCCTGCGCGGCATCCGCGCCGGGATGAGGTCCGAGTAGAGCGCGTCCACCGAGCGGATGATTCCCAGGTGATAGGGCGCGCCGGCCGCCTCCGCCGCCGCCACGCAGGCATTGACCACGTCGGTGTGAGCGATGGCCGGGAACTCCTTGGGGACATAGCTGTCGGGCGTGCCCTCGCTGCGCACCGATCCGGTGGCCACCACCAGGTCACCCATCTTGATCCCGGCCTGGGCCCCGCCGCAGGTGCCCACGCGCAGGAAGGTGTGGGCGCCCAGCTCCGAGAGCTCCTCGACCGCGATCGCAGCGGAGGGGCCGCCGATGCCGCTGGAGGTCGTCGATACCGGCACGCCGCCGACGGTGCCGGTGAAGGTGCGGTACTCGCGCGAGAAGGCCTTCTCCTCCGCGCCGTCCAGGTACTTGGCGATCAGGGCGGTGCGGAACGGATCGCCCGGCATCAGGACATAGCCGCCGACCTCGCCCTCCGTCAACCCGACGTGGTACTTCCGATCTGCGGCCATCCGGCGGGATTGTAAGCACCGCGCCCCACCCGCTCCGGCATCCGCCGGAGCGACCTCCCCGCAGGGGAGGTGGTCTAGGAGGGTAGGGAGAGGTCGGACCTGGTGCCGAAGCGCTCCTCCAGGAAGCGCCCGTTGGCGAGCAGGCGGTCCGAGTCCTGCTTGTGCACGGCGTCGGTGATCTCGTCCATCTTGGAGCCGAGCAGGTCGAGCTGGTCGCTCAGCACCTGGAGCGCGGTCTTACCGTCCTGCACGACCTTGGTGGTCGCGTACTGGGGCGGCAGCGACAGGTAGGCCTGGAGCGTGGTCGGCAGGTAGTCGGTGGCCGTGCGCTGGATCACGAACAGGTCCTGGGACCCGGTCGGAAATTGGGCCGTGAACGGGATCAGGTCCGAGATCTCTTGCTGGAGCTTGAGCAGCTTGGCCATCACCGGGGCCGGCAGCCGGCCCTGGGCCAGGTGCTGGTTGTGGGCGAGCGCGCTCTTGACCTCGTCGGGGTCGAAGCTGCCGGAGAGGTCGTAGCGGCGCGGGCCGGGAGCCAGCAGGGCGCCGATCGTGTAGAGGGCCAGCACCACGAACGGCCACACGCCCCCGATCACGCCCGCGAAGAAAAGCCCCAGGCCGACCAGCGCCAGCAGGCTGCCCACGATGTTCTTGGGGCTGGCCAGGTAGCGCAGCAGGCGACGTCCGAAGGTGGGGCCCGGCGCGCTACTGATAGCCACGGATCTCCTTGAAGACCTCGTTTATGGGCGCCGACTTGCCGTCGAACACCCTGCCGCCGCTGAGGTCGGCCAGCTGCTGCAGCTGCGCCGGGCTGCCCTCGCCGAAGAGGATCGGGAAGGTCTTGATCTGCTGCGTCTGGGGCGGCAGGCGCTTGAAGTCGTTGATGAACTGGTTGCCGTCGCGGCCCTGGTTGTTCTCGCCGTCGGTCATCAGCACGATCGAGAAGAAGCGGTCGGGCTCGTTGCGCTGGCCGTTGGCGGCCACCGAGTAGGCCTGGTAGACCGCGTCGTAGATGGCGGTGCCACCCCCAGCCTGCAGCGAGTTGACGAAATCCCGCACCGCGGCCAGGTCCGGGCCGTCGGGGTCGGTGTTGTTGATCGTGAAGTCGGCCTGTTTGTAGACCCGGTCGTTGAAGAGCACGAACGTCAGCTCCTCGCGCTGCCGGAAGGCGGCGAACTGGCCGGTGATGGTGGTGTCGGAGCCGGTGAGCCCGAGCAGCGCCTTCTTCAGGCTGCTGATGCGGTCGCCGGACATGGAGCCGCTGGTGTCGAGCACGAAGATGGCGTGGTCCGGCTTGCGCACCTGCTCGAGATAGGCGAACAGCAGCTTGTTGATGGTGTCGAGGCTGGCCGGGAACGGCATCTCGATCAGGACCTGGGTTGGGAAGCGCGAGTCCGGCTTGACCTCGGGGATGGCGGGCCGCCGGTTGCTGGTCGTCATGATCCGGGTCTGCACGTCCGGGCGCCGCAGGTAGGCCAGGATCTTGTCGTACACGTCGCGGCGCGCCGACTTGAGCAGCATCAGCGGGTAATCGGCGGTGACGATGCCGTCCTTCGGGTAGACCAGGTCGAGCTTCTCGTGCAGTGTGCTGCCCTGGTCCAGGGAGAGCAGGACCGATTCGTAGTTGATCATCCCGTCCAGCGAGTCCTGGCCGCGCACGTAGCTGTCGGCCAGGAAGCCCGAGCTGCCGGCGGTCAGCGATTGGCCGCTGAAGAACTCCTTCAACGCCGGGATGTCGATGTTGTCGGTGGTCAGGTTGTTGCCCGCGAACGCGGAGGCCACGCCGACCAGCGCCACGAAACCGCTGTTGGAGGCGGTCGGGTTGGTCATCGCGAACTTGAACCGGCCGCCCTTGGCCTGCGTCGAGATGTCGGCCCAGGTCACGTTGGGGTTGTTGACCCAGCCGAAGCGCAGGGCGGTGCTGTGCTTCACGCCGATCGCGACCGGCGAGAGCATGGTCTTGTCCTGGGCGACGATGTGGGAGCTGGTCGCCTGCAGCAGCGATATGTACTTGCCGGTCGAGAACCAGGCCAGGTCGGCGCCGTCGCCATTGGCGATGCGCTGGGCGCCGTCGAGGGACCCGACGTAGTTCATGTCGAGGTGCCAGCCGGTGGCCTTCTCCATGTCGCCCAGCACCGGCCCCAGGTCCTTGAGCTCGGAGCCGGCGAGCACGTGCAGCGTGTTCGGGTTCTGCACGGGCCCGGTGTCGCAGGCGGCGACGAGGCCCGCGACCAGGAGGAGTCCGGCCAGCAGTCGGCGCATCCCTACGAGTGATTGCCTCCCGGCAAGGAGAGGTCGCCGGTGGTGAGCGCCTGCGCCTGCGCGGAGCCGGCATCCGACTGCTGTGCGCGGTCGATGTAGCCCTGCGCCTTGGCCACCTCGGTGGACAGCGTGTCGATGGTCTGCTTCATGGTGTCCAGGGCCTGGACCTTGTAGGTGTCGATCGCGTCCATGGTGGCGTAGATGTTGTTGAACGCGTTCTGCAGCTGCTGCACGTTGATGGTCGCGCTGGCCGCCTGCTTCTGGATGTCGCCGCTCTGGTCGTGGAGCATCTGCGCCGTCGACTCGATCAGGTTGCCGGTGGTCGTGTTGAGCGCCGTGATCTGGTCCAGCACCAGCTTCTGGTTGGTGAGCGCCTGCGCCACGATCACCGCCGTGCGCAGGGCGGAGACCGTGGTGGTGGTGGCGCGATCGACGCCCTTGATCAGCTCGACGTTGTTCTTGCGCACGATGTCCAGCGCCAGGTAGCCCTGCAGGTTGACCGCCAGCTGGGTGAGGATGTCCTGGCGCTTCTGGCGCACGTAGAAGAGCACGTCCTCCTGCAGCGACTTGGCCCGGTCGCGATCGCTCGCCTGCAGTGAGCCGATCTTCGCAGTGAGCGCGTCATCCAGCTTCTGGCACATGTACGAGTACTGCTCGAGCCGCGCCTTCATGGCCCAGATGTTGACCTTCTCCTGGTCGATCGCCGCATCGTCCTTGACCAGCTCGTCCTGGCCGTTGTAGAGCGACTGGATGATGCCGTCGATGTTCCTCTGCGACGACTCGTACTTGTGGAAGTAGTCGCGGATCTTGTCGCCGAAGGGAAGGATCCCGAGCAGCTTCTGCGGCTCGAAGAGGTTTTGCTTGGAGGGGTCGAGATCCTGGACCTGCCGGCGCAGCTGGACCAGCGACCTGGACACCGTGGAGCCGGCCCCCAGGGGCCCCCGCTCCAGCGCCGCCGCCGGCCGGTCCAGGAAGCGGTTGGAGACTTCGGCCGACTGCCGGATCTCGTTGTTGCCGAGCTGGCTGATGGAGTCGACCTTCTTCTGGTAGTCCGGCGAATGCGGGTCCAGGGAGGCCAGGGAGTCGACGAAGGCGCCGACCGTGGCGTCGATCTTGTGGGCGGTGGCGGCGTCGACCTGGGCCGAAGCGGCCGCCTGCTGGGTGGTGATCGCGGGGACCGGGGCGGGCGGGGTTAGGACCAGCGGCGCGGCGTCCGGGCCGGCGTTGGCGGAGGTCGTCGGGTCGGTCATGTGATCGCTCCTTGTCGGTAGAGCTGGTCGATCCCGTTGATCATGGCCTCGAGGGGATCGAAGGCCGGCGGGTCGATGACGTTCACGAGCTGCGGCGGCTGCGCCACGCCGCGTGACTTCAGGTAGTTGCTGAAGGCGGTCGGGTCGCTGGTCCGGAAGCCGTACTTGACCGCCAGCTGCTGCAGCGTGGGGTCGTTGAGGAGAAGGCGCCCGACCTTGTCGCCCCGCGCGTTCAGGGGCACCAGCGTGTGCTTGGAGAGCACCGTGGGAGTCGGGTACATGAGGGTCATGTCAGAGGTCAGCGCACGGTCGTGCGCGCTCTGGAGCGCGATGAACTGAGCCTCGTAGATCATCACCATCGGCGTCTTGCCGATGCCGATCGAGAGGTAGTCGTCGAAGGGAACCGCTGACGAGGTGTCGGTGAAGCCCTGGCGCAGGAAGATGGGCGCCACTTTGGGCGCCACCTGGGTGGCCGTGCCGAGGTCGGAAACGATGTTGTTGCCGTTGACCACGTAGGAGGCGATCGCCAGGTACATGGCGGCCGAGTTCGAGGTGCGGACGTCGGTCGAGGTGATGAGGATGCTCTTGCCGGCGGGGTACGCCGTGTTGTTCTTGAAGTCGGTCCAGCGCGCGTTCTTGGCGACCAGCGCCATGTAGGCGGTCATGTCGAAGCTGTGGTAGCCGGGCTGGTCGCTGACCACGCCGTTGGCGGCCAGCAGCTGCTCGACCGAGTTGAAGGTGGCGATCGCCATCGGCGTGAAGAACGGCGCGTAGGTGGTGGGAACGCGATGGTCGCTCTTGATCTTCTGGGCACTGGGCGAGCCGGCCGGGAAGGCGAAGTCGTACTTGGAGAGGTCGACGGTGGTGGCGATCTCGCGCGAGCCGGCAGTGTCGATCTGAACGTCAAGACCGTTGCGGTGGAAAGCCGCGATCACGCCGGGGTCCTGGAAGAAGGCCTGCTTCTCGGAGCCGATCACGCCGTGGACGGTGGTGAGGGTGAGGCCCCCGCCGCTGGCCACACGGCTGGCGACCGAATAGGCGATCGCGCCCAGCACGCCCAGCGCGAGCAGGCCGGCGAGCACCAGTCCCAGGACTCGGTTCACGGGCGCAATTCTCCCCCGTCTCCACGAATCAAAACGCGCGAGGCTCAGCTGGCGGTCACTCCGTGCCGGTCCACCCGGGCATGGACGTGAGGCGGGCGGGCCACCTCCTCGGCGGCCATCCGCCAGGCCGCGGCCAGCCGCGGCGCCACCCCCTCGGCCAGCTCAGCGCTGCGCGCGTGGATGACCGCCAGCGGCTGGCCGGCGCGCACCCGGGCGCCGACCGGCGCCTCGATCACGAGGCCCGCGCTGGCATCGATCTGGTCCTCTTTGCGCTTCCGGCCGGCGCCCAGCTCGAGACAGGCGAGCCCAACCTCGAGGGCGTCGATGGCGGCCACGTAGCCGTTCGCGGGCGCCGGCAAAGGCACCTGCACGGGCGCCACCGGCAGGCCCTCCGCCAAGCGTCCGCCCTGGGCCGCGAGCATGGCCTCGAACTTGGCCCGGGCAGAGCCGTCGCGAATCGCGCCGCCGGGGTCGCTGGCCACGCCCGCCAGCCGGCACATCTCGGCCGCGACCCGGACCGAGACCTCGACCAGCTCCTGGTCGCCTTCGCCCGCCAGCGCCAGGAGCGCCTCCTGGACCTCGAGCGCGTTGCCCACGCTCCGGCCCAGGGGGTTGTCCATGGCCGTCACCAGCGCCACCGTCCGCCGCCCCGCGCCCTCGCCGATCTGGACCATCTCGCGGGCCAGGAAGATGGCCATGTCCGGGTCCGGCATGAAGGCGCCCCGGCCGAACTTGACGTCGAGCACGATGGCGTCGGCGCCGGCCGCGATCTTCTTGGACATCACGCTAGAGGCGATCAGGGGCACTGAGGGCACGGTCGCCGTCACGTCGCGGAGCGCATAGAGCGCCTTGTCGGCGGGGACCATCCGCGGCGACTGGGCGGCGACGGCGAGGCCGATGGCGGCCACCTGGCGCCGGAAACGGTCGGGGTCGAGGTCGACCGTCAGGCCGGGGACCGACTCCAGCTTGTCCAGGGTGCCGCCGGTGTGAGCGAGCGAGCGCCCGCTGAGCTTGGGCACCAGCACGCCGCCGGCGGCCGCCAGCGGGCCGGCGACCAGGGTGACCTTGTCCCCCACGCCGCCCGTCGAGTGCTTGTCGACCTTGATCCCGGGCAGGCTGGAGAGGTCGAGGACCTCGCCGCTGTCGACCATGGCCTGGGTCAGCTCCAGGGTCTCGGCGCGGGTCATGCCGCGGGTGCAGACCGCCATCAGCCAGGCCGCCATCTGGTAGTCCGGGATCGCGCCTTCGAGGTAGCCCTGGAGCAGGAAGCGGAGCTCCGCGGGCGAGTGCTCCTCCCCATCGCGCTTGCGGGCGATGATATCGAGCGGAGTCAAATCCGACACTCCTCCCCGCTCGGCGGGGAGGTCCCTCGCAGCGTAGCTGCGAGGGGGAGGGGAACGTGGTCAGCCCTGTGCAAGCTGCAGGTCCTGGCTGCGGTCGTCCTCCTGGTCGGGATTCCGAAGCAGGTCGACGAGCCGGGGATCGTAGGCGAGCAGGATCCCGACCGTGCCGGCAGCCTCGTGCTGCGCCCGCAGCTCGCGCCAATCCGCGCGGCCCGCGGGCGCCGCCGACTCCACCCAGCCCTCGGGCAGGCCGACGACCAGGCGGCCGCGGCTGAGCGCGCGCAGGGTCTCCAGCTCGCGCTCCCGGCCGGCCGCCGGCGCCTCCAGCGCCAGCCGGATCCGGGACGTCCGGGCGGCCACCGCCGCCAGCAGCGTGACCGGCTCCAGCTCGCCGTCGCCCGCCCAGAGCAGGCTGGCGCCCGCGGCTTCCAGTGCGCCGGCTTCGGCCAGCAGCTCCCCCGAATCCACGCCGGCCGGCAGCCTGACCCCAACCTCCGGCGTCACGAGGGGACGACCCAGATCTTGCCCGCCGTCTCGTGGCTGAGCATGACGTCGCGGGCGCCGATCCGGACCTGGAGCGTGCGCCCGACGGCGTCCACCTCCAGGATCTCCAAGCCCCCGCCGGGCACCAGGCCGCGCTCCAGCAGGTAGCCCAGCAGGAGCGGCGCCTCGCGCTCTGCGACCTCGGAGATCCGGGTCACGTTCGCCAGTGCGCCGCTCTCCAGGCTCGACAGCCGGCGCTCGTCCGCCCGCGGCTCGGCGTGGCCCGGGATCGGGTTCCCATGCGGGCAGGTCGTGGGCTGGCCCAGGGATTCGTAAAGGCGCTCCTCCACCAGCTCGGAGACCGCGTGCTCGAGCCGGGCCGCCTCCGCGTCGGCCTGCACCCAGTCCAAGCCCAGCGAGTCGGTGAGCCAGCGCTCCATGATCCGGTGCCGGCGCACGATCGACTCCGCCGCCACCCGCCCGGCGTGGGTGAGCACGATCTCCTTGCGGGGGTCGATGCGGACCATGCCGTCGCGGATCATGCGGCGCAGCGCCACCGTGACCGTGGGCCGGCTGACACCGAGCCAGTCCGCAAGCCGGGCGCTGCGGACGCTCTCCCCTTCGGCGTCCATGTAGTAGATCGCCTCCAGGTAGCGCGAGATGACCTCGGAAGGGCCTTTTTTGACCGCCTTGTTAGCGTTGTCTAACTGCAACTTTCGTCTGTACTAATATCAGGACCTCGCTTTGAGCCAACTCACCGCCGCCAGCCTGGGAGCGATCGCCGGCTTCACCATTTTCATCGGTCTACCGGTAGCCCGGGTCCGCGGCCTGCCGCGGCCGGTGCAAGGTTTCCTCAACGCCCTCGCCACCGGCGTGCTCGTGTTCCTGCTCTGGGACATCTTGGCGCACGCCGGCGCGCCGGTGGAGAGCGCGCTCAAGCACACCGGCAGCGCCGGCTTCGGCCGGTTCGCCGGCCTGGCCGCGGTCTTCGCCGCGGGCCTGGGCGTGGGCCTGCTCTCGCTGATCTATTTCAATGGCGCCCTGTCTCGCCGGGTCCGCGGACCCGAGCACGCCGGCGGCGCTCCGCCCACGCCCCAGGCGCTGGGCATGATGATCGCCACCGGCCTGGGCCTGCACAACTTCTCCGAAGGCCTGGCCATCGGCCAGTCGGCGGCCACGGGGGCGATCGCGTTCGTGGGCGTGCTGGTGGTCGGCTTCGCGCTCCACAACATCACCGAGGGATTCGGCATCGCTGCTCCCATGACCATGGCGCCCAAGCCGGTCTCCTGGGGTTTCCTGGGCCTCACCGGCCTGATCGGAGGGGCCCCGACCTTCCTCGGCAGCCTGGTCGGCTACCTGTTCCGCTCAGACTTCGTCTACGTGCTCTTCCTGGCCCTGGCCGCGGGCGCCATCGTCTACGTGCTGAACGAGCTGTTCGTGCTCGGCCGCCGCATCACGACGCCCCGGGTGATGGGCTGGGGGGTGCTCACGGGCCTGCTGGCTGCGTACTCGACGGACCTCCTGCTGACCTACTTCGGAGGCTAGTCCACCTCCCCGCCGGGCGGGGAGGTCGGCGCCGGCGCAGCCGGCACCGGGTGGGGTTCAGGCCCCACCCAACCCTCCCCAGAGGGGAGGGGGTCCCGGTCGGCGCCGGCGCAGCCGGCACCGGGTGGGGTTCAGGCCCCACCCAACCCTCCCCAGAGGGGAGGGGGTCCCGGCTAGTCCACCTCCCCGCCGGGCGGGGAGGTCGGCGCCGGCGCAGCCGGCACCGGGTGGGGTTCAGGCCCCACCCCAACCCTCCCCAGAGGGGAGGGGGTCCCGGTCGGCGCTGGCGCAGCCGGCATCGGGTGGGGTTCAGGCCCCACCCAACCCTCCCCAGAGGGGAGGGGGTCCCGGTCGGCGCCGGCGCAGCCGGCACCGGGTGGGGTTCAGGCCCCACCGAGCCCTCCCCAGAGGGGAGGGGGTCCCGGCTAGCCCGCCAGAGCCTCTTCCTCTTCGAACCCGAACTCGGGGTGGCGGATCCGGAAGAGCCGCTGCTGCACCTCGAAGACGCTGTCCAGGACCTCCTGCACGCGCTCGGTGTCGCGAAAGATGTCCAGGCACTCCTGGGGAAGCTCACCGAGGTTGTCCCGCAGCTCCACGCGCTGGTCCTGGTTGAGCGTCTTGACCCCGTCACGGTTCATCTCTTCAAGTCGCCAGAGCACCCTGTCGGTGGCCTTTAGCATGCGTTGGAAGGCGTAGCGGCGGGAGTTGTCCCGGGCGATCTCCTCTTCCAGCTGCTCGATGTTGGTGTTGGTCTGATCGATCATCTTTCCCACTACCTTACCCAAGTGCCGGCAGAGGGCAACGCCTTTCTTGACGCGCTGCGCCAACGCCTCCTCCCGATCGACGGCTGGGGCCGCTTCCGGGTAGGCGCGCGGCCGGCGGCGGTGGTGGCGGCTCTCTTCGAGGACGCCGGCGAGTGGCACCTGCCCTTCGTGGCGCGCCGTTCCGACGCGCCGGACCACCCGGGGCAGGTGGCCCTTCCCGGGGGCGGCGTGCGGGAGGGCGAGAGCGCCTGGGAGGCCGCCGCTCGCGAGTGCGCGGAGGAGATCGGCGTGGCGGCGGCGGCGCTCCGGCCGCTGGGTGCCGGCGCCCCCCTCTACGCCGCCGTGACCAACTTCCACGTGGTGCCCTTCGTGGCCGTCGTCGACGGGCCGCGGCCCGCATTCGTGCACCAGGAGGCGGAGCTCGATGAGGTCCTCGAGATCCCGCTCCGGGACCTGCTGGCCGACGCGGGCTGGCTGGAGGCGGAGGCCGGCTCCTGGCTGGGGCGTCACTTCCCCTGGCGGCAGCGCGTGGTCTGGGGCCTGACGGCCCGGCTACTCGCGGACCTGCTCCCCCGCTTCCGGGAGGCTCTGGCGGACGCGGGCGGCGGAGGCCCGCAGGTCGAGCCAGGCGTGTAGGCAGTAGCCGCCGATCAGGACCACGGCCGCGCCATAGGCGATCAGCAAGTAGATCAAGAGGTCCCCGCGGCCGACTCCAGGCGCACCAGCTCGTGCGGCTCGCGCCGGGCCTCGGCGAGCTCCCGATTGCGCTCGGTCGCATAGCGGGTGGCGACCAGGGTGCCCGCTAGCAGCAGCACGGCCACCAGGGTCACCAGCCACGCCTCCAGCATCGAGGCCGGCAGCGCCCCGGTCTCGATCACCGGCTGCGGGTGCAGGGTGCGCCACCACTGGACCGAGAAGTGCACGACCGGCACGTCGATGAAGCCGACGATGCCGACCACCGCCGCCAGCCGCGCGGCGGTGCGGCCGGGCGGCGCGAAACGCCTGACCAGCAGGTAGCCCGCGTAGACCGCCCAGAGCACGGCGGTCGAGGTGAGCCGCGCGTCCCAGGTCTTGCTGGGGTCCCAGTTCCAGATCGGCTTGGCCCAGATCATCCCCATCACGAAGGTCACGGTCGTGAAGACGAGGCCGGCCGGGGCCGCCGCCCGCGCCAGCCGGTCGGCGGCCGGGCTCTCGCGCCAGAGGTAGACCACGCTGCCGCCGAGGACCATGGCGAAGCAGGCGTAGGCCGCGATGGCGGAGGAGACGTGCAGATAGAAGATCCGCTGGACCACCCCCTGCAGCTCATCCTCGGGGGCGAACACGAAGTCCATATAGGCCGCCGCCGCCAGGGCCGGCACGCAGAGCAGGGCGGCGATGCGCAGCTTATTCATCGAGCACGAACCTCGCCGCCAGTCCCGCCACCACGACGACCAGTATGTCCAAAGCCAGCAGGTTGGCGAGGGCCTGCGGCCCGCGTCCGGTGAGCGCCGCCGCGCCGTAGACGACGAAGGGGATCCAGAGCGGCAGCGCCAGCACGGGCAGCAGCAGCTCGCGCGCCCGGGTCTGCACGGCCAGCGCCGAGAACAGGCAGCCCAGGGCCGCCATCCCCAGGGTGGCCAGCGCGATGGCAGCGATCGCCGGCGCGGGCAGGCTTACGCCCAGGAAGACGGAGACGCCCGGCACCAGGACCGCCTCGCAAGCGAGCAGGATCGCCGCGGCGGCCAGCGCCTTGCCGGCGAACACCGCCACCGGGCCCGCCGGCGTCATCAGGAGGGCCTCCAGCGATGCCTGCTCCTTCTCGGCCGCGAAGGCGCGACCGAAGGCGACCAGGCCGGCGAAGAGCACGACCAGCCAGACCACGCCGGGGGCGATGCGACCGGCGCTGGCCGAGTCGAGGTCGAACGCGAACAGCGTCACCACGAGCGCCAGGAGGACGAACTGGGCCAGGGCCGGGAGCACCTCCCGGCTGCGCCACTCGCTGACCAGGTCCTTGCGCGCCACCGCCAGGGCGCAGGCTGCGAAGGTCACTTCAGCACCCGCACCGACTCCCGGTCCACCAGCCGCCCTTCGCGCAGCTCGACGAGGCGGGCACCCAGGGTGGCGGCCAGCTCGCGGTCGTGGGTGGCGATCACGAGGGTGCGGTCCCCGGCGAGACGGGAGAGGAGCTGTCGACCCTCGGCGTCCAGGCTGCTGTCCGGCTCGTCGAGCACCCAGAGCTCGGGGTCGTGGAGCAGGGAGCGCGCCAGGGCCAGCCGCTGCTGGCGCCCGCGCGAGAGCTCGGCCGCCGGGCGGCGGGTGTCGGCCGCCACCCCCAGCAGCGCCAGGCACTCGCCGGCGCGGGAGCGGGGCAGGCCGTGCAGGGTGCAGAAGAACTCCAGGTTCTCGAGCGCGGTGAGCGCCGGGTAGAGCCCGGGCTGGTGGGCCAGCCAGCCGATCCTCGGCCGCAGCTCCGCCCGCCGGCGGGCGGCGTCGAGGCCGAAGAGCCGGAGCTCGCCCGAGTCCGGGCGCGCGACCGTCGCCAGCAGCCGGAGCAGGGTCGTCTTGCCGGCCCCGTTGCCTCCCACCACCGCCACCCGCTCACCCGCGGCCACCTCCAGGTCGACGCCGCGCAGCGCGACCTGGCGCCCGAAGCGCTGGGAGAGGTCGCGGGCGGCAATGGCCGGTTTCAGGGCAATTCTCGACGGCGTTCGGCCGCGTCCCGCTCGCTGATCCGGCCGGCGGCCACGTCGAGGTCGAGCTCCTCCAGGTCATGGCGCCGGCGTTCAGGCTCGTCGACGGGGCCTGCCTCGGGCTCCGGCTGCCAGTGCCGGATCAGCGGCCACAGCACGAAGGGCGCGGCCAGCAGCAGGAGCGCGCTGGCGACGAACCACGTCATCCCCACCCCACCAAATCTGGCGATTTGGCGGGGACCCCGGATCTTGCCGGCACCGGGATCTGTGCCGGCGCCCGCGCCGGGGCGGGATCAGTCCGTGCGCCACCCAGGTTGCCGAGCAGCATCCCCAGCACCAAGATCGCCGCTCCCGCCCAGATCCAGGTCACCAGGGGGTTCACGAACACGTTCACGGTGGCGTGGTCGGGCGCGGCGTCGGCCAGCACCACGTAAACGTCCTCCAGGGCGGTGGACCGGATCGCGACCCGGCTCACCGCCTGGCCGCCGAGACCCGAATAGAACGCGCGCCCGGACTGCAGGGTCTCATCGCCCATGGTCAGCGTGACGAACTGCTCGGGCACTCCGGCTGCGCGCTCTCCGTAGGCGGTGAAGGTGAGGGTGTGGCCGGCCACCGTCACTGACTGGCCGGGACTCAGCGTCGCCGTCCGCTCAGCCTGCCAGAAGTGCGAGCCGGCGATCCCCGCGGCCACCACGACCACCCCCAGGTGGGCGAGATAGGCGCCGTAGCGGCGGCGGTTGCGCGACGCCAGGCGGGCTGCGGCCACCGGCCAGGCGCCGGCCAGCCGGCGCGCGTAGCGGGCGCCGCGAACGTACTCCAGCAGGCAGGTGGCGGCGGCCGCCGCCAGGATCGGAAACACGGCCAGGCCGGCCCCGCGCACGCCGCCGGCCGCCAGGGCCGCCAGCGCGGCCAGCCCCGCCCCGACCGGCCAGAGCAGGGACCGCATCCAGGTCCGGCCGGCGCGGCGCCAGGGCAGGAGCGGCCCCCCGGCCAGCAGCAGCAGGAGCGCCAGGAAGAGCGGCCCCGAGACTCGCTCGTAATAGGAGGGGCCGACCACCCGCTGAGCCCCGAACAGGCCCGACAGCAGGGGCAGCAGGGTGCCCCACAGCACCGCGGCCACCAGGCCCACGAGCAGGAAGTTCTGGAGCAGGAAGGCGCCTTCGCGGGAGACCGCCGACTCCAGCGGGCGATCGGCGCGCAGCGAGCCCGAGCGGAGTGCGAGCACGGCCAGTGAGAAGGCGACCAGGACCGCCAGCAGGCCGAAGAACCAGGGCCCGATGTCGCTGACCGCGAAGGTGTGGACGGAGACCAGGGCCCCGCTGCGTACCAGGAAGGTCCCGAAGATGGCGAGCAGGAAGGCTCCTATCACCAGCCCCAGGTTCCAGGCCTTGAGCTGCCCGCGGCGCTCCTGGACCTGCGCCGAGTGCACGTAGGCGGTGGTCGCCAGCCAGGGCAGCAGGGCCACGTTCTCGACCGGGTCCCAGCCCCAGTAGCCGCCCCAGCCCAGGACGTGATACGCCCACCACATCCCCAGCGCCAGTCCGGTGGTCTGCAGGCTCCAGGCCACCAGCGCCAGGCGCCGGGTCTGGGCGATCCAGCCCGGGTCCTGGCGCCCGGCCAGCAGCGAGGCCATCGCGAAGGCGAAGGGAATCGCGAAGGAGCTGAAGCCGGCCAGCAGGAAGGGCGGGTGGATGAGCATGCCGCCGTCACGCAGGACGGGATTCAGGCCCAGGCCGTCCGCCGGCGTCAGCTGGAGCAGGTCGAAGGGGCTGGCCACGAAGACCAGCAGGGCCAGGAAGAACGCCGCCAGCCCGGCCAGGATGGCGGCCGCATAGGCCTGCAGCCGCACTCCCGAGCGGGCGGCGGCCGCCAGCGCCACCGAACCCAGCAGCGTCAGCACCAGCGTCCAGTACAGCAGCGAGCCCTGCTGGCCCCCGTAGAAGGTCGATGCCAGCAGCGGCCAGGGCAGGGAGCGGTCGGTGTGCTCGGTCACGTAGGCGATCTCGAACTGGTGGTCGAGCAGCGCCCACTCCAGCGCGCCGGAGGCCAGGATCACGGCGCCTGCGGTGGCATACAGCGCCCGGCGGCCGATGCGCGCCAGCACCGCATCCTGGCGTTGCCCCGCCCAGGCCGAGACCGCGGCCGCGAAGCCCGCCAGGGCCAGCCCGGCGAGCAGGGACGCGCCGCCGAAGATGGCGAGGATCACGGCGCCCTCAAGCCTTGGCGGTGAAGCGCGACGGGCATTTGGCCAGCAGGGTGCGGGCGTGGAACACGCCGTCGGAGCCGGTCCGGCCCTCGACCACGACCTGGGTTCCCGGCTTGAAGATGTCGGGCAGCGCGCCCCGGTAGTCGACCGGCATCCGCGCCCCGGCGTCCGCCGCCGTGAAGCGCACCTCCTGGCCGCCGTCCAGCTTCTGGACGTCGTCCTGGACCACGCCCAGCACCCGCACGTCACCGGCCACCGGCTGGGCCTGGACCTCGGAGATCGTCTGATAGTACTCGGCGGAGCTGCCGGCGGCCGACCAGACCAGGTACGCCACGCAGGCCGCCACCACGGCGCCGGCGCCGCCGAGCCTGACCCACGTCACGAGGCGCCCACCCCGACCAGCTGCAGGTAACGATCGAGCGCCTGCCCGTCCAGCGGCCCCAGGAAGCGGGCGGCCACGATGCCCCGGGCGTCGATGAAGTAGGTCTCGGGCGGCGCGGTCACCCCAAGGGCGCTGGGAATGCCGCCCCGGGGGCTGCCCAGAGGGTAGGGGTGATGGGTCGCGGCGGCGTAAGCGCGGGCGGTGGCCTCGGAGTCCTTGTAGGCCACGCCCAGGAACTGGACCTGGCCGGCGTGGGCGCGGGCCCCCTCCTGGAGGGCCGGGTCCTCGACCCGGCAGGGCGCGCACCAGGAAGCCCAGAAGTTGACCACCACCGGCCGGCCGCGGAGGTCGGAGAGCCGGACCGTCGAGCCGTCGAAGGCGCTGACCACGAGCTCGGGGGCGGGCCGCCCGACCAGGCTCGGGGTCGGACTGCCCGCCGGGTGCAGCATGCCCCAACCGGCGGCGGCCAGCACCAATGCGGCCGCCAAGCCGCCCGCCACCCACCCCAGTGCTCTCACCTCGGCGCCAGGGCCTCCAGCGCAGCCCGGACCTGGGCCGGGTCGTTGCCCGGGACCTGCAAGGCCATCGCCACCTCGTCGACGCCCACCCGCTCCAGCTCGCCGAGCCGCTCCCGGCATTCGTCGGCGGTCCCGATCACGGTCACGGCGTCGATCATCTCGTCGCTGATCAGGGCCATCGCCTCATCCTTGCGCCGATCCAGGTACTTGTCCTGGATCTGGCGCGCCTCCGCCTCGTACCCGTAGCGCTGGAACAGCTGGTTGTAGTAGTTCTTCTCGCGGGAGCCCATGCCGCCGATGTAGAGGGCCATGTGCGGGCGCACCAGGTCCCGTCCGGCCTGGCGGTCCTCGGTCACGACCACCGGCTGGAACACGCACACCGAGAAGTCGTCGAGCGAGCGGCCGGACCGGGCCGCGCCCTTCTCCAGCTCGGGCCGGATCACGTCCTGATAGTGGCGGGGGCTGAAGAAGACCGGCAGCCAGCCGTCCGCCATCTCGGCGGCCAGGGCGACCCCGCTGGGGGTCAGGGTGGCCAGATAGATGGGGATCGTGTCCCGGACCGGGTGCGTGATGATGTGGAGGCCCATGTCCATGTGGAAGACCTTCCCGTGGTATTTGAGGTTCTCGCGCTTGAGCACCGTGCGCACGATCTCCATCGTCTCCCGCAGCCGCGTCACGCCGTGCTCGAACTTGACGCCGTGCCAGCCTTCGATGACCTGGTGCCCGGAGGTGCCCAGGCCGAGGCTGAAGCGGCCGCCGGTGATCGCGTCCAGGGAGGCGGCGGTCTGGGCGATCAGCGTCGGCGAGCGGCTGAACACGTTCACGATGCCGGTCGCCAGTCCGATCCGCTCCGTCGAGCAGGCCAGCATGGTCAGGATCGTGAAGGCGTCCCAGCCGTAAGCCTCCGCCACCCAGACCTTGTCGTAGCCGAGGCGCTCCGCCTCCTGCACGTAGGCGACGACCATCTCGCGCGGGATGTGGTCCGTGTAGGGGACGTTGATCCCCAGCTTCACTCCGGTGGAGTCTAGTTAGTTGGGGGGTCGAGAGCGTTGGCGGCCGCGATCCGGGCGTAGAGGCGGCCGCTGGGCTTGACCTCCCGCTCCAAGGTGGTGCGGTCGACCGCGATCAAGCCGAACTTCTGCGAGTAGCCTCGCGCCCACTCGAAATTGTCGAGCGAGGTCCAGTGAAAGTAGCCGCGCACATCCACGCCGTCCTCGATGGCGCCCCACACCGAGCGCAGGATGGCCGGCAGGTATTCCTGGCGCACGGCGTCGTCGGGGGTGCTGATGCCGTTCTCGGTCACGTACACCGGCTTGCCGAGATGCCGTACCTCGTTGAGCACGCCGCGCATCCAGGCCGGATCGGAGGCCCACCCCATGCCCGTGAGGGGGAGGCCGGGCGGGTTGGTGCGCCGGATGAACCGCTCCCGCGGCAGCCGGAGGTCCAAGGCCGCGTTCTGGGCCCAGTAGTGGGCGATCCCGATCCAGTCGGCCTCGGTCTCCACCACGGGCGCCCGGCGCATGCCGCCGACCGGCCAGCGGTCCATGAAGCCCTGCGTCGTGCGGGCCGCCCAGCGGTCGCCCAGCGCGTGGGTGGCCGGCAGCAGGAGGAACTTGTGATGACTCAGGCCCACCCGCGCGTCGGGCAGCTTCTCGTGGATCGCCCGGTAGGCGGCGACGTGGCCCCGCCGGAAGTTGGCCAGGACGCGCCAGGCGGCGCGCAGGTCATTCTTGCGCCCCGGCGGGAACTCACCGATCAGGTAGCCGTTGGCCGCATAGATGTTGGGCTCGTTGATCGTGCACCAGAGCTCCACGAGGTCGCCGAGGTCGTCGACGACCCGGCGCACGAAGCGCAAGAACGCCTCGGGCGCCTCCGGCGCCGCCCAACCGCCGCCCTGCGCGAACCAGATCGGGCTCGTGAAGTGGTGAAGAGTGAGCATGGGCGCCAGCCCCTGCTCGCGCAGCTCCCCGAGCACGTCCCGGTAGTGGCGGATCTGGCGGGTGTCGAACTCGCCCGGCGCGGGCTCCACCCGCGACCACTCGATTGAGAGCCGGTGAGCGTTGTTGCGCATCTGCCGCAGGAGGCGGAAGTCCTCGCGGTAGCGCCGGTAGTGGTCGCAGGCGACCAGCGCGGTGTCACCGTCCTGGATCCGGCCCGGCTCCTGCTCGAACAGCGACCAGTCGTTGTTGCGGTTGGCGCCCTCGACCTGGTGCGCAGCGCTGGCCGTCCCCCACAGGAAGCCCTCGGGAAACTTGTGAGGCTCAGGCACGGGGCCGGATCATAGGCCCCCGAGGTGCCCACCCTGAGCCGCCGACGCTTCCTCGCGGCCACCGCCGGGCTGGCCGGGTCGCTTGCCTTCCCGGGCGTGCGCCTGGGCCGCGCCGCGGAGACGCCGATCGAGCACATCGTGCTGCTGATGCAGGAGAACCGGTCCTTCGACCACTACTTCGGGCTCTTCCCGGGCGCCGACGGACTGCCCCCCTGCGCGCCCCTGAAGCCGGCACCCTCGATGACGCTGCTGGATCCGCCGCATGACACCGACACCGCGCGCGCCGAGTACCAGGGCGGCAGCCACCATCAGTTCCAGCTGCTCGGCGGCGGCAAAACCCTCGTCTACTACACCGGCGCCGACCTCCCCTACTACTGGGCCCTGGCGCACCGCTTCACGCTCTGCGATCGCTACTTCTGCTCGGTCCTGGGGCCCACGGTCCCCAACCGGCTGTACTCGATCGCGGCCTCGGCTGGCGGCTACAAGAACAACCCGGCCGTCATCGACCCGGCGCTGCTTCCCCGCCCCAACCTGGTCGATCGCCTGGATGAGGCCCGGATCGACTGGGGCTGCTACTTCGCCCACCTGCCGCCCGGCTTCCAGCCGGGCCCCAACGCACCGCCGCTGGGCTTCTGCCCGGTCACCTATTACCCGGAGCGCCGCGCCGAGGCGCGGGCCGTGCGCACCTACGACGACTTCCTTCGCGACGCCGCTCGCGGCAGCCTGCCCAGCGTGTCCTGGGTCGTGACCGAGGAGCCGCTGAGCGAGCACCCGCCGGACACCATTGACTGGGGCGAGCGCTTCGTGGCCCTGACGATCAACTCGATCGCGGCCGGCCCGGCCTGGAACCGGACGGCGGTGATCCTGCATTACGACGAGAACGGCGGCTTCTACGACCACGTCGCCCCGCCCCAGGTCGATGACCGGGGCTTCGGGTTCAGGGTGCCCTGCATCGTGGCCTCCCCCTGGGCGAAGCCCGGCCACATCTCCTCGCAGGTTGTCGACCACACCTCGGTGCTGGCCCTGGTGCGCCGCGTGTTCGGGCTCCGGCCGATCAACGACCGCGAGGCCAGGGCGGCGCCGATGGACGATGTCTTCGACTTCTCGCGGCCGGAGCCAGGCTTCGTCTCCTACCTCGATCGCCGCCGGCTGCCGACAACGCTCACGCCCCAGGACTGGTACGCGAGCCTGCTGGCGCGGCCGGTGCCGGCCGGAGGCACGCCCGAGGTGCCGGCCGCGCGGCCGCTGTGCCCGCCCAATCCGCCGGATCTGGCCGCCGGCGCGCTGGCGGCCATCGGCGCCGGCGGGGTGGCCGCCATCGGCGGCGGGGCGCTGGCGCTGCGTCAGGCTGGCTTGGGCACCTCGGGCTCCGGAGAGCCGGGCGCCGGCACCTCCGGCGGCGGCGTGTAGGCGACCCCCACCACCCGCTGTCCGGCGGGGTCGAAGTCGACCTCCAGCACGCCCGCCCGGGCCACGGACCGGCGGTACATCTCGACCTCGCTGTGGGGGCGGCCGTCGAGCAGGATCCAGGCCGCCTGCAGAGGGTCGGCGTGGCTGACCAGCGCGGTCACCTCTTCGGGGTGCTCACGCGCGTACTTGCGGGCCACCTCGAGGATGCGGCCGCCCATGGCCGCGACCGTCTCGTCCCCGGGCAGCAGGCCGCGGCGGGCCTTGTGCACCAGCCAGAGGGGCCGCCGGAACGGCACCTGCCAGGGCGGCACGCCCTGCAGGTAGCGGCCGAACTCGGCTTCCCGAAGCTCGGGGTCCTCGATCAGCGGCACCCGGTGCGGGAGCTGGGCCTCGATCAGCTCGGCGGTCTCCCGCGCGCGCTGCAGCGGACTGTGCACGATGCGCGCCAGGCCGGCGCCCCCCAGCCGCCGCCCGAGCAGCTCGGCCTGCTGGCGGCCGCGCGGGCTGAGCGGGAAATTGTCGAGGTGGCCGTAGAGGACCTTCTTGGGGTTGAGCACGTCGGCGTGCCGGATCAGGAAGACGCGCGTCAACGCCACGAGGGTCGAGTTTACGGAGAGCCGGCTTAGTAGCCGGTAGCGGTGGTCAGCGTCTCGGTGAAGGTCCGGTTGGGCCCCTGCCCGGCGCCCCGGCCCTGGCGCAGCGTGTTGTACGCCTCGGTGATCAGGTCCTGCTGGTTCATGCGCTCGTGGGAGACGCTGGCGATGCCCACCGAGACCGTCAGGCGCTGCCAGTTGCCGCCGGTCTGAAAATCGTGCGAGGCCACCGAGCGGCGGATCTTGTCGGCTGCCAGGATGGCCCCGGCGGCGTCGGTCTCGGGCAGGACGATGGCGTAGTGGGGCGGCCCGTCGCTGTCCAGGAACGCCACCGTGTCGGTGTCGCGGACCGCGGCCACCAGCGCCTGGCCGATCTCCTTGAGCATGTTGTTGAGCTGGCCCCCGCCGAGGTCGTTGTGGATGTGCTCGGCATGGTCGACCTCCACCACCAGCGCCGACAAGGGGCGCTTGTAGCGGACGGCCCGGTTGACCTCCTGGCCGATGATCGCCTTCACGAAGACCGCGTTGAAAAGCTCCGTGGTGGTGTCGACCACGAAGATGGGGCTTGAATTGCGTTCGCTCTGGTTGTGCCCGCAACTCGGGCAGAACTGGGCTCCCTCGGGGACCTGCCCCTCACAGGACCAGCAGACCGACATGTTGCGCGGCATTGTAGCCGCGGGCACGCGAATTCGCTGACTATGGTCGGCGTGGCGGGCCAGCAGGACCTGTTCGGCGCCGAACCGGAACCGGGACGCCGGTCCGACGCGCCGCTGGCCAGCCGGCTGCGCCCAAGCACCTTCGACGAGCTGGTGGGCCAGGAGCGCGCCGTCAAGGTGCTGCGCAGCCTGGCCGAGTCCGGCCGCCTGCCCAGCATCGTGCTGTGGGGGCCGCCGGGCAGCGGGAAAACCACGCTGGCGGCGATCTTGGCGCGCGCCACCGGGTCCCGGTTCGTGGCCATCAGTGCCGTCACCTCCGGCGTGCCCGAGCTGCGCAAGGTGGTAGCCGAGGCCCGCCAGGCCCGGCGCCTCGACCAGCGCACGGTGCTCTTCATCGACGAGCTGCACCGCTTCAACAAGGCGCAGCAGGACGCGGTCCTGCCCCACGTCGAGGACGGCACGGTGACGCTGATCGGCGCCACCACCGAGAACCCCTCCTTCGAGGTCATCGCACCCCTGCTCTCGCGGAGCCGGGTCTTCCGGCTGGAGGCCCTGAGCGCCGAGGACCTGGAGCGGATCGCCCGCCGGGGCGTGACGGAGCTGGGCGCCGAGATCGAAGAGGAGGCGCTCGCCGGCCTGCTGGAAGGGGCCCGCGGCGATGCCCGGGTGGTGCTCAACGCGCTGGAGGCCGCGGCCGCGCTGGCGACCGGCCGGCCCATCGCGCTGGCCGACGTGGAGGCCGCCATGCAGCAGCGGCACCTGCTCTACGACCGCGCCGGCGACCAGCACTACGACATCGTCTCGGCCATGATCAAGAGCATCCGGGGGAGCGACCCCGACGCGGCCGTGTACTGGCTGGCGCGGATGCTGGAGGCTGGCGAGGATCCCATGTTCGTGGCTCGCCGCCTGGTCATCAGCGCCGCCGAGGACGTAGGCCTGGCCGATCCCTCCGCACTCTCGGTGGCGGTGGCCGCGCAGCAGGCGGCGCACTTCGTGGGCATGCCGGAGGCGGTGATACCGCTCAGCGAGGCAGCCGTGCACCTCGCCAAGGCGCCCAAGTCGAATGCGTCGTACATGGCCTACGCGCGGGCTCGGGAGGCGATCGAGCGCACCGGCAATCTTCCGGTGCCCATGCACCTGCGCAACGCGCCGACCGGCCTCCTGAAGCAGATGGGGTACGGCAAGGGCTACAAGTACGCGCACGACTTCGAGGGCGCCCAGGTCGACCAGCAGCATCTGCCCGACGAGCTGAAGGACGCGCGCTTCTACGAGCCGACCGACCGCGATCAGTAACCTCTAACCCCGTGGCCTCGGCCCTCGTCATCTTCAAGCCCGATGCGGCGCACCGGCTGGCGGTGCGAGACGCGCTCTGGGCGTGGCTGCGGGAGGAGCGCGGCTGGAAGCTGTCCGGCCTCACCTGGTACCGGCCGCCGGCGGAGCTCATCCAGAGCCACTACGACTTCCTGCAGGGACGCCCCTTCTTCCCCTGGCTGGTCGACTTCATGACGGCGCTGCCGGTGCTGGTGGGCCGCGTCGAGGCCGAGCCGGCCGGCCTCGACAGCATGCGCTACGAGCTGGGCGAGACCCGCATCGCGGAGTCGCGGCCGGGCTCGCTGCGCGAGCGCTTCGGGATCTGGGGCGGCATCAACTGCCTGCACCTCTCGGACTCGCCGGCGAGCGGTGACAAGGAGACGCAGCTCTGGGGCAGGTACCTCGACCTGACCCACGGCAGCGCGACCCTCGAGCCGGCCGGCGAGCGGCCCGACCACACCTTCCACCTGCGCTCGCTCTTCAACCAGGTCGCCGCCAGGTCGCACACGGAGCTCGCGACCCAGGAGGCGACCAAGCTCCTCAATGCGGAGACCGATCTAACCGGCGACGGGTTTGGCGCCCTCTGCCGGATCCTGCTCGGCGCCATCGGCTAGCCTCCGCTTCCCGCGCTGGGGCCGCGCCGGGTCCTTGCTCACGATCACCGTCTTGTTGAACAGCTCGGCGTTGGGGACGACCACCTGGGCACCGCCCTCTCCGCGCAGGAGTGTGACCCGCAGGCGGATGTCGCTGACCACCCCCTCGACGTTCTCGAAGCGAATGCGGTCGCCGGGCTGCACGTGCTTCTCCATCAGGATGTAGAAGCCGGAGACGTAGTTCTTCATCAGGTCCTGGATGCCCAGGCTGGCCACCAGGGTGGCCAGGATCACTCCGGCCAGCACCGCGTTGGGGCTCTGGAAGGCGACCGCGAAGGCGATCAGCGCGGCCAGGCCGACCATCGCGACGTAGGCGACGCGGCGCACCATCACCACCACGTCGCCGCGGACCTGGCGGGCGGCCAGGGCGTGCCCGATCACCTGGACGACAAGCCGCGCCAGCAGCCACAGCCCCACGAAAAGGATGGCCGCGACGGCCACGAAGATGATGTCGTTCCTCAGGGGCCGACCTCCTGGCGCAGAGCCGCGGCCGCGCTAATTCTCTTCTTGGGCAGTCTCGCCAGCGGCCTGCGCCTCGCCCTCGGCGGCTTCGGCCTCCGCGCCCTCGGCGGCTTCGCCCTCGGCGGGGGCGACCTCCTCCTCGACGAGCTCGCGGCGCGCCGCGATCTTGACGATCACCTCTTCCGGATCTTCGAGCACGGTCACGTTCTCGATCGCCGGCAGGTCGGACACGCGGATCAGGTCGCCGACATTGGCGAGGCCGGAGATGTCGACCGTGAAGTTCTCCGGGATGTCCGTGGGCAGGCACTCGACTCGCAGGGTGTGGACGTTGACGTTGACGTCGGCTTCGCCCTGCTTCACGATCGGCGACTCGCCCGTGATCAGCACCGGGACCTCGACCTGCAGCTTCTCCGACAGGCTGACCTGGTGGAGGTCGACATGGATCGGCCCCTGGCGGCGGGGATGGATCTGCACAGCCTTCACGAGCACCTTGTTGGTGCGGCCCCCATCGACCTCGAGATCGATGAGGTGGGTCCGGCCGACGCGGCGGAAGACGTGACCGAACTCGCGGGCGTCCAGGGTGATGGGGGTGGCGGCGGAATGGTGGCCGTAGACGACCGCGGGCAGGCCGCCCTCCCGCAGCAGGCGGTGAGACTTCTTGCCGAGCAGTTCGCGGGTGGTGGCTGTGAGCTTCATTTCGTCTCTGAATCCGTGCCGGGAGACCGCACGGGGGTGCGTAACATACCTTCGAGCGGCCGGAACGCGACGCGGCGCTGCCGCGTTACACGATAGCAACACCCATGGAACCATCTCAGAAGCGCCGCGGCCTGCTCGCACTCTGCATAGCGGCCGCACTTGGCCTGGCGGCAGTGGTGATAGTCGAGGGCAACTCGGATTCGGTTCAGGCCTACGCGGGCTACCAGTCCCAGCGATCGCAGCTGGACGCCGCCGTCAAGCAGGCCGAGGCGCACGGATACACACAGGCCGACCTGCAGCCGGTGCTGGACCGTCTGGCCCAGGTCGAGGGCCAGCAGGAGCCGGTCTGGGTCGGGAGCCGGGCGACCTTCTACCGCGACCAGTCCAGCACTGTGGCCGGCCTGCAAACCGCCCTCAAGGACCGCGAGGCGACCGTCATGGCGCAGGCCCGGGGCGATTCGGGCCAGCAGCTGGGCGCCGCTCAGGCCGCGCTCGCCAACGACGCCGCGCTGGACGTCGACAAGGCCCTGATCGACCCGCTGCAGTCTCGGTACGACACCATCAGCAAGCGGCTGACCCTGGCCAGCCTCATCACCGACGTGCGCGGCGTGGGCGCCGACGCCGCCAAGCTGACCGCCGACGCGACGCAGCTGGGAGCCGCCCAGCAGGTGGAGAACGACGCCGTCAAGGCGGCCGCCATCGCGCTCGAGGCCAAGGACGCCAACAGCCTCGACGCCGTGCGCAAGGAGGGCCAGGACGCCCTCTTCAACGGCCGCAACGACGCCTCGATCGCCGCCTACGAGGCCAAGCCCGGGCGCTTCCCGAACTACCCGGGCCTGACCGCCATCTACAACCGGCTCGAACACTACGCACCCAAGCTGGACGGCTCCAACCTCGACGACGTGGCCCTGGGCGCCGCCGCGGTGCTGCGCTACGGGGGCCAGATCCACACCCTGGTGGCGGATGCGCTGGGCCCCAAGCACGTCATCGTGTCCTTCGCGGCGCAGCATGTGTGGGCCTACGAGAACGGCAATCTGGTGATGGATACCCCGGTCACGACCGGGATCCGCGGCGACACCGCCTACGGGACCGATTTCGGGCCCATGAAGATCCTCTACCGCTCGCATCCCTTCAAGTTCCACTCGCCCTGGCCGCAGGGGTCTCCGTACTACTACCCGGACACGACTGTGCAGTGGACGGCGTTCTTCACCTCCAGCGGCGAGGCGTTCCATGATGCCTCCTGGCAGCCTGACTCGACGCTCGGGCCCGGTTCCCAGTTCCAGTCCTGGACCCGCAGCCACGGCTGCATCCACCTCACCTACAGCCAGGCGCAGTGGATGTACGGGTGGGCGATCGAAGGCACCCCGGTCGACGTCTACCCCGGCGACGGCACGCCGGTGGCGCAGCAGCTGGCGCAGATGACGACCGACGACCAGGGCAACCCGCTGAACCCGGCCTAGCCGGGCGATCGCCGAGCCGGACGCCAAGCTGGCGACACCGAGCAAGCGCGCTCCCAGGTGCGGGCCGAGATCCGGTTCTTTCGCAACGTCGCCGAGCCGTCCGTGCCCGGGCTGGTGGGCTGGAACCTCGGCGATCCGCCCTTCTTGGTGCTCGAGGACCTGAGCCAGGCCTGGTGGCCGCCGCCCTACCCGGCTGACATCGGCCGCTGATCGACGTGGTCTCGTCTATGGGGCAGCGGCCCGCGCCGCCGCGGCTGCGGCGTTTCACGGAACTGGCGCCGGTGTGGCCCGGCTTGGCGGATCACCTCGAGCGGATCGCCAGCACCGGCGAGTGTTCGGTTGAGTGGCTGCAGCGGGCGCCGGCGGGGCGTGCATCCGCCGGCGCCAGCACCTGATTTCGGCCGCAGAGGCGTGCTTCCGCCGGCGAATGCACGCCTACCCTTGCTGAGATGACCGCCGACCCGCTGCACTACTCGGAGCGCTGGCGGGTGCGCAACAACGAGCTCGACAGCAACGGCCACGTCAACAACTCGGTCTACCTGGCCTGGGCGGAGGAGATAGCGACCCGCCACGCTGAGGCCGCCGGCTACGGCCGGGCCTGGTCGGAAGAGCGGGCTGGCGGCTGGGTTATCCACAAGACCGAGATCACCTACCACCGCCCTGCGCTCTACAACGACATCGTCGAGGTCGCAGTGGACGTGGAGCTGATCCGGGGCGCCCGCGGGATTCGCAGCACGCGAATCACCCGCTCACATGACGGCGAGCTGCTGGCCGAGCTCTGGACCGAGTGGGCCTGGGTGCGCCTCAGCGACGGCCGGCCCATGCGGGTGCCGCCGGAGCTGGCGGAGCTGGCCGCCCCGGCCACTGCGCGCACGCTGGCCCTCAAGGACGTCAGCCGCAGGACCTAAATCTGCGAGGCGGGCCCCGGTTTCGGATGCGGATCCAGGAGCAGCGGCTTGCCCGGAGCCTGGTTGAAGTCGAAATCCTGCGCCAGGTTGCCGAGGATGGCCGCATTCTCGCGGACGTCGGGGCGCGGATCGGGCCGCCCGTCGGTCTTCGGGTCCAGCCTCTGGCCGTTCAGGAAGTCGTCCTCGATGAACTTGTCGTAGGCGTCGAAGCTGAGCACCTGGTGGTCGATGAAGCCCCGCTTGGCGTAGGGGCTGATCACGATGCCGGGAACGCGCAGCCCATAGCCGTTCTGGTCGATGGTGGGAGGACTCACGTGGTCGTAGAAGCCTCCCCAATCGTCCCAGCTGAGGAAGATGGCGGTGGAGCTCCAGTCCGGGCTCTGCATGACGGCGTTGACGAGGCTCGTGACGTAGGTCTGGCCATCGCTGACCAGCGCGGTGGGGTGCTCGCTGACCTTGCCGTTGGGGACGACCCAGGAGACCGTGGGCAGATGGCCGCCCTTGGCATCCGAATAGAAGTGGTCGATGGTCTGGATGTTGCCGAGCTGGCCGTCTTGCTTCACGGTCGTGAACCAGGGCAGCGGGTTCCAGATCTCGGGCGTGCCGACCTTCTGGGGTTGGGGCGCACAGGTCGCCTGGTCGTCCTCGCAGTCCGGCTGGGCGCCCTCGGCGACGTAGTACTTCCAGCTGACCTGCTTCTTATGAAGAAGGTAGGTCATGTCCGTCCAGGCGTAGTTCGGATCCGACGCGCCGGTCGACTTCTTGCCTCCGATCTGCTGCGGTGACTGCAGCTCGTTGACGCAGCTCATGGGGTCTGCAGCCCGGCTGCAGCGAGCCGACCACTCGCTGACCATGAAAAGGTGCTCCGGCAGCGACCAGGAGGCGTTGGGCTCGAAGATCCGGTCCTGGAGCACGTAGTCCTGGGCGTAGGCCCAGTAGTTGGGGATCTCGCGCGCGTCGTGATAGCCCATCACGTCGCTGCCGCCGGACCGGCCGTTGCCGCCGCAGCGAGGGTCGTCGGGACTGGCGCAGACCGCCTTCTGGCCCTGCAGCGCTTGGGCGATGAAGCCGTCCATCTTGCCGCCGTCGATGTCGGCGATGGCGTTGGCCGCCCCGTGCGGCCCGCCGTAGTTCAGGTCGGACGCGTCGTGGTACGGCTGCACGCAGGCGTCGGTGGCGGGATCCGGGACGCAGACGCTGAACTGGCCGTTGGTCCGCGGCAGGCCGTCAGCCCCGGGGAAGGTGCCGAAGTAGGAGTCGAAGCTCCGGTTCTCCTGCATCACGACGATCACGTGCTGGATCTTGTGGATGCCGGTCGTCGGGGAAGGCCCCTGGCCCGGAACCGGGTTGCCGCAGGCGCCCAGAAGGCCGCCGGCCAGGACCAGCGCCAGCCGCGGTCTCTGACCCCGCACGCCCTATTTCTGCTCTCTGGATTCAAGTCCAGGGTCAGCGACTGGTAATTCTTTAGAAAGAAGCGGCGTCAGGGAACCGTCCGCGCGGAAGGGCATCGGCTTCGGTTCGGCGATCCGCTCCAGGTCGGCGCGGCCCGCCGCCAGCTCCCAGAGCCGCTCCGAGACCGCCAGGACCTCGGTGTGCAGGGTGTCGGCGATCCAGGCCAGCTCCAGGGGCACGCCGGCCGGGCGGCCGCGGGCGGCGATCGCGGCCAGCACGGCGTCGAGGTCCGAGGGCAGCGTCATCGGCAGCTTGGCCCGCTCCAGGCCCACGATCCCGGCGGTCAGGCTGTTGGCGTAGGTCGCCTCGACGTCGATCTTCCCCCGCAGCCGTTCGGGGATGAAGTCCGCCAGCCCCACGCCGATCGCGTTGCCGTGCGAGGCGTCGGTCAGATCGAGGACCGCGATGGCCGCGATCTGAAGCCCCTCCGGCTCCGGCTCGCCCACGATCCGCATGCGGTTGAGCACGTTGGTGTCCAGGCCGGTGCCGCTGAGGTCCTTGCCCATGCGGTCGACGACCAGCACGTCGAGGCGGTCGAAGGGCAGGCGCGGCATCAGCTCCCGCGCCCGCTCCAGCAGCGCGGCCTCAGGCTCGCCCGCCACCCCTTCCGCCGGCACGCCCCGGACCAGCGCGGTCTGGTCGCGCTGGTTCTCGACCACGCCCAGCCCGCCCAGCAGCAGCCCGCTCCCGGCGAGCAGGCGCGCCGCCCGCGGCATCAGGTCGCGCAGGCCCGGCACCCCCGCCGAGTGGATGACCTGCGCGCCGGCCTGCTTACCGAGCCCGATCGCGGCCATCTTGGCCAGGCCGCTCTCCCAGCGGCCGCGGAAGTCGGTGTGCGGCTTGACGCGGGCGACCAGGAACACGGCCCCGGCCTGCACAGCCAAGGCGTCGGCGTGGATGGGAAGGCCGTCCACCTCGCCCACCACCGCCGTCGCCATGCTGGCGCGCACCGCGACCCCGACGCCTGCCTCGGTCACGCCGTAGCCGGCCAGGACCTGGGCCTGGCCTTCGGCGGTGGCGGCGCCGTGGCTGCCCATGGCGGGCACGATGAACGGCTCCCAGCCCGCCGCCCGCAGCGCGCGCACGGCGCCGCGGACCAGCGCCGCCAGGTTGGCCACGCCCCGGCTGCCGACGCCCACCGCGACCGGGCCGGGCGCTCGGCCCAGCCCGCGCAGCACCGCCGCCGTCTCGCGCTCGGCAGCGCCCTCCGGGTCGCTTTCCACCGGCGCCTCCAAACGCTGCCGGACCAGCCCCACCCGCGGCACCCGGTGCGCGGCCAGGAGCTGGCCGGTCAGCGCCGCCAGGGAACGCGGCTCGGGGACGTCGGACACGCCCGCAGTCTTCCACGAATCGCCGCTAGGATCGAGGGCGCATGGTCACCAACGCCCTAGTCTTCGGGGCCGCCTTCTTGGGCTCGGGCGTGGAATCGGTCGAGGCGCTGACGATCGTGCTCGCCGTCGGGCTGACGCGCGGCTGGCGCTCACCCCTGGCGGGCGCCGCGGCGGCGGCGCTGATCCTGATCGTCCTGGTCGCCGCCTTCGGCCAGGTGCTGGTCGCGGTGGTGCCGGACTGGCTGTTGAAGCTGGCGATCGGGTCCCTGATCCTGCTCTTCGGGCTGCGCTGGCTGCACAAGGCCGTGCTGCGTTCGGCGGGCGTGATCGCCGAGCACGATGAGGGTGAGGCCTTCGAGGAGACGGTGGCGGGCCTCGCAGGCGCCACCGACTGGATCGGATTCCTGATCTCGTTCAAGGGCGTCCTCCTGGAGGGCCTGGAGGTCGCGTTCATCGTCTTCGGCGTGGGGTCCAGCGCCCACAACCTGCCGGTGGCCGCGGCCGGCGGGATCGTCGCCGTGGTCGTGGTCACCGCGATCGGCGCGGCCCTGCGCAAGCCGCTGACCCGGGTCCCGGAGAATCTGATGAAGTACGTGGTCGGCGTGCTGCTCTCCAGCCTGGGCACCTTCTGGGCCGCGGAGGGGATGGGTGTCATTTGGCCCCTCGACTTCCTGGCCATCCTGGGCATCGCGGCCTTCTACGTGCTCGCCTCGCAGGTCGCGGTCACCCTGATCCGGGGCGGCGCCAGGCGGACGGCGCCGGCGTGAGGGCGCTCCGGGCGGCGGCCCGCGAGGTGGTCGGACTCTTCGTGGCCGACTGGTGGCAGACGCTGGTGATCGTGCTCATCCTCGCTGCCGGCTGGGCGCTGGCCGCCGCCACCCACAGCGCCCTCGCGGGTGGCGTCCTGCTCCTGCTGCTGGGTGCGCAGCTGGTCTACTTCACCGCCGCCGAGGCGGGACGGCGGCGGCGGCAGGCTTAGCTCTCCGGGAAGCGCTTCCTAAGCCAGCCCACGATCTGCTCGAGCGGAGTGCCGGGCGTGAAGATCTCGGCGACGCCCTGCTTCTTGAGCTCGCTGATGTCTTCCTCGGGCACGATGCCGCCGCCGAACACGATGATGTCGGTGGCCTGCCGCTTCTGCAGCTCCTCCATCACGGCCGGGAACAGTGTCATGTGCGCGCCGGAGTGCAGCGACAGCCCGATCACCTGGGCGTCCTCCTGAAGCGCCGCCTCCACCACCATGGCCGGAGTCTGCCGGAGACCGGTGTAGATGACCTCGAAACCGGCGTCCCGCAGGGCTCGTGCGACCACCTTGACCCCGCGGTCATGTCCGTCGAGGCCGACCTTGGCAAGCACGATGCGGAGCGGCTTGGCCTGCACCGCCGGCGACATGCCTAAATGATCGCCTTCTCGGTGTAGAGGCCGAAGACGTCGACCATGGTGCCCATGATCTCGCCCTCGGTGGCATAGGCGCGCACGGCGTCGACGATGTGCGGCATCAGGTTCTCGCGCGGCGACTGCGCGGCCTTGCGCAGGCTCTCGATCGCCTTGGCATGCTGGGCGGCATCCCGCTTGCGGCGCACCTCGCGCACGCGCTCCACCTGCTCCTGCTCGGCCTGCGGGCTGATGCGCAGGATCTGCAGCGGCTCCTCGTCCTCGTTGATGAAATCGTTGACGCCGACGATGACGCGCTGCCTCTGCTCGAGCTCTGTCTGGTAGCGGAAGGCGGCGTCGGCGATCTCCTTCTGGAAGAAGCCCGCCTCGATGGCCGGGATCACCCCGCCGTGCTCCTCGATTCGCTTGAAGTAAGCCTCGGCCTCCTCCTCCATGCGGTTGGTTAGCGCCTCCATGAAGTAGGAGCCGCCGAGGGGGTCGATGGTGTTCGCGGTGCCAGTCTCATACGCCAGCATCTGCTGCGTGCGCAGCGCGATGCGCGCGGAGCGGTCGGTGGGCAGCGCCAGTACCTCGTCCATGGCGTTGGTGTGCAGCGATTGGGTTCCGCCCAGCACCGCTGCCAGCGCCTCCACGGCGGTGCGCGCGATGTTCAGCTCGGGCTGCTGCGCGGTGAGCGAGACACCGGCGGTCTGGGTGTGGAAGCGCAGCTGCCAGGAGCGCGGGTTCTGCGCGCCATAGCGCTCGCGCATATGACGCGCCCAGATCCGGCGCGCGGCGCGGAACTTGGCGATCTCTTCGAAGAAGTCGATGTGCGCGTCAAAGAAGAACGACAGCCGGGGCGCGAAGTCGTCGACCTGCATGCCCCGCTCGATGCAGGCGTCGACGTACGCGAAACCGTCGGCCAGCGTGAAGGCGAGCTCCTGCGCCGCCGTCGACCCGGCTTCCCGGATGTGGTAGCCGGAGACGGAGACCGTGTTCCAGCGCGGCACCTCGCGCGCGCAGTACTCGATGCTGTCGATCACCAGCCGCATCGAGGGCGCGGGCGGGAAGATGTACTCCTTCTGGGCGATGTACTCCTTGAGGATGTCGTTCTGGAGCGTCCCGCCGACCCGGTCCCAGCTCACGCCCTGCTTCTCGGCCACCACCAGGTACATGGCGAGCAGGATCGCGGCCGGCGAGTTGATGGTCATCGAGGATGTGACCTGGTCGAGCGGTATCCCGTCGAGGAGGGTCTCCATGTCGGCCAGCGAGTCGATCGCCACCCCGCAGTGGCCGATCTCGCCCCGCGAGGTGGGCGCGTCCGAGTCCTGGCCCATCAGGGTGGGCATGTCGAACGCCACGGAGAGGCCGGTCTGGCCGTTCTGCAGCAGGTACTTGTAGCGGGCGTTGGTCTCCTTGGCCGTAGCGAAGCCGGAGAACTGGCGCATGGTCCAGAGGCGGCCGCGGTAGCCGGTCGGATGGATGCCGCGCGTGTAGGGGTACTGCCCAGGCAGCTCGTCGACGAGGTCCCTGGTCGCCGCGGAGGTGTACAGGGGATCGATCGGAATGCCCGAGATGGTGGAGGTCTCGATACGGTCGTCCCGTTTGGGCGCCGCGTCGTAGGCGCGCTGCCAGGCGTCGGGATCGGCGTATTTGACCCTCACTGCGCCTTCATCTTAGATCGGCTCCGCGCCGCTCTCGGCACCAGTGCCTCGCCTTCGGTGGTCAGTATCTGCTCGGCCGCGGCGTAGGGGATGCGGTCGGCGAGCAGCCGTTCCGCCAGGTCCGAGTCCTCGTCCAGCAGCTTCCGCGCCTGGCGCCGGGCCCACTCGCCGACCAGGTCGGCGGCCTCGTCCTTGAGGCGCGCGGCGGCCCGCTCCTCGGCCTCGCCGGTCACCTCCAGGTGCTGCCGGTGGCGCTCGACCGCGTCCAGCAGCTCATCCAGCCCCTCGCCGCGCGCGGCGACGGTCATCACGATCGGTGGCTTCCAGGAGAGCCGGGGGCCCATGTTGAGCATCGAGCGCACCTCCTGCACGACCTTCTGGGCGCCCGGCAGGTCGGCCTTGTTGACCGCGTAGATGTCGGCGATCTCCATGATCCCGGCCTTGATCATCTGCACCCCATCGCCCAGCCCCGGCGTCAGGACCACCACCGTGGTGTCGGCCACGGCGGCCACCTCCAGCTCGGACTGCCCAACGCCGACCGTCTCCAGCAGCACGTAATCGAAGCCGAACGTGCCCAGCAGGCGGATCGCTTCCCGGGAGGCCGCGGAAAGCCCGCCCAGGTGGCCGCGGGCGCCCATCGACCGGATGTAGACGCCCTGGTCGAGCGCGTGCCGCTGCATCCGGATGCGGTCACCGAGGATGGCCCCCCCGCTGTAGGGCGAGTTGGGGTCGACCGCCAGCACTCCGACTTTCTGATCGCGGCTGCGGAGCAGGGTGACGAGAGCGTCGACCAAAGTCGACTTGCCGGTGCCCGGCGCTCCGGTGAAGCCGAGGACGCGCGGCCGCCGGAACTGGTCGCGCAGCTGCTCGAGCAGGTGGCGCACCGCGGGGTCGCGCTGCTCGACCAGGCTGATGGCGCGGGCGAGGCCACGGACGTTGCCGGTCCGGAACTCGGCCGCCAGGTCGCGGCTCATCCGCGGCTCATCCCAATCCGTAGAAGCGGTTGTGGTAGTCCTGGCCCAGCTCGACCACGAAGCCGTCGGTGATCGCGCCCGTCGCGACCGGCTGCAGGCTGGCTCCGGGGGAAGGCAGGGGGACCGGCTCGACCGGCGCCTGGAAGTAGCTGGAAAGCCAGCTGGAGGTGGCGGGTGCGCCGCCGCCCGTGTAGTCGAGGATCACGGTGTGGTCGCTGACACGCAGGTTCAGGGGCAGCGGGTCGGCGAGGTTGAAGCCGAACGGACGCAGGCTGTTGATGGTGCGGTCGTCGATGTCCTCCGGCCCGCGGGTGGCGTTGAGGACCTGGATGTGGGCGCGTTCGGCGGTCACGCGGGGGTCGACCAGCGCGTGCGCGAGGTAGTTGTGGATGAAGCCATAGCTGGGATCGAGCGGGCAGAGCACGTAGGCGGCGGGATCGCCGCAGGTCCCGTTTTGCTCGAAGTACTCCTGCAGCAGGTCGGTGTTGGTGAGCGCGATCTTGACGAATGCGCTGTCAGGCAGCTTGCCGCCCCAGTTGTAGAGCGACTGGATGTCGTTGACCGTGAGGTCGGTCTTGACGTTGTTCTGGATCGCGCTCATCAGGCTGTCGAGGTTGAGGATGGCGTTGACCGACACCGCCTTCTTGCGAACCGCGTTCACGATCGTCTGCTGGCGCTTGGCGCGCGCGAAGTCGGTCGCCTGCTCCGGCTCGCTGGCATCGCGCGAGCGGGAGATCTCGAGCGCCTGCTCGCCGTTCACGTGCAGATCGCCGGCCGGGAAATGGATCCCCGCGCCAGGCGGACAGGGATATCCCGGTGGCACCCCATGGTTGATGTAGCCGTTGTGGTAGTCGGGGTAGTGGCAGTCGTCGAGCGGGGTGTCGAGGTGGATGTCCACCCCGTTGAGAGCGTCGACGGCGTCCCGGAACGCCACGAAGTCGACCGTGATGTAGCGGTCGAAGTGGATCCCGGTCACGTTCTCGACCACGGCTTCCGCCAGGTGCCCCCCACCGTCCCGGCCCTGGTACTCGGGCTTCTTGCAGCATGGGAAGAGGTCGCCGTCCTTCCACTCCCCCACCTCGTTGGCGGTGTTGATCTTGTTCTCGTAGCTGCGCCCGTCGGTCCAGGCCTGGATCTTCACCCAGGTGTCACGCGGCACCGAGGTCTGCACCACCCGTTTGCTGGCCGGGTCGATGCTGATCGCCATAACGGTGTCGCTGAGGAACGGAGCATCGTTCTCTTGGCCGCCGACGCCCAGGACCAGGATGTTCACGGGCTGGTTGTTCTGCAGCTTGTAGGCCACGCTGCCGGGCGCCGGCTGGATCGCCTCCTGGACGATCTTCACGACATCGCTGGGACTCTGCCCGGTGAGGGTGTGAACGAAGTTGATGGTCCGCACGACCACGACGCTGGCGCCGAACATCACCCCCAGCAGGAAGACCGCGGCGATCACCGAGACCGACCTGGACAGGCGGGTTATATAGCTGTAGCGCGAGCGCCGGGCCCGGGGCCGGGCTCGAGACATGCGGCCTAGATGTTACTGGGGCCCGGGAAGTTGCCCTAGGCTGCCCTCTCCCCGAGTAGACGCGACACCTGGAGGTCTTTCCAGGTAGGAGCGGCGGCGCCATTCTGTGGGTGCTCAAACCTTCAGAAGGAGGCGCCGCCTTGACCAATGATGACGTCATCCACCGCAGCCGGCTCCGTCTCTTTGCTCTAGCCAAGGAGATGGGCAGCGTCCGTGCGGCCTGCCGGCTGCTGGGCGTCCACCACTCGACCTTCTACCGCTGGCGGCGCCAGTTGGTGCGCTTTGGGCCCGAGCTCTTGCGGCCCCGTGAGCGCCGACAGCCGCGGATGCCGAACGCGATCCCGCCCATGATCGAGCAGCGGGTGCTGGCTCTGGCACTGGCCTATCCGGGCTGGGGTCCTGACCGCCTCAGCCTGGAGCTGGGGCGCCAGAAGTGGGGCGGCCTCAGGCTCTCCGCGAACGGGGTCTGGCGGGTCTTGAAGCGGCACGGGCTGAACACCCGGGCCAAGCGTCTGAGCCTGGTCTGCGGCTACGCCGCGCCACCTGAGCCAGAGCGCCCCCAGCCGCCGCCGGAGCGGCACATCGAAGCCCATCACCCAGGTCACCGAGTTCAGTTCGACAACTTCTACATCGGCCGCCTGGCCGGCACCCAAGGTGTGGTCTGGCAGTACAGCGCCTGCGACGTGGCCTCCTCCTACACCTGGGCCGAGCTCCACGTCAGTCCCAAGAACCCCGCCGCCCGCTGGACCTCGGCCCTGGCCCGTCGGGTGGCCCAGGAACTCTCGGAGCGAGGCTGGAAGCTAGAGGCGGCGATGACCGACAACGCCTCCGAATTCCGCTCTCAGGAGTTCAACCAGGCGCTCGCCCAGCTCGGCGTCAAACACATCTACATCCGGGCCGGCCGGCCCACCTCCAACGGCTGCGTGGAACGCGTCCAGCAGACCCTGCTCGAGGAGTGCTGGAAGCCAGCCTTTGCGCGCTATCTGACTCCCAAGTACACCGGGCTGCAGCGGGACCTGGTGCGCGAGCTGCACATCTACAACACCGACCGCGCGCACCAAGGCCGACGCACCAAGGGACTGACTCCCGAGCAGGCCCTCACCGACCCTAAGCTGTGGCTCTAAGCACCCGCAGGCGTCGCTACCTCTCGGAGAGAGGACACCCTAGGCCTGGCCGGACCAGCGCAGCGCGTAGTCGCGACCCAGGACCACCACCACCCCATCGCCGGTCGGCGCCACGCCGGTCGCGGGCGAGGCGGCGCCGGGCGTGACCACGGTGGCGCCGAAGTAAGCGGCCAGCCACTGCGCCGTCTTCGGGTACTTGCCGCCCGAGAGGTCGTAGACGTAGCTGGCCGCCTGCGCCTTACGCCGCAGCGGCGGCTCCACCTGGAAGCCCAGCGGCTTGAGCACGTTCGCCACTCGCTGGCTGAGGTCTTCGATCCCCAGGCTGGCGTTGTCCACCCGCACCGGCGCCTTCTCGGCTGCCACCGCGGTGTCCACGAAGAGGTTGTCGAAGAAGGTGTGCATGGTGCGGAACGACGGGTCCAGCGGGCAGAGCACGTCGGCGTAGAAGTCGGCGCAGCTGCCCCGCTGCATGTAGAAGCGCTGGACGAGGTCGTCCTGGGTGACCCCGAAGTGGCCGATCGCGGAGTCCGGCAGCTTGTCCGCGAAGTTGTAGAGCGCGTTGATGTCGCTCACATCCAGGCTGCTCACGAAGTTCTTCTGAAGGGCGTCCATCAGCTGCGGCGCGCGCTCCAGGGCGTTCACGGCGTTCGCCTTCTTGCGGATCGCGTTGAGCAGCATCTGCTGGCGGCGGGCGCGGCCGAAGTCGGTCGCCTGCTCGGGCTCGACCGCCTTCCGCGAGCGGGCGATCTCCAGCGCCTGCTCGCCGTTCACGTTTTGGCAGCCGGCGGGGAAATGGATGCCGCCCTTGATGTACCCGTTGTGATAGTCGGGGTACTGCATGTCGTCGAGGGGGGTGTCGAGGCAGGCCTGGACGCCGCCGAGCGCGTTGACCACTTCCCGGAAGGCCTTGAAGTCCACCGCCACGAAGCCGTCGAACTGGAGGCCCGTGACCTTGGAGACGGTGGCCATCGCCAGGCGGCCCCCACCCTGCTTGCCGCGGTACTCGGAACGCTTGCCCGGCCAGCTGGAATCATCCTGGCCGATCTCGTAGGCGACGTTGATCTTCTGGAACTCGCTCTTGCCGGACCCGTAGTCGATGTTGACCATCAGGTCGCGGGGCACCGAGACCTGCATCAGCCGGTGGTTGGCGGAGTCGATCGCGACCACCATCAGGGTGTCCGTGAGGTAGGGCGCATCGTTCTCGGCGCCCCCGTAGCCCAGCATCAGGATGTTGACCTGCTGGCCGTGCCGGAGCTTGTAGGGGATCGACCCCGCGGGCGGGTCGACCTGCTTGCTGACGGTGGCCGGAGAGAGGTTGCCGACGCTCTGCAGGAAGTCGGCCAGCCGCGCACCGCCCACCAGCAGCCCGGCCAGCACCCCGCCCAGCAGCAGGAGGCCCAGGACCGCGCGCCAACGCGGCCGCGGCGTGTACTGGGAGCGCCGGGCGCGCGTCCGGACGCGCGCGTCCGAGGATTGTGAGCTCACGTGTTCTTCAACGTTGATCTAGGACAAAAATGTTATGGCGATGCTGTGATGTTTGCTACGACGGAAGGGCGAGCCACGCGGGCAAAGCTTAAAGGACCCCACAAAATCTTGCGATTTTGCGGGGACCCCCCATTTGACCCGCGCGGCTCTCCCGGTGGTTGCTAGCCGCCGCTGCGCGAGGCGCTGGCGGCGGCGATGATCACGACGATCACGTAGAGGACGACGAGCACCAGCTCGACCATCCCGATGATGCCCATCACGAATCCGGCCGTGGCCATCCCGGACCCTCCCAGGGTGCCGCCGCTGGCCCGGATCCGGTTCCGGGAGGCGTTGCCGATGAAAAAGGCCACCGGCGCGACGAGGCCGCAGCAGACCAGCCCCACGATCCCCAGGATCATTGCCAGTGTGGCCTGGGAGTCGTTCGGCGGGGCCATGGCGGCGCCCGCGTACCCGCCTCCCGGGGGCTGGTAGCCACCCGGCGCCGGCGGCGGCTGGTAGGTCCCGCCCATCGGCGGGGGCGGCTGGTAGCTGGGCGCCGGCGGGGGCGGGGGCGGGGGCGGGGGCGCCGGGGGCGGTGGCGGCTGCGGCTCGGGCGGCTGTCCGCCTCCTGGTGGCTGCCAGCCGCCCTGGGGCGGCGGCGGCGGTGGCTGTTCGCTCATGCGTTACCTCCTGAAGGAGCTAGACGGCGGGTGCCGCGGGCTGAGGCGGCGGCAGTTGCTGGCCGGCCAGCTGGCGCTCGAAGACGCTCACCGCGCCGGCCATTACCGCGTAGCCGTAGGCGATGGTGAGGAAGATGCCGACGCCGCAAAGGATGCTGCCGACCGACCCGATCAGGTGACCGACCAGGATGAAGAGTCCGGCGAAGAGCGTCGAAGACGGGTTGCTGCGGGCCATCGCGAGGACCTGCGGGAAGTTGATCCCGGCGCCGAAGCCGCCGCGCTCGGTGGCGACGAGGATGGGCGCCATCAGGAAGTAGAAGGCGATCCCGGCCAGGATGGCGATGCCGTACCCGAGCACGATCAGCAGGCCGCCGATCGCACCCAGGGCGCCGACGTTGTTGTTGCTGCCGGCCGCCACCAGGACGAAGCCCAAAAAGACCAGGACCAGGCAGGCGACCGCGATCACGATCCCGTAAACCAGGAACACCAGGAACAGCGTGACCCCCCGGCCGAGGTGTGCGAAGCCCGCGCCGGGCAGCTCGGTCCGGCCGCTGCGCAGGTTGTCGAGCGCGGCCAGCATCCAGCCGAGGAGTGCGATCCAGCCCACGATCGGGATGATGTAGATGAGGCTCTGGACCACGATCTTGCTGATCCACTGGGGATCCTTGGTGGGCCAACCGATGCTGTCGCTGTAGTCGTTCAAAGCGAGCGCATGTTATCGGTTACCGATCACCCTGGATAGGGGGCGTTTCCGCAACTAGCGGAGAAGAGCCCGGCTGATCACCACTCTCTGGATTTGATTGGTCCCCTCGTAGATCTGAGTGATCTTGGCGTCGCGCATGTAGCGCTCGACGGGGTAATCGGTGATGTAGCCGTAGCCGCCCAGGATCTGCACACAGTCGGTGGTGACCTTCATCGCCATGTCGGAAGCGAACATCTTGGCCATGGCCGCGATCTTGGTCAGGTCGGGCGCCTTCTGGTCGACCTTGGTGGCGGAGAGGTACACCAGCTGGCGCGCTGCCTCGATCTGGGTGGCCATGTCGGCGAGCATGAACTGGATGCCCTGGAAGGCGGCGATCGGCTGGCCGAACTGCTGGCGTTCCTTGGCGTAGCCCAGCGCGTAGTCGAAGGCGCCTTCGGCGATCCCCAGCGCCTGGGCCCCGATGCCGGGCCGCGAGCGGTCGAGGACGGCGAGCGCCAGCTTGAAGCCCTGCCCCTCCTCACCCAGCCGGTTGGCCGCCGGCACCCGCACCTCGTCGAATGCCAGCTGGGCGGTCGGCGAGCCGCGGATTCCGAGCTTGTGCTCGATCTTGAGCACCGTCCAGGGGCTCTTCTCCTTCTCCAGCACGAAGGCCGAGATCCCGCGCGCGCCGCCGTCAGGCGCCGTGCGCGCGAACACCACCAGCGTCTCGGCGACGCCGCCGTGGGTGATGAAGATCTTGCCTCCGTTGAGGACGTACTCCTCCCCGTAGCGCTTGGCGGTGGTTTTCATGGCCGCCGCGTCCGAGCCTGAGCCCGCCTCGCTGAGCGCGTAGGCGGCCACCCGGCCCTGGGCCAAGGGGGGGCAGAGGCGCTTCTTCTGCTCCTCGGTGCCGGCCAGGAGGATCGGGTAGGAGCCGAGCGACTGCACGCCCAGGATCAGCGAGCTGGTGGTGCAGGCCTTGGCGATCTCCTCGGTGGCCATGCAGATGGCCACGCTGGAGCCGCTGACCCCCCCGTACTCCTCGGGGAAGGGGATGGCGAGGATGCCGTTGTCGGCGAACAGCTTGTGGATGTCCTCCGGGTACTCGGCGTTCTCGTCGATCTCGGCGGCCCGCGGGGCGACCTTGCCCTGCACGATCTCGCGCACCCCGTCGCGCAGCGCCTGGACTTCCTCCGGGAATTCGAAGTTCATGGCGAGCCCTGATTATCCGCCTGCCCACTTCCGAGCGGGATCGCCAGCAGCGCCCAGAAGGCGAGCGCCTGGTCGTTCTTGAAATAGGGCACGTCACCGATGCCGTGGACGGCGAACGCGACCAGCATGCCGAGCATCCCGATGGCCAGCGCCCGCCGCCAGGGACCCGCCCGGAGGCCGGGCCGCGCCACCCGCACCAACTGCACGCATATCCAGACGAAGGCGGCCAGGCCGAGCAGCCCGGTCTCCGTCCAGAGGTTGAGCGCCAGGTTGTGGGGATAGATCTGGTCCTCGTGATAGCTGGGGTCGCGGTAAGGCTCCAGCGACTGCTTGAACCCGGCCAGCCCGCCGCCGAAGAGCGGCCGGTGGAGGAGCATGTTGAGCGTTGACTTCCAGAGCGCGGCGCGCAGGGCCACCGTGTTCTTGTCGCTGTGGGGATCGAACTCGACCAGGATCCGGCGCCGCACCGAGCCCGAGCCGGCGAAGGCCACCACCGCGAAGGCTCCCGCGACGCCGTAGACCCACCACCGGCGGCGGTGGAAGACAGCGGTCAGCAGCAGGATCGCTCCCAATGTGATCCAGCCCAGCCGGGAATCGCTGAGCAGGACGGCGACCACGAAGAGCGCCGCCAGGGTGCCCGCGACCCAGCGCTCGCGGCGCTCATCCGCGTAGAGCGCGATCGCGAGGGCGAACGCCAGCAGCGGCTCCAGGTAGAGGGGGACGGCGTTGGCCGTGTTGTAGATCGCGACCGGCGGCGTGACCTCGTTGTAGGAATGACTGGCGATCGCGGCCCCGTCCAGACCGATGTTGAGGAGGGCCACCACCGTCCCGGCCACCCCCAGGCCGCCCAGCAGGAGGCGCGCGTCGGGCCGGGACCGGGCCATGGCTGCGATCACCAGCCCCGCCAGCATGGGCTCCACGAAATACGCCTTCCAGAGCCCGAGCGCCGCGCGCCGGTCGGGGCCGAAGACGGTGTCCAGGGTGGCGGCCGCCAGGAAGAGCAGCGCCGGCCAGGTGAAGGGGTTGCGCCAGGGCAGCTCGGCCCAGAAGGCATAGAGGCCGAGCAGGATGGCCGGCGCCAGCAGGAGCTCGAGTGCGGTGGTCGGGAGCGGGCCCAGATGCGGCCGGATCACGTAGGCCGGTGAGGCCGCGAGGGCGACCGCCATCAGGATCACGGCCGGCCGCCGCAGCCGCAGCCTCCGGGCGGTTACCGCAGCAGCTCCCGCGCGATCACGACCTTCTGTATCTGGTTCCCACCCCACGAAGTCTTGCGACTTCGCGGGGACCCCGGGGCGGACTATCTGAGCAGCTCCCGCGCGATCACGACCTTCTGTATCTGGTTGGAACCCTCATAGATCTGGAGCGCCTTGGCGTCTCGGAAATGGCGCTCGAACGGGTAGTCGTTGACATAGCCGTAGCCGCCGGCCAGCTGCACGCAGTCGATGGCGATGTCCATGGCGGCGTCGGTCGCAAACAGCTTGGCCATCGAGGCCTCGCGCGTGAACGGCTTGCCGGCGGAGCAGAGGGTGGCCGCGTGGTAGGTCATCTGGCGAGCCGCGACCAGCCGGGTCGCCAGGTCGGCGAGCATGAAGCCGACGCCCTGGAAGGAGGCCACGGGCTGCCCAAACTGGCGGCGCTCCTTGGTGTACTCCGTGGCTTCGGAAAGGGCCGCCTGCCCGATGCCGAGGGCCTGGCCCGAGATCCCGATCCGGCCGGAGTCGAGCGCCCGCATCGCAACCTGGAAACCCCTGCCCTCGGCGTGGAGCAGGGCGTCGGCCGGCACCCTCACCTCCTCCAGCACCAGCTCGCCGGTCGGCGAGCCGTGGAGGCCCATCTTCTTGAACACCTGGCCGACCCTGAGGCCCTCCGCCTGGGCGGGCACGATGAAAGCGCTGATCCCGGCCGCCTTCTCGCCGCCGGTGCGGGCGAAGACGATGTACATGCCCGCGCGGCCGACGTTGGTGATGAAGACCTTGGTGCCGGTCAGCACGTATTCGGAGCCGTAGCGGCGGGCGCTGGTCTTCAGCGCGGCCGCATCCGAGCCGGAGCCGGGCTCGGTCAGCGCGAAGGCGCCCAGGAGCTCGCCTCTGGCCAGCGCCGGCAGCCAGCGCCGCTTCTGCTCGTCGCTTCCGAAGAGGAGGATCGGCTCGCAGGCCACCGAGTTGTGCACGTCGACGATCACCGCCGTGCTCGCGCAGGCGGCCGCCAGCTCCTCGATGCACAGGGTGAAGGCGAGGTGGTCGAGACCCGCGCCGCCGTACTCCGGCGGCACCAGGATGCCGAGCAGGTCGAGGTCGCGCGCCCCGGCGATCGCATGCTCCGGGAAGCGGTGCTCACGGTCGACAGCGGCGGCCTCCGGCTTGACGACGGATTGCGCGAACTCCCGGACAGCGCCCCTCAGGGCGGCGTGCTCGGGGCTCAAATCAAGGTGCAAAGGCCGACTTAGAATAGGTTTTCGACTGATGCAAGCTGGCCCCCGCTACCTCGAAGGCACGACTGTGGGGAGCGGCCGGGACATCATCGGAGTCCGCCGCGACCGCATCGCGGCCATCATCGAGCAGGGCCGGGAGATCATTGCGCGGGCCAAGGTCGAGAAGATCCTTCCCGACACCATCACCGGCGCCACCGCCGCCCTCCTGGTCACCATCGCCGGCTATGGCGAACCCCTGTCCGAAGGCCAGTGGCGCGAGCTGGCGGGCGTGGTGGGCGGCATCATGCGGGACCCCAACTACGCCGACCTGGCGCGCCTGCGCGGCCTGGTCACGATGGAGCAGTTCCTCAACGTGGCCCGCAACGCGGGCTACTCCCGGTTCATCCGCCGCCTCGACGACGGCCGCTGGGTCTGCGAGCTGGCACCCAAGCTGGAAGACGTACCGGACGAGTAGCTTCGAGGACTCCTCCCCGCTCGGCGGGGAGGCCCGTCGCAAAGCGAGGGGGAGGGGGACATGGTGAGCCAGGACCCTCCTCAGCGGGCCCCTGCCGTGCTGTAAATCCACGGGACTTGCCCCCCGCGCCTTTGTGAGAGGGGGCTTTGCCCCCTGCTACCCCCACGCCGCGGCTGGCGCGGCGGGCTCGCCTCGCCACGACTCGGCTTCGCCGCGGCCTTCGGCCGCCGCCGGCAGCAGGCTTACCTAGCCGGCTCCTATCTCCCTGGCTATGAGCATCCGCTGCACCTCGCTGGTGCCTTCGCCGATCTCGTTGATCTTGACGTCGCGCCAGTAGCGGGCAACCGGGTAGTCCTCGATGAATCCGTACCCGCCGTGGATCTGCACGGCCTGGTCGGCGCACCTCTTGGCCGCCTCCGAGGCGTAGAGCTTGGCCATGGCCGCCAGCTTGCGCAGCTCCCCCGACGTCTTCCGCGCCCGCATGTACTCGGCCGCCGCCCGATAGACCATGGTGCGCGCCAGCTCCACCTCGAGCGCCATGTCCGCGAGCTTGAACTGGATGGCCTGGAACTGCGCGATCGAGCGCCCGAAGGCCTTGCGCTCCAGGGCGTATGCGAGCGCGGCGTCCAGGCAGGCCTGCCCGAGGCCCACCGAGAGTGCGCCGATCGCGATCCGGCCGCCGGTCAGCGTGTGCAGGAGCTGCCCGTATCCCCCACCGCGCCGGCCGAGCAGGTTCGCCTCGGGGACCCGGCAGTCGTCGAAGGCCAGAGGGTGGGTGTCGGACGAGTGCCAGCCCAGCTTGCGGTAGGGCTCGAGCACCTTGTAGCCCGGCGCCCCGTTGGGGACCAGGAGGGTGCTGATCTCGCCCCGCCGCGCACCGTCCTGGGGGCGCCGGGTGACGGCGGTGATCGTCACCCCGGCCGAGATCCGGGTCCCCGAGTTGGTGATGAACTGCTTGGCGCCGTGGATCACCCACTCCCCACCGGCCAGCTCCGCGCGGGTGCTGGTGTTGCCAGCGTCGGAACCCGCACCCGGCTCGGTCAGGCCGAAGGCCCAAAGCTTGCGGCCGGCGAGGAGGTCCGGCAGGATCTCCGCCTTCTGCTCGTCGGTGCCGAAGTCGTGGATCGGCGCCGCGCCCAGCGAGACCGCCGCCTCCAGCGTGATGGCGACCCCGGCGTCCCCTCGGGCTAACTCCTCGATGGCCACGACGTAGGTGAGGAAGTCAGCCCCGGCGCCGCCGTACTTCTCGTCGAAGGGCAGACCGAAAAGGCCCATCTCGCCCATCTGGCGAACGATGTCGTAGGGGAACTGGTGCTCGCGATCGAGCTGCTCGGCTGCCGGGGCGACGACCTCGCGCGCGAAGTCCCGGCACAGCTCGCGGACGGCGGCCTGCTCGTCCGAGAGCTCGAAGTTCATCGACCGCACATGGTACGGAGGGCTCGGCGGCTCAGAGGGGCAGCGGTAGGAATGCCAGCCGGAACAGCCAGGCGATCAGGAAGACGGCGCCGATCGCCCAGTAAAGCCTCTGCTCGACCTGGCGCGGCAGCCGCCAGCGCACCACCTGCCCCCGGAGCACCAGCACGGCCAGAGCCGCAGCGCCGGCGAAGGTGAGCACGAACAGGGCAGGGCCCAGGGGGTGATAGCGAGCCGCCCCGACGACGTCGCCCTGCCACATCTGCGCGAACGAGCGGGTGCCGCCGCAAAGCGGGCAGGGCTGGCCGGTCAGCAGCCGGAAGGGGCAGGACGGGAAGGTGGCGTGGATTGAGTGCAGCGACCAGAACACGCGCGTGTACAGGAGCCAGGCCAGAAGGCCCAGGAGCGCCAGCGAGTAGCGGAGGCGGTCGGCCTGCTCGGCGCGGACCAGGGACAGGTTCCAGGGGCCCACGCCGGGAGTCTATCGGCGCGCGTCCCAGCCGTCGGCTAATCTCGATCGGGGATGGCTGACGAACTCGGCCGCCGGCTGGTGGCCGCCATCGACGACAACCTCGGCACTCAGCCCTCTTTTCGGGCGGCGCACGCCAAGGGGGCATGCTTCGATGCCGTCTTCAAGCCGACGCCGGAGGCGGCCGCACTGTGCGCCGCACCGCACCTGGCGGGGCCGGAGGTGCCGGCCGTGGTCCGCTTCTCCAACGCCTCGCCCCGGCCCGACGCCGCCGACTGGGCCCAGGACGTGGGCGGGATGGCGGTCAAGTTCCTGCTCCCGGACGGGCGCGAGACCGACATCGTGGCCATCAATATGCCGATGTTCCCGGTGCGTGAACCGGAGGACTTCATCGCCTTCACGCGCGCGCGCCGCCCGGACCCCAGGAGCGGGCGTCCGTCCACCGCCCGCGTGCTCGGCTACGCGCTGCGCCACCCGGAATCCTGGCGGGGCATCCTGTTCGCGGCTCGCCGTCAACGGACGGTGATGGCCGGTCGCGGCGAGGCCCGCTACTTCGGCATCCACGCCCTGCGCTGGATCGCGGGCAGCGGCGCCCAGACCCACGTGCGTTACGAGCTGGCCCCTGACGCGCCCGAGCGCGAGCTGTCCCGGGCGGAGGCTCGCGACCGCGGTCGCGACTTCCTGAACAGCGAGCTGACGGGGCGCCTGCGGCAGGGCCCGGTCGGGTTCACGCTGGAGGTGCAGGTCGCCGAGCCCAGGGATCGCACCGACGACCCCACGAGTCCCTGGCCAAAGACCCGCCGGCGCGTGAACGTGGGCCGGCTCGAGATCCGCGCGCCCACCGCCGACCAGGACGGCGGCTGCGAGCGGCGGGTGTTCGACCCCACGCACCTCATCGAGGGCATCGAGCCCTCGGACGACCGCGTGCTGGCGGCCCGCCGCGACGCCTACTCGGTCTCGATCGAGCGGCGGCTCGCCGCTGGTTCCGAGCCTAGTGGGAGATCCGGCTCCGCTTGACGGGGTCCGGCCGGTTCCGGAAGGCCCAGATCGCGGCCAGAGCCGCCACCCCCAGGAAGATCGCGAGCGGGGCCAGCACCAGGTAAGCGGCCACGTCGTCGAAGATCTGCATCTCCATGCATGGTTATACCGACGGCGCTACAGGTAAGTTCCGAGCGAACGTCAAGCCTTTGTAAGAAGGTCCACGATCTGGTCGGTGGTCTCGGCGACCGCCACGCCGGCGGCCCGGAAGGCCTCCTCCTTGCTCTTGGCGGTGCCGCGGTTGCCCGAGACGATCGCCCCCGCATGGCCCATGCGCTTGCCCTCGGGCGCGGTGCGTCCGGAGATGAAGGCGACCGCCTTGAGGCGGGACCCCCGGCCCAGCAGCTCGGCGGCCCTCTCCTCGTCGCTGCCGCCGATCTCGCCGATGATCGCCAGGTGGGTCGTCGCGGGGTCCTGCTCGAACATCGCGATCACGTCCACGAAGGACATCCCGTTGACCGGGTCGCCGCCGATGCCGACGATCGAGGACTGGCCCATCCCGGCCTCGGTCAGCGCCGCCATCGTCTCGTAGGTGAGGGTTCCGGAGCGGGCCACGATCCCCACCGTGCCTGGCGTTGAGAAGCGTTGGGGAATGATCCCGATCTTCCCCACCCCCGGCGTCAGGAGCCCCGGGCAGTTGGGACCGATCAGGCGCGCGTCGGGGTGGACGCGCAGGAAGTCCTTGACCCGGATCATGTCCTGGATCGGGATGCCTTCCGTGATGCAGGCGATCAGCGAGATCCCGGCGGCGGCGGCCTCCATGATGGCGTCGGCGGCAAAGGGCGGGGGCACGAAGATGCCGCTGGCGTTGGCGCCGGTGGCCCGCACCGCGTCGGCCACGGTGTTGAAGACGGGCACGCCTTCGTGCTCGCTCCCGCCGCGGCCCGGCACCACGCCGCCCACCACCCGGGTGCCCATCTCCAGCATCTGCTGGGTGTGGAACGAGCCCTCGCGACCAGTGATGCCCTGCACGAGCACGCGGGTGCTCTCGTTGAGGAGGATGCTCATCGCGTCATGGCCACGATCTTCTGAGCCGCCTCCCAGGCGTTGGCCCCGGGCTCGATCCCGTTCTGCTTGAGGATCTCGCGGCCCTCCTCCTGGTTGGTCCCGGACAGGCGCACGACCAGGGGGATCTGCAGCTTCAGGTTGTCGCGGGCGGTGACCAGGCCGCGCGCCACCTCGTCACCCCGCGTGATGCCGCCGAAGACGTTGATCAGGATGCCCTTGACGCGCGGGTTCATGAGGATCACTTCCATCGCGTTCTGGACCACCTCGGCGCGCGCCCCCCCGCCGATGTCGCAGAAGTTGGCGGCACTGCCCCCCGCCCGCGCGACCAGGTCGAGCGTGCCCATGCAGAGGCCGGCGCCGTTGCCGATGATCCCGATCTCGCCGTCCAGCGAGACGTAGGTCAGCCGCCGGCGCTTGGCCTCAGCCTCGTAGGGGTCGGTCTCCAGGATCTCCCCGTACTTCTCGACCAGCGCCCGCTGGCGGTAGTCAGCGTTTTCGTCGGTCTCCAGCTTGGCGTCGCCCGCGACGACCTTGCCCTCCCCGCTGATCACCAGCGGGTTGATCTCCGCGGTCAGCGCGTCGTAGTCGGGGATGGCCCGGTACAGCTTCTTGATGACGGCGGTGAGAGCCCGCACGTGCTCGCCCAGGCCGCTGTCGAAGACCAGCTGGTTGAGCTCGAAGTCGAGCGGGCCGCGCCAGGGGTTGGGATAGAGGCGCGCGATCGCCTGGGGCGACTCCTCGGCCACCTGCTCGATCTCCATGCCGCCCTGGGCGCTGAGCATGAGGACGTTGGCGCGGTTATCGCGGTCCACCGTGAAGCCCAGGTAGACCTCGCGAGCGATCTCGAGGGCCGTCTCGCAGTAGACCAGCGGCACCTTGAAGCCCTTGATGTCCATGCCGATGATCCGCTCGGCCGCGGCCCGCGCCTCGGCCGGCGTCTTGACGACCGCGATGCCCCCCGCCTTGCCGCGCCCCCCGACGGGGACCTGGGCCTTTACCGCCACCGGCCCCAGCTCCTGGCAGGCGGCGGCCGCCTCGTCGGGGGTGCGCGCCACCCGACCGGCCGGGATCTCGATGCCGAGCGCCGCGAGAACCTCCTTGGCCTGGTACTCGAGCAGCTTCATGCCCGATGGGCAAGGGTACCGACACAGGAGTCGCGGCGTCGGGCAGACTGATCGCCATCACCCGACTCCTGCTCACCCACACGGACCTGGACGGCACCGGCGGCGCCGTGGTCTGGTCGGTCGCCACCTCCGCGCCCTACCGCCTGGTCGAGAACGGCGAGATCGACGCCGCCGTCGCGGCCGCCCTCGGGGAGGCGGATGAGGTGGTGCTCGCCGACCACTCGGTGAGCTGGGACCTGGTGCCCGCCATCGAGGCCCATATCGCCGCCGGCCGCCGGTTCACCATGCTCGACCATCACAAGTCGGCGATCGGCCTGGCCACCCACCCCTGGGCCACCGTCGACCTCGCCCGCTCCGGGACCGGGCTGCTCTACGACTTCGTGGGGCGCCCGGCGGCGGTGGCCGACTTCGCCAAGCTGGTCGAGGACCACGACCTCTGGCTCCACAGCGATCCGCGCTCCGCACAGCTGGCCGCGCTGCTCGGGCTGCTGGGCCACGACCGCTTCATCGAGCGGTTCACCCGCGACCCGCGCGTCGAGTTCACGGAGGGCGAGCTCCTCCTGATGGAGGTCGAGAGCCGCCGCCGGGACGACTACATCGAGCGCAAGCTGGCGCAGGCGGAGGTGGTCGCGAGGGGCGGCCGGCGCTGGGCGATCTGCTTCGCCGAGCAGTACCAGTCCGATCTCGCCGAGGCGCTCATGGAGCGGCTGGGAGTGGCCGCGACCGCCATCGTCAACGCTTCCAGGGCGACCGTCTCGCTGCGCGGCCGCGACGTCGACGTCTCGGTGATCGCCCGCCGCTTCGGCGGCGGCGGACACGCCCGGGCCGCCGCCTTCAGCGCCGCCGGCAAGCCGCTCGAGCAGGGGCTGGTCGACTTCCGGGAGGCGCTGGTGGAGGCGCTCTCCTCCCCCCGCCACGCGGGGGGAGGCTAGCTCCCCTTAGAGCGGGATGTTGCCGTGCCAGCGCGGCGCCCGCTGGCGCTTCTTGCGCATCGCCACGCGCAGCGCCTTGATCAGCGCCGGGCGCGTGTGCGCGGGCTCGATCACGTCGTCGAGGTAGCCGCGCTCGGCGGCTTCGAAGGGATTGGCGAACTGCTCGCTGTACTCGGCGACCAGCTCCCGCCGGCGCGCGGCCGGGTCGGCGCCGGCCTCGATCTCGCGCCGGAAGATGATGTTGACGGCCCCCTCCGGCCCCATCACGGCGACCTCCGCGGTCGGCCAGGCGACGTTGAAGTCGCTGCGTATGTGCTTGCTGTTCATGACGCAGTAGGCGCCGCCGTAAGCCTTGCGCGTGATCACCGTCAGCTTGGGCACCGTGGCCTCGCAGAAGGCGTACAGCAGCTTGGCGCCGTGGCGGATGATCCCCCCGTACTCCTGCGCCGTGCCGGGCAGGAAGCCGGGCACGTCCTCGAACACCACCAGGGGGACGTTGAACGCGTCGCAGAAGCGCACGAAGCGGGCTCCCTTGACCGAGGCGTTGATGTCGAGCGAGCCCGCCATGACCTTGGGCTGGTTGGCGACGATGCCCACCGGCTGCCCGTCCAGGCGCGCGAACCCGATCACCAGGTTCATCGCGAAGAATGGCTGCACCTCGAAGAAATCGCCGCGGTCGACCACGGCCTGGATGGCGTCCTTGATGTCGTAGGGCTCCTTGGGGCTGTCCGGGATCAGCATTCCGAGCTCGGGCGCGAGGCGGTCGGGATCGTCGCCGGTCTCGGTCACCGGCGGCCGCTCGGCCGAGTTCTGCGGGATGAAGGAGAGCAGGCGGCGTGTCTGCTCGAAGCACTCGTCCTCGGTGTCGGCCAGGAAGTGGGCCACGCCCGACTTCACGTTGTGGACCTCGGCGCCGCCCAGCGAGTCGAAGGTCACCGATTCCCCAGTGGTGACCTTGATGACCTCGGGACCCGTGATGAACATGTAGCCGACGCCGTGGACCATGAACGTGAAGTCGGTCATGGCGGGCGAGTAGACGGCCCCGCCGGTGCAGGGCCCCAGCACCAGTGAGAGCTGCGGGATGACGCCGCTCGACTCCACGTTGCGCCAGAAGATCTCGGCATAGCCGGCCAGCGAGACGACGCCCTCCTGGATGCGGGCTCCGCCCGAGTCGTTGATGCCTATGACCGGGATCCGGTTCTGGTAGGCGAGGTCCATCACCTTGCACACCTTCTCCGCGAAGACCTCGCCCAGGGAGCCGCCGAAGACCGCCGCGTCGTGGCTGAAGAGCATCACGTCGCGGCCGCCGATCTTGGCCAGGCCGGTCACCACGCCGTCCCCGGCCGGCCGCCGGGTCTCCAGCCCGAAGTTGCGCGAGCGGTGGCGCGCGAAGAGGTCCAGCTCCTCGAAGGAGTTGCGGTCGACCAGGCGCTGAATGCGTTCGCGCGCCGTGAGCTTGCCCTTCTCGTGCTGGCGCTCGAAGGCTTCCTTGTCGCCGTGCCCCGCCTCGTACTTGAGGGCGCGCATGCGGTTGAGCGGGTCGACTTGCCGCTTGGCCACGGTCACATCATGGGTTAGCGCGAGGTGTCAGGTGGGACGTACTCCCCGAACACCCGGCGCATCACGTCGCAGCACTCGCCGAGGGTGGCGTAGGCCCCCAGCGCCTCCTTGAGCGGGTACATCAGGTTGCCCTCGCCCCGTGCCGTCTCCTCCAGCCGTTTCAAGGCCGCCTCCACGGTGGGTTGGTCCCGCTCCGCGCGCAGCTTGCGGACGGCGGCGATCTGCTCCTCCTGTCCGCGCGGGTCGAGCTTCTGGATCTCGAAGCCGCCGTCGCCCTCCACCTGGAAGCGGTTGACGCCCACCACCACGCGCTCGCCGCTCTCCACCCGCGTCTGCATCCGGTAGGCGGACTCCGCGATCTGGCGCTGCATCCAGCCCTTCTCGATGACCTCCACGGCCCCGCCCATCTCGTCGATCTCGGCCATGATCCGGCGGGCCTCGTCTTCCAGGCGGTCGGTCAGGCTCTCGACGTAGTAGCTGCCCCCCAGGGGGTCCGCAACCTCGGCGACGCCGGTCTCGAAGGCCAGGATCTGCTGTGTGCGCAGGGCCAGCTCGGCCGACTCCTGGGTGGGCAGGCCGAGCGCCTCGTCGTAGCCGTTGGTGTGCAGGGACTGGGTTCCGCCGAGCACGGCGCTCATCGCCTCCAATGCAGTCCGCACCACGTTGTTGAGCGGCTGCTGGGCGGTCAGCGTCACGCCCCCGGTCTGGGTGTGGAAGCGCAGCGTCCAGCCGCGCGGATCCCTGGCGCCGAAGCGGTCGCGCATGATCTGCGCCCACATCCGGCGCGCGGTCCGGAACTTGGCGACCTCCTCGAAGAAGTCGGTGTGGCAAGCGAAGAAAAAGCTCAGCCGGGGCGCGAAGTCGTCGACCGCGAGCCCAGCCGCGATCGCCGCCTCGACGTACGCGATGCCGTCGGCCAGCGTGAACGCGATCTCCTGAGCCGCCGTCGAGCCCGCCTCCCGGATGTGGTAGCCAGAGATCGAAATCGTGTTCCAGTTGGGGACCTGGTCCTTGCAGTAGGCGAAGAGGTCGGTGGTCAGGCGCATCGACGGTCCGGGCGGGTAGATGTAGGTGCCGCGGGCCGCGTACTCCTTGAGGATGTCGTTCTGAACCGTGCCCGTGATGTCCGCGGCCGGGGTGCCCTGCTTCTCGGCCACCAGCTGGTAGAGCAGGAGCAGGATGCCGGCGGTGGCGTTGATGGTCATCGAGGTCGACACCCGGTCGATGGGCAGGCCGCCGAGCATGATCTCCATGTCGCGCAGGCTGTCGATCGCGACGCCTACCTTGCCCACCTCGCCACGCGCCATCGGGTGGTCGGAGTCATAGCCGATCTGGGTCGGCAGGTCGAAGGCCACCGAAAGACCCGTCTGGCCCCGCTCCAGCAGGTACTTGAAGCGCCGGTTCGACTCAGCCGCGGTGCCGAAGCCCGCGTACTGGCGCATCGTCCACAGGCGGCCGCGGTAGGCGTCCTTGCGGATGCCGCGGGTGAATGGGAACTCGCCCGGCGGCGGCTCGGCTGGGCCGGCGTCCGCGGGCGTGTAGAAGGGCTTCAGCGGCAGGCCGCTGTCGTTCAAAACCTCGTCAGCGTCGGTCGTCGACATCCTGTTCGAGCTCGGTGAGCACCCCCATCGTGCTCTTCGGGTGCAGGAAGCCGATCCGGGTCTTGCCGTCGCCACCCCGGCGGGGCGTCTGGTCGATCGTCTCCACGCCCGCGGCCGCCGCGCGCTGGAGGGCGTCGGCCACGTCGTCCACCTTGTAGGCGACGTGATGGATGCCTTCGCCGCGCTTGGCGATGAACTTGGCGATCGGCGAATCTAAGGAGGTCGGCTGCATGAGCTCGATCTCGATCTCGCCGACCTGGAATGACGCCGCCTCCATGCGGTCGTCCGCCGCATGCCAGCGGTGCGCGGGCTGGAGGCCGAAAACGTCGCGGTAGAGCTTGACCGCGGCGTCCAGGTCCTTGACCGCGAATCCCATATGGGAGAGCTTCTTGATCAATTCTCGTCCGGCCACTCCACCGGTACGCGAGTGGTGGCCTTGGTCAGCTCCTGGGCGGCCTTGGTGTAGCGGACGATGGTGGGCAGGTCGCCCTTCAGCTTGAGCTTGCCCTGGAGCATGCCCCGGGTGGCGTCCAGCTTCTCGGTGGCGACGTCCTTCCAGCGCGAGTAGCTGGCGGTGATGGCGAAGTTGCACTGCTTGGCCTCCTCGGCGGGGACGACCTTGATCTCGCGCGCGCTGCCGTCGAAAAGGTCCATGTAGATGCCCTTCGCGTCGGGGAAGTTCTTGTCCGGCTCCGCCTCCACCACGAGGCCGACCGTCCATTTCCAGCCCTTGCCCGCCTTCTTGTAGGCCTCGCTCTTGTTGATCTCGTCCTTGTAGGCGTTGGCCCATTCCTCCGAAAACGCCTTGTAAGCCATGCCAGCCTCCTTCAAAAGCGCGTTTCGCGGCTTTCGCCCACCCGACTATTGTTCCTGCTGATGAGTCTCAACCTCGCCACCATGCTCCGCGAGACCGCCCTGGCGCGGCCGGACAAGGTCGCGGTCATCCTCGACCAGTTCCGCCTCGACTACAAAGCGCTCGATGCCCTGTCCAACCAGGTCGCCGGCTCGCTGCAGGCGGCCGGGGTGCGGCGCGGGGACCGGATCGGGCTGATGCTGCCCAACGTGCCCCAGTTCGTGATCGCCTACTACGGCATCCTTAAGGCGGGGGCGGTGGTGGTGCCCATGAACGTGCTGCTGCGCGCGCCCGAGGTGGCGTTCTACGTGGGCAACTCTGAGGCGACGGGGCTGATCACCTGGGAGGACTTCGCCGAGGAGGCGGTCAAGGGCGTCTCGGAGCTGTCCGGGGTCTCCACTTACGTGGTCAACAAGCCAGGGTCGGAGGCGAGGCCGCCGGGTACGCGCCCGTTCAGCGAGCTGATGCAGGGGTCGCCGGCCTTCGACATGGTGGCCACCGACCCGGACGACACCGCCGTCATCCTTTACACGTCGGGGACGACCGGCAAACCGAAGGGCGCCGAGCTCACGCATTTCAACCTCTTCATGTGCTGCCAGGTCTCGGCCGACCGGTTGGTCGAGTTCACGGACGACGACGTGGCCCTGGCCGTGCTCCCGCTCTTCCACTCGTTCGGGCAGTCCAACGTGATGAACACCACGATCTACGCGGGCGGGACCATGACCCTGGTGCCGCGCTTCGAGCCCGACAAGGTCATGGAGGTCATCCAGCGCGACCGGGTCACCCTTTTCCTGGGCGTGCCCACCATGTACTTCGCGCTGCTCCATAACCCGCGGGCGGGCGACTACGACATCTCGTCGCTGCGCCTCTGCGGGTCGGGTGGGGCGTCGATGCCCGGCGAGGTCATGAAGGCGTTCGAGCAGAAGTTCGGGGCCACCATCCTCGAAGGTTATGGGCTCTCGGAGACGTCCCCTTCGGCGAGCTTCAACAGGTCCCAGGAGGAGCGCAAGTTCCTCTCCATCGGGAAGCCGATCTGGGGCGTGGAGATGCGGATCCACAACGAGGACGGCGAGCCGATGCCGCCCGGCCAGGAGAACGTGGGCGAGATCGTGATCCGCGGCCACAACGTGATGAAGGGGTACTTCAAGCAGCCCGAGGCCACGGCCGAGGCCATGAAGAACGGGTGGTTCCACTCCGGCGACATGGGCTACATGGACGCGGAGGGCTTCTTCTTCATCGTGGACCGAAAGAAGGAGCTGATCATCCGCGGCGGCTTCAACGTTTACCCGCGCGAGGTCGAGGAGGTGCTGTACGCCCATCCTGCGGTGCAGGAGGCGGCGGTGATCGGTGTCCCCGACGAGAAGCTGGGCGAGGAGGTCAAGGCCGTGGTCGCGCTCAAGCAGGGCCAGACGGCCTCCGAGGACGATCTGATCGCCTGGGTCAAGGAGCGGGTCGCCGCCTACAAGTACCCGCGCTCGGTGCAGTTCGTGGACAGCCTGCCCAAGGGCCCGACCGGAAAGATCCTGAAAAAGGAGCTCAAGGCCCAGCTGGAAACCGCCAAGGCCTAGGAGAGGAGTCCCCCTCCCCAGCGGGGAGGGTTGGGGTGGGGGGCCAGACCCGGTACCGACCTCGCCGGAGGGGAGGTGGTTGTGGCGGACCCCCTCCCCAGCGGGGAGGGTTGGGGTGGGGGGCAGACGTGGCCCCACCCGGTGCCGGCTAGGCCGGCACCGACCTCCCCCCTCCCCAGCGGGGAGGGTTGGGGTGGGGGGCCAGACCTGGCCCCACCCGGTGCCGGCTACGTCGGCGCCGACCTCCCCGGAGGGGAGGTGGTTGTGGCGGAGGGTTGGGGTGGGGGCCAGACCTGGCCCCACCCGGTGCCGGCTACGCCGGCACCTACCTTCCCGCGGGGGAGGTGGAGGTCTCCAACTCCCTCTGCTCGGCGGGGACCTCTGGCTTGGTCAGGAGGTGCTCGCCGAACCAGGCGGCTATCCGCGTCAGCCGCTCCACGCGGCGGTCCGGGCGGCCCCCCCGCGAGAGGTCGTGCGACTCTCCGGGAAAGCGCACCAGCTCCACCTCCTTGCCGAGCAGGCGGAGCGCCCCGAACATCTCCTCGGCCTGAGAGATCGGGCACCTCAGGTCCATCTCCCCGTGCGTCAGCAGGAGCGGCGTGGTGACGTCCTGCACGTAGCGGATCGGGGAGCGGCGCCAGAGCTCGTCGAGGTCGGGCCAGGGCGGCGGCCCCATCTCGTTGCGCGCCCAGGGCGTGATGTCGTGCTGCGCGTAGTCGGAGACCAGGTTGGAGATCGAGCGCATCGCGGCCGCGGCCCGGAAGCGGCCGGTCTGCCCGATCACCCAGTTGGTCATGTAGCCCCCGTACGACCCGCCGCCGATACCCATGCGCTCGGTGTCGACGAAGTCGGTGCTCCCGATCAGCTGGTCCAGCGCGCCCATCAGGTCCTGGTAATCGGCGCCTCCCCAATCGTGCACCACCGCCCGCTTGAAGGCCTCGTCGCGACCGTCCGACCCCCGCGGGTTGACGTAGAAGACGAGAAACCCCATGCCGGCCAGGACCTGGAACTCGTGGAAGAAGGCCCATCCGTACTGACCGTGGGGCCCGCCGTGGACCTGCATCACGAGCGGGTGCTGGCTGCCTTCGGCGAAGCCCCGCGGCCTCAACAGCCAGCCGTCGATCGGCAGCCCGTCGGGGCTGGCGAAGGAGTGGCTCTGCGGGATCGCCAGGTCGCGCTCCGCCAGCCAGGGATTGAAGTCCGAGAGCCGGACCTCCGTCCCCTCCCGCCAGACGTAGAGGTCGGCCGGCGACCAGGGCGTGCCCGCGATGAAGGCGATCACCCCCTGGCGGACGTCGAAGTCGAACACCGACCGGAACTCGCCCGCCACCTCGAGGCGGACCTGGCCGTCCAGGTCGATCGAGTAGATCTGTGACGCGCCCGGGATCGCAGCCTGGAAATAGATGCGATCGCCGGCCTCGCCCCACACCAGGCGCGTCCCGTGGCCGCCGCGCATGTCCGTGATCGGGGCTCCGCCCACGTTCTGGTCGAACCCCAGGGACAGGCAGTGGGGTTCGGCGTCGCCGTCCGGCGGCACCACCCAGATCCGCTCGTGCCGTCCCCCGTCCAGCTCGGCCGGCGACAGGAAGGCGACCAGGTCGCCGTGGGGCGACCAGGCAGGGGTCGACGCGTTGAGGCCGGAGGTCAGCTTCCGGCGGGCGCCGGCGCTGTCGACGATGTAGACGTGGCTCTCGGTGCTGAGGTCGGCGTCGGGCTCGGCATTGCCGGTGACGGCCCAGCGGGTGCCATCCGGAGACCAGTCAAAGCCGGTCACGTCCCACTCGCCGCTGGTCAGCTGCCCGGGCTGGTCGGCGCCCTCGGCTGGGATCGCGAACAGGTGCTTGCGCCGGCCGTCCGCGTAGCCGGCCCCGTCGTGCTTGTAGTCCAGGCGGCGCGCGATGCGCGCCACCGGCGGGCGCCGGGCTTGTTCCTCGACCTCGGGCGGGCGGGGATCGTCGACCACGGCATCCTGGTCGGCGATCACGCTGCCCAGGAACGCGATTCGGGTCCCATCGGACGACCACAGCGGCGCCGCGGCGCCTTCCTTGAGGCTGGTGAGCTGGGTGGCGTCTCCACCACCCGCCGGCAGCACGAAGACCTGGTCGCGCGGGCCGCGCTTGCTCACGAACGCGAGGCGGCCGCCGTCCGGCGACCACTCGCCCCCGCGGTCCTTCTTGCCGGCAGTCAGCTCAGTGGGGCCCGAGCCCCCGTCAAGGGGCGCGGCATGGACCCGCGAACGGTTGTCGCGAGCCTCGGCGTCGGGGCGGACCAGGTGGAAGGCCAGGCGGCGGGCGGCGGGATCCAGCCGGACGTGGTCGACCCACGCGAATAGATAGAGGTCGTCAGGAGTGATGGGGCCGGCCAACGCTTCGCATTAAAGCATCGGCCGCCGGCGGCTTACTTTCGCTGACGCTCCTGGTGCGGCGTGAGCAGGTCCCCGAAGCCGCCTGTCCAGCCGGTCAGCAGCTCGTGCACCTGCAGCATCTCGTCCGCGCTGATGGGCTCCGCGCTGCCGTCTTGGGCGACGACCTCTGAGGGCGCGTTGCGGGCGGCCTCCTCGTAGATCTCGGGCGTGAGCTCGATCTCGCCGCCGCCCTCGAAGACACAGAAGCGGCAGCGGAAGTGGAGCAGGACCTTGTCGACGCCGGAGAAGTGCGCGGAGATGTCCGCCTGCCGGAGCGGCTTGTTGCAGCCGGGGCAGCGCCGGCGCTGGACCTCCGCGGCCAGCACCCGGAGGATGACCTGATCCACGGGCGGAATCTTGCGAGCCCCAAGGAGCAAATCGCCGATGGCCATGTAAATGTCTTTCTGCGGCCTTGTCGGGGGTTGGGTTTACCGTCTGACCATGCGCAGCGGAGCCAGGGCGGGGGCGATCGCCGGCACGGCCACGCTGGCCGCCATGTACGTGTCCGCGCTGCTGACCGGCATCCGGCCCCTGCCCGACGTGCTCTCCCAGCCGGTGCTGGCGGCAATGCCTGGCCCGGTCTTCGGCTTCCTCATCGATCGCCTGCAGCACCTGGGCAAGGTCCTCGAGGAAGCCGGCCTGGTGGTCGGGATCGTGGTCGCGCTGGCGGTCCTGGGAGCGGCTTACGGCGCCCTCAACGCCCGGCGGCGCATCCCTCACCTGGCGCTGGCGGCGGCCGCCCTGGGCTGGGCCGTGCTCTGCCTGGTCGTGCTGCCCCTGGCCGGCGACGGCCTGCTCGGGCTCAACGAAGGAATCGCCACGCCGCTGGTGTGGGCCGTGCTCTTCCTGATCTACGGGGTGCTGCTGGAAGCGGCGGCCGCGCCGGCGCCGGAGCCAGGAGCCGTCGACCAGGGGCGGCGCCGGATCCCGCTGGCCCTGGCCGGCCTCGGCCTGCTGATCCTCGGCGGCCGGCTGCTGCCCGGCTGGTACCGGACGGTGGCGGGAGCGCCCGAGGCCGGCCTCAGCGGGCCCTCGCCGGAGCTGACGCCGGTGGGCAACTTCTATGTGGTCTCCAAGAACTTCAGCGACCCGGCGGTCTCCACGCAGGGCTGGTCGCTGCAGGTCCAGGGGCTGGTGGACACCCCGCTGCGCCTCTCCTACCAGGAGCTGCGCCAGCTGCCCGCCCAGACCCAGTACGTGACCCTCGAATGCGTGTCCAACAACGTGGGCGGGCCCCAGATCAGCACCGGGCAGTTCACCGGGGTCATGCTCAGGGACGTGCTGGACAAGGCCGGCATCCGCGCCGCGGCCGCAGCCGTGCTCTTCCGCGCCCGCGACGGCTACGAAGAGAGCATCCCCCTCTCCCTGCTGACCGCGGGACCGGAGGTGATGGTGGCCTACGACCTGGACGGAGCGCCGCTGCCGCAGGCCCACGGCTTCCCGGCGCGGATCCTGATCCCCGGCCATTACGGCATGAAAGGGCCCAAGTGGCTCGACAGCATCGAGGCCGTGCCGGGGGTGGTCAACGGCTACTGGGAGAACCAGGGCTGGAACCGGGACGCGGTGGTCAAGACCATGTCCCGGATCGATGCGCCGGCCGACGGCGCCATCCTGCGGGCGCCCGTGGCGGTGGTGGGGGTCGCCTTTGCGGGCAGCCGGGGCATCGGCCGCGTCGAGGTCAGCGCCGATGGCGGCCGGTCCTGGGTCGACGCCCAGCTCAAGCCGCCGCTCTCAGCCCTGACCTGGACCCTCTGGAGCTACACCTGGTCCGCCGCCACCGAGGGCCAGTACACGCTCCAGGTGCGGGCGACCGACCTGGCCGGCCAGGTGCAGACGGCGGAGAGCCGGCCCAGCTACCCCGACGGCGCCAGCGGCTACCACACCATTCGCGTCAACGTCGGCCGCTGAGGAAGGCTAGAAGGGGATCCGGAGCGCTCGGGCCGCCTTCATGTTGTCGATCAGGAAGCGCAGGCCGCCCTCCTTCCTGAGCATGCGCAGGATCTTCTTCTGCTTGTCGAACTTGGACACCCCGTCGACGCGGAAGAACTCGTCCAGCGCGCGGTCGGCCAGGCCGGGGTACTCCGACAGCATCTGCGGGTTGTGCTCGAGCAGCGGCACCGCCCGGTCGTACTTCTTCATGTCGGCCATGATCCAGCTGCCGTCGAGGCGCAGCCGGTACTCGCGCAGGTCGACGTCCTCGAAGCTGTCCTTCTCCTTGCAGCGGACGACGGTCTCGCCGGCCAGGCGACCGCTGGTCATGGCCAGGTTGCTGCCCTCCCGGTGGACGGGGTTGGAGAGCATGGCGGCATCGCCGCAGACCAGGTAGCCGGGGCCGTAGACCTTGGGGATGCCCTTGTACCCGCCCTCCGGGATCATGTGGGCCAGGTACTCCACGGTCTCGCCGCCCTGGAGCAGCGGCTTGATCGGCGCCAGGTTCTTGAAGTGCTCCATGAGCGCGTTGGGCGTCCGCCGCGCCAGCTCCTCGCGGCTGAGCCGGGTGTCCGACATCTCGCTGAGCAGCGCGCCGCCGCCGACCGAGAGGGTCTCCTTGTTGGTGTAGATGAACATGAAGCCGCTGAGGTTGCGGGTCGCCCAGCCGTAGCACTCGATGGAGGCGCCCTCGCCGGGCGCGCAGTTGAAGCGGTCCTCGATCTTGGCCGGGTCCATGGCGATCACCTCCTTGACCGCCATCGCCATCTCGTTGGCCCGCGCCTTGCGCTTGAAGCCGGCCTTCTCGAGGAGTCCCGCGCCCAGCCCGACACCCTCGCAGACGATCACCACCCGGGCGAAGACATCGCCCTCCCGGCCGGTGGAGACGCCGACCACGCGGCCGTTCTCGACCACCAGGTCGGTGACCGCCGTCTCGGGCACCACGAAGCCTCCCGCCGCCTCGGCCTGGGACGCGAACCAGGGATCGAAGCGGGCGCGGAGCACCGAGTAGGAGTGCGGGTGCTCCCGGTTGCGGAGGTTGTTGTAGCCGATGTTGATGGAGGCTTCCTGGGTCATGATCCAGCGGTCCTCGCGGATGATCGGGCGCTCCAGGGGCGCCTGCTTCCACTCCGGGCCCAGGATCTCCTCCAGGTAGTGGTTGTAGAGGATGCCGCCCATCACGTTCTTCGACCCGGGCTTCTGGCCGCGCTCGATGAGCATCACCTGCAGCCCCGCTTTGGCCATCGTGATGGCGGCCGCGGAACCGGCCGGCCCGGCGCCGACCACGATCGCGTCGCCCGGACGCTCGCGGCTGAAGTCCACGTCTTCGGCCATTGGTTCACCATCGTAAGCGGTGCCGAAAGCGAGGCTGATCGGGCTGACGGGGGGCATCGGGACCGGCAAGAGCACGGTCAGCGCGATGCTCCGAGGGCTTGGCGCCGCGGTCGTAGATGCCGACGAGGGCGCCCGGGCCGTGGTCGAGCCCGGAACCCCCGGGCTGCGAGCGGTGGCCGAGGAATTCGGCCCCGGCGTGCTCGCTCCCGATGGGCGGCTCGACCGCGCCGCGCTGGCCGAGATCGTGTTCCGGGACCCCGAGCGCCGGGCCCGTCTCAACGCGATCACCCACCCGCTGGTCGGCGCCTGGGCAGCCGAGCGCAGCGCGGAGGCGATCGTCCGGGGGGCGCGGATCGTGGTCCACGACGTCCCGCTGCTCTTCGAGAACCAGCGCCAGGGCCAGTTCGAGCGGGTGATCCTGGTCTATGCCCCGGACGAGGTGGCCGTGCGCCGGCTCCTCGAGAAGGGCATGACCGAGGAGCAGGCGCGCGCCCGGATCGCGGCCCAGATGCCGATCGAGGAGAAGCGCCGGCTGGCGGACTACGTCGTCGACAACTCGGACGGTCTGCCGGACACCGAGCGCCAGGTCCGGGAGCTGTGGCGGCAGCTCTGAGCAACCCCTTCGACGGCCTCCGCAACCAGGCTCTCGCGGCTCGCTGGCCCGGGGCGGCCGGGGGACGGGTCTATGGCGGTGTGATGGACTGGAGGCTGGACAGCGGCCTGGCCACGCTGTTCGCTCTCGCCGACGGGACCGCCAGCCTCTACCTGAGCACCGGCGGGGGCGTGATCGGCGGGGCCGCCCACCTGGCCGTGCGCGAGGCCGCTCGCCGGTTCCTGCTCACGCTGGAACAGCTGCTGCCCGAGATGAGCCCGGACCCCAGTGGAGAGAAGCCGCCGCCGGGGATGACCGACCTGCGCGCGCTGACAGCCGACGGCCGCTACGTGGCCCGGGTGGCGACGGAGTTGCTGGGCCGCCGGCCGCACCCGATGGCGGCGGCCTTTCACGCCGGCCAGGCGGTGATCGCCGAGCTGCGCAGGGTCGCCGAGGCGTCACAGCCGCCGGGCTGAGACGACGGCGGTCACCTCCAGGGGACCGTACAGGTGCGGGAAGCCGCCTTCCCAGCGAACCTCCGCTCCGAGCCCTTCCGGATCGATCTCCAGCAGCACTAGGTCGTCCCGGTCCGGAAACCACTCCGCGCGCACCTGCTCCCACTGGTCGGCGGTGCTGCAGTGGATGAAGCCCTCCGACTCCAGGCTGTCACCCTTGTAGACGCCTGCCCGGCGGGCGGTCTCCCAGCCGAGTTCCGTAGCTATATGGAAGATCACGCGGCGCCCGCCGCGCGCAGCTCCTCCAGGCGGCGTGCGTCGACGCCGACCTCGGCCAGGATCTCGGCCGTGTGCTCGCCCAGGCCCGGGGGGTCGCGCCGTCGCCAGCCGGGGTCGGCCGGAACCGCGGGCGCGATCTCCAGGCCGCTCGCCTGCTCGGTGACGAGGCCGCGGGCCAGGACCTGCGGATGCTGAGGGACCTCGTCCAGCTCCAGGACCGGTTCGCAGCAGACGTCGCGGTCGCCCAACAGTGCCTGCCACTCGTCCCGGGTGCGGGTCGCGAAGATGGCCTCTACCTCCCGCTGCAGGGCCGTCTGGTCAGTGCCCTCGGCGTACTGGCGCGCGACCAGGTCGGGGCGCTCGAAGGCCGCGCAGAGCTCCTGCCAGAACTTGGGCTCCAGTGCCCCCACGCTGTAGAACCGGCCGTCGCGGGTCTCGTAGACGCGGTAGCAGGCGTAACGGCCGGTCAGCCGCAGCTCGGCCCGGACCGGGACCTCGCCCTCCTCTCGGACCTGCGCCAGCGGCACCGCCAGCCAGGAGAGCGCGCCGTCGGTCATGGAGACGTCGAGGTGGCGGCCCTCGGCGCCGAGCGCCACCTCCAGGAGGGCGCCCAGGATCGCGGTCGCCGCGCCCTGGGCGCCGGCTCCGATGTCCGCGACCTGGACCCCCAGCGGGTGCGGCGGCCCGCCCGGCGCGGCGTTGAGCGCGAGCGCCCCGGCAATCGCCATGTAGTTGAGGTCGTGGCCGGCCCGCTGCGCCCAGGGGCCGCTCTGGCCGAAGCCGGTGATCGAGCACATGACCAGCTTGGGGTTGGCGTGGTGCAGCTCCTTCCAGCCCACCCCCAAGCGTTCCATCACGCCGGGCCGGTTGCCCTCGATCACGACGTCGGCCCGGGCGGCCAGATGTTCGAACAGCTCGCGGCCGGCCTCGCTCTTGAGATTGAGGGTCAGGCTGCGCTTGTTGCGGTTGATGGCGTTGAAGGCGACGCTCCGGCCATCACGGAGCGGCGGGTAGTAGCGCATGTAGTCGCCGCGCCCGGGCTCCTCGACCTTGACCACGTCGCAGCCCAGGTCGGCCAGGAGCATCGAGCAGAAGGGACCGGGCAGGAGGCGCGTGAGGTCGAGGATGCGGATCGTCTGCAAAAGCATTTGGACAGGAATTCTGCCCCGTGCGTTAATAGAGGCAGAGACGGAGTTCCTGAATGCGTCCCCCCCACCCGCTCTATGAGCTCAGCATCAAGGTGCCCGGCCCCTTCGAGGGCATCGAGGACCTTGGTTTCTCGGCCCGCTACCCCGAGCAGGGCCGTTTCGCGCCCCTGCGCGACGTCCCCCTCTGGATCGAGGGTCCCGCCCAGCCCCTGCGGCGCCTGCACGCCCGGCTGCGGATGCTGCACGAGGCCATCGACGGGCCCTATGCCTGGACCGACCCCGTCCAGCTCGCCGAGGAGGTCGTGATCCTGGCGTTCAAGGACCGCAGCCTGGAATCTAAAGGGCCGGAGGACTTCGCCCAGGCCTCGCTCGACTACGTGATGAACCTGGTCCGCCCGGTCGTCTTCCCCTTCCTCAGCGATTGCGCGCGGGTGGCGCACCTCCGGCTCGCCGACCGCATCGAGATGACGGTCGAAGCCGCCGATTGGCCAGTCGCCCGCTTCTCGATGCAGGTCACCCAGATCGTGCCCGAGAATGGGTTCGACCTGCTGGGGGCGGCTTAAGGAGACTCCTCCCCACCTGGTGGGGAGGTCCTCGCGGAGCGAGGGGAGGGGGACGCTGGCTTAGCTGGGGCTGGGGCTGGGGGTGCGCTCCGGCGTCGCCGTGGCCGCGGTCGAAGCTGGGGTCGCGGTGCGCGGACTGCTGGCCACCGGCACGTTGACCGGCAGCGACGGGTTCTGGTTGCCCAGGTAGAGGGCAAGCGGTACCGCGACCAGGCCGACGATCACGGCCAGCACGAAGGTCGCCGCGCCCCACTCGCGGCGCAGGAACTGGCCCCAGTTCAAATCAGGTCAACTACCTGATGTCGTCCGCGTCTTCGTCCTCGCCTTCTTTCTTGTTTCTCTGGTTCAGAAGGCGGGTGAAGTCCTGGGCGCGCGCGAGGGCCTTCCAGCGCTCAGGAAAGAAGTCCTGCGCCAGTATCTGCCGGTCCGGCAGCTGGTAGACCGTGACGCACCACTTGTTGAGCGTGCGTGCGACCTCGACCTCGTAGTCGTTCTCCAAGGTGAGATAGCGCACGGTCTTGTCGTCGTCGAAACGCCTCTTTCCTGATACAGCCATAGGTAAAAAACTCGGGTGGGGGTAAAGCTCATCGAGCGGGGTCGATTATACCCTCACCCCACGAAATCTCTGATTTCGCGGGAACCCCCGAGACGCGCCGACCCCGATCGAACCGCCAGCTCATCGGCGTCGACCATTGCCCGGATCACCTGGAGCAGCTCTTCCCGGAGGTCCTCCCGCTGCAGCCCCAGGGCCAGGTTGGCCTTGAGGTAGCCGGGGATGGTGCCGGTGTCGTGGTACTCGCCGGCGAACTCGAGCGCGACAACTTTCCCGGCCGCGATCGTGCGCCGGATCCCATCCGTCAGCTGCAGCTCGCTGCCCGCTCCCGGCTGGATGCCCCGCAGCTCCGGGAACACGTCCGGCGCCAGCACGTACCGGCCGAGGATGGCGAGATCGGAGGGAGCCTCGCCGGGCTCCGGCTTCTCGACCACGTCGGTGACCTGGTGCAGAGGCCCCGGGCCGCCATCGGTGGCGATGATCCCGTAGCGGCTGACCTGGCTTCTGGGCACGCGTCGCGCCGCCAGCACGGTGGCGCCCGTCCGGCGATAGACCTCGATCAGCTGGCCCAGGCAGGGCGGGCCGCCCAGGATCACGTCGTCCGGCAGCAGCACCGCGCAGGGGTCGCCGTCGACGATGGGCTGCGCGGTCAGCACCGCGTGGCCGAGGCCGAGCGGCTCCTTCTGGGTGATGTAGCTGATGGCACAGCGGTCGGACAGGCGGTCGACCTCGGCCAGGATCTCCAGCAGGTCCTGCTTGCCGCGCTGCTCCAGATACGTCTCCAGCTCGCGGGAGCGGTCGAAGTGATCGAAGATGGCCCGCTTGCCGCCGCCGGTGACCATCACGATGTGGGTGATACCGGAGGCGATCGCCTCCTCGACCCCGTACTGGATCGACGGCTTGTCGACCAGCGGCAGCATCTCCTTGGGCTGGGCCTTGGTGATGGGCAGGAAGCGGGTGCCCAGGCCGGCCGCCGGGAAAACGGCCTTGCGCACCTCGGGCTGGGTCACGAGCGACAATCTACGCGTTGCAGCCCGGAGTCGAAGGTCGGACGGAATGGGTCATAGACGACCGACTGCTCACCCGCCACGTGGGCGGCCAGGGCGTCTTCGCGACCCCGGCCATGATCCTGCTCATGGAGAACACCGCCCACGGCTCCGTGGCGCCCCTGATCGGCGCGGACATGACCACGGTCGGCTACGAGGTGTGCGTGAAGCACATCGGGATGAGCGAGCCGGGGTCCACGGTGGTCGTGACCTCCCTGCTTAGGGAGGTCAACGGCAACAAGCTGCTCTTCGATGTCCACTGCCACGACGGGGACCGTCTGGTCGGCACCGGAACCCACAAGCGCGCGGTGGTCCCGGCACTCGGCTAGGTAGGACGGCGCCGCTCGCGCGCCTTCTGGGCGCGGCGCAGCGCGGCCTGCTTCAGGCCGACGTTGTCGACCACCACCTTGGGGCCGCGGACCTTGCGGTCGCGCGCTTTCACCCGCGCCCGCTCGGCCGGGGGTAGAGCCTCGACGTCCTCGCTCACCAGTACGATTGGAACACCGTTGGGCGAGGTTGAGACCAGCACTGAGGGCATAACCGCCGAGGCCGTCGAGCAGGCGGCCGCCGACCTCGCCCGCTACCTGTCGCCGACCCCGCTTCAGTACTCGCGCGCCTTCACCGCCAAGGCGGGATGTCACGTCCACCTCAAGATCGAGGGCGTCCAGCCGATCCGCGCCTTCAAGGTTCGGGGCGCGCTCAACAAGCTCACCCACCTGCATCCGGAGGAGCGCTCGGTGGGGGTGATCACCGCCTCCGCCGGCAACCACGGCCAGGGAGTGGCGTACGCCGCCCAGGAGTTCGGGGTCCCGGCCACGGTCTACGTGCCGGAGGGGGCAAACGCGCTCAAGGTGGAGGCGATCAAGCGCTACGGCGCGCGCGTGGTCCACGCCGGGCGCAGCTACCAGGACGCCTACCTGGAGGCGGTGCGCGGGCAGGCGGAGAGCGGCGCCACCTTCGTCCACGCCTTCGACGACCCGCACGTGATCGCCGGCCAGGGGACGATCGGTGTCGAGCTGCTGCAGCAGCTGGAGAGCTTCGACACCGTGCTGGTCCCGGTCGGGGGCGGCGGCCTGATCTCCGGCATCGCGCTCTACCTCAAGGCCCGGCGGCCGAGCGTGGGCATCATCGGCGTCGAGCCGGCGGGCGCGGCCGGGCTCGCCCGCTCGCTGGAGGCGGGCCGGATCGTGCAGCTGGAGAAGGTGAGGACGATCGCGGACGGCCTGGCGGCGAGCGGGCCGGGGCGGCTGTGCTTCGAGATCGCACGCCGGTACGTCGACCGGGTGCTGATCGTCCAGGAGGACGAGATGCTGCGGGCGATCCGCCTCTACTTCGAGTGGGAGCACCTGCTGGCCGAGCCGGCCGGCGCGGCCGCCCTGGCGGCCCTCCTGTACCACTACAACCCGGCGCCGGCGGAGCGAGTGGTGGTGCTGCTGTCGGGGGCCAACGTGACCGACGAGATCATGGTCCGCGCGCTGAGCAGGCAGCGATAGTCTTGCGGCGAAACTCTGCCGGATCTCTTACGGCCACGCTCGGCCAGTCTTGGCCGGATTTCTGCTGGGGGGTAGTGATGGCGCTCGCTGCGCTCGCTTCGCGGGCTGAAACCGACGGTTTCCCCCGCGTGCCCCTTTCCCTTGACGCCGCCGCGCCAGGTCCCCAACGTTGGGATCACGGACACAATCGGGCCGGCAAGCCGGCCCTTACGGCCACGCTCGGCCAGTCTTGGCCGGATTTCTGCTGGGGGGTAGTGATGTGAAGGCTTACGTGCTCATCAACGCGTCGCCCGGACGCGCGCTCGAGGTCGCCAAGAAAATGCAGGGGCAGTCCGGCATCACGGCCGCCGACGCCATCACCGGCGAGTACGACGTGATCGCCGTCTGCGAGGCCGCCGACGTCAATGCGATCGGTCAGCTGATCGTGGACAAGATCCAGAAGATCGACGGCGTCTTCAAGACCGTCACGTGTCTTGCCGTGAGATAGAGAGGCTCTCCTCCGCGGCCGGCGGCTCGATCGCCTGGCGCCGCTGCTGGAACCAGTTCACGAGCTCCATGACCCCCTCGTCGAAGCTGCCCACCTGGGGCGACCAGCTGAGGTCCCGGCGTGAGCCGGCGTCGTCGTACACGTGGCTCTTGGCCAGCAAGTCGAGGCCGTACGGGTTCGGCCAGCACTCCTCCCCGCCGTGCGCCCGCAGCCAGCGCAGCGCGGCGTCCAGGTAGGCGAGGTCGTAGGGGATCGAGCGGATCCGCGCCGGGATCCCCATCACGGCGGCCGCCATGGTCAGGAGGTCCCGCCAGGTCCCGTCGAAGCCCCCCGCCAGGTAGGTGGCCCCGGCTCTGCCCCGGACGGCGGCGGCGTGCAGCACCCGGCCCAGGTCGGGCCCGGCCAGGAAGGTGCGCTCGGCGCGGCCGCCGCCGGCGAGCCGCAGGTTGCCTGCGCGGAGCTGCCGGAGCAGGCGCTCCAGGATCGGGTCGTGGCTGCCAAACCCGGCGGCTGCCCGCACCACGACGATCTCCAGCCCGCCCCGGTTGAGGCGCAGCCACTCCTCCTCGCGGAGCTTGAGCTTCTCGTAGGCGTGGGCGGGCCGGGGAGCGGCGGTCTCGGGGATCCGCCCCACGTGGTCGGGGCCGTACACGGCTGCGGTCGAGAGGTGGACCAGGCGTTTCACACCGGCCCCGCGAGCCGCTCCCAGCACCCGCGCCGGCAAGGGGTGCGGCGCTCGAGCGGCTTGCGGCTTGCGGTCCGGCTCCCAGGTCGGCGCGCACAGGAGGATCACGTCGACGCCCTCGGCCGCGGCCTCGATGTCGCCGTCCGCGTCCACCCCGAGGGCGCCTTCGAAGGCCTGCAGCGCGTGCCGGCCGGCATAGCTCGACGCCCCCACCACCAGCGCTTTCACGGAGGACGCGAGCTTACTTCCCGGGTACCCGGTCTGCGAAAGAGGCCGCGCAGCAGCCCGCGCCAGCGGCCGGGCTGGCGCTCGCGTTCCCGCCCGAAGGCCCGCAGGATGGACGTCCGCACCCCGTCCAGCATCCGCTGCACGCGGCGATTGAGGTCCCACCAGGTGGGTGGGTCGGGGCGGATCGGCGGGCCGATCGAAACCTTGACCAGGGCGAAGGGGCGCAGCCGTTCCAGGCCTTCGATGGCGACCGGCACGACCGGGACTCCGGCCTGCAGCGCGAAGTGGGCCACGCCCTTCTTCAAAGGCCGCAGCGCCCGGCCGCGGGAGTAGCGGCCCTCGGGGAACATGAGGACCACGGCTCCCCGGTCCAGCAGCTGGTACACGGTCGCCACCCCGCGCGCATCCAGCTCACCCCGCGCCGGCTGGATCGGGAAGACTCCGAACTTGGGCACCAGCCAGCGCTTCCAACGGCGGTTGAACACGGTGTCGCGCCGGGCCATGGTGTAGATCACGGGCCGGTTCGGGAAGGCCGACACGATGAAAGCCGTGTCGTACCAGGCCTGGTGGTTGCTGGCGATGATGAAGGGCGGCGGGGGAATGTTCTCCCGGCCCTCCACACGGCTCCTGAAGAGGTGGAAGACGATCCAGCGCACGAGCGCGAAGACGACCCGGTAGAAGAGGTGCGGCCGGTAGGGGTCGGCATGGACGAGGGGGTCGAAGTCGATCCCCGGCTCGTCGCGGGCGCCGACGACCTGCTGGAACTCGGGACCGCGGTAGGTCGGCTCGGCGGCCGGCGCCGCTTTAAGAGCCTCAGCCCGCGAGGAATCGGCTGAGGATTCGGTTGAACTCATCGGGCCTTTCCGCCTGCGGGGTGTGGCCGGCCCCTTCGATCACGGCCAGCCGCGACTGGGGCAGCAGCTGGTGGGCGCGGGTGGCGTGCGCGACCGGGAACAGGGGGTCGTTGGAGCCCCAGATGAGCTGGACCGGCATCTGGAGGCGCTTGAGGCTGGCCGACAGGTCGTGGCCGCCCAGGAGCGCAGAGGGGCCGGCCATCGAGCGCACCGTGGAAAGGTAGGCGTCGGTGTAGCCCTCGGCGGCGTACATCTCGCGCAGGTCGTCGAGGTAGGCGTCGTCCATCGTCCGCTCGAGGTCGGCGGTGACGCCCGCGTAGCGCGCCGCAAAGCGTCGGATGACCGCCGGCGGCACCCGGTGGAGGGCGGCCTTGGCGACCTGCATCGCCGCCTCCCCGACGCGAGGCAGGAACATCAGCGGGTAGATCATCTGCATCTGCGGGCGGCCCAGGCCGAGTGCGTTGACGAGCACCAGGCGGCTCACGCGGCCGGGCGCCCGCAAGGCCAGCTCGAGCGCCACCCGGCCGCCCATCGAGGTGCCCACCACGGCCACGCTCCGGAGCTCCCGGCCGTCCAGGTAGGAGACCAGGGTGCGCGCGAAGGAGGCGATGCCGTAGCGGCCGCCGCGCGGCTTGTCGGTGCGTCCGAAGCCGGGCAGGTCGGGCGCCAGCACCCGGTGCTTGCGCGCGATCACCGGCAGGTTGAAGCGCCACTCGATGTAGCCGGACGAGCCCAGGCCGTGGATGAAAAGCACCGGCGGGTCCCCCTTGCCGCCGAAGGTGTGGTGGACCGAGAGCCGTCCCACTTTGACAAAGCCGCTCTCGAGCCTGGCGGTGGCGGGCATCAGTTAGGCGGGGGGTTTCTCCGGGCGCTGGCTTCCCGTCACCATTGAGAAGTATGGCGATCGCCGCCGCCACCCCCGCCCAGCCGGCCAAGGAGGAGGTCCTGCGCCGGATCCCGCGAACGCGGGACACCGTCGACGCCCGCCTGTACCTGCTCATCAACGGGCTGCCCCACACCCGGTACTGGGACGACCAGATCGAGCTGCTCTCCGACCTCGGAAAGGGGATCGGCTGGGTCACCGGGTCCTGCTGGCTGGCGCTGCGGGACGGCTCCCGCGGCCGGCGCGCGGGCCTGGCCTCGACGGCGGCAATGTTCGCGGCCATCGCGCTGGTGCAGGGCCCGCTCAAGCAGCTGATGCCGCGCAGCCGGCCCTTCAAGCGACGGCTGGCCTTCGTGGTCGGAGTCGAGCCCGTCGACTCCTCCTTCCCGTCCGGGCACACGGCCGGGTCCTTCGCCGCGGCCACCGCGCTGGCCGCTTTCTACCCCGACGACCGTCCCCTGCTGCTCGCTTTCGCGAGCGCGGTGGGCCTGTCGCGGGTCTACCTCGGCCACCACTTCCTGAGCGACGTCCTGGCCGGCGCCGCCCTGGGGAGCGGGCTGGGAGCGCTAGCCGCCCGGCTCCTGGGTGCGGGGTCGCGGCAGGCCGCTGACCGCGGCGCCGTCGCGGAAGGCGCGTCCGCCAACCGTCACCGCGCCCGCGCCGTGCGCCGCCCAGCTCGCACCGTCCCAGACCGCCGCCGTCTTCTCGTCGAGGCCGAGCAGGACCAGGCCTGACGGCGCGTCCTCGATCTCCGACTCGGCCCAACGGCGGCCGAAGCGCTCGTAGTGGGGCAGCACCGCCACCTCCGGAACCAGGCCCAGGGCCGGCTTGGCGCGGCGGATGTCGTGGTGCGGCCAGCGGGCCATGACCAGCGTGTGGCCCGCCAGCGCCATGGCGCCCGCCGAGGACCCGGCCAGGGCCGCCCCCGCCTCCCCCCAGCCGCGCAGCATGGCCGCCCAGACCCGAGAGCCCGACAGCACCTCCACCACCAGCCCTGGGTCCCCGCCCACCAGGTAGAAGAAGGTTCCCTGGGCGGCTTCGAGCGCCAGCCTCTCCGACTGCGCGTCGCGCCGTTTGAGGACCGGCAGCTCGCGGACGTGCATTCCGAGGCGGCCGAACCAGCGGGTGGCGTTGGCGACCGCGGCTTCAGGGTGCTGGCGGGCGGCGGCGGTGGGGACCACGAAGGCGGGACCTTCGCCCGCGGCTTCGACCAGCATCTCGTCCTGGGGCTCGTTGCCGGGCTGGAACTCCTCTCCGCCGTTGAGGACCAGGAGCCCTTCCATCGCTCAGTACGATATGGCCGTGCCCACCCCCGTGAGGGTGCGGATGGCGCCCAGCCCGACCGGCTTCGTGCACCTGGGCAGCGCCCGGACCGCCCTCTTCGACCACCTCTATGCGCGCCGCCACGGCGGGACCTTCGTGCTCCGCGTCGAGGACACGGACGAGGCCCGCAACCAGCCTGAGTTCGAGGCTGCGATCTTCGACGGCTTGCACTGGCTGGGCCTGCGCTGGGACGAGGGGCCCGATGTCGGCGGTCCCTACGCGCCCTATCGACAAACCGAGCGCATGGACCTCTACCGGGAAGCGGCCGCCTCCCTGCTCGCCTCAGGCGCCGCCTACCGCTGCTACTGCACCAAGGAGGAGCTGGACGCCGAGCGGGAGGCGGCGCAGGCGGCGGGGCGTCCCTACAAGTACTCTCGCCGCTGCCTGACCAACCCGCCCCCGGGCCGCGATCTCTTCACCGTGCGCTTCCAGGTCCCGCCCGGCGAGGTGCGCTGGGACGACCTGGTGCGGGGCGAGATCGTATTCGACCTCGACACCATCGGCGACTTTATCGTGATGCGCGCCGACGGCACCCCGCTCTACAACTTCTCGGTCGCCGTCGACGACGCGGGCATGGACATCACGCATGTCTTTCGCGGCGAGGAGCACATCTCGAACACACCCGCGCAGCTGCTGATCCTGGAGGCGCTCGGCCACCCCCGGCCGGTGTACGCGCACCTGCCGGTGATCATCGGCAAGGACCGCCAGAAGCTGAGCAAGCGCAAGCATCCGGAGACCCGGCTCTCGCTCTACGAGGAGCTCGGTTACCTGCCGGAGGCGATGGTCAACTACCTGGCGCTGCTGGGCTGGAACCCGGGCACCGAGCAGGAGGTGTTCTCGCTGGCGGAGCTGGAGCAGGTCTTCGACATCGCACGCGTCCAGAAGTCCTCGGCCATGTTCGATTGGCAGAAGCTGGACTGGCTCAATGGCCACTACATCCGGGCCCTGCCTCTGGAGGAGTTGGCGGGGCGCCTTGCCCCCTTCCTGCCTCAGCTGAGCCCGGACCTGCTGCCGATTGCCGCCCAGGCGCTCCAGGAGCGGCTGCGGCGGCTGGCCGACGCCCGGGACATGCTCCGGTACCTCTGGACCGAGCCCGCGACGCTCGAGCTGGATGCCGACTCGATGGAGAAGGTGCGCGCCGCCGCCGAGGTCCTGCGGTCAGTGGAGTGGGAGGCGCCCGCGATCGAGAGCGCGCTCAACCGGCTGCTGGAGGAGCGCGGATGGTCGAAAGGCGAGCTCTTCAACGTCCTGCGCAAGGTGGTGACCGGGCAGAAGGTGGCCCCACCTATCGACTACACCCTGGCGCTGCTTCCCAAGGCCAAGGCGCTCCGGCGGCTGGATAGAGTCCTCGCATAGATGAGCCAGTTCGCGGTCATCACCATCGACCTCAACCCCAACCTGTTCCAGGTCGGCGCCTTCCTGGTCACCTGGCACGGCGTCTTCAGCGTGCTCGGCATCCTGGCCGCCGCCCGGCTGGGCGCCTACCTGCTGGAGAGCGACGGCATCACCCCGCAGCAGGTCTACGACATGGCGGTCTGGATGGTGGTGCTGGGGATCGTGGGCGCCCGCCTGCTCTACGTCTGGGAGAACTACAAGCTGTTCGCGGCCGGGCCCCCCTACAAGGTCTTTCTGCTCAACGAGGGCGGCATCAGCCAGTGGGGCGGCATCTTCGGAGCCCTGGTGGGCGGCTGGCTGTGGTGCCGCCGCCACCGGGTGCCCTTCCTGCGCGTCATCGACGCCGCCGGTCCCGCCAACGCCGTGGGCTTCCTGATCGGGCGCATCGGCGACGTCATCAACGGCGAGCATCACGGCACCCCGACCACGCTGCCCTGGGGCGTGAACTACGTGAACGAGCACACGCTCGGACAGCCCGGCCACATCGTGCATCCCGAGGTCGCCTACGAGATGCTCTGGTGCATCGTGCTGCTGGCCGCGGGCCTGCCCCTGTACCGGCGCCTGAAGGCGCGCTACCCGGACGGGGTGGTGGGCTTGGCCTGGCTCGGCATCTATGCCGCCGGGCGCTTCCTGCTCAGCTACCTGCGCGAGGACTCGTTGTTTCTCGGGCTGCGCCAGGCGCAGTGGGCCGGGCTGCTGATGGTGCTGATCGCGATCGGCGGCATCATCTACCTGCTGCGGAGGCCGTCGCCACCGCCCGCCGAGATGGCCGAGGTCGCGGCTTGACCGCAGGCGTGGCGCTGGTGACCGGCGCCACCGGCGGGATCGGCTCGGCCATCTGCCGGCGACTGGCGCGGGACGGGTTCAGGGTGGCGGTCACCGACCTCGACCTGGAGCGCTGCCGGACCCTGGCCTCCGAGGTCGGAGGCACCGCGCATGTGCTCGACGTCGCCGACGCCGGGGCCTCGGCGGCCCTGGCGGCGGAGATAGGAGAGGTGGAGGTGGTGGTCAACAACGCCGGGTTCGATCGCTTCATGCCCTTTCTGGAGACGACCCCGGAGCTCTGGGACCGCCTTCTGCGCGTCAACCTGTACGGGCAGATCGCGGTCGCCCACGCCTTCGCGCAGGGCATGGCAGAACGGGAGCGTGGAGCCATCGTCAACATCGCCTCCGACGCCGGCAAGGTCGGGTCCACCGGGGAGACGGTCTACTCCGCGGCCAAGGGCGGAGTGATCGCTTTCACGCGCTCGCTGGCCCGGGAGCTGGCCCGCCGCAAGGTGCGTGTCAACTGCGTATGCCCGGGGCCAACGGCCACGCCGTTCCTGGACGTCTTCCAGGGCGAGGGCGGCCAGAAGGTCATCGAGGCGATGACGCGCATGGTTCCCTTCCGGCGCCTGGCACAGCCCGAGGAGATCGCCGCCGCGGTTGCCTTCCTGGCCTCAGAGGATGCCGGCTACATCACCGGCCAGGCGCTCAGCGTGAGCGGCGGCCTGACCATGCAGTAGTCAAGAGGGGAGTCTCAGGAAGGCCCGCTAGCATCGGGTGGATGCGCACCGCCGCAGCCTTCCTGCTGGGCGCGCTCCTGATCACGGCCTGCTCTTCGAGCGCGGCCAGATCGAACGCGAAACCGACGGCGAGGGCATCGGCCACCGCCACGGCCATCCCGACCCCCACCCCCACGCTGAAGCCGGCCGGCCCCTTCAACTACAGCACCGCCACCGTGGCCCAGGGCCTGGTGGCGCCCTGGTCGCTTGACTTCGCGAAGGACGGCGCGATCTGGCTCACGGAGCGGCCGGGCCGGGTGCGGGTGATCCGCGACGGCCAGCTGCTGGCCGATCCCGCGCTCACGCTGAGCGTGGCCACCGCCAACGGCTGCGAGGACGGGCTCCTGGGCCTGGCTCTCAGGGAGCCCTACGCCTACCTCTACTACACCTACAACGGCGGCGCCACCAACCGCATCTCCCGCTTCACGATCTCCGGCGACAAGCTGAGCGGCGAGCAGGTGATCCTGGACGGCATCCCGGGCGGGACCTGCTACCACTTCGGCGGCCGGATCAAGTTCGGCCCCGACGGCCTCCTCTACGTCACCACCGGCGAAGGCTTCGTGGCCGCCCGCGCGGCTGACCGGAACAACCTCAGCGGCAAGATCCTGCGGCTGCACGACGATGGCAGCGGCGAGGAGGTGTTCGCCTGGGGCTTCCGCAACCCGCAGGGCCTGGCCTTCGACTCCTCCGGCCGGCTCTACGTGAGCAGCAACGGCCCCACCGGGGAGTTCGGGCTGTGCTGCCACGACGAGGTCGATTACGTGCAGCAGGGCGCCTTCTACGGCTGGCCGGTGTGGGCGGCGGGGACTCGCACCGGCTACGGGCAGGGCTCGCTGCCCGACCGCGTGGGGCCGATGGTCGAGAGCGGGTCGGGCGTGGCCTGGGCGCCCAGCGGTATGACGTTCTTCGCGGCGAGCAAGGGTGAGACTCCCACGCTCTTCCTGGCCACCCTCAAGGCCCAGGTCATCCGCCGACTGATCATCGACCCATCCGATCCGGGCAAGGTCTCATCCCAGGAGATCGCGTTCGGGGGCGCCGGCCGGATGCGCGACGTGGCCGCCGGCCCCGACGGCTGCCTGTACGCGCTGACCAACAACCGGGACACCCGGGGCACCCCCGGTCCGGGCGACGACAAGGTCCTCAAGCTCTGCCCGCAGTGAGCAGGGCCAGGGCGCGCGCCGGAGCCTCCGGCTCGTGCTTGAAGAACGCGTAGACGTCTCCTGACAGCGCGCCCAGCCGGTTGCCCCATGCCTGTAGCTCGGGCTCCGAGTAGTCGCGCCGCAGCCGGTAGTAAGCGAAGCCGGCCGTCTGCTCGGCGGGAGCCATCGGCCACTTGTCCTCGTCGGTGACCACCAGCGCCGCGCCCCGGCGCGTCAGCACTCCGAAGACCTCGGGCGCGAACCAGGCTGGATCGCGGAACTCGACCGCCGCCGCCAGCCCCAGCGCTTCCAGAACAGCGTCCAGCAAACCGGGATCGGGGTGCGCGACCGGCGGCCACTGGAGCAGGACCGGTCCCAGGCGGTCTCCCATCTCCGCCAGCCGCGGGCCCACCTGCGCGGCCAGGCCGACCTTGTCGAAGGCGGCGCCCGAGTAGGTGAGGCCGCGGTGGGCCTTGAGACAGAATCGGAAGCCGGGCGGCGTCTCGGCCGCCCACTTGGCGAAGGCGGTCGGCGCGGGGGTGCGGTAGAAGGTGCCGTTCAGCTCGACGGTGTTGAGCCGCTCAGAGTAGAAGCGCAGCATCTTCGAGCCCGCCAGCTTCTCGGGGTAGAAGACGCCGCGCCAGCCGGGGTAGCTGAAGCCGGAGGTGCCGGCGTGGAGGGCTACGTGCGGTCGGTCTCCTTCCATTCCGGGTGCTTGCGGAAGAGGCCGCCCCAGCCGAGGTGGAACCAGCGCTCCTCCTTGAAGTCGGGCAGCCCCGGCACCTCCGGCGGCTGCACGGACAGGTGCACGCTGCCCGCGGTGATCTTGGCCACCTGGGCCGCCGAGACCTCGACGTGGCGCCCGTCCTTCAGCTTCACCACGATCCCGTGGAAGATGTCCTCGCTCTCGTCGCCCAGCAGGGACTCGGCGGTTCCGACCTCGTTGCCTTCGGCGTCCAGCACCGGCGACCGGGGCCGCATGCCGATCCAGGCGACCTGTTGCTCGTCGTCCATCGGTTCGATGATCTCACGCTCGCCATAAGGCGCATTTCCCGGGGAATGCGGCCTCCGCAGGCTTCGCGATGCCCGCATCTCCCGGAGAATGCGCCCGGCCGGCGGCCTCAGGCCGGAGCGCTCGCCCGCAAGACCCGCGCCCGCAGCTGGCCGCAGGCCGCGTCTCCGGAGCGGCCCTTGGTGTCGCGGATGGTCACGTTGAGCCCGGTCGCGGCCACCAGCTCGGCGAAGCGGCGCACACCCCGGGCATCGGGTGCCCGGTAGGGCGTGTCGGCGACCGGGTTGAAGGGGATCAGGTTGACGTGCGCCAGCCGCCGGTCGAGCAGCGCGCCCAGCTCGCGGGCGTCGCGCTCGGTGTCGTTGACACCGGCCAGTAGCACCCACTCGTAGGAGACCCGGCGGCCGGTGCGGGCTCCATAGGCCTGGGCGGCCGGGATCAGCATGCCCAGCGGGTACTTGCGGTTGATCGGCACCAGCTCGTCGCGCAGCTGGTCGCGCGCGGCGTGAAGCGAGATGGCGAGCGTGAAGGGCAGGCCTTCGTCCGCCAGGCGCTCCAGCCGGGGCACCAGGCCGCTGGTCGAGATCGTGATCCGGCGCGGCGAGATGCCGAGCAGCTCCGGGTCGGCGAGGGCGCGCACGGACGCCAGCACCGCGTCGCAGTTGGCAAGCGGCTCGCCCATGCCCATGAAGACCACGTGCGAGAGCCGGCGGCCCTCGGCCAGCAGGACGCGATTGGCGTCCAGCGCCTGGTCGACGATCTCGTGGGCGGCCAGGTTGCGCCCGAACCGGCCCTGGCCGCTGGCGCAGAACGGACAGCCGATCGGGCACCCCACCTGGGAGGAGATGCAGAGGGTGGAGCGGCGCGGGTAGCGCATGATCACGGCCTCCACCGTGTACCCGCCGTCGAGCTGGTAGAGGTACTTGGTGGTGCGGTCGGGCGCGATCTCGGAGCGCGCGATCTCCGCCAGCGAGCTCAGCCGGAAGGCGGCCCCCAGCTCGGCTCGCAGCGACTCGGGGAGGTCGGGCATGGCAGCAAAGGACGCGGCGCCACGCGCCAGCCCGGCCCGGACCTGGCGCTCGCGGTAGGCGGGCTGCCCGCGCTCCGCCAGCCAGGCGCGCAGGTCCTCGTGGGAGAGTGAGCCGAGCGGAGGACTCGGGGTCCCCGAAAAATCGGCAGATTTTTTGGGGTGATAAGGCACCCTGGCTACGATACCCACGCGTTGGGACGGCTACTCCGGCTGCTGGCCTGCCTGGCTCCGCTCGCCCTGGTGGCCGCCGGCCCCGTCCAGAACACCCCGGACCGCACGCCGGGCGAGAACGACCTCCAGCGCCCGCTGGTGGTCGCCGTCTACGACTGGCTGACCATCCTCCCCGCCCCCGCCACCCCGGCCGGCTTCACCCCGGGCAGCGGGCCGCGCGAGCAGTGGCCGCTGCACGGGCCGATCACCCAGCCCTTCGGCTGCACCAACTTCGAGCTCGAGCGCCCGGCGCAGGACTGTCCGGGCGGGTTCCACACCGGAATCGACCTCGGCCTGCCGGAGGGCACGCCCATCCACGCCGCGGGCCCGGGGCTCGCATACCCCTTCCAGGACAGCGAGCGCTACGGCAACCACGTCCTGATCCAGGAGCAGGGCGGCATCTCCACCCTGTACGGCCACATGGTGCGCACCAACGTCGGCTGGGGGCAGCCGGTGCAGGCTGGTGACGTGATCGGCTTCGTGGGCTCGACCGGCAACTCGACCGGGCCTCACCTCCACTTCGAAGTCCGCTTCGCCGGAGTGCCCTACGACCCCATGACCTACCTCGGCGGTAGCCCGGCCGACCCCTTCGCCCTGCCCGCCGGCTGGCCGGGCTCTCCTCGCGACGACTGGCGAGGGCGGCGTTAGCTCGCCGGCTAAGCCGGTTTGTCGTCAGATCGCAGGCCCCTCCCGATTTGATTCAGGCTCAGTGAATCCCAGCCGCCGGCCACGCTATCTGCTCACCATCTGGGCGCCCGGAGTGGCGCTGGCGCTGGTCGCCCTGGTGCTGGTCCTGATCACCGGCCTGGTCGACGTCGCCGGCAGCGACAAATACCGCTCGCTGCTGAGCCTGCTGACGCCCGATCCGGCGGCCGCGGGCGCCGCCCTGGTGCTGGTCGGGACCGCCGAGGGCGTCGCGATCGCGATCGTGATCGTGGTCGTGGTGCTGGGCATCCAGCTGACGGCCGACCGCTACTCCCCGCGGATCATCGACATCTTCGTGCGCGACCCCATGAACGGCATCGTGCTGGGGCTCTTCCTGCTCTCCATCGTCTTCACGATCTTCGTGAGCGCGGAGGTCAAGTCCGACTACGTCCCCAGGCTCAGCGTGGCTCTGGCCCTGGGCCTGGCGGTGGTCGATTTCGCCATCCTCCTGCCCTACCTCCGCTACCTCTTCTCGGTGATGCGCGGCGAGACGATCATCAGTGCGCTGCGCCGCCGCGGCGGCGCCATCGTCCGGCGCGCCGGCAGCGACCGCAACGACCTGGCCGTGCGCCACGCCATGCGCGACTGCCTCTCGCAGATCTCCGACATCGCGCTCGGCTCCATCCAGCGGGGCGACACCGAGGTCTGCCTGGGCGCCATCGAGGCCCTGCGGGCGCTCGTGGTCGACGAATACCTACCGGCCAAGCAGCGCCTGCAGCCGTGGTGGTTCGGGGTCGACCACGTCGACATGCCGGGCGCCTCCGACCAGACCATCGCCCACGTCGACCGGACCCGGACCTGGGTCGAGCACACCGTGCTCAGCGACTTCGTGGACCTGATCGGCGAGACCCCCGCCTTCCGCAAAGAGGTCATCCACGCGATCGCCAGGGCAACTCGCGACCTCGGCGACGCGGCCATCCGGCATGGCGACCGCGAGCTCGAGGACCTGGTCATCAGGTTCTTCAACACCTACCTGCGGGCGGCCATGAACCAGCGCGCGCCCACCTTCGTCTACGCGACCTTCAACGAGTACCGGACGCTGGCGGTGCACGCCCTGGAGGCGCGGCCCGAGCTCGTGCTCCGGGTGGCGGAGCACCTGGTGGCCTACGGCCGCAACTTCGATGCGGCCGGTTTCCCCTTCATCATCGGCACCGCCGCCGAGGACGTGGCGGACATGACCATCAAGGCGGCCGCGCGCGACCTCGACCGGGCGGTGCTGCTGGCCCAGCTGCTCTCGCGCACCCTGACCTCGATGGCGCCGGTGGCGCAGCCGGTGGCGTTGAACGGCGTGCTCAAGGCCACCATCAAGCTGACCCTGTGGGGGATCGGCTCCGAGCATCCGGAGATCGTGGGCACCCTCGGCCAGGGCATCCGGGCGGTGCCCGCCACCTTCACGGAGGACGCGCTGGTGCGCATGGCGCGCACCACCGAGGGCGTGTTCTGGGAGGTCAGCGACCGGGTGGTCGCCTTCGACTGGGTGGAACCGGACCTGCGCGAGCTGATCCCGGTGCTCCGCCGCACGCTCGCCGAGCAGGAGGAGGCGGAGAAGGCGGCCGCGGTGGCGGCGGCGGTCAGCTCAGCGCGTAAAGCTCGGCGCCTTTCCGCTCGCTGACCGCAACCCGGCCCTCGTCGGCCAGCTTCTTGAGGTGCGCGCGCAGCGTCATCTCCGCCGCCTGCAGCAGGAGCTCGTCCTGCACCTCCCGACCGTAGACCCGGCGCGTCAGCTCCTCGGCGCTGCCGGGCCCGCCGGCGCGCAGCTCGTCCAGCACCTGCCGCTCGCGCTCCAGCCGGTGGGCGCGATACTCCTCGACCTTCGCCGCGGCCTCGGTGACGGGATCCCAGTGGCCGGGGAAGAGCATCCGCGGCTGGAGCGCAGCCACCCGCTCCAGCGAGCGCAGGTAGGCGGCGACGTCGCCCTCGGGGTAGGTCACCATCGAGCTGCCCCGGCCCAGGATGAGGTCGCCGGTGAAGAGCACTTGGTCGGCCGCCAGCCAGAAGCACAGGTGGTCGGCGGCATGGCCGGGCGTGTAGAGGGCCTGCAGCTCGAGGCGGCCGGCGCGGACCACGTCCCCGTCGCCCAGCTCGGGCCAGCGCACGACGCGGGCCTGGCGCCGGGCGGCCAGCCTGGCCGCCAGCGGCAGGTGGTCGGAGTGGGAGTGGGTGACCAGGATCACGGCCACCGCCGCGGCGCCCAGCTTCTTCTCGATCGCGGCCAAGTGGGCGTCGTCGTCGGGGCCGGGGTCGATCACCGCGACCACGGGCTCGTCGCCCACGATCCAGGTGTTGGTGCCGGGACCGGTGTAGGGGCCGGGGTTGTTGGCGACCACGCGCCCGACGGTCGCCAGGGCTAGGCCCCGCTCAGCGGGCCGGCAGCCAGAGCACGGCGCGGCCCGGCTCGGAGGCGTCCAGCCAGCCGCCGCAGTGGACGTCGACCAGGAGCTGGACCAGAGGCTCCCCCAGCTCCGGCGCCGCCAGGGGGCGGGCGTTGGGCGCGGCGCTGATCTCGATCCGCCACCAGGCGCCGTGCCGCACGCCGCTGATCCGGGAGCCCGGGCCGCCCATCCACTCGAAGGCCCGCGCCATCGCCTCCAGCAGCACCGGCTCGGGCGCCCTGACCACGGCCTCCGCGGGAACGTCCAGGGTGGCGCCGGCGCAGGCGTTGTTGAGGATGGCATTGAAGACCACGCCCCGGGCGGTGTCCTTGGGGTCGAGGGCCGCCGCCTCCAGGGCAGCCGCCCGCCGTCCCAGCTCCTGGGCCTGCTCGTAGAGCTGCTCCAGCAGCTCGGGGCGGCCAAAGGCGGCCTGGCGCGCCGACTCCTGCAGCGAGAGGACGGCCGAGCGCATCTTGTGGCCCAGCCGCCCCAGCAGGTGGGCCCGCCGCTCGCCCGCGATCCGGAGCCCGTCCTCCTCGGCCTGGCGGGCGAGCGAGCGCCCCGCGCCGCCGTTCGCCCAGCCCACCAGCTGGCCTCCCAGCAAGAGGGGCTCCCAGCCTTCGCCGGGAGGCGGGAAGTCGAGGTCGGCCGGGCCGTGGCGGTCGCCGCCGGGAACCAGCTCCAGGCCACCGCCAACGCGCGCCCAGAGCGGGGCCCTTGACATTTACACGGGATTATCAGGCTGTGGCCGGGCTGACCATGCACCTTCCCCTCCCGGCCGCGCCGGGAGGTACTTCCCCGCCGAGCGGGGAAGAGTTTTAGCCTCCGGTCGCGGCCGCCCTTCTCTGGACTGCCACTCCGGCGGCCGGCACCGTGAACTTGAAGGTGGTTCCGCCGCCGCCGGTCGCGGCCAGCCAGATCCGGCCCCCGAAGGAGCGCTCGACGACCAGCCGGCACAGGTACAAACCGAGGCCGAGGCCGCCGCGGGCGCGGTTCTGGCCCGCGGGCGCGGTCTTCCGGAAGAGCGCCTCGACCCGGTCGACGGGCAGCCCGGGCCCCTCGTCGGACACGGTGACCTCCAGCCAGTCGTGCTGGACGCGGGCGCTGACGTGGATGGGGGCTCCCGTGTACTCGAGGGCGTTGCCGACCAGGTTGGTGAGCACCTGGTCCAGGTGCGTGGGCTCGCAGAAGGCGGCCGGCAGCGTGCGGGGCAGGCGCACCGAGACCCGCTCGGTGCGGTCGCCGTAGCGGTGGCGGAGAACGGCCATCACGTGCTCGAGCGCCTGGCTCAGCTGCACCTGCGCCGGATTGGGCTCGAACTGGCGGGTCTCCAGCTTGGCGATGATCAGCTGGCCCTCGACCAGGTTGAGCAGGCGGTCGGACATCTCATAGGCCTCGACGAGCAGAGCCGAGCGCTGCTCGGCGTCCATGTGGCGCTCCCACTGCAGGATGCCGGCGAGGGTCGTCTTCATGGCCGCGGCCGGGCTCCTGACCTCGTGGCCGATGGCCCGCAGCATGAGGTCCTTGGCCTCCAGCACCTGGCGCTCGCGGGTCACGTCCTCGTGCAGCGAGAGCACGCCGGCAGGCTCGCCGCTGATGCCCGGCAGCGGCACCCGGCGCACCTCGATCACCCGTTCCTGCGGCGAGTGCAGGGTGAGCACCGTAGGGGCGTCGGGCTCCGCGTCGGGGTCGGAGGTGAGCTGGGCGCCGGCCTCGGCCAGGATGACCTCCACGGCCCGGCCGATGAAGCTGGTCACCTCGACTCCGTAGAGCTGCTCGGCCTCGGGGTTGGCGTAGACGACCAGCCCGGCCTCGTCTTCCAGGATGACCCCGACCGGGGAGTGGCGGAGGATGGCGTCGAGCATCCGGCGCTCGCGGGCCAGGGCTTCGACCAGGCGCAGGCGCCCGATCACGACCCCGGCCTGGCCGGCGAGCACGGACATCAGGCGCCGGGTCTCGGCCGGCGAGCCGGCGCCGGCCTGGGCGACCACCAGGCCGGCGAGGGCGCCCTCGACCAGGATCGGGGTGGCCACCGCGGTGGCGCTGCCCATCGCCTTCAGGAGCGCCCGGGCGCGCGACCCCACGGGGGTGGCCCGGAAGGCGCGCAGGATGAGGTGAGGGGCCTCCAGCGGCACCCGGAAGCCATCGCTGACCCGGACCAGCGCATCCTCGACCGTGATCCAGAGGGCGCCCTGGGAGGCCGACAACGCGCGCTCGACGAGCGTCGCCATCGCGGCCTGGGTGTCGGCGGGCCGGGTGATGTCGAGCTCCGTGAAGGCGGCGACCGCCTCCAGGGTGCGAATGCGGTCGCGGGTCTCGGCCCCCAGGCGGGCGTTCTCGATCGCGATCGCGGCGTGGCGGGCGAACTCGACCGTGCCCGAGGCGGCCTCGTCGACCGGAGTGCCGGCATGCACCGAGCCGAGGGCCCCGACCATGGTGTTCGAGTACCAGAGGGGGACCAGCGACCAGGCGGAGGCGCCCCGCTGGCCGCTGAGGGGCGCCCGGGGCGGGGTCTGCGGCCAGCCTCCCTGCCGCCCGCGGCCTGCCCACTGGAGCACGCGGGCCGCGGTGGAGTCGCCGCTGGAGGCCTCCGCGGTGATCCGGCCCTCGGCGTCGAAGGCCCAGCAGGCCGCGCCCGCGGCGCTCAGCATGTTGCGGGCCTGGTCGGCGATCGAGGCCACCACGCCGGCCAGCTCGTGCCCGGCCAGGGCGGCCACCTCCTGCATGCGCACCGAGTGGGCCAGGGCCAGCTCGTTGGCGCGGTGCAGGCGCACGGTGCGCAGGGCGATGCCCACGATCGGCGCGGCGCTCTCCAGCAGCCGGACCTCGTCCTCCGAGAAGGGGTTCTCCTCGAACCGCTGCGCCGAGAGGGCGGCCACCACACGCTTGTCCTGGACTACTGGGACCCAGACCACCTCGACCGGCATCCGCGGGTCCTGGGCGCCCGGCCAGCCCGAGCCCGGGCGTCGCGCTTCCTCGGGAACATGGCCGACGAAGGTGTGGCCGGTCTCCTGCAGCTTTCGGAATTGGACCGTGCGCTCGACCGGCTTGGGTTCGAGCAGCTGGGTGGCGAGGCCCTGCTCGGAGCCGAAACCGCCCAGCAGGCCGTCGGGATCCAGGTAGACGAGCAGCAGGTTGTCGGCGGTCACGTACTCGCGGGCCGCCGTGAAAATGGCGTTCGCAATCTGGGCCTCGTCGGCCGAGCCGGCGACCCCCAGCTCGAGGACGTGCAGCGCCTCCAGCCGCCGGCGCTCGGCCTGGGCGGCGGCGAAGTACTCGGCGTTGGCGAGCGCCAGGCTGACGTGGGCGGCCACGTCCTGGAGCAGGTGGACGTGCCAGTCGGTGAAGACCCCCGCCCGGTACGACTGCAGGGAGAGCAGCGCGGTCACCCGCTCGCCGCGGCGCACGGGCACCCAGACGATCGAGCGGGCGGCCACCCGTCCGCGGCGGTCGGCGTCGGCCACGTAGACCATGGCGCCGCCGGCCTCCACCAGGCCCCCGGTCGGGTGCTGGGCCTCGACCCGGGTCGCCCACGGTGAGCGCCGGACCAGCACCGGCTGCCCGGTTTCATAGGCCTCTCGGGAAGGCCCGGACCCGGCCAGCGGCACCGTGTACACGGTCTCGTTGCCGTCGATCCAGCTGTAGCCGTCGGCCATCGGGCCCTCGTCGGCCTGGTGGATGGTGGCGAGCCCGAAGAACTCGAACTTGAGGTGGCGCGAGAGCTCCTCGCGCAGGGTGCGCATGATCGACCAGCGGTCGAGGCTGGAGGCGAGCCGCCGGCCCACCGCGTTGACCACCTCCAGGCGCCGCCTCTGCGCCTCCAGGGCGGCGTAGCTGTGCGCGTTGCGCAGGGCGAGCGCGACTTCGTCGGCGACCTGGCCGAGGAAGGTGAAGGTCGAATCCTCGTAGGCCTCGGCGTCCTTGCTGTGGATGGAGAGCACAGCCCGGGTGTCGCCGCCCTCCAGCACCGGCACCCAGGCGCCCGAGCGATATCCGGGGCCCGTGAGCTCCGCTTTCAGGTGGGTCCGCGGCTCGTCGAGGATCGAGCGCGGGATCGCCACCCGCGGCGAGCGGCGCGGCACGCGCTGAAGGAGCGGTTGGCCGTCGCCGCTGCGCAGCACGCGCACGGTGGTCGGCGCATCCTCGTCGGGCACCACCAGCTCCACCACGTCGACCGGGAGCAGCTGGCTGAGGGTCTCGTGCAGGGCGGAGACCACGCCACCCTCGTCCAGGGTGGAGGCCAGGGCCCGCGCCACCGCATTGAGGGCGGTGAGGCGGACGGACTGGTTGCGGGTGACCTCGTTGAGGTAGGCGTTGGCCGTGAGGACACCCAGGTCGCGGGCGACCTCCTCCAGGAACTCGAGCTCGGAGGGCTCAACCACCCGGTCCTCGTAGGACTGGTAGAGGACGGCGCCCATGACGGACTCGCCCTGCTTGAGGGGCGAGAAGATGATGGTGCGCGGGATCTTGCGAGCGCCCGGGCCGCGGGCGCGTTCGGCGCCCACCTCGACCACCGGGTGGATGACCTCGGTGATGCCGGCTTCATAGAAGGGCGCGAAGAGCGACTCCACCAGCCGCCGGCGCTGAACGTCCTGGAGGATGCCCTGGTCGACGCCGACGGCGTGGTACCAGCCTTCGCGCTCGAGCACGGTGAGGGCGACCACGTCGTAGCCGTAGGCGGAGCGCAGGTACTGGTAGAGGACCTGGACGATGTCGGCCTCGGTGGCGCAGCTGCGCAGCGCGGCGACCAGGCCCTGCCGGGTGGAAGCCTGTGAATGGGTGGCCCGCGCCAGGGTGTCAGCCATCGCCGCCCGTATACTGCCGCAAAGCTGTGCCGTTCACGCCACCCAAGCCCCTAGAACCGCCGCCGGCGGACCTGCGCGGATCCTCGGTGCTGGTAGTCGACGATGAGCGGGCGTGGCGCGTGATCCTGGAAACCGATCTGCGGATGCTGGGATACAAGGTTTCGGTGGCGCAGGATGCCACGGAAGCGCTGGAGGTGGCGAAGAGCTCGAAGCCCGAGGTCGCGATCATCGACCTGATGCTGCCCGAGCCGATGGACGGCTGGGCGCTCCTGGCGGAGCTGAGAGCTAGGGGTATGCCGCTTCCTGTCATCTTTTACACGGCGTACCCGGTGTTCCCGTCGGGAACCGAGGACCCGGATGTGGTGGGATATATGAGCAAGGCGGTCGACAGAGCCGACCTTTACGCGTTGCTACCCCCGGCAATCCGCCGGTGGCGGGATCGCCGAGGGTAGCTACAAAGTCGTTGACGTCAGCCGGCGATTAGCCGACTAGAACCACCAGTCTGCGCCGGCCGACAGCGCAAAAGCGGCCAGGACACCGACGGCCAGCGCTGCGCTGATCAGACGGGACTTCCAGGTCATGAGTCTTGACTCTCCTTTTTCGTAGATATAACCGACCGAAGATGAAGCCTGTCGCTTCCCATCCCCATTGAGATCTGGCGTGAGTATGGAGGGGCGGGACCACCGACTGGTTAAGATTTGGTAAATTCTTGTGCACTGGCTTGGTTTTCCCAAGCCCGTTGCGCCGAGACCCCAGGAGCAGCATTCTAGCCATCACACTCCCAATTGATGCTTCGTAACCGCACACCGGTCCTGCCTCCGCTTCCCCCCGGCCTCGAGGTCTATCGGCCGGCCGAGGTCCTGGGCTCGCGCGTCCTCGTGGTGGACGACGAGGTGCCCATGCAGATGCAGCTTCAGCTCGATCTCAATGACCTCGGCTACCAGCCCAAGGTGGCCGGGAGCGCGGACGCCGCCAAGGACATGCTGACCCGCGAGCGCATGTCCGGCGTGCTGCTCGACCTGGTGCTGGACGAGGGCGAGGAATCCGGCTTCGAGCTCCTGCGCTGGATCCGCCAGCACCACCCGGGCCTGCCCGTGATCGTGCTCTCCGCCGCCCAGGTCAGCTCGGCCGCCATCCGCAAGGCATACGAGCACGGCGCGAGTTCGTATTTCGTCAAAGGCAACGTGCCCATGGCGCACATCTACTCGGACCTGGCGGCCCGCCTGGTGGAGACCGGCACGGGGCGCAGCGGCAGCTACATCTTCGGGCGGCTGGAGTTCGATCCCACCAAGCGCACCATGAGCGTCGGCTCCAACAACACGCGGCTCACGCCCCAGCAGACGGCGCTCGTGGTGCACCTGGCCCAGGGCTCCAAGCCGGCCACCGCCGGCGACCTGATCAGCGCCGGTCTCTTCCGGCCCGACGCGGCCCGCTCGACGGTGCACAGCGCCCTGCTCACCCTGCGCCGCAAGCTCGACGACCTGGAGCCCAGCCTGGGCTCGCGTTTCCTGCTCTCCACGGCTCGCGGCTACAGTCTCGGCCAGATCGTCTAGGCCGTCCCCAAGTGCCGACCCCCTTGGAACTTCCCCAGCCCTCTCAAGCCACGCTTGACGAGGTGGTGGAGAATCGCCGCCACTTCCACAGGCATCCGGAGGTCAGCTGGTCGGAGAGCGAGACCTCGGGATTCATCAGCCGGCGCCTGGCCGACCTGGGGCTCCGGATCGACGACTGCCCGACGCCCACCGGGGCCGTGGCCTTTCTGGACACGGGCCGGCCCGGCCGGACCGTGCTGCTGCGGGCCGACATCGACGCGCTGCCCATCCTCGAGGAGTCGGGCGTCGGCTTCGCATCGGAGGCCGACGGACGCATGCACGCGTGCGGGCACGACGCGCACGCGGCGATCCTGCTGGGCGTCGCCCGCACCCTGGCGGATTCGGCCGCCGGGCTGGCGGGGTCGTTCCTCTTCGTCTTCCAGCCCGCCGAGGAGATCGTGGCGGGCGCGCGCGAGATGATCGCCAAGGGCGTGCTCGACCGCTACGACGCCAGGGCCTGCCTCGGGCTCCACACCTGGGCCCCTGGCGACAGCGGCTTTGTGCTGGCGCGGCCGGGGCTGCAGTGGTCGGGCTCCGACGCCTATGACATCGAGCTCACCGGCCCGGGCGGGCACGGCGGCGTCATGAAGAGGGCGGGCAACGTGATCGCGGCCCAGGCCTTCCTGCTGGAGCGGCTGCACTCCGTGGTGGACGGGATGGAGTACGAGGGGATCGAGTGCCACACCACGGTCGGCGACATCCGCACCGATGGGGCCTGGAACGTGGTGCCGCGCCGGGTCACCGTCAAGGGCAGCCTGCGGACCTTCACGCCGGAGATGCGCGAGGAGGGGCTGCGGCGGCTTCGCGACCTACTGCTGGAGACGGACACGGAGTTCGAGATCCGGTCCGAGCTCAAGCTCGTGCACGGCACCATCCCGCTCTGGAACGACCCCAACGTCACCCGCGCGGTGCTCGAGGTCGGCCACGAATTGATCGGCGACCGCGCCCAGCACCTGGGCAGGCCGCTCACCGTGAGCGACGACATGGCCGAGTTCCTCACCCGCATCCCGGGCTGCTACTTCATGCTCGGCTGCCGGCCGGCGGACGCCGAGACGCCGCCCGCCCACCACTCCCCCACCTTCAGGATCGACGAGGAGGCCTTCGCCACCGGCGTCAGGGTGCTGGCCGGGTCGGCGGCTCGTATCGCGGCTGAATCGGGGACCTAGCCAGCTAGACTCCGCCGCGCATGCTGTTCCTGGTCGCCGCGCTGGCCGGCCTGCTCTTCGGGCTGGCGGCGGGCGGCAGCCTCAACAACCTGGGCGCCATTCGTTTCCGCTGGCCGCTGGTCCCTCTGCTGGCGCTCATCATCCGGGACGTCGGCGTCAACACGCCTCTCGCCTTCACGCCCTGGGCGCCACTGCTCTACGTGACCGGCCTGACCGCGCTCCTGGCCTGGGCGCTCTGGCACCGTCAGCGGGTGCCGGGCCTGGTCATCGTGGCCACCGGGATGGTCCTCAACCTGTTCGTGATCGCGGTCAACTTCGGCCACATGCCGGTGTCGCTGGCGCTGGCCGACCGGGGCCCCATCGAGCTCCTGCAGAAGGGGGTGCTGGGCTACTACGTGCTGATAGGCCCCGGCACCCGGCTCGACTTCCTGGGCGACTGGATCGAGCTGCCGCCGCCCGTCAACCGGCTGTTTCCGCAGGCCTACAGCCCTGGCGACCTGGTGGCCATCGTGGGCATGGGGCTGACGCTTTTCTGGAGCAGCCGCCGCCGGGTGCTTGCAATTCGTTGAGCATTGGCCGTTTGAACCCGGAGTTATAGTGGCCTCACCGCCGTGATCCTGGTCTGGCTCTTCGGGTTACTGTTCGGCCTTCTGGGGGGCGTCTACGCAGAGTTTCTGCTCGGCTATGGCATCCTCGGCTCGCTGCTCTTCGGCCTGGCCGTGGTCCTCTTCATCCGCGGCCTCGCGAGCTGGGTCAAGCGCTATCTGATCCTGAGCGAGCGCGTGGGCGAGGAGACGTCGGTCGACAAGCGCACGCTGGAAACCAACCGCTACATCTTCTGGCGCCGCCTGATCATCACCGTCGTCGTGGTCGGGCTGTACATGTCGGTGGCCTCGATGTTCTTCGGGCTCACCCCGGTCGAGGCCATGGTGGCGCTGCCCAGCCTGCTGCTGCAGGTGCTCACCACCGTCGCGCAGTTCGCGGTCTTCATGCTGGCCAACTTCGCGATCCTGTTCGGCCCCTTCCTGCTCTTCGGCAAGATGGGCCGGCAGACGCTCGTCCCGGGGGACGCCAACTACGGCGTCCAGATCGAGGACGTGCGCGGCCAGAAGGCGGCGGTGGCCGAGATGGTGCGCATCCTCAAGCTCATGGAGCAGGGCCGCAACTACGTCCGCGCGGGCGGCAAGCGCGAGCGCGGCGTGCTCTTCGTGGGCCCGCCCGGAACCGGCAAGACGATGCTCGCCAAGGGCATCGCCACCAGCCTCCAGATGCCCATCATCATCACCTCCGGCGCGTCCTTCCAGGGCATGTTCATGGGCATGGACATGGTGTCCGTCTTCATGATGGTGCGGGCCGCCAAGAAGAAGGCCAAGCGCTGGGGCGGCTGCGCCATCTTCATCGACGAGTTCGACGCGCTGGGGAACCGGCGCCAGGGCATGGGCGGCGGGGGCGGCGGCGCCATGGGCGGCATGTTCGGCGGCGGCCAGATGGGCCTCAACATGCTGCTGGTCCTGATGGACGGCGTGGACAACCCGACCATGATGAAGCGGTCCTTCCGGCGCTTCGTGAACCTCACCATGGACGGCCTCTTCCTGCCCCGTGAGCTCCGCGCCAACGGCAGCCGGATGTCCCTTCGCATACCGCCCCTGCAGGCGCCCCGCTACAACCTCTTCTTCATGGGCGCTACCAACCGCCCGGCGGTCCTCGACGAGGCGGTGACGCGGCCCGGCCGCTTCGGCCGCACGATCACCTTCCGGATGCCGACGCGCGAGGACCGCAAGGACATCGCCGCCCTCTATTTCGACAAGAAGCAGCACGACCCCGAGCTCGACACCCCCAGCCGGCGCGACGAGGTGGCCCGCATCACCGACGGCTACTCCCCGGCCATGATCGACCAGGTCCTCTCGCTGGCCCTGATGTACGCCTTCGAGGAGGGCCGCCAGTTCTTCACCTGGCGCGATCTCCGGGAGTCCATGGGCAACGTCGAGGCCGGCCTCGCGGAACCTGTCGAGTACAACGAGCGCGACAAGATCGCGATCGCCCGCCACGAGCTCGGGCACGCCGTGGCCGCCCGCTTCTACGAGCCGGAGAAGAGCTCGGTGCGGCTCTCCATCAAGATGCGCGCCTCCTCCTACGGTCACCACCGCAACATCGAGAAGGAAGAGCAGTTCGTCACCTTCCGCTCGCAGGCGGCGGGCGACCTCCGGCACACCCTGGGGGCGATCGCCTCCGAGCGCGTCTTCTACGGCGAGAACTCCTCCGGGGTGAGCATGGACCTGATCCAGGCCACCCGCCACGCCTGCCACATGGTCGGCGTCTGGGGCATGGGCCCCGACCCCCTGGATCCCGTGATGTCGCGCAAGGCCGCCACCATCGGCGAGCATCTGATCTCCCGCTTCGAGGACGCCTCCTCGGGCGGGCCGATGACCGGTGGCACGGTCACCGGCACCGTCCTCCAGAGCCCGTCCCGGCGCGTGGTGGCCCAGGTCATGGGAGCCGCCTTCATCGACTGCTGGCGCCTGATGCACGTCAACCAGGAGGCGATCGACCAGGCCGCCGAAGCGCTGATCGTGCAGGGCGAGCTGGTCGGTGACGAGGTGGGCGCGCTGCTCGACTCGGTCAACCTGCGGATGCCCTCGGAGTCGGACCCCTACCCGGACGAGTCGCCCATGATCCCGTCGACCGACGCGGATCGCCCCGTGCGGGCGCTCGAGACCGCCTAGAGCAGTCCGTCGCCCCGCCTCGCGGAGGGACTTACAGCGGGGTTCTTTAACCAACCCGCAGTCAACTCGACGTAACTCGGCCCTATAACCCGGAGGGTGCGGCGCGTCCTCCTCTCCCTGGTGCTGGCGGTCGCCGCCCTGCTGCCGGCGGTTCCGGCCCGCGCCATGGTCAGCCCCGAGCTGGTCCCGATCTCGGTCCAGTACGCCAAGTCGTGGCGCTCGGCGCAGAGCGGGCTGACGGATGCGGCCCGGCGGGTGGCGGCCCTCCAGGCGCAGGCCGAGCCGGCCGACCTGCTCGGCGTGCTGCGGCACGATCTCCAGCTCGAGGTCGCCCAGTACGACTACCGAGATTCCATCCGCAGCCAGCAGGTCATCGTCTATGCGCTGGCCGTCGACCAGGGCCTGGAAGACCAGGTCGCCGGCCTGCTCCCGGCCGCCGAGCTGCGACCGCTGCGGCAGACCACCGAGGCGCTGCGGGCGCTCTGGCGTGCGGCCGGCATCAGCGACCTGGGCCAGATCCAGATCCGCTACAACCGCCGCCTCGAGGACTCGGCGCCGGTCGCTCAGCTGGCCGGCTACTACCGGACGTCAGGCGGCCGCTACGCGATCGACTGGAGCTACCTGGCCGCGATCAACTTCATCGAGAGCGACTTCGGGCGCGTCAACGGGCCCTCCAGCGCCGGCGCCCTGGGCCCGATGCAGTTCATGCCGGGCACCTGGGAGGCCTACGGCGGGGGCGGCGACATCATGAGCCCCAGGGATTCGATCGAGGCCGCGGCCCGCTATCTGCACGCGATGGGCGGCCCCGGCAACATGGACCGCGCGATCTACCGCTACAACAACGACAGCGACTACGTGGCGTCCGTCAAAGGCTTCGCGGCCGCGCTGCGCGCCGATCCCAGCTGGCTGGATCGCCTGTACTTCTGGTCGACCTCGGGCTGAGCCGCGGGGCCAAAAAGGGAGGAGGCCCGACCCATGCGGCCCGGGCCCCCTTGGAGAGAGGAGAGAGTCGGTATTCAACGCGATCTATCTTCTGGTGAGTGAATCCACCCACCCGAGGGAACGTGAAGATAGAAACGTGACAGGTTCTGGTTTCTTGCGCTCGGGATTCTGGGCGGCCCTGGCCGCGCTCCTGCTCGCCGGCTGCAACGTCGGCGCACCCAGGACGGCGGCGCCGACCTCACACCCCGGCACCGGCACCGGCGCCGCGGAGATCCCGCTCGTGACGCCGACACCCGGCGCCACGGGCACCGGCCCGATCGCCTTCGACGCCGTCCACGTCTACTCGGTGCTGGCGCCCGCGGTCGGCCTGATCATCGTGAGCACCCGCCAGGGATCCTCCGAGGGGAGTGGCTTCGTGGTCGCCCGGGCCGGCGGCACCAGCTACATGATCACCAACAACCACGTGGTGACCGGAGCCAGCACGGCCGAGGTGCTGCTGCCGGACGGCCGCCACTACACCGCCCAGGTGCAGGGCACCGACCCCCTGGAGGACATCGCGGTGCTGAAGATCGCCGACGGCAGCCTGCCGCTGGCGGAGTTCGGCGACTCCACCAAGGTCAAGCCCGGCCAGCCGGTGGCCGCCATCGGCAGCCCGGAGGGGGCCAGCGGATTCGGCTCGGTGACGGTGGGCGTGATCTCGGCAGTTCACCGCACGCTCAGCAACGTCGGCGCCGGGCGCGGCCAGACCGGCGAGAACCTGCCCGACGTGATCCAGACCGACGCCCCCATCAACCCGGGCAACTCGGGCGGCCCGCTGGCCGGCGCCGACGGACGTGTGATCGGCATCAACACCGCCGGCGACACCGCCGCCAACAGCATCGGGTTCGCGATCCCCAGCCTGATCGCCAAGCGGATCGCCGACGACCTCATCGCCGGCCGCAGGCCGGGCCATCCCTACGTCGGCGTCAGCTACCAGGACATCGCCGCCTATCTGGCCGGCCACTCCAGCTCCGCGGTCCACGGCTACGGGATCGTGGTCAGCTGCGCGGTGCCGGGCGGACCGGCGGAGAAGGCCGGGATCCGGAGCAACGACGTGGTGGAGAAGATCGATCGCACCGACCTCAACAACGGCGAGACCCTGGGCGGGGTGCTGCAGCTCCACAAGCCGGGTGACACGGTGCCCTTCACCGTGCTGCGCGATTCCGGCACGACCACGATCAACGTGACCCTGGGCGACCGGCCGCCCAATCCAGCCTCCTGCTGACCGAGTGAGTGACAATTAGAGTGATCACTCATGGAGTACCGGATCGAGGAGTTGGCGCGCACGGCCGGGGTCGCCGTCGACACCATCCGCTTCTACCAGGGCAAGAACCTGCTGCCGCCACCGAGAAGGCAGGGGCGGGTGACCTGGTATTCGGACCAGCATCGCGAGCGCCTGGCCCGAATCCGCTCGCTCCAGCAGCGCGGATTCACCCTGACCGTGATCCGGCGCTTCCTGGAAGGGGAGCTGGAGCCCTCGGACGAGGCGCTGGTGGAGGCGATCACCCACCCCCCGGCGCCGGAGACGCTGACCCTGGAGGAGCTGTCCGCACGTAGCGGGGTGGCGGCACCGCTGCTGCGCTCGCTGGCCCAGGCGGGCCTCCTGGTGCCGGTCTCGGACGGCGCCGATCCGACCTATCCGGCGGCGGACCTGGAGGCGATCGCGGCCGGGCTCAAGCTGCTGGAGGCGGGGGTCCCCCTGGGAGACCTGATGGACCTGGGCCGCGAGCACGCGGAGTCGGTGGAACGGACTTCGCGGCGGGCGGTCGACCTCTTCGACCGCCATGTGCGAGAGCGCATCCAGGCCGCCGGGCGGGACCCGGGCGAGGCCGAGCGCGAGCTGCTCGAGCTCTTCAACCAGCTGCTGGACGCCAGCGGCACCCTGGTCCGCCACCACTTCGAGCGCACGCTGCTCAAGGCGGCGCGGGAGCACGTAGAGCGGAAACCCTGACCCTGGAGCGGCGCGAGCTCGCGGGCAGCCCCGACCTGATCGCGCTGGCGGGCGCCGCTCGGGATGGCGGCCACGAGGTCATGCTCATGGAGCGGCCGATGCCGGACGCCGTCAGCGTGGTCGCGCTGGGACGGGCCTGCGACCTGGTCTCCGCGCCGGGCGGCGCCGCCCTCCTGGACGCCGGCGGCAGGCAGCTGGACTTCGAGGCAGGACCGCCGGTGGCTGCGGTCGCCACCCTCTGGGAACGCCTCTCCAGCCGCCTGGGCGGCGAGCAGGCCGGACCGGCCGGCACCGGGCTGGTGGCGGTCGGCGGCTTCGCCTTCCGTCCCGGCCGCGAGCCGGCCGGGCCCTGGGCCGGCTTTCCGGCGGTCCTCCTCCGGGTGCCCGCGCTGGCGGTCACCCGCGTCCGCGGCCGGACCTACGCCTCCGTGGCAGCGCCTGGTGCGGAGGAGCTGCTCGACTTGGCGCCCGCCTTTCGAGCGCCGGCGGCCCGGGCGCTGGAGCTGGCTCCGGTGCGGCCGCCGGCGGAGTGGAAGAAGGCGGTGGCCACCGCTGCCCGGCGGCTGGGGGCCGGCGAGGCGCAGAAGGTCGTGCTGGCCCGCGAGGTGGTGGCCAGGGCCGACGGCGCGATCGCCGCCGCCGCGGTGGCCCGCGCCCTGCGGGCCGCCTATCCCGCCTGCTTCACATACCTGGTGACGGGCGCCGACGGGACCGCCTTCATCGGCGCCTCGCCCGAGCTGCTGGTGCGCCGCGCCGGACGCTCGGTGCTGGCGCAGCCGATGGCCGGCTCGGTGGCGCGCGGCGCCGACGAGGCCGAGGACGAGCGCCTGGCCGCCTCCCTTCTCGAGGAGCGGTTCCTGGCCGAGCACCGGGTGGTGCCGGAATGGGTGGCCCAGCGCCTGGCGCCGGTCAGCGCCCGGGTCGACGACCCGGGCCGCCCGGAGGTGGTCCGCTTCACCAACATCCAGCACCTGGCCACCACGATCCGGGCCGAGCTCCACGACCCGCCGCCCTCGGCGCTGGCGCTGGCCTCGCTGCTCCACCCCACGCCGGCGGTCGGCGGCCTGCCCCTCGACACGGCGCTGCGCATGATCGACGAGCTGGAGGGCTTCGATCGCGGCTGGTACGCGGGCGCCGTGGGCTGGCTGGACGGCCGCGGGGACGGCGAGCTGGCGGTCGCCCTCCGGTGCGGGCTGCTCTGGGAGGACGGGGCGCGCCTCTTCGCCGGCAACGGGATCATCGCCGGCGCCGACCCGGCCGCCGAGCTGGAGGAGACCGAGGTCAAGCTGCGCGCCCTGCTGGGCGCGCTGGTCGCGTGAGCCTCAGGCGAGCGCCGCGGCCACAGCGCGCCAGCAGGCTCGGTGGCCCGCGACGCTGTCCGAGCGCTTGAAGCGCACGCTCAGCAGGACCGAGTCCTCAGCGCCCAGGGCGGCGCGCATGGCGCCGGGCAGATCCTCGGCCCGGTCGGCGCAGGCGTAGCTCAGCCCGTAGAGGCGGGCCACCTCCTCCAGCCGGAGGCCGAGCGGCGTCGCGAAGACCTCCTCGAAGACATCGCGGTGGGCGGCCTGGGGCAGGAACTCGAATATCCCGCCACCGTTGTTGTCCAGCACCACCACCGTGGCGCGCAGCCCGTGGCGGCGCAGCGCCCAGAGGCCGTTCATGTCGTGGTAAAGGCTCAGGTCCCCGAGTAGCAGGACGGCTGGGCGCTGGGGCCAGGCGGCCGCCATCCCGAGCCCGCTCGAGACCAGCCCGTCGATTCCGCTGGCGCCCCGGTTGCCGAGGAACGACTGCCCCGCTCCGGCACGGGGCCAGAAGGTGTCGACGTCGCGGATGGGCATACTGGAGCCGACGAAGAGGGCCGCGTCCGGCGGCGCGGCCGCGGCCAGCGCGCGCACCGCGTGGCCCTCGTGCAGCGGCCCCCCGGCCAGTACGGCATCCAGGGCCCGCGCGGCGCGGGCGCCGGCCTGGCGCCACCCCTCCGCCCACTCGGTGGCCGGGCCGGCCAGCGCCTCGACCACCGCCAGCGGGTCAGCGCGGAGCAGGTCGGTCGCCAGCAGGTCGGGATCGGGCCAGCCCGCCTCGGCGACCAGGAAGGTGCGGGCGCCGGCAGCGGCCAACCACTGGTTGAGCGGCTTGGAGGTCGGCGGCGCGCCCACCCGGACCACGAGGTCGGGCCGGTGGGCGGCCGCCCAGGCAGGGTCGCGCAGCATGGCGTCATAGGGCAGCTCGACCTGCCGGAGGTATGAGGAAGGCTCGGCCAGCACCGGCATCGCCGCGGCGGCCGCCGCCGGGGCCAGGCGCCCTCCGTCCCGCATCTCGCCGGCGACCAGGATCGGTCGTTCGGCGGTGGCCACGGCCCGGCGCAGCGAGCGCAGGTCGGCAGACGGCCGGGCGGCTTCGACGCGCACCGCCGCCTGCCGGCCGGCCAGCGGGGCCTCGGCCCGGCCCTGCGGCGCCACCAGCGGCTCGCGGAAGGGCAGGTTGAGGTGCACCGGCCCCGGCAGCGGCCCTGACGCCTCGGCCACCGCGCGGGCGGCCAGCCGCCGCCAGCGCGTCCCCGCCTCGGGACCGTCCTCGGGCAGGCCCGGGTCGTGGTACCAGCGCACCGCCGAGCCGTAGAGGCGAGCCTGGTCGATGGCCTGGTTGGCTCCCACCCCGAGCAGCTCCGGCGGGCGGTCGGCCGTGAGAACCACCAGCGGCGTCTGCGAGTGGTGGGCTTCGACGACCGCCGCGTGGAACTCGGCGGCAGCGGTGCCGCTGGTACACAGGATCACGACCGGGCGCCCGCTGGCCTTGGCCAGGCCGACCCCGAAGAACGCGCAGCTGCGCTCGTCGATCAGGACCCGCGCCCGCAGCCCGGGATGGCGCGCGAAGGCCATCGCCAGCGGGGCCGACCTGGAGCCCGGGGCCAGGCAGACGTCGGTGACCCCCGACGCCGCCAGCTGGTCGGCGAGGGTGACCGCAAAGCGCTGGTTAACCTTGGCCTGATCCATGTTCGTGACGCTGCTGCACGGCTTCATGCAGGACGGACGGGCCTGGGACGAGCTGGTGGCGCGCCTGCCCGCTGAGTGGACCTACCTGCGGCCCGCGCTGGCCGGCCTCAGCAGCCTGCCGGCGGTGGCCGAACTGGTTCCAGAGCGGTCCCACCTGATCGGCTATTCCATGGGCGGCCGGCTGGCCCTGTGGCTGGCCGCCCAGAACCCGGATCGGGTGCTCTCGCTGACCACCATCGGCGCCCACGCGGGCCTGGAGCCGGCGGAGCGGGTGGCCCGCGCCGCGGCCGACGAGGCGCTGGCCGAACGCATCGAGCGCGAGGGGATCGAATGGTTCGCGGGCTACTGGGCCGCTCAGCCGATGTTCGCCCGGCTGACCGGACGCGCGGACCTGGACGCCATGCGTCGCGATCAGGAAGCGGCGGCCGCCGCGGCCATGCTGCGCGGGCTGGGTCCGGCGGCGGTGGATCCCTTCTGGGATCGGCTGGCGGCGATCACGGCCCCCGCGCTGTTCATCGCCGGCGCCGAGGACGGCCGCTATCCAGAGCTGGCCCGAAGGCTGGCGGCGGCTGTGCCCCACGGCCGGGCCGAGATCGTGCCCGGGGCAGGCCACGCGGTGCACCTGGAGAACCCCGACGCAGTGGCGCGCCTGTTGAAGGCTCACCTGTCCACCCGGTAGCGAGCCAGCGCCGCGCGGTCGAGCTCGACGCCCAGACCCGGCCCCGGCGGCAGCTCGAGCTGCGGGCCTTCCGGCAGCCCGGAGACCAGGTCGGCCTCCAGCAGCCGCCTGGTGGCCAGCCCGCACGCCAGCGGCGCCTGCGGGAAGGCGCAGGCGGCATGCAGCGCGGCCGCGATTCCGATCCCGGTCTCATAGGACGATCCCATGCAGACCGGCCCGGTGGCCGCCCGCGCCAGCGCCAGCGCGTGCAGCGGCCCGCCCACGGTGCCCAGCTTGATGGCCAGCGCCGTGCCCTGGCGCGCCAGGCGGCAGGCGAGGTCGTGGTCGGCCAGCGACTCGTCGGCGGCCAGGGTCAGGCCGGCGGCAGCCGACAGGGCCGCCCATTCGGCGGCGGACGCCGCCGCCGGCAGCGGCTGCTCCACCAGCTCCAGATGCAGGTGGCTGAGGGTCGGCAGCGCGCTCCCGGCCGGCCGGCCATTGAAGTCCAGCCTGAGCCGGGCGTGCGGGCCGGCGGCCCAGCGGGCCGCGCCCAGGCGTTCCAGGTCGAGCTGCCCGCCGCCGTTGGCGGCCTTGAGCTTGAAGGTGGTGAAACCTTCCCCGCGGAGCGCGTCGACGGCGCTCGCCACAGCGTCCGGGCGGAGGTCCTCGACCAGCGCGCTGCAGGCCAAAGTGCGGCGCCGGACGCCGCCCAGCAGCTCGGCCAGCGGCAGGCCGCGCTCGCGTGCCTCGAGGTCGAGCCGCGCCATCTCCCAGGCCGCGGCGGCCGGGGCCGAGCGCGTCAGGCCTGCCCGCAGCTCCTGCAGCACCCCGTCCAGGCTGGCGCCGCGAGCCGCCAGCACGGGGGCCTCGCCCAGGCCGGAGACGCCGCCTCGCCTCAGCACCACCAGGACCGCCTCGTGGGCTCGTCCCCCGACCATCGGGACCCGGACCGGGATCAGCTCCAGGTCCGGGCTCATGACGCGAGCAGCCCCGCGGTCCAGAGCAGCGCGAACCAGACCTCGAGTTGGGCGCAGCGCTTGAGCCCCGCCACCAGCACCTTGGGGTCCGGGCTGCCCGAGAGCCGGTACACCTGCCAGGCCAGCGGCACCGCCAGCAGCGGGAGCGCGACCAGCCGGCCGGCCGCCCCCAGCCCGAAGGCCACGACGGGGGCCGCGAAGGCTGCCGCCAGCAGGGCGGCCAGCAGCAGCCGCGTCCGCGAGGCGCCGAGGCGCACGGCCAGCGTGCGCTTGCCCGCCGCGGCGTCGGTCTCGACATCGCGCAGGTTGTTGAGGACCAGGATCGCGCAGGCCAGGGCGCCGGTGGCGACGCCCCCCAGCCAGGCCGCCGCCCCCATCCGGCCGGACTCGACGTAGGTGGTGCCGGCCGTTGCCAAGAGCCCGAAGAACACGAAGACGAACACCTCGCCCAGGCCCAGGTAGCCGTAGGGCCGCGGCCCGCCCGTGTAGAGCCAGCCGGCGGCCACCGCCAGGACGCCGGCACCCAGCAGGCGCCAGTCGGTGGCCAGGCTGAGCGCCAGCCCGACCCCGGCCGCCAGGCCAAAGGCGGCGATCGCGGCGACGCGCACCTGCCGGGGTGGGACCAGCCCCGAGGCCGCCGCCCGGACCGGGCCCCGCCGGCCCGGCGTGTCCGCGCCGCGCACGAAGTCGGAGTAGTCGTTGGCGTAGTTGACGCCCAGCTGCATGGCGATCGCGACCACCAGCGCGGCGATCCCGGCGCCGAAGCGGGCGCCGCCGTCGTGGACCGCGACCGCCGTGCCCACCAGGACCGGCGACACCGATGCGGCCAGGGTGGCGGGGCGGGCGGCCAGCCACCAGACGCGCGCCGGCGTCAGGACCGGCCGCAGCTCCACCACCCGCATCTACAAGGTCCTACGGACGCTTGGGGAACCTGGAGAAGTCAGGCGGGCGCTTGTTGACGTAGGCGTCCCGGCCCTCCTGCGCCTCCTCGCTCAGGTAGTAGAGGAGCGTGGCGTCGCCGGCCAGCTGCTGGATCCCCGCCAGCCCGTCGTCGGCGGCGTTCAGGCTGGCCTTGATCATGCGCAGCGCCAGCGGGCTGTGCTGGAGCATCGTGCGCGCCCAAGCCACGGTCTCCTTTTCCAGGTCCGCCAGCGGCACCACCTTGTTGACAAGGCCCATCTGGAAGGCCTCCTGGGCGTCGTACTGCTCGCACAGCAGCCAGATCTCGCGCGCTTTCTTCTGGCCCACGATCCGGGCCAGAAGGCCCGAGCCGTAGCCGCCGTCGAAGCTGCCGACCCGCGGTCCCGTCTGCCCGAAGCGCGCGTTGTCGGCGGCGATCGTGAGGTCGCAGACGACGTGCAGGACGTGGCCGCCGCCGATCGCGTAGCCGGCGACCATGGCGACCACCGGCTTGGGCGTGCGCCGAATCTGGACCTGGAGATCGAGCACGTTGAGGCGGCCGATCCCCTGCGCGTCGCGGTAGCCGTCGTCGCCGCGAACGCGCTGGTCGCCGCCCGAGCAGAAGGCCTGGTCGCCGGCTCCGGTCAGGATGATGACGCCGACCTGGGGGTCGTCGCGGGCGGTGTTGAAGGCGTGGCTCAGCTCGAAGAGCGTGGTCGGCCGGAAGGCGTTGCGGACCTCCGGCCGGTTGATCGTGATCTTGGCGATGGCCCCGTCAAGGGTCTCGTACAGGATGTCTTCGTACTCGCCGCCGCGCACCCAATCGTACAAGTCAGCACTCCTAGAGCGATTGCTAGTAACGTGCTGATCGTACTCCATGGACCTGCTGCGGGAGAGGAGCCGAAGGGACGGGCCGCGACGGGCGCTGGTCGATGCTGGGGCCGGCTTCTGGATCAGCTGGTTCGACCTCGACGGCCTGGCGACCGCCTGGGCGAGGCGCCTGCAGCGCCTGGGCGTCCGGCCCGGCGACCGGGTCGCTGTGCGGGAGCCGGCCGGGGCCCGCTTCGCCGCTCTCCTCCATGCCTGCCTGCGCCAGGGGTACGCCTTCGTCGCGCTGCCGGTGCGCGCGCCGCAGCCCGAGATCGAGCGGGTGCTCGCCGATTGCCGCCCACGCGCGCTGGTCGCGGAGGGGGAGCCGGAGCTGCGCGAAGACGCGGCGAGCGGCGCCGAAGGCGACGCCTGCGTCGTGTACACGTCGGGTACGACCGGCCCGCCCAAGGGTGTGCGGCTGACCGCGGCCAACCTCCTCGCTTCCGCCGAGGGTTGCCAGGAGAGCCTGGCCTCCACCGCCGAAGACCGCTGGCTGCTCTGCCTGCCGCCCCACCACGTGGGCGGGCTGGCGATCTTCGTCCGCGCCGCGGTCTCCAACCAGCCGCTCACCGTGCTGCCTCGATTCGAGGAGGCGCGGGTGCTGGAAGCACTCGCCCGCGAGAGCTGCAGCCTGCTTTCGGTCGTGCCCACGATGCTGTTGCGGCTGCTCGACGGGGGCGGGCTGGAGCCGCTGCTGCGGGTGCGGGCGATCCTGCTGGGAGGCGCTCCGGCGCCCGCCGGACTGGTGCGCGCCTGGGCCCGCCTGGGCCTCAACATCTGCCCCACCTACGGCCTCACCGAGACCGGGTCCCAGGTTGCCACGGTGCCGCCGGGCGCGGCCGAGGAGCTGGCCGGCACGGCCGGCTTCGCGCACTCCCGGGCCAGCGTGGAGGTGGTGGGCGGCGAGATCGTGGTCGGGGGACCGGTGCTCTCGCCGGGCTACGTCAACGCCGAGCTGCGGGCAGGCCCTGAGCTCGGTCGCTTTCACACCGGAGACGCGGGCCGCCTGCGCGCCGATGGGGCGCTGGAGGTGAGCGGCCGCCTCGACGACGCCATCATCACCGGCGGCGAGAACGTGCAGCCGCTGGAGGTGGAGGACGCGCTCCGGGCGCATCCGGCGGTCCGCGACGCGGCCGTGGTCGGGGTGCCCGACCGCACCTGGGGCCAGGTCCTGGAAGCGCGCGTGGTGGGTCGCGGAGCAGCCGCCGACGAGCTGGCCCAGTTCCTGCGGGAGCGGCTGGCCGGCTTCAAGGTCCCGCGGCGCTTCGTCTTCGTGGACGAGCTGCCGCGCACCGAAGGCGGCAAGCTTTTGCGCAGCCAGCTCACCGAACCTGATAGCTAAGTGCTAGACGGGCGGCGGGGCGGCCGTCTGGCCCAGCGCCTGGAGAGCGGTGGGCAGGATCGTCAGCTCCGGCACCCAGGCCCGGCCGGGCAGCGAGAGGATGAACATCGCCGCCTCGGCGACGTCCTCGGAGTGGAGCATGCGGGCGGTCACCGCGGGCGGCGGCGGCGACGGCCGCTTGAGCATGATGGGGGTGTCGACCTGGCCGGGGTTGATGACCGAGAACCGGATGCCCTCGCCGTGGAGCTCCAGGCCGGCGCCCCGGGCGAGACCGATCATCCCCGCCTTGGCGGCCTGGTAGGCGGGGCCGCTGAGGTCCGGCCAATGGCCGGAGACGCTGGCGACGAAGAGCACGTCTCCTCGAGCCCGGCGCAGCTTCTCGAGGCCGGCCCGAACGAAGTTGAAGGCACCGGTCAAGTTGACCGCGACCAGGTGATCCCAGCTCTCGGCGGTGAGCTCCTCGAGGCGGCGGCGGGGGATGTTGTCCCCAGCCGCGCAGACCAGCACGTCGAGGCGGGGAACTGCGTCCAGGAAGCGGTCGACGGCGGGCCGGTCGCTAACGTCGAGGGCAACCGGGCCCCGGCGGCTGACCCGATGCACCTCGGCGCCTGCCGCCTCCAGGCGGCCCGCGATGGCGGCGCCGATGCCGGAAGAAGCCCCCGTCACGACCGCCGTCTTGCCAGCCAGGTCAGGCAAGGAAGACTTTGACCTCGTCGATGGGGCCGCGGGCCAGGGTGCGGAACGCCTCCGGGCCCGCCTCCAGCGGGCGGACCCCGGTGAGCGGGATCGCCGCCTTGCCCTCCGCCAGCCAGTCCAGCGCCTGCTGGAAGTCGGCGTCGGAGTAGCCGAACGTGCCCTGGACCCGGAGGTTGCCCCGGATCACCCGGTGCCAGGGCAGCGCTGTCTCATCCTCGTGAAGGCCGATGAAGATCGCGGTGCCGGCCGGGCCCAGCAGGTCGACCGCGCCGCGGCGGGTGGCCTCTGAGCCGGCCGCGTCGACCACCAGGTCGACGCCCGGCTTCACCTCCGAGAGATCCTGGAACGCCTCATGGGCGCCCAGCGCCAGCGCATGCTGCCGGCGCTGGGGATGGCGCTCGACCGCGGTCACGATCTCGGCCCCGTGGAGCAGTGCCGCCTGCAGGCAGGCGAGCCCGATGGTCCCGGCGCCGATGACGACCACCCGGGCCCGCTCCCCGCCCGCGCGCCGGATCGCGTGCACGCCGTTGGCCAGCGGCTCGGCCAGGGCGCCGAGCCGGGCGTCCAGGCCGCCGGGCATCGCGAACAGGCAGCGCTCGGGGACCGCGGTGAAGGCGGCGAATCCGCCCGGCGCCCCGATCCCGATCAGGTGGCGGTCCGGGCAGAGGTTGCGGTCGCCGGCCAGGCAGTGGACGCAGCCACCACAGCCGACGATGGGGTTGACGGCCACCCGCCGGCCCTTCCAGGCGGCGTCCGCGCCGGGGCCGGTCTCGGTCACGGCGCCCGCGTACTCATGGCCCATGACCAGCGGCGGCACGCGGTTCGACATCCGGCCCAGGTAACCCTCGATCTCCGACCCGCAGATGCCGGCCGCCTCGGTGCGCACCAGGACCTCGCCCGCGGCCGGGTGGGGCTCCGGCAGCTCCTGCACCTCCATTCGCTCGGGCCCCAGCCAGACCAGCGCCTTCACCTCGCGTAATTCTGGGGCTGGTTGTCGGCGTACAGGTGCCAGGTCCCCACGCTGCGAAAGCCCAGGCGCGCCAGGATCGGCCGCGACGACGGCATCGCCTGCACCGTGAGGCCGGGCGAACCCGCCGCCCCCGCCATCCGCCATCGCTCCCAGACCGTGGCCCGGTAGAGGCCGCGACCGCGCAGGCGCGGGCGGCAGGAACCGCCGTTGAGCTGAGTTCCTCGAGGCGTGATCCAGGCCCAGCCGGCGGCGGCCGGCTCGGCGTCCAGGCAGGCGATCACCAGGCGGCGGCCCTGGTCGCGATCGAGCTCGGCCCAGCGCGCCTCCAGGCCGGGCACCACGCCGCCGCCGAAGGCCTCCGCCTGGATCTCATGGGCCAGCCGAAAGCTCGCGAGGTCGCGAAGGCCGTCCAGGAATGTGATGCCGGGCGCCGGCGGGTCCAGCCCGACCTCCGCCGGCAGCACCATCGCGTCCAGCTCCGGCATCGCCTGCAGGCCCAGCGCCAGCAGGCGTTCGCCGAGGTCGGCCGGCTCGGAGCCCGGGCCCACGATCCAGGCGCAGGGCAGCCCGCGCGCACGGTAGAGCAGGCGGCAAGCCTCGAGCAGGGCAGGCACGCGCTCGGCGGTCGTGCGCACCAGGCAGACGTGGTTGGGCCCCGGGATCGGGAAGCTCGGCTGCAGCTCGACCAGCCGCTCGGGCGTGCGGTCGATGAGCACGCCGGCTCGCTCCATCCCCCATGGCCGCAGCGCGAACTCGCTCAGCGAGTCGAGGCTCACCTGCCGGGCGCGAGGGCGGCGATCACCGGCGCCGGATCGCCCACGATGGCGAGCACCGGGCAGCCGAGCCCGGCCTCCCAGTAGCGCGCCAGGCCGGCGCCGATGGCGTCGAGCGAGCCCGTGAGCGTCAGCTCGGCGACCATCGCGTCGGAGACCTGGCCGGACGCCGCGGCCCGTTCGCCAGCCGCCCAGCGCTCGTTGATCGCCTTCACCTCCTCCGCGAATCCCTGGCGGGCCATGACGCGCGCGTAGAAGGGCACCAGCGCGTAGGTGGTGACCGTGCGGCGGGCCAGCGCCTGCGCAGCCTCGTCATCCCCCGGAATCACGTTGATCCGGCACATCGAGTCCTGGTCGCCGACGGTCTCGCGGATCAGGCCCGGCCCGACCATGTACAGGCAGACGCCGTCCGCCAGCTCGCGCGCGGCCGCGGCCATGCTCTCGCCGAGCGCGGCCATCCAGATCGGAGGCGGCTGCGCGGGCGGCTGCGCCAGGCGCATGCCCGCGACCTTCTCGCCCGCCAGCAGCGCCCTGACCGCGACCACGGTCTCGCGGACCGCTTTCACGGGCCGGCCGAAGGGCACCCCCATCCATTGCTCCACGACGACCGGGGTGGAGGACCCGACGCCAAGCACGAAGCGACCGGGCGCCAGCTCGGCCAGCGCGGCGGCGTGCATGGCCAGCAAGCCCGGCGGCCGGAAGAAGACCGGCGCGATGGCGGTGCCCAGGCGCACATCGGCGGTGCTGGCGGCCGCCGCTGCCAGCGGCGTGAAAGCGTCGAACATGTTGATCTCGAACGACCAGAGGTCCGTGTAGCCGAGCGCTTCGGCGCGCGCCGCCAGGGCCGGCACGTCGGACAGGGGCACCCGGTCGGCGGGGACCGAGAGACCGAGCCGGCGCGCCCTCAGTTGATTCGCTTCTCGCGCCCCTGCCACTCGCGATCGCGGAGCACGAACTTCTGGACCTTGCCGGTCGAGGTCTTGGGCAGCTCGCCGAACTCGACCGCCTTGGGCGCCTTGAACTTGGCGATCTTCGAGCGCACATGCTCGATGATCTCGGCTTCGGTGGCGCTCTGGCCGGGCTTCAGCGTCACGAAGGCCTTGGGCACCTCGCCCCAGCGCTCATCGGGGATGGCGATCACCGCACACTCCATGACAGCGGCGTGGGAGGCGATCGCCTGCTCGACCTCGATCGTCGAGATGTTCTCGCCGCCCGAGATGATGATGTCCTTCTTGCGGTCGCGCAGCTCGATCTCGCCGTCGGGGTGCATGACGCCGACGTCGCCGGAGTGGAACCAGCCGCCCGCGAACGCGGTCTCGGTGGCCTCGGGGTTCTCGAAGTAGCCCTTCATGACCACGTTGCCGCGCATCGCCACCTCGCCCATGGTCTCGGCGTCGGCGGGCACATCGTTCATCTGCTCGTCGACCACGCGCACCTCGCCGGCGACCAGGTTGGGATAGCCCTGTCGCGACCGGGCGCGCGCGTCCGCGCCCGGCGGCGAGACGTTGATGGTGAACGGCCCGTAGGTCTCGGTCAGCCCGTAGACGTGCTCGAGCTGGAAGTTGAGCTCCTGCATGGTGGCGATGAGCGTCGGCGAGGGCGGGGCTCCCGCCGTAAAAAGCCGCGCCGACCTCTCCAGCCGCGCGGCCGCGGGGTCGTTGACGAGCATGGTCAGGACCGTCGGCGCGCCGCAGAAATGCCAGTCAGCCTCGGTGCGCAGCAGCTGCCAGATCTGCGGCGGATCGACCTTGGGGATGCAGAAGTTGCGCGCGCCGACCGCGATCGTCGCCCACGTGAAGCACCAGCCGTTGCAGTGGAACATGGGCAGCGTCCAGAGATATGTGGAATCGGCGTCGAGGCGCTGGTCGAGGGCCATGGCCAGGGCATTCAGGTAGGCGCCGCGGTGGTGGTACATGACGCCCTTGGGGCGTCCCGTGGTGCCCGACGTGTAGTCGATCGCGATCGTCTCGTACTCGTCCTCGAGCCACGACTCGACCGGGTCCTCGGAGCCGGTCTCCAGGAAGGGCTCGAAATCGATGGCCAGGTTGAAGCGGCGCACCGACGCGGGGGCGCCGGCCAGCATCGGCTCCAGCTCGGGCGAGAAGAACACCATCTTCGAGCCCGAGTGCTCGAGGATGTACGCGACCTCGTCGGGCGACAGCCGCGTGTTGATGGCGACGATGATCCCGCCCGCCTGGGGGATCCCGAAGTGGCCGAGCAGCAGGGGCTCCGAGTTGACGGCCAGGTAGGCGACCCGGTCGCCCTTCTGCAGCCCCGCCCCGCGCAGTGCGTGCGCGAACCGGCGGGAGCGGGCGCGGAACTCGGCGTAGGTCCAGCTGCGGTCATGGTCCACCGCCGCGACCCGATCCGCGTGCACCTGGCCCGAGCGCTCCACGAACGACACCGGCGTCAGCTCCTCGCGGTAGGGGCGGTCCTTGCGTACCGCCTTCGCCGCCTTCTCGGTGACCGCCATCAGCTGATCCTAATCAAGCGTTTGGCTTTGAGCTCGGGACGGGGCAGTGTGCCCGGCGCCACCTGGCGCACGCCGATGCGCGCGCCCAGCGCCTGCCGCAGCTCGGCCTCCAGGCGCTCCGCGAGCTGCGCACCGTCGCCGCACTCGACGACGAGCGTCACCTCGTCCAGGTGCCGCTCTCGCCGGTGCTCGATGACGAACTCGACCACCTCGGGGTGCCGGCGCACGATGTCCTCCACCTGCGAGGGGTAGAGGTTCACGCCCCGCACCGTGACCATGTCATCGACCCGGCCCAGGATCCCGCCCACCAGCTTGGGGAACGGACTTCCGCAGGGGCACGGCTCGCGCGAGAGCCGGACCCGGTCGCCGGTCCGGTAGCGGATCAGCGGCGAGCCCCAGCGCCCCAGGTTGGTGGCGATGAGCTCCCCAGACCCCTCGGAAGCTGTCGCTTCCGAGGGGACCCCGCCTGTTTCAGTCGTGTCCTGCGGACGGCTGACTTCAAAGATGAACTCCGACTCGATCAGGTGCAGCCCGTCGCGCATCACGCAGCTGAACCCGGTCGGCCCCAGCTCGGTCATCCCGCTGTGGTCCATGGCGTAGGCGCCGAAGGCGCGATCGATGGCGTCGCGGGTGGCCGGGATGCTGGCGCCCGGCTCGCCGGCATGGATGGTCACCCGCAGCGGCGAGGCCGAGAGGTCGATCCCCAGGCCGGCGGCCACCTCGGCCAGACGCAGGGCGTAGGTCGGCGTGCAGCACAGCACCGTCGCGCCCAGCTCCATGATCGCCCGCGCCCTCTGCTCGGTGGTCATGGCTCCGCCCGGGATCACCAGCGCGCCTAGCTGCTCGGCCCCCGCGAAGGCCGACCAGAACCCGATGAAGGGTCCGAACGAGAAGGCCAGGAAGACGCGGTCGCGGGCGCCCACGCCCGCCGCCTCGTAGACGTGCTCGGCCCAGATCCGGCGCCACCACTCCCAGGACTCGGCCGTGTCCAGCCAGCGCAGCGGCGCCAGGCCGCTGGAGCCAGAGGTCTGATGGACGCGCACATAGCGGTCGAGCGCGAAGGTCAGGTTGGTGCCGAAGGGCGGGGTGGCGGCCTGGTCGGCGACCAGGTCGGCCTTGGTCGTGAAGGGCAGCCGCTCGAAGTCGTCCCAGCCTCTGACGTCGAGCAGGCGCCGGCGATAGAAAGGGTTGCCGCGGAGCACCGAGGGCAGCCCCTGGCGAAGCCGCTTCAGCTGCTCAGCGCGGGTTCTCTCCACGGAAGAGGTGGACGATCTTGGCATAGTCCTCGGGCGTGTCGACGTCGTCCGGGCGGCCGGCCGAGTGCACAGTATCGACCAACTCCGGCCGCTTCTCGAGGACCTGGCGGGCGCCGGCGTCCCCCTCCAGGTTCATGAGCTCGGGCCAGAGGGCGCGGTCGAGCAGGACGGGCGGTCGCCAGTCCTTCTTCTTGCCGTTGTAGGAGGTGGCCACGGCGGGCCGCGCGCCCTCCCGGCGCCAGGTCCGCAGGATGACCTCGACCGTGCGCGCGCCGACCAGCGGCTGGTCCCCGAGCAGGATCAGCGCGCCCGCCATGTCCTCGGGCGCGGCGGCCAGGCCCACCCGCAGCGAGGAGGCCTGGCCGGTGGCCGCCTGCGGGTTCTCGACGCAGAGCGCCGAGTTGCCGATCGCCTCCCGCACCCCGGGCTGGGAGTAGACGGCGATCACGTGGTGGCAGCCGCCCTCCGACGCCGCCTCGACCACGTGGCAGACCAGCGGCTGGCCGCCGGCGTCCAGCAGCAGCTTGTTGCTGCCCATGCGCGTGGCCGCCCCCGCCGCCAGCACGACCCCCACCACCGGGAGCGCCCATGCGGCCAGGCGACCGAAGTCCGGTTTGTCGGAGCGCAGCCACTCGACCTCCGCACCGGCGGTCATCCCCGCCTCCGCCAGCTCGCGCATGCGCGGCCCGTCCTCGCAGCAGACGAGGAGGCGGCGCCCCTGGACAAGGGCGAGATCCGGCAGCTCGCCGGGCACCGGCCCGATGATCCCGAGGGCCCGGCAGTCAGGGCGGGAATCCAGGTGCTCGAGCGCATCGTCGAGCTCGCGCCCGCGCACCAGGAGCACGTGCGGACCCTCCGGTTCTCGATAGGTCCGATCGCGGAGCGGCAGGTCGAGGTCGCTCATCAGGAAGACGGCCATCGGGACCCGCCGAGGGTACTCCCAGGGCCCCGCGAGCCGCGCCTGGGGCACAATCCGCGGATGCCCATCCTCGGCGCGCACGTCGACTCGTCGGGCGGTCTTCACCTGGCCTTCGGCCGGGCCGCGGCCATGGGCGCCGTGGCGATCCAGTGCCACCCCACGCCGCCGGGTTTCTGGGGCTCGCCCAAGCTCGACGAGGAGCGCATCGGCAAGTTCCGCGAGGCAGCGAACGCGGCCGGTAATCCGCCCTTCTTCTTCCACGCCGTCTACCTGATCAACCTGGCCGGCGACGATGCCACCCTGCGCCAGCGCTCGGAGTCGACCCTGGCGGGCTACCTGGCCGCCGCCGACCAGCTCGGGATCACGGGCGTAATCTTCCACACCGGCAGCCACAAGGGCCAGGGCTTCGAGAAGGTGCTGCCCCAGATCCGCGAGCACCTGCTGCGGGTGATGGAGCGCGCCGACCCCAAGACCGCGCACCTGCTGATCGAGAACAACGCCGGCCTGGGCGGGTGCGTGGGGGCCCGCTTCGAGGAGGTGCGCGCGCTGCTCGACGCGGTCGACGACCCCCGCGCCGGCGTCTGCTTCGACACCTGCCACGCCTTCGCCTCCGGCTACGACCTGCGCACGGCGGAGACGGCGCGCGCCACGCTCGACGAATGGGACCGGGTGGTCGGCATCGGCCGCCTGGAGGCGCTGCACGCCAACGACTCCCAGACCGGCCTGGGCTCCAACCGCGACCGCCACGCCAACATCGGCCAGGGCGAGATCGGCGAGGACGGCTTTCGGGCGCTGCTCCACGACGCGCGGCTGCGCGAGAAGCCGTTCGTCCTGGAGGTGCCCGGGGCCGGCGAGGGCCCGGACAAGGCCAACCTGGATGAGCTACGGCGCTTGGCGGAGTAGGGAGCCGGGGCGGCGTAGGGAGCCGGGGCGGCCGGCACCCCGCATTCCCCGGGGAATGCCGGTGCAAAAGGGCCGAGGAGCCTGCATTTCCCGGGAAATGCAGCGGTTTGCCCGGTTTGCCCGGTTTGTCTGGGCCCGGCCCGGGGGGGCCGGCTAGGCCGGCACCGACCTCTCCGCTCGGACCTCGCGCATGAAGCGGCCGGTCCCGCCGTGGCGGGCGGCCGTGACCTCGGCCATGATCCCCAGCGCCGTCTCCTCCGCCCCCCGGCCGCCGAGGTCGAGCCCGATCGGGCCGTGCACCGCGGCCAGCGCCTGGTCGGAGAAGCCCTCCTCGCGCAGCGCGTCGAACCGGTTGGCGTTGGTCTTGCTGGATCCGATGGCGCCGATGTAACCGGCGCGCTTGCCGAGCACCGCGCGCAGGGCCGGCATGTCGAACTTGGGATCGTGGGTCAGGATCACCACGGCGGTGGAGCGGTCGATCGGGATCCCGGCCAGCGCCTCGTCCGGCCAGGCCACGATCACCTCGTCCGCCTCCGGGAAGCGCTCCGCGGTGGCGAACTTGGCGCGGGCGTCGACCACCGTGACCCGGTAGCCCATCAGCTTGGCCAGCCGGTGCAGGGGCACGGCGATGTGGATGCCGCCCACGATCACCATGTGCGGCAGGCGGGGGAAGGGCTCGACGAAGAGATCACCGTCGCGCCAGGGCTGGTCGCGGTCGGGCGCCTTGAGCAGCAGCGCGGCGTCGCCGGTGGCCAGCTCGGTCTCCAGGTAGCAGGGGCGGTTCTCGACCAGCTTCTCGACCAGGCTGTCGTGGACCTCGCTGGCCACGCTGATGAGGACCTGGATGTGGCCCCCGCAGGCCAGCCCGACCTCGAACGCGGTCTCGTCGGCGACCCCGTAGTCGACCAGCCTCGACTGTCCGCTCTCCAGCACCTTCTGGGCCTCCTCGAAGACGGCCCCCTCGATGCAGCCGTTGGAGACCGAACCGGCCATCTTGCCGTCGGAGCTGACGATCATCTTGGAGCCCATCGGGCGCGGGCTCGAGCCCCAGGTTTCGGTCACGGTCGCGATCGCGATCTCGACCTTGGGAATCTGCTGCCGCCAGGCCAGGTACTCGTCCAGGACTTCACGCATTGGTCTCTTGCTCCACCTTAGCCAGGCGCTCCGTGTGTCGCGGGCGCCGGTGCTTGTTCAAACCGGCGAGCAGCCGTCCCAATTCGTCCAGCGCCTGCAGGTTGTTGGCGGCCAGGAAGTCGTCCGTGTGCGGGAGCGCCGCCTGCATGCCGCGCGTCAGCGGCTCGTAACCCTCGGAGCCGAGCAGCGGGTTGAGCCAGATCAGGCGGTGCGCCATCCGGTGCAGCCGCGAGAGCTCGTGCTCCAGCTGTGAGGGGTCGCCACGGTCCCAGCCGTCGCTGACCACGATCACCACCGCCCCGTGCCCCAGCACGCGCCGCGCCCAGCGCCGGTTGAAGTCGGCGAGCGCCTGGCCGATGCGGGTCCCGCCGCTGAAGTCGTGAACCTGCTTGCTGACGTCGGCCAGCGCGCGATCCAGGTCCCGGTGCCGGAGCAGCCGCGTGATGCGCGTCAGCCGGGTGGAGAAGACGAAGGTCTCGACGTCCTCGCGCCGGGCGATGGCGTGGGCGAAGATCAGCAACAGCCGGCTGTACTTCTCCATCGAGCCGCTGACGTCGCACAGGAGCACGATCGGCCGCCGGCGCAGGCGCGGCTGCCGGTGCAGGAGGGAGACCATCTCGCCGCTGGTGCGGATCGAGCGCCGCGCGGTGCGCCGGAGGTCGACCGAGCCCCGGGAAGAGGGCCGTACGCGCCGCGTCTTGCGCTCCGCGATCCGCCAGGGCGACTGCTGGAGCAGGCGCTTGACCTGCTCGGTCTCCTGCCAGGTGAGGTCCTCGAAATCCTTGCGCCGGAGCAGCTCCTGCTCGCTGTAGCCGGAGCTGGTCAGGGGCGGCGGCTCGCCCTCCTGCTCGCGCGGCATGCGCGAGCTGTTGAGGCCGAGCAGCTGCATCCACGCCCGCGCCTTCTCAGGCGGCAGCGGCAGCGGGCGTGGACGGCCCGGGATGGCACCGGCCAGGATCCGCGGATCGGGCGGCGCCCAGAAAATGTCGAAGGCCGCCTCGAAGATGGGCAGCTCCTCCCTGCGGCTCACGAACACCGAGCGCAGCGCGCTCCGGAAGTCCTCCTGCCGGCGCAGGTCGATGTGCACCAGCGCGCGCGCCGAGTCGGTGAGCCGGCCGGGCCCCGCCTCTAGGCCGGCGTCGTGGAGGAGCCGGGCGAAGGTCGCCAGGCGCGGCAGGAGGTCGGCCCGCGGGCGCTCAGCCACCACCGGAACGTGACTTGGCGACCAGCTCGGGCAGGTTCTCGCGCGCCTTCTCCAGGTCCTCCTGGTATTTGAGGGCGGCGCCCAGGGTGGCGTCGACCAGCTGGGGGTCGAGGTTGGTGGCCCCCAGCGCCGCCAGCGAGCGCGCCCAGTCCAGCGTCTCGGCCACGCCCGGGACCTTGTACAGGTCCATGCCGCGCAGGTTCTGGACCAGCTGCGCCACCTCGCGCGCCAGCCCCTCGGCGGCCTCGGGCGCCCGTGCGCGCACGATCGCGATCTCCTTCTCCAGCGTCGGGTAGTCGATCCAGTGGTAGAGGCAGCGGCGCTTGAGTGCGTCGTGGACCTCGCGGGTGCGGTTGGAGGTGATGACCACGAAGGGCGGCTGGGTCGCGGTGATGGTGCCCAGCTCGGGGATCGAGATCTGGAAGTCGCTCAGGACCTCGAGCAGGAAGGCCTCGAACTCCTCGTCCGAGCGGTCGATCTCGTCGATCAGGAGCACCGGCGGCACCGGGTCGTGGTTGTCGATGGCGTCCAGCAGGGGCCGCCGGAGCAGGAACTCGGGGCTGTAGATCTCCTTCTCCGCCGCGCTCCGGTCCGAGGTCTCGTTGAGGAGCCGGATGTGGAGCAGCTGGCGCGGGTAGTTCCACTCGTAGACCGCGTGGGCGAGGTCGATGCCCTCGTAGCACTGGAGGCGGATCAGGCGGGCGCCCAGGACGTCGGCCATGACCTTGGCCGCCTCCGTCTTCCCCACCCCCGCCTCGCCTTCTATGAAAAGGGGCTTTCCGAGCTTCAGGGCCAGGTAGATCGAGGTCGCCAGGGCGCGGTCGCCGATGTAGCGGCGCTCGCCCAGGCGCGTCATGACCTCGTCGATGGAGTCGGGCCCAGCGCCGTCGCGGTTCACAGCAGTTAAGGCTACCCGGGTACGGATGACTACAATCCCGGCGGCTGCCGTGGGTGGACCTGTGCTGGTGGGTCGCGATCGCGAACTCGCGGCTCTGCGCCAACTGCTTGCGCGCGCCGCCGGTGGTGAAGGCGGAGCGGCCGTCCTGCGCGCCGAGCCTGGCGGCGGCAAGACGAGGCTCGCCCGGGAGGCGCAGGCGGTGGCCTCGGTGATGGGTATGACGGTGCTCTGGGGCGCGGCCACCGAAGCCACGTCGGAGGTTCCACTCCTGCCGCTGGCCGAAGCGCTGAACAACGCGCTGACCGCCGAAGCGATCGAGCGGCTGCAGACGCGGATGCGGCCCGCTCACCGGCTGGCCGCGCTGGTGGTCCCCTCGCTCTTCCCGGACCACGCGCCTCCCGAGCGCCTGGACGACGACGCCAAGCCGGCGCTGTTTGAGGCTCTGCTGGCGGTACTGAGTCTGCTAGGCGAGGGCCGGGGAACGGTGCTGGTTCTCGATGACGCGCACTGGGCGGACTCGGCGACCCGGCAGCTGCTCGGGCACTGGGCGGCTCGCGCGCCGCACGCTCCCCTCGCGCTGGTCATCACCTGGCGGGACGGTGCCGCGAATGAGTCTCTGGCAGCGCTGCTGCGCGCGCCGGCGATCATGGAGCTCGCGCTGGCGCCCCTGGGCCGGGCCGACGTGGCACGCCTGGGCGCGGACCTCCTGGGAGCTCCGGCGCGGCCGGACCTGGTGGCCCGGGTCGCCGACCTCAGTGCCGGCAACCCGTTTGCGGTCGCCGAGCTGTTCGCGGCGGCGTCGCGGTCGGACCTGGACGCTGAGCTGCCGCGAAGTGTGCGGGACGCCGTGCTGGGGCGGGCCCGCGACCTGCCGGCCGACGACCTGCGGGTGCTGGAGGCGGGCGCCGTGCTCGACGGGGAGCTCGAGGCGGCGATCGTCGCCGGCGTGGCCGGCGTGGCGCTGCCGGACGCAGTGGCGGGACTCGGCCGGCTCTCCAGCCGCGGCCTCCTGGAGGCGGCCGCCCGTTCCCGGTTCCGATTCCGGCATGCGCTGGTCGCCGTGGCCGTCCGCTCGGAGATGGGCGAGGCCGACACCCGCGCGCTGCACCGCCGCGCCGCCACCATACTGACCGAGCAGGGGGCGCCCCCGGCGGAGCTCGCGTACCACCTCTTCGCGGCGGGCGCGGCGGAGAAAGCCGTCCCATTCGCGATCGCCGCCGCTCAAGAGGCCGAGCGCCAGGGCGCCAGCGCGGAGGCTTCGCGTCTGTACGAGCGCGCGGCCGACCATCTCGAGGCCGGCGGCGAGCGCGGCGAGCTCCTCGAACGAGCCGCCTGGAACGCACTGGTGGCGTTCGAGATCCAGCGGGCCAGGGATCTCGCCGAGCGATCGATCCCCTGGCTCACCGAGGCCGGACGCGGCGCCGGGCGGGCCCGCGCGACACTGTCGCAAACACTGCTACATCTCGGTGACGCCGAGGGTGCCAGTGAGGAGCGGCGGAGGGCGCTGGCCGAGCTGCGGGGAGCACCGCCCAGCCCAGACCTGGCGTACGTGCTGACGGCGGTGGCTGCGCAGCTCATGGCCTTGTGGGAGGTCGAGGAGGCGATGGCCCTCGCCGAACGCTCCGTCGCGGTTGCGGAAGCCGTCGGGGACGAGCGCTCGCTGATGATGGCGCGGGCGGTGATGGCCACCTGCCTGGGCCAGCTCGGCCGCTTTGACGAAGCCATCCCGATGGTCGACGAGAGCACCGAGTGGGCCCTCGGGCACCGGCTCTTCATGCCGTCGGTGGCCGGTGTGAACAACGGCTCCATCTTGCGGGCGATGTCGCTGCGCGGCCGCGAGGCACTCGATCGCCTCCGAGGCCTCGACGAGGACCGCCGCGCGCTGCTCTCGCCGGCGCTGCACCGGGTCGAGGCCCAGGTGCTCTCTCACGTCGCCGGGCCTCATGAGGTCCTGGCGGCGATTGATGCGGCGTCGTCGACGGCCGCGCCGTTCGATGACGCCCGGATGGCCATATTCCAAGCCCTCGCGCTCTTGGAGCTGGACAGGGCAGCGGACGCCGTGGGGCTGCTGCAGCGCACACCAACCGATCCGGGCGTACGGAACACACGCCTGCGCATCGCCTTGCAGGCCCGGGTCGCCGCCGGACTCGGCTCCCAGGCGGTGGAGGAGGCGAGGGAGGCCCTGGAGGCTTCGCTGGTGTTTCCCCACTGGGCGGCCGGCGCTGAGGCCGCGGTCGAGGCGCTGCTGCTGGCCGGCGAGGAGCGCACCGCGGTCGCGGCCCTGCGCGACCGTCGAGGCGAAGCCGACGAGGGCGACCCTTGGTGGCGCCTGGCCTGGGCTCGCGTCCACCTGGCCGCGGACCCAGATACCGCCGCCGGCCACGCCGCGGCCGCGCAACAACGATTCGAGGAAGCCGGGTACCCCTGGGACGAAGGCCGCGCGGGCCTGGTGCTGGCCGCTGCCCTGAGGTCGGCGGGCGACGACCAAGGGGCGCGGACCGCGCTCCACAAAGTCCTGGGCACCGCCAAAGAGCACGGCATCGAACACCATGTCCGGCTCGCGCGCGAGGGGCTGGCCGCCCTGGGCGACGCGGGCGACACCATGACGCGGGACCGCGTTCGCGGCATCCTGGAGTCTCTGAACGACACCGCCATGGTGCCCGCCGATCTGCGCGCCCAGGTGATCCGCGCCCTCGACGAGCTGGTCGCCGCCGGCGGGCGTGAGGGCGAGGCGGGGACCATCCTGCGCGACTACTACGTCAAGAAGGTCGGGAGCCAGGAGGTGGTGGCGGAGCGCCACCTCCTGACACGCCCGACCTTCTACCGCCGGCTCCACCTGGGCTGGGAATTGCTGGCCTCGCGGCTGGGGCCCCTCGACGGGACCCCAACCGGGTCAGCACGAGGACGCTAGGGAACCAGCTGGGCCGCCGCTCCGGCGGCGGGCCCGCCGCCGCTGCCGGCCGCCGCCGGCTCGCCGCAGGCGATGACCGACGCGGCCATCAGGACCGCCGCCACCATGGCGGCGAAGAGGACCTTGCTGCTCGACTTGATGCTGACCATCGGGACTTACCTCCTGCTTACTGATCACCGTGCGGTGACCGTGGGCAGCAGGTTCCCGCCGGCTCGGTATCGCCGGCAGTCTCAGCGCGGGCTGCGCGAGGTATCAAAAAATGCCGGGCCGCTCACCAGGAACGCGCCCGGGGCCGCCGCCGCCAGGGCGATGGCGTGCAGCCGTGCCCGCCACCTCCCTCCGGCGCCGCGAGAGGCGGCGGGCCGCAGCCCGCCGCCCTCCGCAGTTACTGGCTCTGTTCGATCGCGCGCCGGGTCAGCACCCGCGCCAGGTGCTTCTTGTACTCCGGGGTGGCCCGGATGTCGCCGCTCGGGTTGAGCCCGTCCGAAGCGTGCTCGGCGGCTTCGGTGGGCGACGCGCCCTGGCCCAGCGCCTGCTCCACCGCCACCGCCCGCACCGGCGTGGGTCCCACGTTGGTGAGCCCGATCCGCCAGCCCTGGTCGGTCTTCTGCGCGGCCGCGCCCACGATCGCCCAGTCGAAGAGGCGGCGCCGGAACTTGATGTACTTGTGCGGCCCGGTGGCCACCGGGAAGACGACCTCGCACACGATCTCGTCGTTCTCCAGCGGCGTCGTGAAGAGGTCCTGGAAGAACGCGTGCGCGGCGTGCCGCCGCTTGTTGGTGACGATCTCGGCGTCGAGCATGACGCAGAGCGTCGGGTAGTCGCCGGCCGAGTCGGCGTGCGCGATGACGCCGCCGATGGTGCCCATGTTGCGCACCTGGTTGTCCCCCACCTCGGAGGCCACCTCGGCCAAGATCGGAAGGCTCTGCTTGATCTCCTCGCTGTTGTGGATCTCCACGTGACGGGTGAGAGCGCCGATCCGCAGCTTGCCGTTCTCGCGGGTTATGTAGGACAGCTCCTTGATGTTGGTGATGTCCACGAGCGCCGAGGGCTGCGCCAGCCGCAGCCGCATCAGCGGGATCAGGCTGTGGCCGCCGGCGAGGACCTTGGCGTCCTCGCCAAACTTGCCGAGCAGCTCGGATGCCTCCTGCACCGAGGAGGCGCGGGCATATTCGAACGCAGCGGGTATCACTGGTCGTAATCCTCCTGGTGTCGTGGACCTTCCTGTGGCGAGCCGTCGGAACCGGGCTCTGCCTGGCCGCCGGTCTTGCCGATCTCACCCTCGTCCAGGCTGCCCGGCAGCTCCGACTCGGGGCCGCCCCGGCGTGGCGCATCGTCCACCTCGGGGGTGTCCGCGACGGCCACCGCGTGGTAGCCCTCGAGACCGGTCCGATGTTCCTGCAGCTGCTTCCAGAGCCGGTCCGGGCTGGCCGGCATGTCGACGTGGCGCACGCCCAGCGGCGAGAGCGCGTCGACGATGGCGTTGATCACGGCCCCGCTGGCCGCGATCGTGCCGGCCTCCCCGATGCCCTTGACGCCGAGCGCGTTGGTGGGCGAGGGAGTGACCGTGCTGTCGAGCGTCAGGGGCGGCATCTCGTTGGCGGTCGGTATCGCGTAATCGAGCAGCGTGCCCGTGCGCAGGCTGCCATCCTCCGCGTAGACGACCTCCTCGAAGAGCGCCTGGGCGATGCCCTGGGCGATTCCCCCGTGCAGCTGGCCCTCCACGATCATGGGGTTGATCACGTTGCCGCAGTCGTCGACCGCGACGTACTTCAGCATCTCCACGGCGCCGGTCTCGGGGTCGACCTCGACCACGCAGATGTGGGCGCCGAACGGCCAGACGAAGTTGGGCGGGTCGAAGTAGGCGACCGCCTCGAGCCCTTGCTCCATGCCCTCCGGCAGCGCGGCGCCGTAGGCCTCGAACGCGACCTCCTGGATCTTGCGCCGGTTGTCCGGGGAGCCCTTGACGTAGAAGTCGCCGCCCTCGAAGACGACGTCCTCCTCGGCTGCCTCGAAGGAGTGCGCGGCGATCTTCTTGGCCTTGTCGACCACCTTCTGGGAAGCCATCCGAATCGCCATCCCGCCGACCGCCAGCGAGCGCGAGCCGTAGGTCCCGAACCCGAAGGCGGTGCCCTCGCCGGTGTCGCCGTGCTTGATCTCGATCTGGTCGTAGGGGATGCCCAGGGTGTCGGCCACGATCTGGCTGAACGTGGTCTCGTGGCCCTGGCCGTGAGAGTGGGTCCCGGTCCAGACCGTCACCGAGCCGGTCGGGTACACGCGCACCTGCGCCGACTCCACGAGCCCGATCCCGCCGGTGGCGGGGGCGGTGGCGGCAGCCGGCCCAAAGCCGCAGATCTCGATCCAGGTGGAGAGCCCGATGCCGAGATAGCGCCCCTGCTTGCGCCCCTCCTCCTGCTCCTTGCGCAGCTGCTCGTAGCCGACGATCTCCATCGCCTTGTCGAGCGACCGCTCGTAGTCGCCGGAATCCATGACCAGCCCGAAGTTCTGCGTGTACGGGAAGTCGCCGGGCTGGACGAAGTTCTTCTTGCGCACCGCGGCCGGGTCCATCCCGATCTCGCGCGCGAAGATGTCGACCATGCGCTCCACCAGGTGGGTGGCCTCGGGCCGGCCGGCGCCCCGGTAGGGATCGGTGGAAACCTTGTTGGTGAGCACGCCGATGGTGCGGGCCGCGATCTGCTTCCACTTGTAGCCGCCGCCGGCCAGCAGGCAGGCGCAAGCCTGGAAGGCGCCGAAGGTACCGATGTAGGCGCCCGCGTCCAGGTACTGGGTGACCTTCATGCCCAGCAGCGTGCCGTCCTTCAAGCCGGCCACCTCGACGTCGAAGATCTGGCCCCGGCCGTGGGTCGTGACCTGGATCGACTCGGTGCGGCTCTCGGTCCACTTCACGGGCCGCTTGAGGATCTTGGCGGCCGCGGGAACCACGTAGTCCTCGGGGTAGGGGCAGATCTTGGCGCCGAAGCCCCCGCCCACGTCGGGCGAGATGACGCGCATCCGGTTCTCGGGCAGCCCGAGCGCCCCGCCCACGAAGAGGCGGATGAAGTGCGGGCCCTGGTTGGACAGCCAGAGCGTCATCGAGCCCTCGTGCGGGCTCCACTCGGCCATCACACTGCGCGTCTCCATGGGGGTCGGGGCCAGGCGCTGCTGCAGGATCCGCTCCTTGACGGTGACCTCGGCCTCGGCGAAGGAGGCGTCGGCGTCCGCGTTGTAGACGAGATCCCAGGCGATGTTGTCGGGCAGCGCCGTGTGCGCCTTGGGGCTGCTGGGGTCGAGCGCCTTCTCGAGGTCCATCACCGCCGGCAGCGGCTCGTAGTCGACGTGGACGAGCGCCGCGGCGTCGGCGGCCTCGGCCTTCGACTCGGCGATCACCACGGCCACCGGCTGGCCCTGGTAGACGACCTCGTCGCGGGGCAGCGGCGGCCGGTCCGGAACCGTGTGCTTTTCGGCCACGAAGGCCGGGGCGACCGGCGCCGGGCCGGTGAGCACGCCCTCGAAGTCCTGGGCCGTGAAGATCGCCACCACGCCGGGCGCCTGCCTGGCCTCGGCGGGGTCGATCATCCGGATCTTGGCGTGCGCGTAGGGGCTGCGTATGAAGGCCGCATAGGTGGTGTTGGGCCGTTTGAAGTCGTCCATGTAGCGGCCGCCGCCGGAGACCAGCCGGGGATCTTCGCGACGATGGATCTTGGCGCCGATCATCTTGCTGATCGCCATCGCTCTAGCTCCCTGCCGTGGGCTGGCCCACCGGCTGGCCGACGTCTGCCGGCTTCGACTGCGCCGCACCGCCCATGACCTGGGAGGCGGTCTTGACCGCCTTGATGATGTTCACGTAGCCGGTACAGCGGCAGAGGTTGCCTTCCAGGCCCTTGCGGATCTCGTCGTCGCTGGGGCTGGGATTGGTGTCCAGGAGGTACTTGGCGGCCATGATGAATCCGGGCGTGCAGTAGCCGCACTGCAGCCCATGCTCGTCCCAAAAGGCCTGCTGGATGGGATGCAGGTTGTCGCCGTCGGCGAGGCCCTCGATGGTCGTGATCTGGTGGCCCTCGGCCTGGACCGCGAACATGGTGCAGGACTTGATCGCCTTGCCGTCGACCAGGACCGTGCAGGCGCCGCACTGGCTGGTGTCGCAGCCCACGTGCGTGCCGGTCAGGCCCGCGACGTCGCGTATGTAGTGGACCAGGAGCAGCCGGGCCTCGACCTCGTCCTGCCGCCCCCTCCCGTTGATGGTGGTCGCGACCTTGTGCTTCATCCGCTACCTCCCGTTTTTGTGGGTGGACGAGTTGAAGTGCGCGGCATAGCAGGTTCGCCCTTGGCTACACCCCCAGACCAGACGGACGTGCGAGACGAGGTCAGTATATTTCGCGGTAACGTGGGACGCGGCTGATGCAGATCGAGAACCAGTTCCAGGTCGGCGCCCCGCCGGACACGGTTTTTGCGTTCCTGGTCGACATCAACCGCGTCGTCGGCTGCATGCCGGGCGCCGAGCTCTCCGAGGTCGTCGACCCGACCACTTTCAAGGGCAAGGTGAAGATCAAGGTCGGCCCCATCACGGTCGCCTACAACGGCACCGCCAAGATCATCGAGAAGGACGACGCGGCGCGCGTCGCCAAGCTGGAGGCCAGCGGCCGCGAGACCACCGGTCCCGGCTCGGCCAACGCCACCGCCACCATGTCCGTGCTGGAGGACGGCGCGGGTTCCACGGTCAAGCTGGAGACCGACTTCACGGTCGCCGGCCGGGTCGCCAACTTCGGGCGCGGCGTCATGGAGGACGTGTCCCGGCGCCTGGTCAGCCAGATGGCCGCCTGCATCAAGTCCAACCTCGAGGGCGGCGAAGCGGCGGCCGCCGAGGTCAGCAACACTGAAGCTCCGGAGGTGGCGGAAGCGGCCGCGCCGGCCGCCGATGCGGCGGCCGCGAGCGCGGCGCCGGCCACCCCGGCCCAGGTCGCTCCGGACGCCCCGCGGCCGGTGGCCACCGCCAAGCCGGTCAACGCGTTGAGCCTCTTCTTCCTGGTGCTCTGGGACCGCATCCGGCGGCTCTTCGGCGCCAAGCCCTAAGGCCGGCACTCTCAGCTTGAGCGTCCAAACCAGGGCCCCGGCCCCTGACCCCCCGAAACCTGGCGGTTTCGCGGGGACCCCGAGCCGGCCGCGCTTCGAGCAGTTCTTCGCGCTCCGGCGCTTCTACATGCTGAACAACCTCGAATTCTCGCCGGACGGCGACCAGATCTCCTACACCCACGACGGCTCCGGGCAGTTCAACCTCTGGTCCTCCCCGGTCGCCGGCGGCTGGCCGCGCCAGCTGACGACCCAGGAGGAGGAGGCCGTGCGCCACCACGCGTGGACGCCGCACGGCTTCGTGGTCGAGCTCGACCACCAGGGCGCCGAGCAATGGCAGATCAACCTGCTGCCCGCCGCCGGCGGCTGGCCGCGGGCGGTGACCGACCGCCCCGACGTCCAGTACTCGGTGGGGCCGGTCTCCGACGACGGCCGGCGGATGCTGATGTCGGGCAACCAGGAGCGGCCGACCGACGTCAGCCTCTACGAGCTGGATATCCCCGAAGGCGAGTACAGCCTGGTCCTGGACGCCCCCGAGGGCAAGTTCTATGCGGCCGCCTGGCATCCCGACGGCCGCCAGGCGGCGGTGATCGAGCTGCTGGGCAACACCGACCAGCACGTCAACCTGGTCGAGGTCGGCACCGGCCGCCGCCGCGACCTGACGCCCCACGAGGGTGAGCAGGTCAACCTGGCGATCGGCTTCAGCGCCGACGGCCGCCGCCTCTACAACGTCACCGACCGCGACCACGACCACCACTACGTCGAGGTCATCGACCTCGAGAGCGGCGCCCGGGAGCCGCTGATCCAGCTCGAGTGGGGCATCGAGCACGCGGCGCTCTCCGCCGACCGAGCCGTCCTCGCCTACACGGTCAACCAGGACGGCTACTCGCGCTTCCACGCCCGCAACCTGGCCGCCGGCCACGAGCTCGAATTCCCCGTGATGCCGGCCGGCGTCTGCATGCAGTTCGCGATCTCGCGCGACGGGCGCCGGGTGGCCGGCCTGGTGGGCACCGGCACCCGGCCCTTCGACGTCTACGTCGCGGACCTCCGCCAGCAGACCGTCAGCCGCATCACCGAGTCCTTTCTGGGCGGCATCGCGGAAACCGAGCTGGTGGAGCCCGTGCTGGTTCACTACCCGACCTTCGACGGCCGCCAGGTCCCGGCCTGGCTGTATCGGCCCCGGCACGCGGAGGGAGCGATTCCGGTCCTGCTCTCGATCCACGGTGGCCCGGAGGTCCAGGAGCGCACCCAGGTCACGCGCAGCTCGAGCTTCTACCAGTACCTCCTCAGCCGCGGCGTGGCGATCCTGGCGCCCAACATCCGGGGCAGCAGCGGCTATGGGATGGCCTACCAGAAGCTGATCCACCGGGACTGGGGCGGGGCCGAGCTGAGGGACGTCGAGCACGCGGCCAGGTGGCTGCGCGAGCAGGACTGGGTCGACTCCGATCGGATCGCCATCTACGGTGCCTCATTCGGCGGGTTCGCCACGCTCTCGGCGATGACGCGGCTGCCCGAGTACTGGCGCTGCGGCATCGACCTCGTCGGCCCTGCCAACCTGGTGACCTTCGCGCGCGCCGTGCCACCGCACTGGCGGTCCTCGATGAAGAAGTGGGTGGGCGACCCCGACGAGGACGCCGAGTTCCTGATGGAGCGCTCTCCCATCAGCCACGTCGAGGGCGTGCGAGCACCGCTCCTGGTCCTCCAGGGCGCGCGGGACCCGCGCGTGGTCAAGCCCGAGTCCGACCAGATGGTGGAGACGCTGCGGGGGCTGGGGCGTGAGGTCGAGTACCACGTCTTCGAGGACGAGGGCCACGACTTCAGCAAGCGCTCCAACCAGGTGCTGGCGTACCGGATGATCGCCGCCTTCCTGTTCAAGCACTTCGACCTCCCCGCGGACGCGTAGCCTGCGGCCGATGACCGCTGACCAAGCGCGCGCCCGGGCGCGCGAGCTCGCCCACCTCAACGCCTTCATCTCCCTCACCGAGGAGCAGGGCGACGGCCCGGCGGTGGCGGTCAAGGACCTGGTCGACGTGCGCGGCACCGTGACCACCGCGGGCGGCGTCATCCTGCCCCCGGTCCCGGCGGTCCGGGACGCGCCCGTGATCGAGCGCATGCGGACCCACGGCGCGGTGGTGATGGGCAAGGCCAGCCTGCACGAGTTCGCCTACGGCGCCACCAGCAACAACCCCCACTACGGCCCGGTCCGCAATCCCCACGACCCCGAGCGGGTGGCCGGCGGATCCTCGGGCGGGTCGGCGGTGGCGGTGGCCATGGGCATGTGCGACTGGGCGCTGGGGTCCGACACGGGCGGCTCGATCCGGATCCCGGCCGCCTTCTGCGGTGTGGTCGGCTTCAAGCCGACCCTGGGCACGGTCGACACGGAGGGCGTGATCCCGCTCAGCCGGACGCAGGACACCCTGGGGCCGCTGGCACCCGACGTGGCCACGGCGGCGCACGCGCTGGAGGCGATGAGCGAGCTGACCGACCTGGTGCCGGCCCGGCCGCGGACCCGCGCCGAGCTCAAGCTCGGTGTGCCGCGGGGCTGGGCCGGCCAGCTGGCGCTCGACGAGACCACCGCCCAGGCCTGGGGGCGGGTCGGCAAGGGCATCCCAGAGGTCGATTTCCCCGATCGCGAGCGCCTGCACGAGGCCGGGATCGCGATCCTCCTCCTGGAGGCCTACGCCTACCACCAGCGCTGGTTCGAGGAGGTTCCGGAGAAGTACGGCGAGGACGTGCGAGCCCTGCTCGAGCAGGGCTCCCGGGTGCCGCGGCAGCGCTACGTGGAGGCGCTGCTGGAGATGAGCCGCCTGCGCGCCGAGGCGGACGCCGCGCTGGCGGGGTTGGACGCGATCCTGCTGCCGGTGAGCCCCTACGTGGCGCCGCTGATCGGACAGGTGCTGGAGCGGGGCACCCTGCTCGGCTTCACGCGGCCGTTCAACGTCACCGGCCAGCCGGTGATCGCTCTACCGGCCCCGACCACCGGCCTGCCGGTCGGCATCCAGGTCATCGGCCGCTCCGGAACCGAGCGCGACCTGGTCGACGTGGCGCTGGCCCTGGAGGCCGAGTGGCGCGCGAGCTGAGCTCGAAAGAGGTCTTCGCCGGCGTCTTCAGCCGCCACGCGCAGGCCCATCGGGACCGGGTCCTGGGCATCACCGATCCCCGCGAGCACCGCGGCCGCTTCCACGTCCTGGAGGCGCTCGGCGCGGGCCCGGGCGATCGGGTGCTCGACCTGGCCTGCGGCCCGGGCACGCTGACGCTGCCGCTGGCGGAGGCCGTGGGGCCGGCGGGCAGCGTGGTCGCCGTCGACTTGGCCGATGGAATGCTCGACCTCCTGCGCCGGGCCGCGCCCGGCCAGGTCGAGGTGCTGAAGATGGACATCGAGGAGCTTGAGTTCCCGGACGCCTCCTTCGACGGCGTGGCCTGCGGCCATGGTCTGCAGTTCTGCCCCAACCTGCTGCGCGCGCTCTGGCAGGCCCGCAGGGTGCTGCGCGACGGCGGCGTGTTCGCCGCCAGCCTCCCCGGCCGCTCCCATGGCCGGGAGGCGGCGCAGATCATGGAGGAGGCCCTGGCCGGCATCCCCACCCCGCCCGCCACCCCTGACCGGGCCGCCACCCTCGAGTGCCTGATGGATCCCGACCGGGCGCGGGCAGCACTGGTGGCGGCGGGTTTTCGGGAGCCGCAGGTCCTCAGCTTCGAGGAGGCGATCCACTACGAGAGCCCGGAGGACCTGGTCGCCAAGTCCTGCGGCTGGTGGGCCTGCGCCTGGCGGCTGGAGGCGCTGGAGCCCGCGGAGCGGGAGCGGGTCGCGAGGCGGGCGGTGGAAGTCGTGCGCGCCCGGGTCGGCGAGGGGCGGATCGAGCTTCAGGGGTCCACGCAGGTGCTGATCACACGCCGGTGAACACCCCACAAAATCTGCGATTTTGCGGGGACCCCGGTGATCCTTGATCTCGACCGCGCCTACCAGGTCATGTCCACAGCCCGCCATATGGATGAACGCATGTGGAGGCTGGCTCGGTCGGGGCGCGCGCACTTTGCCGTCCCCTGCTCCGGGCACGAGGCGATCGGCGCCGCCTACGGGCTGGCGCTGCAGCCGGGCCACGACTTCGTGGCGCCGCACTACCGCGACCTGGCGGCGATGCTGGCGCTCGGGCTGACGCCGCGCGAGGTGTTCCTGCACTTCTTCGCGCGCCGCGACGACCCCTGCGCGCACGGCCGCCAGCCCTACGCGCACTGGGGGTCGCGCAAGCTCGGCATCGTCAGCCTCCAGGGTCCGCAGCCCAACCACGTCACGCACGGCGTCGGCGTGGCCTGGGGATCGAAGCTGATGGGCACCGACCAGGTGACCTGGATCAGCTTCGGCGACGGCGGCGCCCAGAAGGGCGAGGTGCACGAGGCCATGAACATCGCGGCCGTCCACCGCCTGCCCTGCGTGTTCTGCGTGGAGAACAACTACTACACGCAATCGGTGCCCTCCCGCCTGGAGACGGCGCAGCCCGAGATCGGCACCCGCGGCGCCGGCTACGGGATTCCGGGCGAATCGGTGGACGGCATGGACGTGGAGGCGGTGCACTCAGCGGCCGAGCGCGCGATCGAGCGGGCCCGCTCCGGCGAAGGGCCCACCTACCTCGAGGCGCGCTGCTATCGATTCCTGCCCAACACCTCCAACGACGACGACACGCGCTACCGCTCGCGCGAAGAGGTCGACGCGGCCCGGCGGTGCGATCCGCTGTTGCTGCTGCGTCAAAAGCTCGACGCGGCGCGGGCCGATGCCGTCGACGAGGAGGCGATCACGGTTGCCGCCGAGGCGGCCGAATGGGCGGAGGGCCAGCCGGCAGGGGATCCGGAGGACGTGCTTGAGCACACATACGCTCACACTTCTTGACGCGGTCCGCGAGTCGCTCGCGGAGGAGATGGCGCGCGACGAACGCGTCATCCTGCTGGGCGAGGACATCGGTCGCCTGGGCGGCGTCTTTCGCGCCACCGAGGGCCTCCTCGACCGCTTCGGGCCCGAGCGGGTCATCGACATGCCGATGGCGGAGCTGGCGATCGCGGGCGTCTCGATGGGCATGGCGATGCGCGGACTGCGTCCGGTGGCCGAGATCCAGTTCGCCGACTTCATGCACGCCGCCATGGACCACCTGGCGGGCGAAGCCGCCCGGCTCCGCTACCGCACCGCCGGCGACTGGACCTGCCCCCTGGTCGTGCGCACCGCCTACGGCGGCGGCTTTCGAGGCGGCCCCTACCACTCCCAGAGCGTGGAGGCGTTCTACGCCCACGTCCCCGGGCTGAAGGTGATGGCGCCGTCCTTCCCGGACGACGCCAAGGGGATGCTCACGGCCGCCATCCGGGACCCCGACCCGGTGCTCTTCCTGGAGCACAAGCGCACCTACCGGGCGATCACCGGATCGGTGCCCGAGGGCGAGCACCTGGTCGACGACGGCAGGCTACGGGTGGCGCGCGCCGGGGACGCCTTGACCATCGTGGGCTGGGGGATGATGCTGCACGAGGCGCTGGCCGCGGCCGAGGAGCTGGCGGCGTTGGGCATCGAGGCCGAGGTGCTCGACCTGCGCTGGCTGCTGCCGCTCGACCGCGAGGGCCTTCTGTCCGCGCTGCGCCGGACGGGCCGCCTGCTGGTCGTCCACGAGGACACGCTGACCATGGGATTGGGAGCGGAGCTCTGCGCCCTGGCCGCCGAAGCCGGGGTACTCCGCGCCCCCCCGGCCCGGGTGGCAATGCCCGACATCGGAGGGATCCCCGTCGCCGACCGCATGGAAGACGCGGTCATCCCCAACAGAAGGGGAATCGCCGAGGCGGCTAGAAAGCTGATGGGAGAGCGAGACTCCTCCCCGCTTGGCGGGGAGGTCCCTCGCACAGCGAGGGGGAGGGGGACCTGGTACGACGCGAGCATCCCCGAAGCCGCGAGCGTCGTCGAGGTGGCGCTCCCGGAGGCCCACCTGGAGGCGGTCGTGGCCGCGGTCGCGGAAGCCTGCGCCGCGGTGCCCGAGTGCAACGCCACCTTCACCTGGGAGGGCATCCAGCTCCACGATCAGGTCTCGATCGAGCTCGACCTCGGTCCCCTTTCCCCCGCCGGCGGCGGTGGGACCTTCACCCTCGTCGACTACGGCGCTTCCGGCTCGCTGCTCGGGCTCCCGGCGGTGCGGCCCGGCCAGACCGCCGCGCTCCGGGTGGGCGCGGTGCGCGGCGGAAGCGCCTACCTGGCCCTGGCCGTCGACCACCGCGCCGTCGACGGCGCTGCCGCCGGACGCTTCCTGGCGGCCCTCCGGCAGGCCCTGGGCTGATGCCCCCGGCGTCGGCCACCCTCCGGCTGCTGGCCTTCACCGTCCCGGCCGGGCTCACGCTCTGCGCCCTCCAGCCGCTGATCGCGGCCATGACGGGCGGGATCCACGCGCCCTGGGCACTGAGCGTGAGCGCGCCCGCGCTCCTGGTAGCGCTGGCCGTGATCCTCACCGACCGCATCAGTGACCGCGAAGGCGCGCCGCCCTGGTACAGCGCTTGGGCGCTGCTGCCGGGCGCCTTCCTGCTCGCCGGCGCGGCGTCGATGTGCATCTTCGGCGCCCTGCTCGAGCTGCCCGCCGCCCGGGCTGTGGAGTGGGTCCTGCTGGCGGCCGGGGCCGCGACCTGGGGCCCGGCCCTGGTCTGGGTCAGGCTGCGCACCCCTCCTCGCAGCTAGCGGCTACGTCGTCTCGGTGACCTTCGACAGCCCGCGCGGGCGGTCGGGGTCGAGGCCCCGGCGCGCCGCCAGCGCCTGGGCGAAGAGCTGGCCCGCGACCGCGAAGGGGATGGGGCTGAGCGATTCCGGCAGCCCGGTGCGGACGGCGATGGACCGGGCGTCCTCCTGCAGGCGGTCGCCGATCCGGAGGACGCGGGCGCCTTCGGCGTCGAGGCGCCGGCCCAGGCGGCGCATGTCCGCGAGCGTGGGACCCGCCGCTTCCAGCAGCAGCACCGGCAGTTCGGGATCGACCGCGGCGATGGGCCCGTGCATGAAGTCCGCCACCGACCGGGCCTCGGCCAGCAGGTAGGAGGTCTCGGCCACCTTCAGCGCCACCTCCTGAGCGGTGGCCAGGTTGTAGCCCCGCCCGATCACCGCCAGCCGGCGCCCATCCACCTCGGCGGCCAGCCGGCCGGCGTCCCCGCGCAGGACCGCGGCCGCGGCTGCCGGGACCGCCCCGATCGCCGCCCGGAAGGCCGGATCGGGGTCGAGAGCGCAGGAGAGCATGGCCAGGCAGAGCAGCGACGCGGTGTAGGTCTTGGAGGCGGGCACGCTGTGTTCACGCCCGGCTCCCATGGGGATCACCACCTCGGCCACGCGGCCCAGCCGGGAGCGTGCGCTGTTGACCAGTGCGAAGGCGGGCCGGCCCTGGCGCCGCGCCTCCTCGACCACCGCGGCCACATCGGGCGAGGCGCCGGACTGGCTGATCGCCAGCACCGCCAGGCCGGCCAGCCGCGGCGGGCTGGCGTAGAGGGTGAAGGCCGAGGGCGCGGCCAGCGCCACCGGTATCCGGTTGCGGATCTCGAAGAGGTACTTGGCGTAGGTGGCGGCATGGTCGGAGCTGCCCCGAGCCGCCAGCAGGAGGGCCGCGGGCCGGTCCTGGCGCAGGCGGTCCGCCACCTCCTCGACCTCCGCCCAGCCCGCCTCCAGGCGGCGCGCCAGCACCTCCGGCTGCGACCGGATCTCCTCCAGGAACAAGTTCAATCGTGGAGGCAGACCTGGCCGCCGATCATCGTCAGCCGGACCCGCAGCGCCGGGTCGAGGACCACCAGGTCGGCGGGCACGCCGGCCCGAATCCGCCCCAGGCGCTGCTCGCCCAGGGCGCGGGCGGGGGTCAGGGTCGCCATCTCGACGGCTTCCCGCAGGCCCACGCCGAGCCCGGCCAGCACCCGCACCATGCCGTCCATGGTCGCCGTGCTGCCCGCCAGGGTGCCGGCCTCGGTGCGCACCGTGCGGCCGTCGCTGACCACCTCCTCACCGCCCAGCAGATGCGACCCCGGCGGCGCGCCGGCGGCGGTGGTCTGGTCAGTGGTGAGGGCGATGCCGCGCGGCCCCCGGAGGCGGATCGCCAGCTCCATGGCCATCGGGTGGACGTGCTCGCCATCCGCGATCAGCCCCAGAGTGGGCCGGCGATCGACCAGCGCCGCGCCCGGCAGCCCGGGCTGCCGCTGCTTGAAGGGCGACATGGCGTTGAAAAGGTGGGTCACGAAGCGGGCGCCCGCGTCAAACCCGGCGGCGGCCTCCTCCGCGGTCGCGGCCGAGTGGCCGAGCGAGACCAGAACGCCCGCGCGCTGGAGTCGCGAGATGGCCTGCAGGGCGCCGGGCAGCTCGGGCGCCAGGGTGGTCATGCGCGGCGGCACCACCAGTACGTCAGCCACCCGAGCCGGCGTCGGTTCGAGCATCTCGTCGGGGTCGTGGGCGCCGGCGTGACGCGGGCTCAAGAAGGGGCCTTCGAGGTGCGCTCCCAGCACCCGCGCGCCGCGAGGTCGGGCTCGAGCGGCCGCCTCCACGAAGGCGCGGCCTTCGGCGAGGGGCCGGGAGATCAGGGTCGGCATGAAGGCGGTCACCCCGGTGGCGGTGAGGGCGGCCGAAATGCGCTCGATGGCGTCCGTGCCTTCGGTGACGTCATGGCCGGCGAAGCCGTTGACCTGGAGGTCGACGAAGCCGGGGGCGACGGTGTCGCCGGGCTCGGTCAGCAGCTCCGCCGCCTCGACGCGGTGCTCGCCGGCGCGCACCCAGGCCACCCGCCCGTCCTCGACCAGGACGGTGCCCGGGTCGAGGGTGCGGGCCGGCGTCAGGACCCGGCCCTGAAGTAGAAAGCGGCTCATCGGGTGAATCACAAGCCGAGCCTCTCCCTGGCCGCCGCGGCGTTGGGCCGAGCGGCCCCGAAGGTGGCGATATAGCCGCGGGCGCCCGGCCGCAGCACCGGCGTCCCCATCTCCACCACCACCGCTTCCGGGTGGGCGGCGACGATCGCTTGCTGCCAGGGATGCTGGTGCAGGTCCCGGACAACGAGCACCAGCGGCCTGCCGTCGGCCTGGTCGAGGGTCACCTCGCCGCCCAGTCCCCAGGGCACCGGCCCCGCCGCCTCCGACGGCGGTGGATCGAGCCGGACCACGGCCGCCTGCGGGCCCACCCGGACCTCGCCTTCGACGCGGAGCGCGCGCTTCGCGGCCTCGCTGCCGCAGCCACCCGGAGCCGGCGCGCGCTGGGCGCGCCCGGCGGCCGCCCAGCGCGCGACCCGGCGGATCCGCTCGCCCGCCTGGGCCAGCCTGCCCGCGGGCACCACGGCGGTCAGAGCCAGTTCCAGCTCGGCGAGGTCGGCGGCGGCCTGCGGCGTGCCGCCCAGGCAGAGGGCGTCCACGCCGGCGACCAGCGCCTCGGCGGGCGCGCCCAGGCGCTCTGCGATGGCGCGCATGTCCATGCCGTCGCTGACGACCAGGCCGTCGAAACCCAGCTCCCCGCGCAGCAGCCCGGTCACCAGGCGCCGGCTGAGGGTGGCGGGGCGGTCGTCATATCCCAGGGCCACCGCGTGGGCCGGCATCACCCCCTGCACGCCGGCTGCGATCGCCGCCGCGAAGGGCTGGAGGTCGACGCGCTCCAGCACCGGCATCTCGACGTGGGAGTCGGCCGACGTGGCGCCGTGCCCCGGGAAGTGCTTGGCGCAGGCCGCCACCCCCTGCGACTGCAGGCCGCGCACGAAGGCCGCTGCGTGCGCGGCCACCAGCGCGGGGTCGCTGCCGAACGAGCGCACGCCGACGATCGGGCTGCGGGGGTCGGCGTTGACGTCGGCCACCGGGGCCAGGTCGAGGTCGATCCCCAGCTCGGCCAGCCGGCCTCCGATCTCGGCCGCCACGCTCTCGGTCAAGCGCACATCGCCGGCCGCGCCGAGGGCCAGGTTGCCGGGGGTGCTGCTGCCGGTGGCGGCGTCCAGGCGGGTGACGTCGCCGCCCTCCTCGTCGATGGCCACCAGCACGTCCTCGCGTTCGGCGCGCAGAGCCGCGACCAGCGCCGCGACCTGCTCCGGCGAGCGGACGTTGCGCGCGAACAGCACCACCCCGCCCAGGCCCTCGGCGACCGCGCGCCGGAGCCAGTCCGGCGCCTCGGTGCCCACGAACCCCGGCAGCAGGCAGCCGTCAGCGGGCATCATCCCTTGACCGCCCCCGCGGTCAGGCCGGTGGTGATGTGGCGCTGGAGGACCAGGAAGAAGATGACCACCGGGAGGGCGGTCAGGGTGGCGCCGGCCATCAGCCCGCCCCAGTCGGTGCCGTGGCTGGTGGTGAAGGAGGCCAGCCAGACGGTGAGGGTCTGGTGGGCGCCGCTGCGCAGCAGGACGTAGGCGACCAGGTACTCGTTCCAGGCCTGGATGAAGGCGAACACCGAGGTGGCGACCAGTGCCGGCGCCACCAGCGGGAAGACGATGCGCAGGAAGGCCCCGGTGCGGCTGCAGCCGTCGGTCATCGCCTGCTCCTCCAGCTCCACGGGCACGTTGACTATGAAGCCGCGCAGCGTCCAGGTCATGAAGGGGAGCACGAAGGCGAGGTAGGTGAGGACGACCGCGAGCAGGGTGTCGGTCAGCTGCAGCGAGTCGTAGAAGAGGAAGATCGGGATCACCAGCGCCGAGAGCGGCACCATCTGGATCCCGATCAGCATCGCCAGCACCGCCGCGCGCCCGCGAAAGCGGAAGCGGGCGACGGCGAGCGCGGCCAGGAAGGCCAGGCCCACCGAGAGCACGACGGTGGCGGTGACGATGAGCACGCTGTTGACCACGTCGTTCCAGAAGAAGGGCACCGCGATGGCGGTCGCGAAGTTGTCGAGCGTCGGATGCAGCGGCACCCAGACCGGCGTCAGGCTGAGGATCTCGCGGCCCGGCTTGAACGCCGTGGCGAGCATCCAGTAGATCGGGAAGACCATCAGCGCGAGCACCGCGAGCGCGATCCCGTCCCAGCCCAGCCGGCGCCAGGCGCGCGGGCTCATTTCGACTCCTCGCCGAGCTGGCCCATGTAGTGGCGCACGTAGCCCGAGGTGACCACCACCAGGATCAGCACCAGCAGCACCGCCAGCGCTGAGCCGAGGCCGTACTGGGTGACCCGGAACGACTCGCTGAAGCTGTAGATGCCAAGCAGGAAGTAGTCGGCGCCGGGGCGCTGGTTGAGCATCACCCAGACCTGGTCGAAGACCTTGAAGTCCCAGATCGTGGAGAGCGTGGCCAGGATGATGAAGACCGGGCGCAGGACGGGCGCCACCACGTACCAGAAGACGTGCAGCGGGTTGGCGCCGTCGACCTCGGCCGCCTCGATCATGTCCCGGGGCACCTGCGCCAGCCCCGCGCTGAGCGTGATCACCACGAAGGGCAGGGCGCCCCAGACCACGACCACCGTGATCACCGCGAAGCCCTGCAGCGGGTGGGCGAACCAGTTGTGGTGGATGTAGTTGCCGAAGCCGAGGTGCGTAAGCAGCCAGTTGATGACGCCGAACTCGAAGTCGAACATCCACTGCCAGAGATCCACCGCGACCACCACGGGCGTGGCCCAGACCAGTACCAAGCCGGCGGTCAGCAGCACGCGCACCGGGCGGTGCACGCGCTCCAGCAGGAGCGCCAGCAGGGTGCCGAGGAACATGGTCAGCGCGACGTTGGCGGCGGCGAACGCCGCCGTGCGCGCCACCACCTTCCAGAAGAAGCCGTCGCGCAGCACCGCCGTGTAGTTGTCGAGGCCGACGTAGTCGCCGGAGTGGGCGATCAGCTGGCGCAGCCCGTAGTGCTGGAAGGAGAGCGCCACCAGCGAGGCCATCGGGTAGAGCAGCACGGCCGCCAGCACCAGCAGCGCCGGCGCCAGCAATAGATAGGGCGCAGCGCCGGCACTTCGGCGCCACGCCCACGGACGGAAGAGGTTCATCTTGGCGAGGCGGCCGTGGCCGGCGGCCGCGGCCGCGCTCGCGCTGTTCATCAGACCTTGGCGTTCAGGATCGTGGCGACCTGGGCGCTGGCCGCCGACGTGGCGGCCGGAATGGCCTGCTTGCCGGTGAAGATCGAGACCAGCATGTCCTGGAGGACGTTGCCCGACTCCACGTTGGCCCAGTTCGGCGAGTTGGGGACGAACCGGCTGTTCTTGGCCGCGGCCGCGAACGTGCCCAGCAGCGGGTTGTTCGCGTTCAGGTCGAGCAGGGTCGTGTTGTTCGGAATGACCTGGCCAACAGTAGCCATCTGGGTCTGGAATTTGACGCCGGCCAGGAGCTTGACCCACTCCTGCGCCAGGCCCTGCATCTTGCTCTTGGCCGCGATGCCGAGGTCGGAGCCGCCCAGGAAGACCGGCGCGGTCTTGCCGGCGGTGTGGCTGGGGATCGGGAAGACGCCCAGCTTGTCCTTCAGCGAGGAGTCGCCCCCCGCCTTGGGGTCGATGACCTGGCCGACTTCCCAGCCGTTGGCGATGATCATGGCGATGTGGCCCTGGGCGAAGGCCTGGTCCTGCTTCGCCTCGTCGCCGGTCTTGTCGGCGCGCGAGAGCTTGTCGACGATGCCCTTCAGCGTGGTGAGGCCCTGCTGGGACTGCGCGCTGTCGAGGCTGCCCTTCCACTGGCCGCCGCTCTGGGTGGCGATGTCGCCGCCGAAGTCCCACACGAACGGCGCCGCCGCGTACCAGTACTTGCCCGGGAAGTAGAGCGCCGAGTAGTTGCTGTCGGACTTGTTGGCGTCCATCAGCTTCTGGCCGTCAGTCAGCAGCTCGTCCATGCTGGCCGGGGTGTTGGTGATGCCGGCCGCCGTGAACATGTCCTTGCGGTAGATGACCGCGCGGCTGCCCGCGTAGTAGGGGACGCAGTAGAGCTTGCCGCCGAAGGTGCAGGACTCGGTCAGCGACTGCAGCCAGGTCGAGGACCCTTCGTAGCCGCCCTTCTTGCCGGTGATGTCCTGCAGCGCGCCCGCCGCCGCGTACTTGGCGACCAGCGTGTTGCCGAGCTCGACCACGTCCGGCGGAGAGCTTCCCGCATACGCGGTGTCGAGCTTGGTCGTCACGTCCGACCACTGCTGGATCTGGACGTCGACGTTGACGTTGGGATGCTTTGCCTTGAAGTCGGCGTTGACGCCGTCGACCACCGACTGCGGCGCGCTCCCGTTCATGAGCCAGACCGTCAGGGTCCCGCTCTCCGGCGCCGGGTTGTTGCTCGTCGAGGAGCAACCGGCCACCGCCAGCAGCGCTCCGAACAGCGCCACGGGCAACTGCTTGAATCTCACGTGGACCACCTCCTGAATCCGATTTGTGGGCGCCTCACTCCTACCCCGCGCCGGCGCCGTTTGCGCGTCCTTGGTGACTGCTGCTCAGCTCCTCCTCACCCCTCCTCGTGTCCGCGGACTACCAGCTGCGCCAGCGGCTGCGAGAAGCGGCCGTTGCGGGGGCGCTGGGGGGAGAGCTCGGCGACCAGCCGATAGCGGTCGCCGCGATAGATGGAGCGCACGAACTCGACCATCCGCCCCGCCTCGGTCGAGGTCGTGCGCTCGAAGAGGAGGGCGGGCGAGTGCAGGGGCACGCCCAGGTCGGCCGACTCCTCCTCGTTGGTGACGGTGGGCTCGATGGTCTGCTGACCGTGGGCGATCACGATCCCGTATCGATGCTCGAGCAGCTCGTAGAAGGAGCGCCCCTCGAGGTCGTCCGCGCCCAGGCCGGGGACCAGTGCCGAAGGCACGTGGAGGGTCTCGATGGCCATCGTCTGGCCGTCTGCCAGGCGGAGCCGGCGGATCTTGACGACCGGGTCCTCGGGGGAGAGCTGGAGACGGCGGGCAAGGCGCGCCCCGGCCGCCACCACGGCCAGCTCCAAGGTCCGGCTGGAGGGCACCATGCCCCGGCGCCGCATGTCGTCGGTGAAGGACGTCAGCGCCAGCTGCTGGGCGATCTTGGGCTGGGAGACGAAGGTGCCGCTGCCGTGGCGGCGGACCAGGTAGCCCTCCTGGACGAGCTGGTCCACGGCCGCGCGCAGAGTCAGCCGGGAAACGCCCAGGCTCACGCAGAGCTGGCGCTCGGGCGGGATCGCCTGCCCGACCTGGAGCGTCTCGACCAGCTCGAGCACGCGCTCCCGGGCCTCGTCCTGCTTACCCAATCCTGAACCCTCCAAAAAGTGAGTGGTATAGTCCTCCCCGCTTGCGACGTTCCGCAGTAGAACACAAATTGAGCAATTGGTCAATACCACTTTGAGTGAGACCGAGAAACCGCACCCTCGGGCCGGGGAGCTGGACGCCCTCGACGACCTGGCTTTCCTGGGGGTCATGAACCAGGCCGACGCCACGGTCGCCGGCGCGGTCCGGCTCTCCCTCCCGGCCGTGGCGGCGGCGGTGGCCGCCATCGCCGCCCGCCTGGGGTCGGGCGGCCGCCTCCACTACTTCGGGGCGGGCACCAGCGGGCAGCTCGCCGCTCTCGACGCCATGGAGTGTCCGACCACGTTCGGGGTGGCGGCCGACCTGGTGGTGGCGCACACCTGCAGCGGCGCCGACGAGGACGACGAGGAGGCCGGGCGGCGGGCGGCCGCGGGCGTGGCCGCCGCCGATGCCGCGGTGGGCGTCAGCGCCAGCGGGGAGACCCCGTTCACGGTCGGCGCCCTGCGCGCGCTGCCCGAGGGCGCCCTCCGGGTCTCGCTGACCTGCGCGCCGGGCTCCGCCCTGGCCGCCGGGGCTGACATCGCCATCGAAGCGTTGACCGGCGCCGAGGTGGTCGCAGGATCGACCCGGCTGCGCGCGGGCACCGCCCAGAAGATGGTCCTCAACATGCTCAGCACGGGCTGCTTCGCCCGCCTGGGCCATGTCTATCGCGGCCGCATGGTGGGAGTCGCGCCGGAGAACGCCAAGCTGCGGGCTCGCGCCGCCGGCATCGTCGAGGAGCTGGCCGGAGTGCCCCGCGCCGAGGCGGAGCGTGCGCTCGAGCTGGGGGCTGGAGACGCCCGGGTGGCGGTGCTGATGCTGCGCACCGGCGTGGATGCGGCGACCGCGAGGGAGCGGCTGGCCGCCGCCGGCTGGCGCCTGCAGAGCGCTCTCAACGAGGCGGAGGCCGGGCCCGGATAATCTCGGCGTCGTGGACGTCGAGCTGCCCAAGCTGGCCGACACCCTGGTCGAGGGCACCGTCTCGCGCTGGCTCAAGCAGGCCGGCGAGTCGGTGCGCAAGGGGGAGCCGCTGGTCGAGATCGAGACCGACAAGGTCAACTCCGAGCTGGAGGCGCCGGCGGACGGCGTGCTGGAGATCGTGGTCGACGCCGGCGAGACGGTGGCCGTCGGCCAGGTGATCGCCCGCATCGGGTCGGCCCAGACGCCGGTGGGCGTGCATCAGGCACTGGCGGCGCAGCCGGCCCCCCCGCCGCCGGCCGCGGGGCTGACCTCGATGCGCCGGCGCATCGCTGAGCGCATGCAGGAATCGCGAGCGCGCGTGCCGCAGGGGGCCTGCGTGCGCGAGGTCGACGTCTCCCACCTCCAGCGCGGCGCGCGTAACTGGACCTCCTACTTCGTGAAGGCGCTGGCAGCGGCGGTGCCGGTGGCCAACGTCGGCGTGGCCGTGGACGTGCCCGGCGGACTGCTGGTCCCGGTGGTCCGGGACGTGCCCGCGCTCGACCTCGACCAGGTGTCCGAAAGGATCGCGGACCTGGCGGCGCGGGCCCGCTCGGGAGGGCTCAAGCCGGAGGAGGTGACGGGGGGCGGATTCACTATCACCAATGTCGGAGGCGGCGGAACCTTGATGGCGTTTCCGCTGGTCAACCCCGGCGAGCCCGGCATCCTCGCGCAAGGAGCCATACGCGAGGGCCGTTGTTACCTGACGTTGTGTTACGACCGCCGCCAGTACGACGACTACGCCGCCGACCGCTTGCTGGCGCGCGTGGAAGAGGAGCTGGCTCGGCTCTGAAGGTGCGCCGGGTCGCCGCCCCCGAGGTCGAAGCCTGGGCGCGGCTGCGGCTGGACTTCATCCGCCAGTCACCGCCGCCCCTGGCCTGGCACGAGGCCGAAATCGAGCGCGAGATCGCGCGCTGGCTCTCCGCGCGCCTGGGTCGCCACGACCTTGCCGCCTACCTGGCCGAGGTCGATGGCGTGCCGGCCGGCATCGGAGCCGTCACCATCTACGAGGTGCCTCCCTCGCCAGCGGTGAGTGGCACCGAAGCCTACATCTCGAGCATGTACACGGAGCCCCGGTTTCGCGGACGCGGGGTGGCGCGCGCGGTGCTCGCGGAGCTGCTCGACTTCGCGCGCGGCGCGGGGGTTCGGGGCCGAGTGTGGCTGCGCGCCACCGACGCCGGGCGTCCGCTCTATGCGGCTGCGGGCTTCACGCCGCGTGATTACTTCATGCAGCTGCGCCTGGCCGATTGACAGCCTCGGAGGTGGGGCGGCTCGACGCGGCTGCCGCCGAACGCGAGCTCGACGCCCTGGCGCTGATCCTGGCCGACGCCGTCGAAGGCGGCGCCAGCGTGGGCTTCGTGACTCCCTTCTCCACCCTCGAAGCCGCCGACTGGTGGCGGACTCTGCTGCCGGACGTGGCGGCCGGCCGGGTGCTGCTGCTGGGCGCCCGGGTCGGCGGCGCGCTCCTGGGCACGGTCCAGCTGATCCCCTCGCCCATGCCCAACGGGCAATTCCGCGCCGAGGTCGCCAAGCTGCTGGTGCACCCCTCGGCGCGGCGCCAGGGTATCGGGCGCCAGCTCATGGACGCGGTCGAGGCGCTGGCGCGGGAGCGCGGGCGCACCACGCTGGTGCTGGACACCCAGACCGGCAGCGACGCCGAGCGCCTCTACGGCGCGCTGGGTTGGACGGCCGCCGGTGTGATCCCCGACTACTCGCTGCTGAGCGACGGGACCCGCGGCGCCACCACCTACATGTACAAGCTCCTCCGCTAGAGGCCGAGCTCCGCGCGGCGCCGCTGCCGGTCCGGATCCGGCAGCCACCCCGGCATCGACTCCAGGAAGGCGTCGTCGGCCGGCTGCTCGGGGAAAACCTTGTGGGGGTTCAGGATGCCGGCCGGATCCAGTGCCTTCTTGAACCGGCGCATCACGTCCATCCCCAGCGCGCCGTGCTCGAGCGCCGCGTAGTCGCGCTTCAAGGCCCCCAGCCCGTGCTCGGCCGAGATCGAGCCGCCCAAGGCCAGCGCATCGCGGAAGATCTGCGCCGCCGCGGCCGACACCAGGCCCCGCTGCGAATCCTCGAACAGGATCGTGGGATGCAGGTTCCCATCGCCGGCGTGCCCGACCGTGACGATGCGCAGGCCGGTCGCCCGCGCCAGGTCCTGGACCCGCCGGATCATCTCGGGGATCTCCGCGATCGGCACCGCCACGTCCTCGGCGAAGAAGTTCTTGGGCATGGACATCAGGACCTTGCCGAACGACCGCCGCGCGGCCCACAGCCGCTCGCGCTCCAGCGACGACTGGGCGATCCGGTTGTCGGCGCCGCCCAGGACCTCCACCATCTTCATGAGGTCGAGCTGGACGAACTCCTCGTCGTTGCCGTCCTGCTCGACGATCAGCACCGCCTCGAGGCCTGGCTCGAAGCCGGGCGGCAGCTGGCCGGCGACCAGCTCCAGCGAGCCCCGGTCCAGGATCTCGATGGCGGCCGGAAAGTGGCCCGCCGCCAGCGCCCGCGCCACCGCGCTCCCGGCATCCTCCAGGCGTCGGAAGCCGACCATGGCGGTGGCCGTGAAGCGCGGCCGGGGGATGAGCTTGACGATGACCTCGGTCACGATCCCGAGCGTGCCCTCGGACCCGATGAAGAGCTGCAGGGTGCGATACCCGGAGGCGCGCTTGCGAAGCTTCCCGCCCAGTCGCAGCACCTCGCCCGTGGCCAGCACGACGGTCATCCCGATCACGTAGTCGGCGGTCACCCCGTACTTCACGCACCGCATGCCACCCGAGTTGCAGGCCACGTTGCCGCCGATCGTGGACATCTCGTAGGAGGCGGGGTCGGGCGGGTACATGAGCCCGTGTTCGGCGGCGGCCGCGTCCAGGGCGGCGGTGACCACGCCCGCGCCGGCCACCGCGACCGTGTTGCGGACATCGATCTCCAGCCGGGTCAGCCGGTCCAGGCTGACGACCACGCCCCCGGCCAGCGGCACCGGCCCACCCACCAGCGAGGTGCCCGCGCCCCGCGCCACCAGCGGGACGCCGGCGGCCGCGGCCTCGCGCACCACCGCTGCCACCTCCTCGGTGGATGCCGGCCTCACCGCGCACAGCGGCCCGGACTCCATGAAGGTGGCGTCGTGCCCGTACTCCGCAAGCGGTTCGAGGTCGCGGACAACCCACCGGGGACCGACGATCGCCGCCAGGCGGTCGACCAGTTCAGCGGCCACCGGCCGAGGATAGCCGCGAGTTCAGCTTCACAGCTCTTCACCGAAGAGCCGCAAGGTTGTCGGGGCAGGACCGTTGGGTGGAGGCATGGCCCGTCTCCTGGCCGCCGTCACACTTGCGCTGACGGCGTTCGGTCTCGCGACGGTACCCGCCCTGGCCGCCGCTCCGCAGTACGCGCGGGGAACCGTCGGCTACGACAGCTCGGCCTACCAGTGCGGCGCGCCCGCCTGGGGCGCCTTCGGGATCGTCGCGGTGACCAACGGCCGGCCCTTCACCCGCAACGGCTGCGTGGCCGCCGAGCTGGGGGGCGCCCGGGGGCCCGCTGCGGTGTACATGAACACCGGCTACTCGCCGGCCTACGCCACTCACATCAGCGCGGGCTGCGAGGCCCGCTCGAGCGTCGTCAGCGGCACCAGTCTCCAGCGCCAGGCCTACGCCATCGGCTGCAGCGAGGCCGAGCTCGCCCGGGCCTGGCTGTACACGGCGACCGGCCGGCGCGTGCGCACCTGGTGGCTCGATGTGGAGACCGCCAACAGCTGGTCGGCCACCAACCTGGTCCTCAACCGATCCGTGCTGCGGGGCGCCGTCGACTACCTGAAGGCGCGCGGCGCCGTGCTCGGCCTCTACAGCACCTCCCGGCAGTGGGGCGAGGTCACCGGCGGCTGGTCGGCGCCCGGCGTCGACGCCAACTGGGTCGCGGGCGCCGGCTCGCCCGCGGAGGCGGCCCAGATGTGCGCCGCCTCGATCACGGGCGCACCGGTCTGGCTGGTCCAGTACCTGAGGGCCGGCCTCGACGCCGACAGGGCCTGCTAGACCTAAAGCGAGCGCCGGTCGATCACGCGCTTGGCCTTGCCCTCGCTGCGGGGCAGGACACCGGGGGGCAGGACGCTGATCTCGGCCCGCAGGCCGATCGTCTCCCGGATCTTCTCCTCGGCCGCGCGCTGCAGCATCGCGTGATCGGTGTGCGGCGAGGCTTCGACCACGACCTCGATGCTGTCCAGCTCCTTGGCCTCGCGGTCGACCACGATCTGGTAGTTGGCGGTCAGGCCTTCGATCGAGAGCAGGATCTCCTCGATCTGGCTCGGGAAGACGTTCTCGCCGCGGACCACGATCATGTCGTCGGTGCGCCCGTGCACCTTGAACATGCGCACGAAGGCGCTGCCGCAGGGGCAGGGCTCCCCGGTCAGGATGGTGCGGTCCCGCGTGCGGTAGCGCAGCACCGGTGAGGCCTCGCGGCGGAGGCTGGTGAGCACCAGCTCGCCGGGCTCCCCGCGCGGCACCGGCTGGCCGGAGTCGGGGTCGACCGTCTCCGCGAAGAAGTGGTCCTCAGAGATGTGCAGCCCGTTGTGCTGGTGGCACTCGACGGCCACCCCGGGCCCCCCGAGCTCGGTGAGGCCGTAGATGTCGAACGCCTCCAGCCCGAGGCCGTACTCGATCTGGCGCCGCATGCCGTCGGTCCAGGGCTCGGCTCCGAAGAAGCCGACCCGGAGGTTGAGCAGCGGCCGCGTCGACTCGGAGGCGATCGCCTCGGCCAGGACCAGGGCGTACGAGGGCGTGCAGGCGAGCACCGTGGTCCCCAGGTCGGCCATCAGCATGACCTGGCGCTGCGTGACGCCGGAGCTGGTCGGGACCACCGTGCAGCCGAGGCTCTCCGCGCCCAGGTGGAAGCCGAGGCCGCCCGTGAAGAGGCCGTACCCGTAGGCGTTCTGCACCACGTCGCCGGGACCCACGTCGCCGGCGCGGTAGACGCGCTCCATGCAGTCGGCCCACTGGTCGAGGTCGCCGCTCGTGTAGGCCGTGAGCACGGGGCGGCCGGTGGTGCCGCTCGAAGCGTGCACGCGCACCACCTGCTGCAGCGGAACCGCGAGCAGGCCGTAGGGGTAGTTCTGGCGGAAGTCGTCCTTGGTGGTGAAGGGCAGCGCGCTGAACTGCTCGAGCGACTCCAGCGGCCCCTCCTCGAGGCGCTCCCGGTAGAAGGGAACCCGATCCCGCAGACGGCCGATCAGCTGGTTCAGCTGCTCCAGCGACTGGGCTTCGGCCACCGCCACGCGGCCTATTATCCGTGCCGTGGCTCCCCGCGACCGCCGCCTCTATCCATGGGCGGTGCAGGGTGCCATCCAGCCCCTCACGGTGACCGAGGCGTCGGGCAGCTACTTCACCGACGAGAGCGGGACGCGCTGGCTGGACCTGGCCGGGCAGCTCGCCTACCTCAATATCGGGCACGCGCATCCCCGGGTCGTGGAGGCGATCCAGGCCCAGGCCGCGCGCCTGCCGGTGATCGGCCCCAGCTTTGCCAACCCGCCCGCGACCCGGCTGGCCGAGATGCTGGCCGAGGTCACGCCCACCGGCCTCGACCACGTCTTCTTCACCAACGGCGGCTCCGAGGCCAACGAGTACGCGATCCGGATGGCCCGGCTGGCGACCGGCCGGCTCAAGATCGTGACCCGCTACCAGAGCTACCACGGCTCCACCCTGGGCTCGATCTCGGCCACCGGAGAGAACCGCCGCGTCTACTCCGAGCCCGGCGCCCCCGGGTTCGTAAAGGCGCTGGACCCCTACCGCTACCGCTGCCCGCTCTGCCGGGAACGGGACGCCTGCACGCTGGCCTGCGCCGACGCGGTGGAGGCGGTGATCGTGGGCGAGGGCCCGCAGACGGTCGCGGCGGTCCTGGTCGAGCCGATCACCGGCCTCTCCGGCCTGGTGGTGCCGCCGGACGGCTACCTGGTGCGGCTGCGCGAGATCTGCGACCGCCACGGCGTGCTGCTCATCTTCGACGAGGTGATCACCGGCTTCTGCCGCACCGGCCGCTGGTTTGCGTCAGAGCACTGGGGCGTGGTGCCCGACATCATGACCGTGGCCAAAGGCCTCACGAGCGGCTACGTGCCGCTGGGCGCCGCCATCACCAACGGCCGGGTGGCGCGTCATTTCGACGACCACTACCTGGGCGCAGGCCTCACGTACGCCGCTCACCCGCTGGCCTGCGCCGCCGGCTGCGCGGTGCTGGAGGTCTACATCGACGAGGGTCTGGCCGAGCGCGCGGCGCGCCTGGGACAGCGGATGCTGGCCCGGCTGCGCGAGATGGCGGAGAAGCATCCTGCGGTCGGCGAGGTGCGCGGGCTGGGGATGCTGGCGGGCATCGAGCTGGTACGTGACCGGACGACCCGGGAGCCGCTCTCGCCACAGCGAACGGAGGACCCGGTCACGCCCGCGATGGCAGCCGTCCGGCGCACGCTGAACGAGCACCACGTGTCCGCTCTCTGGCGCTGGAATTTGCTCGTGCTGGCTCCCCCGCTCACGATCGGGGAAGAGGAGCTGGACGCGGGCCTGGAGGCGGTGGAGGCAGCGCTCGAGACAGCCGATGCACAAGTGACCGCAGCCGCGTTGTAAGGGTATGAGGCAGACGGTGGCTGCGGCTGGCCTCCTGCTCGCGGCCACCGCTTGCGCGGCCGACATCCCGGCTCTGCATCCCGACCTGTCGGCCGCCCAGATCGCCGCGCTGCCCGGCCAGGCGGGCATCAACGACGCCCACTACGTGACCCAGGACACGGGACCGGATGGGACCGTCTTCAGCAGCGCCAGCGGCACCGTGCAGCTCGAGCCGGCGCGCGGCTTCAGCCAGCTCACGGTCACGCCCCCCGGCGCCAAGGGCGGTTACCTGCCCGGCGAGTACCGGGAGATCAACGGCACCGCCTACAACCAGCTGCTGGCCGGCTGGAGCCATCCCCGCTGGGCGATGAACCCGCCCGCGATGGGCGGGATCGCGCCTGACAACCCCGTGTACTTCGACACCTGGCATGCCTCCGGGCCCTTCCAGGTCGAGGGCGAGGAGGGCTCGGCCGTCGACCGGGCCTGGCGGCTGGTCGCGCACCCGACCACCATGAAACCCGGGGCCACGCTGCGGGTGTGGGTCCGGGAGCGGGACGGCTACCCGCTCCAGTACCGGCTGGATCTCCTGAAGGGCGGCTCGACCAGAATCGTCTTCGACCGCGTCAACAGCGGCGCCCGCGTCAAGGCCCCGGCGCCTCAGGACATGATCCCGCCGCCCGCCGCCCAGCCCGACGCCGGTCATTACAGCTTCGCCGGCGGGGTGATCCGGGTCCTCGCCGTCGACTACGCATACACGGGCCCGCTTGCGAGCCCCTCGGTCGGCGGCCGGCAGATCGGCACCGAGGTGTACCTGGACGCGCCCACGAACCAGGGCCTGCAGGCGCCCTTGACGCGCTGGGAGCTGATCGATGTCGACGGCACCGTCTATCGGACGGCGGTCGGCGCCGCGGGAACCTTCTACAGCAACGGCGGGGTTGGCGGCGACCAGCTCGCCTTCTTCAGCGTCCGCAACGAGGCCAAGGCGCCGTTCTCCCTGCACGTGGTGTTGGTCGACAACCCGCAGAATGTGCCGCCTCAGAAGCAGGGCCCGGCGCCGACCCCCGAGGTCGTGGTCGACGCCGTGATCAAGCTGTCCTGAGCCGGTCCACCACCTGCAGGAAGAGCTCGTAGGGGTGGGCGCCGACGACCAGGTAGCGGCCCCCGAAAATGTGGCCCGGGATCGCGTTGATGCCGATCGACTCGGCTTGGCGCCGGTTCTCGTCGATGACCGGCTGGTAGCGGCCCTCGGCCAGTGCGACACCCAGCTCTTCGGGGTCGAGCCCGCAACCCGCCGCGATCCGCTTCAGGTCCTCGACATCCTCTAGCTTGCCGGTCAGGTGCCAGTGGGCCTCGAACAGGGCCCGGTGCACCGCATCGTAGGCGCCGCGCTCGCGCGCAAACTCGGCCGTGGCCAGGGCCAGGCGTGAGTTGACGAGCACGTCGCGGGACTCCATCGTCAGCCCGACTTCGGCGGCCAGCGCCTGCAAGCGGGCCCGCATCTGCTCGGTCCGGCCCGATCCGAAGTAGCGCTCGCGCGGGATGCCCTCGACCGGCACCTCCGGGTGCAGCTCGAAGGGCAGCCAGGTCACCTCGACCAGGCCCGCGCGCTCCAGCTGCTCGACTCGTACCGAGTCGATGTAGCAGAAGGGTCAGACGTAGTCGGAGAAGCCGACCAGCTCGACGGGTGCGCCCATACACGCACGATTCTGTCAGCCCGGCGCGCAAGACTTGACGCCGCGAAGCGTTGTTCATGCCCACTATGGCTACAGGGACACGGAATCGCATCTTCGGCAGGCTCGCGGCCGCCGTTTCGATGGCGGCTCTCGGATTGCTGGCGGCGCCCTCCGGGGCGGCCGCAGCGACGGTCATCGGACAGGCTCAGGACGGCAGCACCTGCTCCGCCGGCACCGGCGAGGACACCGTCCAGCTGGCCTCGGCAGGCCCCAGCTACGTGGTGCCCACCGGGGCTTGGCTGATCACCGACTGGAGCACACAGGCGTCCGCTTCAGTGGACGGCAACCTGGCGCTGGAGGTGTGGCGCCCCACCACCACCGCCGGCAGCTACGTCCTGGTCGGCATCAGCCCGGCTCAGACCGTGACGGCCGGCTCCGGCGTGAACACGTTCACGCTGGCTCAGCAGATCGCGGTGCAGCCTGGGGACCTGCTCGGGCTGCGCGTCACCGGGATCGCGGGCTGCGCGACCTTCACCGGGAACTTCACGGGCGGCGACGCCTACGGGCTGGCCGGCGGCACGCCGACCCCCACCGCCGGCTCGACCACCGTCTTCCCGTTCGCCATCCGCGGTTTCGAGCTCAACGTGGCGGCGACGCTGGCCGCCGCGGCGCCCCCGCCCCCGCCGACTCCGACGTCCAAGGACGACTGCCTGAACGGCGGCTGGCAGAGTCTCACGGACGACCAGGGCACCGCCTTCGCGAACGAGGGTGACTGCGTCAGCTTCGTGGCCACCGGAGGGCGCAACACCGCCAGCGGGTAGCCCATCTCCGGGCGGCTCGCAGCGCGGACCGGGCTCAGCGAAGCTGGTAGCCTGACCCGCGTTGCCCGCCCGCGTGATGCTGCTGAGCCCGTGGGACCCGGCCGTCGTCAGGGGGTGGCTTGAAGGCCGTTCCATCGAAGTCCTGACGGCGCCGGATCCGCCCGCGCCTGATGCCCTGCTGGCGCTGGCTCCGGACGCCGACCTGGTGATCAGCGACAACCGCCACCGGCACCGCCTCGAGCGCCCGGTCCTCGAGCGCATGGTCCGCTGCCGGCTGATCCAGGTGCCGGCGGTCGGCTTCGACGCCATCGACCACCGGGCGGCCGCCGAGATCGGGATCCCGGTCGCCAACTGCGCCGGCTACAACCGGGACGCGGTCGCCGACTGGGTGATCATGGCCATGCTCAACCTCCTGCGCCAGGGTGCCTACGGCGACCGCCGGATGCGAGAGGGCGGATGGCCCTTCCCGGAGCTCACCGGGCGCGAGCTCGGCTACATGACGGTGGGCATCGTCGGCCTGGGCAACGTGGGCGCGGCGGTGGCCGCCCGGCTCAGCGGCTTCGGGTCCCGGGTGCTGTTCACGGACATCGTTCCGCGCGGCTTCCTGGGGGCGCGCCAGGTCCCCTTCGAGCAGCTGCTCGCGGAGGCGGACATCGTGACCGTCCATACACCGCTCGACCACGACACCCGGGCCCTGATCGGCGCCCAGGCGCTGGCGGCCATGAAACCGGGCGCGCTCCTGGTGAGCGCGGCCCGGGGGCCGATCGTGGACCAGGGCGCGCTGATCGAGGCGTTGCAGACCGGCCGGCTGGGCGGGGCCGCGCTCGATGTCTACGAGGTCGAGCCGCTGCCTGCCGACTCGCCTCTGCGCGCGCTGGAGAACGTGTTCCTGTCGCCGCACGCCGGGGGAGCCACCGAGCAGGCGCGGGCGCGCGTGCTGGAGATGGTGCGCGCCAACCTGCTGCGGGTCCTGGACGGCGAGGAGCCGTTCAGCGTGGTCAACGGCGTCGGGCGTCGCCAGGTGCCGGTCTGATGCCCAACCTATACCCCACAAAATCTGCGATTTTGCGGGGACCCCTATGAGACTACGCGAAGTCTGGGACCGCGGCGGGGCTTCGGTCGGGGGCTGGTGCGTGATCCCCTCGCCATTCGGCGCCGAGCTGATGGGCCTGGCCGGCTTCGACTGGGTCTGCCTGGACATGCAGCACGGCCTGATCGGATATGACGCCTTGGTCCCCATGCTCCAGGCCCTCTCGCGGACCGGCACCCCTGCCTTGGTGCGGGTGCCGTGGAACCAGCCCGACCACATCATGAAGGCGCTCGACGCCGGCGCCCAGGGCGTGGTCGTGCCGATGGTCAACTCGGTCGCCGACGCCCGCGCGGCGACCGGCGCCTGCCGCTACCCGCCGCAGGGATACCGATCGTGGGGCCCCATCCGCGCCGCCCTCGAGGTCACGGGCTTCAACCCCGAGTCGGCCAACCGGGACGTGGTCTGCGCGGTCATGGTGGAGACGGCGGCTGCGCTCGCCGACATCGACTCCATCCTGGCCGTGCCCGGGATCGACGCGGTCTACGTGGGCCCCAATGACATGGCCGTCACGCACGGGCTGCCCCCCAGCGCCGACCCCACCGACCCCGAGCACCGGCGCCTAATCAGCTCGGTGCGCGAGGCCTGCGACCGGCGCGGCATCGTGGCCGGGATCCACTGCGGCACGGTGGAGACCGCCGCCGGCTGGCGCGACGAAGGGTTCCGGATGCTGAACGTGGCCTCCGACGCCGTGTTCCTGCGCTCCCGCGCTACCGAGATCGTGAAGCGGCTGACCGGCCAGCCGCAGGCCAAGCCCGCCACCTCCTCGTACGCATGACACTGCCCGCCGAGGCGCTGGAGGCGCTGCGCCGGTACGACACGCCGACGCTCAGCAACGGCATCGAGACCTTCGACATCCGGCCCCGCGACACCGGTTTCGCATCGCTGGAGATCCGCTGCCTCTTCCCCGAGCTGGGCACCGCCGTCGGCTATGCGGCCACGGGCATGATCCGCGCCCGCGGCAAGGGTCCGGATGACCAATCCCCGCTCTGGAGCCAGGTCCAGGAACAGCCGGCGCCGCGCTTCGTGGTGGTCCAGGACCTCGATGACCCGCCCGGGCACGGCTCGCTCTGGGGCGAGGTCAACGCCACCATCTTCAAGGCGCTCGGCTGCGTGGGCGCCATCACCAACGGCTGCGTGCGCGACCTCCGGGAGGCGCGCGAGATGGGCTTCCAGTTCTTCGCGCGGGGACCTGGCGTGTCGCACGCCTACGTGCGCGTGGTGGGGGCCGGCGAGGAGGTGTCGGTGGGCTCCTTGGCGGTTCGTCCGGGCGACCTGCTGGCCGCCGACCAGCACGGGGTGTTGTCAATACCGGAAGAGATCGCGGCCGAGCTGCCGGCCGCCTGCGACCGCGTGGTCGAACGCGAGCAGAACCTGCTGCGCTGGGTGCGCTCGCCGGATTTCGACCCTGCCAGACTGGCTGAGATGAGGAGGGTTCGCCACTGATGTCTGACGACCGGCGTCGCCTTTCGAGAACCCTCTACGACGGCGTGCCGCGTGCCGCGGCGCGCTCCTTCCTGCTCAACATCGGCTACACGCACGAGGACCTGGAGAAGCCGGTGATCGGGGTCGCCCACTCCTGGATCGAGACCATGCCCTGCAACTTCAACCACCGCGAGCTGGCCGTGCATGTCAAGAACGGCGTGCGCGAGGCGGGCGGAACCCCCATGGAGTACAACACGATCGCCATCTCGGACGGCATCACGATGGGCACCGAGGGCATGAAGACGTCCCTGGTCTCCCGGGAGGTGATCGCCGACTCGATCGAGCTGGTGGCCCGCGGCCACTATTTCGACGGCCTCGTGTGCATCGCGTCCTGCGACAAGACCAACCCCGCAGCCGTGATGGCGGTGGCGCGGCTGGACCGCCCCGGGGTCGTGGTCTACGCGGGCTCCATCTACGCCGGCAACTTCCGCGGCCGCGAGGTCGCGGTCGGCGAGATCTACGAGGCGATCGGCGCCGTCTCCGCGGGCAAGATGAGCGAGGCCGACCTGCGCGAACTGGAGGCCGTGGCCTGTCCCGGAGCGGGCGCCTGCGGCGGCCAGTACACCGCCAACACGATGTCGATGGTCCTCGAGGTGCTCGGCATCTCCCCGGTTGGCTTCAACTCGATCCCGGCCATGGACCCGTCCAAGCGCCACGCCTCCGAAGAGGTCGGGCGGTTGGCCATGCGCGTGCTGGAGGCCGGCCGCCGGCCCTCGCAGATCCTCAACCGGCGGGCGCTGGAGAACGCGGCCGCGGCGGTCGCGGCCTCGGGCGGCTCGACCAACGCCGTGCTCCATCTGATCGCCTTCGCCCGGGAGCTGGGCATCGACTTCACGGTCGACGACATCGACCGCATCTCGCGCCGGACGCCCCTGCTGTGCGACCTCAAGCCGGCCGGGCGCTTCGCGGCGCCCGAGCTGCACCGAGCCGGAGGCATCGCGGTGCTGACCCAGCGCCTCATCGAGGGCGGCTTTGTGGACGGCGACGCCATGACGGTCACCGGCAAGACCCTGGCCGAGGAGTGCGCGGCCGTCACCGAGACGCCCGGTCAGGAGGTGGTGCGCCCCCTCGACAACCCCTTCTCGGCCGAGGGCGGGCTGGCCATCCTCAAGGGGCGGCTGGCGCCCGAAGGCGCGGTCGTCAAGATCGCCCACCACCTTCCCCACAACCAGCGCGGACCCGCCCGCGTCTTCAACCGCGAGGAAGACGCGCTGGCGGCGGTCCTCGGCCAGCAGATCAAGCCCGGCGACGTGGTCGTGATCCGCTACGAGGGGCCGCGCGGGGGGCCCGGCATGCGCGAGATGCTGCAGGTCACCGCCGCCATCGTCGGCCAGGGCCTGGGCGACTCGGTGACCATGCTCACCGACGGCCGCTTCTCGGGCGCCACCCAGGGCTTCATGATCGGCCACGTGGCGCCGGAGGCCGCCGTCGGCGGCCCGCTGGCGGCGCTGCGCGACGGGGACGTGATCGTGATCGACGTGCTCAACCGGACCATCGACGTGGAGGGCGTGGACATCGCGGAGCGCATGAACGAGTGGTCGCCGCCGGAGCCGCACTATCGCAGCGGAGTGATGGCCAAGTACGCGGCCATGGTCAAGAGCGCGAGCGAGGGCGCCGTTACCTGGTAGGGCGCCGCACTCCTCCCCGCTGGCCGGGGAGGTGGCCTGCGCAGCAGGCCGGAGGGGACGCTGGACTCAGCACGTGCCCCATCGCACTCCTCCCCGCTTGCCGGGGAGGTGGCCTGCGCAGAAGGCCGGAGGGGACGCTGGGCTCAGCACGTGCCCCATCGCACTCCTCCCCGCTGGCCGGGGAGGTGGCCTGCGCAGCAGGCCGGAGGGGACGCTGGACTCAGCACGTGCCCCATCGCACTCCTCCCCGCTGGCCGGGGAGGTGGCCTGCGCAGCAGGCCGGAGGGGACGCTGGGCTCAGCACGTGCCCCATCGCACTCCTCCCCGCTGGCCGGGGAGGTGGCCTGCGCAGCAGGCCGGAGGGGACGCTGGACTCAGCACGTGCCCCATCGCACTCCTCCCC